>ENA-UOOM01000003-UOOM01000003.1-fermentation-metagenome-genome-assembly--contig:-NODE-3-length-428561-cov-291.668903_pt1:0-397500 | contig 428561 bp, 425 predicted proteins | sample MGYA00245781_ERZ724031 | MGnify/ENA primary metagenome ERZ724031 (study PRJEB28704, sample SAMN03018317) | fermentation metagenome | biome: anthropogenic terrestrial biome; feature...
AGATGTATGTGACCGTGCTTCACTCATGAGAGGTGGCAAAATACTTAAAACAGGAGATCCCAAGACCATTGTAGATGACTTAACACCTACAGAAAAAGAAAAAATGCTTAAGGAGGAATAGAATGGTGTGGGAAGACTCACCGTCACATGTATGTAGAGGAGGAGATAAGAGGGCTTTAACATTTTGCTGTCCCCCAGTAAAACCTTGCCCAATCATATACGCACTCGAGGATGCTAAGCTCTCACCTCAAGATTACATTAAAATAAAGGAAAAATTCGGAGAAAAAACTAAATTAGGTTATGGAGAAGGAACCTGTTTCGGATCTCTTGTATGGTGTTGTAAGCCTTCCAAACCCTGTCCCTTGAGGGATATGGTTTTAAGAAGAATTGATATGTCTGAAGATGAGTATATGAAGCTTAAAAGGGAGCTTTCTGAAGAACTTGTAGGGGCATCCCCTTCATCTATACAGGAAAGTGTTAAAGCTCTCACTGAAACTTTCAATGTACCGGAAGAAGAAGCCTACCAAGTGTTATCTAATTGTGGTAACGATCTTAAAAACGCTATAAAAGTTTTGAGAATGAAAGACCTAGAGCTATAATCAAATAAATTCATAACGGAGTTTATAAGATGGGCTGGACTCCTCTCTTCCTGGATATGCAGAACAAAAAGGTATTAATCACTGGTTCTGGCGAAGTAGGGAGTAGGAGAGCATTAAGGTTCCTGGATGCAGATTCCCAGGTAATAATATTGGGAAACCAGATTAATCCAGAACTTTTAGCCAAGGGAGCATCTCTTAAACCACCCAAAGAAGTAAAACAATGGGTTAAATGGGCTGATTTAGTGGTTGTTGCTTCGGGGGATTCCGATTTAAACAACCTGGTGGCTAATTTAGCTGGCGATAAGCTTTTAAACAGGGCAGACCAGCCCGATGAAGGTAACGTTATTGTGCCGTCATCTTTTTTTATTGGAGATGTACAATTTAGCATATTCACCCAGAAGAAGAGCCCTCTTATGGCTCGTGAGATAAGAAAAAAGATAGAAAAAGTAATAACAAAGGAAGATATACTTCAGCTAGATCTGCAATATTACACCCGCAAAATACTGAAAGACAGGGTAGAAGACCAAAAAAATCGCAAATCATATTTATATAAATTATTAGAGGATGATAATATTAAAAAACTCTTAAATGAAGGTAAAATTAAAGAAGCCAAATCTTATGTTGATGATATTATAAATTCACTTTAAATACTGGACCCAATTCATAAATGTCATTCACCCATTACAGGAGAATATCAAATGATATTAAACATCAGAGTAGACCATCACACTGCAGATATCGCCCAGATAGAAAGGGCAACCAAGGAAATGGAAGACATTTTTAGGAGATGTCAGAGCGATGATGGTATTGCAGAATACCTCTACATGAAAACCTGTAACCGGTCTGAAATTTTTATGGTTTGCAAACCTTCAATAGACATTCTATCCCGGACAAACTTCATTATTGACCAGGATACAGAAGCTCTCAAACACCTTTTACGATTGGCATCCGGCCTTGAATCCATGATCTTAGGAGAAGATCAGATACTAGGTCAAATAAAAGATGCCCGGAAGAAAGCTATTAAGGAATGTTCCATAGGTCCTGTTCTTAGAACCGTTTTTACGAAAGCCATACATGTAGGGCAGCTGGTCAGAACCAACACACATATAAATCAAGGCACCGTATCCATTGGATCTGCTGCTGTTGAGCTGGCAGAATCTGTTCATGGTGATTTGAAATGTAAAAAGGTCTTGATCATAGGCGCCGGTAAAATGGGGACACTTGTGGCCAAAGCACTGGTTGAAAAGAAACTTAAAGCCATAGTTGTGGCCAACCGAACCTATCAAAGCGCAGTAAAACTGGCCAGTGAACTGGAGGGCTATGCCATCAACTTCAACAAACTCCATGAAGCCATGAAAGATGCTGATGTTGTTATAAGTGCCACTGGTGCTCCACACCCAATATTAACTTATGATCAGGTTAAAAAATCTGTTTTACCTGAAAATCTTACCAGCCTGGTCATGATAGACCTGGCCAACCCAAGAGACATAGATGAAGAAGTAAAGAATTTAGGGGTCAAACTATTTAACATAGACGATTTACGAGGAATTGCAGATAACAGTGTGAAAATAAGGCAATTAGAAGTTTCAAATGTAGAAAAAATAATAGAGGAAGAATTGAAGCTTCTATTTAAATCATTAAAACATTTAGAAGTTGAACCCCTGATATCCAATATCCGGATCTGTGCAGAAGAAGTCAGGCAGGCAGAAATCAAAAAAGCCTATAAGATGTTGGGTGATCTAAATGGTAAGGAGAAGATAGTGGACGATTTAACCCAGGTGGTAATTGATCGAATATTCTACGATGTGATTAAAAATTTGAGAAAAGCAGCAGAACAAGATGATAGTTTGACAATCAAGGCAGCGGAAAAAATATTCTCCAGTAAATAATGCATTTTTCCAATAAATGATTTGCTTGAACACCCATCAAAATGAATTACTTTATATTCTGTTATTTTTTCAAAATCTAATTTTCAGGATCGAAAAAACTGTCTTAAAAACACAATTTCAAATTATTCATCAACCCTTCAATCATTTCATCAAAATTTACATTTCTTCCATTGAAAACTTCTAAAATTAAGAAGTAAATGTAGGTATTGATGTAAATTCCAAGTACTTTAGGGTCGATTGTGTCCATTGACAGATTATTACCTATGAAATCTCCGATGTAGTTGTTTAAATCGCCCATCAAAGGATCAATTTTGTCATTGGAGTCAATACTGAATAATGTAACAGCTTCTATGTTATTTTCAAAGAATATTACACTTTTTTTAATATAATTTTCTAGAAACTCTTCAGGGTCATCAAACTTATTATCAAGTTCTTTGATGATGATTTCTATATCTTCCCTCATCTTTTCCATGTTCTGGACCATAACTACGTCAAAAAGATTCTTTTTGGATCCAAATTTACGGAACAGAGTCATCTCTGTACGACCAGCTTTCTGTGCAATGGCCTTGGTAGTAGCTGCATCTGGACCTTTTCTAGCAAATACATTTAATGCAGCGTTTAAAATTTTATTTTCAGTTTCTTTGGTCATATTATCCTTTTATTTTTTGTTTTGAATTATACAATTTAATATGTCCACTAACTTATCCAGACTTTCATCATAATTCCCGAAAGAAGCTGTGCGCCCGTAATATCTGTCAATATTGAGGGAATATACAAATGTAGCTATAGAATATGCAAATGCCTTGTGATCTATTTTTTCATTGGAGAAGTATTCCTTGAAATATTGGGTAATATAATCGGTGGTTATTCTTACCAGGGGTTTATCTGTGCTGCTATCTTCTATAATGGTCAAATGGAAGTATTCGAAATTCTTGAGGACAAATTCATCTAAAATTTTAACAAATGATTTTAAGAAACTTTGAACATCTTTAATATCGGTTAGTTTAGATAATTCTCCAGATTCCTCTTCAACCTTCTGGTTGCCCCTAATCATAACCTCACGGAAAAGATTCTTTTTGGTTCCAAATTTACGGAACAACGTCATTTCAGTAAATTCTGACTCATCTGCAATGACTCGGGTGGTTGCTGCGTCAAATCCTTTTCTAGCAAAAACTTTCAACGCGGCATCTAAAATTTTGTCTTCGGTGTCTGCCTTCTTTCGAGTTTCAGTCATAATCTACTCGCCTGTTTACTGATTATAATCTTATTATTTTTTGATATTAATAATATTTATACATAAATGGTTTAAAACTATTTTTTACTTCTTTAAAATAATTTTTCTAATTTGATACTTATAATTTTTCATTACCTTAAATGAAAATTATATTTAAATTCCAGTCCGAGACTTAGTATAATATTAGTATTTGGAAATTTATAATTTTCCAAGTAAAACTTTTATAAGCTTGATTTCTTCGATTCGATAAACAACACATATAATCCAATTTATAATATTAAAATCCATTCCACACTTATTAATTTTAATATATATTTATCTATCCAGTGCTCTATTAATTAACCCCAATACTCGGGCAGTGAAAATTAATATAAAAGGAATAACCACCAGTGCAGAAATGATGCTCCACAAATCAAAAGGATTATTAACAACAGTGTCATGCAAAGTTGACTCTACAATAAGTACAAGAACAACAATAAGAAGATACATAAAACCAGTTCTTTTGAATCCAATATCCTTGACTTTTTTAAATATCCTTTTAAAATCAAATGCAGACTTAATTGAACCATGATTATTGGCCATGTTAAGTATGGATGCTTGATAAATAAGAAAGGTAATGGATGCCAGAAATATGCCAAATGTTATCATTACAATTTCTAACTCTTGAGAACTTGATCCTATTAAATCATCAACAATGTAGACACCAATTATAACTAACATAATTGGTATGATGAAATAAATCATGGTTACCAGAGTCTCTTTTATCCCATGAAGGAATGTATTCAGGAAATTATCAAATTTAGGCATCTCATCAAAGCCGTGGGTAGTCTCTTCAATTATTCTGAAAATAAACCCAATTTGGTAAATACCTAAAATAAACCCGGCACCAAGTAAAATATAGCTTAAATCAAAACTCCCCACTCGAATTGTTACATCACTTAAATCAGCTATAAACACAACAAGACCAATCAAAACAAGTTTAAGCCAGGTTGAAGATGCATATTTAACTGAATTTATAACTATATCATTCATTTTCATTAACATCCAGATAAGGCTTTAGATTAATTAAAAATTAATGAAATTTTTAATTTATTTGAAGTTTAAGATGTAGAATGTTAAGATTATAGGAATGTTAATTAATATCTATGCGAACATTCCTTTAGGTTCATTCTTATTATCTTTAATTTGTTTTAAAGCATAGTTAATATGATTCCAGGTTAAAATTTCCTCATCTTCATAAATAGCCTTATGTAAAGCTACTTTTAAAACTCTTTCTTTTATATCTCTACCAGATAAACCCTTAGTAGGACTGACCAATTTACCTGTATCAAAATCAGTGAAGAGTGGCATGGATTTTATGTTAAGATCAATTAAGGCCTTTCTTTCTTTATCATCAGGTAGTTCAAATTCAATCTCTTCTTCAAACCTGCTTCTTATTGCAAAATCGAGCAACTGAGGATTATTTGTAGCTCCGATTGTTACCACTCCTTTATTCTGATTAATACCATCCATCTCAGTTAATAATGCATTCACCACTTCAGAAACATCTCCTCTTAAGGATTGATATTTCCGGTCTAGGCCTATGGCATCAATTTCATCGATAAACACAACAGATGGGGCATTTATAGAAGCTGATTCAAACAATTCATGTATTTGGCGTGCTCCATCCCCCACATGTTCCCCTATAAGGCTGGTGGCTTTAATTAAAAATAATGGAACCTTGAGCTCGTTGGAGAGAGATTTAGCCAGCATGGTTTTTCCTGTTCCAGGTGTCCCATGAAACAATACATTACGAGGAGCCCAATCACCGAAGTGTTCGGGATCCTGCAGATATTTCATGATTATCTTACATTTACCCTTAGCCCGTTCTTGGCCTATCACATCATCCATAGTAAGGTTGGTTTCTATTCTCTTAATTTCCCTTACCTCTTCCACCTCCATAAGGAGGATGGATGTGTTTGCAGTTATTTTAGAATTATCGGGATGGGCATTAATTACTTTAAAAGCATAATCTGGCAATAATTTTCCATCGAAAATAAATGAACCCTCTTCTACAATGTAACCCATCCATTGTTCCCTGGCGTAGAGTTCAAAAAGTTCTTTATCGAAGATTTCTATCTTAGGGTTTTCAACTAAATTACACAAAAAAGGGTATCCTATCGGTTGGAGTACTACTAATTTTGCTTCTTTTTCTGGTTTGTTTAATGATACTTTTGATTTTTTATCGGAAGTTTTCGATTCCTGTATGACGTTGTTTAATTTCAAATAATTACCTACTATTTTTTATAAATATTCAATCGATATCTGTGAAAATTATGGAGTAAATTCTATTTAAAGACAGATAAAAAATTCTCTATGTTATTATGTGCTAAATTATAATTCCTGAAGTCTCTTATGGTTATTCTAGCTACTCTCTAACTTGGCCAATTAGCAATTAGCAATTTAACCTATAAGCTCTCTGATTTCTTCACCAATGCCTTGATATTTTCTTCTTCTATGGATGTAAGCTCATCAAGTGCAAAGGATGTCGGCCACATATGACCTTGATCGAGATTCGCATCCTCAGAGAAACCTAATGTCATGTAACTTTTACTTGTGGTGCCGCGGAAGAAACCGATAACTTTACCGTCCTTGGCATAAGCAGGCATCCCGTACCACAGTCTCGGTGAAAGAACTGGTGCAATTTCCATGATAATGGCATGTATCCGCTCACCCATAGCACGATACTCCAAAGGATCTGTCTATTTTGGAAAGAACAGCAATTTCATCGTCTATTTTCTTCATAGTCATTTCTGTTTTTTTCTATCCAATGTGGATGAACAATGTATTTATGAATTTTGGTATTTATGAATTTTGTATATAATCAGATTATTATCCCTTTATTTTATATTTTACTATTTATCATTGTTTTATATTCCCCCTTCATCAACGTTGCATCCCTATCCCTAAGGGGAGTTTCGCATATAAGGGTGACATTCCAACCTTGATCAATTATTTCTGAAAGTAGAGGATCAAGAGGCGGGCCATAATCCTCTCCTAGGACATGGTGCCTTCTCTCCCCTTTATCTGTATATTCGATGTGAGTATAGTGGCAGTGAAGTATATCTATGTCCAGTTCATCTTCTAATAAACCAAAAATCTTCCTATAATCATTTTTATCCTTAAACAATCCAAATTCTCTCGCATGCAAGTGTGCAAAGTCTATTGTGGGAGCGAATTTTTCATGTCTCCTGCATATCTCAATTATCTCCTGGAGACTTCCTAGTTGAGATTTTTTACCAGTGGTCTCTGGTGCAAAGGTGTAATCCTTAATTCCCAGGGATTCCAGTTGTTCAGATAACCTATCAACCGCTTTATTTAGTTTTTTCATTGCCTCGTCTGGAGTGTACGTAGTGTAAAATCCTGGATGAAAAACAATCCTGTATGCTCCCATCCACTCTGCAGCCCGGGCCGATTGGATCAGTCTTTCAATAGATCTATCCACCACATCATCCTTATTTGAGGATAAATTAATATAATAGGGGCCATGCATGGAAACCCGGATATCATTATTCTCAGAGTTTTCCTTTAGTTTAAGGGCTGATTGTTTTGAAATGCGCACACCATAAGTTGCCTGATATTCATAGGCATCCAGGCATTTCTCTCTAATATAACTACAAACCTTATTGGATTCACCCTTATACCCTATTGGAAGTCCTGCTGGGCCAAAACGTACGTCAGATGTCATTTGATTACCCTTAATTCGATTATATATAAAATTTTTACCGGTTAATTGAAATCTTTAGAATTGAAATATCATATGGAAATTTTAATTCTAAAAAGATTGTTTTAATATTAAAAAAAGTTACTTCTTCATCTGTAAGTGTTCATACGCTGAAAGGGCTGCAATTGCACCTTCAGAACATGCAACTACCCACTGGTTGAATCCACCTGTTATGTCCCCAGCCGCATACACACCAGGAACGTTGGTTTTTTGAGCTTTATCTGTGATAATGTATCCATTTTTATTCAGTTCTACTCCTAAATCCATAGCCAAGTTGTTGGATGGTATCTCCCCAACAGCTACAAAAACACCATCAATGGGCAATTCTGTATGCTCTCCTGTCACATTATTGTATATAAAGACAGTCTGCACTGTCATGTCACCCTTAATTTCTTCAATGGTTGAATTCCATATAACTGGTATTTTTCTTTTTTTCAGGAGTTCTTGCAGGGAATTCTCCGCTCTTAATGTATCTCTACGATGTATCATTCCCACAAAAACCCCAATATCATCCAGGTATAGTGCTTGCTGCACAGCACTATTTCCACCACCTACCACCAGCACTTTTCGATCTACAAATAGAGGACCGTCACAAGTGGCACAGTAGGCAACTCCACGACCCAGGAATTCTCCCTCACCTGGAACTCCTAAATGACGATGCTTACTACCTGTGGCTAAGATAACTGCACGGGCCTGATAAGTTTTATTGGTAGTTGTGATAATCATATTCTTACCATCATCTACCAGTTCTATTTTATCAACAAGTTCCCCTTCCTTAATTTCCGCGTATTTCAGGGTCTGGTTTTTCATGAGCTCTACTAGTTGTTTACCAGGTATCATTTCGAATCCAGGATAATTTTCCATGCGAGGAACCATAGAACCCATTCCACCTACGAGAGTTTTCTCAATTACCAAGGTTTTAAAATTCTGCCTGCCAGCGTAAAGTGCAGCGGTGAGTCCTGCAGGTCCAGAACCAACGATAATAACATCATAACTATCCATATCAGTCCAACCTATTTTTTATCTTATTTTCGTTCAACCATTTTTAATAATCTTTCTTTTATAAGTCGGCTAACCAGTTTTCCATCTGCTTTACCCTTAAGATCCTTCATTGCCATTCCCATGAGGGAACCCATAGCTGCCATTCCCCTTTCCTTAATTAAACCTTCATTGGAACCTATTAAATCACTGATTATGGCCTCAACTTCATCATCATCCATTTTTTTAAGTCCATGTTTTTCCATGGATTCAGAGGGGGTTATTCCATTACATGCATCCCTTATTAATATGGTGGTTGATGCCGCAGGTATGGTGTCGTCTTCTACATACTTATAAATATCAACTAAAACATCCACATTAACATTTCCAATATCACAGCCCTCCCTTTTAAGTTCCTTGAATGTGTAGGCTAAATTTGAAGCAGGGACCACCGGGTTCACATCAACCTGGTTCATTATCATCTCAAAGTACTCAACTCTATCCTGTTTAACCAGACTGGTTGCAATATCATCCGTCAACTTATAGGTCTCCATTATTCTCTCCTTTTTAGCATCTGGAAGTTCAGGTAGCTTTGATATCAATTTTTCCAGGAATTCTCGGTGTATTGGTTTGCTTGGTATGTCTGTCTCCACGTACATTCTGCTTGCAGTGGGTAGAGGACGCATATACTCTGTGTTTCCATTGTCAAGGGCCTTTCGAGTCTCCTCAGGCACCTGGACTAATGCAATTTTCGCCCGTCTTTGAACCTCATTAAGGGCATTCCTCGCCTTTTCTTCATGATCCGCCACCAGGATGAAAGCATCCCCTTCAGATGCACCCATGAATTCTAAAACAGCTTCTACCTCTTCCTGGCTTATCCCATATGAAGGAAGCTCATCAGTATGGAATATTCCTGATACGCCCATCTTCTTAGCATATCCAGCGAGTTCAGTACCAAACCGCCTTCCAGGTTGGATTTCTTTGCCTATTAGGCCTGAGAATCCACCCAACTTAATGGCCAGGATTAATCCTTTCTGATTCAGGGCTTTCTTTATTATTTTTGACGCTGTTCCTGTGAAGATTTCACTCACATCAAAGATATCATCATGAACTTGCGCATTTCTATTTTCAAGTTCATCCCTGATTTTAATTAGATTAATCTGTCTTTTAACTTCATTTTCAACCATGGTGGGCATTAAATCCAGATTTTGAACACCTTTGATCTCTATACGGGAACCATCGCGTATGGATATATTTAAATCTTGACGTATGGTTCCTAAACCCCTTTTAACCTTGGTACTTCTTAATATCTGGCCAATCTGATAAGCTACATCCTTTACCTGTTGAGGATGTTTAATACTGGGATCAGTGGTTATCTCCACCAGGGGTATTCCCAGACGATCTAGGCGGAAAATTTTCTGTCCCTCTTTTTCTCCAACTCTCCTTGCCGCATCTTCCTCCAGGCAGAGATTTTCTATGGCTACCCTTCCATGTTCGGTATCCAAATAGCCATCGGTAGCCACCAGTCCAGTTCTCTGGAAACCTCCGGTATTACTCCCATCTATGACCTGTTTTCTCATGGTATGGAATTCATCCACCACCCTCATGTTCAGGAGTGTTGAAATTATGAGGGATATATGCAGTGCCTCCTGATTTAAGGGGTATGGTGGCTCTTCATCAGTTTCCACCAGGCAGGTGTCGTAGTCGTACGACTCGTATATAAATTGAAGTTTACGCCGGGATTCTTCAAATGCAGCACGGTCAATTTTACCCAGCTGGCTCTGTGTTGGTCTTAATCTTCTACTTATTTTAAGATCAGGTTTTTTATCTATAAGCTGAGCTTTGCAGGGACTGAATAATTTTTCTTCTGTATCCAGTTGTTGATGTATCTCCAGACCCATTTTAAGGCCTAGTTTTTCATAATCCATTATCATCACCACTGATTTATATCAAAAAATACTTCTGGGAACTGATTGGACTAATTTCCCCTTTTAAATTATTTTGAATCATAGCATTAACTTCGTCAAGGTTTTGTGTCTGGCCCAGTACCCACATCAATTTCACGTAGGCTGTCTCAGGTAGCATATCACTGGCAGGAATTACACCTGTTTCTGATAGTTTACGGCCAGTACTGTAGACGTTCATATTAACTCTTCCATATAAACATTGAGAAGACATTACCACTGGGATTTCTTCTTCCCGGGCTCTATGGAGTTTTGGTAATAGTTCTTCAGGACAATGCCCCAATCCAGTTCCTTCTATTACTATGCCTTTATATCCGCAGTCTATGTAGTAATCAATTATTTCCGATCCAATACCAGGGTAACATTTTATATATGCTACCTTTTCTTCCAGGGAGTCATTCACCTCTACATCGCCTTCATGTCTCTGGTTGTAGTTGAATGATTCATCCATTACTTCGAGTTTACCATCTAAAACCCGGGCCAGCGGCTCGGTGTTAATTGATCGGAAGGTGTCTCGCCGCGATGTATGCATCTTCCGGACTTTGGTACCCAGATGGAGGTGTGTGTAGGTGTCGTTCATGCTGGCATGCATACAAACCAGAATTTCAGCAATATCTGATTTGGCGGCAGTCACCGAATTCATCAGGTTTAAAAAACCATCGGATGATGGTCGATCAGAACTTCTCTGGGCGCCAGTTAAAATCACTGGTACAGGTGTATTCAAGATGAAACTCAACGCTGCTGAGGTGTAATGCATGGTATCGGTCCCATGGGTTAATACTACCCCATCCGCACCTTGATTTATTTCCTGGGCAATGGAATGGGCCGCCTTTACCCAGTATTTCGGGGTCATATTCTCACTCAAAATGTTGAGTATAGCTTTTCCCTGTATATTTGCCTGTTCCATAAGTTCTGGATTCGCCCGGAGTAAATCATCAGCAGAAAATGCAGGATGTACTGCACTTGTTTTATAATCGATTATGGATGCTACTGTGCCCCCAGTGGATATTATGGATATATCCATCTTATCCGGGTCTAATTCCATATCCAGTGGTGGTAATTCGATTTTTGGTTTCTCACCCTTTTCCAGGAGTTCAGCCTGGGCATCGGTTACATCCACACCTATATTATAACCATTATCCAGTTTAAGGACCAGGTGTTTATCATCTGATCCATGGGTGTGACTTATGATCATCCCTACATATTTAACGTTCTTTTTAATAATTTCTACTCTATCACCGATTGATAAACCGCACGATTCCAGAAATTCTTTACATATTCCTTTATAAGTCATTATATTTTCCTCTAATTGGATAAACTGTTTTAATATTCTTCTAAATTAATTATTGATTTATATTTAATCTTCCAAGACTAGATCTAAACATATAGGTGCGTGATCTGAGCCCATTACCTGGCTTAAGATGGTGGATGATTTTACATGTTTCATGAATTCTTTATTTACGAAAAAATAATCGAGTCTCCAGCCAACATTTCTTTCCCGTGCTCTTGTACGGTAACTCCACCATGAGTACTGTTCTGGATCTTTATTAAATTCACGAAAGGTGTCCAAGTATCCGTGGCTTAAAAATTCATCTATCCAGGCTCTTTCTTCAGGTAAAAACCCTGATATTTTACTGTTTTCTTTGGGACGGGCTATGTCTATCTCTTTATGGGCGGTGTTTACATCTCCACATATCACCAGATTTTTACCTTCATCCTTTAGTTTGTCTGCGTATTCCAGAAATGTATCGTAGAAGTCCATCTTGAACTGCAGCCTTTCCGGTGACATTTTGCCGTTGGGAAAGTATATATTCATGAGTACAAAGTCGCCGTAGTCTGCGATTATGGTCCGCCCTTCACGGTCGAATTCCCATACTCCTAAACCATTTTCTAATTTCTCTGGTTTCTCTTTAGTGTATAATGCTACCCCACTGTATCCCTTCCTTTCTGCTTCGGAGAAATAAGTGTAATAACCATCTACATTCCTTATATCTGGTGGAAATTGCTTTCTTAATGCCTTTGTCTCTTGTAAGCATAAGATATCCGGCTGTTCACCAATAAACCAGTCTCTAAATCCTTTTTTATGGACTGCTCTTATTCCATTAACATTCCAGCAGATAATCCTTATCCTTTTGTCCACAGTTACCACCCCAAATTATTACAAAATTTAATATCAACTATATTTAGATAACGGAATCTTAAATAATTTGCATCATGGAACTTTTTTGAATAAAAATTCCAGGAAATAATTAAAAGTTTTCTAATACTACCTAACACAGATTTAACAAATCCAAATCTCCTCCAATCTATTTGAAAATATGTATTATGTAGTTTTAATTTTTTATTCATAAATTTCTCCCAAACCATGTTCATAGACCGGAGATTTTATTAACCTCTTATAACATAAATAACTGATAGGGATAAGTCAAAATCCAGGTCCAGGTATATTCCATTCTATCCCCTGTATCAATACTACTTTACATAATTTAAAAAAAAGTGGATTTGATGATAAATGAAAAATACCAAATTATCAGTAGAGATTATGCTGGTTGAGGATAATCCTGGAGATATACGTTTAATAACTGAATTATTCAAGGAAAGTGATATTGAAAATCAGGTTAACGTTGCCTGTGACGGTGAACAAGCTCTTATGATGCTTCATAAAGAAGGAAAGTTCACCACCATGCGCCTACCTGATCTTATTTTACTAGATTTGAATCTCCCTAAAATAAATGGGAAAGAAGTTTTAAGGCAAATTAAAACAGATAACAGGTTAATGTACATACCTGTAATCATTTTAACAACATCCCAGGAAGAGAAGGATATAATTGAAACATACAATTACTGTGCCAATTCATTCATCACCAAACCAGTTGATCTGGACAGTTTTATAAAAATAATTAAATCCATCCAGGAATTCTGGTTAAACATCGTAAAATTACCCAAGGTAAATCAAATGGAAAATTTAATGATGTGAAGAAAATCAGATCTCTTCAATAACTGGGCTCAATTTTTTAAATTTTAATACCTGGTTTCCATTTACAGGTCCAGTGTATCATGGGCCCATTTAGCTCCTGCTTCCAGTATATCTAAATTTATACTGCTGAGTTTAGGTTTTTTTGCAAAGGTATCCTGGATAGCATGCCTGAAATCTTCAGGAGAAAGTCCGGTAGATGTCATGGCCATTACTACTCCCAACATGACAGTGTTTACAGCTTTAACTACTCCAAATTCCTTTGCTATCTTTAGTGCGGGTACTGATATTGTTTTAACACCTTCGGGTCCTTCATAATCCCCTAAATCACTGTTATAAAGGATTGTTCCTCCTTTTTTAACCTGATGGGCAAATTTCTTTAAAGATGGATAGTTCAGGGCCACAAGTAAATCAAGGTCATGTGCAACTGGTAAGCTTATGGTTTCACCAGAAATCACTACTGTACAGTCTGACGTACCTCCACGCTGTTCAGGGCCATAGGCAGGGTAAAATGACACGTATCTCCTTGCATTATATGCTGCCTGAGCCAGGGTAAGACCCATACTCATTACTCCTTGCCCACCGAATCCAGATATCTTCGCTACGCGCAATTTGAATCCGGGGTCATCCTGGGCATCCAGTGTTTTCTCCCCTTCAACTTCGAATATATGATCCAGGGATTTCTTGGAGAAGTCACAGTCACCACGACAAAGTTTATCAATCTCACTGCTACGGTCTCTGAAAGTGGCCAGTGGGAATTCACCTTCCATTTCCTTATTTAAGAATTCTTGAATACCTTCAACATCCAATCTAAGGTTGGTTGGACATGGTGATAGTAATTCAACAAATGCATAACCTTTACCTTCTTTCTGTATCTTTAAGGCTTTCATAACCGCTTTTTTTGCTTTCCTTATGTGTGAAGGGTCTGCTAATGATACACGTTCTATGTAAACTGGTGCATCCAGGTTATCCAGTAACTCACACATATGCAGGGGGTATCCTGTGTATCGTGGATCTCTACCCTCCTGACAGGTTACTGTTACTTCACCTATGAGTGTAGTGGGCGCCATCTGCCCCCCAGTCATCCCATAGACAGTGTTGTTTATAAAGAACACTGCCAGTTTTTCACCCCTATTTGCAGCCTGTATGGTTTCATTTAAACCTATGGATGCTAAATCACCATCTCCCTGGTATAATATTACTATGGCATCATCTTCTGCCCGGGATATGCCGGTTCCCACTGCAGGAGCTCGTCCATGGGCTACCTGGACATGACCACAGTCAAAGTAATAATAAGCAAATACAGCACAACCCACAGGACTGGTCATGACGGTTCTTTCCTGAATACCCAGTTGGTCTATGGCCTCTGCTATGAGTTTATGTAGTATTCCATGTCCACATCCAGGGCAGTAATGTGTTGCTGTAGGTGCGTCTCCACCCTTTCGGGGGAATTCACTGAGCATGGATTTTGGTTTGCCAATTATTTTCTCACTGTTATTTGAGTTATCAATCTTAGTTTTTTCATCCATGTTCATTCACCTCCACTTTTTGCATCTAACTCTTTTATTTTGTGTATTATGCTTTCAACGTCCATTATATTTCCACCCATACGGTTTACCAGTTCCACTGGGCAGGAGCATCCTATTGATAAGATTATATCTTCCCTCATCTGCCCATTACTCATCTCTACTGATATGAATTTAGATTTACCTTTCTGGGCATATTTTTTAAGCTTCTCTCCTGGGAAGGGGAATAATGTTTTTGGTCTGAAGAGTCCTGCCTTTATTCCTTCTTTTCTTACCTGTTCAACTGCAGATCTGGCTATCCGGCTGCTTATACCATAGGCAACCAGTATTATCTCTGCATCTTCCATCTGATATTGTTCAAAATCCACTTCATTTTCCTCAATTTCCTGATATTTTTCCTGGAGTCTGAAGTTGAAATCTTCCAACTGGTCAAAGTTCAGGAATATGGAAGTAACCAGGTTGTTCATGGTTTTCTCAGTTCCGCAGACAGCCCAACCCACATCTATCCGGGGCTTTATTGCCTCTTCAGGGAATTTAAGTGGTTCCACCATCTGGCCCAGAACCCCATCGGCCATGATAATCACAGGGTTGCGATATTTATCCGCGAGATGGAATGCCTTCATGGTGAAGTCACACATCTCCTGGACAGAATTAGGGGCTAAAATAAGGTTTTTATAATTTCCATGCCCTCCCCCCTTTACAAGCTGGTTGTAATCAGACTGTTCCGGGCCTATATTTCCCAAACCTGGCCCAGCCCGCATTATATCCACAATAACACAGGGTAGTTCTGCTCCGGCTAGATAGGATATTCCTTCCTGTTTAAGGCTAATCCCCGGTCCGGAAGATGCAGTCATCACCCTGTGCCCTGCAGCTGAAGCTCCGTAGACCATGTTTATGGCTGCTTCCTCTGATTCAGCCTGGACAAATTTCCTTCCCACCATTGGGAAGTATTTTGAAGCTTCATGGAGGACTTCAGTTGCGGGTGTGATGGGGTACCCAAAATAGCAGTCACATCCGGCGTACATTGCCCCAATTATCACTGCAGTGTTTCCTTTAATTAGCTGGGTAGCCATTTTATTCCCCCTCATCTTCTATATGACCTTTTTTAGCCTTTTTTGGAATATGAACTTCAATAGCTAGGGGTTCTGGACAGGTATAGTAACAGTCCCCACATCCTGTGCAGTCATCTCCTTCATAAATTACGTAGTGATATCCCCGGGGATTTACATCATTGCTCATCTTTAAACATCCCCTTTTACAGGCTATTATACATCTTTCACATGCCTTACACTCCAGTTTGTTAATAACAAGGTAAGGGCTTCTTTTCTCTTTTTCTTCCATCATAACTATTCATCTTAGATAATTAACTTTAGCTAAATCTTAAATTAAAAAAATTAATATGTAAATTGGTTCCTAAAAACTTTAAACTGACCTTTCCTGGTCTTTGCTTCTGATCTCTACCCTTCTTATCTTACCACTGATGGTTTTGGGTAACTCATCTACAAATTCTATTATCCTTGGGTATTTGTAAGGAGCAGTGACCTCTTTTACATGGTCCTGTATTTCAACTTTAAGTTCTTCAGAAGGTTCATAATTCCTAGTGAGTACTATTGTAGCTTTAATTACCTGACCTCTTATAGGGTGAGGCACTCCAGTTATTGCACTTTCTAAAACCGCTGGATGAGATAGTACGGCGCTTTCTACTTCAAATGGACCTATCCTGTAGCCTGAACTTTTTATTATATCATCATTTCTGCCAACAAACCACAAATATCCGTCTTCATCCATCCATGCTGTGTCTCCAGTATGATAATATTCATCATGCCATACTTCTTTTGTTTTTTCCTGATCCTGATAATATCCATTGAAAAGTCCTGGTGGTTTTTCTTGGCTGGTTTTAAAGACTATCTCGCCTTCTTCACCCACATCACATAAATTACCATCCTTGGCCATTAATTTTATATCGTATTTGGATGCAGGTTTTCCCATGGAACCAGGTCGTGGTTCTATCCAGGGGAAGTTAGCTACACATATCACACATTCTGTTTGGCCAAAACCCTCCATTAACCTTAAACCAGTTAATTCTAAGAATTTATTGTAAACCTCTGGATTCAGAGGCTCTCCTGCAGTTACAGCGTATTTAAGTGCAGAAAAATCATATTTTGATAGATCTTCCTTGATTAAGAATCGGTAAATGGTAGGTGGTGCACAAAATGTGGTCACACCATATTTAATGGCATTTTCTAGCATGCGTCCGGCGTCGAATCTTTCATAATCATAAACAAACACAGCACTCCCATTGATCCACTGCCCATATATCTGACCCCACATGGCCTTTGCCCATCCAGTGTCGGCTACTGTGTAATGCAAACCATCTTCCATTACATTTTGCCAGTAAGCTGTTATTATATGGCCGAAGGGATATGTGTAATTATGTTCTACCATTTTTGGAAGACCAGTTGTACCTGATGAGAAATATATCAGCATTGTTTCATGGTTCTGTGTTTTCTGGTCACCGGTGGGCCGCTCAAATTCGGCTGATGCCTTTTCGATTTCAGAACGGAAATTTAACCATCCCTGTCTTTCATCATCTCCAACCAGAACTTTTTTTAGGTTTATATCCAATTTTTCATCTGCCTGGTCAAAGTAATCTGGTACCCCATCTTCAGCAATGCATACTACCATCTTGATATCAGCGCTTTCTATTCGGTATACAATATCTCTGGTTTTTAGCATGTGAGTTGCAGGTACGGCTATAGCGCCTAATTTATGCAGGGCCAGTATGCAAAACCAGAATTCATAGCGGGCCTTTAAAGTGAGCATTACCTTATCGCCTTTTTTTATCCCACAATTTTTAAAGAAATTGGCAGTTTTGTCACTGTATTCTTTAAGTTCCTTAAAACTGAATATGCGCTCCTTACCATAATCATTGCACCATACCATTGCCTTTTTATCCGGGCTTATCTCTGCATATTTATCCACGATATCGTAGGCGAAGTTAAAATTTTCCGGTATATTTATTTCAAATTTTTCAATAAATTCCGAGTTGGACTCGTATTCTATTTCGGGTACAAATGAGTATAGTAATGATGTCATACATTATCTCCATTCCAATTTTTAATATTAAATGTATTAGAATTCCATGATTAGTTAATTTTATATTATTATTAGTTTTATAGTACAACCGCCAGAAATTTTGCTGGTTTATCATTCAATGCTTCCATTGCATGATGGTATTGTGAATCAAAGAATATTGAATCCCCTTCATTTAAAATGATTTCATTATCGTGAATGTAAAATTTCATGGCTCCCTGGATAACATAATCGAATTCCTGTCCAGGGTGTGAATTAGTTGATGGTTTAGTCCCATCCTTTCTGGGCTCTACAGTTACGACGAAAGTTTCTGCTTTCTTGTGGATAAATTTTTCAGCCAGATTTTCATACTGGTACTGTTTCCTCCTCTCCACCTGTACACCCTTATCCTTCCGGGTTACCGAAAAAATATGCATCCTGGTTTCTTCACCAGTTAAAAGAAGCCCCATGTCCACTCCTAACTTTTGGGATATTTCAAAAAGGTCACTGGCTGGAATATCACTAGTGGAATTTTCATATCCCTGGTAGTCTTTAATTGTGATGCCCAAATACTCCGCCATTTCTTCCTGACTAATATCAGATAATTTTCTTAATTCTGAAATACGTTGAGCGATTTCTATCATTTTTTCATTCATGGTAACACCTATAATATTGTGCTTACGTTTTTCGATTATATGCTGTTCATAATTTTATCCAAACAATATTTACAGACTAGTGTAGATTGTAATCATTTATAAAAAAATCAGCATATATAATAGTTTAATTTCTTATATATAATGATTGTTAATGATAATTAATTGAAAGTTTAATTTTTCTAAAAAAGAATAGGAGGGGCTTAAATGGAATTAAAAATTAAAGCCTATCAATTAGAAGTTCCAGAAAACTGTAATTTGATATTGGGACAGAGTCATTTCATAAAAACTGTGGAAGATCTTTATGAATCAATTGTAAATACTGTACCCCAAGCAGAGTTTGGGCTTGCCTTTGGAGAAGCTTCTGGTAAGTGTCTGGTCTGCAGTGCAGGAAACGATGCCAAACTGATCAAACTGGCTGAACGCGAAATCCAAAATATGGCCTGCGGACATAGCTTCCTGATATACATGAAGAATGCATTCCCCATAAATGTAACCCAGAGAATAAAAAATGTGCCTGAAGTTGTGAACCTATTCTGTGCCACAGCAAACCCAGTTCAAGTTATCATCGCTGAATCAGATCAGGGTAACGGAATATTAGGAGTAATTGATGGGTCAAGTCCCGGAGAAATAGAAACTGAAGATGATGTGGAAGAACGTACGAAATTCCTAAGGAGGATAGGTTATAAAATGTAAATTGCCTTTCTCGAATCTCATTTTCAAATTTTTACAGTTGAAAAGAAATTTATAGTCTGGGTAACAAATAAATAAGTAGCATTGTCAATAAATTATATTTTAGAGGGAGTAAAATGGCAGATAATTTTGTATTTAGAAGAGGTACCGGGAGTAAACAGAAAGATAAGAATTTGCTAGAAATAAGTGAAGAATTTATTGCCCTGCAAAACCAGCGTGAAGATGCCCTTGTCATATCATTTATGGCTCCAGTAGATGATATCACTAATATTCACGACTATTTCGATAACATGGAAGAATTAGAACCAGTTACCCTTGAAATAGCTGAAGCAGGTGAAGTTGAATACTATTTCCGCGGCATATCCCCAGTAGAAGATATTGAAGATGGAGTGCAGAAGTTAAGCATCACTCTACAGTTAAGACGCGAATTTTTATAATTTTTTAGTTATTTTTTTTATCTATTTTATTTCCCAAATTTGAATGCTAAATTATTTAAATACGGCCTGATTAAATGTAAAGTTAATCACTTTGATTTCATTTTGAGGTGTTTAAAATTAATAATAAAGATGATGTTGAAAAACCTAAAGAAGAAGAAAATGTAGGTGTAGATCAATTCAAGAAAATCAGCGATAAATCAGAAGACGAGGTGGAAAAAATTGAAACCTGCTACTTCTGTCTGCAGAAATTCGATATAAACCAGGATGACTGCAGCCACTATAAGTACGGTAAATTCCCTATGTGCGATTACTGTTCCCAATTTTATGGTTTCTATGATTAAAAATAATTGATTTTAATTTTAACCACCATAATGAACTTAAAGCCATCATTTAGTAAATTTAAAAACCCCATTATGAATTTAAACTATTTTTATGAAATTGAAACTAGTATGGAATTTAAAAAATCATTAGAAACATAAAAAATAAGGAAATTCAGGATTTCAACTGTTCTAAAACAAGTGAAATACCCCATTCAACCATTTTCTTTACATCATCTTCATTTTTTGCCTCTGCAAAGCATCTGAATATTGGTTCAGTTCCGGATGGTCGAATTATAACCCATCCTTCTTCAGTTAATATTTTAACTCCATCTGTAGTGTCCACTTCAAATTCACATGTGGCTTCTGCTATTTTTTCCATAACTTCCACTTTAAGTTCATCAGGACATTCCACCTTCCTTTTCTCTGACTGGTAGGAAGGAAGTTCCTCTATTAGCTCAGAAAGAGGTTTTTTCTCCCTGGCCATTATTTCAATTATTTTCGCTGTGGAAAGAGCAGCATCACGTCCATATACAAAGTCGGGGAATATCAATCCTCCGTTTTCTTCCCCACCGAATAATCCATTTTTTTCTTTGAGTGCTCGGGCAACCAGCAGATCACCAACACGGGTAGCTATAACCTCACCACCATATTTCTTTGCTATATCGTAAATTGCCTGTGATGTGGCCACGGTAGTTACAATCAAACCTCCATTATTTTCCTTGAGCATGAATTTTTCAACCAGGGCGAATGTTTTATCACCGAAAACAAAATCTCCATTTTCATCTATACAAATGGTCCGGTCTGCATCACCATCATGGGCTATTCCCAGGTCAGCCCCCAGACTTTTAACGGCATTTATCAGATCATGGAGGTTATCCTCAGTTGGTTCAGGTTCTCTTCCTGGAAAGAATCCGTCTGGCTGGCAGTTCATGGTGGTAACCTGACATCCAAGTTCTCTCAGGAGATATGGTGTAGTAAAACAGGCAGCTCCACTTCCACAATCCACCACAACCTTAAATCCTGCGTCCTGAATGGAATCTTTGTCCACGCGGTGTACCACATTCTCGATGTATTCATCGATTATGTTGGAATTGTATTCAACTTCAGAGATCTCATCCCAGGGTACACGGTTTGGATTTTCATCAAAAAACATGTTTTCAATCTTCTCCTCCATATCATCAGGGATCCCGATCCCATCTCCGTCCACAAATTTGATACCATTGTCTTGGGGAGGGTTGTGAGAGGCTGTGATGATAACTCCACCGTCATAATAATTTCTAACCGCATATTGAACTGTTGGTGTTGGTAAAATTCCCATATCTATAACACGGCAACCTGATGAGAGTAGTCCAGATATCACTGCATGTTTAATCATGGGTGTTGAGGTTCTGGGATCGCCGCCCACTGCAACCTGACCTTTTATCAGAGTCCCATAAGCAGCTGCCAGTTTAGATGCAAATTCAGGTGTTAAGACTTCATTTGCTCTTCTTCTTACACCAAATGTTCCGAATAATCGTTTGTTCACCATAAAACAACCCCATTTATTGATAGATTAAGATAAAAAAGATATTTACTGTATTGCTAATTTCAATTCCCTTTATTAATATTCTAATTTTCATGGATAAATATGTATCGTGAAAAAATTTATAGTAAACAAGACCAAATAACTAACTAATATATATTTGAGGCCCTTCAGTTGATTTTATAAATTTCATGAGGTGGAAATTTTATGGCTATAAAGAAAATTGCCTGGGGAATAACCGGTGCAGGGGATAAGATAGAAGAAACTGTCGATGCAATGCTGGATATTAATAATGATTTTAAAGAACATGTTGAAATTGAAGTCTTTATTTCTAAAGCAGGGGATCAGGTCATAAAATACTATGAAATATCCCATGAAATTGAAAACAACTTCGACAAGATCTGGGTAGAAATAAATGCTAATTCACCATTTTTAGCCGGGAACATCCAGCTTGGTAAATATGAATTCATGTTAGTTGCCCCGGGGACTTCCAACACAGTGGCTAAGATAGCCTTGAGAATGGGAGACACCCTTATAGCTAATGCCGCCATAATGGGTCAGAAAGCAAATATTCCCCTCTACATTTTACCAGCAGATATAGAAGAGAGAACCATCACCACAAAACTTCCCAATGGCAAGGATTTAAAACTAACCATTCGAAAGGAAGATGTTGAACATGCCCAAAAGCTGGCCATGATGGACAATACATACGTCTTGAAAACTCCCAATGAAATCAGAAATGTGTTTGAGGAGTATTTCGGTTAAATTCTATTTTAAGAAAATTTGAGTAGGAACAGAGTAAATGTTTCATTAACTTCGTCCTGGTAACATATCCAGGAATTAGATTTCTTTTTCCATTTAAATGAAGCTTCTGAATGTATTTCTTCCCATGCATTCCCCTTTTTAATCCAGTAAACAGTGGCATAAACTTTATCGTTGCTTAGATATTCTACTGTCCAAGTATCGAAGGGATTGTTGGTGTATGTGCCATTTTTTGTTTTATTAGCGTGGATCCAGCGCCATGAATATTGATTTCCTGAATAACAATACCAATCCCCGTTATTCATTCTCTGCCAGATATAAGGGTGTATACCCTTCCACTGATAATACCATTGATTTAGACCTATTTGTCTTATAGTTAACTGTGAACCTGTACTTGACTCCCAATTGCCTCCTATTAAAATCGTGTCTAAGATGGGGGGATATTCTGATGTACCATTTCCATCTGGATTGAAAATGATTGGGGTTGGAGTCAATTCTATACTATCATTGATGTCACATAAATCACCCGTACCGTAAAGAAGTTCAGCAGCCGTCATTTTGGTCTCATATAAACCAGTTGCCTCGTTTATGGTTCTGAAATTGGTTAAAAATGAAGAATCAATACCTCTTAAATGCAGCCTATGAACAAACCTGCTTGATACAAAATCAGGCTCTTCCATTTGGAGGTAATCAGCCGGACCATTCCTGGTTACGACCACATCATCAATTCCATTTGCTGTTAGATAATCTACAGCTTCATCCATATGAATTGTAGGATCTGTTAGAATTACTGAGTTATTCTGAATTGCTAAAGGTATGATAGAGGGTAGTTCCCCATAAAATCCAGCATAAACAGTGTTTACTTCAACATCCCTCTGATTCAGGATATCCATAACCTTATCAGCAACCATGACACTGGTCTTGAAATCATCACCACCATTTAATTCCTCTACTTCTAGTTCCTTAGAATTCAAACTTTCTATTATGTTCTGAGAAACATTCCCCACAACTATAACATGATTGATTTTATTGTTTGATATGTAACTTTTATATTCAGGGTCTAAAGTTTCAGATGAGGTGTATTTACCTGGTTCTGCCACCACAAACACAGGGACATCCATATAAGCTCCTAAAAGAGAAGCTGAAGGATCAGAATCAGTGATTATAACTGTATCCTGGGATTTGTAAGTCTTTTCGGCTATTTCTGTAAGGATTTCTGCTTTAGAAGGTCCGTCGATCCTTTCAACTTTTAAATTAAGCAGTTTCAACCACAGAACCTGCCAATTTGAGACTGTACCTACAAGAACTACTTTTTTGATGTTAGCTTTATCTTTAAACAGGGGGATCCATTCATTCAGTGGAAAGGGAATGGTTTGACTGGTTAAAATAATGGGGATCCTCTCTTTCCCAGCATAGGATGCAACTCCCACCTCCAGGGCTTTCATATCACTGGTTGCAGAGCAGATGATGATGGTGTCGTTATCTTCTGAAAATCCATTGAAGGATTCATCAGGAGCAGCGGGATTGATGAAATAAAAGAGTAATATGACCCCTATAATTAGACAAATAAGTAAAAGTAGTAGTTTAGGTTTTTCAGTCATTAAATCACTTATTCATTAATTCATTTACTCAACTAGACTATTAACATAAGCCATTATTCAACTAGGCAAAGTCAATTATTCAACTAGGCAAATAACATAGTTACCGTTACGATACACTTCCCTTGCATATGGTGGAATATCCATGCCATTTCTAATGAGTATGTATTCGATGTTGTCCTTTAATAATTGTTCCCTGTTTAAATTGCCAATATCACCCATATTCCTTTTAAATACAGATTTGGGCATGCTTTCGCTGTAACCCCCCTTTATTACCTTCATTCTTGTTGTTGAGACTATTATGGTATCCATATAGGAATCTACAGAATAAACTGTTTTATCCTTATTTCCATTATTTTTAAACCATTCAACCACACCTTCCCTGTTTTGGGCAAGTTTCAGATCTCCAAATCTATCTGCAATAACCTGGAATTTAAAAATATAATCCAGTGGATTTAAGATTAAATGAACGGTATCAGGGAATATGTAATTTGAATGGGTATCATCATGACTTACCAGATTAGGTGTGTATCCATCGGCATATACAGCACCTGAAATCATGGTAAAAAGGCTTAAAAAGATGAGTACCGTTAATTTAAAATTTTTTTTGACTTTCATAAACAGGCTTTTTGAAGAATCAATACCGTGATGCTTGTTATTTTTATTCAATATCTTATATAATGCATCTAAAGTGACTTTCAGCCCATATCCTGCCATGATTATAAGCGGGTAGGATGCTACTTCCAAAACACGGACAGGAATCAGGTCAAAACCTATGAGATACGCTCTGCTTAAGAGTAAAGTGGATATTGCCCAGACCAGGATTAAAATACCCTTATTTTCACCCTTATTCAGCAGGATCAGAGCCCCTAAAGTGGCAAGGAGGGTGGGGATAATTCCCAGATACCTGACATAATATACGGATATGGGAAGGGGATATCCAGGAAAAATATTGATTGATGGGTGATATAAAATATAAAGCGGTCCCCACCACAGTAAAGCCAAAACAGACGTAATTGTTATGAAAATAAAGAGATATTTGGTGTTGAATCTTCTCTTCAACAATTTCATGACCGTGGCAAATGCAAACACCACTAATAATATCATGATCGCAGTTAAACTATGGGTTAAAAGCACCAGCCCACACAATACAGCTGAAACCAGGATAAACTTAAAATTATCCTCCTGATTGGCCCTATAATATGTATATAAAATCAGAGGTGCAAGTATAAGGCTTAATGTACCAGGGGATGCGAAAAATCCCCGGTTAATAGTTATTAGGCTGAGTATGGTTAATAAACCTGCAGATATCCCGGATATAAACCCAAACAATCGGTATGTAACATATGTGATGGACAGAACCAGAGCCATAGCCAAGAAAGGCTGCATTAATCTGGCCACCTGAAAAGGGTCTGTACCCAAAACGTAGGAGAGTCCGGCCAAGAGTAAATGGAAAACAGGAGGGTATGCTATGGGTCTTCCATATGGTACCACCGTTAATGGATCCCATAGGGTAAATCCATACTCCAGATAGAGCTGGGCTAAATGTATATGGTAATAAATATCCCAACTTAAAGGCCATTGAAACTTCAAAGTGGGAATCAAAACTATTAGAAAAGCTATTAAAGCAGGGATAACCAGGAAAAACGTCTTCCATGGGTTCATAATTGATGATTCTTCATTGGTGATAGGATTACCTCATATCAAATTTTGTTTATCAGGTTTAAACTTCTACTTCCAGCCTGAATACCATATACCTTTCATTTTGATAAACCAGGGTAAAGTAAGGTGGGGTTTCCATTCCCACATCTAAAACTATGTATCCTACTTTATCTGAAATTACATCTGATTTTGCGAAGTTTCCATTGATATATTTTCCTATATCCAGACTATTCAACCTTCCATTATCATAACCCCCAGTTGCTACAGGCTGTCTTGCTACTGCAACAATTACAGGGTCTAGTTTATAATTTGAAGATACGACCACCCCCTGGCTGTCTCCATTTGCTTTAAACCAGTTGGCCACATCTATCTCCGAGGGATTAACCAGGGGTTTAGTATATGACATGTAATATGCTCCGGTAAATATAACTGCAACCAGTATTAAAGCGGCTAAGGAATAAAATAATTTTCTGTTAAAATGGGTTCTAACATAGTCCAAACCCAGTCCGGCGATAATGGCCAGTGGGAATACAGCAAAGGTTAAAATCCTCTCACTCAACACATCAATACCCAACAAGTAAATATTTGCCAAAAAAAGGATGGATAAGAACCAGGTTAAGACAAGTAAATCCTTTATTTCCCTTCTTTTTAGGATCAAATATCCACCAATAGGCATCAGAATTACAGATGGAACACCTAACATTAGCAGGTACACTCCTAAGCCCGCTACCTGGTTAGGTGGGCTGATGAACACGAATCCATTTTTAAGAAGTAACGGAAGCCACCAGATGGAACCAACCAAGAGTGTGGATATTAAAAATATCCAGAAATGTTTTAAATTGATTTTTCTTTTTAATATGAGGATGGACACGGTGAATACTGTGATAACCATTACCAGTATCAGAATGGATAGGGAATGAACTAAAAATATGATTCCAGCCAGTATGCCTGAAAAAAGTGCATATCGGTAATTATTATCCTTTATTGACCAATAATATAGGTATATGGTAATGGGGAAGATTATCAGGGCCAGATTTTCTGGTATGGGTAGGACAAACCTATGGATCAGGGAGGTGGACATGGTCAGAAATCCAGCAAAGAACGCCACACATATATTGTAAATCTTGTAGGTGACGTATGTGAAGGATAATAACACAAAAAATGCAAAGAACGGTTGAGATACCCTGGCAACTGTTAAAAAATCCTGATTAAACAAGACTCCCCAAAAGGCTAATATATACTGGAATAACGGTGGATAAAATATGGGTCTTCCAAATGGAGCATAGGTTAAGGCATCAAAGTATGTAAATCCCTGCTCCAAATAAAGATGTGCCATATGGGCGTGGTAATAAATATCCCAGCTTAACGGCCATTGAAACTTCAAAGTAGGTATCAATGCTATGAAAAAGACCACTAAAGCGGGAATTATTAAAAAAAATATTTCCAACCAGTTTCCTGGGTTAATGATTCTATTTGGTCAATGATTTATTCACCCCCAATTGGGAACTTCATCTAAATTAAATAAATTCACAGCAGATGTAATGCAATTTGAACATACTTTACTTGATGTGTTAATTACAATATAAAAATAGTCATATACTGAACATGTTTTATTTCTTGTTTGGTTTTTAAAATAAAAAAATGAAGAGTAAAACAAATAAAGTTATGTTTTTTAACTCTTTTTTGGTCTCATTGTTTAGTAGGCAGCCCATCCAGCATCAGCTGAAACTACTGCACCATTTACAAAACTTGCATCATCAGATGTAAGAATATCAGAAAAAAAGCATTCAAATTGAAATAAGATAAAATAGAACCCTAAAATTAAGAGAGCAATTCCTAAACATTTCAACTGTTTCATTTAACAAATCATCTTTACTAGGAAAGTAATGGTAAAATCCGCCTGAAGTTATATTTGCTTCCTTCTTTAATTCACTATTTGACACATCAGTTAATCCATTTTTAAGATATAGTTTAAATGCAGACTCCATGATCCTTAGTTTAGTATCATTGATAATTCCCATTCCTCTTATATGCTATAATATAATTTACTATTTATTTAACGTTGTTGAAAATACATATAAACTAATTATAAAAAAATTAAAACAATTAATTAAACTTTTTTTTGATTTAATAAAATTATAATTTCACTTAATAATCAGAATCAGATTAGAAATTTGAAAACTAAAGGCGAAAAATCCTTCCATAAAACAAATAATATCAAGCTAGTGTTCCAAATATATAAATAATATAAAACTTATTCCAATAGGAGTTAAATGAAATTTATCATTGTAATCCCCGCCTATAACGAAGAAAAAGCCATTGAAATGGTTGTAAAAGAATCATTAAGATATTCTTATGTTCTGGTAGTGGATGATGGTTCCAGAGACCATACATCCACTTATGCCCGGGATGCAGGGGCAGAAGTAATTAAACATACCCGAAACAGGGGTAAAGGTGCTGCTTTGAAAACAGGAATAGAATATGCTTTAAATAAGGGATATGATGCAATGGTCATGTTAGATGGAGACGGACAGCACGACCCCCAATTTATACCCCAACTGGTAGAGAGTTTAAATGAATCAGATATAATAATCTGCTCCCGATTCTTAGATGGCCCCCCAAAGGACATGGCCATACAGCGGAGATTTTCTAACAAGTTAACCACTAATCTGCTTAAATTCACCACTGGCTATCATATAACTGATAGCCAGTGCGGATTTAGAATCTTCTCCCAGGATGCAGCCCGTGTTTTTATAGATATAACCTATGATGATTATGAATTCGAGTCAGAGATGTTGTTTCAGGCATCCCTAAATAACCTGTCTATAAAAGAAATTCACACCCCCAGTTCCTATAAGGGTGAAAAATCATACATCACATGGATTAAGATATTAAAATACACATATTACATTTTAAAACTATTATTAAGGGATTTAAAACGGAGGATAAAAAAGTGAAGCGATTTTTCGTCCTTTTATTTAGTATACTCCTGATAATAGTATTAATATTATGGATTGGACCATCTAATATTTTAACCGCCCTTGAAACCGCTGATTGGTGGTTTATCTTAATTGCAGCAGTTATACATATGGTAGTTATATTTATAAGGGCTCTTCGGTGGGGTTTTATCATCAACCAGACCACCAAATTTAAAGACAACTTCGTGGTAAAAACCATCGGAATCTTCGCCGGGAACTTTTCTCCCATGAAAAGTGCGGGCGAAGTGTTAACAGCAGTAGTGGGTAAAAATATCAACAAAATAAGCTTATCTGAAGGATTATCCACCGGATTAACCGAAAGGTTCTTTGACCTTGCTATTGCAGGATCACTTTTAATTATCGCCGGATTGTTCATGCCCAAAATACGACTCATTGCAATCATTGGAGGGATATTGTCATTAGTCATAACTTTCCTAGTTTATCTGGTTAACTGGAAAGAAGGCAGCGGAGTGTGGATATACAATAAAATACACCACGTAATCAGTAAACTACCCATAAAAAAAGAAAAATTAGACAAACTTTACAACCGGCTTACCACCGGTCTCGAGGGGATTATAAACTATTCAACTTCCTTTTCCAACTTGAAAAATATATCATTTGTATTTATATTATCCCTGATGTCCTGGTTACTGGAATGTGTCAGACTTTACACTGTATTCTACGCATTTCATGTTCAAATGGATTTTACTGCAATAATCATTATTTTCCTTCTGGCCAATGTAATTGGGATCCTAAGCGCACTCCCCGGTGGTATTGGTTCAATAGAAATTTCATTAACAGGATTATTCGTTATATTTGGTGTACCCAGCGCCTTAGCCGGTAGTATAGCACTTGTTGATCGGCTAGTATCCTTCTGGCTGGTTAACATAATTGGCATAATCTTCTCTGCTTTCTACGCCCGTGACATTCTGGACGAGATTAAAAAGTACACAATCAGCCTGTCTTCGTAGAAATAGTAATTTTAAATTAAATTTACCATATTATGCCAGTATATCTAGGGATGAAGCATCTTTAAGAATCAATTCCATCATTCCCTGGTATTCACTTATTTTACCAGTGACCTTCACCCTCCTGTTTTTGAAGCTGTTGACACTCATATTTACCTTTTCTAAATCAACTGCGCTACTTTCAAAAACTATAACTGTAATTTTTCCTGTTCCATCCATTAATTCCATGAAATAAGTGTTACTACTGGATGATTTTTTCACATTCTGCACCACCCCTACCAGTGATACGTCTTCATCAAGCATCCCACGGTTAATTTCGTTGATTTTAATTTCTCTAGGAGATATCATGTTAACTGAGAACAGCATACCCATTAAACCTACAATTGACATTGCTAGCGCAATTTTAAAGATTTGACTGTCTTCCATTTGGATCACTTAGACGTACATTTCAAGTGTATTAATTAATTTAAAAAAAGTATTATTTAATCTTTGTTAACACTTGAAACAAAATAAAAAACAGATCTAAATAAGCTTCATATTGGCAAACATAGACTCTACACGTTCAACCGTGTCGATATCATCTATACTAATGTCTGTCCTGATCCGTTTAACAACCGGGAACCTTAAAGAGTAGCCGCTCTCATATTCCGGGCTTTTAACTATCTCGCTGAAAGCTACTTCCAGGATTATAGATGGTACCATCTCCACTTTCCGGCCTACTTTACGGGTTATAAGGGGCTCGGACATTTTACTCAACTCCAAAAGTGTTTTATCATCCAGTCCTGTAGCCACATGAGCCAGCGTTTTAAGTTCCTTATTTTCATCCTGTAAGGCCAGTAGGAATGAACCAATTAGATTTGCCCTTCGACCTTTCCCATAAGTTCCACCCACAACCACCAAGTCCAGGGTTTCTGGAGTGGCCTTCCACTTCACCATCCTCTTACCTCTTAATCCTGGTGTGTAAGGCGCATTTGGATCCTTTAGCATAACCCCCTCATGACCCTCTTCAATGGACTCATTAAAGAGGTTTAGGGCTAAATCAGATGTCTCAGGTGTGACTTTAACCTGTTTACTTAGTTCAAGCTTTCCAGGTATGACTTCCACTATTTCTTCCAACAACTTCCTTCTATCCTTAAAAGGCTCATCTAGAGTTGGTTTTTCATAGTAGAGAACATCAAATAGGTAAAGGGTAAGTGGAATTTCTTCCCTGAGTCTGTCAATCTCATACTTTCTCCGAACTCTCTGCAGTATGTATTGGAAGGATATAGGTTTACCATCTTTAGTAACTATAATTTCCCCTTCAACTATAAAATTAGCGGGTTTTATAGATTTTTTAATATATTCAGTTATCTCTGGAACCGCATTACTGATATTTTCCAATCTCCGGGTGAACAGGTTTATATCATCGCCCTCCCTGTGTATCTGAACCCTTATACCATCATATTTAGTCTCACAGAGAGCGTACCCCATCTCTTTAATACTTTCTTTGTATCCTGGAGATAATTGGGCAAGCATGTGTTTTACGGGTTTTCCTGGTTTGAGGGTTAATTTGTCTAACCCTTCTACTCCTTCTTCCCTTGCCGTCTTCGCTACCAGTCCCAGGTCATTGGTGAGCATATGTGCCCTATCAACCGTTTCTTTAGGTACGTTGAAAGCTTGGGAAATAGCATCCACAAGTGTTCCTTCACCTACACCCACCCTGAGTTCTTCAAGCACTGTGCGTGTGATGTATTTAGCTTCCTCTGGCGATGCTGAGGATAGGAGCTCCCTCAGTATTTCTAATTTCTTGTACTGTGACCGGCCTCCACTGATATCCGCGATTTTTACCAGGTTCTGATGGACCTTATCAATGGAAAGATGTTGCATAAAGAGCGTGGACTGTACCTTGCGCTTAAAGAGTTCCTGTGATGCGGCACCTATATCTCCACTGTCCCTGACTTGATCTTCCACTTCCTCCTCAGTTACACCCACCACCAGTCCTATGGCCTTCATGAGAAGTTTGGAACCTATGCCTAACTCTTCCTCACTCCACGTGGGAAATATCCTGCCCAGGGATAATAGAGTAACCACTGGCAAATTCTCTGGGTCAATATCTCCCACCATCTTTAAGAAATCTGATAAAATTGCAGTCTTCTCCAGTCTTTTGGTGGTGGAATCCAGGGCATCATATAATTCAACCAGCTTCTCGTACATCATTGCACTTTTTGACATCACAATTCCCCACTAATCCATTCATGCGATTCAAAATATATTCTTATTATTTGTATTCTATGTATTTAAAAGGTAGAAAATTAAAAATTAGATATCTAGATGAATCGTTCAAATCTTTCCTTACCCACCTTACAGATAGGGCAAATTTCAGGAGGTTCTTCCCGGGCGCATAGATATCCGCAGACTTTACACCTCCAGACAGGGAGCGGCAGATCGGAAATACTTTCTTTAGCAAGAGGTCCACCTTGTTCATTGGAAATTGCATCAATATTCAATCGCTCGTCAGGTCCTGGCCTTCTCTCTGGTATGGCACTTATTTTCTTTTTACCGCTTAATATGTCACCTGAAACATACAACCCACAGTAACAGGCATCGTATTCATCCAGATCAGGATCACGATAATCGCAGGGACATATAATATCTAAATCTTCTTCTTTTATTCCGGAGGCCAGCCTGCAGGGACATGCATCATAGCCATACCGGCCTCTGTTTATGAGAATTGATTTAAGGAGTGATTTGGTAAATTCCTCATCCTGGTTAAGATGATAACCAAATGACTCCACTTCTTTTTTTAAATTTTTATAAAATTCATCAACCTGTGCATCATCCACTTTTGGGTTCATTCCAGAGCCTCCCGGATTCCTTCCTCATTGAATCCAACGATGGTATTTTCATCATTAAGAACTACCGTTGGAAAGGATAGCTGGGGGTTGAACCTTTTAACCTCTTCAATAAGCTCACTGCGCTCATCACCTTCTAATAGATCGACGTATATGTAACTAAAGTCCACTTTTAAATCTTCCAAAAGTAATCTGGTCTTCTTGCACCACTCGCAGGTGCTTAAAGCATAAAGAACTACCTTACCCTTATTTTCACCATCAACATGGTTCCATGACATAGATTTACCTCCATTTTTAATTTTTATCTGAATTTTTAAAAATCTTAGTTTGTTTTATTATATGTAGAATCTTTTATTTAATAATTTTAAGGTTTTCTTTTTGTAATAATGAAAATAGGGTGTTGATAGATGTTTAATGAAAAATAAATGATATAGGATTATTTAATATTATCCCCGACCAGTTTAATTGCACAGAACTCCCCACACATGGTACACATATCATCTTTAGGGCTTGGTTTTCTCTCCCAACAGGCCCTGGGTTTTTCATCATCAAGCGCCAGTTTGAATTGCAAATCCCATTTAAAATTTTTACGAGCATGCGCCATTTTAATTTCATTATCAATAGCACTATCAATACCTTTCGCCAAGTCAGCTGCCTGGGCTGCTATTTTTGATGCTATTACTCCTTCCTTAACGTTTTCTTTGTCAGGAATTGACAGGTGTTCTGCAGGTGTAACATAACAGAGGTAATCTGCTCCAGCAGCGGCTGCTATGGCCCCTCCTATTGCAGATGTAATATGATCGTATCCCGGGGCTAAGTCAGTTACCAGGGGCCCTAAAACATAGAATGGTGCTCCTTTGCAGACTCTTTTCTGTATCTGTACGTTTGATTTTATCTGGTTTATAGGAACATGGCCCGGACCTTCAACCATAACCTGCACTCCGCTTTCACGGGCTCTTTCAACCAGATTTCCCAGGATTAGAAGTTCACTTATTTGAGGAATGTCAGTAGCATCGTGGGTGCATCCTGGTCTGAGGCCATCTCCTAAACTTAACGTAACATCATATTCCCTGGCAATCTCCAGGAGATAGTCGTAGTTTTTATATAGTGGATTTTCTTCCTGGTTTTTAAGTATCCAGGCTGCGGTGAAAGCCCCACCCCTACTGACGATGCCCATTATCCTGTCAGAATTCTTAAATTTCTCCACTGTGTCCCTTGTTACACCACAGTGGACTGTGATAAAATCAACACCTTCTTTAGCCTGATTTTGTATGGCCTGGAACATGTCATCTTCATCCATGTTGATGATGGCTTCTTTATTCTTAAGCGCTCCTATTGATGCTTCATAAATGGGTACGGTTCCTATGGGTACTGTGATTTCCTTCATTATTGCCCTTCTAACCTCATTAAATTGGGGTCCTGTTGAAAGATCCATCAAAGTATCTGAACCATACTTTACTGCGATTCTGGCCTTTTCCACTTCCCATGAAACATCCTCCAGTTCTGATGAGGAACCTACATTGGCGTTTACCTTGGTGCATAAGCCTTTCCCTATGCCCAGGGGTTTGCTTTTTCCGCCCTGATTTTTGGGAATAACAACGTGGCCATTTGCAACTCTTCTTGCGAGTTTATGGACGTCGATGCCTTCAGTTTTTGCTACTTGTTCCATTTCGGGAGTTATCTTGCTTTTACGAGCCTGTTCTAGTTGTGTCAATTTTTAGCCTCAAATCATACTGTAATCATTTGAAAATGAATCGTATAATTTTTATCTTTAACTTAATTAATAAAGTATCAAAATAATACTTTTTCCAATTCCTGGAGGTTCTTCTGAATGAATGGCTTAGCTTTTGGGTCTGCAAGTATCTTCAACTGTTCCTGATTTGTTTTTATATACGTCCTGTCTAAAATTTCCATTAAATCTTCTACAGGCATTTCCATGACATTTTTAATTTTCGCCATCTCTTCTGGTGATAAACTATTTTTATAGTCTTCTATTTGGCCCTGGAAAGATTTGACAACGTTTGAATTCGTGTTTATAACCATCTTTAATACTAAAGGGGGGATCTTGGTTAACTGATCCATCAACTGTAAGATGTCTTCCTCTGTTATTTCTATTTTATGTGGGTTTTCCATTATCTGAACTCCTAAAATGTGTTTAGTTTGTTGTACTCAGGGGCATAATAATCATCCTTTTATTTAAGTAGTAATAAAAATAGGTACATGAAAGATCTCCAAACACAGGATATAATGATCATAGATGTGCAGACCATCTCATCAAATGACCTCATCGCTGCTGCCAAACTTAAGATGATGCGCAGTAACGTGGGCGGATTACCAGTGCTTGATAATGAAAGATTAGTGGGTATCATAACCCACAGAGATATCCTGCTTGCTGGTGGCGAAGCGTTGGGTCTAAAAGTGGAAGAATTGATGAGTAAAGATTTGAGAGTAGTTGAACCCACCACATCAATAAAGGAAATCGTTAAGATCATGAATGATGAAGGCTATCAAAGAATTCCCGTAGTCCAGGATGGTAAGTTGATGGGATTAGTAACTCAAAGCTCCATTATTCGTGCTTTTTCAGATATTATAGGCCCGTGAATGGATTTCAAGAATGGATTTTAAAATATTATCCATTAAACCAAGGGTAGGTATTTTAACTCTTAATATTAAAGTTTAGATGTTTTAAATCTTAAATCAATGGTTTAGGTATTTTAACATCTTTTTTTTCCTTCAGTCCACCTATTTTTTCTATTCTTATTTTTAGTAATTTTTTACCATCCTCGGTAACCCCAAAAATTGGAATACTATCTCCAGCATGGAAAACCTCCCTCTCTGTACTTATATCTCGGATGTACCGGGATGCACAGCTGGTCACTACATCAGCATCATTGAAGAAAACCTCAGCATCTTCCCTGGATACCTCAGTAGTGTGGGCTACGAATATGTAGATCTTAACATCGGGGTGCTGGCTTTCCAGTTCTCTGAGCTTCCGAGTATCATCTGCTGATACCACTGTGACTGCAATTTTCTTATATCCCATTTTTATGGCCTTTAAAACTCCGTCAATCTGGTTGATCCTAGCAGTTTCTGAGTCAAGGATGTTCTCTTTGCCAATAACTTCCATAATTTCTTCGATGGGTGTGGTGCTTACAAGACCAGATACTCTACCGCCTATACCCTGGATGAGTTCTGACTCTGTTAAAATTACAGTTCCACATCCTTCACAAACCATGACCACAGCATCTATTAGTCCTTCCTCAACAAGGGTGTTTAGTGTCTCTGAAACTCCAAAAGAGAGGAAATCCTTCATTCTCAGGGTTCTGTTACTTGTACACATTCCAAAATCCCTAATTCTAAATTCAATGTTCTCTTTAACCTGTTCGGACTTAAGCTCTTTAATTCCCCTGTATTTATCAAATATGGGGCAATAGCCTATTTTTGGCTCTCCAACTTCCACCACTTTCCCATTTTTAATTACCACCCTGGTTTTTCCCAAGGCTTCGATTATGTGTTCATCATCTTCGGCCATTTCCTCACCTTGTTATATCTTTAAATCCTCATGATCTTATAGTACCCTTTAGGATAAATTTTTAATTATATCAGAGTATAGAAAATCTGGAAGAAATTATATATTATAAGAATTATAAGAGTTACAACCTTCTGAAGCCCCATAGAAAAATTTAAGTTAAATAAAATCTGATTTCATATAAGCCATCGCCGGGGTGGCTCAGCTGGTTAGAGCGCACGGCTCATAGGGTATTAAGCAAGTGCTCTGACTTATATCTGGGATACCGTGAAGTCGCGGGTTCGAATCCCGCCCCCGGCACTTCAATCTTTTTTTTATGTTGCAGCATGCTGTTTGAAAATCTGTTTCTACTTTCCACCTAAATGAAGTAATTTTATATACTTGATTTTTTTATATTGGAATTAACAGTAAGTTGATGAGGATTTCAAAATGGAAGACATTTACGAACGTTCGATTCAAGGCGATATTACCAGGGAATACGCTCTAAAACTAGTAAATTCCAACCCCTTTCAACTATTCGATGTAGCAAACCAGCTGCGTAAGGATATAGTTGGTGATGAGGTCACATTCATAGTCAATAGGAACATAGATATCACAGATGATTGCATGATAAAATGTGGTTTCTGCTCTTTTAGAAAAAGTATTGGATATCATATGACCACGGAAGAAATATTAGCAAGTGTTAAAGAAGCAGTTGATGTAAAAGCTACTGAAATATGTATATTCAGTGGTGTAACTCCTGAAATGACAGTTGAATATTACTGTGATCTTTTAAGCGCCATAAAATCTAATTTTCACATTCAAATTCATGGATTATCGCCGGTAGAAGTTTTCCATGCTGCAAGGCTGTCTGGAATATCCACAGTAGATGCATTAACTGATTTTAAAAAAGCAGGGTTGGATACTTTGACCGGTGCATCGGCAGAAATCTTGGTTGACTCTGTCAGAGCTAAAATATGCCCTAATAAAATTTCCACTGCAGATTGGGTGAAGATTATCAAAGAAGCACATGAAATAGGAATTCCCACAACATCTACAATTATGTATGGCACTGTTGAAACCTGGGAAGACCGTATCAACCATCTTCTGATACTGAGAGACATTCAATTAGAAACCAATGGATTTACTGAACTGGTTCCCATGACCTTTTTAAATCAAAACAATGTTTTAGGTGCTGAATTATCACCTTCAAGTGGTATGGATGACTTGAAGATACATTCCATTGCCCGAATCATCTTTGGTAAGGTGATACCAAATATTCAGGCTTCATGGATAAAATTAGGCACTAAGTTAGCACAGATTGCCCTCTGTTGTGGTGCTAACGATCTAGGAGGTACCATGATGGAAGATAAAATATCCATAGCTGCAGGGTCGTCTTACGGTGAACATTTGCCAAGGGAAGATATGCACCGAATTATAAATGAAATAGGACGCATCCCTGTAGAGCGTAACACTCTTTATCAGAAGGTTTGAAAAAAATACACACTACTTGATAGAAATCGCTTGGATAACTCACTTGAATAATTTCTATAAAGAGATCGGACTACATGGTTCAATTTTATTTAAATTTTAAAATTGAATTATAATAATAATCTTGAAAATAATCTTGAATTTCGTCCAAAAAATTAGATATATACTTCAAGTGTAAATTAGTTCACATTAAAGGAATTAATTCGATATATAATAATTTTAAGCAAATTATTAATAATAAAGTAGATTTTCCACATTTTTTAAAACATCTACATACCATCGACGAGTACGATGAAACTGGAATTGACTGCCATCACCAAGAGGATATTGAAAGACATGGTGTTAATATATAGGCAGATTCTCAACTGATAAGGGCTCAAAATTCATTTTAAATTGCATTCTGATGGATAATCCCATTGTTGATGTTTGAACTCTAATAAAGAATCTTTTTATATTCTGTAAGGTAATAATTAGGTTTAGAAGTGACTTGGTTAACTACTTAATAGCACATTTTTTACATATTAGGAAAATAAAAACGTCCAGATGTGATCTTATATGGTCAATTACGATGAATTATACTATAAATCCAGGTTTTACTGGGTGTGGAGGACGTTTATACTCTGGATAGGTACATCATTTGGTTTCTTATTCATCGCCTATATGTCTGTCGGGTTATCTCTAAATTCATGGGAAACAGCTTTTATAGCAGCAGCCCTTGTAGGTATTTTAAATACCTTCCTGTGGCCTGTTCTTTCCCGTATTTTACTACCTTTTATGGTCTTAACTGTTGGTATTGGTTCCTTACTGGTTAATGGTGCTTTAATATGGTTAGCTACTGAATTTGTTACGGGTATAACCATTGAAGGAGCAGCACTTGTTTTAACACCCATTGCTATGTCTGCAATTGCAACCATTCTAATGGGTATTTTAACCATTGATGATGATGCCGCCTGGTACAGGAGCATAATGAAAACCGTTAAAAAAACAGATGCAAAAGGAATTAAAGACACTCCTGGAGTCGTTTTCATGGAGATCGATGGCCTCGGAAAAAATATCCTACTTGAAGCAGTTGAAAGGGGAGATATGCCCACACTTAAAAGGTGGATAGAGGAAGGTAGTCATAAAGTCACTGGATGGGAAACAGATCTGTCCAGTCAGACCGGTGCAAGCCAAGCTGGAATTCTCCATGGTAACAATGAAGATATAGTGGCATTCCGATGGGTGGAAAAAGAAAATAACAATAAATTCATGGTATCAACCGGCCTGAATGATGCTCCCATAGTGGAAGAACGTATATCCAATGGCGAAGGTCTTCTTTCTGCGAATGGTGCTAGCAGATCTAACTTATTTTCAGGAGATGCCACCGACGTTATATTTACCTTCAGCAAGATGAAGGATGTGGGTAAATTTTATAATAAAGCATGGGAATATGTTTTCTCCAGCGCTTCTAGCTTCAGTCGAATTGTGTGTTTGGTTTTCTGGGATGCGTTTTTAGACTTCGTTTCACAGTTTATCCATATCATAAAGGATGTTAGACCGCGAATATCCCGTGGATTATTTTACCCATTCGTCAGAGCTGGTGCAAATGTATTTTTAAGGGAAATAACCACCCTGGCTATTACTAGGGATATTTTAAAGGGTAAAATTGATGTTAACTATGTTACGTATCTGGGATACGATGAAATAGCCCACCATTCGGGTATAAGAGATAGGGATGCTTTCAATGCCCTTAAAAATATTGATAAACAGTTTCATAGGGTGGAAATGGCCTCAAACCTGGCCCATAGAGATTACAAATTAATTATTCATTCTGATCATGGCCAGACCAATGGGGCAACCTTTAAACAACGCTATGGGAAAACACTGGAAGAGTTGGTTAAGAATTTACTACCTGATTCCCAGATATTCGCGGATATGTCGCCAAGTACCGGTGACCATTTTTCCGTTGCATTTACAGCCCCTGTTGATAGGGTTAAAGGATTAATAAACGAGACTAACAAGGAAGTTAATAGTAAATTAGAGAGATATAAAAAAAAGGAAATTAAACCACCAGAATCAAACGTGTCGGTGCTTGCATCAGGGAACATGGGGCTGGTTTATCTAACCGACCATAAAAAACGTCTAACTTATGAAGAAATTAACCACTTATACCCGGATTTGATTCCAGGTATGGTGGGACATGAAGGTGTAGGATTCATATTAACTGAATCAAATGAGCACGGGCCCATGGCAATTTGTAATGGTGGAAAATATTACTTGGAAAATGACACAGTTGAGGGTATTGACCCCCTGGCTAATTACGGTCCCCATGCAAACAGGCACCTTAGGAGAACTAATAATTTTAAATACACTCCAGATATACTGGCTATAAGTTTATATGATCCAGAAAAAAATGAAGTGGCTGCATTTGAAGAACTGGTTGGCAGTCACGGAGGGCTAGGGGGAGAACAATCATTTCCATTCATTCTGCATCCTTCTGAGTGGGACATTGCCTATGATTTAGTTGGTGCAGAAAAGGTGTATCATGCCTTTAAATCAGAAATTAATAAATTAAATAAAATAAATCAATAATGGGCTTTTTTAATATTATTTAATTCAAATTATCTCCCTATTTATGTAAGAAAATTTTGATATTCAAAACATTTATATGCCAGTAGAAGGAAACATACTTCCGGTGAATGATATTATTTTATGTTAAATATTTGAGACTACGGAGTTGAAAAATGCCAAGCAAAGATGAAATAATAGAGATTGTACAAGAAAACGATGTTGAATTTATCAGGCTATGGTTTACTGATATAAACGGAATTCTTAAAAGTTTTGCCATAACAGAGGATGAACTAGAAACAGCACTTACTGTGGGAATGGGATTCGATGGATCCAGTATAACTGGATTCCAGTGTATCGAAGAATCCGACATGATTGCCATGCCTGACCTAGATACTTTCCAACTTATCCCCTGGAGGCCAACGGAAAAAGCAGTGGCCAGAATGATTTGTGATGTCCTTATACCTGGAGGAAAACCATACGAAGGAGATCCAAGGTACGTTTTAAGAAGGGCTCTGGAAAAAATGAAAAAATTTGGCTTCGACCAGTTCAACGTTGGCCCTGAACTAGAATTTTTTTACTTCGCATCCGCTGAACACCCAGAACCTATTGACAATGGTGGATACTTTGATCTCACGCCACTGGACTTGGCTTCTGATTTAAGGAGAGATACAGTTCTAGCACTTAAAGATTTGGGAATTCATGTTGAATATTCCCACCACGAAGGAGCTCCATCTCAGCATGAGATTGATATGAGATACGACGAGGCCCTTAAAATGGCCGACAACATGGTTACCTACAAATTAGCAGTTAAAGAAATTGCATTCCAATATGGTCTTCATGCTACGTTCATGCCTAAACCCCTCTTTGGTGAAAACGGTTCTGGTATGCATGTCCATCAGTCATTATTTAAAGGAGAAAAAAATGCTTTCTTCGATGCAAATGACGAGTTCAACCTTTCAGACGATGCAAAATCATACATTGGCGGAATTTTAACCCATGCCCCGGAAATTGTTTCCATACTAAATCCAACAATTAACTCATTTAAAAGGTTAGTTCCTGGATACGAAGCACCAGTATACATTGCATGGTCCAGAAGAAACAGATCAGCTTTAGTCCGCGTACCTTTGTACCAGCCCGGTAAAGAACTTTCCACCAGGATGGAACTAAGGTGTCCTGACCCAGCTGGTAACCCATACCTGCAGCTTGCAGCTATGCTCATGGCAGGACTTAAAGGGATCGAAGAAGGATACGAGATGCCTGATCCTATGGAATTCAATCTATATGACTTAAGTGATTCAGAAAGAGAATCTAAAGGGATTAAATCATTGCCTGCTTCATTAAACCAGGCAATAACTATATCAGAAAAATCTGATTTGGTTAAAGATATTCTGGGCCCACATAGCTTTGAAAGGTTCATTGCCCTGAAGAAAAGCGAATGTGAAGATTACAGGATACAAGTAACCCAGTGGGAACTGGATAAATATTACAAGCTATTATAAGTTTTATCTGGTAAATTATAAGATTTATCTGGTGAATAAATGCCTGATGATACTGATCACAAAAGAATGGAAATTTTAAGGATTCTTGCTGATAAGGATGATGTTCTCGGAGCCAAAACCATTGCCCTTGGACTTAAAAAAAAGGGCCATGATCTAGGAGAACGTGCCGTTAGATATCACATGCATATCCTTGATGAAAAAGGATTCACAGAACGTGAAGGATATACAGGAAGAAGAATCACACCAAAAGGTTTAAAAGAGCTTGAAAAAGGCCTTATCTATGATCAGGTCGATTTCATATTCTCCAAATTCGAGAATATGATCTACAGCACTACACTCGACCCTGAACAGGGCAGGGGAAATGTGGTGGTAAACAGTTCCATTTTCTATGATAAAAAAGGGGTACTGAACATCTTGAAGGAGGTGTTTGCCAAGGGAATAGCGGTCAGCCCCTATGTAAGGCTCACCAGGGAAAATGATGAAAAAGATGAAGAATATTTCAAACTGGACACCATATGCGGTACCACCATAGATGGTATGTTACGTAAAGCAGGGATACCGGTTATTCTTCAGTATGGCGGGCTGGTAGAAGTTCGTGATTACAAGCCTGTTAGATTCACCGAACTTATCGCCTATAAAAAGACATCCATAACCCCACTGGAGGCATTCACTGACAGGGAGATGACCTCTGTTCTTCAGGTGGTTAAAGAGGGAACTGGACACATCCCAGCGAACTTCCGTCTGATCCCAGAAAGTGCCCGGGAGAAAGCGGTGGAAACACTCAGTAAAATGAACAATATTGGAATCTCCGGTGTTATAAAGATGGGTAAAAGCGGAGACCCAGTACTGGGCATTCCAGTAGTTGATGAAATGGTGGGCATCGCAGTAGTTGGCGGTATAAATCCGTTATGTGCTGCAAAAGAGGCAGGATTTGATGTTAACATAAGATTAGCTGAAAAAATCATGGAATTTTCCACCATGGAAAAATTAATTGAACCTAAACCAGTGCTGATAGAAGTAAAACACGGTTCCAGTAAACAGGTTAAATTCTTACTCTCCAAAGCGTGGAATCTCATAAACATGGTGGACTTTGATCTTGAAACCCAAGAAGGCAAGATAATCGCCAATATTTCCCATGTAAATAAGGATGATACAGAAGACGCCCTCGATCTCTTCAATGAGGTGATGTCGAAACCAGAGTACTGCGCCAGTAAATATTTCAAGATAATGCCCAACCTGAAGGAGGGAAAAACCAGTATTGCTACAGTGTGCAGTTTGACCATCGACGGTATTTTAAACAAAAAGGGGATACCCTCGGCACCTAAGTATGGGGGTATCCTGGAAACCCATGCGATAAACCCTCGTTTCATTGAATTAACAGCCTACAGTGGTTCGTCCATTGATCCGCATGAGATATACATGACCAAGGGTATGACTTCGGTTCTGGAATCAGTTAAGAGTCATGGAAGGATTCTTGCCAGTTTAAAGGAGATACCATATATAGCCAGGTCAGATATCCTGGAAATTCTGGACGATGCTAAAAAAACAGGTTTTTCAATCTTAAAAGTTGGAAAACCAAGCGAACTCATCTACAACGCTAAAGTAGAAAAGTACCATGTTGGTATAATTACTCCCGGCGGTTTAAATCCAATAACTGCAATCAGAGAAGCTGGGATACATGTGGAACCTAAGGCAGCGGAGACTATGCTGGATATCTCCCAGATGGAAGAGTTTTAATCCATCAATATTTTAATCTTTGAATAATTAATTTTTGGATTCAAAATAGCAAATATTTTTTTTTATTTTATGAATCAAAATTTCAGTCTATAAATCTATTATCTGATCGCATATCTGTGGCTTTATGATGATTATCTTCAAACCAACCAATACACAAATCTTCATCTTCCCTTCTTTCCATCTGAGGTATGTATGGTTTAATATCAAGTAGAGGCGTCCCATCTAAAATATCAACGTTTGATATGTAGAGTATTTTGTCAATTATTTTATCCAAAGCTACCACCGACAAACCTATGGGATTCGGACGTTTAGGAGCTCTAGTTGCAAATATACCATGTTTTTTGTCATCCATAAATGGTTTGACCTTTAATGAAAATCCATTGCTGAGATGAAAGTGGTAGATGAGGATGATGTGGGAAAATTCCTCCAGATCTGTCAGGCCTTCAGTGTATTGCTCCTTTATATGAATTTCACCTTTAACACCGCAAGCACCAACAGGTTGGATGGGCATGCCTTTTAGTTCCTTAAATGGTGATTTGATGATTCCTATTGGTTCATATGTGATTTTATCCAATTTTACCAGTCCTTTTTTTTAAATCATATTATATTTTATGACATGACATTTAATTATTAATACAATAACAAATAAACATATCAGAGGTGATTTGCATGAAAACTAGTGCTAGAAATAAATTAGAAGGTACTATAGAAAATGTAGATTTAGGAGCTGTTATGGCTAATATTAAAATAAAAGTAGAAAACCCCGGATTAATCACTGCAATGATTACTAAGGAATCTGCAGAAGAGCTTGGACTTACAAAAGGCGACAAAGTTGTGGCAATAATTAAATCTACCGATGTTATGGTTGGTAAATAGATTTTATTTATAAAGATTTATATATTTTATAAAGATTTATAAAAAATTAATATTTTTCCAAATCCGATATGTTTATATAGACATATCGTTTAATAGAGATCATCAGACAAAATAATAGAATCTATAATAATTTCAAGAGGATGATACTGATGCCAGTAGAGATAGATGCAGAAAAATGCGGTAAAATAGTAAACTGTCCTGGTGAAGGACTATGTATAAAAGTCTGTGAACAGGGAGCAATCGTTAACGAAAATGATGACCCAGTTTTAATCCCAGAAAATTGTGATGATTGTGATTTATGTATTCAAAGTTGTCCCAATCAAGCTATATCAAAGAAAAGTTAGAGGAGATAAAAAATGGTGTCCGTGGAAAGAGAAGGAGAACAAAAACGTTCACTCAGTTATAGAAAAAATAAATGCGTTGGTTGCGGCATATGCTCAGACATATGCCCAACCGAAGCTTTAAGGTTAGGGCCATTAGTACCCATAGCTAGGGGTCTCGTTGACATGGATTACGTCAATGTGGATAAAAATAAATGTGCACTATGTGGTTTATGCGCTTCATCCTGCCCATTCGATGCATTCCAGTTCAAAATTGATGATATAAACATCAAAGAAAATGAACTATATCCAAAATGGAAAAGTAGCGCAGAAATTGATGAGGAAAAATGTCTTTACTGTAAAGCATGTGAAACAGCCTGTCCCAGAGATGCCATTACAGTATCCAGAGAACTACCAGATAGAAATAAGCTGGTCTCAGGGGAAATTGAAATCAACGAAGACACTTGTATATACTGCGGTATCTGTGATGAGATGTGCCCAGCAGATGCCATAACCATGAACAATGAAAACATTCAAGATCCTGAGATTATTGTAGATAAAGATAAATGTGTATATTGTCTGATCTGTAAGCGTGCCTGTCCAGTTGATGCTATAAAAGCTGCCTGTAGATCATGTTCATATGGAGTTTACGAGATAAACCCCGAAGACGCAGATACCAAAGGATACACCTTCATCGATAACGAAACATGTGTAAAATGCGGATGGTGCCAGGAAATCTGCCCGGTAGACGCCGCTATTGTCTCCAAACCCTTTGAAGGTGAAGCAATATTTGCAGAAGAAGCTGAATGTAAGGGAGAATCATGCCATGCATGTATGGATATCTGCCCCTGCAACGCTGTATCCCTCGAGGATGGTAAATCAGTTATAAACCCGGATTTCTGTATTCTCTGCGGAGCATGCGCAAAAGCCTGCCCTCAAAACAGGATCATCATAAAAAGGGACAAAATAAATCTGGAAAACGTTCGTTCCAAATCATGGCAGAAACAGATTGACAAACTCGCGGGAGTCGAGTCTAAATAGATTACTCTTCTTACTTTTTTTTATTCTATAGTTCAATATACTCGTTTTTTGAAAGTTTAACTCTTAAAAGCTTAATTTATTTTATTTACTCATCAGAGATCAAAATTGCATGAATTTGGAGGATAATTCATACATGTGGAGTGTATGACCTGTGATATTGAAACTTAAATCTGATTAAATTCCAGTTTCTTTAAATATCCTATTGTACTATTCAGTAACCTTGAAGCTATTCACGATCAGGTCAAAGTTGTCCTTCTGGTCGTCGAATGCAGAAATGGATCCACCCATAATTATACAATAAACCATGTTATTTTTATCGAAAATCACCATTCTTTCTTTTTTATTCGATCTTGAGTCTGTTGTGTAAATAATATCATGAGCATCCCTTCCATCTACTTTTATAATATTATCTGAATGCATAACTGCTCCCCAATCTTTTGCTAATTCATCTTTACTGGCAGTGACTATTTCATCAAGTGTACCTATTTTTTCAGTTTTCTGTACGATCACTATGATATTTTCGTTATGGGCACTATTAGGGTCGCCAACAGCTACAAGATCAGATTGCATGCTCTCATTGGTATTATTCAATTGATTTTGATTTAATTTAATCCATGTTCCGGGATAATCAAAGGAAATACCGTTTCCATTGTAATTTTGAGGCATGACCGCATTGTAAATAGTGATGCAGGATAAGACAATGAAAAATATTAAAAATACAACGTAATACCATTTCATTCTTCTTTCTCCGGATTATCCCAGTATCTTAATATTTTAAAAAAAATGCTTTTATTTTTTAAATATAACCCACAAACCTGATTCATCATTAATTATGGTGTAACTATGGATTCCAACATCTTTTACTGCTGTTTCGAGGTCATCTACTTGAATTTTCGGAGAATTTTCATAGGGCCTGTTACTTTGATGTTTAATCTGTTTTTTAACTTTTTTCTTTACTGCAGCACTTCCAAATCCACCGCCTATGAATCCAAAGCCCCCGGGCATTAATACCCTGTTTATTTCTTTAAAGGCTGTTGTAAGGTCATTCCAAAAAAACATGGACCCACGGCTGAATATCAGATTTGCAAAGTGATCTTGAAAAGGTATCTGGTGAACATCTCCTAGGATTGGCTTTATTCTATCATTGAAACCTTCATTTTCAATTGATTTTTGGGCAATTTCAAGTATTTCAGTTGATATGTCCATTGCATAAATTTCAAGATTAGTTATTCTGGCCATCGCTATTGAAAGTGCTGCAGGACCAGCACCAACATCGATGGCAATGCCCTCTCTTATTTTAAGTTCATCAACAATCTGTTCTGCAATAATGGGATAAATGGGTGCGCGGACTCCAGTAATTGATAATGAATCCATCGTTTGTAAGTCTTTATCCATTTAATTCACCCTAGCAAGTTATGCTTCAAGTACTCTGAAACCTATTTCACCTTTACAAACCTTGGTGTTGATCATACCTCCACTCTGGCTTATCTTACGGAGGATGGCAGCTGGGTCTAATATTTCCATACCAGCCAACATATCAGCACCATAATCAAATAGTACATCACTCATAGGAGTACTGGGCCCCATTATTATAGTATATGCATCAGTATTTTTGGCCAGGTTTAGGTAACGTTCCAATCCTTTATTTATCAGTGTAGATCCAGTTATAACCAGAATATCACTTCCGGGGAATACATATTCTGCTGCTGATTCTGTGATTATTCCTTCTTTAGGGTTTATAAGGGATTGATCAGATTCTAAGACCCATAACTCTTTGGCTACGGATCTTATCTCATCTATCTTGGGAAACTTACCCACCATGGTGACCTTCTTATTTTTACTTTCCTCTATAATAATATCTTGAGCATTTACGCCCTTTTTCCCCTTTGGTTTAAACATGGAATTAATGGCAGCCACGCCAATGCTAGATTCCACCAGATTCCAGGATTTAATATAATCAGCCAGCTCTAATGTGGTTTTACTTGTTAATTCACCCATATCTCGAGTGTAATTGCCATGAGCTATTGGGATGCCATAGGTCTTGGAAACTCCCCCATATTTTCCATGAACGCCAGTCCAGGATATCCCAACCCTTACATCATTCACTGGAGAATTATTTATACTTGCAGCTTCGATTAGTTCATTAATTAGCTTCATTTAATTTATCCTATATTTTTTGATAGTATGGGCCTTCAGCACAGGCTTTACAAAGTATTCGACCATCAATTATAACCTCTCGTCTATCAAGTACCCTGTCTCCACATTCTTCGCAAAAGGCCTTGAATTTAGGGAATCCTGGAATGTCATTTTCTTTAATATCAACTTTTACTTCTTCTATTACAAGGAGTTCTTCTTCAGGAGTTTTGGAGAGTTTTTCCACCATTTCTTTCATATCTGGTTTTGTATTGCCTTCATTTGATGAATCCGAAGATGTAGGGGGACCTATTAATACAGAAACTCTAACTGCCTTTCCATTTGACAGATCCAAGAATGTGGCAGCAAATTTACCGTAATCCTTGTATTTTAGGGTTCGATGCCCCATGGTGATCCCGGTTACGGCCTGAACTGCATCTGCCATGCAACGGTCTATCTCCACGTATACCATTAAGTCACGATTCCTCACAAAAGGGTCCATTCCTAGTTCTCTCATCCCTGCCATGGCAACTCTAGTCCCTAAAACTATGCCGGGACATACTTCACCATGGAAATTCCTGCCTTTCTCAAGTAAAATGTCAAAATCACTCATCTTATTCCTCCTAGCATGTTTTGATGAATCCTATAAAATTTAATTATTAATTATTTCTTAATTTAATCCAAAATTTTTCATTTTAAAATAAAAAAAAGAAAAAAAGATTTTTTATTGTTTTCCACGTCCTAGCATGGCGAAAATTGTGCCTCTTCCCAGATATGCAACTAGACCAATAACTGCAAGTATAATTAACCCAATTATTATTCCAAGCAGTGAATTTGCATCGGATTCAGAGGGGTTTGCAGGTAATCCTGGTGCTATTTCGTTTGGTGCTGTTTCAGTTGCGGCTGGTTCGGTTATTACATTCACTATGCTTAATAGAGCTCCTGTTATTCCAGCTACTGCGCCAGTGATTATATTTCCTGGAGTTGGTGTTGGATTTGGAATTGGATCTGGTATTATAGGTTCTGGATTGTTTATTGTGTAGGTTTCCTTGTAAACTGGTGAGTAGTATACTCCTAGAGCAGCCATGTACTGAAAAGTAGTTGATTCTAAAATGGATATAGGTCCATTATAAACCAAACTTCCTGTGGTTGGTGTAGTTCCATCGAGGGTGTAGTATATTGTGGCTCCCGGTATAGTATTTAGAATGACTAATACATCTTCATTTAGTCCTAAAATTTCGTTTAATGTTACACTTGGCGCTTCATAGTTCAGCATATAGCTTATGGGATCTGAACCGGCGGAATTCATTGAAATTAAGAAGTCCTGGTTCATATTGCTTAGGATTTTTTCTGTGCTAATAGAACTTGCAATCACATCCTGTTCATTGACCCAACCAATGTCTAAATGCCAGAACATGTTGTTTTCCTGTTTGTATATAGTGTAGCCGTCTTTTTCTTGTCCCATTTCAGTTGCTATTGGTGTGCCATCATATTTTATCAACATTGACCTACCTGTTTGAGTTACTGTATTCCATATTGTAACGATAAGCTGGTATGCAGAATCTGAGTATTGCCCAACAGAATAATAGGTACCCTGACCTGGAGAAACACCCCAAGGTGTGGTCCTTCCTGATATTTGACGGTTAGTTTCACCTGGGTTAGTCAAAGCAGTTATTATGTAAATTTCGTTTAGAGCTAACGGGTACTGCTCCTGTAATATCATTGATAGGTCGTATTCTCTGGTGGAACATATACATCCTACACGAGCAATGGTTCTCAGAAATTCATAATCAGCTCCTGCTGACCATGCGTATGTGAGTCCAGATGGTGCGGGTATAATGAAACCGCCTAAAAATCCGGTTTGACCATCATTTATCGTTATAGGGCTAATATCCCTAGATACACGGGCAGCGCCATATGAAACACCATCATATGTGTAGGTTGACCTCACTGCATTTATGTTCAGATAGTTCATGGCCAGATTCTCACCACGATGCTGGGCATAATTCTGGCTACTTGCAGCATCAACCTTCATGAAAAATGACTGTATATTGCTACTCCATAACCAGGAATTCCTTATACTCAGTATGTTATCGATGGTGAACCCATGTGCATTAGGTAAACCTGCTAGAACTAATTCTGCGTTAGCGGCTCTAACTACTCCATCTATGAATCCCACCAGGGATCTGGTTCCGAGATAGTTGACGTAGTATGGCGCTACAGTCAATGCAACACGGCCATTAGCCAGATCATCTATTGTAAACAGATTTTGGGTTTTGAAGGCGTAGTCGAATGCATCTTTACCTAAAGCTGTCATCCCATCATAATCAGTTATGGGAATAACAGTAGGAACACCAGTCCATCCTCCTGCAACATCAGTTAAACTGTTAATGTATCCCTCATCGATACCATGTCCGTAACCAAGGGCTGGATCGTACCATAAATATTTAATATTATCTTCATTTACAGTTTTAAAGGCTGGTACACTAAAAAGTTCATCCTGATGATTAGTTTGGAGTTTGTCTAGTAACCAGAGGTTGAACTTGACTTCACTTAGAGTTCCTGCAGTCACAGTTCCAAATTGACTGGTTAAATCATTTACCTTCACCATGGCCAGCGTACCTGACCGGGCATCAGGCGCCCCATTATAGTTAATGAAAACCGTTCTACCTGGTGTGCCTGGGATTGAGAAAACGATGTCGTTAAATTGGAATGCACCATAAATGGCAGCATCATCGTCCAATCCGCCAGCTGTTGTTATTACATAATTTGATCCACTCATCTTACCGTCTGGTAAAGTATATTTCAATGCAAAACTTTTGGTTGACGCATAGTTGGAAATAGTTCCTTGATTTATGTTACCATTGGTGAATGTCATGGCCATTAGGTCGGCAGGTGCTCCTGCTTTCCATAAGTTGGCTATGTTAGCAATGGCAAATCCGTTAGTGCCCAGAGCAGCGATCGAATTTTTGAAATCTGCACTATCTGTTCCAATATTAACGGTTGCAGTCGAGGTTATCTTTCCAGATTTGCTCACCATGAACTTTTTGACCATTAAACCGTTGGCACTGTCAGAGACAAATGCAAACCATAAAGGTCCATTAGGATCATTTATAGTAAGTAAATTTCCGCTACCATGGGTGATCTGCTGTTCCTTGTATAAATATTTGGTTGAATCTACAACAGCTTGTACACTGTCCTCAGTAGTCTTTTTGTTCAGCTTAGCTGTGCTTGCTGTTGTAATCAGCAAATTTTGATTCGATTGGGTAAGTTTTAATTTAGAATCCGCAAGTGCCTGGTCAGTTATGTTATGACCAATCGCATATTGCGCGCTTGTTGTATTTACTTGGGTAACTGCTGAAGATGCCCCAGTTATGGCCAAAATGAACACTACTGCCACTATAAATAGCATTATTTGTTTTTTCACTATTTCACCTCCTTAATAATTTATGAAATGCAATTTTATATTAATGATATGTATATATAAACATAACGTCTTTTCACATAAATTAAAAAATCAATAATAATAGCAAAATTATATAATTATATTATTTGAATGGATTTTATCGACATGCCAAAGTTTATAATATGAGAAGTTAAAGTATAAAACAAAAATTTATAAAGGGTTGTTAATATGAAAAAACAATGCTTAGTTTCAGCTGTTTTGATAATTTTAACTATTTTTTTAACAATAACCGCAGCATATGGTGCAGATAGTTCCACGAATGACAATACTATCAGTAACTCAGTCAGTAGTTCTAGCTTTAATGAACAAAACGGACCAGACCTAATTATAACAAATCTAACAGCCCCATCTGGTGGTGCACTTGGAGGCCAGATAATAGTGCCTAATACAGTTAAAAACCAGGGAAACAATACAGCAGGTGGTTTTTACGTGGCTTATTATCTTACACCAGAGAAGAACATTGATAACATTACCTATTTAGGATTCCAGCAGATACAATCCAACGATTATTTTGGTTATTTCGTTGCTGGTGCAAGTAAAAGTGACAATACCCTTTTAAATATACCCCACAACATTCCCGTGGGGGAATATTACATCGTTGCATTGGCTGACAGCTATGAAAGTGTGAATGAATCTGATGAAAACAACAACTGGTTTTTCAGCACTGCAAAGATTAATATCCAGAGTGGTAACGACTTGCTTATTACCAGTATAACCGTACCTGCTAATGGTATTCGTGACCGAACCATCACCGTGACTAATACTGTAAAAAACCAGGGCAACTTAGCAGCAAGTGGATTCTACGTAACATACTACCTCACAACCACTCCAAACTTGAATGAAAAAACAAAAATTGGCACACGTTACATAACATCACTAGCCGCCGGAGCCACCAACACAGACAAAACCATACTAAACATACCCTCCACAGTCAAAGTGGGACAATACTACATAGCAGCAGTAGCAGACAGCACCCAACTAATAAACGAAGTAAACGAAGCCAACAACAACAGATACAGCTCTTATATGATAAATGTTCAAGATGGCAGGGACTTGTTGATAGATAGTATATCTACTGTAGCTATTGGTGTTCCTGGTCGGACTATCACCGTGACTAATACTGTAAAAAACCAGGGCAACTTAGCAGCAAGTGGATTCTACGTAACATACTACCTCACAACCACTCCAAACTTGAATGAAAAAACAAAAATTGGCACACGTTACATAACATCACTAGCCGCCGGAGCCACCAACACAGACAAAACCATACTAAACATACCCTCCACAGTCAAAGTGGGACAATACTACATAGCAGCAGTAGCAGACAGCACCCAACTAATAAACGAAGTAAACGAAGCCAACAACAACAGATACAGCGCGGGTAAAATCACAGTAACTATAGATAATGTGATTACCATTGCTCAGTTGAATTCTGCAGCATTATCTGTGAGTAATTACTATGAAACCCACTCCAAGCAATTACCATCCAGCCTAACAATCAACTATATAAACTACAACATTGCACAGCTACTCTATCTACTTACAACAGCCACAATCAATATGGAAACAAACAACTTAAAGCCTATTACAGTTAAAACAGTTAATGAAGCCCCTAATCCCTCTGGAACCATTAAAAATGGAAATATAATGAAAACCAATTACATCTCCTATGCCAAGTATATTCAAAAATTCATAAACACCAATGGACGCTCTCCTAACTTCATATCTACTAACTTGGGGAAAATGCAATTTAAATACATAGTTTACATGTATAGCCAAGTTGTAAACTTCTACGTATCCAAAAACAGGCTACCAAATTACGTGAATCTAGATGCAAGTAGTTCTAGTAACCAACAGAACCCCCCTATTAACGTGATTACCATTGCTCAGTTGGGTACAGCGGCAGCATCTGTGTGTAATTACTATGAAACCCACTCCAAGCAATTACCATCCAGCCTTACAATCAACGGTGTAAACTACAACATTGCACAGCTACTCTATCTACTTACAACAGCCACAATCAATATGGAAACAAACAACTTAAAGCCTATTACAGTTAAAACAGTTAATGAAGCCCCTAATCCCTCTGGAACCATTAAAAATGGAAATATAATGAAAACCAATTACATCTCCTATGCCAAGTATATTCAAAAATTCATAAACACCAATGGACGCTCTCCTAACTTCATATCTACTAACTTGGGGAAAATGCAATTTAAATACATAGTTTACATGTATAGCCAAGTTGTAAACTTCTACGTATCCAAAAATAGGCTACCAAATTACGTTACTATGAGTAAATAATTAATATAATCCCTTATTTTTTCTTTTAAACATTTTTAAAGCATTTACATAAAAATTATGGCAACATGCTTATATATTCAAGTTAGATAAACCAAATTTGGAGCATTTTAGGTGAAGCCAAATGAATCAAAATGATAGAATCATAGATAGAGAAAAACCGATTAAAACCCATTGGAACACGATTTGGAAAGAAACAGTTCTAAAGATGCCCCATAAGGATGATTCTAAATCCTGGGATAATATTGCCCCAAAATTCAATCAGTGGATGGAGAAAGATGATTATCCCAGAGAATTGGTTAGTAAGATAAAAATAGAAGAAGGAGACACTGTTTTCGATATTGGTTGTGGAAACGGTGCAATTACCATTCCCCTGGCAAAGAAAGCTAAATCAGTCACTGCACTAGATAGTTCCGTGAAGATGTTAGATATTCTAAAAGAAAAGGCAACCGCAGAAAAATTGACCAACATAAAAATACTCAATGAACGGATCGAAGATGTCAAAACCTCTGAAATCGGTCCCCACGAAGTTGTGTTGGCTTCACGATCCCTTAACGGCATCCCTGATATTCAAAAAGAACTGGAAAAAATTAATGAAATTTCCCAAAAACATGTCTACCTAACCCTCTGGGGAGAAGGTAACCGTGAATTTGAAAACGAGATTTCCAAGCTCCTGAGAAGGGAAACCCACAAACATCCCCACTACACAATCGTATTAAATATCCTCCAGGAAATGGGTATACTGGCAAATGCAGTACCCCTTGAATCAGATACCCGAAATTTCTATTCTAATATGGAAGAAGCCCTTGATAGAATCGAATGGAGAGTAGGGGAAATGAATGAAGATGAAAAAGTCCTGGTTAAAAAACATCTTTCCAAAGTAATGGTTAAAGAACCTGATGGCGGCTTCTCCTATTCCCAAAGTAACTCTAAATGGATTTTAGTCTCGTGGGCAAAAAATAAAATCTAAGTACTCATATATAATTTGATGGTGATCTAAGTTGGATGAAATAATTGCAAAAATTGACGACCCTGAAATGTTAGACCAAATTGAGAAAATTATTCCCTTCCATGGCTATCTAAGTACTGGGGCATTTATTGGGCTGCAAATCCTGCAGATAGCCCGGAAATTATTAGATATCAAGGAAGATGATAAGGTTTATGTTACATGTGAAACATTTAACTGTCTGCCAGACCCGTTCCAGATATTATGCGGATGTACAGTGGGAAATAAAGGTCTGAAAATGCTTGATTATGATAAGATGGCAGTGACCATTAACAAGGCAGCTGAACCAGGAGCAAAAAGTGTTAAAGCAGTGCGGATAATCCTGGATCCTGAAAAAACTGTGAATTATCCAGTTTTCCATGCATGGTATATGAATGAAAGAAAAATTTCCCATGAAGAGGCAATTTCCGAGCTCATTAAAGCGGGTGAGGATGTTTACACATGGAAATTTGTAGATATGCCAGTACCTGTGAAAAACAAAAAAGATGTGGCTATCTGTAAGGATTGTGGTGAGTCCTATGTCCGATACGATGATGAAGACCTCTGTAAAGGTTGTTATTCATCTGATTAAATATTCTGATCCTGTTGCTATAATCTACGATTATTAACGAGTTTTATTTTATATAATAAAATCTACAATTCCATTACTGTATATGTTTACATAAATTTTGATAGTTTACGTAAATATTGTCTAATATCTTTTTTTTATTTATAAAATTAAATTGAAGGATTATTATTCTTCAGTATTATAATCGAAACGTATTTAATACCACTTCGCACATTATTAAATTAAACATTTAGGAGGATTAAGTTATGAATAATAAAGCGATTGCAGCGATGGTTATCATAGTAATTGCAGTTGTTGCTATTGGTGTTTACGGATACACATCTTTTGTATCTCCTACTTCACAAAATGGTACCTTGACCATAATGGCAGCTTCCAGTCTTTCCAATTCCATGAACGCTACTGCTGCAGAATTTGAAAAACGACACCCCAATGTCAAAGTACAGATACAATATGGCGGTAGTGGTGATTTAATTAGCCAGATAACCCAGCTGAACAAAAAGCCAGATATAATGGCATCAGCCGATTATGGTCTTATTGATAAGAGTTTAATGCCAGATTTTACCACTTGGAACCTGAAGTATGCGAAAAACGAAATGGTAATAGCTTACACAGACCAAAGTACTAACGCTAGCCAGATAAACGCTGACAACTGGTATCAAATATTGGCACAAGATGATGTAAAATTCGGAATAGCTGATCCAAATTCTGCACCTGCAGGATATCGTGCGGTGATGATGATGCAGCTTGCAAATAAACATTACAATAATGACACCATATTTGAAACCTTGATTGAGTCCAACACAGCCATCACCTCAGAAGCCAATGATACAGGTTTCGTCATAAACAGTCCCAACAACTTGGCCCCAACAGACAAGGTAACATCAAGACCAAATGTGAGGGATACACTGACCCTGTTAGAGTCAGGTTCTGTTGACTACGTATTTGTGTACAAAAGTGATGCCCAGCAAGCTGGAGGTAATATTAAATATCTGGAACTCCCTGATGAACTTAAACTTTCAGACACTCAATTTGAACCAGACTATAAAACTATACAGTTGATACAGTTCAGTGATTTAGAAGGTAGCAATAAAACTAAGACAATCACCCTGACACCAATCGTTTATGGGATCACCATTCTAACCGATGCTGCAGAGAATGACCTAGCAATTGAATTCATGGAACTCTTACTCAGCAATGAAGGTAACACCATATCACAGGATAACTTTATTGATCCATTAGTACCAGCAGTTCCTACCACTGATTCAGCAGGTATTCCTAATCAGCTTAATCAATATATTACATCATAGCCTGATTTAAAACCTTATTCCTTCTTTTTTTTATTTTTTTAGAAAAACGTAGAACATTTATATGAATGTCGAACTAATTTTTTAACGATTGATATGAGAAAGCTAGATTATACCACCATTTTCTTTATTTTAATGGGATCTTTCCTATTCTTCTTTGTCTTAATCCCCATTGTTAATCTCATTGTATCTGCAAATCCTGAGGTGCTTTTAAGCAACTTGCAGGACCAGGAAGTGGTAAGTGCCTTGTTCCTTAGTATTTATTGTGCACTGGCAGCAACAATCATTGCCCTTTTATGTGGAGTGCCACTAGCTTACCTCCTGGCCAGGCATGATTTCTGGGGAAAGGGATTTGTTGAATCTGTAATTGACGTACCACTGGTAATTCCCCACACCGTCACTGGTATAATCCTTTTATTGGTTTTTAATCCTGGCGGAATTTTTGGAGCGCCACTTTCACATATAGGTCTTACATTCAACGACGCTATTCCAGGGATAATTGTGGCCATGCTTTTTGCCAGTTCTCCCTTTGTAGTGAACTCGTCCCGAGAAGGATTTGAAAGCGTTGACCCCAGGATGGAAAAAGTCGCGCGAACCTTAGGTTCGGGGTCCTTGAAAACCTTTTTTATAATAACGCTACCATTAGCTTTGAGGAATGTAGTGGTTGGGTCCATAATGTGCTGGGCCCGGGCCATAAGCGAATTCGGAGCAATTGTAATTTTGGCATATTATCCAACTACTGCTCCCATACTCATCTACAGGCGATTTGTAGATTTTGGTCTAACAGAATCTATACCAGTAGCCGTTCTATTAATATCAGTATGTTTAATTCTTTTCTTAATAGTCAGATTACTCATCAGTGGGTGGAAAACTTATGATAAAGATTGAAAACCTGTGTAGGGACTGGAATGAATTTCAGATAGATCATGTTAACCTCGATATTAAAACGGGTGAATATTTCGTTATTCTAGGCCCTAGTGGTTCAGGTAAGACTCTGCTTTTAGAGCTAATTGCGGGGATCTGGCAGGTTGACTCCGGAGACATCTACATGGATGGTGAAAATGTGACATGGACTCCCCTGGAGAAGAGGGGTGTGGGATTTGTATACCAGAATTACATGTTGTTCCCCCATAAGACTGTATTTGAAAACATCGCCTTCGGACTTAACATGAGGAAAGTAGATAAAAAGGAGGTTAAGGAGAGGGTAGATAATATGATGAAACTTTTAAGTATCGATCATCTGGCGCATCGCTTGCCAAGGACTTTAAGTGGTGGTGAACAGCAGCGTACTGCGTTAGCCCGGGCATTGATAATAAATCCAAGGGTTTTACTTATGGACGAACCCTTGAGTGCCCTGGATAGGAAAACCAGAGACGGTTTAACCCATGAGATGAAAGAACTTCACCAGAAATTTAATATAACCATGATTCATGTTACCCACAATTTCGATGAGGCCCTGTCACTAGCAGATCGTATCGCAATCATGAAGGAAGGGAAGATTTCACAAGTGGGCGATACCACTGAAATCTTCAGGCATCCCAAGGACAAATTTGTGGCGGATTTCGTTGGGGTGGAGAACATAATTAAAGGTGTGGCCAGTAAATATAGGGAAAAATTGACCGTGATAGACACCGAGAACATATCCATCTACACCACCGAACAAATAGTGGGACCGGTCCATGTAACTGTACGACCTGAAGATATTATATTGTCCAATAAGAAGGTTGAAACAAGTGCCAGGAATGTTTTTGAAGGAAAAATTACTGAAATAAGTGATAATGGGGCAATAATTAAATTAACTATTGATGTTGGAGAACCTATCATAGTGTTTTTAACTCGCCAATCTTTTATTGATATGGAACTGAATATTGGAAGTCATGTCTGGACATATTTTAAGGCAACTGCTGTACATGCATTCTGATGCAGGATTTCAAATTTACAATAATCCCACCTAAAACATTTAAAAACTAAAAAATATAGAATTAAATGTGTAGGAAATAGTAGTCAGGAGGCCGTATCGTGAACAGATCAAAAGACGGGCCACAGTATCGTTTGAAATTTAATGATAACATAATATTGATTGACAAAAAAAAGTTTACCCTTTTAAAATTCATAGATGAATGTAATTCAATAACTCAAGCATCTAAACAGGCAGGAATTCCTTACCGTAGTGCCTTGAAATATATTGAAGAACTGGAAAAAGAACTTAACCGTATCATTGTATCTACCCAGAGGGGTGGAAAAGGTGGGGGCGGAGAAAGCAAACTCACGAGTGATGGTAAAGCTATTCTTAAAGAGTATAGAAAAGTAGAAAGTATACTTAAAATGCATGCTGATGTTAACGAAATTGAAGCTAACATCAAAGAAATAGACTACAAAAATAAAATTGCCATCATGTATTTAAATGATGAGAAAATTATTCTACCAGTCCGGGGAGATTTTGAAGTTGGTGACCGTGTCCTGGTGCTGATAAGCCCTGAAGATATCTTTGTTATGCTGGAACCCCAGGAATCCAGTGTTAGGAATATTATCCCTGGAAAAATCGTAAAAATGGAGCTTAAGGATCATTTAGTGCGTTTAACTGTAGATATCGGGAAACACAATCTATTAGCTGATGTCACAGAGTATGCCCGTGAACAATTAAACCTAACCATGGGTAAAGATGTTTACATCGGTTTTAAAGCAGCTGCTCTGGCAATGGTTAAAATATAAATCTGATTAAAAATAGGGTTTATTTTTAATAAAAAATGATTTAATTAAATAAACTTATTAATTAATTTTTTAAATTAATTAAATTTAAATTACACATTCACCCCATCTCAGGGTCGCAAGCTTCGATGGTGATGATGGTGGAATCTTCAGCACCTCTGGATATATGTCTTAGTTCAATTAAATCGTCCTTTATTTCTTCCATATCCAGTTCTACACTATTTCCCAGTTCACTTTCAACCTGAACTATTACTCTACAGCTTTTTCTATCTTCGCAGTCATATTCTTCCACGTTTACTACTTCCCCCGGGGTGAATACCCGGTGGTATGATAGTTCAAGAGTGTCAAATCTCTTCACGTTGGTTCTAATGTATTCGACTGCCTCATCACAGTCCATGGTCATTCTTTTCTCCATAATAAATCCTCTAACTATAATTTTATTATTGATTACATTAATTTAATTATTTATTTAAATCTATTCTTAAGCTTCAACAGTTATTACAATAGATTTTTCATCCTGTTTATGTCGTATTTCCAGGATATCATCCTTTATCTTCACTAAATCTAACTGGATAGTATCGTTTACCAGTTCACCGTTGAGCTGCATCATCAAATTTAAACTTTCTATCTCGCCTTTCTCTTCTATATCAATATCCAGTACTTCACCTGGAAGATATATCCTGTTGAATGAGATTTCTATGGTATCGTAGGTATTTACGTTATTTTTCACGTAGTTTAATGCATCATCACAACTAAGGCTAATTTCTTCTTCCATGTTATCATCGCCGTCGAATCTTTGCTTTAGAAATTTTTTTGATATGAAATAATTTCTCCTTTGATATGAAATAATAATTTCATTATAATAATTAGTTTGATATGATAAAAACTTAATCTATAAAAAAAATGGGGTTGAATCTTTTTGAATCTAAAAAAAATAAAAAAATGGGATAAAGGATTCTTTTTAACTTAGAGATGGTGTCTGTTTTTCTCTGCGTTAAGTAATAAAGATCCTTTTCCGTTTACTCCGATGTCACCAATGTATTTGATATATTTACCTGTGAACTCTCTGCCTTCAACAACTGGGTCGTTTACTATTCCATCTAGTTCGAAACCTTCCAGTAGTCTTTCCAGTCTTCCGTTTACGACTATAGCGCCGTTTTTCATCTGACCGCCTGGCCATCGGGTAACGTCGCCATCAATCTGGATGAAACCTTTTGTCATGTGGATACCGGCCAGTATATCGCAGTTTCCATGGACATGTATTTCACCGCCAGACATTGCATCGGCGAGCTGTTTACCGGCATTTCCATAGATGGTTATTTTACCTCCGCTCATACCTCTCCATTCACCAATATAAGAGGTACCTGCGTATTCTCGGACATTGCCCTTGATAGTAATTTCTCCGCCTTTCATTTCCCTACCAGCGTAGCTTTCGGCATTACCATTTATGGTTAAAGAACCTCCAGTCATTTCTGCACCGGCCTGTAAATCTGCATCTCCATTTACTATGATTTCACCGGCACCCATTTTACATCCGATATATTTAACTCTGCCAGCGTCTCCATCAATAGTTAATTTTACCTCTTCTGGTGACTCGGCTTCCCCTTCCACTTCAATCTCGTAGTAGTCAGTTAATGGAAACCTGGTGTTACCTACAGGTACTTCATATCTTTCAAAGTCTTCCTTACTCCAGCCATATATTTCATCTGGAATTAATTCATCGAATTCCAGGGCGATGCTGGAGAATTTTTTTGGAGTTAAGGTTATTTGTTTCATAGTTAACACCTCTATTTACTTGCATTTACCTTATATACGGTTGAAGGCTCTGCGTAGTGGTCATGTACTATATAGTTTTCGAATTTCACGGTGTAGTACTTGTTGAACATGGGCATGATTTGTTCAAGAATCCTTTTCTCTTGATCTTCAAAGCCCTGTACTTCTGTATGTACGTGATTACTGGAGACTACTTTAACGACTTCACCATCTTTGACCAGTATTTCACCATCTTTTATGGTGTATAACGCATTGCTGAATGCATTTTCCACTGCTGCGGCGTTTACTGTTGGATCGAAATTGTTTGGTTCCAGGTCATAGACTGCTATGTCTGCCAGAGATCCCACACTTAGATTTCCTCTGTCTTCAAATCCATATATTTTGGATGGGGCTGCTCTGGTGATGGTAGCAATGTCGTAGAAGTCGTACTCCCGGTCGAGTGTGGCTAATGCTGATTTTTTAGCTGCCCAGCCGTGTACTTCTTTATTGTCCATCATTTCCATCCTTCTTTTATTGCTCATCAGCCAGGATATAACTCTTGGATATCTTATGAATGGACCTGCATTTGGACTGTCAGTGGTTAAGGCTACCTGCCATGGATTTTCAACCATAAGGGCTAATTCAAGTCCAATCGCCCATTGAAGTGAATGGACAGGGTTTCTGCCTGAATATATGAATGGAACTAGTCCGGATGCTGTTTCCAGTTCGATATCTTTGTTTGCCCATTTCAGGCCGGTGAGTTCATAGAGATCGTATTCCATTGGTCCGTCGGCAGTCATGGTGGTAGTTTCATCAAGTGTAACAGCTCCAAGGTCCATGGTTACATGATCATTTTTATTTATGTAATCGGCTACTGGTTGAGCTCCTGATGTAACATCTCTCCAGCTGGTTCCTTCATAACAGTGGAACTGTGCATGGGTTAGATGGATAGTCTGGTTTCTGTATTCACTGTTTTTCTTGATATCTTTCATACAGTCTATGGTGTTTATTGTTGTTGGGAAGTTTCCAGGGTGTCCTAGATCATTGGGGTGTACATGTATGGAGTGTGGTAATCCTAACATTTCGTTTGCTTGTGCTAATGCTCTGATGACTTCTCTGGCGGTTACATCCCAGTATGGGGCTGGATCATCAATACCATGAACATTTCCTCCCCATCCCCATGCTTCACTTCCGCAGGGGTTCACAATTTTAACACCGTATCCTTTGGTTATTTTTAACCATGCTGAAACAAATGCAGCTAAATCCTCTATGTTGCCTTCTTTGGCAAATTGCATTACAAACCAGTTGTTACCAAATAATGTCAGTGGCGGGATGTCAATGTTGGGTATGGCGATTATTTCTTCGTGGGTATGTTTTGCCTCTAATGGTGGTACAGCTGCTTCTACTACTGTTCCGTAACCCATCCTTGAGAATCTATATCCAGTTGCTGGACAACTAGGTATTGAAAATCCAGTTTCTGCCCGGGTTATGTCTGTTTTAGGTTTAACACCTTTCCTTTCATCTTCAGGTCTGTATAATCTCCCAACACATAATTTAGGACCGGCAAGATGGCAGTGTACATCTACACCTGCTGGCATAACCAGTTTATCTGTAACATCCAATATTTTGGCACTGTCGGATACGCTGTTAACTATTTTACCATCCCTGAACATTACGTCCTTTTTTTCTCCATTTATTTCATTGACTGGATCATATACTATACCATTTTTGAGTATGTATTCCATGAGATCACCTTATTTACTTGCTTCCTTAATGTTTTTAACTCTCTGGAGTAATTCATTCACGATCCATTCATCTTCTCTACAGGTTTCCGGTGGATCTATTGCTTTTTTCATGTAAAGTGGGACTGAATCCATTCGATAACTGGTTCCTGCTGTTTCCACCCCTATAAAGGTTCCTGGTAATACAACATCTGCCATCTCAGTTGATGGTCCCCAGTGTATATCAATCTGTATAACAGGTATATTTGCCAGGTGCGCTAAAGCCCCACCTGGGAAGTGTGCGCCGGGGTCGGCTGCAATTACCATAAATACATCACATTCTCTCCTGTTTAATAGGTCGATGGTGGTGGTTTCTCCTATCATGTATCGTGGGTATCCTCGGCTAAAATCAACTCCATAAGGGAATCCCATTTCATAGGACATGAAGATGTTGAACCCGTTAACGTTGAAGTGGCCCCTCATTGGTAACAGCACCCATTTGGTGTATTTATTAAGGTCTTGGACCAGTTGAATGGCTATATCAATGTTTCTCTGTTTAGATAGGGTGTGGGTTAAACCAAGTCCGAAAAAGAGAGCTCCAAACTTGGTGTTTTTCATTTTTTCGGTTAATTCATAGATATCTTCTTTTGGAATACCTGATATGACATCCTGTTTTAGTTCTTTGCCTTTTAAAACAGCTCTTATAGCATTACAAAATCCATAATCACCATTTTCTTCAAATGGTACCCATATATCGGATAATTTTGCAGTGTCACTGAATTTAGGATCCCAGGTAACCAGGGTTCGGTCAAAACGTCCTCGTCTCCTGAAAAATCCTTTAGGATATGTAGTGTAACGGGATAAGTGTCTAGGGTGGGCATTCATCGGATTACTGCCTGTGTAAACTAACATGTCTGCCCTGTTTTTAACTTCACCTAAAGTCATTAGTGGGTATCCCACGTTTTGAACTGCCTGGACTGTTGGTCCGTGGCAAATTGTTGCTTGGTTGTCTATTACAGCCCCTACTAGTTCGGTTAATTCCAGTCCAGGTTTCATGGCTTCAATGGAGGTTTCACTCCAACCATAAAATACTGGCCTTATTGAGCCGGCTATGAGTTCTGCAGCTTTATCAAGTGCTGTGTCCCAGTCTACTTCAACCAGTTCACCGTTTTCATCCCTAACCATTGGGACGAGAAGTCTCTGGTCTTCATCTTCCATGATTTTACTGGCACCCAACCGGCAGGCGTGTCTGACTCCGGCAACATGGTTATCTTTAACCAGGATATCTAAATCGTCACAATTACTTCCGCAGAATGCGCAAGTACAGTTTTCTACGATTTTATCATAATCTTTTACTGGTTCTTCATATGCCATTCTATTGACTCCTTATTTTTTTATAGACAGGACTTTCTCCTAGTGAAGGAAGTTCTTCTGTTTCTTCTCCTTCTTTAACATATTTCTTGTAAACGTCCCTCATTAAATCCGCCATTAATAGTACTTCTTTATCTGATTTTTCAACTGTGGCTTTGATTCCCTTGTATGTGGGATCACTGCAGCAGTATGTTTCAGGGCTTACCACTACGTTTGCCCATGGGCCTTTAGGTATGAATATCATTCCTTCGTGTGGTGCGTCTCTAGAGTGGGCTGCATAACATACTACTTCACCCCAATCTGATTTTACTAATATACTTTCCCAATTTCCCACTCCTAATCGGGCCATGTCTTTGGGATCCATGTAACATACACCTGCTACTTTTCGGTACTCATCTTTCAGAGTTGATCCTCTTTTTTTACAGGCGCCCTGATAGATGTCGGTTCCAGTATTGAGCATCACTTTTAATTTTTTAACTTGAGTCACATCTGGATCATCAAATTTTACCACATTTGAAATGCTTGGTTTTTCTATATAAGTCATGATAACACCTTACTCCAGGTATATTGCATCTGTTGGACAGAAAAGAGGACAGGTTCCGCATTTTTCGCATTTGTCCTGGTTGAATAATTTTATTAACCCATTTTCGACCATCATGATTACATCTTCACTTTTGGGTCCGTGTCCACCTGCGACCTCTGGACTTATTGATCCATTTACAGGGCAGGATACCACACAATTTCCGCATCCAAGACATTTATCTTGATCTACTTTCAGTTCTACCATAGTAATCACCTTAAATCTGAGTTTTAAGCTCTGATAATTTTTTCTCCCATGATTTTGACTTGGTAGGAGTATGTTTTACAGCTGTACGTTTAACATTGATGGCTTCTACTGGGCATACATTTTCACAAGCACCACAGTATATACAAAAAGACTCATCTGCCTTCAGAACATCGCCCTGTTCACCAAATTCATCTTCAGGGAATGATAAAACGTTACATGGACAAATCTCAACACATGCTCCACAAGCTTCACACGTATCCTGGTCCAGGACTAATTCACCTTCCAATGCTTTTTCAACTTTTGCTGCATCTACTGGGCAGATTTCCTGGCACCATCCGCAGTTTACACATGTTTCATCATCGATGAATGAACTTCCTGTAGTTTCAGCATCTTCAGCTTTGAGATCATAATCACCGTAGGAGCAGCTTCTGCATACAGCTTTTATTGCATCGACTGGGCAGGATTTTTTGCATATGAGACAGTAAACACATTTATCCTTGTTAACGTTTATATCTGCAGATACTGTGGGGTCAGATGATGTTGGTTCGTGATGTTCCATTTCTATGGCATCTGCCGGGCACATTTCTTCGCATATTCCACAGCTTATACATGTATCTTTATCGATTTCAATTTCACCAGTTACCAAATCAGATCTTTCTGGTAATATCCTGGCAATGGTAATGGCATCTCGAGGACAAGCTGTTTCACATGCTTTGCAGTAGATACATAAATCGTCGCTAATTTCTGCCGATTTAATTAGTTGTGGGTATTCTGCCATTTCTTTAATGGATTTTTCATCCAGTTTTAAATCTAATGCATCAACAGGACAGGCTGAACTACACATTCCACATAGTACGCATTTAGCTTCATCTACTGATATTTTTGCTTCATCAACACCGGTTCTTACTATAGCACCAATGTCGCTGAGTTCTATGGCTTCTGTTGGACATATATTGGAACAAATTCCGCAACCAATACATACATCATCTTTGAAAGTTAGTTCACGTTTTTCTTCAGGTGAAATTCGCTGTACGCAAATGTCCTTATCCTTAACTTCCTTGGTATTAGTAACCATTATTTACCTCCAAAATTTTTATTGAATTAGTGGGACAAACATCCCTACACATATTACACCCATTGCACCTATCTGAATCAATGTGTGCTTTGAGATCATCCAACACAATGGCATTCAAAAGACAGGTGTCTACGCATAAACCACATCCAATACAAGAGTCTTGGATGTTTGTTTCATAGCTTTTTTTGGAGCATGTTTTAACGATAATTCTTGTTTTTTCACTGTCATTTACAAGGGCATAGGTCAAGGTTAGAAAATCCTTTGGACAGAATTTGGTTATTATCTCCGCCACTTCAATGGAATTCCATGATAAGTTTCTGCCATTTAAATAATGAGAAACGGTGGATCTGTCCATCTCAAGTATTTTTGCAACTTCCTTTTGACTGAGCCCTTCTCTTATGAGCTCCACTGCCGTCAAATACTTCAATCCTGATACTATGTGTTTTGGCATTTGGACACCATGTGTGTTGATTACACTTTCATTTTCATTCTTATATATATTTCTAGTAAAATTCAAGACAAAATATTTATATATCATTGTGTACTTTTCACAATATCCATTTAAATGGATATTTAAATAGGTTGACAGACACAAAATTAAGATCATCATTTTTAAAATTTCATTGATGTAACTTTAATTTTAGAAAAAATTTATTTATATCCCCAGAGGGATTTTTATGAAGATATTAGAAGTTGTTGGAACCAAAAATACAGGGAAAACCACACTTGTCACTTTAATTGTCAGGGAACTGGTAAAAAGGGGATACCGGGTTGGTACAATAAAACACACCCACCATGATCTGGATATGGAGGATAAAGACACTTGGAAACACAGAAAAGCAGGGGCAGAACTGGTTGTAGGATCCGGTCACAGCACAGCCTTCATAATCAACGAAAAGATAGATTTAGAAAAAATATTAAAGGACATCAAATTCCTTAGGGAACTCGACTATTTAATAATAGAAGGTTTTAAGTTCTCAAATTATCCTAAAATAACAACCACCCCGGCAGTAAAGGATGAGTACACCATTAAAACCGTGGATGTTTTTAACTTGAAAGATGAAGAATTAGGCCCCTTAGTCGATCTGATAGAGGAAAGAACATACAGTTTAATTCCCTATGCAAACTGTGGTAATTGCGGCTACGAGAGCTGTCTGGACATGGCCCAGGCAATCATTAAAGGGGAAACATCTGAAAAAAAATGTAAAATGAAAAAACTTGACGAATTAGAACTCTACATTGACGATAAAAACATCCCCCTAAGTCCCTTTGTACAGGACATTTTAAAAAAGGCCATGATGGGCATGTTAAGCACTCTTAAAACTGATGAAAACGGAACCCATGGAAAGGTGGAGTTGTTAATTAAACATGGATCAAAATAATTCTACAGTGAAAAGTGGGCTAGAAAATTCCACAACCCCTGATGGTCAGGATGATTCTAAAGCCCAAAGTGGGCAAAATACCACAGTAAAAACGGATACCTTTCAGAGGCCAATCTTATCTCTCCGAATATCCATAACCAGCCGCTGCAATATCCGATGTTTTTACTGCCACCACGATGGTGTGATCCCACAGGAATATGAGCTGACGCCATACGAAATAGAAAGGATATCCAGAGTGGCAAAAAATCTGGGTATAAAAAAGATAAGGCTTTCCGGTGGCGAACCACTCATCAGAAATGACATAATTGGAATAATAAGTAAAATATCCGCTTTAAATTTTAAGGATGTATCTCTAACCACCAATGGAATTCTACTAGAAGAATACTCCCATAAATTGAAGGATGCAGGTTTAAACAGGGTGAATGTAAGTTTTGACACCTTAAATCCCATAACATATCAATTCATAACCAAGAGCAATTACTTAGAGAAAGTTAAAAAGGGGATAAAAAAGGCAGTGGAAATAGGGCTGTATCCAGTAAAGGTGAACATGGTGATCATGAAGGGATTGAACCATGACGAAGTTTGGGACATGTTCAAGTTCTGTAAAGAAAACGGGGCTATCTTGCAGATTATTGAACTGCTAAAAACCGAAAACTGCCCAGACACCGATTTTTTCGAAGATTACCACTACGACATAGGAATCATTGAAGATCAGTTAAGGGAAGAAGCAACTGATATCAAAACCCGCGCATTCATGCAGGATCGTAAGAAGTACTTCGTAGATAACGGAGAAATCGAGGTGGTGCGACCCATGGACAACACCGAATTCTGTAAAAATTGCACCCGCCTCAGGATAACACCAAACGGTAAATTAAAGCCCTGTCTGCTTAGAAACGACAATCTAGTGGATTTACTTGAACCCATGCGAGAAGGATATTCAGATAAAGAACTGGAAGAACTATTTTTAGAGGCTATTACTAATCGAGAACCTTATTACAATGCGTGTAAAGAAGAAGCAAGTAATCAATAAGCCAATACTACAATTATTTAAGCAAATGCTACGAGATTAGGAATATGAGTTGGTGATGAACAATGAAATTATTGATACTGAAATATCCATTTCATCCCACCTATAATTTCCTATAATTTAAAACCAACTGTAAAAAACTCTTTTTAAAAAAACCCTTTTTAAATCTTCTCCAGCCTAACCGCGCAGTACTTGAACTCAGGTGTTTTTGTAACTGGGTCACAGGCAGAACTCGTTATGAGATTGGTTTTAGTTTCAGGTGAGTGGAAGGCCATGAAAACCAGACTCTCCGGTGATCTTTCAGTTATCTTAACTGGAGCCCTAATTTCTCCCCTTCTTGAGATTACACGCACCTGCTCACCATCTACTAGATCCAGCTTCTCTGCATCTGATGGATTCATCTCCACCGGGTCAAGGTCGTACAATTTCTTCATGCTTTCATCTGCAGCTGTCATGGTGCTGCTATGGTAATGGTAAATGATACGTCCCGTAGTGAGTACTAATGGATATTCCTCATCTGGAAGTTCTGCAGGAGGCCGGTAATGGAGTGGTATAAATTTAGCTTTACCAGTCTTGGTGGCAAATACATCCTGATGAAGGATAGGTGTGCCTACATGTTCATCGCTCAAACAGGGCCACTGCCTGCTTTCATCTTCCAGGCAATGATAAACCATACCACCATAAATAGGTGCTAGAGTCGCAATTTCTGCTGCAACTTCTTCTCCTCTTGTGAAATTAAATCCAGTTGATGCTCCCATTTTCTGGGCGAGTTCTGAGATTATCTGCCAGTCTGGTTTAGAATCTCCCACTGGTTTTATAGCTTGGCGGACACGCTGCACCCTACGGTCTGCATTGGCAAATGTACCGTCCTTCTCTGCAAATGACGCTCCAGGAAACACTAAATCGGCTAGCATCGCTGTTTCTGTTAAGAATATATCCTGAACGATCAGGAAGTCCAGATTCTCCAATGCATCAACGATATTTTTAGAATCTGGTTCACTGTGTACTGGATTTTCCCCCATGATATACATGGCCTTTAAATCACCTTTAACTGCGGATTCCATCATCTCGGGCATCTTCATGCCTTTATTTGGGGATAATTCAGTGTTCCATGCTTTTTGAAACTTGTGTCGAACCTCTTTTTCTTCGACTTTCTGGTAGCCGGGAAAAACATCTGGTAAGCAACCCATATCACAGGAACCCTGAACGTTGTTCTGTCCACGTATAGGGTTAATGCCTGCTAAGGGTTTACCGATATTCCCTGTTACCAGTGCTAAATTTGAAAGTGCAAACACATTATCCGTACCATGGGAATGCTCAGTTATTCCAAGTGAGTAGAATATGGCAGCTGCATCTGAATTTGCATACATTCGAGCAGCTTCTTTAATTTTATCAACATTCACTCCAGTTATCTGCTCTACGTAGTCCAGATCTAGTTTTTCTAAAGACTCCAGTAGCTGTTCAAAGTTTTCACATCGGCTATCAATAAATTCCTGGTCTTGCAGATTCTCCTCCAGTATAATCTTGATCATACCCATGATAAGGACCACATCGGTTCCGGGGTTGTGTTGAATATGCAAATCAGCATACTCAGCAAGTTCAATATCCCGTGGATCAACTACTATGAGTTTGGCTCCATTTGCCAAAGCATCCATAATCCTCATGCTTAAAACTGGATAGCTCTGGGTGGGGTTGGTGCCAATAATAAATAGACATTCTGAATCTTCGATTTCATCAATTGAATTACTCATAGCCCCACTACCAAGTGTTTCAGCCAAGGCAGCTACCGATGGGGCGTGACATGAACGGGCGGAGTTGTCAACGTTGTTGTTACCCATCATCACCCTGGTGAATTTCTGCAAAAGATAGTTGTCCTCGTTGGTACAGCGGGCAGAGGATATTGCTGCAAAGGAATAGCCTTCCCTATATCCTGATAATTTTTCCGCAGCAAATTCCAGGGCTTCATCCCAGCTAGCCTCAACAAAATCCCCATTCTTCTTTATAAGGGGGGTTGTTAATCTATCTGGGTTATTTATAAATTTAAATGCGTATCTACCCTTCACACAAAGGTTTCCTTTACTTAAGGGGTGATGAGGATCTCCCCGGGAGCTTATAACCTTTGAACCTCTAACTCCCAGATAAATACCACAACCTACTCCACAGTAGGTGCAGGTGGTTTTAACTTCTCTATCGGGTTTCTGGTTTTCATTATTTACCAGTGCCCCTACAGGACAGGCTACTACGCACTCTCCACATGATACGCAGTTTGACTCCAGAAGCGGGCCGTCTGAAAATGTGGATATTCTGGTATTATAACCCCTGTAACCAAAATCTATGGCGCTTACCCCTAATCTATCACGGCAGGTCCTGACACAAATTCCACAGAGGACACATTTGTTTAAATTCCTTTTAAGAAAAGGATTAGAATCATCGATAGGTATATCAGTAATAGAATACCTTAAATTGTCCATATTTTTCTCATCTATCCCAAAATAAGAGGATATCTCCTGTAACTTGCACTGATTATCCTGTGCACAGGTAAGGCAGTCAGTTTGGTGATTTGCCACCAGTAACCTGGCTACTGTAATTTTTGCATTGTCCAATTTAGGACTGGTTGTGGATACTTCCATACCTTCTGTTGGCTGGTTTTCACAGGAAGTAATGAGTCTTGATTCTTCATTTTCCACCAGACATAACCGACATGAACCTGTGGGCTTCAGATGTGGATGATAACAAAGGTGGGGTATGTATATCCCATTACGAAGGGCTGCCTGGAGAATGGTCTCTCCTTTTTTTGCCTTTATTTTCAGTCCGTCTATGGTAAAGTTAACTTCTAATTCGCTCATTAATATCTTAATCCTTGTCTAATAATCGTAAATCTATTGATCGCAAACAATTTCTAACTTATCTTAGGAGATACACGGTTTATTGCCTTAGATTTGTAGCATGAATCAAAGCATGTACCGCACTGGATGCATTTATCCTGGTCAATGTGGTGGACTTCATTTTTCTCCCCGGTTACAGCCTCTACCGGGCATGACTTTAGACATAACATGCAGCCCGTGCAAAGTTGTGGGTCTACTTCAAATGAGGTTAGTGATTTGCACTCCCTTGCAGGACACTTTTTTTCTTGAATATGGGCCTTATATTCATCTTCAAAGAATCTTAAAGTAGTTAACACTGGGTTAGGCGCTGTTTGTCCCAGTCCACACAATGAAGCAGCCCTAATTCCCTCGGCGAGTTGGTGGAGAAGATTTTCATCAGAGTCTTTCCCTTCACCCTTGGTTATATCCGTTAAAATGTCAAGCATCTGCCTGGTTCCCAATCTGCATGGTACGCATTTACCACAGGATTCATTCTGCACGAATTCCAGGAAGTACCGTGCTACATCCACCATACAGTTATCATCGTCCATAACCACCAGGCCACCGGATCCCATGATGGCTCCTGCACCTACTAATGAGTCGTAGTCTATTGATGTGTCCAGGAACTTCTCGGGTAAACAGCCCCCGGATGGACCTCCTATTTGAACTGCTTTAAATTTTTTATCTTCTTTAATTCCTCCACCGATATCATATATAACTTCTCTTAATGTTTTACCTAGTGGAACTTCTATCAATCCTGTATTTTTTATTTGTCCCGCGAGAGAAAATGTTTTTGTGCCTCTATTATTTTCAATACCTTTATCTGCGAATAGTTCCGGTCCCTTCTGCATTATAAGTGCTACACTGGCCATGGTTTCCACGTTATTTATTACTGTGGGTTCTCCCCATAAGCCGGAGGTGGTGGGGAATGGTGGTCTGGTACGAGGCATTCCTCTTTTTCCCTCAATCGACGCAATTAAGGCAGTTTCTTCTCCACATACAAAAGCACCCGCACCTTCCTTTATTTGTATGTCAAAATCAAACCCAGAACCTAAAATATCCTCCCCTAATAGGCCCTGTTCCCTTAACTGGATTATCGCATTTTTTAATCTTTTCAATGCAAGGGGATATTCTGTTCTGCAGTAAATATAACCTACTTTTGCACCAATAGCATAACCTGCTATTAATATACCCTCCAGGACAGAATGTGGGTCGCTTTCAAGGAGTGAACGGTTCATGAATGCCCCAGGATCACCTTCATCAGCATTGCAGATGAGATACTTAGTTTCACTTTCAGATTCCATGCACAGTTGCCATTTGAGCCATGTGGGAAATCCTGCACCCCCTCTACCCCTTAATCGTGCTGCCTTTACCTGCTCTATTATTTCATCCGGTTTTAACTTAATAGCCTTTAAAAAACCTGTATAACCATCTTTGGCCAGATAATGTTTAATGTTGGTGGGGTCAGTGAATCCACAGTTACGTAAAATTCTCCTGACCTGTGGTTTCAAAACAGGAAGATCAAATAAGGCCGGAACTCCATCAAAAACAGTTTCAGAATGCCCTTCTCCTATACCTTCTTCAAATTGTTTGATACTCACCGTCCCCATGGCATATTCTAAAAGTGGGTCATCCCCAAGTACGTAGGAATTAATAAGTTTCTTGGCTTTTTTTGGAGTAAGCTGACGGTAAAAAATAGCTGGGCTTCCCTTTTTAATGATGGTAATTATTGGTTCCTCATAACAAAGACCAATGCATCCCACTTCTATTATTTTACATTCGCCCTGGTTTTTCTGGAGCTCATCTTCCATGGTGGTTTTTATTGCCTGTGCACCGGCAGAATTTCCACATGTAGCAGCACCTATCATGACAACAGGAGTTTCATTGTTTATTAGATTCCTGTATTCTGCCTTTGATTGCTTTATTAAGTCGTTAAAGTTCATATATCGTCCTTTATGCAAATTTGATTAATTGAGAATAGATTATGTGTTAAAATTGAGAAAAGATTTGTGTTTTAAAAATATTTGATATGATTATAGTATATAAGCTAAGTGTTCTTAGCAATTTTATAGTTTTCCCTAAATTTTAGTATTAAATTATATTTCACCTAAACCAAATGTATATTATAAAAAATTAATTAGGGTGGTTTCAAATGTCAAAAAAACCAGGTAGTGAAGAATTACCTCCACATTATGTGAGCATCAAAGAACGTTTTGTAGATTATGGGAAAAAATTAAGTGATCTAGGTCGGGAAGTGAAAGATCTGGGACCTTTAGATAACAAAACCTGCGAACTAATTCAAATAGCAGCATCAGCGGCCATTCGCTCTGAAGGTGCGGTCCATAGCCATGCTAGAAGGGCAATTGAAGCCGGTGCATCTGATGAAGAAGTATACCAATCGGTTGTCCTGTTAACCAGTACAATAGGATTTCCCAACGTGGCTGCAGCTATATCATGGATAGATGATATACTAAAGAATAACAATGCCCCATTAGTTCGAAAATCAAATTTTTAATTTTCAATTTTTTTAGTATTAAGTACTCCGATTTTGATAAATCAAGCATTTTATTGGGCATTATCAATTAGAGGTAGTTAAATATGCATAAAATGACAAGAGAGGTTAAAGCTTTTAAGGTTCAGGAAGATTCCACACCAGTGAGGGAGATAATTGTTTGTGACGAGGATATTGAGCTTACCATCAACAAACAGGTTTCACGAAACTTTTCCATAAGCCCCAATAATCTAAAAGAATTTGCAGTGGGATATCTTCTGGGTGAGGGACTCGCAGGTACTGTTGATGATATCACCAGGGTTGATTTACAGGGTAACAAAATAAACGTAGAAATAAGTGTTGCTGATTTCGATTTAAGGAAAGAATTAATAGTGGGTTCAGACTGTTTCGGTGGCTGGAGAAGAAAAATCGAAATGGTAGATAAGGTGGAATCAGATTTCCAAATTTCTAAAGAATCTCTATTTGATGCATTTGCAAAATTAAAAGACTCAGCCAAGATTTGGCAGGAAACCGGGGGAACGCACGTAGCGGGTATGGTCTACAAAGACAATTTTATTTCTGTCGAAGATGTAAGCAGGCACGTTGCAGTGGATAAACTCGTGGGTACTGCGGCATTGAAAAAATTCGATTTTTCCCGAAGCTTCGTGGTATACAGTGGACGGATGCCCGCCGATATGATGATAAAAATCGCCCGGATAAAAATACCCATATTAGCCTCGAACGCCGCACCCACATCATCTGGAGTAACTGTAGCCCAAGAATCTGGAGTGACCATGATCGGGTTTGTTAGAGGAGACCGGTTTAATATATATTCCAGTCCAGAACGTATTTTAATTTAAAATTGTATTTTGATGTTAGAAATTGGTATTTTTGATAATATTAGAAAGTATTTTTGATATAAGAAATTGAAAATATGAATTATTGAATAAAAAAAAATTTGATTAATTAATTCATAGGATAATTCATTAGGAAAAATAAAATTATTCAAGCACAGTATGCCTCTGTTTCAGGTCCATCTCTGTCTTACCCATATCCACCATGAGCTGTGCTATAACAGCATCCAGGAATATCAAGGTGGTAACTTCAAAGATAGTCCCCAATGGGGATAGAGACTGGTGTTTACCGTTAATTTGTCTTTTTATATAATTTTTTTCTGAATCTATTTTTGTACGGCCCTTGATTTGTACAACCAAATCTGACAGTTTGCCCATTGTAGAATCTACATAAGATGTGACTGCTACAATTTTTGCACCACGTTTTTTAGCTATTTGACCCGTGCTTATTATATAGCTGGTTTCCCCAGAACCAGTTATGGCTAATAGACAGTCTTTATCTGTAATTGCAGGGGTTATTGTTTCCCCTACCACATAAACTCCAATGCCTAGATGCATGAGTCTCATGGCAAATGCCTTGGCCACAAGGCCAGATCTGCCCTGTCCCAGTAGAAATACGTTCTCACAATTTCTTAATAGTTTTAGCATTTCTTCAATGTTTTCCTTTTCAAGTTCTGCTGAAGTTGCAGACACATTATCCACTATTTCCTGTATCGCATCCTTTAAAATCATGAATTCACCTAAGATAAACACATAATTATTACTACGTATCTATAACTGTCTGTACCATTATATAAATATTAAAAATGACTTAAATAAATCAATCTCTAGCGTGTTAAAATGGAAATTAAGCCCAAAATAAGCCTGATTATAGGGGGAGAAACCCTAAGTTTTAAATTTTTTGAAACACTGGATACTGTAAACAAGACCAGATCACAGAGAGAGGCTGCAAAAATACTGGGAATATCACATGCAGTAATAAACAGGAGAATCATAGAGGCTGAGAAAAAACTAAACATGCACCTTGTAATCAGCAGTGGTGCTGGTTCCCAAATCACTGATGATGGATTAAAACTTCTCAAAAAATATCATAAACTTATAAAAAGGCTTAATACCAATAAAAAATCCATAATATGTGGAGGATATATATCATCCGGGTTGCTGGAAGTTTTAGCATCCCAATACGGCCTTGATGTCATGATTTACCAGAGCGAAGATGATAGTGCTCTGCACCTTTTTGAAATGGGCTTGGTTGATATTTTAACCCTTGACGACCCGGTGAAAGCATTCATGCGGGATATGGATTTTATTCCCATTGCTCAAGACCATCTGGTACTGGTAACCCCTTCTGGTGAAGATATAATGGATCTATCCGAGTTAGAAGGTAAAAAATTCGTTGAAGTAACTGGTTCGGCCCAGAGGCTGGCCTGGAATACCATGGATAATGAGGGAATTAATTACAAAATAGTAAATGTATTAAAATCCCCATATGAAGCACTTAAAATGGTTAAAAATAGCCAAGATCTATATACTTTTCTAAACAAAAGCTTCACAAACGGTTCTGATGTGTTGAAGGAAGATACAAACCATATATTAACTATGGTTCTGTATAACCCTGATGATAAAAAATTTAAAGGGTTCGTAGAATATGTAGGGGGTAGGGGTCGTAAATTAATTAAAGAATTGGGTTTCCGAGGATTATAATCTCTTTAAAAAATTTATAATAATTTAAATATTTAAAAAATAAAGTTAGGAAAGGGTGATCTATTGAAATATGAAAATGATTTACTGGCCGTGGGGCATACTGCACTGGATTACATCATCCAAATCAACCAATTCCCCCAACCTAACTCCTCAACTGCAATAAATAATATGAAAACCTTTTATGGCGGCGCAGCAGCAAATGTCGCCACAGTATTCACTAACTTAGGGCTTAAAGCAAGTTTAATCTCTGCTGTCGGTGGTGACTTCAGGGGATCTGATTATCAAAACTGTTTAAAAGGTTTAAGCATTGATATTAAAGATATGATCGTGGTTGAAGATGAAAAAACTCCCACCGCCTTTGTAATGACCGATAAAAACAACGACCAAATCAGTTACTTCTATTGGGGAGCTGCAAAATACTTTAAAGATTTCCCGACTCCGGTTAAGGCCATTAAAAAGGCACGGGCAGTTCATCTTGCAACTGGTGACCCAAATTTCAATGGAAAGTGTGGGGAAAAAGCCCACAAATATAACAAGTTAGTATCCTTTGACCCCGGACAGGACCTGCACATGTATTCCCCAGAAAACCTTAGAAAGGTTTTGAAAATCTGTAATATTCTATTTGGAAATCACCATGAGATAAATCGCATATTACAGATTCTGGAAATGGACATCAAGGAACTTCAGGATATGGGACCTGAAATAATCGTTAAAACCATTGGCAAACATGGTAGTACAATATACGCGGACCAGGAAATAAAAATAGAAGCAAAAATGGTGGACAGTGTTGATCCCACTGGTGGGGGAGATTCCTACCGAGCCGGGTTTTTAAAGGCCTACTTAAGTGGTGAAAGTCTGGAATTTTGCGGGAATTTCGCATCATCCGTTGCATCCTTTGTGGTGGAAGCGGAAGGATGTCAAACCAATATCCCCAATTATGATATAGCATTAAAAAGAATGAAAGAATAGTATAAAACTATAAATTAAGTGATGGTGAATTTAATTTCACCATAATATGAAAAAATTTCATTTAAATTCATTCTAATTTTTAAGTGAAATACGAGTTGAAGGTGTTAATGGTTTATTGATAAATAATCGTTAATTTATCGATTATAAAGATAAGTTGTGATGGTGAATTCAATGACACAAATGGACGATGCCAAAAAGGGCATTATAACAGAAGAGATGAAAGCAGTCGCCAAGGCTGAAAATGTAACAGAAGAGTTTATCAGGAAATCCGTTGCCCAGGGCACTATTGCTATTCCCAGCAACAATGGAAGGGAAGTAAAGGCTGTTGGTATTGGAGCAGGGCTCAGGACAAAGGTTAACGCTACTATCGGGACCTCCACAGACATATGTGACTTTGATATGGAAGAGGAAAAGGCAAGAATTGCCATGGAAAATCAAGCAGATACTTTGATGGAACTATCTGTTGGTGGAGACTTGGATGAGATCAGGAGAAGAATTCTAAAAATATCAGACATACCCGTGGGAAGTGTTCCTGTCTACCAGGCAGCTTTTGAAACCATCCGCGAAAAAGGTGCCGCCATCTACATGGACGAAGATGTTATGTTCAAAGCCATTGAAAAACAGGCCAAAGATGGTATTGATTTTATGGCCATTCACTGCAGTGTGAACATGGAAACCCTCAAACGTCTCAAAAGACAGGGACGTGAAGGTGGACTAGTGAGCCGTGGTGGGGCATTAGTATCTGCCTGGATGGTGGAAAACGAAGAAGAAAACCCCCTCTACAAAAACTACGATTACATCCTGGACATTGCCAAGGAATACGATTTTGTGATGTCCATGGCCAACTCCATGCGTGCCGGTGCAATTGCAGATTCCACAGACCGGGCAGGAGTTCAGGAACTAATTATTCTTGGTGAACTAATTGATCGGGCAAGGGATGTTGGAGTGCAGACCATAACTGAAGGACCGGGCCATATACCTCTTAATGAAATCCAAGCCAATGTAACTATCCAGAAGAAACTGTGCCGTGGAGCCCCATTCTATATGTTAGGACCAATTGTAACGGACGTTGCACCAGCCTACGACCACATAGTTTCCTCAATAGGTGCTTCCCAATCAGCTGCAGCTGGAGCAGACTTCATCTGCTATGTAACCCCTGCAGAACATCTAGCACTCCCCGGACCAGAAGATGTGAAGATGGGTGTTATTGCCAGCCGAATTGGAGCTTACGTAGGAGATATGGCCAAGGGGATACACAATGGTGAAAAAGACTTGGAAATGGCCAATGCTCGTAAAAAACTTAACTGGGAAGCCCAGTACAATGCATCAATCTGCCCAGCTGACGCCCGCGCCATCAGGGATAACCGACCCCCAGAAGATCCGGACACATGTACAATGTGCGGAAGCTACTGTGCCATTAAAATCGTGAACGAATGGCTGGATGAAGCCCCTACTAATATATTTGAATAATTCAACCATTTTTTATTATTTTAATATAATAACTGCATTTTTTATTTTTAAAGGAAGTGAATAAAGTTGAAACACTGGATCGAAAGGATCGCAGAAGAATTAAAGGAAAGAAACGTTTCTAAACACGTTGTTGCCAGTGGAACATCCATCTCAGGATCCATCCATATAGGAAACTCATGTGATGTATTCATAGCAAACGCAGTTACCAAAGTATTGAACGCCCCGGACACTCCCGCAGAAACCATCTGGATCGCAGATGACCATGACCCCTTACGCAAGGTTCCATATCCCCTACCAGAATCATACGAGAAATATCTAGGCATCCCCTACTCAAAGATACCCTGTCCAGAAGGTTGCTGCAAAAATTTCGTGGAACACTTTGAAAAACCCTTCTTAAGTACGCTGGAAGAGTTTGGAATAGACCTGAAGGTAAATTCAGGGGCTAAAATGTACGAGGATGGTTTATATAATGATTACATCCGGATTTCACTGAAAAAGGCACCTGAAATTAGGGATATATTTAACAAATTCAGGGAACACCCCCTCAAAGAGGATTGGCTACCATACAACCCAATCTGCCAGGAGTGTGGAAGGGTTAACACCACCTACTCCTACGACTATGATGGTGACACAGTCCATTACCGCTGTGAGTGCGGTAATGATAGCACCATGGATATTAAATCTGGTGAAGGGAAGTTAACCTGGCGTGTTGAATGGGCTGCAAGGTGGAAGATATTCAGCATCACCTGCGAACCATTTGGAAAGGACCATGCTGCAAGCGGAGGTTCCTATGATGTGAGCAGTATAATTTCCCAGGAAATATTTGATTATCCAGCCCCTTACCCCATACCATATGAGTGGATCACCCTTAAGGGGGATGCCATGTCCAAATCCAAGGGTGTGTTCTTCACACCTGGACAGTGGCTGGAAATCGCTGCCCCGGAAACACTGAATTATTTCATATTCCGGAGCAAACCCATGAAACATAAAGATTTCAATCCAAACATGCCCTTTTTAGATTTCATAGAACAATATGATCGGGTGGAGAGGATCTACTACGATGAGGAGGAGACTTCCGAAAAAGAAGCTATGAAGCTTAAGAAGATCTACCAGATATCCCAGACTGTGGATGAGGGATCGATACCAGAATCAATGCCCTTCCAACCCCCATATCGGTTTATGACTGTGGCTTGCCAGATAGGTAATGGTGAAGAGGAAATATTCAATATACTGAAGAGGAATTCCCAGCTCCCTGAAAAAATGGAAGAATTAGGCCTAAATGAAATCAGTGCCCAGGATAAAGAGAAATTTACAAAAAGAATCCGTCAGGTTAAAAACTGGTTGAAACTTTACGCACCTAACTTCGTTAAGTTTGATGTGCAAAAAAAACTCCCTGATGTGCAGTTAAATGATCCTCAAAAGGATTTTCTGCTTAAGGTTGCTGATATCCTGGAAAGTAGAGATTTAAATCCCGAGGAACTCCATGATGAGATGTACCAGATTCTTAACGATTTAAATATAAAACCTCAAAAAGCATTCCAAGCAATCTATAAAACTATTATAGGTAAAAAACAGGGACCAAGAGCCGCATCATTTGTTCTCTCCTTAAATAAGGACTTTGTAATTGATAGATTCAGGATGTTGGGTTAAAATAACATTATGGTTAAATAAAAAAATAGGAATTTTTAGAATTTAAAAAAAGAATTTTCAAACCTTTTTTTCCATAACCAATTTAATCCAATTATCTTCTTATTTTTGATATGGATAATTATTATTATTGAGGATAATCCCAAATATTCGTGGAAATTATTCCTTTTCTGCATATTTTTCTGGATTTTCTTCAAATTCCTTTTTACATCCCGGAGCACAGAAATAGTATTTTCTACCTTTATAGCTACTGAACCACTGAGCTTCGTTTTCATCCACTTCCATTTTACATATTGGATCTACTGCCATCTTATCACCATTGGTATTATGTTTGATCTGAATTATAAATTATTCATCAAAAATTATTCACTCATTGTAAATCATTTTTTCAACTTTTTAGCAGGTGGGATATATCCCTTAAGCATTAATGAAAGACTCACAATTGTTACAGAACTCAATGCCATGGCCATTCCCGCATATTCTGGTCGGAATGTAATTCCAAATGTAGGGTAGAGGATACCTGCTGCCACAGGGATAAGAATGGAGTTATAGCCAAAGGCCCAGAATATATTTTGTTTGATACGGCCCATTACCTTTTTAGAAAGCTGTATACTGGCTACAGAATCCAGTAAATCATCCTTAATAAGCACTATATCTCCGCTCTCTATTGCAATATCAGTACCACTACCAATGGCTATTCCCACATCTGCTTGTGCCAGGGCAGGGGCATCATTTATTCCATCCCCGACAAATGCAATTATTTCACCTTTATCCTGTAGTTTTTTCACTTCCACAGCTTTATCCTGAGGTAAAACTTCCGAAATAACATTTTCTATATTGATCTGCTCGGCTATTGCCTGAGCTGTTCCAGAGTTATCACCAGTTATCATGACCACCTCAAGCTTCATGTTCTTTAATTCCTGTATAGCCTTTTTAGTGGTTTCTTTCAGAGTATCTGCCACAGCAATTACACCCAGGATTTTATTTTCAGAAACTATTATTATAGCTGTTTTTCCTTCATTTTCCAGTTTTAGCAGGGAATCCTGAATTTCCGCTGTTAATTCAATATTATTTTCTTCAAAAAGCATCCTATTTCCGATGATAATAGTTTCATTGTCCACCACGGCCTTTACACCTTTACCACCGAAGCTGGAAAATCCACTGCTTTTTATAAGTTTTATCCCCTTTGATCTTGCCTTTTTTACCACAGCTTGAGCCAGGGGGTGTTCAGAGTTTTTTTCTACACTGGCCGCTAGTTTCAACAAGTTATCTTCTTCAGTGTCCACCACCATTATATCAGTAACTTCTGGTTTTCCCTTGGTTAGAGTTCCGGTTTTATCAAATAGTACTGTACTAATTTTTTCGGAAATTTCCAGTGCTTCCCCATTTTTAATAAGTATCCCCAGCTCAGCACCCCTACCAATACCTACCGTAACTGCTGTAGGGGTTGCAAGACCTAATGCACAGGGACATGCCACCACTAATATGGAAATCAACACTGTAAGCCCGAAAAGTAGTGTGCTTCCCAGTATATACCAGGCAACAAAGGATACCAGAGCAATTAGCAGTATGGTGGGGATGAAATAGGTCACCGCCCGATCAGCAATTCTCTGTACAGGTGGCTTGGAACCCTGAGCAACTTCCACCATTTTTATGATTTGGGCAAGAACCGTGTCTTTACCAATCTTGGTCGCCCTGAATTTCAGCATACCATTTTGGTTGATGGTTCCACCAACCACATTTTTCCCAGAGTCTTTATAGACAGGTACTGGTTCCCCAGTGATAGCAGATTCATCAACATAACTTTCACCATCCTCAACTATTCCATCTGTTGATATTTTCTCTCCAGGTTTAACAACCACCAGGTCACCGGTTTCTACTTCTTCAATCTTAACTTCCAGTTCCTGATTGTTGCGAATTACAGTTGCTGTTTTTGGTTGCATACCAATGAGCTTTTTTATGGCGGTGGAGGTGTTGCCTTTGGCCCGGGTTTCTAAGTATCTACCCAACATAAGAAAGGCTGCTAACATCAATGCAGTTTCGTAGAACATGAACTCCGGTGTGAGAACTATCTGAAAAGTTCCCAGTAAGCTTGAACCGTATGCTACGCCAATTCCCAGAGAATACATCACATCCATATCCAGCAACCCATTTCTGAGTGCCTTGTATGCTGCAATAAATATGGGATAGCTCACGTAGATAAAGGGAATTATGGTGACAATTAGCATGAAATAATGCATGGGAATAGGCAGTGTTATGTTGGAAAACATGAGGAAAAAGAGTGGAATTGATACGGCAAAACCAACAATGAATCTGTTCCTTTTTCCCTTTAAATCTTCTTCCCTGATTTTTTCTTCTAAATCCTCTGTTTCTTCCCCTTCTATCCCAAGATATTGGTAACCTAAATCTTCAATAGCCTCTTTCATGTCCTTAACGGCTGTAATATTAGGATTATAAGTTACATAAGCCATTTCTGATGCCAGGTTAACATTTACCTCACTTACCCCATCTAATTTACTTAAAACGTCTTCTATGGCATTCACACACATAGCACAGGTCATTCCACCTATTTTAAGTGCTACTTTTTCATTGATAACCCCATAACCTGATTTTTTTATTTCATTTTCCAGTTCCTGGAATTTCACTTTTTTCGGATCGTATTCCACATCTGCTTCTTCTGTGTTCAGGTTCACATTAGCTTCTTTTACACCTTCCAAATTATCAAGAGATTTTTCAATATTTAAAGCACAAGTAGCGCAACTCATTCCTGAAATTTTCATCTTTGCCTTTTTACTGGGGGAATCAGACATTTTTTCACCAGATAAAATGTTATCTATAATTTAATCAAAAAAAATATGGTTTTAAAGCTCTCGTATATCTTTAAGAATGTTTCCATCTTTCATAACCACTTCTATGTTGTCTGGGTTACCTATGGAATTAATATTGAATAGGGGATTTTTTTTACTTACAACCACATCTGCAAGTTTTCCTGCTTCAAGTGTACCTATTTTATCCTGCCATCCCATACATTCAGCAGCAATTTTTGTTCCAGACATGATTGCTTCGATGGGCGTCATACCAATCTCGCAAAGCAAACCCAGTTCCTGAAGATTTACACCATGTTCTATCACTCCAGAGTCTGTACCCATTACCATGGCAACTCCTGCTTTATAGGCTTTTTTAATGTTTTCCTTGTGTATATCCGCAATTCTCATGGCATCTTCGACCCTGTAATCCTCCATAGAACCTGTTTCAGCCATTAATTTATTATATTTTTGTGTAATTAAAGTGGGAATCAAGTAAGCACCTTTTTCCAGGATCATTTGGATGGCTTCTTCATCAAGATATGTCCCATGTTCTACAGAATCTATCCCTGCCATAACTGCATTTTTTATTCCTTCTGCACCATGGGCGTGGGCCATTGTTTTAAGTCCCCGGGTTCCTGCTTCCTCAACTATAACTTTAAGTTCTCCCATGCTGAATTGTGGGTGTTCAGGGCTGTCATTAGCACTCATTACCCCACCTGTGGCCATGACTTTAATAACCTCTGCACCGGCGCGCATCACTTCTCGCACTTTACGTCGCACATCATCTTTACCATCGCAGATGCTATCTGGATAGCCAGGGTAAGATATCTTCATATCAAAGCCTGATTTAAGCCAGAAATCAAAATGACCTCCTGTGATGGATAAGGGTGAAACAGTGATCTGCATTCGTGGACCTGCAATTAACCCCTTCTCAACCGCAGTTTTCACCCCATAATCAGCCAGACCCGCATCACGTACCGTGGTGACTCCTGCATCCAATGTCAGGCGCATGTTTTCCACCCCATTATAAAAAAATAGTGATAAAGGGTTGTACATGGTGTCTTCCATATGGAATCCGTTGGTCATTAGGTGCAGATGTGTGTCTATAAATCCGGGGAGAATAAATCCGCCATTTGCATCAATTTTCGTGATGGGACTATCTGGTATACTCAGTAAATCTTCAGGGCCGACATATTCTATTATATTATTTTTAATTAAGATTACAGCGTCTTTAATCGGTTTATTTCCAGTTCCATCGATTAATGTTCCATTATGTATGAAAGAATATGCCATTTTTTATCATCTTCCAATTTTTTTCCTTAGTTATATTATATCCCATTAGATTTTAATAAAATTTCAGGTTATCTTTGGAAGATTTCTTAAAATAATTAGTAAAGCAGCAAATATTTTTATTATCAGGCTATTTTCAATTTTAAGAAGAGAAAAGATTATTAATAAATAGATTAAAGATTATTTTGAGTATAAATCATAAGGATGTGAAAAATCATGGTTGAATGGAGACCTTTAATTGTTAGTATATTTTTTGCGCTGGGAATATATTTTGTATCCCTTCTGGCCAACCAAAATGGCAGTTATCTCGCAGTTTTACTGGGTGGTGTAGCTATTGCTTATATGATTGATGCCAATATTAAGGATGGAGCTATTCATGGCGTTATTTTAGGGTTAATATTGGGTTTAGTAAATATTTTAATATCAATAATTTATTTAGTTCTTATAGGATTTTCAGCCTTTATCGGAAATATATTGACAGATCCAAATTTAATCTTGGGATTAGTTGTAATAATAGTTATTGGATTGATTGGCGGTGTTCTAGGAGCTCTAATAAATTCTGAATCACTGGTATCTGCAGAAACTGAAAAATAAGAATTTTTTTTATTTTTTACTTTTTTATTTAAAAAAATTAATTTTATTTTCTAAAAAGATCATATTAAAATTAGAAATCTATGGGTGGTTTAGAAAATGACTGATTGGAAAGCAATTACTATAGGTTCAATTATAAATGCAGTTCTGACTATTGTTCTTCTACTGGCTTTTTTCCCCTTGTTCTTTTTAGGTCCTATAATTGGAGGGATTTTAGCTTCATATTTAAGTACTGAATATCCTGTTTTCCAAGAAAAAGATGGAGCTGTTGCCGGGGCGATGTCTGGTATTATTGGGGGCATTATAATTGGTTTACTATTCATATTCGGATTCGGTGCTCTCAGTGCCATTATAGGTTTGATATTCACCCAAGTTGGAATGGTAGCAGGCACAATAACCGTTATTGTAGGGGTATTTATTACAGTACTAATCGTGTTTATTGGCGCAGTTCTGGGTGCTATCGGCGGAATATTGGGAATTTCTTTAAGATCTGAAGAAACAAGACAAAGATGAATTTTAGTGTGTAATTTTAAACCAAAAATTTAAGAATTAATTTTATTCCCTTATTTTTCTATTTTTAAAAGGCCATTATCAGCATCCAGGTCTATCATATCCCCATCTGTAAGGATATCATATAATGGGTCTTGTGGCTGGTCCACCATGGGTATGCCGGCCATTATAGCACCAGTTGCAATTATTGGTTCTGCTTCTAGGGCAACAAGTCCCAGGGGTGCCGTATTATTTTTAAACATCTGGTATATGATGTATGACCCCACAGTGGAACCTTTCCCTGAAGGTATGACCAGTATCTTTCCACTAATTTTTTTCCCATATAACTCATTATTAGAATCAGTGATAACACCAGTTTCCGGGTTAACCCCACCAAGAAAACTAAGTGCATCCTTAGTTAATAAAACAGGCCCCTGTACATGACCTTTAGAAATCCTTCTACATTTAATGATCTTTTCCATAAAACATTGTTGATACTGATTTTTAAAATAGATTATGGTTTTTTTATTTGATTTAATTGAAGTAAAAAAAAGAAAAATAAGGGGTTTACGTTAAGTCCACTTTGATTCCACCGATTTTCGGCACCAGGAAATTGTATATCCACGCAATTAATGCTACGACTATGAATGTGATTATGAAGTTGCTGATTATTGTTGTTACTAGTGACACTGCTCCTACAGCAGGATCTCCCATGGCACTCCAATTTATCAGATTCAAGATTCCGGTAATAACACCAAATACTAGTTGCACTATTGCTAGGGATAAAGCTGCAGGGACTACTGGTATGGATCTTAGTTCGTGTAATGTACCTGCTACGTTTTCAAACTCTAGTTTAAGTTTGGCTACCCTGACTGCTATGAGGTTATAGAATATCGCTGTTAGAGCATTACCAATGAATCCTACTACAAATACTATTATTGGCAATCCAATAATTAATAGCAAAGCAAAAAAGACACCTGCACCTGCAAAGGCACTAGCGTTTGGAATAGCTGCCGCGGTTGCATTAGTTGCGGTAGTTACATTGTTTATGATTTGGGATAATATCTCTGAAGAACTACCGAGGATGGCGAATAGAGGTGCCGATGCAAAAGCTAAGAATAAACCTACTATAAACGCCCATATAGCTGATATGGCTGATAATATCAATGCAAATGGAACTACTGGAATTGATGTTACATCACTGCCTTCTAATTCAAGTTTCACTCCACCTAACCGGGGTACCAGTGTATTATAAAGTAAAGCTGAGAAGAAGCTTATCACTATAGTGATGAAAAATGATGAAATTGGGAATACTATGATAGCTGCTACTCCAAGAGCAATGATAAATCCACCTAATTGTGGAATAACGGCTCCAAAAATTCCGGCAACAATAAGTGTTATTATAGCCAGAATTAACGCTAAAATTGCTTGTACTGAAGAAGTTAACATTGTAAATGGTGCTAGTTCGACTGATTTTATTTCTACCATGTTTTTTCACCTCCTTTTTCTTGATGGTTATTATTATATCATTACAACTATATTAACTTTTTTAGAAAAATAAGGGTAAGCAGATGGCGTTTTTAAATTAAAATAAGAAAATAGAATGGAAATAAAAAAAATATAATTTAATCGAAACACTTTGCACTTAATCGAACCACTTTTGCGATTCTTCCAACAAGCCCCCTACAATCTCCACCGCAGACCCCAGATAAGTGTGTGGATCCATGATTTCCTTTATATCTTCTAAAGAGAGGTACTTACGAATTTCTTCATCTTTAGAAATCAGTTCCTCCAGCCCCAACCCTTTCTGGTTGGCCTCTACTGAACAGCTTCTAACCAGAGCATATGCAGTCTGCCTTCCAGCACCCTTCCGGGTAAGCTCAGCCATAACCCTTTCTGCCATAATAAGGCCGTGGGTCATGTTCAAGTTTCGCTCAATATTCTCTTCATGGAAATCCAGGTTATCAAAGAGTTTCTGGGAGAGGACCAGTAAATAATCAGTTAAAAGACAGGATTCAGGAAATATTATCCTCTCACAGGAAGAATTGGTAAGATCCCTTTCATGCCAGAGTGGGTTGTTTTCCAGGGCAGGGATGGTATGGGATCGTATCACCCTGGCTATTCCACATATGCGTTCTGCAGTTATTGGGTTCATCTTATGAGGCATGGTACTACTTCCCACCTGCTTCTCTGGGTCAAAACTTTCCCCAATCTCATTGATTTCTGTTCTTTGAAGATTTCTAACCTCCAGGGCCATTTTATCCAGGGTTGTGGCTATATTGGCCAGGTGCATTATGAATTCTGCGTGGTTATCCCTCTGTAAAACTTGATTTGAAATTAAAACAGGTTCTAATCCCAGTATTTCTGAAAGTCTTTTATGTACAGCCAGTCCGTCTGTTCCCAAGGCGGCGGTGGTTCCCACTGCGCCGGTCATCATCCCTACACAAAGCCTGTCTTCTACTCCATCAAGTCTTTCTATTTGCCGGTAAAGTTCATAGGCCCATAAAGCAAATTTCATTCCATAAGTGGTTGGTAGAGCGTGTTGCCCATGGGTTCTACCTATGCACACGTGTTTTATATGTTTATTTGCAAGTTTTAAGAGTGTTTTTGTAAGTTTTACCAGTTTAATCCTTAAAATAGCAATGGATTCTTTGAAAAGAAGGGATTGTGAGGAGTCTATGATGTCGTTGGACGTAGCGCCAAAATGCACATATTCCCCTGCATCTCCATGGCAAACTTCAGCCAGAGCCTTAACAAGGGATGCTATATCATGATTGGTCTCCCTTTCAATCTCAGCCACCCTCTCTGGTTTTACAATTTCTGTATTTGCCTTAGATTTTATCTCTACTGCTGCTTCCTCTGGAATCATTCCAAGGAATGCTTCAGCTTGTGAAAGGGCCGCCTCAACCTCCAGCATCTTTTGAAGTTTATTTTCATTGTCCCATACTTTTCTCATTTCTTCTGTGCCATATCTAAATTCAATAGGGTGGATAGCCATTTTAAAAACCTCTCAATAAAAATTTAATTATTTTAATTCTGCGGTAGAATAGAAAATTCTAATTTTGTTTAAGTAAAAGAATATCGCAGAGCCACACACAATCCTGCCAGTATAATGGTCATAATTACCACTTGCATGGGTGTAATCTTAGGTCCTTTAGTTTCTTCCTCAAAATATCTAACCAGACCAGCTCCACTGGGAGGAAGGACCTTTTTATCTTTCTTTGCCATGTAACATCACCTTAATTTAATGGTTTATTTATTATAATTTTTTTAAATAGGTTTATTTTTATAATACAATATGGAAAATCTTTATTTTTTGATGTATTTTTTGATAAGTTTATTCTTATAAAAATATGAAAATCCATCTATTTATACTTTGATTTATTTTCTAAATAGATCGTTTTAAGTTTAACAATTACCATAGTAAATATAAACCCATAAACTGTTTATAAATTACTTAAAAATCAATATTAAAGACTTTGAGGAAAATTCATGGGATATTTTGAAACTCTTGAATCTGAAACTAATAAAGTATACGCAATTGCTAAAGAAGCTCGTTTAAAAGGCTATGATATAGAAACTGAACCAGAGATATCCCTGGCTAAGGACCTGGCAGAGAGAGTAGAAGGATTGGTAGATAAGGAAGGAATTGCCCAGATGATAAAAGATCTGGAAAAAACAGGAATATCCAGGGAAGAAGTGGCCTTTCAAATAACCAGGGAAATCACCAAACCTGATGATGAAGGCAAAGAAGACAGCGTGGAAATAAAGGAAAGCAAAGCTGAACATGCTATACGAACTGCATTGGCCATTTTAACCGAAGGAGTAGTCGCCGCACCCCTAGAGGGAATAGCCAAATTAAAGATCAAAAGAAACTTTGACCATAGCTGGTACCTTGCAGTATACTTTGCCGGACCAATAAGAAGTGCAGGGGGAACTGCAGCTGCTATGGCCGTGCTTTTAGGTGATTATATCCGGTTGTCCCTGGGCTTAGATAAATATAAACCCCAAGACGAGGAAGTTGAACGTTACGTTGAAGAAGTTGAATTATATGAATCAGAGGTAACCAATCTCCAGTATTCCCCCAGCCCAGAAGAAGTAAGATTAGCAGCCAAAAACATACCTGTTGAAGTAACTGGTGAACCAACCGACCATGTTGAAGTATCCCACAGGGATTTGGAGAGGGTGGAAACCAACCAGATAAGGGGAGGGGCATTACTCGCTATAGTTGAAGGTGTAATTCAAAAAGCTCCAAAAGTAAGGAAATACGCTAAAATGCTGGATATAAAAGGTTGGTTATGGTTAGACAAGTATTCAAAAAAGGTTTCTAAAAGTAAAGAAGATGAGAGTGAAAGTTCCAAGGTAGACGATAAATACATGCAGGATATTATTGGAGGAAGACCAGTACTATCCTACCCCCATGCAAAAGGGGGTTTCAGATTAAGGTACGGCAGATCAAGAAACAGTGGTCTGGCAGCCATGGGTATCCACCCTGCAACCATGGAGGTACTGGAGTTTCTAGCTGTAGGTACACAGATGAAGATAGAAAAACCCGGTAAAGGAAACTGCGTTGTACCCTGTGATAGTATCGAAGGTCCAATAGTTAAATTAAAAGATGGATCAGTAGTAAAGATTAATTCTACAGAACAAGCTAAAAAATTAAGACGTGATGTGGATGAGATTCTATTTTTAGGGGATATGTTAGTTGCATTTGGGGAATTTCTACGGAACAATATTGCATTACTCCCAGCTGGCTGGTGTGAAGAATGGTGGGTGCAGACTTTAGAAACATCCCCTGAGTATAAAGGTGACCTGGATTTAAATGGACTTTGCTATGATATCACAGCAGAAGATGCATTTAAACTTTCAAAAAAATATTCTGTACCATTACACCCCAAATATACCTATTTCTATCATGATGCCTCAGCCCAGGAGATTAACACCCTTAGAAACTGGTTGAATAAAAATATAAGTGATGATCATATAGTCGCTGATATAAGTCCAGAAAAAAGGATACTGGAAATTTTAGGCATTGAACACCATATCAAGGATACGAAAATCATCATAGGTAAAGATGACACCTATGCCCTCTTAAATACATTAATAGAACCACTACATGAAGAATTAAAAACTATGGATGCTATTAATGAGGTTTCACCAGTTAAAATAATGGCCAATGCACCTACCTACCTGGGCGGTAGGGTGGGCAGGCCTGAAAAAACCAAGGAAAGATTGATGAAACCCGCACCCCATGCGCTTTTCCCCATTGGCAATGCTGGAGGTAGCAGGCGTAACATAGTCGACGCTGCCAAAAAAGGAAGTATAACAGTTGAAATAGCCCGATGTCGGTGCACACAATGTGGAATAGGATCCATGCAAGCCATCTGCCCTGCATGCGGAGGGAAAGCTATACCAACCGGTTCTGGTAGGAAAAAAATAAATCTGGCACACTTGCTTAAAAAAGCCTATGAGAACGTAGGCATCCGAAAAATGAATGAAATCAAAGGGGTAATTGGAATGATATCCCAAGAAAAATTCCCCGAACCCCTGGAGAAGGGTATTTTAAGGGCTAAAAATGGTGTTTTCACCTTTAAAGATGCAACTATCCGTCATGATTCCACCAACCTGCCACTGACCCACTTCATACCCCGTGAAATTAAAGTAACCCCCCAGAAATTAAGGGAACTGGGGTACACCCATGACATTAACGAAAATGAACTAGAAAATGAAGAGCAAATAGTGGAAATAAAAGTGCAGGACGTGGTCATCTCTGATAAATGCGCAGAATATCTAATTAAAGTATCCCATTTCGTGGATGATTTGCTGGATAAGTTCTATGATATGGATAGATTCTACAACGTGAAGAGTTACAGCGACCTGGTGGGACATCTGGTGGTTGGCTTGGCTCCGCACACATCTGCTGGTGTTCTCGGCCGGATAGTTGGTTTCACAAAAGCTTCAGGATGCTACGCTCACCCCTACTTCCATAGTGCCAAGAGGCGGAATTGTGACAGTGATGAAGATTCAATAATGCTCTTACTTGACTCACTTTTAAATTTTTCCAAGATTTACCTGCCCAGCTCCCGGGGTGGACGTATGGACGCCCCTCTAGTTCTCTCATCCAGGATAGATCCGGAAGAAATTGACGACGAATCCCATAACATTGACACCATGGTTCGGCTTCCCTTGGAAATGTACCAGGATACTTTAGAGTTAAAAAAACCATCGGACATAATCTCCATCATAAACAACGTAAAGAATAGGCTGGGCACTGATGACCAATATCATGGGTTAATCTACTCCCATGAAACCAGCAGCATACACAACGGACCTAAACAGTCCCTCTATAAATTACTACCCACCATGAAGGAAAAAGTGGATGGACAGATTAAACTGGCAGAGAAAATACGTGCAGTGGATCAAAAAGGCGTAGTTGAAGGTGTGCTAAACTCTCATTTCCTGCCGGATATGGCCGGTAATATCAGGGCATTCGCCAGGCAGAAAGTTCGCTGTACCAAGTGTAACAAGAAATACAGGAGAATGCCACTTTCAGGTGAGTGTACCTGTGGCGGAAATCTCATATTAAGTATTTCTAAGGGTTCTGTTGTTAAATACCTGGAAATTTCCAAGGATCTGTCAAAAAAGTATCCCATCAACAATTATCTGATCCAGAGAATAGAGTTAATAGAATTCGGTATAAATTCACTATTTGAAAGTGACAAATCAAAACAGAGTTCACTCGATGTATTCTTATAAAACCAAAATTTTTTATATTAAGATTGTTCAAATAAAGATGTAATATATGTCTTTAATAGGACTAAATTTTTTAAATAAGTTAATATAAAAAAAATAAGTTACAATAAAAAAAATATATATTAACTTGATTTTTTAAAGGGGTAGGAGGATAATAAAAATGAAAGATGCACGCATTATTGCTGCACTTCCAACAAAAGCACATAGTTGTGTGTTGAAGAACAACGGAATTTTTGAAAGGTTCAGTCACGAGAAAATAGTTAAATCCTGTCTTATGGTGGATGTTCCGCTATGGGCAGCGGAGAAAATAGCATCACAGGTTGCTACTGCAGCTTACGATGGAATGACCACCAAGGAAATAAAAATATTGGTCTATGATGCCCTGAACAACATAGATAATAAAGCTGCGGAAAGATACTTTAACGCCAATACTCTACGAGTGAGAACCTCCAGAGATACCATTGAAACCTTTGATCAGACCAAGATCGAACAAACCCTCATTGTAGAAACCGGTGCTTCAGAAAGTTTAGCACGGAAAATAGCCACCAACGTTTATAAAGAACTTAAAAAACTCAACGTAGAATATCTCACCGCTCCCATGATCAGGGAGATTGTAAACACCAAACTGGTGGAATACGGGCTGGAAACCCTGAGAAAAAGATATACCAGACTTGGTATTCCTGTCTACAACATCACTAATCTCATTGAAAACGGATCCAGGGATAATGCTAATATGATACACAATCCCGAGACTGTTCATAAGTACGTGGCAGACGAAGCCCTCAAACAATACGCATTGCTACATATACTCCCCAATGAACTGGCTGACGCCCACATGAGCGGGGGAATACACATCCACGACTTGGAATTCTTTGCAGGCCGGCCTTTAAATTGTTTACAACATGATTTAAGATTATTTATTAAGTATGGATTGAAAGTAGACGGCACAGGAGACCATACCTCAGTAGCCGGGCCACCAAAACATATGGAAACGCTTATGAACCATTCTGGGGAGATAATGCTCGCTGCCCAGCAAAACATGAGCGGTGGTCAGTCTATGAGCCTTTGGAATGTTTTTGTAGCTCCATTTGCTGCAGGAATGCCCTACGAAAAAGTCAAACAAGCAGTACAGATGTTAATCTTTAACTTAAATATGGCTTATGCCGCTCGTGGCTCACAGGTACCTTTCACATCCATGAATCTGGAGTTTACCGTACCTGACTTCCTACAAGACGAACCAGCCTACGGACCTAAAGGTAAATTGGTAGGAACCTATGGTGACTTCGAAGATGAAGTCCGTCTTTTACAGCGTGCCTTCACTGAAAACCTCCTTAATGGAGATTCAGATGGTAAACCACACCTATTCCCTAATACCATCTATGTTCTAAGGGACGAAGTATTTAAAAACGAATTTGAAGACGACTTAAGGCGAGTGCACGAACTCTCCGCCAAATTCGGTACACCCTACTTTGCCAACATGCTCCCTGACTACCGAGGTAACCTTACAAACTACATGGGATGCCGTACCTCACTCAGCGATAACTGGACAGGTGATTGGTCACAGGACTGTCTGCGTACAGGAAACCTGGCATATGTAACCCTCAACTTACCCCGTATGGCTTACAGCTCCAAGGATGATGCAGAAATATTTGATTACCTTGATAACTATCTACACCTCGCCGAAGAAGTACTTCTTCTAAGGCGTAAACAGGCCATGGGCTGTCTGGACAACTTCAACCTGTTACCATTCCTGACCCAAGAATTTGATGGTGACAGATACTACAGTATCGATAACGCTACCCTTTCATTTGGTTTTGTAGGGCTCAACGAGATGCTACAGTACCATTGTGGAGAGGGTATTGAAAACCCTGATTCTCGTAAATTTGGGTTAAAAATACTTAAATACATGAACCAAAGAGCCAAAGAACTACAGGATGAAACAGGATTAAGGTGGAGTGTACTGCAGACCCCTGCCGAGTCAACTGCATACCGTTTTGCCATGCTAGATCGGGAGAAATTTAAAGATCAGATCATAGTGCAAGGTGATTCCAGCGCCTCATACTACACCAATTCATCCCACGTACCAGTGAATTCCGACGTTTTACTACCGGAGAAGATTAAGATCGAAGAGAAATTCCATCCATTGACCTTGGGAGGACATATATTCCACGCATTCATGGGAGAAGCCCACAGCGAACCAGACTCACTCATGAGTTTAACCCAAAAAATAGCCCGTAAATCTGATATAGGATTCTGGGCTTACAGTTCAGCACTGAGTTTCTGCATCAAATGCAAAACCCTCATGAAAGGCCTGCAAAATCAGTGTGCATCATGTGGAGAACAAACTGAAGTGGAATGGTACGACCGCATTACAGGATACGTACAACAGGTTGGCCGGTCTAAATCCGCCTCTGGTGGCTGGAACCCCGGTAAGATGCAGGAATTAAGGGACCGAAAACGTTTCTAATAATCCTAAAAACCTTTTTCTTTTCAAAAATTTTTATTTTTTTTCAAGATTTTTTTTATGAATTTGCTTTCACATAGATATGAGTTAATAAATTAAGATTAAATAAATATGAATCAGATGAAAACAGAACACCTTAAATACATTAAGGAAGCAATCAAAGAAGCCCGTAAAGGTTTAGATGAAGGCGGCATCCCCATCGGTGCTGTGCTGGTTGAAGATGATAAAATAATTAGTAGGGGACACAACCGCCTGATACAGGATGATTCCATTATTTTCCACGCAGAAATGGACTGTTTAGAAAGTGCCGGTAAACTAAAGGGGGCTGATTATAAAAGATGCACCCTGTATACTACTCTGGTTCCCTGCGAAATGTGTAGCGGATTGATCCTGCTTTATAACATACCAAAGGTTGTTGCTGGTGAAAATGAAACATTTGGCGGCCCTGAAGAATACTTGAAGGAACATGATGTGGAACTGGTTAACCTGGATCTGGATGAATGTAAAGAGATGATGTTGGAATATATCCATGAAAATCCGGAAGTATGGAATGAAGAGATGGAAAGGGTTAGTTAAAAAAATTGAATTTTTTAAATCTATAAAGCGATTTTCTTAAATCTATAAAGCCTGAATTGTAATCCAGTGTTGAATTATTTATCCCTAAATTCATCAGTTGATTTTGCTATTGTCCCATCCTTAAGGAGTATAGGAAGTGTTACTGATTCAGAGGATGTGCCAAAACCATGGGATATCATGGTATGCCTGCCCGGTCCTCCGGCTACCACTAACACCACGTCATCTGCTGAACGGGTAATCTTAACCATGCCATTTTTAACCCATTTTTCATCGAGTTTCCTACCTCCTCGATCTCCCAGTTTGAGGGGTACTAGTGCATTTTCGTGTATGTATTTTTTTGTATCTTCCTTTGTCCATCCGTCGTCTGCCACAGTTCTAGCATGTTCTGGCCCCATTATAAGTAGTAGTTCACCAGGGACATGACTATTATTGGACCCAGCAACAGATGCCGTGTGAATTAAAGTATTTAGGAGGTCCTCTGCACTGGTACTGCGGTGGTCGTTGACGTTATGGGGCGCCTCTGCGGCCATTACTGTAACAGTACTGGTATCTGAATTATAACCCCTTTCGACATGTAAAGGTTCCCATGGGCTTTCATCTTCTGCTTCGGCAAAACAGTAGCTGTATTTAGCAGGCGACCCCAGGGTTGCATGGTCACCTATTCCAGGGACAGCTCCGGCTATGTTGATGATAGATAATCGTAATGCACGGCCGATGGTTGAATTGGCTATATTACCTGGACCTAAACACCCTGCACCGCTGTTTATAGCTAACTCCCTTGATATAGGCCCATTTACTAGGGTACATATTGCTATTGGATGAGTGGTTGTATTTACCCCCGGAAGATTGAATTTTTCCTGACTTACCGCTTTAATTGTATGTTGAACAACTGGTGCAAAGCTGGGGATGCATCCAGCCATTACTGAGTTAATGGCAACCTTTTCCAGGGTAGCCTTTCCCCTCTTAGGTGGGAGTATTGCGATTATTTCCTCAGGTTTTAAATCCGAGTATTTAATGAATTTATCAACCCTGGTTTTTGTGGGTGGTATTATGGGCAGTCCATCGGTCTGTTTTTTTATATAGAATTCGTTGCTTACCTTTTCTACATCTGGATCTGTGAATATTTCAAAGTCAGCTTCCTGAACACTGCAAAGTCTCTCTTTAGGGTTATTTTTAACTAGGAGTTCATCAATACCGCATAATTTGCAGTCTTCATTTTTCTGGTGTGCTTCCTTTTCTGTGTCTTTTCCGACCATTTCATCAAACCTTATTTAGGATTCCCTTTATTTGTGCAGCAGGTTTACTTGCTTTATTCACTATGGACTCTCTTGGTTTTCCGGCAAGGGGATGTTCCACTTCAACTATTCGGAGGTTACCGGCCCCATATGATACTGCAAGTTCCCTTGCAAAGGGGGTGAAGATATCTGAACAAACCGATATTGTAGGTGTTCCCTGTTTTTCAAGTCTTATTGCATCTAATATCAGCCAGGTAGTGCAGGATCCGCAGTCTCCTAAAGCCAATATGCATAGATCTGCTTCGGCTGCCAATTTTATTTGTTCACCTGTTCCTGGAGCGCCGGCAGGTTTTCTGGCTTTAAAGACTTTACTGTACCCTAAGATTCCCCTGATGGTTTCTAATACTATGTTTGCACCGGATTTTGTATTGTCCAAAAGAGATATGGATCCAATTCTATCGGGAATAGGGTTTAAAACTATTTTATTAAATTCAGTATCTGCCAGGGGGCTAAGTACATCCCTTTCCATTATTTTAACGTTCATCTATGTCTACTCCTAACAAAATTAGAATGACTAATAAACATCCTTTTTCATAACTTCTCGGAGAACAGCAGTGGCGTAACATCCTTTAGGTATGGAAAATTTTAACAACACACCTTCATCTCTTTGTTCTGCTGTGGCGTCCCACACTTTAAATCTCATAGCCCTTCTAAGTCCATGACTTCCCAGTTTAGGCATTTTTGGCACGGTAAAGTCTTCGAGTTTCAGGTTTTCTTCCTCCAGGACCTGGTGTTCAATTTCACCAACCTTACCTCCTGCCAGAGGAACTTTAGTACCGTAAAGAGGAGCAGTTGCGTGTGCCTGGAAATCGTTTATTCGCTCTTGAATACCTTCAGGATCAAACTCATGGATTAAATGCTCCTCATTGTCTATAATTATATCTCCTTCCACGTATTTATCCACACCTAACTTTGTTCTCTCACTTACCACCCGATTAAAGAGGTATGACTGATAGGCATGGACGAACATGCGACTTAAGGGTTTGGGCAGGCTTCTGAGCGCTCTTATATAGGAATTATCATCCAACTCCTGATTTTTTTTAAACTCTCTCATGAGTTCCCGGAGCATCATCTTCTCGTATCTCATCCCTGCTGGCATGCTTTCATATGCTTCCAAGTATTTGCCTTCATCATATAATTTTCTAGCGCTTTTAATGTGATTCTGTTCTTCTGGATAAGGATTTCCAATGTAGGAATCCACGGCACCTTTTACATCATTTTGTATAAGGAATCTGCCTACAACATGAGTATTGGGACGTTTTTTCCCGAATCTCTGATAGCCGTAGTAATTAGGGACTCCAGTCTGTGTGAGGTCAGAGAGAATTTCATGGGCAGTTATAGCATCTTTTGCTGGATCGTGTGTGTTTCTAATTAAAATTTTAAATTTATTCCCTATTAACTGTCCAATTCTTAATTTTTTCTGATTTTTAGTGATTTTAAGTACTTTTACATTGTAAAGTTTCTCTTCTAAACCCTGAAGATTTTCCGGTTCTATGTTACTTACACAGATCCATTGTCTGGTGCGGGCTGCTTTATCTTTCATTCCAGCAAAGCCCATTCTCTTCCTACTTAGTTTATATTCCCGGGCTATGTCCAGCACCACGTCCAGGGTATTTCTACCTATTTTCTCAATGAAAATCCAAGTATTGGGGCCTGATCCAGTAGGCTCTGTTTCTGGTATCTCTTCCACATAGAAATCCTCATATTTTTTCCTTATTTCTCCACCTATTCCGTCTTGGACATTTTTATATATTTTCGCGTTCAGCATGATGGTTCTCCAATACCTGATGTTAAAAAAGTGCTCAAATCATTATATAAGTTAAATCAATCAAATAATTATACTGATTGTTAGGAGAAAAAAAATCATGACCAAAGTTAAAATAATGCCCTGTCTGGATATGAAGGATGGAAGGGTAGTTAAAGGAATTCACTTTGTAGACCTAAAAGATGCTGGAGATCCAGTGGAATGTGCTACTTTGTATCAAAGTGAAGGTGCAGATGAGTTAGCTATGCTGGACATTGCCGCGACTCTAGAAAACAGGAAAACTAGGTTAGAATGGGTAAATAACGTATCATCAGTTATAGATATCCCCCTAACTGTTGGCGGAGGTATAGCATCCCTAGAAGATGTAGAGTTAACTCTGGAAGCCGGAGCAGATAAAGTATCAATTAACAGTGCCGCAGTTGAACGTCCTCAACTAATAGAAGAAGCCTCAGAAAAATTTGGTTCAGAAAAGATAACCATTGCCGTGGACGCGTGTAGGAATTTAAAAATGCCTTCAGGATTTGATGTAGTAGTCTCAGGGGGTACTAAACCCATGGGTATGGATGCAGTAGAATGGGCTAAAAAATGTGAATCTTTAGGTGCAGGAGTTATATTACCAACCAGCATGGATGGTGATGGAACACAGGATGGTTATGATCTAAAATATATCAAAGCCATCTCAGATATAGTAAATGTACCTGTTGTCGCTTCTGGTGGTGCTGGTAAATTATCTGACTTCTATGATGCCGCAAAAAGCGGAGCATCAATATTACTTGCTGCCTCTGTATTCCATTATCGTACTTACAGTGTCCAGGATGTTAAGGACTATCTAAAAGATAGGGATATTGACGTGTATTTGTAAAAAGAATCTTATTTTCCACTTTTTAAATAAATTTTTTTAATTTAATCTAACTTTTAAACGATCTTCATTTTTTTTGTTTATTCTATTTATTAAAAAAAATAATGAGTTTCAAATTTTTTTATCGTCGGTCTACTAAACGTTTAGGTCTGCCCCTGACCTTGTATAGTTCAAGACCCCTCGGCCCGGTGAAGTTGAAGATGATGTTAAAATCACCGTCCAGGTATGCCTGGTATAGGAGTTTCTTATATTGGAGGAATGATTTTATAAAGTTCTCTTGCACCACCTGCCGATCCAGATAATTCAGATCACGACCCTCCATACTAACCCTTAATGTTACTTCTTCTTCACTGCCATAAAGGAACGCTTCATATTCACCGGTTAAATATTCCATGTTCTCCCGTTGGAATACTCCTCTTTCCACATCTACTCTGTTAAATGGTGTTCCCATAACCCAAACCGTTTCTGCCTCTCTTTGGGGGTTTAATATTCGGAGGTGAGTTCTCCCGCATTTACATTTATCCCTGGAAACTATTACACTGGTATCTTCTGTGTCGTAATTTAAAAGCAATGTGCCTGTGTATTCTTCCTTTGATAAAAGGGATGTTAGTACTATTCGCCCGCATTCACCCTCATCTACAAAGTTTTCCAACTGAGGATCATACAGATCTAGATGCACCATATCTTCAGGTACGTGCAGTCCTGATTTCTGAATGCATTCCCCACACATTGTCCCCTCGGTACTTCCGTAGATATTGTAAACTGGAACGTCCCATAATTCTTCTACATAGGCCCGTGATTCATCTGCAAAGCTCTCTCCACCGGCAATTAATTTCTGGATACTTGAATTTTGGGGGTCAATTCCTTCTTCTTCCATCCGTCCAGCCAGCCTAATGAGTTTAAATATACTTCCCACAATACCAGTGGGCTTATAATTTTTAACTATCCTGATGGGGAAGGTGCATTTCCCTTCAGGAATTATGGCCATCCCTATTTTCTGGGCGGCAAGTGTCATGGTGTTTGCCCCTACATTCATACCATAAGAAGCGCATACAATCACCCGATCACTCTGATTAAAGTCCTGGGATACAAATGCCCGGGCATATTTCTCTGCATATCTGTTCCAATCATCCCAGGTTAAAAAGAAAGATTTAGGCATGCCACTGGTTCCGCTGGTTTCATGAATAGTGTATATATCATTCCAATCAGCACATTTAAATTCGAATTCCCTGGTTTCTGGCGGCTGCTTTTCTCGCATGGTTTTTCCCGAGATTACAGGTAATTCTCTTAAATCTTCATGTGAACGTATTTCACTGGCGTTTATTTTATTATCCCGGAACCATTTACGGTAGAAGGGAGAGTTTTTCTGGGCATATTTAACAGTATATCGTATTCTTTCATCCACCAGAGAATCCAGCTCATCACGAGGCATCTTTTCCATTTCTTCACGGAAGTAAGTCATGATTTAATCACCAATTAAATTTCTTTTATAAGCTATATTTGATAAAGTAATTATTTTTTATGATACATTATAAATTACATTTACAAATATGGAAAATACCTAAAGATGTCCTAAAATTTTGAAAAAATTTTCTTTATCACTTAAATTATCCATAAAATAATCAGCACCGCATTTTTCCAGTTCATCTATTTTATAGCTTCCTGTAGCCACTGCTACTGTTTTCAATCCATACACCTGGGCAGCTTGCACATCTCTGGGAGTGTCTCCAACTACAATGATTTTCTCGCCTTTAAACCCATATCTACTTTTTGCTAGTTCTATTGCAGTTTTTACCAGAAGATAGCGGTCTTCATAGTCACTACCAAAACCCCCGAATGGGAAGTAATCATCAAAACCTACCTTTCCCAGTTTTGCATAAGCTATGGGCTCTAAATTTCCTGTGACTAAACCTAATAATACATTTTCTTTTTTTAGATCTTTTAATAAATTTGATGTGCCTTTTAATGCTTTAACTTGTTCTTTATGCACATTTTCCAGGTAGTACTGAACCATATATTCCTGACATCTGCGGAAGTTCTCCTCAATTTTTTCCCTAGAAAATCCCCCTAACTCAAGAACCTCCCTAAGTATTTGGGGGTCTGTCTTACCAGCGTAGTTTATTCCACTTATATCCTCTTCGAAGTCGTAAAATTTTTTCACTGATTCTACAAAAGCCTGATAATGACAGCGCGCTCCACGCACCAGTGTCCCATCAATATCAAACAATGCAAGTATCCCGTTATTTTCCATTAATATCATGCCCCTCAAACTATTTTTAACGCTTGGAAAGTAGTTCTTTTGCTGCTTCTTCAGCTTGATCTATAATAACTTTTTCATCCATTACCAGATTTCGATTCTGCATTAATATCTGACCATTGCAGATAACTGTATCTACGTCTGCACCATTAGCAGAATAGACCAGATGGGAAATAGGATGCCTATATGGAGTTATATGGGGAGATTTCATATTTATAAGGGCCAAATCTGCTTTCTTACCTTCTTCTATGGTTCCAATTTCTTTTTCTAATCCTAATGCTGTTGCTCCCCCTAATGTGGCCATATAAAATACATCAGCAGCTTTTAAGACTGTAGGATCGAACTTGTTAACTTTCTGCTGTAAAGCTGCTATTTTCATCTCCTCCAGCATGTCCAGATTATTATTGGAAGCAGCTCCATCTGTACCTAAAGACAAATTAATTCCTTTATCCATCATTTTAGCTACAGGAGAGATTCCTGATGCCAGTTTCATATTACTCACTGGGTTATGGGATATATTAACTCCACTTTCTTTAATTATATCCATTTCATTATCAGATGGCCATACGGCATGAGCTGCTAATACATCATCATCTAGAAAGCCTATATCATCGAGATATTCGAATGGCCGGGCATCGTAGGTGTCGATGATATTTTTAACTTCAAATTCGGTCTCACTGACATGGATATGAATGCGGATACCTAACTGGCTGGCTTTTTTCCTCACCCAACTTAAAAGCTCTGTTGAACAGGTATGTGGTGCATGGGGGCCCAGTGAAACTTTTATCCGGCCCTCAGCCGTATTGTGGCATTTATCTATTATCCGCATGCTTTCCTTGTATTCTGCATTTCTTTTTTCTTCGTCACCCTGATCAATCATCCCATGGGATATATTTCCCCGGATACCAGATTCATCAACTGCTCGGGCCACGTGATCCATGTAGAAGTACATGTCATTGAAGGTGGTGGTCCCTGATTTAATCATCTCTGCACAAGCTAGTTTTGCACCTACATAACAGATATCTCCGTCTAAATTGGCTTCAGTAGGCCATATATGATCGTTTAACCACGTATCCAATACTAGATCATCAGCTAATCCCCTAAGAAGTGACATGGAGAGGTGGGTGTGGGTGTTGACAAGGCCGGGTATTAAAATTTTACCATCCCCATCTATGACTGTATCAGCTTCTTTAGAGCTTAAATTTTCTTCTATCCCGGTTATTCTATCATTTTCTATGAGTATTGAACCTTTTTTTATTTCATTTGCCATGATTTTGGTATTTTTTATTAGTATAGTTCTGGATTCCATGGGATCAACTTATGTTAATTTTTATAATCAGTACAATTCTTACTTAATTAATTAATAGACCATAAGATAATTATTTTTATAAGAGGAATCTGTATGGAAAAGAATCATTTATATTACTGGTGCCAGATGAACCAGGTGCACTGCACATGGCATCCGGATCGCTGAACAGCAGCCAATTGCCTGATAAATTTTCAGAATCTGAGTAATGAAAGGAAGAGGTTCATCTACTGGCTAAAAACCTGATGACATCTGTTAACGCAGATGATAAACAGGCCACCAAAGAAATAGAAACACAAGTAGAAGTATTAAATGACTTAGACAAAGAATTATGAAGCAAAAATAGAAAATACTTGATATTTGGGGGTCATGGCACTATTCCTTTACATTCTGGCGATATCTAGAAACATTTGGTGATACTGAACATTATAAACCCTGAAATCAAAAAGATAATTTTAATCAAACTTACATTTAAACTTAAAATTAAAAAAACATGGAGAGTAAATAAATGCAGATAAAAATCGCCCTCCCATCCAAGGGACGCATCAGCGACCCATCCGTGAAACTGCTCGAAAGGGCAGGCATCGGTTTAAAGGACAACACTAACCGAAAACTCTTTTCAGAAACTCATGACCAAGAGATATGTGTAATGTTCACCAGGGCAGCAGATATTCCTGAATTTGTAGCCGACGGAGCTGCAGACATTGGAATTACTGGACTGGATTTAATTGAAGAGAATGATGCTGACGTGGAGATCCTGGAAGACCTCAATTTCGGACGGGCCAATCTGGTTCTGGCCTCACCAGAAGAATCACCCATCAACAGCCTCAAAGAGATAAAACCAGGTTCGGTGGTTGCTACTGAATTTCCAAATTTAACTGGAAAATACCTGAAATCAAAAGGTATCTCAGTTAAGGTAGTGGAACTAAGCGGTTCAACTGAGATAGCACCTTTCATTGGAGTGGCGGACATCGTGGCAGATATTACCAGCACAGGCACAACTCTCAAGATGAACCATCTTAAGATTATAGACATCATCCTGGAAAGCAGCATAAAGCTCATTGCCAATAAAAATAGCTTCCAAGAAAATAAGGATAAAATAGAAGCCATTAGAACTGGAATCAAAGGAGTTCTGGATGCTGAGGGTAAAAAACTGGTGATGATGAACGTAGCTAAAGAACACCTTGACCAGATTAAACAAGCAATGCCCGGACTCAACGGACCAACCGTATCCAACGTACTATCAAACGAAGGTATAATGGCCGTTCATGCTGTGGTTGATGAAAAAGATGTGTTCAACCTGGTAAATAAACTAAAAATTATTGGGGCCCGGGATATCCTGGTGGTACCCATCGAGAGAATAATTTAAAATTATAGATAACGGGGCTTTTTAGATGAAATTAATTCGTTTTAATCGAGGAAATATTGAAAAACAGGGTGTCCTAGTTGATGGAGGTGTAAAAGAATTGTCATGTTCCATCACCCATGCCCTGGCAGCATGGGATATCCAACAATTCATGGAAAAGGGAGAAACCTACGATTTAAATAAAGTAAAAATCAAATCACCAGTTAAACCATCCAAGGTGGTCTGTATTGGCCTGAATTATCGAGATCATGCCCGGGAGTTGAACATGGAAATACCTGATGAACCAATCATCTTCATCAAACCGCCCACAGGTGTTATCGGGCATTTAGACCCCATAATTTATCCTCCATCTTCCAATGAGGTGGATTATGAGGTAGAATTAGCAGTGGTAATTTCTAAAGAAGCCTATTTCGTGAGAGAAAAGGATGCAGAACAATGCATAGGCGGCTACACCACCCTGAATGATGTTACCGCCCGAGATCTCCAGAGGAAAGATACGCAATGGACCCGTGCAAAGAGTTTCGACACCTTCTGCCCTATTGGACCATGCATCGAAACCCAATTTGACCCTCGAAATCATAAGATATCCTTAAAACTCAATGGCGAAGTTAAACAGGATTCAAACACTAAAAATATGATATTCAGCCCAGGGAAATTGGTTAGTTTTATATCCAATATTATGACCCTGTACCCTGGTGATGTGATAGCAACCGGCACTCCACCAGGCGTAGGTCCCATGAAAGTGGGTGATGTGGTTGAAGCAGAGATTGAAGGTGTTGGTGTACTTAGAAATTATGTAAAAAATTTTAAATGAATAAATCAGGTATCTTCTTATTTTCCAATCCCATTCCTTGTTACAGCTAGAATAACTGCTTTATTATTTTTTGTTGTCAATTTGATTGGCATCTACCACCTTCTATTTAAGTTTGGCTTTCTTAAAATTTGCAATGTTAAAATAATATTTAATCAGTTTCTATAAAAATAGCAGGTTTGTAAGGTGTTGCATTTCCTGATTTATTCTGGGGATCATAAGTGGGTTCTTTATAAACAATTACCTCTGCACCTGCCTCTTTAGACAGGAATGCCTGTGAATCTTTGATAATTGAGTATTCATCTAGTTTACCCACGTACTTCATTTTTGTCATCATCCTTGCGATTTTCTTAACATAATCTGCCAATTCCTTCTTATCGTTGTGCAGGTTATTTTTAATGGATTGACCTATTATCTGGCCCACGTTGGTTTTGCTTGATTCATTTGCCAATTCCAGCACGTGCCACTTCCAATCTGGAGCAACATATATGTGGATCTTTTCTGGTTTGCTGCCTATGATCTTTTTTATCTCGTTTATATCGTTGTTAAGCCCCTGTACTATCTCTTCAGCTTTTCGGATTTTTTCATCCATTAACTTTTCATCATATTCCGGCCATTCTGCCTCAGATATGAATCCTTCACCTTCAATATCTTTCCATATTTCTTCACATGTGTGGGGTACGAAGGGAGACATGAGCCTTATCCAGTTTTCTAAGATGTATACCAGTACATTGGAGATTTCAGGATTTATTTCATCACCTATGCGACGGAGGTAATAGTCTATATCCTTTTTAAATAAGAACAACGCTTCCTGAAGTGCTTTCCTGGTTTGAAATCCTTCTAGGGCTTCTGTTGCATCTTTTATCCTCTGGTTTACCTGATTTAAAATCCAGCTGTTAATAGGCATCTCAACATCACTGACTGGTTTATATGATTTTAATGACAGTGGGCTTCCCTTTAACTCTTCGATACGTTTACTAAATTCAGAGAACCATTCTAGACGTTTCTTTGTGCCTTTTACCTCGTTTTCTCTCCAGTCGAAATCTTGCCAGGGCTCTGCAGATGACATTAAAAACAGCCTAACCACATCAGCACCGTATTTTTTTATAGCATCTTGAAGGAGTATCACATTGCCCTTAGAGGAGGACATCTTATTCCCCTCCAGGAGGCCCATTCCAAAAACAACAATTCCCTGTGGCCATTTTTCCCGGGGGAATATGGCTGAATGGTGGAATATGTGGAATGAAAGATGGTTTCCAACCAGATCCTTTGCAGAAAGCCTCCAGTTAAGTGGATACCAGTAGTTGAATTCATTTTTAATGTCAGAGAATAAATCGGGATCTATTTTTCCAGAGTATTTGTCTGCATCCAGGAATACATCGTCAAAGAAGGAATCATCCAATGCCTTCGCATCCACATCTTTCATATACTTTGCAATTGCGTAGTAGGCCATGTAAATGGTGGAGTCGCTGAGGGGTTCGATTATCCATTGTTTATCCCAGGGAAGTCTCGTTCCAAGGCCTAATCTTCGTGTACATGCCCAATCATGCAGCCAATCCAGGTAGTATTCGAAGTTGGCCCGGACTTCTTCAGGGACTATGGACAAGTTGTCCAAACAGTCCATTGCCAGTTCTTTCCAGGTTTCATCTGAGTATTTAAGGAACCATTGATCTTCCAGGATCCTAACCACACATTCTGTGCCACAACGACATATAACCGGGCGCTGGGCAAAGTCGTAGATAACATCCCCCTTCTTTGAGTCCAGGAGTTTCTTTATTATCTCATCCCTGGCAAGGGGTACTTTTAATCCGCTGAAATCAGGTATGTTCTTCATGACCCCCTTGGCATGCTCCAGCTTGTAAAGTTCGTTGGTTGCTTCATCAAGTTTAGGATCGTCCTGGTTTTTCACCCCTAATTTTTCTATCATCTCTTCGGCAGGGAATTCCCCAAATCCTTTTAGCTGGACAATGCTTATTGGTTCTAATTTTTCAATCACATGGGTTAACTGGAATTTATCCAGTAGTTCACTGTTTTTTTTGAGGTCTTTGAGTGCTATGAAGTCTGCAGGGGCGTGCCCTGGCACTGAATAGACAACACCAGTACCATATCCTGGGTCTACAAATGAAGCGGGTAATATGATGTGTTCTGCATCAGTCAGGGTATTTTGTATATATTTACCTATTAATTCCCGGGGGTTTATCTCACCGGTTATTTTTGCATGGAGTTTTTGATGGATTAAGTTATCGTATGATTTTTTACTGATGATCCAGTTCTCATCATCTATATTTATCCTTACGTATTCAGCATCGGGGTTTAGCCATAAATTGGTAATCCCGTAGATGGTTTCTGGTCTGAAAGTGGCTGCTACCAGGTAATCATCTCCCATTTTAAATTTCACCAGGGTTAGCTCGTTAATGGCTACTCCTTCCCCTTCTAACAGGTCGTGGTCTCCCACTGGATTTTGGTCTTCTGGGCAGTACTTCACCGGATGTTTCCCCTTACCAACGTATCCTTTATCTTTAAGCTTGTGGAATTGCCATTCAATGAATTTCTGGTAGTGTGGGTCTGTTGTTTTAAATTCTCTTCTCCAGTCAATGGAGTAGCCCATATTAATCATAACCTCGCGGTATTCTGTGCTGAAATATTTTACAATATACTCTGGATCTGTGAATTTGTTCAATTCGTCCTCTGGTACTTTGTGGACATTTTTGTAAATCTCAAGTGTCCAGGGGTCCTGTTTTTCTATCCGTTTAGCTATCCCTATAACCGGAGCTCCAGTTACGTGCCATGCCATGGGAAAAAGCACGTTATAGCCCTGCATCCTCTTGAAACGTGCATACACATCTGGTACTGTATAAGTCCGGCCGTGGCCGATGTGCATGGCTCCGCTGGGGTATGGGTATGCCACGGTTATAAATAGTTTTTCCCTACTGTCTGGGTCGCTGTGGAATAATTTGGCTTTCTGCCATTCTTCCTGCCATTTTCTCTCTTTCTGGATGTATGTCAATTAATCACCGTTAAAATTAGATAGATTATGTCTGTAAATATGATTTTATTAATTTTAGCTTTAATTATTATTTTATGATATTATTTTTCTAGTTCATCTTCCATCCACTGCAGGTAACCCTCTGAACCCTTTTTAACTTCCAGTTGGAGTATGCATGGTGTTTCGTAGCTATGTATTTCTTCCACCCGTTTTATAACCTGGTCTACTTTATATGTTCTGGTCTTGGCTATTAATATCGACTCTTCATCTTCTTCAATTTCGCCTTTCCATAGATATAAGGAGTTAATATGAGGAATTATATTGATGCATGCTACTAATTTTTCATTAAGTAGTGTAATTGCTATTTTTTTAGATTCTGATGCTTCAGATGTAGTTATATATATTATGGAATACACTTCAATTCCTCCTTATTTTTGGTAGAGGTGGTGGTACCAGCTTGTGTTCAGCGGATATTATCAGGGACATGACCCTTAAAACCTCCTCTTCGGGTATGTCTAGCTTGATTGCTATCTGATGGGGCAGTAATTTCTCATCTTCCAGTAGATACAAAATTTCATCCAGTAACTCATAGGTTATTCCCAGTTCATCTTCATCGGTTTGTCCGTGCCATAGTCCTGCAGCGGGCGGTTTGTTCAGTATATTTATGGGAATACTCAGGTGTATACCTATTTTTTGGACGTCTGTTTTATATAAATCACCAAGGGGATTTAAATCAACTCCACCATCCCCATATTTGGTGAAATATCCCACCAATAGTTCACTTTTATTTCCAGTACCCAAGACTAGTCGGTTCATTGCATTGGCATGGTAATATAGGATCATCATCCTTGCTCTGGCAATTAAGTTCGCCTGTGCAATTTTATATTTTTCATCGGATGCTGTATCAACTTTTAAGGCACCGATCCTTTGGATTATATTGTCAACAGGGATTATCTTCTTTTTTATCCCCAATACCTCAGCAACTGACAGGGCATCATGCATATCATCGGCTGAAGAGGTTTGACTGGGCATTATGAGTCCCAGAATTTTCTCCCTACTTACTGATTGAGCCGCGATAAAGGTCACTACAGATGAGTCTATCCCCCCACTTAAGCCAACTACCAGCCCATCTGATTTGGATTTTTCAAGCACATCTTTAATGAATCCAGAAATAATATCTACTGTTTTTTTTGGATCAACATTGGATAGAATTGTCTTGTCATTGGACATTCTGTTTCCTTCCTATCATTGATAATTATTCTGTAAATCAGGATTCATTAATCCTGATATTTCAGATAGTGGATGATGATGAGTTATAGTTTATATTAAATAATTGATGTTAATTATATTATATACATAATTTATAAGCAGGTTTTTAGTTACTTAATATGACTCTAAAATTATTGATGGGAAGATTTTATTCCGATTTTAAAATCCCCTGATTCAAATTTTTTTACGTCATTTGCATTACTAGGATGAATAATAATTTAAATAAAAATTTAATTAACATGGAGGAATTAAAAAATGGCATTTAAGGATCTTTTTAAGTTCAAAAAAGGTAAAACAACGTTCGTTTTTATTGGAGGTAAAGGTGGAGTTGGAAAAACCACCGTCTCAGCAGCTACAGCCTTATGGTTCTCCAGACAAGGTAAAAAAACACTCATCATATCCACCGACCCTGCTCATTCACTTTCCGACTCTTATGAAAGAAACATTGGATACAATCCCACACCTATAGCAGAAAACCTGGAGGCATTGGAAATTGACCCGGATATGGCCATGAAGGAATACCAGGCTAAGATGAAGGAGCAACAGGCACTTAACCCCGCTATGGGCATGGATATGGGTATGATGCAGGACCAAATGGACATGGCTTCCATGTCCCCAGGTATTGATGAAGCAGCTGCCTTCGATAAGTTTCTCCAGTACATGACTACCGATGAATATGATATCATTATCTTCGACACGGCACCCACAGGCCATACTTTAAGACTTTTATCCTTCCCAGAAATGATGGACTCATGGGTGGGTAAGATGATTAAAGTCCGACGCCAGGTGGGTAGTATGGCCAAGGCCTTTAAAAATATCATGCCATTCATGGGAGATGAGGAAGAGGAAGATCGCGCCTTAGAAGACATGGAACAAACCAAAAAACAAATAAGGGAAGCACGAGGCATAATGGCCGATCCTGAAAGAACTACATTTAAAGCAGTGATTATCCCGGAAGAGATGTCCATCTACGAATCGGAAAGGGCTATGGAAGCTCTTAAAAAGAACAATATGTTAACTGATGGGGTTATTGTAAACCAGATCCAGCCAGAGGAAGCTGACTGTGATTTCTGTAAAGCCAGGAGAGAAATTCAGGAAAAACGTCTGCAGATGATTAAGGAGAAATTTGGTAATCAGGTAATCGCTGAAATACCCCTAATGGACCGTGAAGTTAAAGGAATTGACGATCTAAAAAAGATCGGTGAAATTCTATATGGCAATGAAAATAAAGCCCCAATTGCTTTAGAGGGTTAATATTCTATTCTTTAAAGCCAAATATTATTGTTTTTTTAATTTTTTATCTTATTCCAAAATTCCCGATATTTACTCACTGATATTATCCGGAGATAGATACCCATAACTATCCACCAGTTCCTTAAATTCATCTGCATCAGAAACACTATTTAAGGCCTTTTCTATGTCTTGAAGGATGCTGATATTCCTAAATTTCTCCTCAACATCAGAGTAATCCTTTTTTAAAAGGATTTCCACCGCCACGTTTTCATCCTCAATTGAACATATTTTTCTACCAGCCTCATCTTCAGAAAATTTGCAGGTTGCTGCCATGATTAACACCCCCATATCACTTAATGTGATTTATTTTGTACTTGAAGTGAATGTCTAATCCTGTCTTTGTTCCTATTTAAATTTACTATGATAAAAAGGAATCCCTAATATTATTTTTTTCAACGTTTTCTAGGGTCATTGTTAATTATGATGGTAAATAAAAGCAGTACCGGCCATATCTCAAGCCGACCCACCCAAAAATCAATTATAAAGACAATTTTGACCACAACTGGTGAAGAATAGGTTACCAATCCATCGGCAAGCCCTACATTGCTCAATGCTGATGCTACTTCAAATAATACTTGTGCTACATTTTGATAGTAAATTAAGACGATTATAACACTTATTAAATATACAAGAAGGTAAACAAATACAAACAATCCAGTTAACCTTAGTATATCATCAGTAACCCACAAATCCCTGACATGATGTATTTTATGTGATATTATGGCCTTGCTGGGGACTAATAGTTGTTTTACTTGCCACCATGCCCCTTTTACAAGTATCCCTATTCTTAACCATTTTATACCACCACCAGTTGAACAAGCTCCTGCACCTATAATCATCAGTATAGTCAATACGAAAATTCCCAACCCCGTCCATTTCTGTGTTATTTCGGCCGGCATTGCTGTCTGAAGGCCGGTAGTAGTTAAAGCCGATACCACTTGAAAAACTGAGTATCTCAAAGAAAGTAACATGTCATGCCCATAATAAGAGGTGTTGTAAAGGAACCCAGCCACTATCAATGTTCCTATTATTAGGAGGGGATAGGCAACTTTAGTTTCTATATCTTTAAAATACTCCTTCCAATTCCCTTTTAAGATGGTATAGTGTAATGCGAAGTTTGTTCCACCGATGATCATAACCACTATGGCAACAAATTCAATCCAAGCATTATGGTAAAAAAAGATACTCTCATTTCCTAATGCAAATCCTCCAGTAGAAAGAGCGGAAAATGTGTAAAAAACCGAATCAAATAGGGGCATACCAGCCAAAATAAATAATACTACAGATATAGCAGTATATAATGAGTAAATATAGAGTATTATTCTAGTTGTATGTCTTATACTGGGTGTTATCCGTTCATCACGTCCTTCCGCAGCGTACATCCTCATTATATTTATAGATGGAGAAGTCAATATGGTTAAAACCAATACAATTATCCCTATACCTCCGAGCCACTGAGTAAAACCCCGCCAGAACTGCATCGCGTACGGTACCGCTTCTAAATTAGGATACATAGTGAAACCAGTAGTAGTGAAACCCGACATAGCCTCGAAATAACTATCCCAATAAGGAAGTTGCCCTGAAAGATAGTAAGGAAGAGCTGCTAAAGCACATCCTATAAGCCAGATAACAGCGGCAAATATCATGGCGCTCTTAAGAGAAAGCTCAGTCTTATTTTTATAATATTGATAAAGAGGTACTCCAATTAAAAGGCTTATAATAGTAGAATAAACAAAAGGAATTATTAACTGATGCTCATTATAGATTAATGCAATTATAATGGGTATGAGCATGATCAGCCCTAAAAGAATGCAAATATATCCTGTATAATAGAAAATTGAATATATTTCGCCACGACTCAGTTTATTTACTGAATGCATTTGATCACGACCTACCAATAATTTTTCTACTCTTTAATTGCATCTATTTTAACTAGCACAGAAAATTTAGAACCATTATTTAAAATTGTCGTATCATCAGGGAGTGAATCAAATTCAAGGCTTCACTACATAATTATCATTACTTTCTATTATAGTAAAATCATGCACATCAGAAATTAAAAAAGAGGCAAGATTCAACCCTATTCCTCCAACACCTACAATAACCACGTACATTAAATTACCTTCCAATAATTAACCTTTTAATAATTTTCTGGCTAAAAAATAGAATTGATAAAGTAAAAAAATAATATATGGTTAGGTATCTATTAACTATTTTTTTTAACCTATATTAATAGATCAAATAAGTATTTATAATTATCGTCGGAAATTTTTAAAATTTTTTCCGGTTTATAATAAACAGAGTTAAAAAATAAACTTTCTTTCGATGATGTATATATTGAAAAATAGGAATTCTGATTTATTAATTTTACAATTGCATTTTCAATCCTGAATTGAATAAAAAAAATTTTTTATTAAAAAATGACCATCACGCACATATAACTGAAATCTTCACCTAATACGTCACTAAGGGTCATCTCCACTATCCTTTCATGGGTATAGCTGAGTTTTTCACAGACAGCTACTTTTCTATGGGAATCAACACCGTTATTCAATAAATATTTGGCGGTTTCATTAACATTAAAATTAGGAAGTACCATTGTGGGCTTTCCATTGTCAAGCAGTTCCAGTAATTTGGAAGAATCCCCTTTACCATGTAATGTTATTAAATTTGCTTCATCCCATGGTATCAGGAGTTTAGCTGCGCATAGCTGGATGGAACTAATCCCAGGAACAACTTCAACTTCAATTGATTCCGATAAATCTAAAACTGGTTTTAAAACTCCAGAAAATCCAGGGTCTCCTGTTGAAAGTAATGCTACTGATCTGCCTCTTTTAACTTCACCTATAGCTTGTTTAAAGGAGTTTTCCATATTTTTGCTGTCCAAAATGATTTTTTCTGCCCTAATTTCTGGGAATAATTTGAGGGCCCTTTTACTTCCTATCAGCACTTCCACTGAACTGGTGACTTTTTGGGCTCTAAAGGTCAGATATTCTGCTGAACCCGGGCCTATACCCACAATATAAAGTTTGGACATTATTAAACTCCTTAGTTTATTATTAAAAGGTAAATGGTTTATAATTTTTCTTCTACCTATTTATTTAATAAAATTCAAATAAAAATATTGACTAAAAAAAACTCTTTATTCAAGTGATTAATAATGCTTCAAATCGCAGTAACCGGAAAACCAAACGTAGGTAAATCTTCATTTTTCAATTCAGCCACTTTATCCAAGGCCGAAGTGGCCAGTTATCCATTCACCACCATCGATGCCAATAAAGCTGTGGGACATGTCATCAGTAAATGCCCCTGTAAGGAGTTGGAGGTTACTTGCAACCCCCGGACTTCTTCATGCGAGTATGGGCAGCGTATGATACCTGTAGAACTGGTTGACGTAGCCGGGTTGGTTCCCGGGGCGCATGAAGGTCGAGGATTAGGAAATCAGTTTTTAGATGATCTAAGACAGGCCAGAGCGTTTATTCATATCATTGATGCATCAGGCTCCACCGACGAAGAGGGAAGACCCTGTGAAGCAGGTTCACATGACCCCCTGGATGATGTAGAGTTTTTAGAGCATGAGATTACCATGTGGCATTTTGGGATTTTAAAGAAAAACTGGAACAAGATGGTTCGAAAAACCCTTTCAGAGAAACTTGACATTGCAAAAGTGATAGCTGATCAGCTCAGCGGTACTGGAATATCCCTGGAAGAAGTTGCAGAAGCCAAAAAAATAATCTCTAAGGATATTGATAAATGGGAAGATCATGACATCATCGAATTCCTTGACAATCTCCTGCAAAGGGCTAAACCCATGTTAATAGTTGCTAATAAAGCGGATCTACCATTTGCCGATGAAAATATAAAAAGACTACAGGAAAAATATGAAAACATCATACCCGCCTCGGCAGAATCAGAACTGGCCCTCATCCGGGCATCAGAAGCTGGTTTAATAAATTATTTCCCTGGTGATCCTGATTTTGAGATAATAAAACCTGATGAACTAAATGATACACAAATAAAGGCTCTTAATTATATAAAAGAGCATGTACTTAAAAAGTACGGAAGTACGGGTGTGCAGCAAGCCCTGAATAAAGTTGTTTACGACATCCTGGATATGATAACTGTTTACCCTGTGGAGGATGAGCATAAACTGTCCGATCAGAAAGGTAACGTGCTTCCAGATGCACTTCTAATTCCAAAAGGTTCTAAACCCAGAGATCTAGCTTATCTAGTACATAGTGATATTGGTGAAGGATTCATGCATGCACTGGATGCCCGTAGCTGCAGAAGGGTTAGCAGTGATTATGAACTGGAGGATGGTGATGTTATAAGCATTATCTGCCGGTGAATAATTAGTCCTTGAATTTGTTCTTTCTTTTCAAAATATCCCGAGCCGCGATAATCCCTGTGGCAGCAGCCCCCACTATTCCCCTGGAAACTCCGGCCCCATCACCAGCAACATAAAGTCCATCTATACTGGTTTGCATTCCATTGTCCACTTCCACCCTCATGGCGTATAGTTTTATCTCTGGAGCGTATAGAAGGGTTGAATCAGATGCAATACCGGGTATGACTTTATCTAAAGCTTCTAAACCTTCAATAATATCTACTATTAAGCGGTGAGGGAGGGCCATAGCTATATCCCCTGGTGTTACACTGCTGAATGTGGGTACCACGTTACTCCGCTTCAATCTTCTCCAGGTAGATCGTCTCCCTCTTTTAAGATCACCTAAACGTTGTAATAGAGGTTTTCCCCCACCTAAAGTATTTGTTATGGTGGCGATGGAAAATGCATACTCAGAGGTGTTTTCAATTGGCTCTGTCAGTTCTACCCTTACTAAAAATGCGAAGTTGGTATTTTCAGAAACTTTATCACGCATTGAATGACCATTAACCCCTGTAAAATCATCATAGACTTCTTCAACTACGAATCCCCGGTTACATACGCAAAATGTTCTGACGAAGTCGTCATAGGTTTTGGTCATGATATGGAATTTTGGATCCCAGTTTATACTGGTTATTTCATCCAGTACAATCTGCGGTATTTCCACCCGAACCCCAATATCCACCGGATTATGTTTAAATGGTATTTTAAGCTTGTTCATCTGATCATAGAGCCAATAAGCTCCCACTCTTCCAGGTGCAGTGATGATGTATTTGCACTTTATTTTAAACTCGTCTTTGTGAGCATTTCTGGTTATTGCTGTCTTTACACCTTCATCTGGAATCATATCTATGATTTCAGTTTCCAGTAAAAATTCGACCCCTTTATCTTCCAGTTCTTTTTTAATTGACTCGATAATAGCCGGGGTTTTATCTGAACCCATATGTCTTTGGACGATTGGGATGAATTTTATTCCAGAAGCTGCTGATTTTCTGAGTATATCGGCTATTTGATCTTCACTAGGGGAATAAAGTTCATCAGGAGCTCCATGTCTGAGAAAGGATTGGTCTATTTCATTTATTATTTTCCAAGCTTCATCCCCGCTTACAAATTCCTCCAGGTCACCGCCTATATCTGGCCTTAGATTTAATTTACCATCAGAGAGACCACCTGCACCACCAACTCCTCCGGTTATGTTACAAGGTTTACATTCTCTACATGACCCATTTTCAAGTGCCAGGCAATGTCTTGAATCCATTTCTCTGCCCTTATCCACTACTACTACATCAAAATGTCCTGCTAGTTCATTGGCTGCAAAAAGTCCGGCCGGCCCAGCACCCACTATTAAAACATCACATTCCATTAAAAATCACGATTTAATCGTTCTTAATACTATTCATCAATAATTATTTGTTCTAAAAGCTCTATAAAGATTGGTATTGCTAACAGACAAAGAGGTCTGTTTCAAGTGTAAAATGATGATCTATAAACTACCTCCATCTGAAGTTTATACGGAATTAGAGACTTCAAAGAGAGGTTTGAGTACTGAAGAAGCTGAAAAACGCCTGAAAAAATATGGTGCTAATCAGATTGAGGAAATTAAAAAAACCCCCATTATTTACGAGTTTTTAGCTAATTTATACCAACTCCTAGCCCTGCTTCTTTGGGCGGCTAGTATACTTGCTTTTATATCAGGTACACCCCAGCTGGGATTTGCCATTATATCGGTGATAATTATCAATGCTATATTCAGTTTCTGGCAGGAATACCAGGCAGAAAAAGCCATAGAAGCCCTTAAAAGGATTCTACCCACTACTGCTAGGGTGATAAGGGATGGAAAAGGAAGTGAAATACTTTCCTCCCAACTGGTTCCTGGAGACATCATGATACTGGAAGAGGGGGGTAACATCTCCGCCGACGCCCGTCTGGTGGAAGCTTTCCAGATGAAGGTGGATTCTTCAACCCTTACCGGAGAATCAAAACCCGTGCGAAAAGTGGCGGAAGCTGAAGAAGGGGATGAAAATCCCGTTGAAGTACATAATCTTGTTTTCACCGGAACCAGTGTTGCTTCCGGTTCTGGGAGGGCTGTAGTATTTGCAACCGGTACACATACAGAATTTAACAAAATCGCCGCACTTACCCAGGAGGTTAAAGACGAATTAAGCCCTCTACAAAAAGAATTACGTAGAGTAACCCAGATTATAGCTATTCTTGCTGTTTTAATGGGGTTAATCCTCTTCACAGTGAATATTTATCTTGTTAGTTTACCTCTTTCCGTGGCTTTTCTTTTCGCCATCGGCCTGACTGTGGCCAACATACCTGAAGGTCTGCTACCTACCGTTACCCTGTCATTGGCGTCTTCAGTGCAAAAAATGGCACGAAAAAACGTCCTTATAAAACGTCTTGCCAGTGTGGAAACCCTGGGATCAACCAACATCATTTGTACCGATAAAACAGGCACCTTAACCAGGAATGAAATGACTGTGCGTAAAATCTGGATACCCTATGAAATTCTGGATGTAACAGGTACTGGGTACGAACCACAGGGTGAATTCCTGTGTCAAGGAAAAAAGGTATCCCATGAACAAATCAGTGAATTAAGACTTTTGATGCGTTCAGCCACCTTTGCAAATGACGCTAAACTGGTAGAACCTTCTAAACCCGGTGAAAAATGGAAAATTCTGGGTGATCCCACAGAAGCTGCTCTACTGGTGGCTGCCCGTAAAAATGGATTTGACTGGAAGGAAAGGATAAAAGAACAGCCCCAAATCCTTGAGCTCCCATTTGATTCTAAAAGGAAATCCATGAGTTCCATCCACCAAGAAGGCACGGTTAAAATGGCTTACATTAAAGGTGCCCCTAAAAAGATGATAGCCCTTTCCAGCCATATATCGGTTGATGGGAAGGCCAAAATTTTCTCTGAAGAAGAAAAAGAACAGATAATTAGAGTACATGATGAACTGGCCGCTTCTGGACTGAGAATTCTTGGTATGGCCTACCGAGAATTATCCCCTGATTTTGAAGACTATCATCCACAGAGTGTGGAGAAGGACATGGTTTTTGTGGGTATGATGGCTATGCAGGACCCTCCCCACCCGGAGGTTAAACCTGCAGTCAAAGAATGTCACCGGGCCGGGATCAGGATCTTGATGATCACCGGTGATTATGGTCTGACTGCCCAGTCCATAGCAAAAGAAGTAGAGATTATAGCTGATGAACCTTGCAAGATCATCAAGGGTAAAGAATTGGATAAACTATCCGATGAGCAGGTCAAAAGGATTTTAAAGGGTGATTGTAATGTGATATTTGCCAGGGCGGTGCCAGAGCATAAAATGCGGATTGCATCCCTACTGAAAAGTGAAGATGCAATTGTGGCCATGACCGGCGATGGTGTTAACGATGCTCCCGCCCTTAAAAAGGCAGACATAGGGGTGGCCATGGGGATTACCGGTACAGATGTGGCTAAAGAAGCTTCTGATATGATCTTAATTGATGACAACTTCGCCACCATAGTAGGCGCCATCAAGGAAGGCCGCACAGTCTATGAAAACATTAGAAAGTTCATCACTTATATTTTCAGCCACGAAACCGCGGAAATCATCCCTTTTGTCTTGATGGTCGTCCTCGGTATTCCGCTGCCCATCACAGTTATGCAAATACTGGCCATTGATCTGGGAACAGACACCCTCCCAGCACTTGCACTAGGTGTAGGTCCCTCTGAATCCGATGTCATGGACCGTCCTCCCCGTTCCCGGAAAGAAGGATTGCTTAATCGTTTTGTTATTATCAGGGGGTATGTATTCTTGGGGCTTATTGAAGCTGCTCTGGTTATGTCCGGGTATTTCTGGGTTCTTTTCAGTGCTGGCTGGTCATTTGGAATTGACCTATCTTTCAGCGGCCCTCTCTATTTAAAGGCTACCACCATGGTCTTTGCCGGTATTGTTATGGCCCAGATCGGGAATTTATTAGGATGTCAGACTACCAGAACCTCTGCCTTCAGGGTGGGATTATTTAAAAACAGATGGATCATCCGAGGAATAATTTTTGAAGTTATCATACTGTTGTCCATCATCTATATTCCATTGTTGCAGAATATTTTTAGCACTACGGCCCTGGGATTAACTGAATGGCTGTATTTAATCCCATTTATCCCAATCATGTTCTTTGCAGAGGAATTAAGGAAATATATAAGCAATTAAATTTTAACCTCTACAGGTTTTAATGGTTTTATTTCTAAATATGCTTCTTTTAAAAGAATTTCAAAAGAATAGGCAATTACATCAACCCCTTCATCCCGGGCAATTTTAAGTGTATTTGAAAATTCAGGATCCATCTCCCAGTTTGGACTGAATATGGACGCATCGTTCCTCATTATAAGGAACAAAACCGCAGAATTGTATCCTTCTTGTTTTGCCTTAATAAGCTCTTCTAAATGTCTTTTACCCCTGAGGGTTGGTGCATCTGGGAATTTCGCATGCCTTTTCTCCACCAAGGTGCATCCTTTGACTTCAAGTAAGAGTTTTTCATTGGTCTTTGCGTTTGCCAGCAGAAAATCAAGCCTGCTGTCTCCATAGGTGTACTCCCTTTTTTCTATAGAATACCCGGTAAATTCATCCATCAATCCAGATTCGATTAGATCAGCTGCTATATCACTGTGGAACCCTGAATTTATTAGAACCCACCTACCTTCATGTAAAACTGCCAGTACATCGTATTTTGTCTTTCTATTTGCGGCATTCTGAGCAGGCCTTAAAAGCAGTTCCACACCCGGCAGTAAAAGTTCGGTTAGCCTACCAGGATCTCTTAGATGGGCTAGTTCAGTTTCATTACCCATATTGAACTTCACAGTGAATCTGTTGGGCCTTTCTTGAAAAGTTCCAGTTAATAATTCAGGGATAATCATGGGGTTCTAGTATAATCATGTGATTGGGAATCATCATGATCAGTTTTTTTGATAGTTATATAAGAGCAAACCTTTATAATTTGAATCCTAAGTTTACAATTGTAAGTATATTTAATTCATGAGGAATATCATGCATCCCAGACCAAGTCCAATTGCAGCTGCACTTTACACATTACGCGATTTAAACGCCGATGTCATTATATTACACGGACCTCATGGTTGTTGCTTCCGTACTGGCCGTCTACTTGAAAATGATGGTGTGCGGGTAGTTACAACTGCAATGTCTGAAAACGACTTCATATTTGGTGCCTCGGAGAAACTGGAGGAAACACTTAGTAAAGTAGATTCCATGTTCTCACCAAAGCTAGTTGGGATTGTTGGAACTTGTGCCAGTATGATCATTGGAGAAGACTTAAAAGAAGCAGTGGAAAATGTAAATATCAATGCCAAGGTACTGGCCATTGAATCACACGGCGGACTGAGCGAAGGAGATAACACTGAAGGAGCTATAGCCGTTCTTGACGCGGCAGCTGATGAGGGTGTTATATCCATTGATGAAAGGAATAGACAGACAAAGATGCTTAAAAAGGCCACAAAAATTGAGAAAACACGGGGCATGGCCCAAGGTGAATATATTAAGCCATCCTATGGTGATCTCAAAGAAAAAGTAGTTAAAATACTTATTTCCAGTATAGAAAATGGAGATAGAATAGCCATGGTTTTAAATGCAAAAAAAGAAACTTCTTATCTATTCGCTGATCTTCTGAAAGTGCCTTTAAAGAAATTCAATGAAAACAACCCCCCTACCATAATTGCCAACTTAGATGTGGAAGTTGGTCTTCCACGCATAAGACAGCACGCTTGTAACATCAGGGGAGAACTGGAAAAAGAAGGTGTCCGAGTAGATCATATAACTGGTGGTTTAGATGAATATCCCCAGACTGGAGAGAAAGCTGCTGAGTTATTGAAGGAGGCATCCTATGACTTAGTAGTGGTTGCTGGTGTACCACATGCATTCCCCATTGAAACTTTTCCAGGGGTTAGTATAGCAGTTACTGATGGTCCTCGTTTGGTTGAACCCCTGAAGAAATTGGGATACAAATACGTAGTTACCGAGTTAGATGCCCATGCCAAAACTCTGGGTACATCCGAGATTGTAGCTTCTGATTTTGGACTGGTTATAAGAGAGTTTATAGACCATAAAAACTAATTTAATATAAGTTATTATTAATCAAAATTTAAATTATAAGGTGATATTATGACTAGAACAGCGGGTTTAATTCTTTGTGGGGGATTTGGAAAGAGATTAAGACCTCTTACAGAAAAAATTCCTAAGCCCTTAGTTGAAATTAAAGATAACTATACCATACTGGATAAGCAACTTTTTGATCTTAAGAGCGCTGGCGTGGATAAGGCAATTCTTTTAACTGGATTTCTGGGTGAAAAAATAGAGGAAAGATACGGTGAGAATTACATGGGTTTGGATATTGAATATATTCAGGAGGACAAACCCCTTGGTACATTAAACGCCATTAAACTTGGGATGGAGAGTTTAAAAAATAATGAACAGTCAGTTATTAGAAACGGAGATGTAGTTGCTGATTTAAATATTAAGAAGATGATAGAGCAAGGTGAAAAATCAGATTACCCCTTATCAATATTCATCACCAAAATGGTCTCCCCCTACGGTATTGTAGAAATTAGCGGGGACCGGTTGGTATCATTTAAAGAAAAACCAGTTCTGGACTATTACATCAATGGAGGAGTGTACTTCTCCCAGGGAGAATTAGACTTCGGAGAATTTGATGTGGGTGATATTGAAAAAACAGTATTCCCTATGCTGGCTAAGGATAATAAGCTTGGATACTATAAGGAAGATGGGCTGTTCTGGATGGCCATAGACACCACCAAGGAACTGGAGGAAATCAGGAAAGAATATAAAAACAGGGAAGATAAACCATGGGGTTACGAAAAGGTCCTCATTCACACGGACAAATATCTAACCAAGGAACTTTTCATAAAAGAAGCCTTCCAGACCTCGTTTCATTACCATGACCAGAAGGACGAAACTATGTACATAGTCAGTGGTGCTGGTTACATAGAATTTGAGGATCGCAAAGAGTACTTCGGTAAAAATGACACTATACGCATTAAACCACATGAAAAACACTCCATAGTAGCCATGGAAAATACGGTACTCCATGAAGTATCCACCCCACATCTTCACGACACTAAAAGGGTGAAAGATTTCTATGATACCCGGTAGGAAAACTCATTATTTACTAAAAAAAAGTTCCTTATTTACTAAAAACGAATTCCTTATTTACTAATGACTGGCTTTGCCATTAGTTTCCCCATAAAGAGGGGGAAACAGGGTTTAAAATTTAAAAAATTTTGGATTAATAAGTTAATAAAAATTTATATATTAGTATTACAATAGTAAAATATGGCCTTTAAAAAAATCTCATGAGGGGTTAACGTGGATATAGAAGGATTCGTAAGGAAATCTATCAAAAAAGAAAATGAAATAACTGTTAAAGATAGTTTAAAAGATAAAATTCTGGAATATAAAGATATCACCCCTGAAAAAGCAAATGAAATGGCCCAGGCAGTAATAGATGAAGTTAAATACACACTAAAAATCGAGGAACATGAAGACACAGCTTTAAAAAGCCTCATTAACTACCCCCCTGCCGATGTTAAAATGGGTGAAATTGGAGTAGGCTCCCGGGGTGAAGGGGACTTCTTCGTGCACCAGAAAATCGCAGATATCGTAGCCAGCACCAACAGCAGTGCACTAATCACACCATCTGCCCAGGACGACGGAGGAGTAGTCAAAACCAATATGGGATCTGAAGAGGTCTATATAACCACTGCTGTAGACGGCATACACTCCCGACTAAGTGAATACCCTTTTCTAGGCGGATTTCACGTTGCCCGAGCTTCCCTGCGTGATGTTTGTGTTATGGGCGCCCATCCAGTTGCAGTAATAAGTGACCTGCACCTGGCCGATGATGGTGACGTTGGAAAACTCTTTGACTTCACTGCCGGCGTATGCGCAGTATCTGAACTATTAAACGTCCCCTTAGTAGCAGGAAGCACCCTAAGAGTGGGTGGAGACATGGTTATGGGTGACAGACTGGTAAGTGCAGTTGGCGCCGTAGGCGTATCACCATATCCACCTACAGCACGTAAAAGAGCTGAAGACGGAGATGTAATACTATTAACCGAAGGTTCAGGAGGCGGTACCATCACAACCACAGCCCTCTACCACGGCTTGTTTGATGTTGTGTGGGAGACCATGGACATAAACTTCATAAAGGCCTCAGAAGCCATCTTCAACTCCGGCTTAATTAACGATGTACATGCCATGACCGACGTAACCAACGGAGGGTTAAGGGGCGATGCACATGAGATATCACGTACCACTGGTTTGGGACTTAAATTCTATGAGGACAAAATCCGGGGACAAATAAACCCCATTGTGCTGGAGATGCTGGAAAACCTGAACATAGACCCACTGGGTGTGTCAGTGGATTCCCTGATGATAATAACTCCAGAAGATAAAGCTGAAAAGGTTAAAAAGGCCATATCCGATGTGGGCGTGCGTATTACCGAGATCGGAGAAGTGGATAATACAGGGAAATCTCGTCTTGTGAAGGATGGTAAGGAAACTGAACTTGTACCGTTATTTAGAGAGGCAGCCTATACAAAGATTAAAAAAATTGTGGGTGATACCCAGCCAGAGGATTTCCAATCCATGAAGGATAAAACTGCTCATGCAGCCCAGGAAGCAATAAAGAAGAAAGATGATATTGTTAAAATGATAAGGGAGAGATAATATAATCATAAATTTCTTTAAAAGATTGAATGCAGATGATAAAGGATTTATTTTCACAATAGATGCGTTTTTAGCCCTTATTCCTGTTTTTATTCTACTTATGGCAATTAGTAGCATGAATCAGGGGGATTTGATACTGCCATCCCAGCAGGTACGCCTCTCTAATCAAGCTCAAGATGCTCTGGATGTCATGGCTCAGTACCATATCTCAGAAAGTACCTTAATTGAAGAGATGGTGAGAATGCTGGAGGTAAACGGCACGGGTACGTCAGGAGTTGATTCTGCCGGTGAGCTTGCCAGTGTGTATCTGAAGGATAATCTCCCGGGAATGAATTATGAACTGGTTGAAATGAATCAGTTGAACGGTAAAACCATAACTTCAAATGGAACCAGGGATAATGCATTAAATATGGCTGTGGGAACGAAAAATTATGGAAATTTCTGTTTTAAATTATATGTGTGGGATTAGATTGAATTAGAGAATTGAAATGAAAATCATTATAAAATAAACCAGATATTATGATCGGTTTGTTTATGAAGAAATATTACCTGCTTTTTGGTGTTTTAGTTACGATGGTTATTACAGCTGCCTATTTTGGATGGGTGGACAGTTCTAAAAGTTTCAAATTTTCAGATGGTTTAGCTTCTGATGGTTCAATAAGTTTTAATTATCCTGAAATATGGAGAATATGGAAAATCATACATCATCATCCATCATAATAGGCACTGAAGATTGGACTCCAATTGGCGATCTTTCAAACGACAATATTTCCATTTTTATTCAAAAAAATCTCAATATAAGACAAATTGATGCCAGAGATAACCAAGATGGAGTTAATGAACAAGGGGGCGAAGTCATCACAAAAAAAGATGAAACCAATCCTAATGGTATTGAGGTGTTTAAAAGTATATCAACGATACCCGATCCGGACTCAAATAAAAATTTAAAATATTATGAAATGTATTTTAACGATGAGAACGGTGCAACTTATTGTATTTCTATTTATGGATATGATTCAGAAGATGCGAAGCTTATTGAAACGACGGATATGGTATTTAACTCCTTAAAAATGGGTTGAATATTACTTTTTTATTATGTGATTCAAATGAATAAATTTAAATTCAGTAAGCCATTTTTATTCTAGGAATCTAAAAATAAAACCATCACTTAAAGATTCTTTTCTTGATATCTCAGGAGTTTTTACATGGCCGGCTGGAATAACTACAAATCTAAAGAAAAAATAGCAAACATTGTTTCCATTCTCACCAACGCTCCGATAATTGCTTTCTTCATGTTTAGTGGTTTAAGCTATTATTTCTTATCCGGTGCTGATTTTATCATAGTCACCATGGTTACTCTGATTTTCTCTGTTTTAATTCCAAGCATCATAGCCTATACATGGATTAAGAATAAAAATCTGGAATTAGATATGCCCAACAAGGAAGATAGGTTGTATCCTCTGCTTTGGATCCTCCTCTCATACTCTCTGGGAGTTATTGTTCTACACATTATTTTTGCCCCACCAGTGATCACCGTTCTCATGTTCTATTACTTCTCTAGTACCATGGTGATCCTGATTATCAGTTTATTTTGGAAGATCAGCATACATTCTGTTTGGGTGGCAGGACCGGTAGCTTTCCTGATATACATTTTCGGTTATTCTGGCCTGTTTTTTTTACCAATTATACCTCTGGTTATGTGGAGCAGATTATTTTTGAAAAGACATACTCCTATTCAGGTTATTGCGGGAGCTTCCATGGGATTTGTCTTAATAACAGTCCAAATATATTTCTTTTTGGGATTTTAGATTGAATCCAAAAATAATTTCTACTTTACTTTGTATATTATAACACGATGAGATCCAATATCATCACTGCCAAGAAAATAATGGTGGACTTCGCATCCATAACCGGACTTGAACCTCATTCACTTAATCCGAAACGTTATCTATGGACTGATGCCTTTGCTGTGTGTAATTACCTGGAACTTTACAAACAAACCAGTGATAAAAACTTTCTAAATCTGGCATTGAAGCTGACAGACCAGGTACATCATACACTTGGACGTTACAGGGATGATGACCCTAGAGAAGGTTGGATTAGTGGTTTAGATGATGAATTTGGCGAGATACATCCCACTTTGGGAGGTCTCCGTATTGGTAAAGAATTAAATGAACGCCCAACCAACGAACCCACCAATGAACGCTTAGAATGGGACCGCGATGGACAATACTACCATTACCTGACCAAATGGATGCATGCGCTATGCAAAGTAAGCAGAGCCACATCTGACCCTGTTTATACTAAATGGGCATTGGAACTTGCCCAGACAGCCCATAAAGGTTTCACATACAGGACACCGAAGGGTAAAAAGATGTACTGGAAGATGAGTATCGATTTAAGCCATCCTCAAGTACATTCCATGGGACAACACGATCCTCTCGATGGTTACCTTACCTATATTGAATTACAGATTGCAAACCAAAATTTTGGGCAATATTTACCCGATTTAACCCATGAAATTGATGACATGACCCCAATCTGTAAAGGCATGAGTTTTTATACAGATGACCCCCTTGGAATTGGCGGTCTTCTATCTGATGCAATGAAAGCCTCCCAATTAATTATTAATTCCAGTGTTTCAATTAATTTGGAAATACTCTTGCAGGATCTGCTTATCTCTGCCCTGCTGGGCTTGAAATCCTACGTAAAAAAAAACGCTCAAGGTTACCCGATAGAATACCGCCTGGCTTTCCGGGAGATGGGTGTTTCCATTGGAATTAAAGGAATATATTACATAAAAATATTGCTTGAATCCCATAAAAATAGTTTTAAAGAACATGATTACCTATTTCATCAAGTTGAAGACCTTATGGAGTATATGCCCCTGGCGCATTCCCTGGAAAAATTTTGGCTCAAAAAGGAAAACAGGAAATCAAAGACATGGATTGAACACCAGAAAATTAATATGGTTATGCTGGCAACGAGTCTTGTTCCCTGTGGTTTTTTGACTATTTAACCTATAATCAGGTGATGTTTCGTTTCAGATATTAAGTTGCTCTTCCTTTCTCCCATGGAGAACAAAATAAAGAAGGATGACCCCCAGTATCACCATGACCATTATTGAATATAGATTACGATATCCAATGAATGGAATCAGCAATCCAAATAAATAAGGACCGATACCAAATCCAATGTCATATAACATGAAATAGGTGGCTGTTGCTAGTCCTAATTTATCAGGTGGAGCCATGTTTATAGCAGTTGTTTGGGTACTCGATTGAAGGTTACCATAACCCAACCCAATAAGTGCCGCAGCCATAACTAGGGTAATTCCAAGGGTTGCTTGGCTGAATAAGAACATACCTATTGCAAAAATTAATAAAAAAGGATAAATCACGATATTTGCACCTCTAGCATCGAGTAAACGGCCCAAAAATGGTCTTGAAACCAGGATTGTAACTGCGTAAATAATAAAAAATAGACCGGCAGCATCAACCAAATTAATCTGCTCTGCATAAACTGAAATAAATGTTAAAACACCTGAAAAAGTAAAACTGATGATTGACATGATAATAGATATGGGTATGGCTCTAAATTCAAGTAAGTTTGAAATTTTAAAGTCTTTAAAGGATTTTTTAATTTTATGCTGTTTTGGCAAGGATTTGAAATCAAGTTTACTAACTGCCAATGACATTACAAGACAAAAAATAGATAAAATTAAGTTAAAAACAAAAATAATATTGAAATTTCCATATTCTATCAAAAAAATCCCTATAAAAGGCCCTATTGCTGTTGCAAGTATGGTGCTCATACTAAAATAACTGATTCCTTCACCCATTCTTTGTGCAGGTGTACTTTGGGCAATTATGGTCCCAATAGCTGTGGTTGCCACTCCAAATGTCAGTCCATGCAGAAATCTATTTATGATAAGGATTTGAAGGTTGATTGCAGCTAAGTACAACACCGATGCGATGGCGAAAAACAATAAACTGAGTATTAAAATTTTCCGACTTCCCACATCATCGATGATGCGTCCGGTTATTAATCTACCTATTAAGGCCCCAATAATAAAAATACCAGAGACAAGTCCGGCCATGCTTGTTGAAGTATGGAATGTATCTAAAGCATAGGAAGCTATTGTGACGATGAGAAGATAGAATATCAATGCTATAAAAAAATTGATAACAGATACTGTTATAAAATCCTTTGTCCATAAACGTTCCTTACTCATGTATTTCCTTCTAAATTTATTGTCTGCATCTAAGACTTAGTTTTAAGATTTTTTTCAATTTTCAGAACAATTTTAGCCATCAAGTTGATGTAATAATATACGAATGAATTATTTGATGGTAACATACCTATAATGTAACTAAGATATCATTAATTGATCCATGTATTTAATATAGGGATGATTTGATGATTTATTAAAGAAATTTTAAATATGAAAATAAGCATACTCGTATTAGAAGAGAATTAAATTCAGGAACCTTCTTATTTTAACATATTAAAGAAATAAAACTACAATCAAATCTAATATTCTGGCCCTGATAGTGTAGTGGATATCACGTAGGATTGCGGATCCTATTACCCGGGTTCAAGTCCCGGTCAGGGCATTACAATCTTATTCTTAAGTATCTTTTATACAATATTTTTTCTTATTTTTTTAATTTCAAAAAATAAATTGACATCTCTTTGATTATATTAAATCTTCAAAAACATAAATCAAACCGATAATAATCACAAAACTAACAAGATCTTATATAAAATGGTGATATTAACTACATGAATCAGTTAAAAAAGTCATTGAATTCACAATTTTATGCAAAGCTTTATAAACTCAATATCAGAATATGATTATAAACAATCAATTTAGAGGTGTACAATAAGATGTCAAAAAAGGGTATAATGGGCTTAATTGCTTTGATGTGTTTTGTTGTCTTAATATCAGGTTGTATTTCGGGCGATACAGATACTGAACAATCTTCAGATTCATCTGGATCAGGGAGTTCATCCGGATCAGATGATAATTGGAAAAGTGTAGAAACATTCAGCGGCACAACAGATGATGGAGAAACTGATACATTCCAGATTAAAGGAGATAAATTTAAAATAAAGGCAAAGGCAACTGGGGATGGAGCAGATGTTGAATATCTATATTTTGCTTTCATTACATATGAAGTAGGAGAAACTATGTATGTATCCATGGATGAGTTGGATTTTACTCAAGCGTCTGAAACAGATGAATTCATCATAAATGAAGGTCCTGGAGAGTACTACATTGTTGTATATGCTGCAAATCTGGAAAGTTGGGAAATTGAAGTATTTGACTATGTTTAATTAATTTCCCTTCTTATTTTTTCTTATTTTTTTATTTAATCAGGTTAATCGACTGATTTTTTTCTGATTATGTTCAAAATTGATGTTGTATAATTTAAAAAAAAAGTTGAACCATTTAAAATTGAGAACACTAGAAATTGAGAAATAATTACCTTCTGATATAACTAATCCCCTTATCCTGGTTTAAAACAATACTCTTCTTCCATTCATCCTGGGTTTCAGGGTAATCTTCACGGAAATGCGCCCCACGACTTTCCTCCCGGATCAGTGCAGATTCCGCAGTTAAAAGGGCTACTTCCAGGAGCTTCTCAGCTTCCAATGCATCTTGGAGATCTTTGTTGTACACATCAATGGCAGGGACTTTCATATCAGCCAGCATATCCTTGAGTTCTTTAATCCTGGTTATAGCTGTTTTTAGTCCTTCCTGATTGCGGATTATAGCCACATTTTTCCACATGACTTCCTGTAACTCTTTGCGTATCTCAAAAGGATAATATTTACCGTCTTTAATAAGAGATTGGATCCTTTCTTGTTCAAAGGCAGCCTTATCCATGAGCATATCTTCATGTTTTTTATTTTGGTTTTTTAAGGCATTTTTTGCTGCTGACTCCCCAGCTCTTCTTCCAAAGACCTGAGTATCTGCCAGGGCGTTTCCTCCTAAACGGTTTGCACCATGAACTCCGCCAGTGACTTCTCCTGCAGCGAATAAATTTTTCACCGTGGTTTCTCCGTGTTCATTTATCCTTGCCCCGCCCATGAAGTGGTGGGCTGTGGGTGCGACTTCCATTGGTTCTTCACGTATGTCTATTCCTATATCCAGGAATTGCTGGAGCATGGTTTCTAGTTTGTCTTCAATTAGTTCCCGGGGTAGATGAGTTACGTCAAGGTATACACCTCCTCGTTTTGTGCCTCTGCCTTGGATTATCTCACTGTAGATGGCCCGGGCCACCACATCCCTGGTGGCTAACTCTTCCCGGGAGTCATAGTTTTTCATGAACCTTTCACCTTTGGAGTTGAAAAGCCGTCCTCCTTCTGCTCTTACTGCTTCGGTTATGAGAACTCCCCTCCTTGATTCAGGATATAGCATTCCTGTAGGATGGAACTGCACCTGCTCCATATCCAACAAATCAGCACCTACCTGATACGCCATTGCAAACCCGTCACCTGTCTTTTGCATGGCGTTGGAAGTTACTGGATACATCCATCCTGCGCCCCCAGTTGCAAGTGTAGTTGATTTTGCCTGGAAGATGAGGAAATTAGAATTTTTAACTGAAATTCCACAGGCCCCTAAAACACTTCCATCTTCATCATTGGTTAATAGGGTTGTAATTTCCACTTCTTCAATGGTAGTTATTTCCCTCTTGATTACTTCTTCCTTCAGAGCTGTCATCATCTCATGACCTGTCCTGTCTCCCTGGAAACAGGTCCTACGGAATGTCTGGCCTCCGAATGGTCTCTGATTAAGTTCACCTGTTTCCTGGCGGTCGAACATGGCGCCGTAGCTTTCTAATTCATTTAATCCGTCAGGTGCTTCTTCCACCAGGATTTTAACCAGTTCAGCGTCATTTAAATAAGCTCCTCCCTTGAGGGTGTCTTTAAAATGAGCTTCAGTACTGTCTTTTTCATCCACATATCCGAAAGCAGCGTTGTACCCACCTTCAGCCAGCGTGGTACATCCTGATTTAAATGATAATCCTTTAGAAATTATTATAACATCTAAACCCTGTTTACTTGCTTCTATTGCAGCTCTACATCCTGCTCCACCTGATCCTATTACCAGGACATCGGTGTGGTGAATCTCTCTTTCCATGCACTAAGTTTAATAAATTTAGTGATATTAATTTTACGATGAAATTATGTTAAAGCAGTAATTTAAGAATATAATAATTTATAAATAAAAAATGGACTAAATATTTAAAAGAACAGTTGAAAAGACTATAACAAATTTTTATTACACTAAAAACTAATAATATGGGGCGTTATTCTGGATAAAAAAGAAATAATACGACTGGCAAAGAAGGATTTTGAAAAGGCATGGGTTGAAACCGCCAGAACTCTTAAAAAACCACATCATGATGAAGAATATCCCCGACTATATTTTAAACCAGGTAAATCCCATGTGCTCTACGACACCATCTGGGAGCTTCGGCAGGCCTATCTAAGACTGGGGTTTAACGAAGCAATAAATCCAGTGTTTATAGAAGAAGACCATATCTACAAACAGTTCGGACCAGAAGCTCCAGCAGTTTTAGACCGTTGTTTCTATCTAGCTGGACTTCCCAGGCCTGATATCGGATTGGGCCTTGATAAAATTGAAATGATCGAAGACCTTGGTGTTAAATTAGACAAAGATAAGATCCTGGATTTAAAGGATGTTTTCCGGAGTTACAAGAAAGGCAACACCAGCGGAGATGATCTGGTATTAGAATTAGCTTCTGCATTAGAAGTGGATGATGAAGCTGCTTTACGTATCCTTGAAAGAGTTTTCCCTGAATTAAAGGACCTTAAACCACTGGCAAGCCGCTACACCCTCAGATCTCATATGACCAGCGGGTGGTTCCTGACCCTTAAAAACATATACCAGAAGAGACCTCTACCAGTTAAACTATTTTCCATAGACCGCTGCTTCCGTAGAGAGCAGAAAGAAGATGCAAGTCATTTAATGACCTACCATTCCGCTTCTTGTGTGTGGATGGATGATGAGATCTCCCTGGATAAAGGTATGGCTGTATCTGAAAGTCTGCTGCAACACTTCGGCTTTGAAAAATTTAAATTCATACCAGATGAGAAAAAATCCAAGTATTACATCCCCTCCACCCAGACGGAAGTCTATGGTTATCATCCTAAGCTTAATGAATGGGTTGAAGTGGCAACTTTTGGTTTGTATTCTCCTATAGCCCTTGCAAAATACGGAATCGATAAAGAAGTAATGAATTTGGGGGTGGGAGCAGAGAGAATCGCCATGATCCTTCACCAGGAGGAAGATATCCGGGCAATGGTGTACCCGCATAGTTACGGTAAATGGAGCCTATCTGACCGGGGAATCGCAGCCATGCTTAAAATTAATGAGTACCCCACCACCGATGATGGCCGGGCTTTGATGGAAGATATAATCACCACATGCAAAGAGCATGGCGATGCACCTTCTCCCTGCCAGTTCCTGATTTATAAAGGGGAATTCCTTGGCAAAAATACAGAAATAAAGGTTATAGAACCAGAGGAAGGCACTAAACTCCTGGGACCTGCTGCGTGGAACAATATCTACGTTAACCAAGGAAATATCATTGGTGCCCCTGCTGATGAAAATCTGGCACCAGAAGTTCTTGGGGAAGATTCGGTAATTAAGAACCTGGAAAATGCCACTCCCACAAACATAAGTTATATGGATGGTATTGCTGCCCATGCTGCCTATAAAGCAGAGGAAATGGTTGTAAGAGGGGATGAAAAACTTGAATTAAGAACTACCATAGCACGTTACATATCTGATGTTAATTTAATTCTAAACAAAATTGCATTAAATTATATAACCAGTGAAAACAAGGTTATCGACGTGCGAGGCCCTGTATTCTGCACCATAACCTGTGAAATTAAAGATGATTGATTTTCAGTATCCCTACGATTTAAATATCAACCTGGCTAACCTACAGGTTGAACTGTCAAATAAGGTAATTCCGGAAGATGTTACTGGAGTTACTGATAAAATCGTAGGGGTGGATGTGTCCTTCTCTAGAAAGGATAGGGCCGTAGCTGCTGCAGTTATAATTCGGTTAAAATCTTTAGAAATTATTGAAAAAGTGACCAGAGAAGTTGAACTTTCATTCCCTTATGTTTCGGGATTTTTGGGATTTAGAGAAGTTGAAGCTATGGTTTCAGTGTTAAGCGAGTTTAAAAGTAGCTTTGATGTCATCATGGCTAATGGTCATGGTATACTGCATCCCAGGGGATTTGGACTGGCATCACATGTGGGGTTGGTCATGGATATGCCCACCATAGGCCTGGCAAAAAGGTTGATTCCCGGTAACTATATAAAAAGGGATACATCACCTTCTAATAAGGGTAACTCTTCCATACATTTAGTTGTCCTGGGGGAAAAAATTGCCGGGACATACGTAAACGGATATTATGTAAGTGTCGGGCATAAGATCACACTGCATTCAGCTTTAAAACTTGTTAAAAAAGTAAGTTACTATAAAACACCCGAACCAATTCGACAGGCCCATATCCTGGCAACGCAGGTATTTAAAGATATATTAAAGAGTAAAAGTGTTTGATATGAAGATATTAGGATTTGTAATTTCTGGAACCAAAAAGGGTGGCTATTTCATATCCCAAAAATTTTACAGCGAACAGATTGAAGAAAAACTGGGTTTTAAACCCTTCCCTGGGACTTTAAATATTCAAATCCAGGAGGGAAACCTGGAACAAATAGCTAAAATTCCCCTGGAAGAGATAGGAACCATAAAGGGTAAAGGAGATTTCGGAGATGTGAAGTACATAAAGGCCAGTTTAAATGGTGAAATAAATGGGGCAATAGTGTTTCCTGTTAAAACCCAACATCCACAGGATATACTGGAATTTATAGCTAATGTGAATCTCAGAGAACATTTAACCCTTGAAGACGGTGCGCTGGTTAGTCTGGATATAAAGGTAATCCAGGGGTGAAGGATAAAATATATATTATTATGATAGTGTTAATTTTAATTTACATACACTAATTTCTTTTATTAAATATAATTTAAGATAAGCAGGAGAATCTTTATTTCAGATATAGTGATAAAATGATAGACAAGGCAATCGAAGCATTTAAAAACGGAGAAATAGTTCTAATATTCGACGACGATAATCGGGAAAAAGAAACAGACATGATTGTAGCCGCGGAGCACATGACGCCAGAGCATCTTACCACACTCAGAACCGATGCAGGCGGCCTTCTATGTATGCCTTTATCGGCAGAGGTATCTGACAAGCTGGGCATACCTTTCATGACTGACATAATGGAAGAAGCAAGCCACAAATATCCGGTACTTGCTGAATTATCACCAACTGACATACCATACGATGAAAAATCTGCCTTCTCCATAACCATAAACCACAGGAAAACATTCACCGGGATAACTGATAGTGACCGGGCCTGCACCATAAAGGAATTGGCATTACTCTGTAAAAATGGAGAATATTCAGATTTAGGTAAACACTTCCGTTCTCCAGGCCACGTTACACTACTTCGGGCTGCTGATGGTCACGTCCTTAAAAGGAAAGGCCACACCGAACTGAGCATCGCCCTAACAGAAATGGCTGGCACAACACCAGTGGCTGTCTGCTGCGAAATGATGGACAATGAAACCAGGGGATCAATGACCACCGATAAAGTGGAAAAGTATGCAGAAAAACAGGGCCTGGTATTTTTAAGCGGCGCTGAAGTAATTGAAGCTTACAATGAATTTATTAAATCTAAATAATTCTTTTTTTTAAGTTTTATATTCTATAACTTTTTTTTATTTATTGCTGGTAGAAAATAATAAAAACTTCCTTATACATATAAAAGTACGGGGAGTTGGTAGCATGTTGGATATTGGCATAATTGGCAAGGAGAAAATTGGAGAGTATGATACCAAGTATTTAACTGAGTTAATTCCTGGAGAAGAAATTTCAGGTAAAATTTACATTGGAGAAATCAAAAAAAGGTCCTTTGAAAAATCAGAATCATACGAATTTTATGTAATTTTAACTGATCATGAAACAGAAAGAAAATGGGTATGTCAACTGGTAACCTCCTTCTACCCTGAAACAGGTAATATATACGGAGAAAATGGTGGTAGAGTTTATCTCTTCATAGATACTTTAAATCATGTGATAAACAAAGACCCCCTTAATCTGCAGGACAGTTACTCAGTGAACTTCAAGATTTTCCGTGAAGCAATTAACAACAACATTTCCCGGGTCACTGTTAAAGCAGTGAGTCCAGTAAATCCCCATGCTAAATACGTTAACCTGGCAGTGATCAATGCTGAAGTGAAAGATAAAACAACAAAACAGGGGACTTCTACTTTGAAAGACCTGGCTGATAAAAATGCGGTGATACGCATAGCTTACGCTAATACCAAGGAGAATGCAAAAGAAGTCACACTGCAGAACGTTGCAGTCGAATTAAAATCCATGCAGGACAGGGATGAAATAACTGAACTAGAGTTTAAGAATGCATTAAAAGAACTGGACAGTCTGGATGAGTTAGATTAATTTTATAAAATTAATTACATTTAAGAGTATAATTTTAAGAGATCCTTAAATGATAAATAGTCATTGAAAAAGGGCTTTTCAGCTATTTCCAGTATTTTTTTGACATCCAAATTGTTTTCGATTGTTTCCATTGCATGGTGGCAGAATTCTTCCAGTTTCATCTCTATCTCAGGGATGTTGCCCCGTTCTTTCATTTTTATCCTGGGAATTAGCTCCACATAATCCACATGGATGTTTTTGTTGATGTATTTCTGAGCATTTTCTCCTATTTTTTCATCATAAACCTTATTTAAAATAACGCCTCTGGTTTTTATCCCAAGATTATCAAGCATCTTCACATGGATGGTTAAGTCTATGGCTGCAGTTTCTATTCCACCTTTATTACAAGCTGAAACAAGTATTACTGGGATGTTCCCTGCTCTTGCTATCTCTGCAGATGAGTATGGTATTTTTTCATTGAGCATCCCTGTAAATACGCTCATGACTCCCTCAACAATCACTAAATCGTAATTTTTATTTTTAAGGGCTTCTAATACGGATTTCAGGTCTTCCCAACCCAGATGTCCGATTTTTATTGAAGAAAATTTCTCCATCTTCTCCTTGTTGAGGTAAAGGGAGGGTACTATGTCCCTTATATCTGGCCCCACCTTCAACACACCGACTCTGTATCCCTGTTTTCGGAGGTTTCCCACTATACCCGTGGTCAGAAAGGTTTTCCCTGAATCTGAACCAGTGCTGCCCATCATTATCATGGGCGGATATTCAGCTTCGGGTTTATGTTTTGATTTAACCCTGTAATCAGCGAATATATCAGTATTTACGCCTATTTCTCTTCTAATCTTGTTTACATATTCCTGGTTTTGTCTGTGAATGTCCTGTATGTCATCTTCGCCAGCGCCCATGTATTCCAGGATGTTCTCAGTAAGCTGTGGGTTTTCATCAAGGGAAGCATGCAACATAACCCCTACCACATTGCCATCATCATTTCTAACACCGGAAAGGACTTTTTTAGTGTTATCGGAATAATTCATCCTTTTAAGCAGTGAATAACATATCGGAGTTGCATCCCCATCTATTTTACCATATGTGTGACAGTGAAACGCATTTATTTTTTCACCTACCATTCCCTTAGTCAGGAATGATTCGTAGACAATCTCTGCTTCTACACGGTCGTTGCTTATCATTGGGCTGAATTTAACATCAAGCATTCCCAATCCTTCCTTGATAATGGGACATGGTGACTTTCTCCCGATGTTGGTGCTTTGAGCCAGTAACTGGAATCCGGAGCACATCCCCAGTATGAAGGAACCCTGTTCTGCTAACTTCCGGATTTCGGTTTTGAGGTCTGAACCTATGGTCATAGATTCTACGATACTCCCACCAGGTAGTATTAAGCCATCTAAAACTTTATGAGCTTTCACACCCTTGACCATGCCATTTTCATTTACAATGTGGGTGGGTAGGTGTCCGAAGTCTTCAAATAGAGGCATCGCGCCTTTCACATAGAGGATACCTATCTTCATTCTCGTTTTTCCCTTAGATTTTTAAAAAATAATAGTTATTTTCCTCGAATGCTGACATTAGCCGTAATATCTTAGCATCTTCCAGAGGTTTGGCCTGGAACTGCAGTCCTACGGGAATTCCATTTACTTCACCAGCCTTTATGCTAGATGCCGGTATGCCAGCCAGATTGGCTATTACAGTCAGAACATCGTAGGCATACACCTCCATTGGTTCCAGGGAGGCGCCTAATTTATGAGGTAATTTCGGTACGGTAGGTCCCACAATGGCATCCACACCTTCAAGGAGTTTAGTTATTTCTTTTCTGATAATAGACCTTGCTTGAAGTGCTTTTTTATAATATTTATCGTTGTATTCTTTCTGACTGATGTATGCTCCAATATTAATTCTTCTGAGCACTTCTTCACCGGATACGTCTTCGATTTTGTAACCGTATTTTCTTCCATCGTATTTACGAGTTGCTGAAAAGAACTCGACATAGTTTATGAGGTAGAATGTAGGCAGGCATAAATCTAAGTGATCAAAACTTAATTCCACTACTTCGGCCCCAGCCTCCTCCATTTTATCGATCCCTCCCTGAATAATATCAACAATAGCATCGTCTGATACTTCCAGGAACTGCTTTACCACGCCTAACTTCACCCCTTTAAATGAATCCTGGACATCTACGGGATTGAGTTTGGTGAAATCGGGCACATTCCAGTCTATTGTTGTGCATTCCCTTTCATCAAATCCGAGTATTGTATCCAGCATCATGGCTATGCCACTGGTATCGCTGGCAAATGGTCCGATCTGGTCCATGCTCATGGCCAGGTCCAGGAGCCCCTGTCTGGAAACTGCCCCATATGTAGGTTTAAATCCTAGCACCCCACAGTGTGAGGCGGGATTTCGTATGGATCCACCCGTATCTGATCCTATGCTCAGATCACAAAGCTCAGCTGCTATGGCTGCTGCACTTCCCCCACTACTTCCACCGGGGATATGACCTTCTGCAGCTGGGTTCTGGGTGTGTCCAAAGTAGGATGTTTCTGTAGAGTTTCCTGCTGCAAATTCATCCATATTGGTCATTCCAATAATTATACCGCCTTCTTCCTGAATTCTGTTAATGACTGTGGCGTTGTAACTTCCAATGTAGTTTTCCAGGGTCCTTGATGCAGCGGTGATGTGGAGGTCTTCCACGCTGATGTTACTCTTTACGCCTATGACCATTCCAGCTAATCTGCCAGTTTTTTCTCCATTTTTTATTTTTGAATCGATGTTTTTAGCGGTTTCACGCGCTTTATCATAATCAGTCTCTAAGAAAACATTTAAATTGGGGTTCTTTTTCTCAATTTCCTGAATGTATTGCTCCAGATTTTCTGAGGCTGTTATTTCATTAGATTTAATTAATTCTGACTTTTCTAAAAGATTCATGGGTTACACCAAGCCGTTTGGTAGGATATTTTTTATAGTATGATTTTGTATGATTGTTATTCTATTTCCCGATATAGAATTCTAGATTGTTATAGTTTTAATTGGTCATGTATAAAAAGTTAGATGTAAACCAAATTTATTCAATGATTCCAGTATACAATTGAATTTGGGGTTAAAAAAAGTAAGAGATGTTTAAAACTCCCGATAGATAGAGTACACCGATCAGTATAGGTTGATGGATGAAGTAAATAACCAGGGAATGTCTTCCTATGAATGTTAATATCCTGACTGGTAATTTATTAGAAAGATTAGGGAGCTTATATCTTCTCTTATAACCCCTGTACAGGATACTGGCGAAAAATATTCCCATTGAAACTACCCCAAACCAGGGCAGTAACGGGAAATAGTCCAGGGTAAAAAGATTTTGTGGAACGAATCCAAGCCACAACAACCAGGTGAAGTTAAATGTGAACATGCTGAGATAAGTTCCTACTATTATGAATATCACTCCAACGGCTAAATTCAGGTACCTGTACTTTTTATTGTACTTTAGGAATGGATACTGCAGGATAATGGCCAATCCTATGAAGTGCAGGATTCCGAAGATGATAAATTCCCCTCTGATAAAGATCCAGGTAACCAATGTAATAACCAGGCCCAAAGAGAATATCCATAATCCCCTTTTAAGATATTTGAAGAAAAAATCCCGTTCCCTTGCATAAGTTCCTAATATTTCAGTCCGTGTATAACTTAAATATAGTGAAATTCCAACCAGGAATATAAAAATACCAGCTATTAAACGTGGAAAATACCATAGGAATCCTGAAAAAATGTTTAAAGAATATACTCCGAAGTAGATGAGATCGAAGATGAAGTGGTAGGTTATCATCAGTATGATTGCCACTCCTCGTAGAAAATCAACTTCCCAGAATCTTTCCTGTAAATCCATTGTAATTTTCCACCATTATTAGTTACCTAGTGATTTATTAAAATAAATTCCCCAATACCTTGGGTCAAAATCTTTAATTTACTGGAAGTCAATACTACCAATTAATTTTCTTGAGGAACCGAAAATAACCGTAAGAGACATTGTAATTTCAATATTTTTAATACCAATGAAAAATATGTAATACAAATTAAAATGGGATAAAATGTTAGAGCTAATCTTGTTTGTCCTCACTTCCTTTGGTGTGGGGTTATCGGGAGCTTTAGTGCCTGGGCCGATGCTAACCGTTACCGTTTCTGACTCGGTAAAAAAGGGATTTTTAGCAGGACCATTGATGGTATTAGGCCATTTTATTATGGAGTTTATTTTGATAATCGTCATTTTGGCTGGTTTTAGCTGGCTGATTGGATCTACTGAAATTGCAATAATAATAGGAACTTTAGGCGGTATTATGCTTATTTATATGGGTTATACCACTGCAAAATCCAAGATTGATCTTCAAAATATTTCAGATAGGGATGAATCATCCAGTAAATATGGATCTATCCTCAAAGGGGCTGTAACCAGTATTTCTAACCCATACTTCTTCATCTGGTGGGCTACCATAGGTCTGGCTTTTTTATTTAAGGGGGTGGAAATTGCAGGCCTGGTGGGTTTGATTGGATTTATTGTAGGGCACTGGTCTGCTGATCTTGGATGGTTCAGTACTGTTTCATTTTTCAGCAGTAGAGAATCTAAGTTTATTAATGCAAAGAACTACAACATTATAATGAAAATTTGCGGCTTGTTTTTAATATTGTTAGGTGCATATTTCCTTATAATGGCACAGGCAAACTTTGTAAACCTCGGAATGTATTGAAAAACTTTAAAATTATAGAATTCAAGTGATTTTATGCAACAAGGGAAGGCAGTGGTTTTTGATAATTCAGGCACCTTAATTAAGAGATACAGGGTCCTGAAAAACATGAAAACAGGGGAAATTTGTGATCATGTCAATTCCATTGAAGTAGTTGATTATAATCCCAGCAGGGCGTTGGTTGTACTGCAAACAGATCCCTCAAAATGTGTAATGAAAGCAAATCCTGACAAGACAATCCATGACTTCCTACTGGAAAATAATGTTAATATCAGTTTAAGCTACTCCAATATGGATTTCCATGAAGATTTAATACTGGATATCATTAAAAACGACCAGTCCCATGTTTCAGATATCCAGGATACCGTAAATACTGTGATTGAAAAACATTACAACGTGCAAATCTGCAGTGGATCAGGGTTTATCATGAACATCGATAGTGGGGAAGTTGAGTTCACAATTACTGCAGGTGGTAAAATCTTTAATGAAGTCCCCATGGTGGTTAAGGAACTTAAGAGTAGGGGTGCGGAAATTTACGTTGCATCTGGTGATAGAACCAAATCATTAGAGCAGTTAGCAGAATATATACATATTCCTCATAATAATGTATGCGGTACTGTAGATTCCTGGCAAAAGAGAGATATCGTCCGGAAACTTAAACAAAATAACAAGGTTATGATGGTGGGTAACAGTTCTAACGATCTAATGGCTATTGAAGAGGCAGATATTGGTGTACTAACACTTCAACAAGGGGAATTTGTTCCAGAAAGGTTGTATAATAGCTCTGATGTGGTTATTCATAATATAAAGGAAATTTTGGACATTGAATTTTAATTTTATTGGTGTTTAATCATTCAATTTTTGAGCAAATATATTCTACAGTAGAAAAAATTTATATAAAAATACTTCTACAGTAGAATAATACAAAACACTTAAAATTGTTTTTTTTTATCAATGAAATCTTTTCATAAAGAAGATAGCCAAATAAACCAATGAACTATATTCAGGAGAAATAAAAGCCACCCCAGTGGCTATTATTGCACATATTGGTAAATATAAATTCATAATTTGTTGGTTTTTTATAAAATTTTTATCAACTGTTTTATTAATTAAATTATGTTTCACTGCATAATACCAGTTGAAATTAAAAAACATTCCAATTAAAAACAGGTTCAAATGGAAAAATATCATTGGTACTGTAAGGTACCCGTAGTCCCCCACTAAGTTCGTGGAAAACGGTACCAACGCCACCAACAGCAGCCAGAAAATAGTAATTAACATTATTCCCTGATCTACCTTTGCTATGAAATTGAACTGAGAATGGTTAATTCTCCAAAAGGATGCCAGGAGAATGAAACTCAATGCATAAATAAAAAATTGCGGGGCCATTCGGGTAAGAATATCTAGAATTTGAACGTTAGTTGCAGGATAAGGAATTTGAGGAACGTTAAGATTTAAAACCAATAATGTCATTGCGATTGCAAAAATACCATCTACTAAAGTTTCAATACGCTTAGTACTCGGTAGATCTTCCTTATTTGTATTGTTATTTGATTTCATGTTTTTATTAAATTTTTAATTAGAAAATATCGACGTTCCAATATCAATTTAAAATATAAATTGGTATCAAGTATCAATTTGTTTTCATATTAAACTTATTTCAAGTTAATTATTTCATAATCCATAGTTCCTAACCCGATTTCTTCTGCATATTTTAGTTGAATAACTGCATCAACATGCTTCCAGACACCTTTAAATTTATCGGACTTTTCGGCATGATTATCATGCAACAGGGAATCTTTAAACCCTTTTTGTTGATTTACCAGTTGATAACTGGCATAATCTAAAGCAACCGGGTCAGTAGATGCTAGAATACCAATATCAGGGACTAAAGGAGCATCACTCCACGGTACACAATCACAGTCTGGTGTAATATCGGTTAGGAAATTGATGTAACCTACCTTCCCCATCTTATCTTTAACTGCACCATATGAATATTCCATCATTCTTTCCATAAATACAGGTATATCTTCCCAGTTTAAAGTGATGGCAGAGTCAGGGCATAATTCCAGACAGTTGTTACAAGCTATACACATATCTAAATCAATTTGTGCTTTTTTATCCTGTAGATACATGGCATATGTGGGGCATTCACCTATACAAACTCCGCATGCAGTACAGGCATCTGTAATTACCGGTTTGTTCATCTCATGCTGCTCTATTTTTCCCTGGGCAGATGCACAACCCATGGCCAAGTTTTTAAGTGCCCCTCCAAATCCGCTCATGGCATGGCCCTTGAAGTGTGACATTACAATCATGCTATCTGAGCTAAGGATGTCACCTGCAATTTTAACCTTTTTAAAGTGTTTTAAACCAACTTCAACTGGTTTCCAGTTTTCTGCCTGTAATCCGTCTGCAATGATCAATGGCGCCCCAACAACCGAGTAATCAAAACCATTTAATATGGCAGTTTGCAGGTGGTCTGCTGAGTTATGTCTGCTACCATAATACAAAGTGTTTGTGTCGGTTAAAAATGGTTTTCCCCTGTTTTCTAATATTTTATCCACCACTGACCGTATGAAAATTGGTTTAATGAATGAATCATTTCCTTTTTCACCGAAATGGAGTTTGATGGCTGTTAAATCGTTCATGCCAACCAGTTTATTTAACCCACTTTCATCAAAAAGTCTTTTAATTTTATTCACTTTATTATCGAACTGGCTTCTCGATCTTAAATCAGCGAAATAAACTTTACTGGACATGTGCATCTTTCCTATAATTTATAAAAATTTCCTTGCTTTTTAAAACATTTTCATAGTTGTTGAGTTCAATTATTACATTATCTAATCCTTTTAATAAGTTTAAATTAAGATTACCTTCTCCCAAACTTAGATGCTGATCTTTTTCACCGTTGTTATCGCTTAAATGGTAGTAACTAATATTTTTCAGGGCCAGAAAAGATCCTACATCCCCATTGGTATTAGCATGACCCAGGTCAACGGTTGCATGCATGCCACATTCCTTGATAAAATATGAATGTTCCTGGGCTGTGTTGCAGAAGTAAGCATATCTGTTGGGCATGTTTTCCACTGATAAAATCACACCCTGATCATTTGCATACTGGTTAGCTTCAGTCAGTGTTTCTATAGAGTATTCTTTCCCCATACCCCTAACACGATCCTCTAATCTGTGAATTAATCCTGGATGGGTGGTTATTACCTTTGCTCCTGTTTCCACAGCCATATCAATGGTTTCCTTTATCTGGATCAGTGTTTCTTCCCTGATTCCTGGGTTGAGACTGGCTGGGTTCTGGTCTATGGTGGGTGCATGGAGGGTAATATCTATGTCGTAAGATTCAAATATCTGGAATGGTTCTTTACCAAAGCTTAAGGCTATTCTTGGCCAGGTATTTGGTCCTTCACAGAGTATTTCCATCATGTTAAAACCATCACTGGAGGCAGTCTCCAACCATTCTTCAAATGATTTCATAAAGAGTGATAGTGTGGAAAAACCTATTTTCATCGTTGATCTCCTGATTTTAATTATTATAATCCTTTTATAATCTATTATAATCCTTTATTATTTTTTGACATTTCAATTTTTTTATCATTTATGGTTGTATCAGAAAGTTTATATAATATTACGATATATCCAGATAAACTATATCAAAAATTGATATATAATTTACGTATATATTTGGAGTTGAACATGGAATGAAACAGGATTCAAATTCCCACTATGATGTGAATCTAGAAAATAAATCCTTTGATGATAATGAAATTGACAATGAAGCATTCAAAGAGGAAATTAAGAAGTTAAATAAACATGAAAGAAAGATGATTAAAGAACTCATGAGAGGATTCGGAAGAATCATTATACTATGGATTATAAGTAAAAATAGAAAGCATGGATATGAAATCATGACTAAACTGCACGAATCCACTTCTTTTGACCATAAAATGCCCAGTGCCAGTATGATATACCCTTTACTACATGGTCTGGAAAGAAAAGGACTTATAAATGGAACATGGGAATACCACGGGAAAAGAAAAGTAAAATATTATGAAATAACATCAGAAGGAAAAGAAAGCCTGGAAAGAATCAAAGGGTTATTTTCTAAAAGGCAGCCCCCAGGTGACTTATATCAGGAATTCATGGAAGACATGTTTTCTCTTAAAAAAATAAAAAATTGAGGAATGTTATGAAATATGCAATAGAAACCTTTGATCTCACCAAAAAATACGGAGATTTTTTGGCAGTGGATAAATTAAACCTTAAAGTAAAAGATAAAAGCATTTTTGGATTTTTAGGTCCAAATGGTGCGGGTAAAACTACAACCATTAAAATGCTTACCTGTCTAATCCAGCCATCATCAGGAACTGCAAAAGTATCCGAATATGATATTGTGGAAGATCCCAATGAAGTCAGGCAAAAAATTGGTATGGTTCCCCAGTTAGTAAGTTTATATGGAGATTTAACCGCCAGGGAAAATGCTGAATTATGCGCAGACTACTATGGACTGCCAAAAGACCTTAAAGAGGAAAGAATAGATGAATTGATGGAACTGGTTGACATCAAATACGCGCAAAACAAATTGGTAAGACAGCTTTCCGGAGGGCAGAAACAGAAAGTATCTGTAGTAGCCAGCCTGGTTCATCAGCCTGAAATACTTTTTTTAGATGAGCCCACCATTGGCCTGGATCCCACTACCAAAAGTGTGCTCTGGGACCTTATTCAGGAACTTAACCACGAAGGACGCACCATAATACTGTGCTCCCATGACATGTACGAGGTAGATATGTTATGTGACCATGTGGGAATAATAGACAAAGGCCTATTAGCCGCCTACGACACTCCTCAGGGACTTAAAGATGACATCCTGGAGAACCAGGATAAAAAAACTGGATTGAACATCAGCCAGATCATGCGTGATCTGGAAGAAAATTCCAATGTCAATAACATCTCATCATTCCAGAAACTGAAAGGAAGTATGATAGAATCAGAAAAAGCAAATGCCCGAGAAATCAGTGTAAAAATTGATAACATGTGTGCCCCCATAATGGAAGAACTGGAAAAATTGCCTTTCATATTTGAAATAGCTCCAACTAAGTCTGGTAGGATTAGTATAAAAATAGTTAACTCTGCAGATGCAGTAACAGCTGTTTTGAATACCATAATAAAATGCCAAGGAAGTATCTCCTCCATATCAACAAAAGATCCATCATTAGAGGATGTTTTTATGAAAGTAACCACCAAACACGAAGTAGAAGGTGAATAGAATGGTAGAAGGCAAAAAAATTATGTGGATGCTTAAAAAGGATCTTTTAGTTCTTTGGAGGCATAAACCACGTCTTTTCTCCATATTTCTTTTTCCCATCCTTATGATCGCACTTTTCGGTTATGGTATGGGTGGTGAAATTGACAACCTCCCAGTAGTGGTGGTAAAACAAAGTAGCGGTCCAATAACCGATCAAACACTCAGCGCCATTAAAGGCATGGCACTTTACGATGTTAAGGATATCATAACGGATCCTGATAATGCAAAGGATATGGTTAAAAATGGACAGGTAAAGGCAGCCATAATACTTCCCTCAGATTATGAGGACATCAATAGTTCGCAATCAAAAGCAGTGACTATCTATGTTGATTCATCAGATCAGATGGCGACTCAGACATTGGTTCCAGTTACCCAAGCACTCTTTACCCAGATATCAACCCAGATGGGTCTGGCGAAAATACAGACAGCCACAGCACAAACCACAGCAAACCCATCATCCCTTTCAGCCATCAACTATCAAAGTATCACCAACACCATTAACTTCCAGATTGTCAAACAATACGGTGATATAAAATATATTGACTTCCTAGTTCCGGCCATTATAGCCTTGACAGTTATGATGGGTGCCATGATGAGCATGGGTGAATCATTAGCAGGTGAAAGGGAAAGAGGTGAACTTGCCAGGTTATTCATGACCCCCACCTCTGTAGCCACGGTTGTGGGTGGAAAAATAATGTCCAGATTGGTTATTCAAACCTCCACTGCACTGGTACTTATTGGATCAGCCATATTACTCTTTGATATAACTATTGCCGGCAGTATGGTACTTACCATTTTTCTATTAATTTTAACGGCCCTTTGCTTTGTAGGGTTTGGGATCATGGTCTCAGCCAGGGTAAGTACCCAGGAAGATTATGTCCAAATGATAATGCCCTTTACCATGCCCATGATGTTCATATCAGGAGTGTTCTATCCTTTAGAAACCATGCCCTGGATATTCCAGAAATTAGCTTACATCGCACCCCTAACTTATGCTAACGATGCCTTAAGGGGAGTAATGTTAAAAGGATTAAACATCGGTGACATATGGATAGATGTGGTTGTTCTATTAGGATTCACAGCATTATTCTTTATCATGGGAGTAATTAGATTTAACAGGGATATTTAATATGGATATAAAGGAAACAAAACAAAATGGAAATAATTTAGGAGATTGAATATGATTGATAACAATAACAAGATCATCGGATTGATTATGGTGGGTTTTTTAGTTTTTATAATCTCATTTACACCTGTATCAGCTGTAGATTGGCCAATGTTCCACCAAAATACCCATAATACCGGATTTTTGGTCCAGCCTGGAGATTTCGCCCCCAAACTCTGGAATTTCGACACTGGTAGCAGCATCCGATCATCACCAGTAATTATGGATAAAACCCTATTTTTTGGAGCTGACAATGGCATAATATATGCTGTAAATATGGAGGATGGAACAAAAGCATGGGAATATAAAACAGAGGGCGCTGTAACTTCATCCCCTGCAGTTATTGGTGATACCCTCTACATAGGATCATCAGATGGATATATATACGCCATTAAAGCAGCGAATGGTGAATTAAAATGGAAGTATAAAACAGGTGCCTCTGTTGAATCATCACCGGCAGTTGTTAATGGAACAGTTTATGTGGGATCTGATGATAAAAACATTTACGCATTAAATTCTGATGACGGTAGCCTCCTATGGAATTATGAAACTGGGAAAGCCATAAAATCTTCACCAAATGTATTTAACGATACATTATATATTGGGTCTGATGATGGAGTTATATATGCCATAGGTGCGCAAAATGGAAGTTTAATCTGGCACTATACAACAGGAGATAAAGTTCAATCATCACCAGCTATCTTCAATGGAACAATGTTTGTGGGTTCAGACGATGGAAAGATATATGCCTTGAACACCACCAGTGGAACAGTTAACTGGACCTATCCCATGGGCAAATCAGTGCGAGCATCTCCCACCATTGATGAGTTTAACTATAACCTTTATGTGGGGGCAGATAATGGTCAATTTTCATGTCTGGACACTCGTAATGGAGCCCATAAATGGTCGGTACAAACAGGAGCTGCCATACAATCAACTGCTGCGCTTTCCGGTAATCGGACCGTTTTCGGAGCTGATAACGGAAAATTGTATGTTTTGAATAAATTCAGTGGAAATAGTGAATGGACTTATGAACCAGGTTATTACCTCTTCAATGCACCCATAATCTCTTCCCCAGCTGCCTATGGAAATATGACATACTTTGGAAGTAACGACGGATACCTCTACGCGGTGAATATTGAAAAAAAGAGCTCAATCATATCCATATGGGCTTACTACTTGGTTGCAATTTTAGTTATCATCGTGGCAGTGATTATCGCACTGAGAATATTAAGAACCAGGTTTAAAAAAATGGTAAATTAATTTATAGGGAGTTTTCCCTATTTTATTTATTTTTTATTTTTGTAATGTAAGTAAAAAAATAATTAAATAAACAAAAACACTTATGGAATAAAATTATGAATTGAAAAAAATAATTATTAGAATAAATTAATAGAATAAATTAATGAATTGAAAAAAATTTAAATGGATCTTTATTAACCTATACAAGAATGCCCATAAAATTGATTCACCCCATTAAATCAATTATAACTTGCTAAGTTGTATTTCTATGGCGGATACGTTGGTGTTTGATCCTTCGTTGCTCATTATTTCTTCTGTGCTTATTTCTATTCCGCTAATGTCAGCGTCGGTTATGAACCTATTTCGTACGATTTCAGCAACATCTACTGCTCTACTAATGGCTCTACCTCTTGCTTTTAAAACAACTTCCGGAGCTCCACCGTTCATCTGAGTCACTACAGCTAAAACATAATTCATTACTGGTTTGTTTCCAATGTATACTATATTTTCCTCTGACATTCACTTACCTCCAAGAAAATCCAATGATTGTTTTTAATCTGCTAATCTTATTTAAAGTTTACGAGATTAAGATGGGAGTTTTAACAAAATTTTTCCTTATAACCACCATTAAAGTAATAAAATCATGTATCATCTAAAAAAATTGGGATTCGTTTTGTTTGGATGTTTATTTTCTTCTGCCTCCAAGGTTTCCCTTATTTTTTTAGCCAACCTTATTGCTCCCTCAAAACCAAATGTTAACTCCTGACCATGCATAACATCTATTAATGGTATTCCCAGCTCAGCGGATAGCCCAATTTCACCCATTCCACCAAATATTATGTCTGGCTTTAATTTTTTCGTTTCATGAAGTATTTCTAAGTAGTCTGGCTGTTTAAGAATTACTGGATTAATTTTTCTCATTTTAATTATCTTATCCAACTTAAAATCTGTGTATTTTCCTTCAAAATCCAGACAGATTATTACCGGTTCCATGCCAAGTTCCGATAAAAAATCAGTGAGTGCAATGACCCGGGTTGCACCTGCTACAATAACGGCTTTTTTATTGGTTAAGTAGGGGATATATGCTTTTAATTCCCTTTCCGCCCTTTCTTCATCCTCAGCAAATATGTATTCTTTATCAAGTTTCTTACAGATTTCCTGGAGATAATTTGCTGTTGCATTTACACCTAATGGAAGGTTTTCATGCAAAAATGGGATGTTAAATCTATTTTCCATCAATTCACATGGCTCCACTCCTGAAGCCTCACACATGGAGATATTTAAGGATGCCTCTGGTACTTTTTTAATCTCATGTAACGTGCACCCTGAGATTAAAACACAGTTTAATTTTATACCCAGTTTATCGAAATATTCCTTAATAATTTTTAAATCTGGGCCTCCTCTGTATTGTCCTATGAGATTGACCAAACCATTATTTGTATTAACCTTTTCCACTGGTTCGTCCATCAAATCAATTAAAACAGTCAAACATTCTATGTAACCCTCTATTTGACTCCCTTCGAATCCCCCGGAGCTGATGGTCAATAGATTTGCGTTTACATTGTTTTTAGCCTTTTCAATAACATTATCAATGTTTTCACCGATTATACTGCTTGCACAAGAAGTTAAAACAGCGATGAGCTGTGGTGAATATTTCTCATCTACTTCGCAGATTTTCTGGTGGAGTTTATCCTCACTACCAAATACTACGTCGTTTTGATCCATTTCTGTAGATAGTATCCTGACCGGTCGGCTGCTGCGCATGCTCAAAAGATATTTTATGTGATAATAGCAGCCTATGGGTCCGTGTATTAAGGGTATGGCTCCTTTAATTCCCAATACACCCCGGATTACTCCAAATAGTTTACAGGTTCTTAGTGATTCCATGATCTTGCTAATTAGGTCAAAAAATTATTCTCATTTGTTTTGAGTGTAAGATTTTTTTCAATAACAGGATGTAAATCCTCTTCCATGAAAAGTTTGTCAAGTATGATTGTTTAAAATGGTTTGATAGAATGTTTGTCAAAGATTCCGATGGAATTTTTTACCAATATAATCATTTTGACAAGTTCCACTCAACCCAAAATTATCTAAATTAAATTTATAGTTATTTTTCCACCAGTATCCTGTTTATAGCGTATAAAACAGCTTCTACACTGGCCAGAACAATATCTTCTGCTGCGGAGCGTCCAATTGCGTTATTTCCTTTTTTATCCCCAACTATAACAAAGACCTCGGCTAATGAGTCAGGACCCCCAGTAATTGCTTCAATATTATATTCTTTAAGCTCCATATGGGCAGTTTCACTCATCAGACTTTTAATCGCATTTATTGCTGCGTCTACTGGTCCTACGCCCGTCCTGGCTGCGGTACCTATCTTACCATCTATGTTGAGTTTAACTGTTGCAGTAGGCATCACGTTGTCCCCGGTCATAACTGTGAATCCTTCGAGTTTCACCACCTCATTTTCTGCCCGGCCAAGAACAGTCTCTGACATTGCCTTTAAATCCGCGTCAGTCACGCATTTACCCTTATCTCCTAGCTTTTTCACCTGGTCATATATCTGGTCAAACTGCTCACCAGTGAGTTCTATTCCAAATTCGTCTAATTTAGATTTTATAGCATTTGCACCAGTATGTTTACCCAGAACTATTTTTCTGCTATGCCCTACCATTTCTGGAGTGAGTGGTTCATAAGTTTCGGCTTTTTCCAGTACTCCGTGGACGTGTATGCCTGCTTCATGGGCGAATGCATTTTCACCGACGATTGCCTTGTTTGGGGGCATTCTAATCCCGGTTATCCTGGATACCTGCTCGGATGCATCCATTAAGAGCCGGGTGTTGATGTTCATATCTACTCCATAATCGATAGAGAGGGCCATAACCACTTCTTCCAATGATGCATTCCCTGCACGTTCCCCTAACCCATTTATGGTAACATGCACCTGTTCAGCACCAGCTTCCACCGCGCTGAGGGAATTTGCAACGGCCAGTCCAAAATCATTGTGACAGTGCACACTTAAGGGGACTTTCAGGTAATTTTTAAGTTCAGATATGAGGTAACGCATTGAAACTGGGATCATAACCCCCACAGTGTCAGGTACGTTAATATAATCCACGTTAGCACTTTCCACTGCCTGGTATACTTCTTTTAGGTACTGGAATTCCGTCCGTGTTGCATCTTCAGCAGAGAATTCTGCAGTTATACCATGGTCCTTAATGTGCTCCACAGCCTCCACTGCCATGTTTAAGATTTCTTCTTTACCTTTTTTTAACTTATATTCACGATGTAATGGCGATGTCCCAATGAATGTATGTATATAATCTGTTCCAGAGTCGATAGCCGCATCTATATCATTTTTAATCGTCCTTGCTAAACCACATATATGGGCATCTAAGCCAAGTTCAACTATTTCCCTGGCTGCCTTTCTTTCACCTTCTGAAGATGCAGGGAATCCCACCTCCATGGTGTCAACACCTAAATTATCCAGTCTTTTTGCAATTCTGATTTTCTCATCAACAGTCAGGGCAACACCGGGAGTTTGTTCCCCATCCCTAAGGGTGGTGTCAAAAATTCTAACTCTTTCTGGTAGTTTCATAGTCCCTTTAACTTCGTCTATATACATAAAAATCCGCCTTAAATTTGATTTATTTGATAGGTGATTAATTATTATGATTTATTGAAGCGTATATAAGTTCCTATAATTTTAAGTACCCATAATCAAACTTAATAAATCCCTTAAGCCAGTGGATATTCCTAGAATAAGGATTGCTAACTTCAACATGTTCTTAATTGTTTTATCTTCAATGTATCTATCTATAACATATAATGCAAGTAATATTACAGCGATTTTAAGTGGGAACATCACCAAGGCTGTACCGGTTAGGCCTATTAAAGCGTTGGGAAGTACATGCTGCTCCATGTAGGGATAAAAATCAATGGCCACAAATGTGGCACTGGCATCGAATAACTGAGCTATTAAAACACTTAAATTAAATTTGTCTTTTAATAAATCCCATTTGTTTCTTAAAAGTATAAAAACAGATGAAACCAGCGCCCATGATCCCAATACCTGTGCTAATGCCACCAAGTTAATCTGATTTATGTTCAGGATGTTGGGTATACATATTAACACCCCCACCAAGATGATGAGGTACCTGTAATCTAGATTTGTCTTCTTTTCAATGTAAACCGAAACCAGAAGAGTAATGATGGTTGCTAAACCAGTTATGATGTATATCCCCGGTGTGATTAGCAAGTAGCTAAGTGGGTAGATGCCATTATCAACCAGTGCCCGGGTACTTGATCCAAAGAATATGAATGGTATAACTGGAATTATTAATTCTTTAGGGTCCTTTTTAATGTACCGGAACATCTTGATAAGTAAAATTATAACTATACCCAGTACAAGGCCGAAAACGAGTGTGTTAAAGATATTGTAACCCTGGCCAAAGTAGATCAGGTGGGTGGTAACGAATTCATACACCTGAGATTGTAAATCCAGTAACATGAAACTCATTTACTTTGTCTTATGATTTAAAGGTAGTTTAATTAAGATTTAAGATGGTTGATAAGATTTGAAGATGGGATAAATAAGAGTTATAGAATGGTGATTAAGTGTTAAAGACGGGTTAATAAAGTGTTTAAGACGGGTTAAATAAGTTATTAAAGATAGGTTAAAAAAAAGTATCCTATAAAGTGTTGATTATCTTCTTTCTGATTACTTCTTCCATTATGAGGTATAATGGGGTTCTATCACCGAATACGTTGGTTTTTCCAGATAAAATAGCCTTGATTACGCTGTCTGTTGTTAGATCGGCTTTGAGTTCAGTTACACAGCTACCAATTGCACCCAGAAAGTGGGCATCACTTGATCCAATCTGGGGAATGCCCCTCTTTTTTGCTAATTTACTCGCCCGCCAGTTGGATATACCAAATATGTACCGGCTGTTCAGAGTTTCAATGGCATCCAAATCCAGATCTTTCACATAATCACATAAACCCTCCCTGTAACGGACGAATGGGTGAGGAACAATGGCTATACCTCCTTGGGATCTTATTTGCTCTATGGTATCTTCAGGTGATTTTCCCATTTCAACTTCTTCAGTTATACCAAGTGCAACTATGTGACCTTTACTGGTGGTAACTTCCATGGCAGGTATGACCAGAATATCATCCATTTTTTCTGCAATCTTCATGGCCTCCTGAGAACCTTTGATGGTATTGTGATCTGCTATAGCAATAGCATCAAGTCCAATTTTCTTGGACCTATTTATAATCTGCGCAGGCTTTGGCGTGGCATCACCAGAATATATGCTATGGATATGCGGGTCTAGGATCATTTAATCATCTTTCTAAACTTTTACTTATTTTTATAATGAATGATATTTTTTATAATGAATGGTCTTCATGTGTTTTACAATGAATGGCCTTTATGAGTCCGGCAGGTCCGGCCATCATAACATCCCCTGCTGGGGCTGCATTATGGACTTTAAAATGTGTTTCATTGAGGATTCCTCTTCGCGGTCCGGTGGCCACCAGGCATTCAAAATCTCCAATTGGTTCTACAACCCATGCCCCATGGCCACCATCTCCGTGTAACTGTTCATGAGTGAGAGTTCCCAGTGCCAGTTCTTTAACAAATCTGTTTATTTTATCAGTGGTTAACATACCGGTGTGGTGTTCGAAAACACCACAAATTTTACCATCTTTAAAGGCAGCAGCCAGAGTATGGCCGTTACCAACATCTAATGCTACGAAACTATTTAAATCCTTAACATATTCATCACATGTGGCCCCACAGATGGATGCAAACTTGGAATCCATAATAGCAACCTCATATTCGTTAAGAGTTCTTAGAACCCCGTTCATCCTGGTAAAATAATTGGGGGCAGTGTTGAAAAAGGCGAATTCCTCGGGTGGCTGGGATGTTTCCAGTTTTTCGCTGATCTTATTGAAACGGAAGTTACGGTCACCCATACTCTCTGAATATCCATGATCCTGAACAGCAACTCCTAAGTAGTCAAAATCCAGTTCCACATCAAATCTATCGAATGCTTCCTCAATTGCATCTAAATCTACGTCCTTAAGTTCTATCTCTGTAAGTTCCATTTCTGAAATTTCAGGGTGTTCTCCGGAAGGGATTATTTCAATGCCTAATGATTTAACTCTGTTCAAATCATCCCGTACTGTCCGTGCAGAATTTTCAGTCATTAATACCCTGTATCCCTTATGAATATGGTTTTTTATCCCTTTATTTATGGATCCTCCGCCCATGGTCTCGCCACTTAAATACAGATGATTATTTAGTTTACGAATTTTTTCGGCAAAAATCCTGGTTGGTGAGGGTAAAACCATTTTATAAGAGTTTTCAATGGGTTGTTCTGAGTCATACAACATTATGTCTTGGGTCCATGCTCCCACATCTATGGCTAGTATCTTCATGAGAATTATTATTGGATTCTGGATTAAAAAACCTATCTTATGTACAAATATGTTCAACAAAGTTTAAATAGTTACAAGACTTAATCAAATAATCACAATTGTTTGAATCATAAAATATTAAAATTTAAATAAATTCCAAAATTGAAAAAATTACTAAGGAATGTGATTTTATGTACAAGATTACACTATCGGAAAAAGACACTCCAAAGAAATGGTACAACCTAAATGCGGATTTACCTGTGGAATTCCCAGAATACTCTCAGACCGATGAAGGGAAACAAATTGAAAATTTACCTCGTATATTCTCCAAGGGAGTCCTAGAACAGGAAGTATCAACCGAACGATGGATTGAAATTCCAAAAGAAGTTAGAGACATTTACCAACAAATTGGCCGACCAAGCCCCCTATTCAGGGCAAAAGGACTGGAACAACATCTGGAAACTCCAGCCAAGATATTCTACAAGCGTGAGGACATGTCACCCACCGGTAGCCATAAATTAAACACTGCCCTTGCTCAGGCATATTATGCGAAAAACGACGGTATTGAAAGGCTCACAACAGAAACTGGAGCAGGACAGTGGGGAACTGCCTTAGCCCTAGCATGTAGACTCATGGGGTTAGATTGTTTAGTGTACATGGTTAAAGTATCCTTCCAACAAAAACCCTACCGTAAAACCATCATCAAACTCTACGATGGAGAAATCATCCCATCACCAAGTACTACCACAGATTTCGGTAAAAAAATACTGGCTGAAACCCCTGACCACCCCGGATCACTGGGAGTAGCCATATCAGAAGCTGTAGAAATAGCATTAAACGATGATAAAGCATATTACTCTCTGGGAAGTGTATTAAATCATGTTATGCTACACCAAACCATTATCGGACAGGAAATAAAGATGCAATTAGATCAAATCGATGCAACACCTGATGTGATGGTGGGATGTATCGGTGGCGGAAGTAACTTCGCGGGTTCAACTTTCCCCTTCATTAAAGACAAATTAAATGATGATCTGGATTGCCAATTCATCGCAGTAGAACCATCAGCATGCCCAACTGTTACTCAAGGAGATTACAAGTACGATTTCGGTGACACATGCGGTTTCACACCACTGATAAAGATGTACACTCTGGGACATGATTACATAGCCCCATCTGTACATGCCGGAGGACTGCGTTACCATGGATTATCACCCCAAGTATCTCTACTTGCCAATGAAAAAATAATAGAAGCACGTACCGTTCACCAGAAAGATGTCTTCGAGAGCAACAAAATATTTGCCCAAACTGAGGGTGTAGTACCAGCGCCAGAAACAGGACACGCAATTAAGGTTGGAATAGATGAAGCTATAAAGTGCCGTAAGACTGGGGAAGAGAAGAACATAATTATAAACTTTTCAGGACATGGTTTACTTGACCTTCAAGGTTACGAGGATTTCTTGGAAGGTGAATTAGAGGATTAAACTATTTAATCCTATTTTTATTTTTTTAATTAAGAGATTATTTTTTTATAAATTTTTTATTACACATTTGGTTTTTCTTATTATTTTTAGTATTAACAATGAAGGGTATTAGTTATTATCCAAAAATTCCGTTATTTATTATTAGCAAGACCACAATAATGCCTGATAACATTTTATTTTTCCAAAATAAGCATGTAATCACTTCAAAATTTAGCGAAATATATAAATAAGATGGTATTTATAACACCTATCAGCTAATTTTAGGCTTATTCATACACCTAATAATTGGCTCATTCATAAAATAAAATTTAGAAATAGAAAATAACTCAAAAATGAACTATAAATAGAAAAAATAGAAGCAGGTGATTTAAATTGAGGCAAAACATAGCCTTACTATTAATTGGAGTAGTGGTATTGGCAGGAATTGCAGGTGTACTGGCCATGACCATGTTCAACACCAACAACACAACTAACAACACCACGAATATATCAGATGATAATAACACCACTACAACTCAAAAAAACGTAACAACTGACTCAGACAATCAACAATCTTCGTCACAAGAAGAAAACGATGACGGTGAAGAAAATAACAACGGGGGCGGTAATGATGGGAGTGGTTATTCTCCTATAGGGGATCCTAATTATCCAGGAGGATCCACATAATTTAAAGGTGATTTAATGAATTTTAAAAAATTTTTACCAATTTTTGCTGTGCTTATGCTTATGATTTTGAGTATGGGGGCAGTTTCGGCAGCTGATGTAAGTAATCAGCAGGTTGGTGTGGCTTCTGGTCAGGTTAAAAAGTATGTGGAAACCGAGGCTAGTCTACCATCGGCAGTTACGGTTGGTAGTGAGAATGTGACATCTCCACAGTTCCTTTACCTGTTAACTAAAAGCACGACCAATGTTAACAGTGGTATTAGTAGTAGTATAGCTATTAAAAATCTGGCTGTTCCATCAAAACCCAGTGAATCTGTAAAAAGCGGGACACTAACCAAATCACAGTATATAACCCTCGCAAACAGTATCAATCAATTCATAAATACAAATGGTAGATTACCCAACTTCGCCAACACTAATTTGGGTACCATGCGCTACGAAACATTAACTTACACATACAGCAGCATAATGAACTTCTACAACACAAACAAAAGACTTCCCAACTATGTTTCAGTAAAACCATGGTCAACAATCAGCAAACCAACACCACCAACACCAGGTACTGGTGTTTCATCAAAACAAATCGCGGAATCAGCATCATCAGTTAAATCATTCATGGAGTCCAACGACCACGTTCCATCCACAGTTAAAGTTGGTAGTCAGACTGTTACATCCCCGCAATTCTTATACCTATTAACAAAAGGAACTGTTAATTTAAACAGCGGTAGCAGCAGCAATATAGCTATTAAAAACGTAGCTAATCCAACAAAACCCAGTGAATCAGCAAAAAGCGGAACACTAACCAAATCAGATTATGTAAAAATTGCAAATAGTATCGCTATTTACATAACAAAAAATAATAGGGCACCAAACTATGCATCGAGTAAACTGGGAAATATACGCTATGAATCATTAGTTTACATATACAGTAACATAATGAGTTTCTACAATAGTAAAAATAGACTTCCTAACTATGTTTCAACAAAACCCTGGTCATCAGAATCATACGGACCATTAGGTAAGTTAAATGGCACAGTCAAGTACACCAGTACTTTGTTGGGTGAAAATTCATATGGTTACGCCCTAAAATTAAGTTCCTATGGTTCGGGTACTAATAAAGTAGCTATAATCATAGGTGTTCATCCCCAGGAAGTTCAAGCCCACATAGCAATGCTCAATGCAATAGATTCATTACATTCTTCCATGAAAAATATAAAGATCGATGTCTTTGCCGTTGTGGTGAAAGATGGATCAGACTATGCACTTGGAAGATCTCGTGGACAGGATCTAGCCAATAAATACGTGGTACCTAATATAGGCAGTTCTTACAAGCTGGTTATTGATACTCACAGTCACAGAGGATTAGGATCATATACTTCTGCTAATTTCATGTTTGCACCTTATGCAGATACAAAGTCAAAAAGCTATGCTAATCAAATAATAGGACAAACCAATGGAAATCTTGAGTACCTTAACATCGAAGACGGTACCAGTCCACAATACGTAACCATACCTATAGCTAAAAAAGGAATACCAACACTAATCTACGAACAATATTTAAACCAGCCAAACTACGCAAAAGTCCTATACAACAACGCTCTGCAAGTAGTTAAATCTGTAAATACGATATTTGCATAGATAAAGGTTTTTAGGTCAAATTAATTTTTTTTGACCAATAAATTCTTTTTTTTATTTTGTTTTGTAATTGATCGAGATGATACTCCTTTTAATTTAGAATTTATTTTTCATATATTATCATCATCATAAAAGGAAATTGAGTAAATATTTATACTGCTGATTTCCATAACATTTATTATAACACTAATTAACCATTATTTGGAGGATTAATAATTATGTATAATATAGGGGAAGCTTTAATTGGAAGCGGAAATGAAGTTGCTCACATTGATTTAATTATTGGAGAAAAAGACGGCCCAGTAGGTACGGCATTTGTGGAAAACATGACCAGCCTATCCATAGGACATACTCCTCTTTTAGCTGTTATTAGACCAAATCTACTGACCAAACCCGCTACATTGATAGTGCCAAAGGTAACAGTTGGCTGTCTGGATGATGCTAACAGAATATTTGGACCAGCACAAACAGCCATTGGAAGGGCTGTGGCTGATGCCGTAGCTGAAGGCATAATTGATAAAGAAAAAGCAGAAGATTTGGTTATTCTTGTCACAGTATTTATCCACCCCGAAGCTAAGGACTTCCGAAAGATCTACCAGTACAACTATGGTGCCACAAAACTGGCCCTTAAAAGAGCCATGGATACTTATCCATCAACCGAAAAGGTCACCGCAGAAAAAGACAGAGGTACTCACCCAATAATGGGCTTCAAGGCTGTAAAACTATGGAATCCCCCTTACCTACAGGTCGCTTTAGATCTGGACAGTATAGAGGACATGGAACGTATTATAGACAGTCTACCTAACAGAGAACGGATCCTCATAGAAGCTGGTACACCACTGGTTAAGAAGTTCGGCGTGGGCATCATAAGTAAAATTAGGGAAATTAGAAGGGATGCATTCATCATCGCGGACCTGAAAACCTTAGATGTTGGTCGTATTGAGGTTAAAATAGCAGCAGACGAAACAGCAGATGCAGTGGCTATATCTGGACTTGGAACCAGTGAATCCATCCAGAAAGCAATTCAAGAGGCATCTAAACAGGGAATATATTCCATACTGGATATGATGAACGTGGAGAACTTCCTGGAAAAACTTGAAGGACTCACATACAAACCAAACATACTCTTACTACATCGTAACGTTGACCTGGAAACATATAAAGCAGAAAAAGGAGAGAACCTGGGCGACATGACCGAATGGGGTAATATAAAAGAAATCAAAGAGATCCTGGGTGAAAACAGACTAGTGGCCGTTGCCGGTGGAATCACCCCGGATAAGGTGGATGAAGCCTTAGGAAGCGGCGCAGATATTATAGTAGTGGGACGTTACATCATTGGATCTAGAGATGTAAGACGTGCAGCAGATGACTTTCTTAAATATTTCCCCCAGGACCCGGATACCATGAGATTAGCCCTGGAAGAGGATGAACCATTAGATCTAAACGACAAAAAATAGGAGATAAAGTGATAGTAATAAGGAGTCATGATTTAATGGAGAAAAAAATTATTTTATTTTTAGCCACTTTATTGGTTGCAGTTATTTTAAGCGGTGCAGTTTCGGCAGCTGATGTAAGTAATCAGCAGGTTGGTGTGGCTTCTGGTCAGGTTAAAAAGTATGTGGAAACCGAGGCTAGTCTACCATCGGCAGTTACGGTTGGTAGTGAGAATGTGACATCTCCACAGTTCCTTTACCTGTTAACTAAAAGCACGACCAATGTTAACAGTGGTATTAGTAGTAGTATAGCTATTAAAAATCTGGCTGTTCCATCAAAACCCAGTGAATCTGTAAAAAGCGGGACACTAACCAAATCACAGTATATAACCCTCGCAAACAGTATCAATCAATTCATAAATACAAATGGTAGATTACCCAACTTCGCCAACACTAATTTGGGTACCATGCGCTACGAAACATTAACTTACACATACAGCAGCATAATGAACTTCTACAACACAAACAAAAGACTTCCCAACTATGTTTCAGTAAAACCATGGTCAACAATCAGCAAACCAACAACCCCCACAAATACAAGTGTTCCACCAGTTCAAGCTGACTCAAAAACCCCATTGAAAGTAACAAGCACAGATCCTGCCAATTACTCATACAATATTCCAACTACCAAGCTTATAAGAATAACATTCAGCAATCCTATATATAAACCAAATTCCACCAAGATTAAACTCGAAACATACAGCGATCAAGTGAATGTGCCATTAACATACACTATCCAAGGAAACAGTATATATATCGACCATATTCCTCTAAAAAACCTGAGAACATATCGTCTCATTGTGTATTCTAATTTTGTACAGAATTCAACAGGTAATGGATCGACCTATTATTCATTTAGATTTAAAACAAAGACCACTAATTTAAACTCATATTCTGCAAGATTAGTTATTCCTAAAATGGGATCTAACATCCAAATACGCAGCGATACATTGAATGCTAATAATGCTATATATCACTATACAAACAGCGTTTACTTTGGAACTCCTGGCGAATGTGCTATGATTGGGCATCGGACTACCTGGACCGCTCCAATGAGGAAAATCCATACATTGACCACTGGCGATTTAATATACATCTATGATTACACAGCTAAGAAGATATCTAAATACCAATATCAATATCATGAAATTCTACCCAACTGGAAGTTGAGCAATAATTGGAAAAAGTCAGGACCAAGTATGCTAATTTTAAAGACCTGTCATCCGCCAGGATCAGGTGCCAATAAATACATAGTATACGCAAAATTGGTTTCTAGTTTGCCTTTATAAGATAGTAGATTTCATAAGCTTTTTTCTTTTTTTTATTTATTCTTTCAGATAGTTTTATTATTTCTTAAATCCAAGTAAAATATAGGAATTGAATAAGGGGGTATAATCATCATATTGGGAATATGTAGTAGTCCAAGGAAACAATCTACTGATTACGTGTTAAATGAAGCGTTGAAGATGCTTGAAGAAAGGGGCTTTGAAACTGAATTTTTTGGTGTGCGCGGTAAGACTATTGACCCTTGCTTGCATTGTGATTACTGTATGCGCAATGGTGAATGTATCAGAAAGGATGATATGTATGAAGTCTACCCCCTGATGACTGAAGCTGATGGCTTGATAATGGCCACACCTATTTACAATGGAGGTTTAAGCGCACAACTTAAGGCAATTATGGATCGTACCAGGGCATTAGGTGCAGTTGACTATAACTTCATGCGTAACAAGGTTGGTATGGCAATAGCCGTTGGTGGAGATAGGGCCGGAGGACAGGAATTAGCTATACAACAAATCTTCACCTACTACATACTAACCGGGGCAATTCCAATAGGTGGAGGTGCTTTTGGTGCTAATCTGGGTGCAAATTTTTGGTCGCAAGATACGCTGGAAGGAGTTAAAGAAGACGAAGAGGGATTTAGAAGTTTGAGAAAGACTGTTAGAAAGTTTGGAAACTTCTTGAAAAATTTTGAGTATAAAGAAGAGGAATAAGATAGTTCTGTTTTAAGATTAATTATTAGTTATAAGTTATAAATGATAACTTCATTGTTATAAGTTATAAGTAATAAGGGTTTTAAATGTATAGAAATAATAAATAAAGAAAATCCGTTAATTTTTAATAAATAAAGAACTTAAAAGTTATAAGTTATAAGGTAATTTTTATGAGAATTGAAGTTGATAAGAATAAATGTACTGGCTGCGGAACATGTAAGGAAACCTGCCCTAAGGGTCCGGTGATCTGGACTATAAAAAATGGTAAAGCAGAAGCAGGAAATTTACAATTCTGCCATTTATGTACCATATGTGCATCAAAATGTCCTGAAGGAGCTATACATGTAATAAGAGATGGTCATTATGGAGAGAAAGAAAAAGTTATCCAGGAAGACTAATGAAACAGACATAACCATATTTTTAAACCTCGATGGCGAAGGTAAATCCCAGATAAACACAGGAATCGAATTCTTCGATCATATGCTGGAATCTTTTGCAAGACATAGTCTATTTGACCTGGAAGTTGAAGCTGTAGGAGATCTGGGGATCGACGATCATCACACAGTTGAAGATATTGGGATACTTTTAGGTGAAGCATTAAACGAAGCCTTGGGAAATAAAAAAGGCGTTCGAAGAATGGCTCATGCTCTGATTCCCATGGATGAAGCGTTGGCTATGGTTGCCCTGGATCTATCAGGGAGAAGTTACACCATATTAGATTTGCCATTTAAAAATGTCAAAGTGGGCGAGTTAAGCACAGAAAACGTGGGACATTTCCTGGAGTCCTTGGCACAAAATGGAAAGTTAAACTTACATGCTAGATGTGAGGGTGAAAACGACCACCATCAAATAGAAGCCCTATTTAAAGCGCTTGCACGGGCATTACACGATGCAACCAGAGTTACCCATGAATCCATACCCAGCACCAAGGGTGTAATTTAATTAAACTAAGTATAATAAAAAAAATAAAAAAAAGAAGCAGTCCAACGACTGCTTATTATTCAATTTACTCTGGTTTTAACATTAACTCGGTCTTGGAAAGAGTCTGTCCCTGTCCACCGTGTGGTTTACGTAGTACGGTGTCATTGGCTTTTTCTATTTCACGAGCTTCCACTGCAAGTTTAGCTGCTGCGGAAATCATTTCGTGGGCAGATGCTACGATTGGTATGTATTTTTCCATTTCTTTGGTCATGAAACAGCCTTTTAAGTCTATATCTGCTACTTTCATGGCAATTTCATAGGCAGCCATTGCTTTTGCTTTGGCATATGGGTTTTTAAAGCCGCCGCCATTTACTGCTCTTTCTGTGTTAATGACCACTTTAGGCAGTTCAATATCTCCAGATTCGGCTTGTGCAATGGCACCATCTAAGGTTTCTTGAACTACCCTATATGCACCAGTTGCTGACAATACTTTTATTACGTCAGAGTTGAAGGATGCCATTTCAGTTGGGTCGAGGAATTCCCTTCGGGCTCCAATCATAGGGTCACCCTGAACTATGATGTATCCTAATCCCTGTTCATCCATTTCATCTTTTTTACCCATACCAGGAGCGTCACCTACAATTATGGCTGGTACATCCATTTCAGAGAGTAATTCTCTTGCTCTGGCTGGACCTGGTGCTCCAGGGTTGGGGCTGATAAATACAACAAAATCAGGGTCGTAGTCCATTATTTTCGGTACAACTTCTTCAATCTGTTCTGGGTTCATTTTTGCTCCAGAATTAACTCCCCTAACCTCAATGTTAGGTCTGTCGGCCCTCTCATCAAGCACTAAATCAACTACAGGAGAGGTACCTAAATTTCCACATTTAATAACTCCTATTTTTACAACCATTTTATCACCGAAATTGCTATCTGGATAATCAAATAAGTATTTTTTGATTTAATTTTTTTAAATCATATTTATATAACATACTTGAATTGGGAACCTATGGACAAATATCCCGAGTAATACTTTTTTCTAAAAATAAGACGTATATTTCAAGTGTAAAATTTATTATATAAATTTCATTAAATGTCCAGTGTATTAATTTAAGGTTTTATTGTTCCTTAAATATAGCCAATAGAATATTATAAGAGATATTATCCCCAATCCATAGAAAAACCATACCATACCATCTGTTGGGCCTGTTTCTATCCAGATTAAGGTATGGGCAAGGATAATAGCATATAAACCAATGAATGCTCCTCCTGCTATTTTCTGTGCACTGTGCATAAATCTGATTATTAATCCAAAAAGAAACATCTGCACAGCTAATCCCCATGCTCCGAAATCTAGTATGGCAGGTCCAAAAAGAGTTGAAGTGATACTGGTGGTGATGCCATTAACTGGTCTGTAACCCAGAACAACCTCCCCCACAGTGACTCTTGGGTGTCCTCCAGTAAGTGCCTGATGAAAGAGTTCTCCACCAGTTAATCCAGGCATGTGAGCTATTTTATCCAGGACCATCATGGTAAAACCCGCTCTATAAAATACCAATTCCAATGGGTTTAAAACCCAGGTCTGCCATTGGATGGCCTTTACTGCAACATAACCCAGGGCAATACCAATAATTGCCATTAAACCAATTAAAATAAGAACGTATTTTGCTTTAAGACGCATGGTATAATAGGTAGTGATGATAACACTCAAAATAATGGCCATAGAGGAAGTCCTGTATCCATTTATCGCAAAAAGAATTAATCCAACAACAAATAAGATGTAATACCATTTACGGGGATATTTTGCAAGTAAAAGGTTTAATGATGGAAGGAAAATAACATAAGCTATGCGCCAGAGATCCGTTGTTGCTTGAAATTTAAGGTAGCCACTGAGTAAAGGTATACCGCCTAATATGGCTAAGTTAACACCTTGTAAAACAATGGCCAGGATAACTAAAGAAAAAAGCACTTTCTCATTAACGAGAAGTCTTATTTTACTGTACCATGGAGATTTTTTGGAACCATCTATCTTTAGAGTGAATTTCTTGAAATTGCTTGTGATTCTAGGGATGGACAACCCAAGGATGAAAATTGCCATTCCAAATATGATATAATAGTATGTAATGGAATCGGCCCAATCCAAGTTCCTTATGTGGTAATAATAGCCTAAAGCAGCCAAAGCAACATAGATTAAAACAAAAACCACTATTATGTAGGGGGAGAAGATATCTATGTTGTTAACTATCTGTTTGATGTTTTGAGTAAAGGTCACCTTTTTATTCTCCAGGTATTACAGTTCTTTAGAACTTGTTGTTAAATTAGAAGCAAAGGAAGGATATGCCGCTGTATGAATATGAATATAACTTGCCACTGTATTTTTCAACATCAACCCATCCTTATTATCTATTATGCCTTTCCCCCTTAATATTTCAAAGGCAAACTTGGGGTTTTTATCTTTTATATCGACTTTTGAGTAGTGGAACTCATGCCCTTTTAGCATGTCATCTTTATCTGCTATTATACTCTTCTTTTTAGCTTTAGATATAACATAACTTAAAGCCTGGGGCTTTTTCATCATGAAGGAATGGTAATTAAATATGTTACACATCTTATACGAGTTAATTGAGCGGCTAATATACATTAAACCACCACATTCAGCATAAATAGGCCTTCCTTCTTCATTTAATCCGAGAATAGAATTACGCATGGACTGGTTACTTTCTAATTGCCTGGCGAAAATTTCAGGATAACCCCCACCAATGTAGACCCCATCTACGTCGGGTAATTCTTCATCATGGAGTGGGCTGAAGTAGACAATTTTTGCTTTGTTCTCTTCCAGGGCATCTAGATTATCACGGTAATAAAAGTTGAAAGCTTCATCCATAGCCACCCCAATTTTAACTTTCTGGCGGTTTTTGGTTTCCCAAAGCCTTTGCCTTCCAGGGGGGAGCTTATCTGTTTGTTTCATAATGGATATTAATTTATCCAGGTCAATGTAATCCTTAACCATTTCCCCCCATTTATTAATGGATTCTAAAATGCTTTCCTTTTCCATTGCAGGTACTAAGCCCAGGTGCCTGCTCTCCACGCGTATTGCATCGTCCCGAGGTATTCCTCCCACCACTTCAGTTTTTGCTAGGGTTTCAACAGCCTCCTTGGTTTTGAGGTAGTGTTTTCGGTTTTTTACTTGATTTAAAATCACACCCCTGATATCTATGGTGGGATCCAGTGTTTTAAATCCCAGGATAACTGCAGCAGCACTTTTCACCAAACTGCGGGAGTTCAAAATCAAGACCACAGGAGCATTCAGTGCCTTGGCAACGGATGCTGTGTTGCCCACATCGCTTATAGGGCTGATGCCTTCATAAAGACCCCTGACACCCTCAATAATCCCAAAATCAGCTTTTGTAATCTCCATACTCCTTTCATATCCATGTCTGATCTGTCCATCAGTCATGAAAAAGGAGTCCAGGTTCCGTGAATAGTTCCCAGTAGCCAGGGTATGATAGGTGGGATCTATATGATCAGGGCCCACTTTAAAGGGTTGTACAGTGTATTCGTTGGATAATGCTTTCATTATCCCTGTAGCGATGGTTGTTTTTCCTACTGCGCTTCCAGTTCCTGCAAGGACTAATCTCATATTATATTAATAGGAATGATTTTATTTAAATAAGATTTGTCTGGGGAAGATTTTAGTATTAAGATTAACTAAATACATCTATATTCTTGAATCATGTTTGAGAGAAAAAATTAACACATCTAACCATGACCAATTTAAGCAAAAAACTAGAAATCCTTGGTGAAAGTGCCAAATTCGACCGGTGCAACTACATTAACACCAATACAGATAACTTCCTGGCAAACAAGTTACCAGGAATCTACCATGCCAGTATCCGGGATGGTTGTACTGTACCATTGTTTAAGGTGTTGATGACCAATAAATGTTCCAATGACTGTAGGTACTGTGTCAATCACAACAGACACAATTTTAACCGGGTAGAATTTTCACCTGAAGATGTTACTTCCATATTTCTTGAATATTATCATAACCAGTTGGTTGAAGGTTTATTTTTAAGTTCCGGGATCCCCAGAGACCCTGAATATTCTATGGAAAATATGGTGGAAGTGGCTCACAAATTAAGGATGAAACATGGATACCAGGGATATATACATTTAAAAATCTTACCAGGTAGTCCCTATGATTTAATTAAAAGGGCAGTGAGTCTGGCAGACCGAGTAAGCATTAACTTGGAATCTGCTACCAGTGAAGGGATGGAAAATCTTTCCACAACCAAAAATTATGATACAGATATTATAAGACGCATGAAGTGGATTAAAAAACTTCTAAGTGGTAATAAACAATTTTCTCCATCAGGACAAACTACTCAGTTTCTGGTGGGTGCAGGTGATGAAACTGACCTGCAGATACTGGAGAAGGCTGACTGGTTGTACAAGAAGATGGATCTTAAAAGAAGTTATTTTAGCCCATTTGAGGCTGTTAAAGACACCCCCTTGGAATCTCATGCAGAACCCCATCCAAAAAGAAGCCCAAGATTGTACCAAGCTGATCACCTACTGAATTCCTATGGATTTGATTTAAAGGAATTGGTTTTTGATGATGATGGTAATTTGAATTTAGATAGAGATCCTAAATATATAGCTGCATTAGAACATGAAGAAAAATATCCAATGGAAATCAATGAAGCTTCTTTTAAAGATCTCCTGAGAGTGCCTGGAATAGGCAAAATATCCGCAAAAAGAATCATCCAATCTAGAAAAGCTGGTAAAAATATTCTTAAATTGGAAGAATTAAAGAAAATTGGTGTGGTTATTAAACGAGCTGAACCATTTATTAAATTAAATAAAAATTATCAGTCAACTCTAGAATTTTAGTTTTTAGGTAATACATCAGTTATTTATTCTACTTTAACTTATAAGTGATCAGGTATAAGTTATAACATATGAACTTATAAGTTATAACTTCTAATTTACAACCCCTTATCCTCGAATATCTCCCACATATCCGGGTACTTTTCCTTCACTGCTTCCTCTATAAGGAGGGATGCCTCATTGCTGATGCTGAATTCTGGTTTTGTTTTCTTTAAAAATCTTAAAACAGCCGCTGACTTGGCAGACCATAGGGATATTCTGGGGTTTTTATGCACATCTAAAAGCACTGCATCAACTATTTTTTCATCCATATTGGAAATTTTTGTTTCTTTTGGCCTAATTTCATCAGTAATTTCAGTTTTTTCCTCTTGTAAAGCTTCAGCTTTTATATGCCTTTTTTCAGTTTTCTTTGGTTGTCCTTCTTCCTCATCAAGATAGTCCTTTCGGATAAGGGCATCTAAACCTCTCCCCAGGGCGCTTTCCCGTTTTTTTCTAGGGCTCATTTGTTGTCCCCCTGGCCCTCCATACTTATTATTTCTTTAGCCAGATTTTGATAAGCTTCTGTACCGCTGCATTCTTCATCATATATTATACATGGTATGCCATGGCTGGGAGCTTCTGCTAACTTTACGTTGCGGGGAATGGTGGTCTTGAAAATATTTTCCGTTTCTCCAAAGTACTGTTTTACGTTGTTGTATACGTCCCTGCCCAAACGTGTCCTGGAATCATACAATGTTAATAGAATACCCTTAATTGGAGAAGGGCTATTCAAACGAGATTTTACCAGTTCCATGGCCTGGAGTAAATCTGCCATTCCCTCTAACGCATAGAATTCAGCTTGAATTGGTATGATAACGCTATCCGACGCCACGATTGAATTCAAAGTCAACAACCCAAGGGAAGGAGGGACATCAATGAAAATATAATCATAGTTATCCACAAAACCATCTAAAGCTTCCTTTAAAATTGAATGTGGACCTATTGTTTTACTCAACTCGAGTTCCGCACCACTTAAATCTATGTTACTCGGTACAATATCCAATTGTGGTACACTGGTTTCGACAATGGTTTCCATTATACTGTTATCCCCTGTTAAAATTGAATATATAGTATTAGTCTGGTTATTTTTATTAATTCCCAGTCCTGTTGTGGCATTACCTTGAGGATCCATATCTATTACTAAAACTTTCCTATCAGATTGAGCCAGTGCTGCTGAAAGATTTACAGCAGTGGTAGTTTTACCACAACCCCCCTTCTGATTTAATATAGCTATAATCTCGCTCATAAAATTCACCTCCAATATTAATAATAAGTTCTAAATGATAAGTTATAAGTTATAATATAAATATTTGTCGTTATAAAAGGAGCTTATTTAAGCTTAAGTTATTGAAACAAGGATTAATTCAAAAATAGTAAGATTTCAAAGAAATTATTTAAAAAGAATATAAAAATTACCCCTAAAATTGAACTCTTCGGGATAATTTAATATTTAAAGGTAGTTTCCTAAATGGCATGCCATTTGTTTCAGCTTTTATACGTTCAATTAACTCATTTTTATCCATAATAACTTTTTCTTGAGTTTCACGTATGTTTACTGTAAATTCTTTACTGTCAAGTTCATTGTCACCTACAACAATTACATATGGTACCCAATCACCAGCAGCACTACGTATTTTCTTTCCCACCGTCTCCTGACGGTCGTCAACATCTATCCGTATATCGTTTTTCTTAAATTCCTTTGCTAAATTGAATGCAAAGTCCAGATGTCTTTCTGCTATAGGTAAAATTCTAACCTGGGTAGGTGTAAGCCATACCGGTAGCATAGGTGGTTTATCTTCTGTCTGTATGGCACTGTTTTCAAGTAAAGCTCCGATGACTCTTTCAATGCTTCCAGTTGGGCTGCAGTGGATGATAATAGGGGTTTGTTCTTCCTCATCCGGGCCTATGTATTTGATATCGAACCTTTCCCCGCTTTCTACGTCTATCTGTATAGTTGGATTCTCTATTGGTCTGCCTAAGTAGTCTATTGCTGCAAAATCCATTTTACAGATCCAGTAGTGTTTTCTTCGCGGTAAAATCTCTAAAAGGATGGGTTTTCCTACCTTCTTAGCTGAATTCATTACCCATTGTCTGTTATCTTTAAGGAAATCATCAGTAACCCTCATTATTGCTTCATAGTTAATCTGAAGGTCTTCACCAGTTTGGGCGCACATGGATATCTGGCTGTCGAATTCCTCCATTGACTGTTTCAAATCAGTGCATATGGTGTGCATATCGGGCATGGTAAAACCCCTGAGTCTTTTAAGTCCAACCACTTCTCCCCTCTTTTCTAAACGGAAGCTGTATGTTGATAACTCATAAATTGCTAATGGAAGGTTTTTCCATGTTAAAAATGTATCAGATAATATTCGAAAGGCCCCGAAGCAACATGCATATCTTAGCATGAGGTTCTTATTTTTAGTTTCCATTCGATACTGCCTTTCTCCAAACTTCTCTGCATGACCTTTAATGGCTTCATCACCGAGATCATACATTATCGGCGTTTCAACTGGCATGGCCCCCCTATCAGTGACCAGGTTGTAAACATAATCGGCCAGTAGATCCCTGATGAGCCTTCCTTTAGGGTACCATCGCAGGTGACCCACGTCAGCTGAGGGCTCGTAGTCAGCCAGATCCTTTTCCTTCATGATTTTAACATGGGGTGGCTCTTCACCAGTTGATTCCATCTTACCTAGTTCACTGGCAACTAGTTTCTCCATATCACTGCTCTGGTAAGTGTACTCAGCCGGGTTGTATAATTCGCCATCATGTAAAATATAGAATTTGGAGGGTTCTTCTTCTTCTTTCTCCTCAGATGATTTTTCAACCACTATGTTCCTGGATAGTTCAGATAGCGGGTGTCCTTTACATGATATATCAAAGGATTTATACCAGCCAAAGGGAACTCGTTCCACTTTGAATCCATCTCTGGCTAATGCCTTTTTCATTTCTTTTAAAATAGTCTTTGCAGCATCTGGCGAGCTTAATGATGAACTTAAATGTGCATAAGGATAGATTACTATGTTATCTGCCTTCAATTTAAAAAATACATCCTTTATTTCCTTCACAGCATTTTCCACCACTAATTTCGGGTTTTCCTCATCTTTTTTTTCTACTGCAGTGAAAACCACTAATGAATTTTCAAAACGCATTGATTTTTGTTTTTCTTCAATTTCTTCTGCAATTTTAGTTTTTGACTTGGTTTTATAGTTTATATAATTAGAATGAATCAGTAGAATCCTCATTTTATCACCGATTTGTATCATGAATCTTGTTAAATTTAGTATATAATTTTAAATTCCAATGTTACATCTCGTTTTATCAATTATGATGTATTTAAATTATGCAAAGGATATTAATAAAGGAGTAAAAAAATTCTTAACTTTATAAAAAAATTCTTAACATTATATTTTTAAGTAAATTTTTAACCCCCCTAACTTTAAAGTACTTAAATATTGGTAGCATTATTTAAAAATCAGTTTATAATTACGATAAAATCATTTTGTAATACAATCTATTCAGGTGAATAAAGTGAGAAGTGATATCATAAAAAAAGGCATGCAAAGAGCACCGCATAGATCTTTGCTTCGCGCCTGCGGTGTAACTGAAGAAGATATGGAAAAACCCTTCATAGGAGTAGCAAACAGCTTCACTAATATAGTTCCAGGACATATTCACCTTAATGAATTGGCGGAAGCTGTTAAATTAGGGATAAGTCAGGCTGGAGGAGTACCATTTGAATTTAGTACCATGGCCATTTGCGATGGCATTGCCATGAACCATGAAGGTATGCGTTACTCTCTGGCATCTCGAGAGATAGTTGCAGATACCGTTGAAAGCATGGCCCAGGCCCATCAACTTGATGCCCTGGTTTTAATCCCTACTTGTGATAAAATAGTTCCTGGAATGCTCATGGCTGCTGCAAGGCTGGACATACCATCCATTGTTGTTACTGGAGGCCCTATGTTACCTGGAAAATATAATGGTGAAACAGTGGATCTCATTAACGTATATGAAGCTGTAGGTGCAGTTAAAGCTGGGAAAATGACAGAAGATGAATTACTGGAACTGGAAAAATGTGCCTGCCCGGGGGCAGGTTCATGCGCCGGTTTATTTACTGCAAATACTATGGCATGTCTTACAGAAGCAATGGGGATGAGCTTACCTGGTTGTGCCACCAGCCATGCAGTTTCAGCTGAAAAAAGGCAGATAGCCCACTCATCAGGTAGGCAGATAATTGAACTCCTGGAGAGAAATATCACACCCTCCAAAATTATGTCCCAGAAAGCCTTTAAAAACGCAGTCATTGTGGATTTGGCACTGGGAGGATCCACCAACACCACTTTACACTTACCTGCAATAGCTTATGAACTGGAAGATAAAGGAGTTAAGGTAAATCTCGACCTCTTCCAGGATTATAGTATTAAGATACCACATATAGCCTCCATCAGTCCTGCTGGAAAGCATAGTATGCTGGACCTTGATCAGGCAGGTGGCATTCCTGCAGTTTTAAAGGTCTTGGAAAATGAATTACATGACGATGCCGTAACATGCACTGCACAAAGTCTTAAAGATAACATAAAAAGTGCAAGGGTATTAGACAGTACAGTAATCAGACCACTTGATAATCCAGTGCATAGGGAAGGAGGGTTAGCCATTTTAAAGGGCACTCTTGCACCTGATGGTGCAGTTGTAAAGCAAGGTGCTATTGATTCTGAAATGTTGATCCATGAAGGACCTGCCCAAGTATTCGAGAGTGAAGAAGAATGTGTTAAAGCCATAAATCAGGGCATTATACAGGAAGGGGATGTAGTAGTAATAAGATATGAGGGACCTAAAGGAGGTCCTGGTATGAGAGAGATGTTAAACCCTACCGCAGCAATATCTGGAATGGGAATTAAATCCGTTGCCCTTATTACCGACGGTCGATTTTCAGGTGGTACCCGTGGTCCATGTATAGGTCATGTGTCACCTGAAGCAGCAGCAAACGGCCCTATTGCTACTGTTAAAAATGGTGATATCATAAAAATTGATATTCACAAGAGAAGATTAGATTTTGAAGTTTCACCAGTTGAAATAGAAGAAAGAATAAAAAATGCAGTTATCCCAGAAAGAAATATCAAAGGATGGTTATCTAGATACAGAAAGCTTGTAACATCGGCAGATAAAGGAGCAATTCTAAGATAAGGTGAATTTATGACGGATACCAAGGAAATATTAAGTTACATAGCCATCATTTTAATTGGAATACTCCTGGCTCAACATTTAAACGTGGTGGTTTCAGGAAGTATGGAACCTACCTTTGCCAGGGGAGATGTTGTAGTAATTCAAAAAACCAATTTTCTTGGCTTATCTGAATTAAATAGCTCAGATTTGAATGTTGGAGATGTAGTAATCTATGATGCTACTTGGTTCCCTGATCCAGTTATACATCGTATTATATCTAAAGGAACCGACCCAAATGGCAGATTATATTATGTAATTAAAGGTGATAATAATCCGGAACCGGACCAGGTCCCTGTATATCCGGAACAGATCCAGGCCCAGGTTATCTCCTTCGGACCAAATCCTGGTGAATCACTATTTATAATTCCCTGGATAGGTCAAATTACCCTTTGGATAAGGGGATTATAGATTTATCATTTTAAACTTTAAAAATAAGTTGATACCTTCGTAATAGTTTTTTTATAAGGAATTTAATGTTTTTATAAGGAGAATTTTAATGTTTAGAAGATTACATGCAGAAGTAAAAAACTCTGTAAAAGAAGCAGTTGATAAATTAGGCTGGGATCAGCCAGGAAAAATACCTATTGAAGAACCTCCACGTCCTGATATGGGAGACGTGTCTACTTCTGTAGCTTTTGAACTGGCGAGTAAGTTGAAGAGATCACCAGTGGAGATAAGCAGGGAAATATTGAATGTTATGGAAAAACCCGCCGTCTTCAAACAGATCACACCAGTCGGACCCTACCTTAACTTCTTTATTGACTATCATAATTATTCAAAATCCGTTTTAGAAACAGTACATGAAGAATACGGTAAATTAGAATCTGTGGATAAAAAAATTATACTGGAACATACATCAGCAAATCCCAACGGACCATTACATATTGGACATATCCGGAATGCAATTTTAGGCGATTCATTAAGCCGTATATTAAGTAAAGCAGGATATAATGTAGAGACACAATATTATGTAAATGATATGGGTCGACAGATAGCCATGGTTGTCTGGGGGTTATTAAACTTGAAATTCAACCCCAGTAAAGAGGTTGGTCAAATACCTAGTGATGTTGATCCATTCGTGCATATCGAGGGCATCGTAAAAGAGCATTCTGAATTTAATGAACTTGAAGAGACGTATATAAATGGGTTGAAAAACATTTTATACCTTCAGATTTTTATTGACACCCAATTACGGGACCATAAGATTGGTAAGCTCTATTTCCGAGTGAACCAGGAACTTAAAAACAATCCTGAATTTAAAACTGGTGTTGATGAATTATTAAGGGTTTATGAGAATGGTAATGATGCACTCCTTGGTTTTTTCTTTAAAGAAGCAATTAATGCTTGTTTAGAAGGAATGGATACCACTTTAAAGAGGATGCATGTAAATCATGACCGGTTCGTCTGGGAGAGTAAATTTGTTAGGAATGGCTCTGTGGATGATATAATCTACAAACTTAAAAATAACGGCCACACTCAGGAAAATGAGGTTCTTTATTTGAGTTTAGAGGATTATGGTGTTGAAAAAGAACTGATTTTAATGCGATCAGATGGAACGTCCCTATATTCAACCCGTGATATAGCTTACCATCTAGAAAAGTCCAATAATGGTGATGTGGTAATTGATATACTGGGATCGGATCATAAACTGGCCATCCAACAGATCGGAATAGTTATGGGATTTTTAGATGGTAAAATCCCTGAAGTAATTTTTTATGAGTTTATAACCCTCCCCGAGGGTTCCATGTCCACCCGGAGAGGAGTATTTATAAGCGTGGATGACCTTCTGGAAGAATCCGTGGAAAGGGCCATGGAAGAAATCAAAAAGAGGAGAGACGACTTAGACGATAAAGAGGCCAGGAAAATAGCTGAAAAAATCGGTGTAGGGGCTGTAAGATTTTATATCGCACGATTATCCCCTGAAAAACACATCGTATTCAAATGGGATGAAGCTCTGAGCTTTGAAAGGGGTTGCGCATCTGTACAGTATGCACATGCCCGAGCCTGTAAAATACTAAAAAAATCCAACTTTGATTCATCTACTGTTGATTTTAAGGATGTTTTAAATGATTATGAATTGGAAAGTCCAGAGATGGAACTAGTCAAGGTAATATCCAAGTTCACATTGGTAGTTGAAGAATCTGCCCGTAATAGAAAAGTTCACCATATCTCACAGTACTGCCTGGACATGGCAAGCGCCTTTAACAAGTTCTATAAATCCATACCAGTGATAGGATCTGAAAAAGAAAATTTTAGACTTGAATTAGTTGATAAATCTCGGATAACCCTGAGAAACAGTCTTGAATTACTGGGTATCCAAGCTCCAGAATCTATGTAAAATTTTCTACAGTAGAAATAATTTGTCTACTGTAGAAAAAAATTAGAGTTCTCTATTTCCCCTTTTTCATTTAAAAATTTATCCCTGGTCTTTTCCAAGTAGAAGGCTTAATATGGCCTTCTGCACATGTAACCTGTTTTCTGCCTGGTCCCATATAACAGACTGATGGCTACACATCACCTCATCAGTGATTTCCTGGCCCCTTTTTGCGGGTAAGCAGTGCATAACAATGGCCCGGGAATTGGCAAGATTTAAAATACTGGTGTTAACTTGATATTCTCTTAACATCTGCAAACGCTGGTTAGCTTCTGTTTCATCACCCATACTGACCCAGACATCAGTGTAAACCACATCAACACCATGTACTTTTGATATGTCATTGGTAATTTTTATCTTAGAACCTGATTTTAGTGCGTACTCTTTGGCCTGATCTACTATTCCTGTATCTGGTTCGTAGCCTACCGGGCTTATTACCGTCATATCCATACCAACCAGAGAGGCGGCAAGTAACAAAGAGTTACATACATTATTTCCATCGCCAAAATATGCTAAATGTACTTTATAAGTCTTTTTATATTGGAATATGGTAAATATATCTGTTAATGCCTGACATGGATGTTCTAGATTTGTTAAACCATTTATAACTGGTTTGTTCGAGTTTTCAGCAAAGTTAATTACATCTGAATGTTTATTTGCCCGAATCATCACACCATCAACATAGCGGGATATTACCTTCGCTGTATCTTCTATGGGTTCTCCACGTCCCAACTGGAGTTCTGATTTAGGTAAATTTAGTGCATGACCATTTAACTGCAGCATAGCGACTTCAAAAGATATTCTGGTCCTGGTGGATGATTTTTCAAAAATCATGGCCAGTGTTTTATTTTTTAATGTTTTATAACCCCATGGATCTTTTTTCAGTTTAGATGCCAGGTCCATTATGTCAAAAATGATATCCTGAGTATCTGTGACTGATAATAGATGTTTCATTTTATTCTTATCTCCTAAATTGGGAATTGCTTATTTCCCCAGTAACTCATTCATATGTTTAACTCTTTTTTCAATAAGTTCCGAAGTTCCCACATCGCGTCGATGATAGACATCTCCATCAACAAACTGAGTAGAAGTTTCACAGATTTGCTCTGCCTCAGATATGGTATCACCTACAGATACCAGGGCCAATGCACGGGATGAAGAGGTGTATATCTTGTTATCTTTCTGGTTTACGGCAGCATAATACACGAGAGTGTTATTTTCGTTAATTTTCTCTTCATCTACATTTATTACCTGGTTGGGTATTGCTTTACCCGGATATCCCTGTGGTACGATGTATTTACAAACAGTTGCAAGAGTATCAAATTCAACACCTTTTAGATTCCCATCTACTATACTTTTACATATGTCTATGAAGTTTGTCTGAAGAAGTGGTAAAACATTCATGGCTTCTGGATCTCCGAAGCGTGCATTGTATTCGATTAATTTAGGCCCTTCATTAGTTAACATGAATTGTCCATAGAGGAATCCTTTATATGGACCAACCTCTTTATTTATGGCTTCAACTGTTTTCTCAATTATCCCAACTGATTCATCACGGTATTTTTCATCCAGGAATGGTAGTAAACCATCTGTATCAGAGTATGAACCCATTCCACCTGTTATGGGGCCTTGATCACCTTCGAATGCATAGGGATGGTCCTGAACCACAGGCATGGGTGCTATATTTTTACCATCCACGAAGGCCTGGACTGTGAATTCCTCACCAACAGCTCTTTCCTCTATCACAACACCCGCATAGCCACTCATTTTAGTGTCGATGATTTCTTTTACATAGGACTTGGCTTCTTCGTTGTCTTTTAATTGTTCTCCTACTATTTTAACTCCTTTACCACCGGTTAGTCCTATGGGCTTTACAACCACGTCCTTGCTGAAATCATCTATGAAATCTCCTGCTTCCTGGGCATCATCAAATACCCTGTATATTAACTCCCCTCGTATCTTATAATCCCGGAATAAATTACGCATGAATGCTTTATCTGTTTCTATTTTTGCAGCTTCCATTGTTGGACCTACACAGTCCACTCCAGCTTCTAGTAATGAATTAACGATGCCTTTCTCCAGGGGGGCTTCTGGACCTATTATAGCCATATCAACCTTATTTTCCACGGCGAATTTGGTTACCCGGGGTATATCATTTTCGCTGGCAATCTTAAAATCTGATATTTTAGCTATTCCTGGATTTTGATTGCTCATAATAGAATAAATTTTAGTTTCTTCATCCTTTATTGCTGCCTGGCATATGGCATGCTCTCGCGCTCCAGTTCCTACCACAAGAATCTTCATTAATGTTCCCTCCTTAACATAAGCTCCAATTTTTATCCTTAAAATCTTGATAATCACATATAAACATCACAAGATCATATATAGTTGCAATATATAACCATGAATTAAATAAGAATTTAGTTATAAATATGAATTAAGAATTTATTTAATAAATATTAATTTAAGAATAAATAAATTTGGAAATAATTAAAATTATTATATAATAATTAAATTAAGAATCTATTGTAATAATTTGTAACAACTTTTCAAGAAAAATTATTTCATACAAATAATCAGGTGTTTTTTATGAAAGGCAGCGAAGCAATAATCAAATCACTGCAAGACCAGGGAGTGGACGTAGTTTTCGGGTATCCCGGAGGAGTTTTACTTCCATTATACGATGAACTATATGATTCGGACTTAAAACATATATTAGTGAGGCATGAACAGTGTGCTGCTCATGCTGCCGACGGATATGCACGTGCATCCGGAAAAGTAGGCGTATGTATCGGTACATCTGGTCCAGGAGCCACTAATTTGGTAACTGGAATTGCAACCGCCCACATGGATTCATCTCCTATTCTAGCCATTGCCGGACAGGTAGCCACAGGCCTGATAGGTCGTGATGCATTTCAGGAAGTTGATACACTTGGTCTTACTATGCCAATAACCAAACACAACTTCCAGGCCATGCATGCAGATGAGATACCAGGGATAATAAAATCTTCTTTTTACATCGCCAACACCGGCCGACCAGGGCCAGTGGCCATAGACCTTCCCAAAGATGTTCAGGAAGAAGAATTTGATTATAAAAATGATTTCCAGATCGATCTACCTGGTTACAAGCCCACCAAAAAAGGACATCCCCTACAGATAAAAAAAGCTTCTAACTTAATCCTTAATTCCAAAAAACCCGTAATTCTTGCGGGTGGTGGAGTTATAATTTCTGAATCATCAGATGAGCTCATGGAACTTTCAAAGGTAATAAACGCACCAGTAACTACTACGCTCATGGGTAAGGGCTCATTTTCTGAGGACCATCCCCTATCTATAGGTATGTTAGGTATGCATGGTAGAAAAGTAGCAAACATGATGGTTGACGAATGTGACTGTTTAATAGTTATCGGGTGTCGTTTTTCAGATAGAACAACTGGAAAAGTGGACGAATTCGCGCCTAATGCAAAGATTATCCAAATCGATGTGGATCCTGCAGAAATTGGGAAGAACGTTAGTATAGATGTGCCAATAGTGGGTGATGCCAAGATTGTTATGTCTAGTTTAATCAAGGCCATTGAGAAATTGAAGCAAAAGAAACAATCCGGATCTTCCAGTAAATGGACCAAATACATATCAGACTTTAAAATAAACTGTACACCACGCCTTTCATATGAAGATGTACCATTAAAACCCCAACAAGTTATTAAAGAAATACGGAATACACTTGATGATGAAACTATAGTTACAACAGATGTTGGCCAGAACCAGATGTGGATGGCGCATTATTTTACTACTAAAATTCCCAGAACATTCCTATCATCAGGTGGACTGGGTACCATGGGTTTCGGATTCCCAGCAGCCATGGGAGCTAAAGTTGCCCTTCCTGAAAATGATGTGGTGGCTGTATGTGGAGATGGAGGATTTCTGATGGTCAGTCAAGACCTGGCCACCATCAAGGAATACGATATACCAGTTGTAATCTGTGTATTAGATAACCGCTACCTGGGTATGGTTGCCCAATGGCAGAAACTCTTCTACAACAAGCGAATATCCCACACACGTTTAGGGGAAGTTCCAGACTTTGTTAAACTTGCAGAAGCATATGGGGTAAAGGGTGAGAGGGTGAAAAAACCTGGAGAAATGGAAGAAACCTTAAAATCCGCCTTAAAATCAGGAGAACCGACTCTTATAGATGTCGTTATCGACCCTGATGAAATTCTGCCCATGGTCCCACCAGGATGTGGAATTACAGAAATTGTGGGAGAATATAAAGTCGAAAGGGAAGTTCCTGGAGAAATACCCTATCGGGCCCCCCATATTGGTGAGGATGGTGATTAGAATGGATGAAAAACGAATACACGTTATAAGTGCTCTGGTTTTGAATAAACCAGGTGTCCTGCAAAGGGTTGCCGGACTTTTCACCAGGAGAGGTTTCAATATTGATAATATAACAGTAGGGGCCTCAGAACAGGAAAATATGGCCCGAATGACCATTATCAGTCATGGAGATGAAAATGTCCTGGAGCAGATCATTAAGCAACTGAATAAATTGATTGATGTAGTCAAGGTAAGGGATCTGGATCCAGAAAACACTGTGAAAAGGGAGTTATGCCTGATTAAAATAAGCACATCTTCTGAAAAAGTGAGATCTGAGATTATACAGTATGCCAATATTTTCAGGGGTAGAATAATCGATGTCAGCCCGGAAACCCTAACCGTGGAAATAACTGGTGCGCCAGAAAAAATAGAAGCCCTGATTGACTTACTACAAGGGTTTGGAATAAAACAGATAGCAAGAACTGGAGCTACTGCAATTTCCAGGGGAATGGTGGAATAATTTTAAATTTTTTATTGCATAATCAGGAAAATTAAATTTACAGGAGGAATATAACATGTATTATGACAAAGACGTGGATACAGATGTTTTAAAGAATAAAAAAATAGCAGTTATAGGATACGGAAGCCAGGGAATGGCCCAGGCAAGAAATATGGCAGACAGCGGATTGAATATTGTCGTGGGTTTAAGAGAAGGTGGTAAATCCTGGAATGTTGCTAAAAATGATGGCTTAACTGTATTATCAGTAGAAGAAGCTGCAAAACAGGCAGATATTATACACATACTTATCCCTGATGAAATTCAGGCCAAGGTATATGAACAGTCCATTAAAGATGGTTTAGAAGAAGGAAACACCTTGTCCTTTTCACACGGATACAACATCCACTTTGGATACATAAAACCTCCAAAAAACGTTAATATATCCATGATAGCCCCTAAAGGACCTGGCGCTATGGTAAGACAGACTTATGAAGAAGGCTTTGGAATCCCGGGATTAGTGGCTGTGGAAAATGACTACAGCGGCAACACACTAGAACTGGCATTAGCCATGGGTAAAGGAGTAGGACTCACCAGAGCTGGTGTACTGGAAACCACCTTCAAAGAGGAAACTGAAACTGATCTATTCGGTGAACAGGCTGTTCTCTGTGGTGGAGTAACAGAACTTATAAAAGATGGGTTTGAAACCCTGGTAGAAGCAGGATACCAGCCAGAACTCGCTTACTTCGAGACCTGTCACGAACTGAAACTCATCGTTGATCTGATTTACAAAAACGGATTCGCTGGCATGTGGGACAACGTAAGTAACACGGCTGAGTTCGGAGGATTGATCCGGAGAGAACGTCTAATAACACCTGATACTAAAAAGGAAATGAAGAAAATACTGGAAGAAATTCAGAAAGGTGAGTTCGCCAAGGAATGGGCACTGGAAAACCAGGCTGGACAGCCCCAACTTAAACGCCTACGAGCTATAGAAGGGGAGCTACTCATAGAAAAGGTTGGTTCTAAGTTAAGGAAGCTTTGTGGACTGCAAAAATAACTTCCCTGCAATTTCTTTATTTAAAAAGAAATTTCTATATTTTTTAACCAAAGTTGCATAGAAGGAGATAAGGAAATAATGGCTTTAGTTGGGATGGATCATGGTACTACTGGAATTTCCTTCTCTATATTGGATGATGAAATCACTCATTTTAAGATTGGTAGAAAAGAAACATCTGATGGCACAGTTTCTGCTATCGAAGAACTTTTAAAGAGAGTTGAATTTGATGAAATCCAGTTGATGGCCATCACCTACGCCATGGGTGATGGTATATCCGGTATTTTACCTCTGGAAAGGGTTAAAAACCGCGGTATTCTATCCATGAGTGGTGCTGGTAAGGTTACTGGCGGTGGAACTGCAGTTTATGACGAAATAAAAGATTCAGGGATCCCCACAGTACTGATCCCTGGTATTCATAGTGAAACGCCTTCTCTCTATCCCTGGTTTAAAGCTGCATATTCTCATCATGCGAGTGCCGAGAAAATAAGTATTAGTTATAATGCTTACCTGGAAACTGGCTTTGAAAACCTAATTGTCTCTGATATAAGTTCCAATACAGTGAGTATCTTAATTGAAGATGGTAAAATAAGGGGCGCTATGGACGCCTGCCTGGGTGCTATGGGTCTAATTCATGGCCCTTTAGATTTAAAAATGATCAGAGACATTGATGATGGTTTCAAAACTGCTAATGAATGTTTTTCACATGCAGGTGCAGTTAAAGTCGCTGGTTTTGATGAAAAAGTGTACCAGGCTAAAGAAGAATTCTTAAGTCGCCTAGAAAATGGTGATGAACTGGCGGAATTGGCCTTTGAAACCATGATCAACACCATCGCCATGGAAATCTATGGTTTGGCAGGTGTTGCTGGCCAGGTTGATGGTATTGTACTAACTGGATCCCTTGGTTCAATGATTGATCCTGTTGATGTGTTCTGTTTAATTAAAGAAAGAATAGATGATTTAGGCGAAGTTATGAGGATTGATGAAAAATCCGGTTCTTTAGGAAGTGCCCAGATTGCGAATGCTGTTTTTAATGGTGAAAAGGATATTTTAGGTATTCCTGTATTGATTTAATCTATCATTGATTTCTATCCCCCACCGACTCCGGGTCCGTCCGAATCACTGGATATCTCGTAGTTTTTATGGTACGTTTGATTGAGTTTCTGTAGAATTTTCTCTTTTTTGGATCTTCTAATAATTTTTTTCTTCCCTTCCGGTTTTATGACCATTAAATACTCTAAGCGGTAGTATAAACCAGTGCTGTCCAACCTTATCCAGGTTTTATCCTCTCTAATGCAGATCTTATCGGCTTTCCCCTTAGTTCTGGTGCCCAGGTACTTTAATGTGGTCCCTTCAGTTATTTTATTGCCGTGTTGGTCTGTTATGTACATTTTAAATCCTTTTTCGTGTATTTGAGGGTTTAGTTTATTGTTTTTAGTTACTTAATTATTTCCCAGTTATTCTACAGTAGAAAATTTGGTTTTTATTTTATTAAGAATTTGGTCTACAGTAGAAATATTTTAGTTGATTTAGGTCAAAATAGCAGGGAAAAAATTTAATAAATTCCCATTTAACCAACCATAGGAGAAAATAAGTATTCAATCCATCCATTCCCCCATCAAATCCGGATCCGAAGAAGAATCTAAAGATATAGGGGTTATGGTGGCGCAACTTTCCTCCCGCAAGACATGGACATCTGTACCAGGATCATCCTTCTCCATGGGCATGCCATCTATCCAGTAATAAGGCCTTCCCCGGGGATCAAGCCGTTTTTCAATATGTATTTTATACATGCGCTTTCCTAATCGGGTTAACTTAACTTTATCATTATCAGGGGAGGAGGGTATGTTCAAATTTAAAAAATCGATGCCATCAGGTAAAGGTTTACTGGCCATTTTTTCCACCACCTTTCTGGTCATCTTCTGGGCATGGGAGAAGTCCACATCAACATGGCCGTCGTGGAACTTTATATCACCACTTGTCACTTGTAGAGAAACTGAAAGGGCAGGTATATCCTGGGCAGCAGCTTCCATTGCCGCGCCTATTGTTCCAGATGTTGTAAGCTCTGACATCCCCAGATTTTCCCCTATATTAATGCCGGAAATTATGAGTTCAGGCCTTTGACTTGCGACTTCAAAAATACCCACCAGCACAGCGTCTGTTGGAGTCCCTGATACAGAATATGCCTCACTACCGTCTATTAAATTTGTTGATGTGACCCTTATGGGCTCAAAGAGTGTTAATGCGTGGCCAATGCCACTTTGCTGGGTGGCTGGTGCCACCACATCAATTGGCCCCAAACCTTCCACTGCCTTTTTGGCAGCCATGATCCCTGACGAGTTAACACCATCGTCGTTTGTAATCAGAATTCTCATATAAGGATATTTATGCCTAACCATTCAAAAACTTTATGAGGATATTCTAATAGGAACAGTTTTAAGTATTAAAAAATTTAAAACAATAAATATACATAATACTGTTTCATATAAAGTTAAATTGTTGAATTTTTCACCGTTTGCCAAAGGTGAGTTAATGGAGAAAACAAGATTAGTTGATTTCGTTGCCAAGGTAATGGAAGAGTCCGGTTTCAAGGTCTATAAGAACTTCCAGACCTCCAGACATATTATCGATATTTATGGGGTACTACCATCAGTATTAGGCGATGTTGGAATTGTGGTAGCGGTTAAAAACTATGACGAAAGATGGGAAGTTGGTCTTGATGTTTTAAAAGAGATGGAAATGGTTTCTAAAACTCTTAAGGCATCTAAAATCGTTGTTGTAAGTAGTTCCTACTTCACAGATAATGCAATCAACTACGCGGGTCGTAGAAACATCAAACTCATAGATAAAGATGGTTTAGTCTCTCTGGCCAAAAAATTCTCCAAAAGGGAATATGTTGATGAAGATAGGCTTGATGAAGAATCAGATTCTGATGAGGTGGAGAAAGAATACGTTCCCACCAGAAAATCCCCTAGTTTATCCTTTTTCAGCGGACCTAGAAAGAGTTTAAACAAAGGCAGTAAAATAAGGTCCACTGAAAGCACAATTGGTCCAACATTAAGAAAGATTTTGAATAACACTGTAGTTCTGATAATTTTTGTTACACTTATTTCACTCCTTGTAGGATATTTAATCAGCCTAAGCGGTGATGAAAACATGGCTTTCGTAGGCATAGCTACGATTTTAACCTCAGCAATACTGTCTTACGGTTTGGTACTCTTTTTTGAAAGGGATCTCATGAATATGCTGGTTAAAGGAACCACGGTGTTCTTCGTGGCACTGATTATAGAAATGATAATAATTTTGGCATTTTAATTTTTATTCCAGAATCTAATTTATTTAGTTCTAACCCATCTGAATTATAATAATCTAATTCTAACAGATCTAAAATTTAATGAATTTAAAACTACAACCAAAATTTATGATCTAAAAAACTAACAACCTAAAATTTTTAAAACTAATCGTCCCATAAACAGTTTTTTTTTCGATGGGCCGGAGGAGATTCGAACTCCTGATCACCTCGGTGTGAGCGAGGTATCATACCCCTAGACCACCGGCCCATTGGCCATGAATCCTGATTTTTCTAATAAACTATGGTAAAAAAATAATTATTTTCAAATGGGCCGGAGGAGATTCGAACTCCTGATCACCTCGTTGTAAGCGAGGTATCATACCCCTAGACCACCGGCCCAATGGTATTTTCAGTATTGGGCAAACAGTGTATATAAACCTTCTGTTTATAAATCAGTGTCATTTTTATATTAAGGACAATTATATAAGTTAAGGACAAAGTAATTAAATGTTCTAATCAAAAAAATGTTTTTTATATTATAATTATCAAATCAGGCAAATTTTATTGAGAAGTAGACAAGAGATGTGATTTTTAATGGTTTTCAGTGAATCGGGTAAGATATGGTTTAATGGTGAATTGGTTGACTGGGAAGATGCTAAAATACACGTTCTAAGCCATGTTGTTCATTATGGTTCAAGCGTCTTTGAAGGAATACGTTGTTACAAAACACCCAAAGGATCAGCTATATTCCGTTTAAAAGAACACGTTAAGCGTCTTTTTAATTCTGGAAAGATATACCGAATGGATATCGACTACACAGTGGAAGAATTTTCAAATGCAATAATAGATACTATCAAGGCTAATAATTTGAATGAATGTTACATTAGGCCAGTTATATTCCGTGGTTATAATAAATTAGGCGTTTATCCTTTGGAAAACCCTTTAGAGTACGTTATCGCTGCCTGGGGATGGGGTAAATATTTAGGAGAAGAAGCCCTGGAAAAAGGAGTAGACGTGGGCATTTCCTCATGGCGCAGATTAGCCCCCAACACCATGCCCAACATGGCCAAGGCAGGATCAAATTATATGAACTCCCAGCTGGCTAAGATGGAAGCCACGGAAAATGGGCACCATGAATCAATAATGCTGGATTATCGAGGCATGGTAAGTGAAGGTAGTGGTGAAAATATTTTCCTGATTTACGACGGAGCCCTGTACACCCCACCGCTTTCTTCATCCATACTTCCCGGCATCACCAGGGATTCTATAATGAAACTTGCCGAATCAATGGACTTAGAAGTCAGAGAGGAGAATATCCCTCGGGAAATGCTTTACATTGCCGATGAGGTTTTCCTTACGGGTACTGCAGCTGAAGTTACGCCCATCAGAACCATAGATCAAATAAAGATTGGAAATGGTGGAAAAGGAGAAATAACCGGCAAACTTCAGGAAAAATTCTTCAGCATCATCAGTGGATACGAAGAAGATAAGTACAACTGGCTAACCTATGTAGAATGAAAGAAGTTTGAAACAATCTAATAATTTTTGGTGAATTTTCATGGATATTTTACAAGCAATAATAATCGGTTTAGTGCAGGGACTGACTGAATTTCTACCAGTAAGCAGCTCTGCCCACCTAGTATTTACACCATATCTCCTGGGAACAGAATCCAGTCTGGCGTTCGACACCCTGTTACACATCGGTACAGTAGCGGCCGTAATTATCTATTTCTGGAACGATATATTACACATGCTCAAATCCTTCATCTCCACCTTAGCAGATATTCCACGCAGGAAGTTCCGTGAGGGATTACGGGAAGATAAATATAAAAAACTGGCATGGATGGTTATCCTTGGTACAGTGCCTGCGGGTTTAGCTGGTATCCTGTTTAAAGACTTTTTTGAGGGTCTATTCAACAGCATACTTGCAGTGGGAGTATTTTTAATAATCACTGGTATTTTGCTCTACACATCAGAGATGATGTCCAGAAAAACCAAGGATAAATCAAGTTTAAAGAAGATGACCATTAAAAATTCCTTAATAATAGGTGTGGCCCAGGCATTCGCCATAGCCCCCGGGATTTCAAGATCAGGAGCAACCATATCTACTGGTCTGTTTCTGGGACTTGAAAGAGAGTTAACCGCGAGGTTCAGCTTCTTACTTTCCATACCTGCCATTTTAGGTGCGGCGTTGGTACAGACAAAGGATATAACATCCTTATTTGACATAAACACCGGTGCCACCATAGCCGGTGTAATAGCGGCTGCAATATCCAGTTATCTGGCTATTAAAGTGATGTTAAAATTAATATCAGAACGAGACCTTCTGGTATTTGCTTATTACTGCTGGATAATCGGGCCCTTGGCTATAATAATCTACTACTTCTTTATGTAAATATTGAAGCAACCTACCCCCTTTTATTATTCCTCATGGAAAATAAAAAGTTCATCTATGGTCGAATTTAGGGCCACTGCAACGTCATGAGCTAATTTCAGGGATGGATTGTACTTACCTTTCTCCAGAAAAAGGATGGTTTCCCTCCTAATTCCCACTTTTTCAGCCAGTTCTGCCTGGGTAAGATTGTATTTAGCCCTGAACTCTTTAATTCTTGTTCTCATCATATTCTTCCATCTCATAAATTGTATTATAGTCCTTAATAACTGTATTTCAACTTATAAAGTCAATATCACCTATGCGACTTAAAATTACACTAGCAACAAGATTAGTTGATATCATGACGAAAATTGTAAGACCCATTAATTCAATTGGGTCGTGGATTTTATTTGCCCAGTACATGTTCAATATAAGGGAAGAAACAAATACCAGAGTTATATACCAGGACCATGTTGCTGCAAGTGTTCCAATTTTCCTTAAACGCTCATCCCTTGCGGTTTTTTCCATTCCAATCGAAGCAAAAAAGCTGGAAACATAAATGATAATTCCAATAAGGAGCCCTATAGCTGCAATATCACTCATTGTTTTGGTGGCCATTAAATAAAATGAAACAACCAGTAAAATAGCTGATCCAATCCATATGCTTATTTTGAACATATCATAATTTTTTCTTGTTTTTCTATCATCCTTTTTTTCATTATTTTTGGCTCTATCATATACCGGAGATAAAAAGAATATGAAAAATGCAAAAAACGCATAATAAAGCGGATTTTCCAGCACATATCCTAAAAGTCCCAAAATTCCAAGAAGTCCCCAGTAATAATTAAATTTTACATCCATTTTTATCCATCCTGTTTTTTGTTATTTATTTCCAACATAAAATTAAATATTTCTAACTTAATGTTGTATAATTCTAACATTTGAGTATATAAATCTTTCCATGGAAAATAAAAAAAATAGCGAACTTAAAAAAAAGCTGAAGTTAAAAAAAAGCTAACCCTATTCAAATATTTCCCTACAGAATTCCTCTGTCTTCAATCGAATCTCCTCAACGGTAACTCCCTTAAGCAGAGCAGTCATCATGGCTCCGCCAGCTCCCACTCCTTCTTTAACTGAGCCGTTGATGTAATTCTTAAGTCCTTGGTTTTCACACTTTTCGAATTGAGGATCCACTGCGAAAATTGGATAATCAGCGATTTGTTTGGATATATAGTTTATATCAGATGTTTCATCCTTAGCTACGAAAATTGTGGTGGCAATGGAGAGTTCATCCCAGTTATAATCTTTTTCCATCTCTTTAACCACTGCACATACAGCAGTCATTTGGGTACCTCCAGCAAGTATTACTGGCACTTCAGCCCCAGCTGCCACCCCTGCTACTGCAGGAATCATTGGATCACCCACCACTTCAACAGCTTTCAGTGGATCATGTGCTAAGTCTCCAGCTTTAATGCCTGCGGCCTTCAGACCATCAGAGACAACTTTCAACTTGAGATTATGGGGATTTTCAGGCATGCTCCCACTGACCTTAAAGTTACCATCGTACCCCATTGCAGTCAGGACCCCCAGGGCGGTTGTGGTTCCTGCAGGGGTGCTTTCACCTATTACTAGGTGATCAGTGAATTGTGATAGGATTTTTCCCAGGAACTTTCCCCGGTTAAATATCTTTTTAGAGTTTACAACTGCCTGACCACTCTGAATATTTTCTCCGGGTATTTGGTTAATGTCAAAAAAGGTCAAATTCGGTTTAACTGCGGCGCCTGCATCTGCTGTTAAAAAGGGTATATCCGCCAATTCCAAAGATGCTTTGGTAATTACTGCCGGAGTAGGTGATGCCGTGCCTTCAATTACAGTTTGAGGGATATCGGGCAGACAACGGGCTTCTCCATGTACGATTAATTCCGCATCAGCTGCAGGGGTGTAATCGGTTAATTCTGGTGTGGCACCGGCACCTGTAATTCCCGGTATTCTTGCAGTTTTTGTAGTGGCTATAACACATAAAAATAATGGATTCTTATTTTCCAAGTCAGGGATGTTATTGTGCATTGAGTATCCTATAATATTCTTATTCACTGTTCCACCTGAATTTTTTTAAGAGGTATCTGAAATATTATTATTCCTGTCCCACCTTAAATTAATCATGATAATGAAAACAGTTTTAATCCACATAGTATATAAAAATAAAATTACTTAAAAAAGCCGGAATTTAACCCAATTTTTTCTTATAACCCATCTGAATAAATATACCCTATAATTTAAACCAAACCGGGGCTAAAAATATTAATGAAACTTTATAACATCAAGAGTTGTGATTGAATTTGATTTGTATTGGAATAGAGGGAACAGCAGAGAAAACAGGCGTAGGGATCGTTGATTCTTCTGGGGAAATACTTGCTTCAGTAGGCAAAGCCCTCATACCAGAAAGTGGAGGGATACACCCCCGGGAAGCAGCCGAACACCACGCAAAATACATAGTACCACTCATCAAAGAAGCATTAAATGAATCTAGTCTGGAAATAAAGGACATGGACCTTGTTGCCTTCGCTCGTGGTCCTGGCTTAGGACCTGCCCTGCGGACGGCAGCCACCGCTGCCCGGTCATTAAGTCTATCTTTAAAAGTTCCAATAATTGGAGTCAATCACTGTATAGGACATGTAGAGATTGGTCGCCTCACCACCGGTGCCCAAGATCCTCTAACCCTTTATGTCAGCGGCGGTAACAGCCAGATAATTGCCTTCGACAAGGGTAGGTACAGGGTTTTTGGAGAGACCCTGGACATAGCACTTGGAAACTGCCTGGATCAGTTTGCCCGTTCAGTAAATCTTGGCCATCCTGGCGGACCCAAAATCGAAGAATTGGCCCTGAAAACTGATAATTACCTAGAACTCCCCTACACTGTTAAGGGCATGGACCTATCCTTTTCTGGTTTGCTCACTGCAGCCATACGGAAATACGAAGGTGGGGAATCATTAGAAGATGTGTGCTACAGCCTTCAGGAGACAGCTTTCTCCATGGCCACTGAGATAACAGAAAGGGCTCTGGCCCACTCCAAAAAAAGGGAAGTTATGCTATGTGGTGGAGTGGCAGCCAACACCCGTTTGAGGGATATGATTGAAATTATGACTCAAGAACACTATGCTGACTTCTATCGGCCCCCCATAAAGTACTGTGGAGATAACGGTGCTATGATAGCCTGGATGGGCCAGTTGATGTTCCAGTATGGCTCAGTGCAGAAATTAGAAAACACCACCGTGACCCAGAGATACCGTACTGATCAGGTAGATGTGCCCTGGATGAAAAGTTCAACCATTTCACTCAAACTACCCGAGAATATGGTAGAAAAGGGTGCTGAAGCCAATATCTATTCAGGCAAATACATGGATCATGAAGTGATCCATAAAAACAGAGTATCTAAAAGCTACCGTATAGGGGAAGTAGATAAAAGATTGCGAAAACATAGGACCAAGAGTGAGGCCAAACTTCTTCACCAAGCCAAAACCTGCGGGGTAACCACTCCTCTAGTATACGATGTTGATATGGATTATAAGACAATCACCATGGAATTTATCCGTGGAAAACAAGTAAAAGAAGAGTTCAATGAATCAGATCTGTCCAAGGTAAAGCCTATCTGCAAAATAATCGGTGAAAAGGTCGCCCGCCTGCACAATTGCGGAATAATCCATGGAGACCTTACAAGCAGCAATATATTGCTCAGAAAGGATGGCATAGTGTTCATCGACTTTGGGCTTGGAAAAATATCCCATCTTGTGGAAGATAAAGGTACTGATCTTCTGGTTTTCAAGAAAGCACTTACTGGGATCCATTACGACATTGCAGAGGACTGTTTCCAGTACATTTTAGAGGGTTATCGTGGAGCTGATGATTTTCAGAAAATCCTGGAGAAAATAAAAGAAATTGAAGTAAGGAAACGTTACATGGAAAATTAACAACATTTTTTGTAGACTTTCAGCTTTATTTCAAGCTTTTTCTATCTCTGAAGTTTTTATAGTACTTAATTACCAGGTCTATTACAGTTGGATCTTTGGTAAGCTGGTTGTGGCCCACACCGCTTATTATGTCTGGTTCTATATTATTGAGTATACTCTGCGCATTTGCTACCGCTCCGTCTCCATCGACTGTCCATTTGTAAATAGTTTCACCATTTCTAGTTAACTTCACCCTGGTGGGTAAGTATCCACTTTCTTTTACAGACTGATAACTGGCATATTCTTCTCTGGAGCTGCTGACCAACCATTCCACAGCTCCCATTATTCTGGAAATAAATTGGCTTTTAGAAGGTACTTCCCTACCTAATATCGTGCGATAGGTTACACCCGACATGATTCCATCGCGTTTTGGCCCGGATTTATTTAACTCAAGGGTCTGGGTATCTTTGGTGCGCATGTTTGCTACCGCGCCTGATGAACCTATATCCTTGAAATATAAGTAGATGAATGGTTTAATAAGTAAATAAAGTATCCGTTTACTGTCAATTAAATCAGCGAAAGCAGTACCATGATTTACCGGTGCAATTCCAATCCATTGACGGATGCCATTATAGTTATCCCCTCTTGCCATATAGAATCGAGATACCAGAGCACCCATGGAATGACATACTATATCAAACTTGCCTGTGTAACCTGTAGACGCCCGGATATCAAAAATAAACTTATCTAAATCAGCAGGGTATGTATAGGGATCCCCGGTGGCAGGTAGATAATCAAACTCAAAATAGGGAATGTTCTCTCTATTTAAAGCTTTTTTCATCACATTCCATTCTACAAGAACACCATCCCTTTTTCTTGGACGCCAGCCATGGATTAAAATTATGGGGATTGGCTCTATCACTGACTTGTCCGAATCTATGAGGTTCATGTTATCAATTCAAATGTTCTATATGATTAATCAACTTTTTCCTATAAAAAAAATTTGTTTATAGAAATTTGATTTATGGCTGATCAATCCACATCATACTTATAATATAAAAAGATTACATTATATTATCGATAATTAGGGTCTTAAATGTCTAATTCAAAAATAATTTCAAAGAGCATTACCTTTATAACAGGCAACCCCCATAAAGTTAAAGAAGCCCGAGGAATATTAAATAACCTGGGCATAACACTGGAGCATGCTGATATCGGCTACCCCGAAATCCAGGGAGACCTGGAGGATGTAGCCCGGTACGGTGCACAGTATGCTGTTAGGCGTCTTGGAAAACCAGTGATAGTAGAAGACGCTGGATTATTCATAAAAGCCCTTAAATGGTTTCCAGGGACATATTCATCCTATGTTCAAGAAACATTAAGTAACCAGGGCATATTAAAGCTTATGAGTGATGTTGAAGACAGATACGCCGAATTCAGGTCGGTAGTTGGGTACTGCACCCCCAAAACCGAGCCCGAGGTTTTTTTAGGCATTGTCAAAGGACGAATAGGATACAAGGAAAAGGGCAAGTATGGCTTCGCCTATGACCCCCTGTTTATTCCAGAAGATTACTGTGAATCCTTCGGAGAACTGCAAACAGATGTGAAGAACAGATTCTCCCACCGCCGTAAATCACTCGAGAAGTTTGCATTATGGTATAAAGACCAAAAATAGGTCGTTTATCATAGTTATAAACTATTATAATCCATAAACTAGAATGAAGATAATTTTAGAGGTGAAATAATGGCAGTAAAGCCTGAATGGATAGAATACTCTAACGAAGAGATTGAAGAACTGATATTAAAACTTAAAAAAGAAGGTCACTCCACCAGTATGATGGGCATCATCCTGAGGGATCAGTATGGAATACCAGATGTAAAATTGATAACAGGAATGAAAATAACCAAGATACTGGAAAAACATAACCAGGGACTGGAATATCCGGAAGACCTCATGAACCTCATCCGGAAGGCAGTGAACATCAGGGATCACCTTAAGGAGAACCCTAAAGACCTGCATACCAGGAGAGGCCTGCGTATTGTGGAATCTAGAATCAGGAGACTGGTAAGCTACTACAGGAATGAAGGCGTACTTCCCGAAGATTGGAGATATGAGCCAAATCAAGCAGCATTACTTGTTAAGTGAACAATTTCAAGACATTTTTCAAACTTTTAAATTTAATTAAATTTTTATTCTAATTTATTTTATTATCCAATAGTAAGTTTGGCTTTTTATGGCACTTTCTGAGTTAAAAAAGAAAGATGAAGTTAAATATATGGCTATAAACATCATTGGTAATTTAATTGTGAATCAAATATTATTTTACCATGTTTATTCTAAAATCAGAAATAATACCCGAAATTAACAGATATTAAAAGCTTAAATGAATAGAAACACAATTTAGATTCGTAACAGATATAAACTATAAAGTTATTTATCAAATAGAACTTTTACCTAAATTACCTGAAAATGAAGAAATCACTAATTAAATTAATATTCTATTAGAATAATTTATTTTAATCGGGAATTTCATATGGAAAAGAAATATTTTATAGTACAGGTGCCAGATGAACCAGGCGCACTACATAAGGCAGCCAGGATTGCTAAACAGTACCAGGCTAACATTAACCGCATCCACTACAATCGGAAAATAGATGTAAACACGGTGTTTTTCGATATCACAACCTCAAATAAACACTATGAAAAGATGCAACATGATTTAAAAGAGTTGGGCTACCTGCAAACATCCCTAAACCCGGTTGGATTCCTTAAATTCAACTTATATCTACCTCATCGGACAGGGGCTTTATTTGAATTCCTCAACTATTTAACTTTCGCCCAGGCCAACATTGGCTTCCTGGATTTTGATGACGAAACAACTACCACCCCTAAATTAACGGTTAGTCTTACCTTAGAGAAAAGTTCCCGGATAAATGACCTTTTAAACCGATTGAAGACACAATACCCTCTGGAAATTCTTGAATATAATGAGGAGTATTCAGATCTTGATGACACCATATTTTACATCGTATTCGCCCAGAAATTAAGGGAAATACTGGGCATGGCTGCTGATGAATTTCTGATGAAACTGTTAAAGGATATAAACCATATTGTACAGGAATTAACCCGAATAGGAGAAGAACCCAGGGATATCTTTGATAGTGTTTTACTCACAGGTAAAACCTTAAAAAATAACACTGGTGAAGCTTTCTATGCGAATGTACAGCGAATCTCCTTAAAAGGGGATGTGGAATTATTCTGTTTCCAGCCGCCTTGTGGAGGGAACATATTTGTCCTGAAGAATGCCACCGAAATGTTTCTAATCGATACTGGTTACGGTATTTATCATTTTGACGTTCAGATGATGCTGCAAAAATATGGTCTGGGAGATATGGATAAGCTTAAAAAAATCTTCATTACACACGCAGACGCTGATCATTCCGGGGCCGCCGGGTACTACGATGTTAAATCTTTCATGCACCCCGGTACCTGGGAAATCATTAAAAAAGCCAACCGAGCATATGGTTCAGTCTCTGAAACTTCTATATTAGAGGAAGTTTATACTAAACTAATCAATCTATTCTCTAATTTCAATCCACCGGATTATGTGAAGTTAATTTCTGATAAAAAATACGGTGAAAGAAATATATTTCCAATTTTAGATAAATTTAAGATAGGGGATTTAGAATTCGAGGTTTTAGAAAGTTTGGGTGGCCATCTCTATGGACAGATATACTTATTATGTCCAGAGAAAGGAGTTCTTTTCCCAGCTGACAGCCTGATTAATTTTCAAAGTCTAAGTAAAGATAGAAAGAAGTTCAATTTACTAGCAAAAAATCTGATGACCTCGGTCAACGTGGATGGAAAACTGGCCACTGAAGAAAGAAAAGCGCTCATAGAACTAGTTAATGAATTAGACCAGAAATTATCAGGCAAAAATAGAAAATGTTTAATCTGTGGGGGTCATGGTGCTATTTCTGTACTTTCTGGAGATAAGTTAGAAACATATGGAGAGACGGAACATTATAAACCCTGAAATTTAAAAATCAAATTTGAATCAAGATTTAACATTAAAACAAAAAGAGTATGGGAGATTTAAAAATGCAGATAAAAATCGTCCTGCATTCCAAAGGATACATCATCGACCATCTTAAAATTACTTGAGAGGCAGGTATCGGTTTAAAAGACAACACAATCCGAATACTTTCTCAGAACATTTCTAAGAAGATGTTTCTACAGTTCTTTAAATTAATTTAAGAGCTTTATAATTAAATGTACTCTCAATTTACTCTTTTTTTCAATAATAATTGAGATATAATATTCTTATTCAAAATGAATTAATTATTATCATTAAATATTTTTTTTATTTTTTTAATAGCATTTTTAAATATCTACGCATCCCTTGCTGACAAGATTAGCTCCTTAATCTCAGCAGGCAACTGTTCATCCTGCCATTTTCTCTCTGCAGCTACAGATTTACCTGCGCTTTTCACCGCTTTTAAGGCACACGACGTTGCTCCTAATGAATGATCGGCCATATGGGCCGTTGCAACAGCATGTCCAACAGTACGGGCCAAGGCAATTACTACCGGGTCTTGAGATTCCCTTGCTAACGTATGCACAGCTATAGACGCTTTTCTTGCCTCACCAACAGATGCATTTCCCTGCGCCCACGCTCTGCCCACGTTAAGTGCATGAATCAGTCGGCCATCAATTTCTTCTCCTAAAAGCGGCAAGACGTGTTCTGCACAATCACAGGCCCAATTAATTAACTGATAGTGCCGTTCTTTCTTTAAAGGCCCTCCTCGGTGTTCAGCTATGAATCTTTGATCTCGCATTTGAATTTGATCCTATAATTTCATAACAAATAATTAAATGTTTTTTTTAGCTTTCAAAACTATCTATTTTTTTAATATATTATTAGTCTAATTAAACAGGCCAAGACTCAAGTCAAATTTTATTTATTTGTTAATTTTCTACTGGAACACCCTAAAAGTAAAAAATAATTACATTACCTTTAGCCGTCCGCATGGATACTGGCGAGGCTTTTATAATTTCTTTCCAATATAAAATACATACCCATAATATTCTTTATACTTATTATAAAGTTCAGCACCATGCTTTTCGTATTTTACGAATTCTTCAGCAGATTTATTACCTTTATATTTATCCAAAAATATTTTTTGTGCTGCTATTTCCGGGACAAAAAAGTTATCAATCCAGCAAGATTCAGGCAATATGAATGATGCCATAACAACATAGCCTGCTTTTTGCATTTGAGCAATTTTATTTGGAATGGTGTCTATTTCAGGATATGCTTCATTCCAAAAATCAAATATTTCTTTTGGCCGATCTTCTGTAAACCACGATGCTTCAGTAACAGCAATATAGCCACCTTTTTTCAAAAACTTATTCCAGTAATTCATACCTTTTTCAAAACCAATATTATAAATAGCTCCTTCACACCAAATGAGGTCTAATTCATTTAATTGAAAATCAAGTTTATCCATCGATCCAATAACGCCTTTAACTCTGCTTTGAAAATCCAATTTTTTTGCATTGTTATTTAGTATGTCAATATAACCGGAAGACAAATCAATACCTGTAATATTCCCAGGGGTGTTTTGAGCCAAAACAATAGTTTGACCTCCAGTACCACAACCAAGATCAGCAATCTTTGATTTTTCGTTTATATTATCAATAAAGCTTAATGCTTTTATGGTTACCTCTCGGCTCCCTGGACCTTGACGATCCATGCTGGAAAAATATTCGCCAATTAATGAAATATCAAAATCATGGATATTATGCTCTTCATCGCTCATTTTGTAGATCCTCCAAGAACTTCCTGATGCTATAGTTTATTATTTTATACAATACTTATAACGTGACATGGATGACGCTGTTGGAATTCCCGTTGAAATATTATGAATTAATGGCATATAACTAGACATTTGTGCGAACAATATATTCAATGTTCACACAAACGAATTTTGACGGACATTGAAGGAAATTAAATGTGAAAACAGCGGATTTACACATGAACAAATTGATAAAATTGTGCTAAATAAATGGTTGTCTAACTTTATAAATGAAATAAAGTTCTAAGAAGGCACCGCCCGGAAAACCAGGCCAAATTTCATTGTTCAATAGTTTTCTACTGTAGAAGAAACCAACTACTACTATAATGGAAATAATTCCACCATCCAGGGAAGGCCCTCTAAAAGGCTTATTTATGGGAATATAATAATCTAAAAAAATCAGAAGATTATATAAGAAAATTCCTAACAATTAAGAATGTTTAATTATTCAAATTTATAAAATATGTAGTAGTACTACTATAATAGGAAATTTATAGCCAAAATCAAAGAAAAATGATGCATATCAACAGCACTGCTTGTTAAGTAGTCAATTTCCACAATTACCATATTTTTTTAATAATTCAGGTTATATAGCTAATTCATCGAATAATAATATAATAATATTCGGTTAAACTGTCGTTCAGTATAACTGAGTTAATTAAAAATAAAAAAAATAATTTTTTTACCTATTTTTTAGGTTTTGGGATGGTGAAGTAGAAGGTTGCTCCTTTTCCTGCTTCGGATTCTACCCATATTTTCCCTTTATGTCTTTCTACGATTCTTTTGCAGATTGCTAATCCTATACCTGTCCCAGGATATTCTTCTCGGGTGTGTAGTCGGTTGAATATTTTGAAAATCTTTTCCTGGTTTTCAGGATCAATACCTATGCCATTATCGTTTACACCAATTAGCCAGTTTTTAAATGAGTTCTGGCAGGTTATATGGATTTCTGGTGATTTATCTCCATGGAATTTGATAGAGTTGGATATTAAATTCTGGAAAAGTTGTCTGATTTGAGATTGGTCGCCATTAATTGTGGGTAAATCCTCGATCATAAGTTTAGCTTTATTTTCCTCTATAGTGGGTTTAAGGTATTTTATAACCGAATTGACAGATTCTCGCATATTTAACGATTCAAATGGTTTTGCTTGGGTGTGAAGTCTGGAAAATATTAGTAAGTCATCGATTAAATCCTTCATTCGATTAGAGCCTTCAATAATGAACTCAATAAATTCATCAGCATCATCATCCAACTGGTCACTGTACCGTTTTTCCAGAAGTTGGGTAAAGCTGGATACCATTCTAAGTGGCTCCTGTAAATCATGAGAGGCTACGTACGCGAACTGTTCTAGCTCCCTATTTGATATTTCTAATTTATTAATGGACTCCTGTAATTTGTTTTGTGTATCTATGAGTTCTTCATTGGAGACTTGAAGCTCTTCTGAAAGTTTTTGTTCAATTTCCAACATCTGTTTTAATTGTTCTTCTTTCTTTTTTAATGATTTAGTCCGTTCAGAGACACGTTCTTCTAATGTTTCATTAATCTGTTTTAAATCCGCTTCTGATTTTTTCAATTTGTCTTCTGCTTTCTTAAGTTCAGTGATATCTCGAGCAGCGGCAAAAACACCGATGACTTTATTGGATTGGTCACGATAAACAGAGGCATTATATAAAACGGGGGTTACATGTCCATTTTTATGCTTAATTTCAAGAGTATAATCACGAATTATTCCTTCATTGAAAACTTGTTTATATCCATCTCTGGCTTTTATAGGTTCCGTAAAATAATTTGAAAAATCAGTCCCGATAAGATCATCTCTGCCAAATCCAGTAACCAATTCTGTAGCTTTATTGACATCATTAATTTTACCATTTGGACCAATCGTAACAAGAGGATCCACACTCGTTTCGATTAACCCTCTATTATATTTCCCAACTAATCTTAGTTGTTCCTCAATTTTTTTCACTTTAGAAATGTCACGTGCCGCGGCGAAAACGCCGACAACTTTATCAGATTCATCTTTATAAACCGAAGCATTATACAAAACTGGAGTAACATGACCATCAATATGTTGAATTTCCAAAGGATAATCTCTAATTAAATATTCTTTAAAAACTCTTTCATATCCTTCCTTAGCCTTTTCAGGTTCTGTGAAATAGTCTGAGAAATCAGTGCCTATAAGTTCATTCCTTTTAAATCCCGTTACAGATTCGGTAGATTTATTAACGTCTGTAATCTTTCCATCTGGACCAATGGTCACAAGAGGATCTAAGCTCGATTCAATTAAATTACGATTATAAATGTTTGCAAATTTTAATTCTTCCTCAATTCTTTTACGTGCTGTCACATTTCTCGCTATAGTAGATATGGCTATTAAATTTCCTTTAGTGTCATGAACAGGAGAAAGCGTTATTGAAACATTAATTGTTGACCCATCTTTCTTCACCCGCAGCGTTTCAAAGTGTTCAATCCGTTTTCCAGATTTTATGCCGTCCATTAGATTATTAAATTCTTTCTCCATGAAAGGCGGTATAAGGATTGACATGTTCTTTCCAATGACTTCATCGGCGGAATAACCATAAACCTCTTCTGCTCCTTTATTCCAATTTAATATGTTTCCATCAAGAGTTTTGGTTATAATTGCATCATCTGACGATTCAACAACATTTGCCAATCTCTGAATTTCCTCTTCAGCCTTTTTAATTTTTCTTATATCTCTAGCAGCAGCAAAAACACCGATGACTTCACCATTATCATCTTTATAAACCGAAGCATTGTACAAAACAGGAGTTATGGATCCATCTTTATGGACAATATCTAATGGATAATCTCGAACCGATCCTTCTTTATAAACTCTTTTATAACCTTCACGTGCCTCATTAACATCTGTGAAATACTTTGAAAAATCAGTGCCAATCAATTCCTCTCGGTTAAAACCTGTCACTTCTTGCGTAGAATTATTCACATCCGTAATCTTTCCATCAGGTCCAATGGTGACCAATGGATCCAAGCTGGCCTCTATCAAACTTCGATTATATAAGTTTATTAACTTGAGCTTTTCTGTTCTCTCTTCAATTTTTATCTCTAAATTTTCACGAGCTTCTTTTAAAGCTTGATTAACATTTGCCAATTCATTTTTCTGATTTTTGAGTTTTTCTTCGGCTTTTTTATTGTTAGTAATATCACGCACTACAGATACTGAACCAATAATTTTTCCTTCCATATCTTTAACAGGAGAAGCACTCACCTGGCGATATCTTAACTCACCAGTACTTGGTGTTTGTATAATTTCCTCCTGATTTTTAACGTGCTCACCTTTCAATGCTTTTAAAGGTGGTGCATCATCCACAGGACGGGGATTACCTTCGATATCATATACTAAATTATTAATTGCCATTTCCTCTACATCTCTATCAGGAAAATCCATATTAAATTCCTCAAGAGCAGATTTATTAGCTAATGTAAATTTTTTATTTAAATCAGCAAACCATATCTCATCAGGAATACTATTAATTAAACTGGAAAGCTTATCTCGCTCCTTATGATAATGGTTTTCACTTTTTTTTAAAGCTTTTTTTATTTTTTTATTTTCCGTGATGTCCTGTAATATGGCAGCAAATTTATTCCCGCCTAATGGTTTGGCTTTAACTTGATAAAATTTATTAGTTCCCGAATTATATTCTTCAAATTGCTTTGGCTTATTTTCAAGCACTACTTCACCATAGCTGTCTAACCAAACTTGATCTACTACTGGGAGAATATCTTTAATCCGCTTTCCGACTATTTCTTCCTTAATTAAACCGGTATGTTTTTCATAGGCAGGATTAACATCTAGAAAAATAAAATCCTTTGGCTGCCCATTATCATCCCAGACTAACTCAGAAAGCTGCACAGCTTCATCTAAAGAAATAAGAAAATCTTTATATAAATCATCAGAACTAACCATAAAACTCTCAATAATTATTATGTCCATATCGTGATAAATAAATTTGGTTAGGCTGAAATATGGTATAGCAGGACTTCAGTAACAAACCAGCATATTAAATCCACAAGCCATTAAACTATACATCATAATTTACAATCACATGACTATTAAAAGCATACTTTAATAGGAATTTATATGTCAATATCAAGCAAAAGTGATGCATATCAACTCCTTGTAATATAAAAAAGATATTATGAAATGATAACATAGCTGGTAACCTATACGACCTGGTTAGTTTAGACACTAAAACAGATTCAATAATAGTCTTCTAACCCAAATATTATATAAAATACGGTAAAATCAACATTTAATGAGGTTTTATATACTAAAAATTTACATTAAATTTTATGGATAAAAGACATAGAAATAGAATTTTAATTCTTATTTTTATTGGTGTATTTATGGGATCCCTGGATATTGGGATTGTAGGACCTGCACTTCCTGCAATTCAGGGATATTTTAGTATTAATGAACGTTTGGTATCCTGGATTTTCGCCATATATATTCTATTCTTCATGATTGGTACCCCATTAATGGCCAAATTATCAGATATCCATGGTAGGAGATCAATATACGTACTGGATATTTTCATCTTCGCCTTGGGATCTATAATAACAATTACTTCTGTATCCTTTGAAATGATGATCTTAGGAAGGGCAATTCAGGGATTTGGGGCCGGGGGTATATTTCCAGTTGCAAGCGCCTTTATAGGTGACACATTTCCCCCTGAAAAAAGAGGAGGGGCTCTGGGCATTATAGGTTCGGTCTGGGGGTTTTCCGGAATTTTGGGACCCATAATAGGGGCTTTACTTCTTCCTTACGGTTGGCAGTGGTTATTCATTATCAATATACCTATATCCGCACTTATCATCGTATTAAGCTTTTTTATATTACCTGCTTCAAAAGGAAAGGAGTATGTCAGTTTTGATTGGCATGGAACCATAGTTTTTGCTCTGATGGTGGCCTCATTGGCTTTAGGTGTGAATCAGATTAACACCAGTAATTTCTTCGTAAGTTTAGGATCCCTCTTTGTGTGGCCATTTTTAGTTATTTCCGCACTATTATTGCCTTTATTAATTAAATTAGAACGAAATATCCTTGAACCTGTCATTCAAATAGATCTATATCGAAGTTTAGAGGTAAAGATAGCCACCAGCATCGCCATTGGAACTGGTTTATGTCAGACAGCCATTGTTTTCCTGCCTTCACTGGCAGTAACCGCACTCTCATTGTCCACATCCAATGCTAGTTTAATGGTAATACCACTTGTTTTAGCTTTAGGAGTTAGCGCTCCAATAATAGGTAAATTACTAGACAAATATGGTACAAAAATAGTTATGACAACAGGTACAGCTATACTAACAATAGGCCTTTTCATGTTAAGCTTCTTCGCCAGTAGTTTTTATTTATTCATAGTTTCAGGGATAGTTATTGGTCTGGGTTTAGGAACTGTGCTTGGTTCACCCCTCCGTTATATCATGTTAACTGAAAGTCCACCTGAAAAGCGGGCTTCAGGCCAGGCATTAATTAATTTCAACTCCAGCACAGGCCAATTAATAGGTGGTGCTCTTATTGGTGCGATAATTGGATCTCAGACAATTAAACTAATAGGTTATCAATCAGCTTATATTATGATTGCCTTCGTGACCATAATAATGTTATTATTAACTCTAGGCCTTAAAAATCGAGCAGAACAATTAAAAACAATGCAAACCACAGAAAAAGAGCCGTAGACAAAATCTTAAATATTTATAGATCCTATTTATCATTTTTAATAATAACACTGCTAAATTTATGTTAAGTTTTTTTTTCAAATAACATAAAAAATTTCAATTATTAATTTATCATATTATATTATGTTAAGTCTTGAAAAAAATTCAAAAACTTGGTTAATATTAGGTTTTTTTGTTTTTTTATTGGCATCTATTTCTATTGCATCAGCACATCAGCCCAGATTAGTTATCGGGGACAACGCAACCATGGGAAATCCCATTGTTATACTAAATCCCGAAGTTTCCCAAGCATTCTACGGAGAATTACAAGGACTACCAAATTACTATAAAATAACTTCTGATAAACCATTTAAATTCTATATCAACCTACTAGTACCAGCAAGCCCAGGTATACCCCCAGATTTCATCTCAGCTGAAATACTTGATTCATCAGGAACCGTATTAATGACTATAAACGGTCAGAACAGTACATGGGAACCATATTTTGAGGAATTTGGAGGAGACAATTACCTTAAAGGCCCAGATGCCCGTGCAAATCTAACAGCAGGCACATACTACATAAAAGTTTACAATTCAGCTAATATGGGTAAATATAGCATAGCAGTGGGAGAAATTGAATCATTCCCCATAGACGAATCATTAAAAGCATTAGTAACCATACCCCTACTCAAAGAACAATTCTTCGGTAAACCAGTTACCACATTATTCTTAGAGTTTCTGGGAATCATATTAGCCTTGGGAAGCATAATGACGCTGTTCTCAATGCTTATAAGATCCAGAAAATCAGAAGAACTAACTCAAATAACAATTAATGTAAGCAAACAATTAAAACCAGTGATATGGATTGGAATAGTAATCACACTTATTGTCTGGCTCTATGTAATGTACAAAGACCCATTAAATATAGTTGGAATAGTGAATACCATACTCTACTTTATTCTAATAATCTTAACTTGGTACTTCCTATCCAAATTCAGTAAACTAAAACCAGATAAAATACCATTAATTAGCACTACCCTCTTTGTGATCCTTTGGTGGGTATTTGTTTACTTAACCATAGCCATTACCTAATAAAACAAAAAAAATGCAATTAAACTTCTTTTATTATTTTTTAGATATTTTAAATAAATAAAGTATGTTTGCTTGTTTAAGGTTTTATAAACGCATTCAGGGGTTTTTTACACCAGTAATATTAATAACATCGACCAATTTCCATACAAATGATTTATCTTCTTTTAAAATGGCTTGTATCGGTTCTTCAGGCGAATGACCTAGAGCAGCTAATATATTGATAGAAAGATTTTTTTCTTCGATCATGTTAACAAACCTTTCTTTAACTTTCTGTTTTTCATTATTATTGGTTACTTCCTGTATACTACCCTGTAAAGTTACAAAACTATATTTAGTTAAATTTTCACTGATATTTTCTATTTCAACTCCCACATGTGGATTTTTACGGATTAATTCTATTTTCTTTCCATATTTGGTTGATAAAAAATATAAGAACTTACCATCAAATACATAAATAAAAGGAGCGATATATGGATGTTTTCCATGAAAAGCAATTCTACTAACATACTGTTCAGCGATCAAATTGTCATAATCTTTTTTAATCATCAAAGGTATTTTTAAAATTTCCAAAATAGCAAACCTCCAAAATTAAATGCGATTATTTTATTATTATTGTATAATTAGCATTTTATAACAAATAAAACTTTCCATATGGTTATAACCTCCTTTTTTATAACCAAAACCAGAAGATTAATATGAAAATTCCAAACAATAAAGAGTGTATTGAATTATTCAAATTTTAAGAAACTAATAGTAATACTTTAATAGGAAATTTATATGTCAAAATCAAGTAAAAGTGGTGCAAATCAACATCACTTAATAACTAGGGCTAATGAAGCTAACAAACTCTTAAAAGAGCACTTAGAACAGGATCATGTCGTGAGGGTAATCTCCCATAACGATGCTGACGGAATATCCGCAGCCGGTGTGATTTGTAATGCCATTACGTGTGAGAAGGGCAAATTCCATGTTACCATAGTCCCCCGGCTAAAGGAAGAGGTACTGGATAAAATCTTTCAGGAAAAATATGAGATCTTCTTCTTCTGTGACATGGGAAGCGCCTGGACCCAAAAGATAGGCAAGCTCAAAGGTGATGCCATAATTGCAGACCACCACCAGACCATTGATTCTACCGAAGACCAGGAAACAGTGGTTCATGTCAATCCTCACTTATTCGGAATGGACGGTACAAGGGATGTGAGTGGTTCAGGTGTAACCTACCTTACTGTACGGCCTATGGGTCATTATGAACTCACCGCACTGGCAATGGTAGGTGCCTTTGGTGATATGCAGGGTAATGGTGACATAACTGGGATAAATCACACCATAATGCAGGAAGGAATAAAGAAAAATGTTATAGAAGTTAAAAATGGATTAAAAGCCTCTTTCCTGAGTGAAGAACCCTTGTATAAGGCACTTTCATATACTTTCCTACCACCACTGCCTGATATTTCTGGAGATTTTGATGGAAGTAAAACTTTCTTGGAAAAGATTGGAGTTTCATATGAAACAAAATTCCCTGACCTTAGCAACGAGGAGAAAGACGTCCTGAAAACAGCATTGGTGAAGTTAAACCCTGAAATATTTGGGAAAATTTACCAGATCAAGGATGAGATACCTTTGCTCACTAATATCAGTGATTATTCCCAAATAATAGACGCTTGTGGTAAAAGTAAGAAGTATGGGTATGGTCTGAGTATCTGTCTGGGAGATCGGAAGGAATCCTTACAACAGGGGATGAATTTCCTGAATAATTACCAGAACACAGTATTAAAGGGTGTTAAATGGATTAAAAAGGAAGGATCAGTTGAAATGGATTACATTCAATATATCTACACAGAAAATAAAGATATAAAGGGTTTCATGGGGACTTTGGCCAATATTGGATTGGATCTTAAACTGTTCAATCCAGACAAACCAGTGTTAGCGATGTCTCGTATGGACCCATTACTTAAAATTTCCGGACGGACAACCCTTTTAAACACTGAAAAAGGAGTTAATCTTGGTCAGGCACTTGAACAAGCATCACATAGTTACGGTGGCACTGGTGGCGGGCATACCGTGGCAGCAGGGGCAGTTGTCCCCCGAAATAATCAGGATAACTTCCTCAATCTGGTGGATGATATTATAAAAAGTCAGATTGAAGATGAAGAATCCAATAAATCGAAGCAGATAACTTTCAGTTAGTATTAAGGGGTTTATATGCAGCTTACACCAGAAGAACAGGCTATGTACGATGGTAAACATGGGATTGCTATTGAAAAGTCCATGGAGATATTAGTGGCCCTTGGGGATATCTATGGCGCAGAAAATATGGTAGATATAACATCTGCCCAGATTTCAGGAGTTTCATATAAAACAATAGGAGAGGCAGGTTTAGAATATTTAGATGAATTGGCAGCAAGTGGTGTAAAGGTCAAAGTACCGTCCACTCTTAACCCTGCAGGTATAGATTTGGAGCGTTGGGAGGATTTAAAATTCTCAAAACAATTCGCTGAAAAGCAGAATAAAATTATCGCAGCCTATCAAAAGATGGGCATCAGCACTACCTGCACCTGCACACCCTACTTGGTAGGTAACGTCCCCATCATGGGTAGCCACATAGCATGGTCAGAATCTTCTGCAGTATGTTACGCCAACTCCGTCCTGGGCGCAAGGACAAACAGGGAAGGCGGTCCAGGCGCGTTAGCAGCAGCCATATGTGGAAAAACAGCGGCATACGGCTATCATTTGGATGAGGGTAGAAAAGCGAAGTACGTATTTGAATTAGAAATCCCACTCAAGGGAGTAGATTATGGTGCATTAGGCTACATAGTGGGTAAAATAGTAGGTGGAGGAGTTCCCTACTTCAAACTGAAAAATATCCCTTCAATTAACGAACTTAAAAGTTTAGGAGCTGCATTGGCATCTTCAGGAGCAGTGGCACTGTATCATGTGGAGGGAGTAACCCCCGAATATGAAGAAGCCTTAAAGAGCGAAGATATGGAATTAATAGAAAGAATTTCTGTTACAGAGGATGATGTAATGGATGCACGTAAGAAACTTTCAACCACTGCCCAGAAACCAGATTTAATATGCATAGGCTGTCCCCACGCATCTTTAGATGAAATAGAAAAGATAGCAGAAAAAATATCTGGTAGAAAACTTTCCACCCCTTTCTGGGTATGCACTTCCATCCCAGTTAAAGCGGCTGCAGACCGTATGGGATACACAAAAACCATTGAAAATGCTGGTGGAAAGTTGATTTGCGATACCTGTATGGTAGTTTCACCTATTGAAGATCTGGGATTCAAGGTGATTGGCGTTGATTCAGCTAAGGCAGCAAACTACGTCCCTACTATGTGTGGATTGGACGTGGTTTATGATGAATTTGAAGATTTAATAGAATAACAGTTATTTTTTTTGGAAATAGAGTCTATTTACTATCTTATTTATGTTGCATTATTTTTTACAGGGGAAAGAAAAATGAATCACATCTTCAGGAACTCCCCCAATTTTCCTGTAAAAATCTATGGCATAATCCCCAATATCCGCTTGTAAAAATATTTCTTTATCACCTTTAGTGCAAGAAATTTCCTTTAATTTATCCATCAATCTGGTTCCTACCCCTCTCCTCTGAAAATCATGATGAACTGCAAGATCATAGACGTAAACTTCATTTGCTTCAAAATAAGTTGATGGTAATTCATGGGCAGTTAAACCCCCAATAATCTTCTTTTCATACTTTGCTACAACAAAAATTATATTATCAGTGTTTAATAGCTTCTTTTGATAATTAATTCGTGGATATTCAAATGGATCCATTTCAAAAACAGTTTCATATAATTCAATCAATTTAATTAACTCTTCCTGGTTATTTGCATTTAGCTTAAAATACGTAATCTTATTATTCATATCCACTTAACACCCTCCTTGCATCATTTACACATGTTGTAGAAATTGGGACAAATGATATGCAGCCAAAACATAATAAATCATATAAATATATTTTATTCAACATATCTCATGTAAATTTTCATTAACTAAAAAAACATCATGAACTGGATTTAAATGACAAATAACAAAAAATCAATCATTTCAAAGGATAGTATACAATGGATCCAGCACCCACTTATAAAACCAGAGAAAATAGAATCCCGGCTTTATCAACAAATTCTGGCTGCTGATGTGCTTAAAAAGGGCAACACTATGATTGTCGCCCCCACTGCTCTGGGAAAGACCATCGTAGCTGCATTGGTATCAGCTGAAAGGTTGAAGAACATCCCCCAATCCAAAATATTGATGTTAGCCCCCACCAAGCCACTGGCAGTACAACATGAAGAAAGTTTAACAGAATTCCTGAAAGCACCGGTTAATGTGCTGAGTGGATCAATAACTCCTGATAAAAGGGTTAAATTATGGGAAAAAAGCCAGATAATATCGGCAACCCCACAAACAGTGGAATCTGACATAATTGCAGGACGGTATGACTTAAGGGATGTTTCACTTTTGATATTCGACGAATGCCACCGAGGGACAGGTAACTATGCCTACGTTTTTTTAGCTAATCGATACATGCGGGAAGGGAAAAATCCCCTGATACTTGGTTTAACTGCGTCTCCTGGTGGTGATGAAGAAAAAATTAATACTGTGTGCCATAATCTTTTTATCCAGGAAGTTATGGTTAAAACTGAAGATGACGTTGATGTAAAGCCCTATTTTAATCCCATTGAGATTAAGTGGGTGTTCGTGGAGTTGGGCAATGAGCAAAAAGAAATAAAAAACCGCTTGGATAAAGTCCTGAAAAACAGGTTAAAAGGACTTAAAAACTTCAAAATTATACATTCAATTTCTAAGGTTAGTAAAAAAGATATTCTGAAAGCACGTGGCCGAGTTCAAAACAGGATATCAAGGACTGCAAATCCACACCGTGATTGTTTACTGGCCATGTCCATGATCACCGCTGTGATCAATTTACAACATGCACTTGAGCTACTGGAAACACAGGGAATAAGTAACCTCCATCATTACTTCCAAAAATTAAAAAATAAGAAGACAAAAGCAGCCCGTGGACTTTTTCAGAATGAAGATTTCAATACAGCCATACAGTTAACCCGTAGAGCTGCTGATAAGAAAATTGATCATCCAAAGATGGTCAGACTCTTGAGAATTCTGAAGAAGGAGTTAAAGAAGGACCAGCAGATCATAGTCTTCAGCCAGTACCGGGACACCGTGAACGAGATCCATCGTAAATGTGAAGATGAAGGTATCAAGTCTGTGAAGTTCTTTGGACAAGCCTCCAGGGATAAGGAGAAAGGACTCACTCAAAAAGAACAGAAACAGATAATCAAGAATTTCCGCAAGGGACTTTATCAGGTGCTGATATCCACCAGCGTAGCAGAGGAAGGGATTGATATACCATCCGTAGACCAAGTTATCCTTTATGAACCGGTGCCATCAGAGATAAGGATGATCCAGCGGAGAGGCAGAACAGGGAGGAAAACACAGGGTCATATGACGGTTTTAATAACAAAAGGCACACGTGATGAGAGTTACTATTGGACCAGCATAAATAAGGAACAGAGAATGAAAAATCAGCTCATCAAAGACTTTCCCCAAAATGAAATTTCCACTGATGGATCCCAAACGAAAATTTCCATTGAAAAAGATAATCTTAATGATGAAGATAACCCTGCTACAGAAACTGAAACCACCATGGAAAAACCAGTAGTCCACGTCGACCATAGGGAAGCTAAATCAGGTGTTGTCCGAGAGTTAAGCAATCTGGGTGTTCAAATCAGAACATCCACACTTACAGTGGCAGATTATCAAATTTCAGATAATATAGGTGTGGAACGTAAGAGTGCACATGATTTTACCGGTTCCATAATAGATAAACGATTGTATAAACAAGCTAAGGATCTGGTTGATCAATTCAGCTCACCCATCATAATAATAGAGGGTGAAAGCATTTATTCAGGTGGTTTACACCCTAATGCAGTTCGCGGGGCGTTAGCTAGCTTGGCTGTTGATTTTAAAATCCCTATTCTACCAACTCGTTCTCCAGAAGATACTGCAGCGATGATATACCGCTTAGCTATCCGAGAATTAAAAAAAGGTCCTAGGGACATGCCACTACGTACTGAAAAAAAACCCTTAAGCCTCCAGGAACAACAAATATTCATCATAGAATCACTCCCCAACGTTGGGCCAGTTACTGCCCGTAAACTCTTAGAAAAATTCAGGAGTGTGAAGGGAGTGATTAATGCATCGAAAGAAGAATTAACCAGTGTTGATGGTATTGGTAAGGTAATAGCCCAAAAAATAAGGGATGTTATTGATTCTGGATTCATGTACAGGAATAATGCTCCAGATATTGAGTTAAAGTTATCAGATATTTTAAAATAACATATAGATAAAATAAAATATTTTAGAAATGGATTAAATTTGAATAAAAGGCTTTTAAATTAACTAAATTAACTAATATTGATTACAAGCACAACTATAACGGAAGATAAAAATGAGAATCTTAATAGACTCTAAAGGAAAGAAGTACCCAGTGACTCATGAAGACCTACACACTAACCACGGATATATCAAAAATGAAGATATTGCCATGAGTAATGATGGTGATGTATTAGAAACTCATATGGGACATAAATTCACCGTTATTAAAGCAAATTTAAATGATTACATTGATCTCATGGAGAGAAAATGCTCTATAATCCTTCCAAAGGATGTGGGGATTATAAATGCCTATACTGGCTTGGGATATGGGCAGAAAGTTGTGGAAGCAGGTACTGGTTCAGGAGCAACCGCCCTATACTTTGCAAATATCGTAGGATCTAAAGGGGAAGTTTATACCTACGAATTAAGGGAAGACTTTGCAGGTATCGCCGGGAAAAATATCCTTGAATTCGGTCAGGAAAATGTTACTGTGAAAAACCAAGATATCAAAGAGGGAATTGATGAATCATCAGTTGACCTGGTATTTTTAGACCTTCCTCAACCATGGGATGTGGTTGAACACGCATCAAAATCTCTTAAAGTCGGCGGATATCTGGCTACCTACAACCCTTACATTGAAGCGGTGATAACACTTAACAAAGTGCTTAAGAAGTATGGATTTTCAGATATAAAGACAGTTGAATGTATATTAAGAGAAATTGAAATAAAAATCAAGGGGACACGACCAAAAACTAGGATGACAGGGCATACTGGGTATTTGACCTTTGCCCGTAGGTTATAATTTAAAATTATCAGGTGTTGTTTAGTTAAAATTAAATTATTTAATAATATATTAAAAAAAATAATATTATAATAAAATAATATTATAATAAAATAATGAATAAAAATTAGATATAGAATTATATAAATAGTCAAAAAAGTCAGTTATCCAGAAAGGTGGATGTAAGATGGTTTTATCCCAGAAAGATATTATTTCTATAAAGGACTTTAGTAAAAAGGATATTATTGAGACACTTAAATTAGCAGAAAAAATGGAACCCATAGCCAGGTCCCGAGAAAAATGTGATGTCTTATCCGGGAAAATACTTGGAGCCCTATTCTACGAACCATCCACCAGAACAAGACTATCTTTTGAAGCCGCCATGCAAAGATTAGGGGGGGGAGTTATAGGATTTGCAGAGGCGGGTGTAAGCTCAGCCACAAAGGGAGAAAACATAAACGACACAGTACGCATTGTAGCTGAATATACTGATGCACTGGTTATAAGACATGATATGGAAGGAACAGCCCGATACGTGGCGGGACTTGTTGATATTCCAGTTATAAATGCTGGTGATGGTGCAGGACAGCACCCTACCCAAACATTACTTGATTTATACACTATGCAACGTTTACTGGGTGAAATTGACGAATTACATGTAGCATTGGTTGGAGATCTTAAATATGGTCGAACAGTACATTCCCTGGCATACGCCTTGGCAAAGTTCGATGTTAAAATGAGCTTTGTAGCGCCTAAAGAGTTACAAATGCCTGACGAAATACTGCATGACCTCAGTAGTTTAGGTATAAATGTAAATGAAACAGATGATATCCATGACGTACTGAATTACGCAGATGTGCTCTATGTAACACGCATCCAGAAGGAAAGATTTCCAGACCCACAAGAATACTCCAAAATAAAAGGTGCTTACTTAATCAATGCGAAATTGCTAGAAAATAGCCATGCAATAGTAATGCATCCTTTACCCAGAGTAGATGAAATATCACATGATGTTGATAACACTCCTTATGGTAAATACTTTGAACAGGCTTTTTATGGGGTCCCTGTTCGAATGGCCTTGTTAAAATCACTGATTAACAACAAAATTTAAACTGTCAAATGAAATTTTTTTAATGTTATAAAACAGTGTTTTATTAATTAACTATTTATTTAGAATCATAATTCTAATTAATTTAATAATATAAAATATATAATAATTATAATAATATTAATAATAATAAAAATCTAAAAATTAAAAAAAATTTAGTTTTTTTCTTATAATAATTCATAAAATAAAATTTATGGACTAATTATTGGTCCATATTGAATCTTCTAGTAGTTCCATATCACATTGGAGATCTATTATATTGGTTCTACCTTTTCCTCTACCTCTGGATATTGTCTTAGTTGATATCAGTCCTAACATTTCCAGTTCATTGACGAAGTCAAATATTCTTCGATATGATACGGAATCACCCTTTGAAAATTCTTTATAAACATCGTAAAGTCTTCCAGATGTTATTTCTTCTTTTTGTTTGGTCAGGTAAAGTATGGATTCTAGAACCTTTTGTTGCTGACTGGGTAAGGTCATTATGATGTCTGTGACCTTGTTATGTTCGATGTATTCTTTGGCTTCCCTTACATAATCTTCATATACTATTTCTGAATTCTTTTCATCTGCAAGTTCTCCAGATGTGCGGAGTAGATCCAGAGCGTATCGTGCGTCACCTTCTTCTTTTGCCGCCATTGCTGCGCATAATGGAATCACATCCTCGTTCAATACATCGTCATTAAATGAGAGGTTCGCCCTCTCCTTAAGTATATCTACCAGTTGTTGAGCGTTATATGGGGGAAATACTATTTCTCTATCTCTTAAACTACTCTTAACCCTAGGTTTAATGAATTGTTTAAAATCAACGAAGTTACTGATGGATGCTATGGAAACATTTTCGGTTCTGGTGAGGGTGTACAGAAGTCCGTCACCATCATTTTTAAGGAGAATATCAATTTCATCAAGTATAATCATTAATATCAAGTTTTTACCGAAAACATTCCTTTTAAAGAGATCTCTAAAGGCATGTATAACTTCTGCCCGGGTCCAGCCCCTGTATGGAACGTCTTGGCCTAACTGCTGGCATAAACGGGTGATTACTTGGTATTCTGTGGTGTAATCTGTGCAGCGTATGTACTCCACTCTGATATTTATATCCTTGTCCTTTGAAACATCTTCCAGTTGTTTCCTGGCAAATTTGGCCACAGCTGTTTTACCTGTACCTGTCTTTCCATATATGGTTACATCAGGTGGGGTTACTCCAGTTAAAGCTTCTTTCCAATACTTGGCTACTGATTTTATTTGGTCTTCGCGGTGCGGCAGGTTTTCTGGTAAAAATCGATGATCAAGATATTTTTTACACTTAAAAACAGATTTGCCATCTAATTCTTCAAATATATTCAATTTCGCACACCTCTATATTATTCAAACGTTATAAATTAAATCTAACTGAAATGTTAAATTTAATAAGCAAAAATCTCTATCGAACCCACGTGTTAATGATTGTTAATGTTAATTCCGAATTAGGTTTTTTTGAGTAATAAGGTCAGTTTCAAGTGTAAGTTGTATTAGTCTAAAAATTTTCATTAAGTAGTTTTTCAAGTGTAAAAAGTGATGTTGTTAAAAATCAACTTTTTTTAAGAAATGAAGAGTTGCATTTCAACTGTAAAACTTAATAATTTCTTGAAATTTTTTAATATTTTTAGACAGGGAGATGAATTGCAAGTGTAATTAATTTAATTTGAAGCCGGATTTAAACTTTGTTATTACCTTCTTTAACGAAACAAATAATTACTCGAACTTTATATGAAAAATACAAAAAAAAGTATTACTATTTTACAGTTGAAATTGACCTCTCTCTGTCTACTTTCACAAAGAGTTACACTTGAAATACAACTCTCTATTCATGGATGAAAAAGTCCCATAGATTATACTTTACACTTGAAATTGATGTCTGTATTCCTGTAATAAAAAATTAAAAAAAATTAGCCAAAAAATTGGTTTTTCAAAAATAGTTAGGTATGCCTATTTAATTTAGACATACATACTGTCGGAAACAGCGCCGTTACTTTCATCATCTACGCCAAATTTTTGTTGTATCTTCCACACACACTGTATTTTTGCTCTGAATATTGTTTTAATAACAGATATCAATCTATCCTTACTTAATCCATCGCTATATATCTCAGAAGTAATTAAAAAGCTTTCTAAGACGTTACTAGGGTGAGATAGCTGGAAATCTACGTCTTTACTGTTCAGCATATATCTTAAATCCCATATAAACTCTTCTCTTTTTGAATCAGACAGTAATTTCATTTCATTCGCATGTTCTGGACTTACATTAGTGGCGCAACCAATTACTAATAGATCTGGAGTTCCTTTTGGTTGCATTACATCCATCACATTTTCTTCAGGATAATTGATTATGAAGTGGAAATTAGTATTGTCATCAGGGACTTTCTGTCTGAATATTCCCATATCTGAAAGCCATTTCTGTACCTTATCTTCCATTTTTTGTGCCAAATAATCACCTAGATTTTTTTTCTTTGTTAAATTATCATTTATGATGAACTATTTAGTTTTTATCTATTGATTTCAATCCAAAAACTAGATAATTAACTCCATAGAAAATCAGAAATATGGAACTTTTATCTATAATTTTCTTAGCTATTATTTTAGATCTACTTTGGGGTGAACCACCATCTGTTATTCACCCTGTGGTGCTAATGGGGAGGTTAACTGAATTTTTAAAACCTCATCTATTAAATATTAAAAATAGGGGTTCTGGAATCATATTAACTGTAATTTTATTGTCAATATTTATAATTCCCTTATACTTCATACTCCAATTATTCCAGTTAAACGTAATAATTTATATCCTAGTCTCTACATTCATATTGTTTACCACATTCGCAATTAAAGGACTTATTAATTCTGTTGAACAAGTGAAAAATCAATTAGATGGGGATATTAACCTAGCTCGTAAATCAGTTTCTCATCTTGTTAGCAGGGATACCACAAATCTTTCGAAAGAAGATTTAACATCAGCAGCCATGGAAACACTAACAGAAAATATTACGGACTCTGTTATTTCCCCCTTATTTTATACATTCTTTTTAGGAATTCTGGGAGGGATGGTATATCGTGTTATAAATACTTTAGATGCCATGGTTGGATATAAGGATGAAATTAACAAGGATATTGGCTGGTTCCCAGCAAAATTGGATGATTTAATGAATTACATCCCTGCCCGTTTAACTGGCATCATTATGGTTGGTTCAGCAGCATTCATGGGTCTCGACTGGAGAAATTCTTACAGGGTCATGATTAATGAAGCATGTAAAACACCAAGTCCTAATTCAGGTTATCCTATGGCTGCTGCTGCAGGCGCATTAGGGGTGCAACTGGAAAAAAATGGAGTTTACACCCTTGGTGAAAATAAAAGATCATTAGATTCCAGTACAATTGAACAAGCAATTCTACTTTCCCAAATAACAATTATATTCTTCCTGATTATCTCTTTTATAACATATTCCAGTGTAATAATTGTTATAACCTAAATATTCTAATTATAAATACAAACAACTGATATATCACTTCAAAATTTCAATGTTAATAAAATTCTGGTTTGCTAATTATAATTTTCGCAATAAAATTATTCAAAATTGATCTAAAAATTCTAAAAAAATAGATCTACAAAAAAATCTAAACAATATAAATTATATTAATATTCACTAAGTCTAAATAAGAAATCGAAATGAAAAAATCAAAAATGAAGGGCATGATATGAAGATAGCCATCATCACTTTAACATCTCAGGGAAAAAATCTGGCCCGGCTGCTGAATAAGAAGCTGAAAAATGATCCCACTGTTTTACAAACCGATCTTTATCATAAACAAGTTAAAGCCACTTTAAAAGAAATTTTCCATGAGTACGATTGTATATTAGGGATCATGGCATCGGGAATAATGATTAGAAGTATCTGCCCATTAATCAAAGATAAAACCGTGGATCCTGCTATATTATTAATGGATGAAAAAGCAGAACACGTTATAAGCATATTATCTGGACACTTAGGAGGCGGAAACGATTTTACCATGAAAATAGCCAATCATACCGGGGCTAGACCAGTGATTACCACAGCAACTGATGTAAATTGTAAACTAGGTATTGATGCATTGGCCCATAAATATTTCATGGAATTGGATAATCCATCCAAAATCATGAAAATAAATAAAGCTTTGGTTAGTGGTGAAAAAATTGAATTGAGGGTAATGCCACGATTAAAGTATTTATTTAAGGATGAGTTGGTGAACAACTCATATAAACAGATTATTGGACAGTCTTTGCCTTCAAATAAAATTGAAGCTTCTTTTGATGATACAAAAATAACACTTACACCTAAAAAATTAGTGGTTGGTCTCGGAGCTAGAAAAGGCGTGCCTTGCGATATGGTGTTAGATGCTGTTAGCAAGGCCTGTCAGGATCTAGGCATACCATTGGAGAGAATTGACCTTATAGCAACGGGCGAACCAAAAAATGATGAAATTGGCATAATAGAGGCTGCAGATGGAATCGGTTTGAATTTAAGGGTGGTTACATTGGAAGAGTTGAAGAGTTTTAAACACCCACAAATATCAAAATCACAATTTGTTCAGAAGACTTTTGGAGTGCCCGGGATATGTGAACCTGCTGCCCTCTTAGCAGCTGGCGAAAATGCCCGTCTGATATATAGAAAAACTAAGTTTAATAAAGTTACAATAGCAATAGCAGTATCTGATCCTTCTTAATGAAATAAAATTTCTTTTTTTTAAATTTATATAGCGAACAAATATAAATAATTCATAACATATTAAAGATGAAAATAAATACTTTTTAAAATTATTTCAACAAAAAAAATTATTTTTATATTTATAAAAATTGATAATGGTTTTATAATATTCGAAATAAAGCTTTAAATTAACAATTTTTTGTTCACCAACTAATAGAATATAATTCGGAGGAAGGTATTATGAGTAATGAAGAAACATTTGAACGCTGTAATCAAATCTTACAACATATTATGGAAGACACTAGTGTTCCAAGAAATATCAGAAGAGCTGCAGAAAAATCTAAGGATATACTTGCTAATAAAGATGAAGAAGATACAATTAAAGCCAGTACAGTAATTTCCATATTGGATGAAATAAGTAATGATCCAAACATACCAATCCATGCTCGAACTCTTATCTGGAATGCATTAAGTGAGTTAGAATCTGTTCGAGAAAATTAACTAACACAATATTCATTTTTAATGGAATATTATAATTTTTTAAAATTTATACTGGATGATAAATAAAATACTAAAAAATAAAAATAAAATTTTCAATTATATTTTTTATTTACAAAATTATATTTTCAATCATTCTCAATTTTTTTCAATCTATTCTCCAGCTAACTGCTGGATTATAAAACCTGTTTTTGCACTGTTTTCAGTAAATTCTGCAAGGAGAACAGCGCCATCAATATCCTCGCCTACAGTAACCATTCCATGGTTTCTTAAAAGCAGCACATCTTCATCAATTAATCCATTAGATGCAGATTCAACCAGTTCCATGGAACCAGGTACAGCATATTCTACCTCTGCAATATAGGGCGACTTAATTTCACCAAACCCTTCAAATCGCGTTATCTTCTTATCAGTAAATGAGAAACCAGTGACATAGGGTGGATGGGTATGTACTATTGCACCTATATCATCCCTTTTACGGTAGATTTCTAAGTGCATACGTAGTTCTGATGAAGGTCTACCTTCACCTTCCAGTTTTTCACCGTTTAAATCAGTAACTATAACGTTGTCCAATGTAACATCTCTTAAGGATACGCCACTAGGTGTTATTAAAATTATTTGTTCATCATTGTCATATTCATAGGTTAGACCAACGTTATTTGAACTATTAGGGATATTTGAAACTTTCATACTGATGTTACCGGATTTACCCGGAGTCAGCCCATTTTTGTATACCTGTCGGGATATTTCTACAAGATGATTTTTATCTTTATATAGAATAATAATACCTCTCTAATGATCGTATGTATGAATAATGATCGTTTGTTATAAATAACCAGGTTTTAAGAATTTTTAAGTGAATTTCAGGATCTTCATATTACCTTTGTTAATTACAGGGACCTGGGCAACGGTTGGTACGATGTTATATATCTTCTGGAACTCGGTCTGGGTCTGGAATGTACCGCTGTTTATTAGATGTATTCCTTTATATTTTTTATATGAATTGATGTGTGTATGTCCGGTGTGTAAAATATCTGGTATTTCTTCAATTACCATATGGTCTTCAACTTCACTGGCCAGGGATGTTCTTTCACCATAAATAGGTGCTAAATGCCTTTTTTCCAGTAGTTCTTTCATTATAATGTCTGTGTTCTGATGACTCATCCCCTTAACAGTCACAGCAAAATCATCAAAGCTCCTTCCATGGTAAATGAGCACATTAATGCCATCCAGACTTACCACTGAAGGATTGCTCGTGAAATTTACATTCTTAAGCTTGTACAGTTCACCAGCAAATTCTTCTGGAATTGCTGGCTGTGGCTCTGCTAAACGCCCTGCATCGTGATTTCCGGGGGTGATTATGATCTGAACATCATCAATTTCTCCGAATAGCCGGGCGGCTTCATCATATTGTTTGTAGATGTCCTTTATAGTTAGTTCTTTATCCTGATGAGGATAGACCCCTATTCCATCTACAATATCTCCAGCAACTATAAGGTACCGTACGCTATTGGCTATTTCCTGCTGTTCATTATCTCCAAATTCTCCGTTAATCCATTTAATGAAGCGGTTAAATGCATCACCTAGGAATGTGGAACTTCCTATGTGGGTGTCCGACAGGAAGACCATGGAAAAATCCATTTCTTTCTCATCTACACGGGGTATTCCTGGATTTATGAGTTGAGAGGCCATTATCAGGCTACCTTTTCTGGTTCCGACCACCCCTATTATTTCATCTTTAACCACTCGTTCTGAGTCTTCAAAGAGGGAGTGGTTCTCGTTGTGTATCAGTACACCTGCTGTACCGGTTTCATCCTCCACTTCAATTAGCTTATGGTTATTTTTAGTGTTCCTTACATCGTTGACCATTCCAATAACTTTCACCGCGTCCTGGACGTTTTCAAGTTCTTGTATGGATTGAGGACTTTTCAAGTCCTTTTTCCTCAGTAGCATATCCTTTAATTTATGATATCTGCTGCCAAAGTAGGCTGTGAAGTCCTTAATCTCCCCGTTGGTATATGATTTTCGGGTGGTGTCTTTGATTATTTCAATACCATTGTTTTCATTCACTGTACTTTCAGGCATGGATGCGTTGTGAGTTGTTGTTACACTGCTATCTGTTTCAGTTGATGTGTAGGGTTTTGGGGTGATTTTAGGAATTTTGAAATCATCTGAGTCTACTGAATTATTTGCATGAGAAATAGGGACTGTATCAGAGCTGATTTCGCCAGATGAATACTCTTCCTCAATGTGTTTATAATCTTCGAGATACTGGTCCAACATATCTTCGGTCAATATCATTATATCTTTTCGGGGCAAGCCTAATTTTTGAATAAGCGATTCTGTAAATTTTAATGAATCAGATTGCTTTTTAATCTTTTCATAGGCGGCGTTGTCAAGTAGAACCTCTGCTTCTACGAATTTGTTAATGATGGTTTCGTACATAAAATATCTCTAAATCTTTTATTTTATTTAGATACTTTATCACTATAATAGTTTTCATTAGCTGGATAAGGACTATAAGGGAGTATTTTAATATTTAAATCGGTTTTTCTGTTTTATTTTAAAATTCATACCATATTTTTTATATGAATTTATATTTATACCCTGAAGTATTCTACAACATTTAACTAACATAATCTTTATGAAATATTATAAAATAATAAACAGGATATTCAGGATAAAAGTTTAAATTATAGGAAAACAAAGCTTAAAAACCATACTTTGACCATACTTTTTTCATGATATAAAGTAATTGATAATATAAATTTTTTTATCGTATTACATAAAGATCATATTAAACAAAGACTATTACACGAAGAATAATTTATAATGCAGAAAATTCTATTGAAAGCTTATATCTGAAGATCTTAAAATTCGGAAATGAATTTAACATTCTGAAGATATTAACCATGTGATGATATTAAAATCAGAGAAAAAGGAATCATCATTAAAAATTGAAACATGATAACATCAGATTACATCTAGATGATGGAAATTAACTAGATGACCGAAATTTAAATTTATAAAGGTGATATTAGTGAACAGTGTAGTTAAATACTTATTACTTTTTCTTTTATGTGTGGTGTTTTTTGAAGCAGGATTAATCAGTGCTAACACCATCGTCTCTGGTGAACCCCCAAATATTGGGAATTTGCTTAATATGCAACTGGATGGATTAAAATCCCTGCTACAATTATTGCAGGGTTCGCAAAATAGCAATCAGAAAACAATTAACATCAGCAATGAACATGAAGTGGCCCAGGTAATTCAGAATAAGAGTGAAATGAACGGTGTTAATCTACAATCATTATCCGCACACACGAGTGAGAGCACCAGCAACGAAAACATAACTGTAACTATAACATTAATGGGTTATAAGACAACCACCACTACGGGTAACGGCACCAATGGAAGTATCGTCATTAAACCCGATGAAACATACAGCGTAACTGCCACTGCTGTTGGTACTATTGAAAATGGTAAAATTAAGGTGGATTTAAACAGTATTGTAATAACCACTGTCCGTAAACTGTATAGTAACACAGCAAACAGCACTTAAAATCCATAAAAATAAGAAGTACCATGTAGATAACAATATATTCTCTATTAATAACAATATATTCTTATTAAAGGATGATTAACACATGATTAGAGTAGTGGGTATAGGTCCCTCACGGGATGACATGACCATACGGGCATTAAATGCAATTGATGAAGCTGATGTTATAATAGGCTATAAAGGCTATATTAAACATATAGATGACTTGGTGAAAGGAAAAAAAGTCGTATCTAAGGGAATGGGTCAGGAATTGTTGAGGGCTGAACTAGCCGTGCGTGAGAGCAAGGCCGGTAAGAATGTTGTCCTGATATCTAGTGGAGATCCAGGGGTTTTTGGGATGGCCAACGTTCTCTTCCAGTTAATGGGCAAGTATAAGCACTTGGAAGTGGAAGTTATTCCTGGGATATCAGCAGTTAATTTTGCAGCCTCTATTTTAGGTGCCCCTCTACATGATTTTGCGGTTATAAGCTTAAGTGATCTTTTAACTCCACTTTCTGAAATTAAATGTAAGATAAAAAAGGCTTGTGAGGGAGATTTTGTAATTGCATTCTACAACCCAATGAGTAAGACACGTAAAAAACCCTTTGCCGAAGCCCTCAACATCCTTCAAGATGAGATGAAACCATCCACACCGGTAGGATTAGTTAAAGGCAAGGATGGGGGGGCGGATGTTAAGATAACTTCCCTGGAAAACCTTCCAAGTGAAGAAATTGACATGTCTACCATAATCATAGTTGGAAATAGCATGTCTTATGTAGAAGATGGCCGGATGGTAACCCCCCGTGGCTATATGGTGCCTTACTCTTTACATCCCCTGGCAATTGAGTTTTATGAGAAATACTTGGATGGTGAAGGTGCTGATGGCCCAAATTTGGGATGTGAATATTATCCCTGTCACCATCATCCTCAGAATTGCACATTCTGTTACTGTCCCTTCTATCCCTGTGCTGATCCGTCCACTGGTGGACGTTGGATTAAAGAAAAGGGTGTGTGGAGCTGTGAGGGTTGTACATGGATACATGAAGATAAAACTGTTCAGTGCATACAGGCCAAACTACCATCAATTGTGGAAAATATAGGCGACCTTAAGAAAAAAAAGAAAGAGCTATTAAAATTAAGAAGAGAATGTATAAGAAATACTGAATGCTGAAGGTGCATTTGAAGTAAAGTGGATGAAATTTATATGGGGAAATTTGATTTATTTTTTTTTAGTAGGCCAATATGATACTATTTATTTTGAATGAATAACCATTGATATACCAAGGATAGTATCAAATGGCTGCTTCTTTTTTAATTGCTTCCCTAAGTTCAATGGCTTCTTTAAAGTTTTTATCCATTTTTATAGCTTTTTCAATTGAAATAATGGCATATTCATAATTTTTAAGATTATATAGACTTTTACCATATAGATAGAGAGCGAATTTGAAAAAATCATCATTTTTATTTTCATGTCGGGCCATGAAAAATTCGAAGATCTTACGTGCCTCATCAAATTCATCCATCAGTAGAAGAACATAGCCTTTGTTGTACCAGGCAAGGGTATCACCAGCATCTATTTCAATAACATTTTCAAATGATTTCAGAGCGTCAGGATAATCCTCTTTTTCCATGTAAATTATTCCTTTACAGCTCCAAGCTGGTTTATAAGTTTTTTCTATCTTGATAACCATCTCTAAGAGTTCTAATGATTTATCATACTCCTTCTTATGTAGCAATTCAAGGGCTTTTTTATAGTAAAATTCCACATCTTTTTTGGCCATTTTAATTCACCTTATTTCTTGGTAGTTAAGAATCTTTAATTAATTATTGATATTACATTTCCTTTATTTTTTTTATATCCACTGTTAAATTATAATACTTCCACCGAATGATAATTTCCTGAGTATGATGTTAATTTGATTGTTATGAAATTCAGAGTGGCTTTTATTCTGGATTATATAACGGAGATCAAATGATCAAATAATTAAATCAGTAAGAACAACAATTATTATTATACAGAAAAATAATTTTCATAAAAATTCCATTAACTTATCTACAATTTTTTGCCGGTTATTGTATGGTTGATGAATCTTCAATAATGGATTTTGACAACAGGATTCAATACCTACGTAGAACAGATGAATCTAATTATTCTCTTCTTGAAAGAATTTTTAGTTTTGATTCACAAACTGGATCTCAGGTTATCCCTCAATCTTTACGAAGTAAAGTATTAAATTATTTTGGAAGGCGTGATTCCTCGAGAAATATCATTGAAACTCCTGAGGAAGTAGTTGAAAGGATCGAAAAACAGAAAATTGTAAAAATAAACAATATATGGACTGGTGAAAGCACTCTTTTTAATTCTCTGAGGGCTGATAGGCCGGGGATTAGAGGATCGGATGTTGAAAAAGAAAAAAAGTATGTTCATGGTTTGATTGAAGATTCAAAAAATGTTTGTGATTTCTGCCACCCTGAAAAATACACACCTGAAGATGTCTTCGGACGAATACAAGGTAAGCATTCCATAACAGCCGCTAACCTAGCAAAATATGATGTTTGGAGTAGCTTAGTTATATTCGAAGATCATAATCCTCTTAAATTCACTTTAGATGAATTTGATGATTACCTTAAGACCAGTTTTCAATGGTTTGAAGCAGTAAACAACAACGATCCACAATTTACATACCCATTTTTTATCTGGAACTGCCTGCCACGTGCAGGAGCTTCCCAGGTACATGGGCACTGTCAAATCCTCATGAGCAAAGAGCCATATGCAGGTGTTCAAACTCTCATTAAGGCATATCAGAATTATAAAAAAGAAAATAGTGATGATTATTTTCAAGATCTGTACCAAGCCCACCGTTCCCTGGAGCTTTCTCATAAAAATGGAGATACTCTTTTTTTTGCCAACATCACACCAATTAAAGAGAAAGAAATAGTTATCATATCCAGAGATCCATCAACGAATTATAAATCCAGAGAAACTATTTTTAAAATTTTAAGGTGCTTTATTGATGTTATGGGAGTTTTCAACTTTAATTTATCCATATCCTGTCCTCCCATAAATAACCAGGAAAAATTTCCATATATAACCCGTATTGTGGACCGTGGAAGTCTCCTTAAATCCACGGCAGATATGGGCGGTATGGAGCTTTATGGAAGTTCCGTTGTGGCAGATGACCCTTATAAAATAATCAAAATCCTAAAATATGCTTTTAAAACAGAATGAAATGTTATATTTTCTATGAATATCGATATGTTATGTAATATTCCAATATGCAATGCTTTTAAAATAGTAGGGTATGTTTACGTTTTTTTATAAGTTGGGGGTAAATTCGTTGGCAAAATATCTTTTAGATAATTTAGAATACCTTGAAATCTTTAAAAATGATCCAAAAACTGCAATCATTACAGATATAGATGGAACAATTAGTGAAATAGCTCCTACACCAGAAAAAGCCATGGTTACAACTTCCATGCAAAATGAACTGGCTAAGCTGATGGAAAAATTTAAAATTGTGGCGGTGGTTAGTGGTCGATCCGCCTTAAATGCCAGGGAAATGGTGGGGGTGAACGGACTCCTATACGTAGGTAACCATGGAATGGAATTTCTAAAAGATGGAAAGTTATCCATACATCCCGAAGTTGAAAAATATATCCATGAAATTCAGGAAACTGGTAAAAAACTAAAAAGTGGAGATATGTCCAGTTTAGAAGGTCTGATATTTGAAGATAAAGGAATTTGCTATACCATTCACTACCGCCTCTGTAGCCCATCAGAAAACCCTAGGGAAAAAATATTAAAAACCCTCCACGATGATCCTGAATGTAAAAAATTTAATATAGCGGAAGGACGTCAGCTGGTGGAGCTTAGGCCGCCCATAAGTTGCGATAAAGGTACCATACTTAATAACATAATTGAGGAATATAAGTTAGAGAAAGTTATTTACTTAGGAGATGACATCACTGACCTGGATGCCTTTGATAAACTCACACAAATGGAAAATGAAGGAAAAGTCAATGGAACTAGTATTTTAGTACTTTCCAGTGAGATACCTCCCTACATTAAAAAAAGATCTACTTTTTTTGTTAATAACGTGGATGAAGTGTTTAAATTCTTTCAATGGTTATCAAACTAAATAAACTATTACAAGGCCTCAAAATACCAAATAAGGGGTGTTTTAACACCCATCTACCACACCATATATGTATCATGAATAACATAATAGCAGTATAAGCTGATAAAAACTGTAATTGGTTGTGTTATAAAAGTGATAAAAGCTGTTTTAATGGCTGGAGGCAAGGGAAATAGGATTCGCCCCCTTACTTTATCCAGACCAAAACCCCTGATTCCTATAGCTAATCGACCTATGATTGAATACATTGTTGAAAAGCTGAAAAAATTTGATGTTAATGAATTTGTGGTAACATTAAGCTATTTAAAAGATCAGATAAGAAACCTGCTTGATAAAAACTATTCTGATTTGAATATTAAATATTCTGTGGAAAAAAATCCACTGGGAACTGCTGGGGGAGTTAAAAAGGCAGCTAAACATATAGATGATACATTTTTTGTTTTAAGTGGAGATGTGTTAGTTGATGTGGATTTAAATGAAATTTTACATTTTCATAAGAAAAATAAGGCCCTTGCCACCATAGTCCTTACTCCGGTGGAAGATCCCAGTCAGTATGGAATTGCAGTATTGGATAATAAGAATCAGATAGTTAAATTTCTAGAAAAACCATCAGCAAATGAAGTGTTCAGTAAAATTGCCAACACAGGCACTTACGTTTTGGAACCAGAAATATTAGACTATATACCTACTGATGGGGAAAGCGACTTTTCTAACGATATTTTCCCCCAATTAATCGAAGAAAATGCAGGTGTGTATGGATTCATTCATGATGGTTATTGGAATGACATTGGAAGACCTAAAACATACCTTCAAGCCAACTACGATGTTCTTAACCAGAAAATCAAGTTAAATCCCAATGGTAAAAAATTAGCCGAGGGAGTGGGAAGACTGGGTGATATGTGGGCTGAAGATGATGTGGATATTAAAAAAAGAACCAGACTAATAGGGCCAGTGGCCATAGGATCCGGTTGTGTTATAGAAAAAAACTGCGTAATAGGTCAAAACACATCTATTGGAGATAATGTGCATTTAGAAAAAAATACCACAGTTAAAGGCTCTGTTATTTTCCCAGATAGCGAAGTCAAAGAAGGTTCATACTTGAAAAATTGTATTGTGGATTCATATTGTACAATTGAACGGGGAAGTTTTATTGAAAGCGGTGCGATTCTAGGAAGTAATGTGGAGTTAGGGTCATTTAGCTGGGTAAGATCAAAAAGATCCATCTATAACAGCACTGTAATTTTGCCAGAATCAATAATTGACTCTGATTATCCCATTGTAGTGTAATTTATAATAAACTTTTTCAGGAGGAATCTTAAAATGGCTAAATACGTTCAAAATATTAGGGGGGTAGTTAATGAAGAGATTACAAATGAGTTTGCATCACAGTTAGGCAACATTGTGGGTAATTTCGTTGGTCCTAGTAAGCATGTGGTGGTGGGTAGAGATATCAATGTTACTTCCCAAATGATTAAAAGATCAATAACCACCGGGCTTATGGCGGCTGGTGCAAATGTAATTGATTTTGGAATTGCACCCATACCAGTTATACATTATAATATGGATTATTATGATGCATCTGCCATGATTAATATTAGTAAATCCAATTTAAGGCCTGAAAATGTTGATATTAAAATATTTAGTGACCATGAGATCCCTTTGCAAGCACATCCCAAATGTGTGAATTGGGATGAAATAGGGAATTTACAATATGTTTATGAATATAGGGACTTCTATGAGAAGGCAATTCTCAAACAAATTGACACGAATAATATAAAAGATAAAGGATTTTTCCTGGTTCTGGACTATAAAGGAGATGCAGCTAAACCATTTATCTCACGGATATTGAATAAATTAGGTTGCGAAACTGTGCTAATTGGTAGTGTTGAGGGTACATCAGCAGGGGGTTTTTCAGAATCCACACCTAAAAGTATGTCATTAGTTTCGGAATTAACTACATCAATAGGTGCTGATATGGGTATCATCTTAGACAACGATGCCGACAATGTAGTTTTCGTAGATCACCAGGGAAACATGATCCGTGAACAGACTGTCCTGGGTATTTTTGCTAAATATATTCTTCAAGAGAATTCAGGAGGTAATATAGTATCATCAGTGGTTGCATCCCAATCACTGGAAGAAATAGTATCTGAAAATAGTGGACAACTCATAAAAACCTCAGTTGATAATGTTCTGTATGAAATAGTATCTAATAATGCGGTTTTTGGTGGGGATGAACCAGGCCTGTATGCTTTTCCAGAATTTCAGATATGTTTCGATGGGATTTATGCAGTTATGAAGATGCTGGAAATATTGGCCAAAGAAAATAGCACCTTATCTGCTCTTGCTGAGGACATAAAAGAGTACAACCGAACGGGCTTCACCATAAAATGTGAACACGAAAAAAAGGATGAAGTCATTGAAACTTTCATGACAAAATTCGAATATAAAAATAATATTAACACTGTAGACGGTGTTAGAATTAATTTAGATGACTCTTTCATATTAATTAGACCTTCCCGCTTCGAACCGCTTGTTAGAATATATATTGAATCTAAATCAGCCCATAAATTACAAGAACTAACCGAATCTACCAAGAAGATCATAGAAAATGTAAAGGAGTAACTTTTTTATCAAAATTAGGTGTTAAATAATGAATTTCCCAAACCAGGATAAAATTTTAGATTTTTTAAAGGATAAAAATTTAATAGTTGTTTCTAATCGAGGTCCGGTGGAATTTATTAAAGAAAACGGCAAGACAAAAATGAAAAGAGGGGCTGGAGGTCTTGTTTCCACATTATTGCCCTTGATGGAAGCATTAAATGGTGCGTGGATTGCTAGTGCAATGACACCAGGGGATGTTGAAGTGGCTAAGCGATTTCCCGACAATCGTGTGCCCATTACAGATGATAAACCTCTTTTTTGGGTGCCATTTGTGGTGGTGGAACCAGAACCTTATGAAAGTTATTATAGTATAATAAGTAATCCTTTGCTCTGGTTTGTTCAGCACTACATGTGGAACAGTCCTTACACTCCGGATATTGATGATCAGATACATCAGGCCTGGAAAAATGGTTATAAGTACATGAATCAGCAATTCGCTGAAAAAGTATGTGCAGAAAGTAAAATCAATAATAAAGAACCAATGATAATGTTACAGGATTATCACCTCTACTTATGTCCTTTATACATTCGGAAAAAAATGAAAAATACTTTTTTAAGCCAGTTTATCCATGTTCCCTGGCCCCAATCAGAATACTTTAGTATACTTCCCCAATACATGAGAAAAGAAATCATCGATGGACTACTATCAAATAACCTTCTTGGATTCCACATACCTCGTTATGTCAACAATTTCATTCAAACTTGTGAAGAATACGTTGATGAAGTGGATTATGATAATGGAATAGTCTGGCACAATGGACAAGCAACCCATGTAAAAAGTTATCCAATTTCTGTAGATTATAATGGAATTAAAGAACTGGCAAGTTCAAAAGAAGTTTCAAAAAAAGAGAAACTAATTAAAAAAATAAAGGGTGATTATTTCCTTTTCTATCGCACAGACCGTGCAGATTTAAGTAAAAATATCATCAGAGGATTTAAAGCCTACGAACTCTTTTTGCATAAATATCCTCAGTATCATGGCAAAGTGAAATTTTTAACCACTGGAAAACCCACCAGGCAACAGATCAGGGAATATCACGATTATTATTATGATATTGTGGACATAATTGAAGAAATAAACATCAAATATGGTACCGATGATTGGAAACCAATAGAATTTTTATTCAAAGCTGATTATAATCTTGTAGTTGCGGCCTTCAAAAATTATGACTGCATGATTGTTAATCCCATTGCCGATGGTATGAACATCGTCCCTAAAGAAGCATCGGCGGTTAACCTTAGTAAAGGAGTTATAATTTTATCAGAGAAAGCGGGTTGTTTTGAAGAGCTTAAAGACAATGTATTGGCTGTGAACCCTTATGATATTAGCCAAACAGCTGAAGCTTATAAAAATGCTGTAACCATGGGGGATAAAGAGAGGGAAAATCGATTTGATAACTTACAAAAAATTGTAGGTCAAAGAACAGTATATCACTGGATTAGCGAACAGTTTGAAGATATTGAAAAGTTAAAAACCAACCTATAAAAAATCCATATAGAAAACCAACACCATTTACTTGAAATTTGGGGATATCAATATGATAAAAATAAAACGAGCATACCAACCACCAGAAAAATCAGATGGCTTCCGCATTCTGATTGATAGATTATGGCCGCGAGGCGTATCTAAAGAAAAAGTAAAACTAGATTTATGGCTTAAAGATGTAGCCCCCAGCAACGAACTCAGAAAATGGTTCTCCCATGATGCATCAAAATGGCAGGAGTTCCAGGAGAAATACAAAGCAGAGTTAAAAAATAAAAATCAAATTTTAAATGAAATTAAAGACTTAGAGAAGGATAATAAAACATTAACTCTAGTATACTCTGCAAAAGATGAGGAACATAACAACGCGGTTGTTTTAAAAGATGTAATAACTCATCAGTAATTATTGTGTATCAAATAAATTCACAGAACACAAAATTAGATGAAATTTATAACTGAAATTAGTGATATTAAAAAAACTAAATTTCAATATTCATCTCACCGCTAAAAACAGCCACTGCATCACCTTCCATAAATGCGCCTAATTTATGACCATCATGGTAAACAGTAATTTTAAGCTCTCCCCCAGGTAGATGAACCAGGACTACTTCATCCAGAATTCCCAGCTTGTAACCTGCCAGTACAGAAGAAGTAGCCCCTGTACCGCATGCCAAAGTTATACCAGTTCCCCTTTCCCAAGTGATCATCTCAATTTCATCTCTTCCAATGACACACACGAAATGGGCGTTTATCCTTTGGGGAAAATAGGAATGATATTCGATTTTAGGACCGATTGTTTCCAGGGGTACAGAATCTATATCATCAGTAAAACAAACTGCATGGGGATTCCCCACGCTGAGCACGGTCATTTTAAATGAATTATCATCCACTACAATTTCCTCATCAAGAAATTCCTTTCCATGTGTATCCATAGGGATTTCATCAGGGTTAAAGGTGGCTGTGCCCATATCCACCCGTATACTGGTTACGTTACCATCATCCACGGTTAAAGCAAGGTCTTTTATATCTTCCATGGTTTCAACCAGCATTTTCTCTTCGGGTAAGATGTTATTCTCGTACACGAACTTGGCAAAGCATCGTATACCATTACCACACATCTCCGCTTCGCTACCATCGGCGTTAAATATTCTAAATTTTATATCAGCATCTTTGGTTGTAGATGGGCTTACGAATATAACTCCATCAGCACCGACAGAAAATCTCCTGTCACATAATTCTTCTGAAACAGCGCATTTTTTATTTTCTGGGATTACCTCAGCTTGATATTCATTGATAACCACGTAGTCGTTACCGAGTCCGTGCATTTTCGTAAAATTTAGTTTTATATTCATTTAATTATCCTCATTAACACATTAATTCCATTAAACTACCATTAATTATACCTGATACATTATCCTTACAAATAATATTGATTAACTTAATGTTTATTTTAAAAGTCTTTTAGGTAAATTCTGTTTGGATAATATGTCCGCGAATGTTTCCCTCTCCCTAATCAGGTCAGATTTACCTCCTTTCACCAGGACTTCAGCTGGCCTTGGTCTGGAATTATACTGGGAAGACATGGAAAACGCATAAGCACCAGCGTTGAGTATAGCTAAGAGATCTCCTTCTTCTAAATCTGGCATGGATCTGTCACGCGCAAACAAGTCACCTGATTCGCAGATATTCCCTGCTATGTCAATTTCCTGGGTAGGTTCTGCCAGCGGGTTGTTTGCTGAAACAATGTGGTGGTATGATCCGTACATGGTTGGTCGAAGTAGTGTGTTAAATCCTGCATCCACCCCAGCGAATTTACGGTAGCTCTGTTTAATGGTGTTCACCCTGGTTAATAGATATGAGGCATCCCCTACAATGTATCGCCCTGGTTCCAGACATAGGGTGGGATTGCCCATGTCGTATTTGTACATTTTCTCTTTAAACAGGGCAACGATTTCTTTTGCAAACTTATTGATATCTAACAATGATTCCTGTGGAGTGTAGGGTATCCCCATTCCACCCCCAAAATCGATGAATTCGAACTGGACACCTGTTTCCTGGCACACAAGCCCTGCTGTATCCATTAAAGTATTAACAGCTACTTTAAACGGTTCCGGGTCGAGAATCCCTGAACCAATGTGGGTATGAATTCCTACTGGTTTAAAACCAAGATCAATTGCACGTTTATATGCGTTTACAGCTTCTTCTTCCATTACTCCGAATTTACTCAGATATCCACCTGTTATACAGTGTTCATGGTGCCCTGCCCCTACTTTAGGGTTTACTCTGAAGGATATTTCCCTACCTTCAGCCCCTGGTAATTTTGCAAGTCTTTCCAGTGCTGATATGGAGTCTAAATTTATCCTTACACCTGATTCTAGTGCGAATTTCAGTTCTTCATTGGTAGTGTTGTTACCGGTGAAGAGTATTCTATCAGGACTGAAGCCAGAAAGAAGAGAAGTGTAAATCTCACCAGGAGATACGGCATCTATACCGCATCCGATTTCCTCCAGGATGCGCATCACTGCCAAGTTGGTGTTTGCTTTACAAGCGTAGAATATTTTAAAATTACTGTACTGGCTGGAAAACGCCTGGTTAATTCGGTTATAGTTATCCCTTATCCTGTCTTCATCCATCACGTAGAGGGGAGTTCCATACTCCTCAGCAAGATCCAGGGCATCTGCTCCGCCGATGCTTAAATTTCCATCATCATTCTTTTTCAGATTTAAATTCATGAAAGTCCTCCGTAAAGATAAACATATGTAAATTAATATGTCTTGATGTTATAAAAAATGTTCAGTAGTAATCAGTTCTACTGAAATACGGCTTAAAATAGAAAAACAACAGTATATTTTTTTAAAATAAAAAATAAGAAATAGAGGATGTTTAATCAGAGTAGTTCTTCAAAACATCACCTAATATACAGGAAACTGTGTCTATCTGCTCATTTTCAATAACCAAAGGAGGTACAAATCGTAGAACTTTACCTGCTGCGCAGTTTATGAGCACTCCCTTTTCCCGCATGTTATTGACTATATCTCTGCATTCAACATCTAATTCCATGCCTAACATCAAACCAGACCCACGTACGTCTTCAACTATGCCATGGTCCTCTTTTAAAAAGTTGAGTTTGGATTGGAAGTAACTTCCATTTTCTTTAGATTTAGTAAGAAGATCTTCATCAAGAATCACGTTTAATGATGCATTTGCAGCTGCACATGCTAAAGGGCTACCTCCGAAGGTGGCAGCATGATCACCAGGCTGGAACGCACTACCCACTTCTTTACTAGCCAGAATCGCTCCCATTGGTAATCCACCAGCAATACCTTTAGCAAGGGCTGAAATATCAGGGGTCACATCGAAAGTCTGTGATGCAAACATTTCACCGGTACGTCCGAAACCGGTTTGTACCTCATCGAAGATGAGTAAGATACCTTTTTCCTCGCACAATTCTTTTAAGCCTTTAAGGTATCCTTCGGGTGGCATTACAACGCCGCCTTCGCCCTGTATGGCTTCCACAAGAACAGCTGCTGTTTCGTCTGTTATTGCCTTTTGTACAGCCTCTAAGTTACCATAGGGAACATGGGTGAACCCCGGGTTTAAGGGACCGAAGCCTTTTTGATATATTTTTTGTCCGGTAGCTGAAAGCGCGGCGAGGGTACGTCCATGGAATGAATTTTCCATGGCTATAATATCTCCTTTGCCGGTGTGTTTCCGGGCAAGCTTTATGGAACCTTCAACTGCTTCTGCACCGCTGTTACAGAAGAATGCCAGGTCATGGGGAGATACTCCTACCAGGAGTTTAGCCAGTTCCACCTGTTGTTCGGTGTAGTAGAGATTAGATGTGTGTATCAGATTTTTTGCCTGGTTACATATAGCTTCCGCTACTTTAGGGTGGGCATGGCCTACGTTATTAACCGCGATCCCGGCCAGGCAATCGATATAACTCTTACCATCCATATCCCAGACAACAGCACCACTACCCTTTTTCAGGGCTAATGGCTGCCGTCCATAAGTTTGCATAACATATTTCTTATCCATCGCCATTATTTCTTCAGTATTCATAATCTATCACCATAGAAGAGAGTGTAGGTAAATTCATATTATCACATTTAGAAGAGTATAGGTTATGATTTACCGTAATGAATCTACCAAATATAAACTAAATTGGACTGTAAATATTTGAATTATAAATATTTAATTATCTTAATCCTTCTATAGTTTAATTTAATAAACCTTCTATACTTTAATTTAATAAAATTTCTTAATATAACTAGTGGTGAAAAAAATGAAAAAAGCCCTAATTGAAACAGAAAAAGGAAATATCGAACTCGAACTGTATGATAAAGAAGCCCCTAATACAGTGGCCAACTTTGAAAAACTGGCCAATTCAGGATTTTATAATGGACTGACCTTTCATCGAGTGATCCCAGACTTTGTAATTCAGGGAGGATGTCCAGAAGGTACTGGTACTGGAGGACCAGGCTACACAATCAAATGCGAAATAAACCCACATAAACATGGTACTGGTGCTTTGTCCATGGCCCACGCTGGAAAAGATACGGGTGGTAGCCAGTTCTTTATAACCCACAGCCCTCAACCGCACCTGGATGGTGTACACACAGTATTTGGTAAAGTGGTTAAGGGTATGGATGTGGTTAATAAAATAAAAGTCAACGACAAGATGATCAAAGTAACTGTTAGTGAAGAATAGGGAATAAAACATCTATTTCTTCCCTTTTTTGATATCCCCTCTTATCTATATTACTATTTTTTTTCTTCAGCCATGTATTCTTTTATTTTACGCTCTTCCCATTCTTTGGATAAAAATCCCCGTCGGCCAAATGTAAAAATGCCGTGTAATAAAAGTCCAATTCCCCAAAATAATATAACGAACAGGACCCAATAGAACTGTGGACTTGTTAAAAAATTAAAAATACTAAGTCCTGTAATAATAATGACAAATATAATTAGATGTTCATAAAAATCTTTTAACTCATTTATTCTAATTCTTGCTTTTTCATAATCCTCATCAGGCACACTATTACCTCCGTTTAATATATGAAACTAATACAATGCACGTTTAATGAAAGATCCGTAGATACTGGCTATTTCTTCAACAATTTCTAAATCATAATCGTCGTAATCATCTTCAGGATTACCTAGTACAATCTGTCCTAATATATCTCCTTCATTAATAACAGGAACGGATAAGAATTGGTCTACAGGGACATGTCCAGTTGGAATACCATGGGACGCTGAATGGGACTCTGGATTTTTTATATAAAATGATTTGCCTGTATCCAGAGAGTAACCAAGGAGACCGCCATAGGTTCCATCTTTTCTAACTGGAAATCGGGCTTCACCAATTTTTCTGTAATTTTCACATTCACCCGTCATATGAGAAAAAGAGATCCCTACACTGTCTTTATTTTCAGGGTCTACAATGGCGACATAACAATGTTTACTCTGGGTTGTATCCTTTGATACTTCCAAAACCAGGTCTGAGATTTCATTAACAGATGAAACTTTACCTGACGATATTAATTTTTTGAGTTTTTCTATCTCTGATCTAGTGTCCATATCCATACTTCCCTAAATTTCCATTAGTTATTTTATTATAAGTTATACAGAATAAATTTTAAGATAATATTATCGAATTATACACTGAATTAAATGAGAAATTAATCAGGAGATTTACCATGGACACCATGATCAAGGGAAAAAATAGTAAATTAATCAATTTAAGCTACATTATAAGTGCCATAACCTATCTGATAGGTTGGTACTTAATCACTCTAGGACATATATGGGCATTTATATTTGCATTACCAACGCTAATTTTAGGATTTAACCTAATAAAAAAAGGTGAATGGCGTTATGGATTGGTCCTGATCATTTTCTTTGTAGTATGGCTAAGCATCTACTACAGTTACATGCCAGGTCAATCATTGAACCCGGTAACTTAGACCTTTCTTTTCCTGATGCATGGAAAGATCCTCATGGCCAATGATATTTTGAACTACACCAATCAAAAACTCGGTAGGAACAATCAACCCATCTTCAGTTTCAATATAACGAGTACCCCTTTTCTGAAAAACCCTGGACACCTTAAATATCTTAAAAGGCACCGTGGAGTGTTTAGTGGTTTTTATATACCAATAGGTGGCCATGGGGCAAGCCCGGGGCATTAAAACTAGGTCATCTTTTTTAACCTTTATGGGCTGGGTTTTTACATAAATAAAATCTCCAGATATAGCATAAGGTTGTGCATCTTTTTCAAGCTTTATTATAAGGTGTTCTTCATGTTTTTCAGCGGACTTCATTTTCTTTTCCAGAAATTTAACGGTTAAAACTTCCACATCTTCCATGGAAAGTTTATCTTCATTTAATTTTTTTTTAATACCACTTTCCATGGCTTCTGTAAGTCTTATCCAAGCTTCTACTTCGTTACAGAGTGTTTCCTTGCGGTTGGTACGCATGGGACATTTACAGCAATATTTATCCTTCAATATCTCCATTATTTCCTGGTAATATTTTTCAGTTGCTTCCTGGATTTCATCCAGAGCATCGGAAAGTTCTCCCATAATGACACATCTTGAAGCTATATTCTAGGTTTTAATTCATCTAAAAGCCCAGACTTACGTGCGTAATGGAATAAGTAAAGTTGAACGTAACCAGCATATTTTCCAAATCTTTCTCTACCATACTCTCTTATTTTGTCGGGCTTAATTTTTTCCCCATGGAAGTAAAGTTTGGAGATGATCCTGGAAATCCACACATCTACTGGAAATGCCTCGCCCCTACCAAAACCATAAAGAAGTATGCAGTCAGCAACTTTCGGTCCCACACCGGGTATTTCAAGAAGTGTCTGGAAAGCTTCTTGGTAATTCATCCTGGCAATGGTATTTAAATCCAGATCTTCATTAATAATCTTGGACGCTCTTTTGATGTAGTTTCCTCTGTATCCAACACCGCAGGTTTTTAGGTTATTGACACACTCTGCAATGTTTTTTTCTCCACCACAGTATTCTAGCTCCTCAACTTCATGTTCGGGTACTGTGAGAATTTTCTTGGGACTGGGGAATGTGTAAAAATCACCAGTGGGAAAATGATACATGTCTCCCCATTTTTCACTCATCATCCTGATGGATCTATTCCACCGGATTATTGAATTATTGGCAGATGTAATGGATGATATCACACATTCAAACGGGTTATGGGCTTTAAATACTCTTAAACCCCTGCAAAATTCTATGGTGGGACTTAATTTAGGATCTTTTTCTAGAAATTTGTATAAATTGTTTAAGTCATCATTCAACCCGAAAATATCCTTTATTGTGTCTTGAACAGTTTTTAAAGCTATTTCGTAGGGAGATTCTACTTCAACTTCCAGGGAACTCGCCATGTTCTTAGATCCACATTTTATTTTAATTAAACAGGGCTTATTTTCCGCAACAACTAATTCCTGGAAATAACCATCCTGTTCTAACCATGCGGGCTGGGATGTCTGGCCACTTTTAATGGTCAAGGGTAGGTTGAAAGGGCCTTCAAATTCTTTATTGTAGATTTGAAAATTTTCTTTCATTATTCCAGCAATCCTGATTATTTTTTCTGTAGATTAGAATCAACTTCCCTGCTTAAAGAAAGGGATATTTCGAGGTATTTATTCAGATTTTCACTGGATTTTTCCATTAACTGACGGGATTTATCCTCTAAACCATCTTTTCTTGCATATAATGATTCAGAATAAGCCACTAATGAATCATAAAACAGGATTAATGCATTTATTATGTTCTGTTGAAGTTGTAAACATTTAGATGGTGGTTTAAGTTTTCTGTAACTGGCAAATGTATCATCTGCATGGTTTCGTAGGTGATCCAAACTACGATGAGTTTCTAAAATGCTAATTTCATCTTTAGCATCCTGATTAATTAATCTTCTAAATGAAAGTGATTGTATACTGGTTTCTTGCAAAACTTTCTTGCTTTTTTTCAGGAACTGGCGTTTAGTTAAACCGAACATTATTTTTCCTTTACTTTATCATGTAACTGTTTAGTCATATTATTTAATTCATCGTGGCGGAAACAATCCATCAAATGGTCGTTGACCATCCCTACGGCCTGCATAAATCCCTAGCATATGGTTGGTCCTACAAATTTAAAACCCCTCTTCTTGAGGTCTTTGCTCATCTTCTCTGATCCGGTAGTTGATGCGGGTATATCACTCATTGTTTTCCAACTGTTCTGGATAGTTTTATGGTCCACATACTCCCATATGTATGAATCAAAACTCCCATATTCCCCTTGGATCTCTTGAACTGCCCGGGCATTGGTCACGGCAGAGCGAATCTTAAGGCGGTTACGAATTATACCCTCATTGTTCCGGAGTTCATCTTTCTTATTTTCACTGTATGCAGCTACTTTATCCACTTGGAAATTATCAAAGGCCTTACGATAATCATTTCTTCTTTGGAGTATCAGGTTCCAGCTCAAACCTGCTTGGGCGCCTTCCAGTATAAGGAACTCAAACAGAAGCCTGTCGTCGTGAACTGGGACTCCCCATTCATGGTCATGGTAATCCCTGAGTAATTCATTACCATCGGCCCAAGGGCAGCGTATTTTCATATTTAACCAACTCGTGATTCTATGTTTATTCAGTATTAAAGTAGAATAGCAACCAATAAAATGTTAACTTAAAAATATAATTTATCCGAATTAATATCCATTATCTGATAATGATGATCCATATTCAAAGGAGATACTGTGCTTTTTTTATTTATTTTAAAACAGACAAATTATATTAAACTGTATTTACAAAAATAAATAAAGGAATTTGTAAATTAGGGGGAATAATAGGTTTATGTCTAGGTTCGAGTTAGTAACGCCACAAGACGCATTGAAGTTGATGGATGAAAATTCAGAAATAGTTATTATAGATATCCGGCCGGAAGATGATTATAGAAAGGACCATATTCCCGGGGCTCAAAATCTAGATTATGATGGCCATGATTTTCAGCGCAAAGTAGAAAGATTGGATAGAAATAAAAAATATCTGATATACTGTAAATCTGGTGTGAGAAGTGAATATTTCATGATGAAGATGAAAGAATCAGGATTTAACGATGTTTACGCTATCTTGGGTGGTTATGTAGCGTGGCAGATTAGTAAATTACCCCTGGTGAGTTAATGTTACAACAGACACTTACGCTAGTAGTAATATAACATCAAACACCGTAGTTTTTTGCGAAAAAAGAGTTGAGGAATTATAAAATTTAATACTATAAAAAAAAGTAGTTCAATATTTTTGATATCACTATATAGAGACACCCATCAGATTTTAGGCTTTCAGATAAGAATCGAGTTTTTTACTTACATTTTCATATATTTGCTTGGTTACTCCAACTTTCCTAATAAAATCGTTGGAATATCTAATGTCTCCGCGTCGTGGATTATCCTGCCTCATGACGTACATACAGATCGCGGTTATTATCATTAATGGGTCTGTTTTTCTACCAGTTCCACCCCTGTAGAGTTTCCTGAAATCTACTCGGGATATTATTTCCCTGGCCCGGTCTTTCTGCCCACCCCCTACTGGCATGAGTATTTCGTCTCCTTCTTCCTTTTTAGTTATAACCAATGTTGGGCTGTGCCCGGTCATCATGAAGTTACTTGCGGCAATGCTTAAGAGAGCCATTTTTTCCTTAAATCGAAAGTCCTCTTCAGGTGTCTTTTCCTGATGAGATTTATATTTTTCATATTTTATAATCTTCCTTTCGAGCCTCTTTGCTTTTGCTTTGTCATCTAAGAAAATGTGTTTTCTTCGCTTCAAATTTCTCGCCTGATCTATGTTCTACAACCTTCATACTGTACTTCAATTTTTTTTAGGTATTCTCACTTATTAAATTAGGCAGGAGGTATTTAAAATGAGTTTTTATTAGAAATTGGGGAAAAATTAATAATTTTGATTAAGTAATAAATTATAGCTTTCTAAAAATTTAATTTCAAAATCAAGAATTATATGAATTCAAAAATTTGAAATTTAATACTGACTAACACATCATTTTGCTTCAAGTAATCCTTTAATATTATCACCGAATACTCATTGAAGTGAAGATACTGGCAGCTTGATAACATCTGCTTCATTCAACTTGAAGATTTCATAGAATGATATGGATAGCAGAAACATCAATTGATGCAATTCGAGTATTCTTCCATATTTGGAATATTTTATTAAATATAGACCGACTTAATTTACATATTATAATTCCTAATACCTTCTGAATTAATTTTATTCCAGATTACTTGAAAAGTGAATAAAGGAAGAATTGTAATTTATGTAATTGGGGATTTAAGTCTTAAATCCTATTTAACAACAATTATGCAAAGATTTCTGGCTTTATTTTATAAGGAGTACTTGAAGAATCGAAAGACCCCCTTTACTTACTCTTTCACAGTGAAGAAAAGATAAATATCAACCCTTACACAAATTTTATAATGAAGAACATTCATCTAATGGTATTGAGTATTTAATTGTATTGAGAATAAATAATCATAATTAGAAATATCATCATTAAAACTTATTAATCAAAATCTAAAGGGCCTGTAGTCTAGCCAGGAATATGACGTGGGACTTCGGATCCCAAGGTCGGGGGTTCAAATCCCCCCAGGTCCGCTCAATTTTTATTTGTCATCTAAAATAGCCTGGGTTGTATTAAATCCTGAACCCATACATACCAGACCCGCTACGGCGGCGGCTTCCATTATTTCTTCCTGTGTTGCGCCTGTTTTAAGATCTTGTCTTTTATGGGTCAGAGTGCATGATCACATTTAATTGCAACTGCACATGCAAGGGAAATAAGCTTTTTCTTTCTGTGATAGTGAGCCATCCTTAAGTATTTCTGATGCTAGTTTTTTAAATGCAGAATCAACTTCATTTCCAATGGCCGCTGTGAAACGGCTAGCTCCTGTCCTGTTCCATTATAATCTTCTATTTTAGTTCCTTACTAGGTCTAACATCCCTTCAGGCCTCATTTCAATTTTGCCTTGACTTATTAAGTCTTTAATTACACTGTCTATCCTTTTGATGGCTGGTCCTCTAGCGATTTTGGCCCCGAATATTTTTACAACTTCACGTATCAGTTCGTCAGATTCTGTTGCATACTGGGATTTCAACACCATGTTTATTGCTAAGGTAATTTCTTCTTTGCTGATGTAATCCATTTTTACGCCTTGTTTTCCTGTACGCCTTCTTACAATGATTGGGGCGTCCTTATAATATAAGAAATCATCCTTGCGTATAACACTGCCATCGAGCAAAGTTAATTCAACTGCTTCCTTCATTATAGCCTGGACACGGCGCCCGGCCCTGCTAAGCCCCCAATGTGTTCGGATGCGTTTAACCACTTCATCGTAGTGGATAGGACCCTCCAATTTAACTACTTCCATCACAGCCTTAGCCACGGTACCCACGGGCTGGTTATGTAATTCTCCGGTAACTTTGAAGTTCTGCTTCAGGTCGCTTACTTCATAATTGGATACTACATCAAGGGGAGATCTTGGAATATCATTTTCTTTTTGTATCTCCGTATAATTTTCATTATCTGACAGTGATTTAGTTTCTTGAGCAGTATCTGTTTCTAAAATATTTTTTGATGGTGATGCTCTGATTACCCCTGATTCATGAGTTAATTCTGGTTCAGATTCACTTTTTGCTTCAGATTTTGTTATTGTTTTAGATTCTCTTATTGCTTCAGATTCTGAAATATCATCAGATTCTGCATCAGCCACTTCAGCTTCTAGGAGTTCTTTCACTGATTCCTCTTCTTCTATCACTGGTGGGATGAATTCTTCTTCATCCCTTTCTTCATTTAGAAGTTCTTCGATAGTTTTTAATAGAGCTTTTTGCACCTCTGAACGGTTTCTGTACCAGTCAGGAGACCATAATCTGTGTAAACGCCAGCCTAATCCTTTAAGCACTTGTTGTCTAAGACGATCACGATCTCGGGCCACTCTGCTGCTCTGATAAATTGGACCGTCACAGGTTATTCCCAGGAGGTAACGTCCAGGATATTTTGGATCTAATATGGCCAGATCAACCCTGAAACCAGCACATCCCACTTTTGTATTGACTTCATAGCCATTTTCGGTTAAAAATTCGTAGATAGCAATTTCAAAGGCAGTTTCATTACTATCCGGGAATTCATCTTCCTGAGGGATTGTTTTAGTTTCTGCGTATTCCAGGAATACCTTAAGTGCCCTGAGGCCGAATGGTGAGTTTGATGTTAAATTCAGGTCCCTGCCCCGGAAGTTGGAAAATATAATACATTTTTCCCGGGCTCTGGTTAATAGAACGTTTAAACGCCTTTCTCCACCGTCTTGATTTACAGGTCCAAAGTTATGGCTTAACCGTCCATTTGCATCGAATCCATATCCTACACTAACCAGTATTACATCTCTTTCGTCTCCCTGGATTGTTTCCAGGTTCTTAACAAAGAAATGCTCCTTTTGATTTCTACTGAAATATTTTTCCATGCGGGGATTGAGTTTAAGTTGTAGTTCCAGCTCTTCTAATATGGCCTGCTGTTGGCGGACGTTGAATGTACCTACACCAAGACTTTTCGTGTCACCATACTTTTTGTAATGTTCGAATACTGTTCTTATCACTTCTTTTGCTTCTTCATGGTTAGTTGCAGTATTACCTCGGTCATAGACAGTCTCTGGAAGGTGTACGAGCTTTAAACCTAGTTCATCTGCATCTCGGCTGGGAGAAGGATAGATCAGGAGGTGGTTGTCATAGAATTCCTGGTTGGAAACAGCGATTAGGGATTCATGCCGGCTCCGGTAGTGCCATCTAAGCATTTTTGAAGGAAAACTCCTTTTGGTGAGATGCAGAATACTTTCCATATCTGCGAGAACTGCCAGATCATAATCATCACTTTCCACATCAATGAGTATATCGAAAAAAGTTGTGGGGGGCAATTGCCGGGTGTCGCCCATTATAACTGCATATTTGGCCCTTAATAGCGCTCCTAATGCGTCTTCAGGTTTTACCTGACTTGCTTCATCGAAGATCACATAGTCGAAGCGCAGGTTTTTCACACTGTAGGGGTCCAAATACTGGGCTATAGAAAGGGGACTCATCATAAAACAGGGCTTTATATTTTGTATAATGCCGCCGCATATGGATAACAACTTTCTAATGGGCATATGCCCCCTTTTTCTTGCGAATTCGCTCTTTAAAACCCCCAGTTCACTGCGGGGTGATGCGTTGCTTGAAATTGATGGACGGTTTGCATATAATTTTCCTGCTATCCTGAATCGATTTAATTTTATAATCTTTTTATCAAGTTCTTGGAATTCTTCTATCTTTTTTTGATGCACATCTCCCACAAAACGGGAGAGTAATGGTTCTTTTAAAAATAAGTTCCGCAACATGGAATCTGCGAAGTTACCTTCCAAACATGGTATGAGGTCATCTGTCTCTATTTCATCTTTATTAACAATTTCAACCAGTTTGAAACCAATGGTTTCTTCACATTCTCCTCGTGAGGAGCTGAAACGTGACCAGTTCTGTAGTTCATGAAGATTTTCTTTTAACTGGATCAACATGGATTCAAGGTGTTGGATGGGGTTTTTGGTAAGATTATATCCCATTGCAGAGTCCAGATTAAAGTGAAGGAAACTGTCTAATCCCTTAACAATGCCAAGCAGTTCGTCATAATTTTGGTGTAACTCATTTGATAATTTCTTTAGTTCCTTTTGGTTTATGGAGTCCATTATTTTAAGGGTTTTCTCTGATATGCTACCCTCTTTTAGAGCCTTACGGAATTTCAGTATCCAGTCAGATATCTTTTTCAGGTCTTCTGCTTTGCTTTTTTCAGCCTTCCAGTGGGTGCCAAATAGTGGTCTGGCCTTTTCATCCTGTGCCCTGATATTTTTTTGGAGGTTCTGAAATCTAATTAACTCTTCTAGGTCTTTTAATCTTTGTTCATCATTTTCTGGCGGTTTTCCAACGTAGATTTTATCTATCTTGTCTTTCACCTTTTTGAAATCTTTTCGCAGTGATTTAAGGATCTTCTTATTCTGTCCCTGAAATTCCTCCATGAGTTTGGGTAAATCTTCATGGAAGGCTTCGGTTTTAAATCGTTTAAAATCTTTGACTATGGTTTGGTACTCTTCCAAGCTTTTTATCAACTGATATACGTATAATTTATCGTAGTCCCAACTGGGGTTTAGTATGAGTTCTCTCTCCAGTGAGGGGAAGAATGATATAATCTCCACTGCAGCGATGAGGTGTTCCATATCATCAAGGGTCTGGGGTATGTTAACTCCAGACATCTTGGCCAGTTTTTGAGCTTTATGATTGAGTTTATCCAGGACCTGCAGTGCGCTGGTGAGGAATGTTTCTATTTCTTCTTCTTCTGCAGGTAGTATGGGGTCTGGTTGGGTTGAATTCCAGGGATTATATGAAACCGGTTTCACCAGCCGATATAATTCCCCTAATTCCTTAAATTTATTGATGGTTTGCTGCCATTCCTTTAAAGTAATATCTTCAGCTTTGTCCATGGTGAACCGGGGCATCTTGGCCTGTTTTTTTTCAAAATGATGCAGTGCTTTCTCCTTCAAACCAAAGATCTGGTAGGGAGTCCACCTGATCATGCCGTAGGGGGAGTGTAATAGGGATACATATTCATCAAGGTTGGTTTTAAGCTCTTCGATGGTGGTTAAATCGTTGTCCAGGGATAGTTCCGCTGGTTTGGGGTTTCTTAGAACATTTTCAAGCTTCTCCAAAACGTCTTTTTTATTGGATTTTTTGCTATGCAGTTCTAGACAGAACTCACCCAGACCCACACTATCCAGACGCCCTTTAACCACTTCTAGCGCAGCCATTTTCTCACTCACAAAGAGAACAGTATTCCCTCTAGCGAGTAGTTCTGCTATGAGGTTTACTATGGTCTGTGATTTTCCTGTTCCTGGTGGTCCTTCCACCACCAGGTCTCGGCCGTTTTTCACGTCTTCAATCACCGCGATCTGAGAGGAATCTGCATCCATGACATGGTACAGGTCATGGGTTGTGAGTTTGACATCCACCTGATTTTCTTCAAATCCAGGTTCTAACTCTTCTTCGTCTGGATCAAATATGGCCTTTATAAGGGGGTTTTCTTCCAGGGGCATATCTTCTGGCCAGCTTTCTGGTTCCAGGTCTTTGTACATCACGAATTTGGTGAAACTGAAGAAGCCCAGGAATATGCTATCCTGTACTTTCCACCCTTTTTTGTGGGATATGGCATCTTTTACAAGGTCTAAATATTCCTGTACCCCTTCTTTATTGCGGGGCATTTCAAAATCAGGTATTTCAATACCCTGTTCTGTCAGTTTTGACTGTAGGGAGATGTTAGGTATTATATCTTCACCGGTCCAGCGGAGCTTGAAGGAACCCTTTACCCTGCGTCTTTCGAGTTCTACTGGAATGAGTATTAGCGGTGCTTCCTTATATTCGGGGGTTCCGTTGTCCTCCTCCCATCTCAGGAAACCCATGGCAAGGTAGAGGATGTTGTATCCCTGTTCCTCCATCATTGACCTGGCGCGCTGGTTGATGTAAAATAAGCGTTTTTGAAGTTCTGCGCCTGTTAAATTAGTCTGTAATAGAATTTCCTTATTTTTCTCCAGCATCTCCTGATTGGGAGCTGGAGTTTCCCAGAGCAGAGATGATTCATCATGAGTTAAAACATCTTCTTCAGAATTATTGACTCCATTGGGGATTGAATTATGGGTTAAATTAATTTTTTTTCCTATCTTTATAGTACCGTCTGTACCATGGGCAGAATAAGATTCTATAGGTTCATCTACATCTTTATTTTCGCTTAAACGGCCTTTAAATGAAATATCATCTTCAACAACATGTTGGGAGGGATTATTTGTATCTTTTGTTATCTCTGTATCTTTTGTTTCCCCTACACCAGTTGTTTCCTCTGCAATGTTAGCTTCCCCTGTATTGTCAGTTTTTTGTGAACCATCATTCTCTCCAGCTTCTTCGCCTTCATTTGGTGAACTAGCTATTGGTTCTTCAAATTCTGTCCGGGGAATGAATTGCAGGAGTTTCCGCTTGCTTTTTTTTAGAATCAGTCGGTCGTATATTTCACCGAGATCCCCGTCTTTAACTTCCACAGTCATACTGCGTGGGCGGAAGTTCAGAAGCTGGTTGCGCATGGTAAGGTCTAGCAAGTTGTGTCTTAGAACATCAATTTGTCTGTATATATCCACCTTGGAAAGTTCAGACATTCAGGATACCTCTCATTTGTAATTGGACGGGAAATTCTAAATTTATGATTTATTAATGGATGTCGGTTTATCAGAACTTTATAATAAAACTATTGGTAACTTAATACCATCACAAGGAGTCTCAATCATTTTGTATGGCTTCCTTGAAGAACTCTGGAACTAGGTTCTTATAGAGGGGGTTGTGGAGTAACATGCGGAAGTTACCATCGATTATGTAGGTCTCACAGTAATCATCTTCTGCACGCATCCCCCGGCCATAGGCCTGCAGGAGGGTCATTACAGTCTTATAGGCATACCATTTAGGGTCCTGTTTACGACGCTGGTTCACCTGGTGGTCTCCCAGGAAGGGGAAGGGTATTTTATAGATCACTTGAAACTGACATTTTTCATAGGGCAGGTCCACCCCTTCGCCCATGGAAGGGCTTACCAGTACCAAGTTTTCATCGCTTTTCTCAAACCTGCCTAGCTGATATTCTCTATTGTTACTGTTATGACCTAGTAGCCGATTGTTATTAATCTTGTTAAGGATATATTTCTGGCATTTGTAGTTGTGCGTATGAATCAGACCTTTCTCGTATCTGTGGTAGTTGATGATCTTCTCCAGGACAGGGATGGTTTTCGGGGCCGTCCTGTTTATGGATCTTCTGGACATGTTTCCCACTATCTTCAGATGTACCGGTCTGGCGGATGCCGGGAAGGTGCTTTTTATTCTTATTTTATAGGCTTCCTCTGGATTTATCCCCAGCCACTTACAGAATAAGTCCATGTCCAGTATGGTGGCGCTCATAAAGAGGCAAGTATCCGCATGCTGGAACAACCTATTTTCAGCGTACATGTCCACCTTTAATGGCTTGAATGCCAATCCCCCTGAGATTTTATCCACCACCCAGTTTTCTGGTGTCTGCTCCAGATTGTTCAGGAGTTCCTTTAACCGGAATTTGGTACGGTTTATCCGATTGGCCTTGTTTTTTGGCATTTTTTGGACGGCCAATTTCTGGTATGACTCATATATTGACTCTAGAAATAAGATATATTCCTGGGGATCCTCATAGGACATCATGCTTCGGGGTATGCTTTTTTGTATGTCGTTTTCAAGCCTTTTATTATATAAGTTAACTTCCATCCGGCGCATCAATTTGTCTTCTATGTTATGGGCTTCATCCAGAACCATCAACCGTCTTTTGCCGAAGTGTTTAACGTAGTTCAATTCTAATAGGGCGTAATCATAATTCATCAAGGTTACTGGACTTTTAACTGCTTTTGCTTTCTGGTCCCAGTACTGACAGTGGTTATCAGAGCGGAAGTAGATGTTTGCGCCAAAGGCGTCTTCAAATGCAAACCTCCCTCCATCGAGGGATGATTTACTTATACCATATTCACAGACAAATTTCTGATTGCTTGGGGTAGTCTGGCAGGTGCCTGTGTCGCAATTAATGTCCAAGGTTTCTTTACAGGAAAAATTTCCCCGACCTTTCACCAGAGGGTATCCGAATTGAGCTCCGTACTGTGATTGCAGTTGTTTGGTCATGGTTAAAATATAGGCCGATTGGTAGATTCCGGCTAGTGTGGTGGCAATTGCGGATTTACCAGTACCAGTACCAGCTTCCAGGAGGATGTAGGGAAATCCTTCATCCATGGCGTTTTTGATATTATTGATTATTTCCAGCTGCCCAGCTCTGGGCTCTGGAAAGGGAAAATTTTCAATAATATCCTCAGGGATGTGGGAATATTCTCTTTTTATTTCATTTCTACGTGATTGGGGTATTCCAGAAGCCTCTGTTAGCTTGGCACCATTTTTGTTACACGTACAGTTGGCCATGATCATGCCACATTGTTTACAGAAAAAGCCGTCTTCCATGGGATTTAATATTTGAGATGCTGGTATAAATACTATAAAACTTTAATAAGTTTCATTCAAGTAAAGAAAATTTAACTGTTTCAGTCAGATCAGATTTATATACCTAGTGAATGATTATTATGAATGGAAAATTAATTGGAATTGGTGTTGGTCCTGGAGATGCTGAGCTTTTAACAATTAAGGCTTTAAATGTTTTAAAAAATGTTGATGTGATATGTGCACCAAGATCAGCGGATTCGAAGCCCAGCTTAGCTTTGTCCATTGTACAGGGATTTCTCGATGAACGTGATGATAATTATGAGATATTAGAACCCCTTTTCCCCATGATTGAAGATGAAACTCTTTTAAGAGAACACTGGGACAATGCAGCTGTCCTCATCTCAGATAAACTCAGGCAAGGGATGGACATGGCTTTCGTTACACTGGGAGATCCCACCATTTACAGCACCTTCTCCTATGTAAGTAAAAGAATAGAAGATAGGGGATTTGAGGTGGAGATAGTACCGGGAATAACCTCTTTTACAGGTTGCGCTGCAACTGCTGGAATATCTCTAGGTGAGAAGGACGAGATAATTGTTATCGTGCCTAAAGTAGATGAGAGACTGGAACGTATATTGGAATATGGGGACACCTTCGTGGTGATGAAAACCTCCCGTCACAGTGATACCCTGGAAAAAATAGTTCATCAGGATTCAAGGGATAAAGATGTTATTTCTGTGCAGAACTGTGGTTTGGAGGATGAAATAATTAGCAATGGTTTTATTAAGGATAAAAAATACTTATCAACCACTATTTTGAAGTTTAAAAACGAAAAATAAGAATTAGATTAATTTTCTTTTAATCTGGTTATTACAAAGCTACAGTATTCGTCTCCCTTAGCGTAACATTTTATTTCATTTGATTCCATATCCTGTTTGAAGTGAGCTGAAAATATTGCATCCAGGATACCCGAGTCAAATGAACATGCGGATCTTCCAATAACAGGGATGTTTACACATTCAAAACAATCATATATTCTGATGGTAAGGGGTTGCAGGTTTTCAACAAATATCTGGCCCAATTTGTTATTTTTCCAGAATTCCGATAGGTTTTCCAGGAGATTTTTAGTTACATTATTCTGTAACTGTTCGTTAAATGTTTGTCCGACCCTTATTCCTGCATTATATAATATGGGGTCTATATTAATTCCTTCTTCCATAAGAGATACTCTTATGGTTCTTAATGTATATTTAAAAAATTTATAGGGATCTTCTTCAAAGGACATTTGCATTATTTGCTCTTCTAGTTCCTTATTCCTTTCTTCCAGTCCAACACCCATACCATTAGGTATTTCATGGGAATCATCTGTTTTTAATTCAGAATCCTGAGAAAGGCCCCCCAGATAACGTGATTTTATATAAAATATTTTTCTACGCCCATCTACAGGGTCTGGCTTATAAGCAACTATGTTAGCATTTATGAGATCTTTAAGGTGTGCAGAAATGGTGGATTTGGATTTACCTGTCAATGTAACTATATCAGAACCGTTTAATCCGTCATTTTTTATAAATGATAAGATTTTAGTCTTTATTGGACTATCTATTACACTAACTCCATTCTCTGTTCCAAATATTTTTATTTCCCCATCTATGGAGGATATGTCTCTGTTATTTTTGACGCGATTCATTTTAATGTCCTTATATTCCGGTTTTAAAATTTTATGATGTATTGGTATGGTCTTTCAACTATTTAACTGTTCGTATTTAATCGAACCATACATTTATATAAGAGATATATTAACTAACAATATTAGTACGCATCTACTCGAACTATATTACGGGGGAAATTAAGAAGATAGAGAAGTATTTCCACCCCCGGAATTAACTTTTCATCTTTCTCCTACAGTTTATCATGGTCATGTACAGACATAAATAAGGAGAGATACCACCCTCCACTATTCCTTTTTTCTCCTCATACTCTGACCGTTTATTATTCACAATATATTTTAATTTACAAATTGTTTTATTTTTAAATTAAACATCCTCATTTACTTACCTAACTTATTCAATTTTTCACAAGCATTTTCTGCAGCTAGAATGATGGGGTCAATTACCATGGAAAGGGGCGGAGCATAGGAAAATTCCATTTCTGCAAGTTCTGAACAAGTAACTTCCTGGGCAATTACTAGGGACATAGTGTCCAGTCTCTCTGCAACCCTTTCCTCAGCAACTATCTGACAACCTATAATCCTGCCTTTAAGGGTGGATATGATCTTCACATCGATTCTTTTCGCCCCAGGATAATAACGGGCCTTGGTCAAGGCCCTGCTTTTACCAGATATAACTTCTATCCCGTTGTGCATGGCACTGGCTTTAGAAGAACCCACTGCACCAAATTCCATTGCCCCTATTTTTGAGACCATGGCATTTAGTACGGCTTTAAATTCTGCTTTTATTCCTACGATGTTTTTTGCAGCTATTTTGCCCTGCCTTACTGCAGTGGTGCCCAGTGGAGACTGGGTATTCTGTTTAGTAATGGCGTCATAAACTTCCACACAGTCGCCTACTGCATATATGTTGGGGATCGATGTCTGCATTTTTTCATTGACCAGAATGGCCCATCTTCCTATTTTACATCCTGCTATTTCAGCTAATTTAATCTGAGGCCGGATACCAGTTGCCATTATGACCATATCAGTGTCAATAACTTGATCGCCAATAATTGCTTTCTCAACTCGTTTTTCCCCTGTGATCTCTTCTATTGGGTGACCGAGAATGATTTTTATACCTTCATTTTCAATATACTCCTGGATTATCCTTGCCATATCCGAATCTAGTGATCTAGGAATTAGTTGTGGGAGCATTTCTGTCACTGTGACTTCTAAACCCATTTTTTTAAGTCCATAGGCTGTTTCAAGGCCTATGAGGCCCGCACCAACAACCACTGCAACACGGTTTTCTCCAGCCCAATCTTTAATTATCATGCCATCCTCAAGGGTTCTAATTTTAAACACCCCTTCCAGTTTAGTTCCTGAGATAGGGGGAATGAAAGAAGTGGCACCAGTAGCAATCACAAGATAGTCATAGGATATTTCTTTTTCTATACCGATATGCTGATTTTTTATCCTATATTTTAATTTATTTTCATTACTTTTAATTTCAAAGACTTCTGAATTTGTTATAACCTTTATGTTCTTCTCCAAATAGTCCTCTGGCTGATGCATCACAATATCTTCGAAGTGTTCAACATCCCCACTTAAAACATAAGGTATTGCGCAGGGTGAATAAGCTATATGTTTCTCCATGGTGATGACGATTATTTCTGCATCATCATCATTTCTTCGAATGTTTGAAGCGGTGGAAATTCCAGCAGCTCCGCCCCCTACTATTACAACTTTCATTCTTTTTTTCTCCTGAACTGCCCATAAACTGGCTTTGGATATTCGTTGAATACGTTTTTTAAATAATATTAATTGATAATTTCTGTCTTTTTTGATATACAACATTATGTTACATTTATATATTTAGATACATCAATTAATATTACTATTAATGGTATAAGTAATAAATACTTTATCCAGGAATCCACAGGGTTTGAAAAAATGGGAATATTTGATATCTTTAAAAACAACACAAATTACCTGAATAAAAAGGGAGTTAAACTTTTAAATAATGGCGAATATTCAGGAGCTCTTAAATATTTTAATAAAGCTTTAGAATTAGAACCAGATTCATATAGAACTCGTTTTAATCGGGCAATAACATTTTGGGAATTAGGGAAAACCTATGAAGCTATAAAAGAATACGATATGGTTCTGGATATTTATCCGGGATATGCAGGTGCATGGCTCAATCTGGGAGTGATTATTTCCATATTGGGTAGATATAAAGATGCCCTGGTCTTTCTTGACACTGCACTGGAACTTGATCCAGAAGATGCTATCATATGGTACACCAAGGGACTAATTTTAGAAAAAATTGACAGATCCAATGAAGCCTTAAAATGTATGGATAAAGCTTTAAAACTGGATCCTGATTTACAATTCGAGGAAATAGAATTTATTGAACTTTATTAATTACCATTACTTGGTATTAACTGCTTACAGCAAAGCTATTCCCCTTCCAGTACCATACACCACACTTACTATCAGGATAGTCCAGAGGAAGATACTTAATAAATTAGTTATACTGTTAACTGTTTTTGTTGACAACTTATAATCCAGCAATTCAGATAACAACAGTCCACCATCTAATGGGCGGGCTGGAAGTAGATTTATTGTTCCAATGGCGAAGTTTAAGAGGAAAATCCAGTAGAGTATATCAACTAACGGATTTAAAAGCCAATCAGTTAAAGTTTCAAAGTAGGGTGGATATCCACTCTTTAAAACAAGATTAGGTTCGGTTCCGATACCAATGTACGATTTTGTATTATTATTAGGATGAACGCCACTTTTAACTATATAAACTCCCTTATTAGTTACAAATGTAACTTTCTCTCCTATATGGGTGCTATTTAAAGCTTTAATATAATTATTTGTGTCACTTGTACTCATGCCATTGATACTCTGAATTACCATCCCCGTAGTTAAAACGCCCTCTGCTGGGCTGGAAGGAAGAACCCTGGTGATTTCCATTCCCTCTACCTGGAAAGCAGGCGCGATTACAAATAGGGATATAAGATTTAACAGTATCAGGGCTATCGCCGCTAATGTTAAGTTGAAAACAGAACCTGCAGCATAAAGTCTGAGCCTGGATTTCTTACTGGCCTTTTTGGTATCTTCTTCATCTGGTTCAACAAAGGCACCAGGGATCACTGCGAACAGGGCAAGTCCAATGGATTTTATACGTATCCCTTCTACCCTGGAAATAATTCCATGCCCAAATTCATGAACCACCAACACGGTGAAGAGCCCAATTATCCCATATAAGAATGGGACGTATATGGCCTGCCCAGGTAAATCAACACCAGGAAGAACTACCTGGACCTGGGGGGCTTCTAATAAGGTACCTAAGGAGTAGACTAGCGTAATCACCATTAAAGCCATGAAAAAAAACGAAACAGGTATGCCCACATTTAAGAAATACCTCCAAAAACGTGGATTACTCTGGGCTATCCTATCAATTAATCCTCTTAATCTAGTCGTTCGCCTTAAAAGGAAAGGACCTTCAATATCTATTTTTAACTGCTTTCTAAATAGAATAGCAACTATCCATAAAATAATGAATCCAATAGCATAGTACCATAAAGCTTCGTTAGCCAAGTTATCACCTTTCAGTTAGAGTCAAATATAATTTCTAAATATGATAAAAATAATCACTTATACATTGTTCAATTTGATTTTAAAAAATATATAATCTCCAGATATTTAAACCCGCAGGATATCGTAAAGGAGTACATCACATTTTTCTCCTTCTAGAACCCCTTCCAGGTTTTCTTCTATAACGATATAACAATTAGAATCTACCATGGAACGAATGATTGTAGAACCTTTAATATTTAGGGGTACAACTTCATCCCCGTCAGTTCTGGCCCGGACATAATCCGTTCTACCCAGGGTGGAAGGGATCTTACGGGCTGCGGTTTTCTTCACAGTACAGGGGGGCTTATGGATGTTCTGCATCTTCTCAATATTTTTTCTCACCATGATATCGTATTGGACCATGGCTGCTACCGGGTATCCGGACAGCATGAAAACAGGACTGCCATTAACCATGCCAAAAGCGAAGGGTTTACCTGGTCTCATGGATACACCATGAAATAGGACTTCCCCCAGTTGTTCTACTACTTCAACCACCACATCTCCCTTACTTATCGCTGTACCGCCGGTGGTTATGATGGCATCATGTGTAATAAGAAGCTTTTCTATCTCATTTTTAACCTTCTTTGCATTGTCTTCAACATGATTGAGGGTGGGAACGGCCAGAGAACTCTCCACCATTCCCTTTAAAGTATAATGATTGGAATTAACTACTTCAGCTCCCTTAATATTTGGACTGGGCATTACCAATTCACTCCCAGTCACTAGAACTGCGATTCGGGGTTTCCTGTAAACATTTACTTCGTTGTATCCTCCCGAGGCAATGATAGCCAGATCCTGAGGTTGCAATAGCTTACCCCTTTTAATTATCAATTTGCCCTTTTTAATATCCTCCCCCTGGAAGGATACATTTTCACCTGGAGTTAAAGAGGATTCAACCTGTAATTCATATCCTTCTTCATGTACATACTCATTCATAATCACGGCATCAGCCCCATGGGGCAGTGGGGCTCCAGTGGCTATTTTAACTGCATGACCTTCTTTAACAACTGCATGGGAGATCTTACCTGCACCTATCTCATCAACCACAGTTAAATGGGTGGGATTATTGGGAGAAGAGTTGAAAGTATCCTGGGCTTTTACTGCATATCCATCCATGGCAGCCCTTGAAAATGGGGGTGAATCAAGTTGAGATATAATATCTGCTGCAAGTACTCTCTTATAGGCATCTTCTAGGGGAATTACTTCTGTATCTGTAATTTTTAAATTCTCTCCCATGGTTTTAAGAGCCTGTTCTACTTTTATGAGTTTTGATAGGAACATGAGTAACCTCTTATTATTTAGTCCATAATTTTTTTAAAGATCTATAATTTCAACTCATTGACGATCTAATATTTTTCTACAATGAATAGATGATATAAACCATGGATGTCTATATATATTGATAATCATTTTTGTATACTGAACTGATTTATATCTTGACTTTGATTAATTTTCAGTACAAAACCATCAATATCCATTACAACAAGTTTTTTTTAGAAAGATAATATTCTTACGGGTTTTCTACAGAAAAACAGTGCTATGAACTCAGTATTACATGGATTTGAAGTGGGATGTGCTGATAAAGGAAGGATAAATAGATTTGTACTTGTTTGCTTAATAACAACTGCACATTTATCAATTTTCCTTAATCTAAATGATAGATTTATCCAATAAAAAATGCAGAAGATCAATAACATGAATAATGATGAGCTTAAATATCCACGTTTAAGGAAATCAATGCAACGCGGCATGACTAATTGGCGGAACAAACTATTTAAACCCGAATTCAAGCCAGAAGATTTTCATTTAGAGTATATTGAAGTGAATGTACCAGATCTTGACCCTGTTTTTGAAAATTATAGGATAATTAACATTTCAGATATACATTTAGGGCAATGGATAACCCCTAAACATCTTAAGGGACTAATTGGGCTGGTAAACAAACAAAATCCGGACATGGTGGTATTAACTGGTGATTTTGTTTCTTACATCTTTGAAGATGTAGCTAGTGAATTATTGGAGTCATTAAAGGAATTAAAACCTAAGGACCTTTCCATCGCAACTCTGGGAAATCATGATCACTGGGTTGGCGCCGATAAAATCAGGGATGTGCTCAGGAAATCTGGTGTTGTGGATGTAAGTAACGATGTTTGCACATTGAGGAGGGGGAATGCAAAGTTACACATTGCAGGAGTGGATAGTGTAATGCTGGATAAACACCGTCTCGACATTGTGATGGAAAAATTACAAGAGGATGGTCCGGCAATCTTACTTGCCCACGAACCAGACTTTGCCGATATAAGCTCGAACACAGGTAGATTCAGCTTACAGATTTCTGGCCACTCCCATGGGGGTCAATTTATAATACCCGGACTTGGCACCATAGTTAGAGGCCGACACTTCTTAAAGTATCCTCATGGTAAATATCAAGTGAATGATATGGTTCAGTATACCAGCAGGGGAGTGGGTACTAATGTTTTTTGGTTTAGAATCAATTGCGACCCAGAAATCACGGTGTTCACCTTGAAAGTGGCGAGTTAAACCTTTAAAAGTTGATGGATAACAATTAAGCATAAAATAACAACAATAGATAATAATAGGATCTTATGATAAAAATTGAATCTTTGAGCAAATCATTTGGTAAGATAAAGGCCTTAGATAATCTAAATCTTGATATAAAAAAGGGAGAACTCCTGGGGATAATCGGACCAAACGGAGCAGGTAAGACCACAGCCATTAGGATAATCTGCTGTATACTCAAACCAGACTCCGGCGATGTACTGGTAAATGGTATGAGCATCCATCAAGAACCCATTCAGATTAAATCAATGATTGGATACTTACCAGAGGAACCCAACTTGTATGAGCGTTTCAAGGCAAAGGACTTGCTGCGCTATTTTGCTGAACTCTACGGTGTTCCCAAGGATAGAATCACAGGTAGAATTGATGAAATGCTGGAACTGGTGGGTATGTCACATCGAGCAGATGACAGGATAAATACTTTTTCCAAGGGGTTAAGGCAGCGTATCGGCATTGCCCGGGCTCTGGTACATGATCCTGAAATTCTAATATTTGATGAACCTACAATGGGCCTGGATCCCGCCACGTCCAGCAACATCAGAGAGTTTATCAGAGATCTTAAAGGAGATAAAACCATCATACTATGCACCCATTATATGGACGAGGCAGATTCACTCTGCGACCGGGTGGTTATCCTGGATCAGGGCAAAATTTTGGATATGGGCACTCCAAATGACCTTAAATCTAAAATTCATGGGGATATAATCCTTAACATCAAGGTGGAGGATCCAGATGATGGTGATATTAAGTTAATCCAGGGACTTTCTACAGTAACAGGGGTTGATGTAGTTGATAATCAATACACCATCTCTCTAAGATCAAAAAAAGATATAAATGATATAATCAACGTATTTGAAGGGGATATCCTCTCTATTAACACTAAAGAACCTACGCTGGAAGATGTATTTATTAATTCTTTTAAACAGGGATGATAACGGCTTGAAATTCACCACCATAAGTAAATGGGAATTTTTGGAAACACTCAAGAGTAGAAAATTTTTAACTATATTCTTTCTTCAGATTTCTGTATTATTTTTGATGATATTCGTCTTCAATGCATTTGCAACCAATATTGAATCACAACAAGGGATTTCTATTACTCCTTCACTTGCTGGGTTTGCATCCTTAGATGTGGATGATGAAGGCCGTTTGTTTTCTAAGTACATTAATCCAGATCTTATTACCATCACCCATTCGACTTTTGATGAGTCCATGGAAAATTTAAATGCTGGTGAAACCATGGCTGTGGTGTTGGTACCGGAGGATTCCCTTGATAAGATAAGGGATATTGGCACCATTGATGTAAAACTCTATCTGGACCAGGCCGATCCAAAGCGAAGCGTGGTAAGGGATGAGGTAAATAGAACAGCTAAGTTAATGGCGGTTGGAATGTCAAATTCCTGGATAAATTCCCTGACACCCCAAAACTCCACACCTGAAGTGGTAACCCAGGAAAGCGCTGGTGAGTCCCTCCCTATGCAGATAATTACCAAGGCCATGATCGCCATTCTACTATTTTTACCCCTTTTCCTGTTTGGTAACATGATTATTGATAGTGTCGTTGGGGAAAAAGAGAGAAAAACAGGAGAAATACTCATGGCCATGCCCATAAATCCTTCAGATATAATCCTGGGCAAGAGCATGGCGGTGTTGGGGATAATTGCCATTCAAATAGCTATCTGGATGGCAATACTACTAATCACTGGCTTTGAAATATCCAGCCCGATCCTGGTTTACCTCCTGGTTCTTATAACCGCAGTACCAGTCATCGGAGTTACGGTTATCATTGCTGCTTATTCAAAAAATTATAAAGAAGCAGGTATTGGGTTAACATTCGGTTACATATTGATTGTAGGTTTTATAATGATCCCTACATTGGCTTATTTATCAAATAAATCTCTAATATCTAATATTTCTCCTTTAACCATGGTGATGAGGCTTTTTTCAGGAGATATCATACATGCTTACGAGTTTTTAATTCCCATAGGGTTCATGGTATTTTTAAGTGCCGTCACTTACGGAATTTCCATAAAACTGTTCCAGCGTGATGATGTGGTATTTGGTCCCAGGCCGGGGTTAATAAGACTTATTTTAGAGTTCGTTGGATTAAAAAAATGCATTGGATGAGACAAGTTAGATGGAATGTTTTAAGATATTATGTATTATATTTTTACAAAAGATGTAATATATTTTTAACAACAATGAATTTAGGAGAACTTTTAAGTAACAGCCATGTGATGTTAAGCAAAGTAAAGATCTTATAATTATAAAATGACCTGGCAAAAAGCTTTTTTGATAAAAACTATATTGGTCTATAATGTGATTAAACCATTAAAAATGGGAAATATGGAGGATATCTTCCAATTGGAAATTGATGATTTAAAATACTAAAACCTAAAGAAAATACATGGAATAAATTTTTTTTTATTGGAGAAGAAAAATGGGAATTAACAGCTTATCATTTAAAAATTTCAGAAGAAGAAAGCTTCGCAGTATATTGACCATGTTAGGCGTGGTTATTGGAGTAATCGCCCTGGTGGTTCTGGTGGGAATTACCACTGGAATGACTAATTATATGAAGGAATCCACCAACAATATGATGGGAGATGTAACGATAATGAACAGCACAGGGGGAGGAACCATTGTGGCCCAGCCTGGCAGTTCATTTCTAAGTCCAGAAACAGTTGACGAATTAAAAAATATGCCACAGCTTTACAACATCAGAGAAGAACTGCAATTTATGACTGCATTTAATCAGACTACTATCTATATCCTAGGAACAAGTGATTGGGGCCAGATAGACATAAATGGAACTCATGGAGTAGTTATAAACCCTGCAATAGAAGATATGGGTTATAAAATCGGGGATAAAATAACAATAAAGGATCAGGAATTCACAGTGACCGGTACATTCAGTGAAGAAGCAATGGGAATGGGCATACTGGTTTTAGATGCAGATAAAGCCTTACCTCTGAACGATAATAAAACAACAAGTATCACAGCCAATACACGGGGAGATCCGGAAGTAATTAAAGATGAAATAGAAAATAACATAGATGGAATCACAGTTTCAACTAAATCTGACATGACTAAACAGATTGAAGAAATGATGGGTGGCCTTACTCTCTTTATAGGTGGAATAGCCAGTATAGCCCTTTTAGTGGGTGTAATCAGCATCATCAACATAATGCTGGTCAACGTAACCGAAAGAACCAGGGAGATTGGCGTACTAAAGGCCATTGGATTTACCAGTAGGGAAGTACTGGTTAGTATACTCCTGGAATCAGCTCTCATAGGATTCATAGGGGGTTTGGTTGGTTTAATCATCGCAGCCATTATACTACAATTAGTGATAATTTTATTCGGCTCGCAAATCGGCGATATCCAGCTGGTTCAAATGCTGCCTTTATGGTTAATCGCAGGAGTATTAGGCGGTGCAACGGGATTAAGCATTTTGGCGGGTTTATACCCTGCCTGGAGAGCATCCCGCCTGAATGTAGTGGAGGCGCTTAGAAATGAATGATCAAAACAACGTCCTGGAATTCAAGGATGTCCGGAAGATATACCGGATGGGAGACGAGGAAATAAACGCATTGGATGGTGTTAACTTGAACATAAAAAACGGCTCCTTCACATCCATAATGGGACCATCTGGGTCTGGTAAATCAACTTTGCTCCACGTGGCTGGGATATTGGACATGCCCACCCAGGGCACACTATTATTGAACGGTAAAGACACCAGCACGCTATCTGGAAAAGAACAGGCAAAGTTCCGTAGGAGCGAGATAGGATTTGTTTTTCAGCGATTCAACCTTCTGCCGCAACTTTCTACCCTGGAAAACGTATTATTACCCATGATAAAACCAGATCCAGATAAAGCTAAGGAATTACTGGATAAAATGGGGCTTAATAAGAAATATAAAAAGCTGCCAAATCAACTTTCTGGAGGAGAACAGCAGAGGGTTTCCATTGCTCGAGCCCTCATAAACAACCCCTCGCTAATCCTCGCTGATGAACCTACCGGTGAACTGGATTCCAAAAACGCTGAGGTTATAATGAGTATATTACAGGATCTCAATAAAAACGAAGGAGTTACCATAATCATCGTAACACACAACCCATTAGCTGCTGAATTCACAGATGAGACAATTGAAATGCGTGATGGAAACATCATAGGGTGATGGAATCATTATATGAAGATATTTTATCTTTCAAAGAAAGAGGCCCAGGATATACTTACCAATAAAATCTACCTGTTGATAATATTTGTGCAGGTATTCATAATCTTAGGGGCATTTGGAATGGCGGTTGCAACTGCAGTAGTTGCAGATCCAGTCCTTTTTGATTCATATGGCATCACATCCAACCTCAAGGTGGGGGTAGATCAGGACATAAGCAGGTCACAGATGGCTGAATATTTGAAAGAACAGGGATTCACCATAATAAAATACAATGACCGGGAAGATGCCATTAAATACCTTGGTAATGACTTAGTTGCTATTTTGGAGAACTCTTCCCAGGATGAAATAACAGTAACCATTGATAATACCAGCCCATTCTATCCAGTGGTGGATCAGAAAATCAACGACTCAATAACCAAATATCAACAGGCAAAAAAATTAGAAGCAGCAGGATTAAACCAGTCCACCATCAACATCATCCAGAACCCGGTTATATTAACAGAGATACCTGTAAACCAGGATTATGAATCACCAATTGCCATGGATAGTAGTTACTTCGTGGAGCTTATGTATGGTTTCATCGTACCATTCGTACTCCTCCTACCCTTTTTCATGGCTAGTAACATTGTAACCGATAGTATTGTAGGGGAAAGGGAGAGAAAAACATTCGAAGTCCTCTTGATGACTCCCCTTACCAGTACCATGGTGATAATGGGGAAAATAATCCCTATTTTATTTTTTTCTTTATTGCAAAGCATGGCATGGATTCTACTTTTTGACTTGCTGCAGGTGCCCATCTACAATCCAGCTATGATATTCTTAATCCTCCTATTTGTGGGGCTGGGATTTATTGGTATAGGAATTATAATATCCATGTTGGTGGACAGTACCAAAGAAGCGAATTCTGCCATAACCCTTGCTCTGGTATTTGCTACTTTCATCCTCTTTGCACCCCTATTCATCAAGGCACCATACTTCGAAGCCATACTGAACTTCATACCAACCATTTTAATGGTCAGGATATCTTCTACACCCATTGCAGATCCCTGGCTTATACTCTCGGCCATTCCAACTATCCTCATTTCTATGTTGATATTCATCATATCGGTAAGATACTTCAGGCATGAAAGGGCAATCAGGCTTTAATAAATAAAAATAACATTTTAAATTAAATAAATGGCCACGCTCATAACAAATGCCGATACCAGGGGAATAGGAATATTATCATCAACAAGACTGTATGCCTCAGTCAAAGCACCGAAAAACACTCCTAAAACAGCTGGTAAAAAGGGTACCTGAGTTAACGCCAATATTAAGCCAACCACAAAGAATGCTAAACTACCTTCTAACGTCTTATCGTTACGGTAGGGGATATTATGTTTACCCCATTTTCTTCCCACGATGGTAGAAGCAGAATCACCGAAAAGCAGGATCAATATAGCGGCATTGGCCACGGCCATATTGAACTGGAATATAATCAGGGTAAGAAGGATCCCTACGAAGAAGTAAATAAAGCCAGTTTCATCATCTGTTCTTCTGCAGCGTCTGAAAATGAATGAGAAAAGGGGTACGTGGTATTTTTTATCCAGCTCGAATAAGATAACCACCACTAATAGAATCAACAATGAAAGGAGTATAAGAGCATCCGGCCTTAGAAAGTAACTTAAAACAACTATGAAAACGCCCGAGACATGAATTAACTGCCTGAGCAGTTCTTTTTTTACCATCAGGCACTTCTCCATCAGGTTACACTTATTCAGGTTAATATTTTCTTCATTATTATTTCATTATCCATATTGAAGCCGCTTTTCTTATTGAAAGTCAGTGCTTTCATCAGGCCATATACTTTTCAATAACACCGTGATAAGTGTCCCTAATTTCAGATAAGGGTATTTTCAACGAACCATTTATAACCAGTGAATCACCTTTCACTGTCCCAACCACTGCAGCTGGAACTTCAAGTTTATCCATGATTTCCTCTAAAGCTTTTTCTTTAACAGTGACAATGAATCTTCCATGGGATTCTGAAAAGAGTAACTCAAAATCATCCAGCTCTTCTGAAGCTGGTACCCAGGATAGATTGATTTCAGCCCCTAAATCTCCGGATAAAGCCATTTCAGAAAGTGCAACCCCTATACCCCCGGTGGAACAATCATGAACAGCTGTTACATTGTTCTCAGAGTCTTCCCTGATTAAATTTAAGACAGCCATGGCGTTTTTATATTCATCTTCAATGTTGACCAGGGGAGGTTGTCCCTCAACTTTTCCCAGAATTAATTTCTGATATTCTGATCCACTTAATTCTGGATTGGTTTCTCCTATGATGATGATCTTATCACCTTCACCTTTAAATTCAAAGGTCTTAACATCCTTAATTTTTATTAATCCAGCAACACCCACTGCTGGTGAAGGATTGATGGTCACACCTTCTGTTTCATTATAGAAACTCACGTTACCACTGATAACTGGGGTTTGGTAACGGTTTGCTACGTCGGCCATTCCCTGAACACAGTCTGTAAACTGTTTGAAGATATGCGGCTTCTCTGGGTTACCGAAGTTTAGACAGTCAACAATGCATAGTGGCTCTGAACCCATGGAGACAACGTTCCTTATGGCTTCGGCTACTGCACCAGCACCACCATGGTAGGGGTTTAATTTGGTGTGCGAACTGTTACAGTCAGACGTGATGGTGAATGCAGTTTCATCGTCCACCCTTATAACTGCGGCATCATCACCAGGCTTAACCACGGTTCTGATCTGGACTTCCTGGTCATACTGTCTGTAAACCCATTCTTTACTTGCCACATTCTGGCTAGATAGGACATTAAGCAGGGTTTGTTTTAAATCCCCCTCTTTGACTATGGGGTTTTTAATTCCTATTTTTTCTAATTGTACTCCGGTAATATCATCTGTTGATAGATGATCAATTGCACATTCCCTTTCTATTGTCGGAGGGTCAGATAACATACCCGTGGGTATATCTGCAATAATTTCCCCATTATCGATTACTTCAAAGCGGCCAGTACCAGTTACTGTACCTATCACTGCTCGGGGGAGTTCATATTTATCAAAAATCTCGATCAATTGATCCTCATCCTCAGGATGGATCACGAAGATCATTCTTTCCTGTGATTCTGATAACATAATTTCATAAGGGGTCATACCCTCTTCTCGTAGGGGTACCTCTTCGAGTTTTACAATGGCACCATTACCTCCCTTAGCAGCCATCTCTGAGACACAACAGGTTAACCCTCCCCCTCCAAGGTCCTTTAAACCCTGAACATCAATTTTATCCAGTGCTTCCATGGTGGCATCCAGCACATTTTTCTTGGTGAAGGGATCTCCTATTTGCACTGCTGGCCGGTCCTCAAGCTCAGAGGATGTGGTAAGCTCCTCACTTGCAAAGGTAACTCCATGAATACCGTCTCTTCCAGTACGGCCCCCCATAAGCACGAATATATCTCCTACATTAGGGGCAATTCCCCTCATAATTGAGTCTTTACGCACTATGCCTGCGCATACTACGTTTACCAGTGGGTTAAGTTGGAACGTAGCATCGAATTCAATTTCGCCTCCTACGGTGGGTATTCCTACCCGGTTACCGTAGTCTGATATGCCTTTAACAACGTATTCAAAGAGATAGCGTGATCTTTCATCGTCCAGGTATCCGAAGCGTAATGGATCAAGAAGCGCAACGGGCATAGCTCCCATGGAAATAATATCTCTGATTATGCCCCCAATACCAGTGCCAGCGCCTCCGTAGGGTTCAACTGCAGAGGGGTGGTTGTGGCTCTCCATTCCAATTACCAGGGCGAGTTCATCGGTGAGTTCCACAATCCCAGCATCGTCTCCTGGGCCAATTATAACCTTATCACCCTCTGTGGGGAATAGTTTCAGTATAGGTCGACTACTTTTATAGGAACAATGTTCAGAGAACATGATATCCAGCATACCATATTCCAGCGTATTTGGTTCCCTTCCAATCTCTTTCCGTATATATTCAGATTCTGCTTCGGTTAAAGTCATCTTCTACCACCTGGAAAATCGTCTTATCATTCAATTATTAATCTACATCTTTAATTTTATTTACTCAATTCTATTTCTTTATGGTTATTCCCACTTCATCATCTTCAATATTCCAGATTTTTGTATAATCTCCAGAAACTTCATTTAAATCCTTTGTGAATACAAATTTCATTGCCCTGACTTCATTTGAAATGAATCCCAGGAAAGCTTTTATCAAATCCGAGAACTGATCACTGCAGTCAATGAAAATCTGTATATTTGCCTCAACATCCAAATCCATGTCTTTTCGCATATCCTGTATTCTCCTTATGAGCTCCCGTGCCATGGACTCTGATAATATTTCCCGTGTTAATTCAGTATCCACGAACACGCTTCCATTTTCAAATTCTGCAGTCACGATGTTCTTTGGGAGTTCAGTATCAAATAAGATATCATCAGCAGTTAATTCAATGGGTTTACCATCTACTTTTACCATATATTTTCCTTCTAATTCCAGGGTGTTGACAATTTCAGCCCCATCAACTCCACCCAGGGCAGAAGTTACTTTAGGCACGTCCTCCCTTAACTTGGGTCCTAATGTTTTCAGGTTTGGCTTGGCAGTTATCTTCAGATTTTTGAAGTTGTTGGAGGAAAGGAGTTCCTTGGTGTTAGCCTGTTCCATGATGATGTGGTTGAGGTTGCGGGCTGCTTTCAATACTCGCGGATCTTCGGATACTATAACAACCTCTTTAACAGGCCATCTAAGTTTGTAACGCGCTATGTCCCTGGCTCGAGCGCATGCCTCGATTATCTCCCTGATCACATCCATATCTCTTTCTAAATCTTGATCCATGAGTTTTTCATCGAATTTCCAATCTAAAAAGTGCACACTGGCTGGTTCATCATGTTCAACTCCTAAAACGAGGTTCTGATAGATTTTCTCTGTGATATGTGGGGCAATAGGACATAGTAAGGTAATAAGCTGTTTTATCACATGATAAAGGGTGTAATAGGCTCCTAATTTATCAGGGTCTTCCTTTTCTATCCAGGTACGACCACGGATTAGCCGTACATACCAGCGGCTCAGGTCCTCCAGTATGAACTCATTGATGCTGCGAGTTGCTTTATGTAGATATAGAGAATCAAATGCCTCAGTAACCTCTTGGGCCACCGTGTTTATCCTGGAAATTATCCATCGGTCTTCATCACGGAATTTTAAATCCTCTTCCTTGTAAAGGGTAGGGTTGAAGTTGTCTATGGACATATAAGTGGTGGTGAAGACGTACACATTCCATAATATGTTGAACATTTTATTAACATTTTTAACTTCATCCCAATTGAATTTTAAATCCTCCCAGGGTTTATTTCCCCAGAGTAGGTAGAACCTGAGGACGTCGGCACCGTACTGCTGTATAACTTCGTCTGGTTCCACAACATTTCCCAGGGATTTGCTCATTTTCTTACCCTCTTCATCAAGGGTGAATCCGTGCATTAAAACTTTCTGGTAGGGGCTACTATCCAGGGATATTACTCCGCAGCCTAGCTGAGAGTAGAACCATCCCCTGGTCTGGTCGTGTCCTTCGGTTATAAAGTCATAAGGGTACCATTTCTCGAATTCTTCCTTTTCCTGGGGATAATACAGCGCTGCCCATCCAGCAACCCCCGAGTCTATCCATACATCTAATACATCGGGTATTCTGGTCATGCTGCCTCCGCAGGAACATTTTATACTTATCTCATCTACATGGGGGCGGTGTATGAAATCTCCTTTAAGGGATTCTTGTGCCAGTTCCTTTAACTCGGTGATGGATCCCACCACTTTTATCTCGTTACACTCTGAACAGATCCATATGGGGATGGGTATCCCCCAATATCTTTGCCTGGATATGGTCCAGTCCCGGGAGTTTTCCACCCAGTTTCTGAAACGACTTTCCCCGGCCCATGAAGGAATCCATTCTACCTTGTCAAGTTCATCTAGCATCTGATCCCTGATGTCTGTGATCTTTAAAAACCACTGTTTTGTGGCTAAATAGATGATGGGAGTCTTACACCTCCAGCAGAATCCATAACGGTGATTAATAATTCCTGATTTTAAGAGCAAACCATGTGCATCTAAATCTGCTATAATGTATGTATCGGCGTCCTTCACAAATTGTCCCTTATATTTACCTGCTTCTTCTTTAAACAACCCCGCCTCATCAACAGGGGAAAATATGGGTAGACCATATTTTTTTCCTATTTCGAAGTCATCAGGACCATGGCCCGGAGCGGTGTGTACACATCCTGTTCCTTCAGTTAGAGTGACATGTTCTCCAGGGAGGATCATATGTTCAAATTCCCTTTGAATTGGTATCTCATCAAATAATGGATGGTTGTAGGTTATACCCTCTAAATCTGATCCCTTTACAACCTTTGAGATCTCGTACTCCTTCTCATCATCAAATAAAGATTCCATCAGGGATTCAACCAGTGCTTCTGCCATGATCAGAATATCCCCATCTATCACAACATAGGCATAATCATATTCAGGATGTACACAGACAGCCATATTGGCAGGTAGGGTCCATGGTGTGGTGGTCCATACCAGTATGTACTCGTTTCCTTCAGCAGTTTTTAAAGGAAACTTGACGAATATGGAAGGATCATCCTTATTTTCATAGTCAATTTCTGCCATGGCCAGAGCTGTTTCACATCGTGGGCACCAGGTTATCACCCGGAGGTCGTTCACAAGTAAATGCTTTTCATGGGCTCTTTTTAGTGTCCACCAGCATGATTCCATGTATTTGGTGTCGAAGGTGACGTAGGGGTCGTCCCAGTCCATCCAAACTCCCAGCATCTTGAATTGCTCGGTCATGATGGCTTTGTTTTTGATTGCAAATTCCCGGCACTGTTTCACGAAGTTATCGATTCCAATATTTTCTTCGATCTCTTTTTTACTCTTAAGGCCTAGAATTCCTTCCACTTTATGTTCAATGGGCAGTCCATGGGTATCCCAACCAGCCTGTCTGCGAAGGTTGAATCCGGACATGCTCTTGAATCTGAGGTATGTATCTTTGATGACCTTATTCCAAGCTGTTCCCAGGTGAATGCGTCCGCTACAATAGGGTGGTCCGTCAAGAAATGAATATCTAGGTCCATTTTTCCTTAATTCCTTGCTTTTTTGGTATATTTGGTTTTCTCTCCAGAACCGCTGTATTTCTTCCTCTAGTTCATGGTGATTGTATGAGTGTGAAGCCTCTTTTATTGGCATTTCTATATCCCCTGATAACGAATTTATGTAAAATAAATCTAATAATATCTGATATATAATTGTATATAAGTTATAAAAATAGTCTGTTATCTAATTTTTTCAGATAGAAATATCAAATAAAGTAATGAAAAAGTAAAAAAATGGGAAATATTAAAATGTCCTTAATTTCCCATGAATAAGTAAATCCATGATTTTATTAGTATTTTCCAGCCAGGAGTCCACAACTACTTCTACATCAGATTTAACTGAATTTAGAGAGTATCCTTCTTTTAGAATTATCTGTGCACTGGCAGTTTTTGGTTGATCTATGGGTTTTCCTATCTGGCTTAAGATCATCAGGTGTATTTGGGCCACACCGTCCACGTTTTTAGTTACATCTTTGGCTATTTCATTTGATAATAGGTTGTAAATTTTCCCCACGTGGTTGACTGGGTTTTTACCTGATGTTGCCTCCATAGACATGGGTCTGTTAGGTGTTATAAGTCCATTTGCCCTGTTACCCCTACCTACAGATCCATCGTCACCCATCTCAGCTGAGGTACCGGATACAGTGAGATATACAGATTGCGGGTTATTTTTTTCTGGCCTGTCACCGGTGTTTATGAAGACTTCAACCTCTCTGGAGGTTTGTTTGTTGGCTTCATCTATGACGATACCCTTAACTTCACTGAGAACGTTGAGGTAATGATCTAAATCAGGCACATAACGTCCCACCATAGCGATTGCTATAGTTAAGGTTATTTTATCATGTTCCCTGAGTCCCATGACCTTTATATCTTCGCCCAGCTCTGGGTATTTCATTTTAAATTCACGGGAGTTTAATAGAATTTCCGTGCTTAAAACGATGTTTTCTGTCTCAGAAAATGGTGCAAAACCTACTCCAAATGAAGTGTCATTAGAGGAGGGAATTTGGTCTTTCCTTCCGAAAACATGTACCAGATCTCCTGATCCATGACCTATCTTACATTCTACTACAGTTGAACTTTCAATGTCCAGGTTCAGAATATTTTCCTTTAGATATTCCTTAGCAGCGATGATGGCTACCCTTTCCAGCCCTATTTTTTTACCGTCTTTCTCAGCGATACCCCTACCGGTAAGCAGGATGTCCATTGGCTTTATTATTTCTCCACCACCAAATTTAGGATTGGATTCCCCGGCGGTTATTTGAACTTCATCAGTGTTATGGTGTAAAACTCCACCAAATGCATCAATATAAGTTTCACAAAGAGCTCTACTAACAGATTCAGCTATTCCATCGCTTATACTATCTGGATGTCCTATTCCTTTTCTTTCAACTATTTCAATGTCTTGTTGTTCAATTGGCTTTTGTATGAGCTCATCAATAATGATATTCCTCATAATATTATCCTCCAAATCTATTCAAAAATCGATCTTAAAGTTTACTGATTGTTACTGGTATGCCTTTAATATTTACTTAATATAAAAAGGATTGTATTTATAAATAATTCAGATTCTGTTATTAAAGAGTACGTCTGGTACAAATTCATCATTTACGGAAATTTAATCCTTTAAATTATAAGTAATTCTTTTATAATAATAGTAATGAAAAATAGGATTGGTGCAAAACTATGCCGGATAGTCTGAAGGGATTTTTAATTGTAAACAAAACTAGGCAGATGAAAGTAGGATATGCAGATATGGCGGATAGTTTCATCTCCAGGTTTATGGGTTTGATGTTTAAGAAAAACGTAGATCAAGGTTTGATTTTAAAGATCCCCAAAGGTAGGAGTAGGCGTGGTTCAGGGATACACATGTTCTTTATGAGGATGCCCCTGGACATTTTATTTTTAGACGAGGAGAAGGTTGTGGTGGATATGGTTCACCTGAAACCTTGGCAGATGTACAATCCTAAAAAACCAGCTAGATTCGTAATAGAATTAGAGGATGGTAAATCTGTTGACACGGAAATAGGGGATGAGCTTGATTTTATCTGTGAAATGGCTTAAAAACCGGTAATATTAAATAGGGGGTATTCAATGGCAAATATGGAAGTAAATGTAGCTGAATATGGGTTCTCAGAGGAAAATAGAAGCTATTATGTAACATATCAGGTGGCGAATTTGGATCCAGAAGAAATTGGCAAGCTAACATTAAGATTAGAGGATCCTGTTGTTGTAAAATCAGGTGATCTTTTTTTAACAGTCTACTTACAGGAGAAGTACTATCCTTTTAAAAGTGAGGAAGCAAAGAGAAATCCAGAGGACTTCATAGCCCGGGAAGAACTGGAGATGACTGCTTATCTACTGGATCTCCTTGAAGATTAAGAAAAAATAATTTTATTCTTTTTTTAAATACTTCTTAACTTTTTCGGGTTCGGATAAAACCTTTACACCATCAAAATTAAACAGTTTATGGGTATTCTCAATATCTATTTCTCGCATATGAATGGTGATTTTCTTACCGCCGGCAATGGCACTGTATGGACATGCCTGCTGACATATACCACATCCTTTACATTTGAGTAGATTTATCTCTACACCCGGTGTAATTGCCTCTTGTGGGCAGGCTTCTGCTGCATCGCATACTTCACATTGCTGGCACTCATCAAGCTCTAGCTTGGATGGTAGGACTGTTTCCAAATCACCTGCTTCAAAGTCCACAGGCACTATAAGGGTTTTCACATTTCCTTTACCCGCCTGGGTCACTGCATTGGTTATCAGGGTGTCTGCGATTCCATTCACGATTTTACCAATGGTATTGGAAGTGGTGGGCGATATCACCAGCAAATCATATTTGCCCAATGAGAACCGGCCGGTCATGGGGTAACTTAGTTCCTGGTCCCTTTCCAGGATGAGTTCGTTGTAGTAACCTTCACCAGTTAAGTTTTTAACCTTATTAAACAATCCATACATCCTCAAAACTTCTTCACCAGCTCCTGATAGGTATATGGATAAGTCATGTCCTTCGTCTTTTATATATTTCAGTACATCCACACTGGCTTCCAACAGATGTCCTGCTCCGGTTATTCCCCATGCAATTCTCATAGTTATACTTTAAAAATCAATTTTAATTACTCTTTCGATTTTGCGTTTTAAAACTCGATATAATCGTAGCCTGGTGTTTCTTTAAATGCGTAATGTACGGTGGTGTACTGGTTTATAAATTCGGTGACATCTTCTTTAACGTTTGAACCATCTATAACCACTTTTTTGATGAAATCAGCTACTTCTGCCATTTCAGCTTCCTTAAGTCCTCGCCTGGTTAGCTCCTGGGTACCGACCCTTATACCTGATGGGTTGTCGGTATCATTCACATTATCCCATGGGAGTAAGTTCTTGTTTAAGATTATGTTGTTAGACTCAAGTGTAACTGCGAATTCTGAGGCACTTCCCAGGTTAGATACATCCATAACAACCTGGTGTGATTCTGTGAAATCTTTATCTTCACAGAGAACATTAAAACCAACATCATGTAGATTAGCACCCAATGCCTTGGCATTCTTGATAATCTGACCCGCGTAGTCTGCACCGAATTCCAGCATTTCAGCAGTCGCGATACCAAGGGCAGCCAGGTGATGGAGGTGGTGATTACTTACTACACCCGGGAATACAGCATTATCGATATCATTCTTAAGCTCTTCGTTACATAGGATAATACCACCCTGTGGTCCGGGGAATGTTTTATGGGTACTGGCTGATATTAGGTCTGCACCTTCTTTTAGTGGGTTTTGGAAGCGGCCTCCTGCTATAAGGCCTAAAACATGTGCTCCGTCATACATTATTTTAGCACCCACTTCCTGGGCTGCCTCTTTGGCTTCATTAATTGGATGTGGGAATAGGAAAAGACTACCGCCAAATAAGATTAACTTAGGCTTTTTTTCAAGGATAATTTTGTTCATGGCGTCTGGATCTATGTTCATCTCATCTGTATCAAAGGGGTGGGCGATGTTTTTAAGTCCCCGAATACCAGCAGCGCTTACACCTGCATGGCTTATATGGCCTCCTTTTGGTACCTCCAGGGCCATTAATAAATCTCCACGGTCTGCTAAGGCGAAGAATGAAGCAAGGTTGGAAGTCACACCAGATACTGGCTGGACATTTGCATGGTCTGCATCATACAACCTTTTTGAAAGGTCGATGGTGAGGTTTTCCGCCTGATCGATGTATCTGCAGCCCTGGTACATCCTTTCACAGGGCAGACCTTCTGCATATCTGTGGGAAAGATCAGAGGCTAAAGCTTCTCTAACATCTCTACTAGAGATGTTCTCACTGGCAATTAAGTTTATACTATTTTTCATCCATTCATGGTGCTCTTTGGTGATATTTTTCATTTCAAGAGCGTACTTTTCGTTTTCAGACATTACATTCCTCCGGATAATATTGAAAATATCATTATTAATTTTAATTATTAAATTATATTAGTTAACAATAAAACGATGATGATTAATTGAGGATTAACTTTTATAATTTATAAATGTCTTCAGTAGGTTGATATGGTTTAAATCATTTTCAAAAAAAATAGCATACTAGGATACGGAATAAAAAAAAAGTTTAAAAAAATAAAATAAAAGGGTTTAACCCGATTATTTTGCTGGTTTTTCCATGGCTGCTTCGATTTGAGCCATGATCTGGGAAGTTCTGAAATGCTGCTGGTCCAATGCTCCAGATGGGCAGGCTGCTACACAGGTACCGCATCCTTTACACAGGGCAATGTTGACTTGTGCATGTTCGTCTTCAACATCGATTGCTCCGAATGGGCAAAGCTCAATACAAACTTCGCATGCACCACAGACATCCTCATCAACAGATGCAATGATTGGCTCAATTTCCACTTCACCTTTGACCATGGGTATAGCTGCTCTTGCTGCTGCACCAGATGCCTGGGCTACAGCGTCAGGTATATCTTTTGGTCCCTGGGATACTCCTGCAAGGTACACACCATCAGTTAATGTGTCAACAGGCCTGAGTTTGGGGTGAGCTTCCATGAGGAAACCGTCTGCACTCTTGGAAAGACCGATGGTCTGTCTTAATTCTTCCATTCCTGCTGGTGGTTCAAGACCTACAGATAACACTACCATGTCGTAGTCGTACTCAGTGACTTTTCCAAGCATGGTGTCTTCTGCCCTTACAGTAAGGGTCTGATCAGGGTTTTCCAGAACAGTTGCTGGTCGGCCTCTTATGAATTTGATACCGTATTTTTCCTGGGACCGTTTGTAGAATTCTTCGAATCCTTTACCGAATGCCCTTATATCCATGTAATAGATGGCGATTTCGGTGTCTGGTTCGTGGTCTTTAATTAACTGTGCGTTTTTCATGGCATACATGCAGCATACTCTGGAACAGTATGGCTTGTTGATCTGTTCGTCTCTTGAACCGACACACTGAATGAAGGCCACTTTCTTGGGAATTCCTCCATCGGATGGTTTTAATACGTGTCCCTGGGTTGGTCCTGATGCGTTGATTAATCTTTCCAGTTCTAGACCGGTGATGATGTTTTCAGCTGATTCGTAAGACCATTCTTTTTTCTCTGTGGGGTTGTAGGGGTCGTATCCAGTGGCCACTATGATGGTTCCTATATCCAATTCAATTTCTTCAGGTTCCTGGTCGTGTTTAATGGCTAAATTTCCGCATGCCTGATCACAGAGTTTACAATCAATACAGTAATCTTTGTCTATGGTGGCTACCAGTGGCACTGCTTGTGGGAATGATATGTAGGTTGCTTTTACCATACCCATTCCTTCATCAAAGTAGTTGGGTATTTCTATGGGACATACTTCTGAACAGCTTCCACATCCTGTACAGATGTCTTCATCTACGTATCTTGGTTTTTTAACAACTTTAACTTTAAAGTTACCAATGTATCCGTCCACTTCTTTAACTTCAGAGTAGGATAATAGTTCAATATTATCGTGCTTTCCACAGTCCACCATTTTTGGTGCGAGAATACACATGGAACAGTCCATGGTTGGGAATGTTTTATCCAACTGTGCCATTCTTCCACCGATGGTAGGGTTTTTCTCCACCAGGTAGGTTTTGAATCCCATGTCTGCAAGGTCTAGTGCGGACTGGATACCAGCCACACCTCCACCTATAACCATTGCTGTGTCTTTAACAGCTACAGTTTCGGCATCCAGTGGTTCTAATAATCTTGCTTTGGCAACCGCCATCCTGATCAGGTCTTTTGCCTTTTCAGTAGCTGCTTCAGGTTCGTTCATGTGAACCCATGAGTCGTGTTCCCTGATGTTTGCAAATTCAAAGAGGAACGGGTTCAGTCCAGCTTCCTTAATACATCTTCTGAAGGTGGGTTCGTGGAGACGGGGTGAACATGCTGCCACAACTACTCGGTTTATATCATTTTCTTTGATGTCTTTCTGGATCATTTCCTGTCCAGGGTCAGAACAGAAGTACTTGTACTCTTTTGCTATCTTAACATTAGGTAAAGATGCTGCATATTCTTCTAGTAATGGAACATCAATTACACCACCAATGTTGATACCACAATGACATACATAGACTCCTATTTTTGGTTCTTCGGTTGTTTCTTGTTTCTTTTCTTCTTCTGCCATTAGATCACCTATATTTGAATATTGATAATCACTCTAATATGTGTCTATATGATGTTACGGTGTATCACAAATATATATAAAGATTTCTATTTATTTTTATATACAAAGTATATATAGTAGAAAATTTTCTGGAAAAAAATTAATAATAAAGTATTATTTCTAGTTGGGGATGAATTTACATCCTATTTAATTATTATAAAGTTGAAAACGAATTAAAAATTGAAAAGGGATTGGTTCCAACCTTAAATCTAATCGACTATCCCCTCGGTAATGATCTTGAAAACAGCTTCCCCTTCGGGTAGGTGAGGGCTATCCATTAATCTGGCTATTCTTTTACCTGCTAATCCTTTTTTGAGCCATATTCTATAAGTAGCTGCGTGTCCTAGAACGTGGCCTCCAATTGCCTTTGTAGGACTACCGAAAAATGCGTCAGGGCGGGCTTGCACTTGATTGGTTACAAATACAGCTACATTATATGTGTTAGCTATATTTTGGAGTGTATGAAGGTGTTGATTCAATTTTTGCTGTCTAATGGCTAGGGATTCTCTTCCAACATATTCTGCCCTGAAATGGGCAGTTACTGAGTCCACTATAACCAGTCTTATGTTCACACCGCTTTGTACCAGTTCGTTTACTTTATCAGCCATCAGCATCTGGTGGGATGAGTTAAATGCACGGGCGATGTGTATTTTTCCTAAAACTTCTTCCACATCTAGCTGGAAACCCTCTGCTATCTGTTCAATTCTTTCTGGGCGGAAAGTATTTTCAGTATCAATAAATACACATTCTCCATCTAAACCTCCCTTATCTGGAGGTAATTGTACAGTGACTGCTATTTCATGTGATATCTGACTCTTACCAGAACCAAATTCACCAAAAACTTCAGTAAGTGATTGAGTTTCAATTCCGCCGCCAATCAATTCATCAACAGCAGAGCTCCCGGTGGTTATCCTACCCACATCCTTTCGGCGTTCCATAACATCCAGGGCACTTTCAAAGTCAATCTGTTCTGCTTTACGGGCCGCTTCAATCACTTTTTCAGCCACACCCTCCCCAATATCTGCCTTCACACTTAATTCCTTGGCAGTGGCAGTAGCCAACCTCATCATGTCACCGAAACCAGCATCTCTGAGTTTCTGGGCAGTTTTTTCTCCAACACTTGGTAATTCTTCCAGTTCAACCATTTTAATCTCCCTTAAAATTTATTTTTTTTATCAATTTTAATTAAACTTTCTTTTCCAATACTTTGCGGGCGTTTAGTCTTATTTCTTCATTGTATTCATCATAACTCGCATTGGCGATAATTACTATTTCCATTTCTAAAAGGTCATTTACTTTACCTTCCAGCGACCCTTCATCACCAGTTTTATTGAGGATTTCTTGCACTTCCGGGGTGGTCATTTCAATTAATTCTTCCGCAGATTTTCTGAAGAAAGTGGCACGTACAGTACCGGTATCATCTTCAATTACCAGTGGAATTATCATGAGGTAGTTAGGTTCGTTAATTTCTTCCCCACAAATTTCACAGACATAGGTATCTCCTGCGGGATTCACTCTTTTATTACAGTTCGGACACATCTCATAGAGAATTTTGTTACCATAAGCTTCAATTACCTTACCAGCTACCTTAATATTCAAATCATTTTCTTCTATTTCATGAATTTTCTTTTTTGGATATCTTTTTTCCTGTATTTCGCTTATTGAAGGTATTTTTGAAGTTTCTCCCTCATCTGCTTTGGTTAAAGGAGTGTTTCTACTTAAACTTAACTCTATATGATCATTTCGAAGCACAACTCGGGGGTTTTCTATTTTAATTACATCCTCTTCATATAATGGAGTTTTAGCTTTATCATCCCATAGTGATACTCTTACTACCCCGGTTTCGTCCCCGATTTCTATAGAGCGCACCACTCCTGGAGTACCATCGCTTCTTACGAATTCATGTGGATCATCCAAGCCAACTATTCGGCCTATTAATCGGACGTCTCGGTCACCTTCCCTGAGTTCCTCTATCTTCTTGGTTTGATAGATGGATTTTTCAAGCTCATTTAGAGAAGGCAGATCTTTTAACTCTTCCTCATTTGGCTTAATTAATCTGGCTGTTTTCCCTACACTGAGTTCGATATCGGAGGTTCCCATCCGGGTTCTTGCATTCTCAATTTTAACCGCGTCCCCTATATTTAATGAGCTTTCCGCCTTTTCATCCCAGAAGGATATCCTTACTACACCGGTATCATCTGCAACTTCTGCCGAACGAACCAGTCCTGTACTACCATCATCTCTCTGGAACTGATTGGGGTCAAAAAGGTTTATTATCCTGCCGACTATATCAATTTCTTCTCCTTCATCCTCGAAGGTGTTCAGATCCCCAATTTTAACTGGTTTTAGATATTTACCGCATTCTTCTAGCATTTCTTTCATATCGTTTTCCAGGGGCGGGTTTACGGTTATAACTGTGTTCCAGTTGGCATTTATACGGTAATTCGTCACGGAATAATCATCAAATTCGATGTTTCCACCTGTGATTTTGACGACGTCCCCCTTCTTCATTTCAATCTGAGTGTCGTCGTTCCATAGGGTGACCTTTATTTTACCGGTGTTATCTTCTATCTCCAGGGATCTGACTTGGCCGGTGCTTGAATCGTCTCTTACAAATGTAATAGTATCGTAGATTTTACTTACCACACCGAAAACAGTCACATCCCGCATTTCATGGGCGTCACCAATTTTCAGGACACTTTCAGTATATTCTGGGACATCAAAATCACCTTTTATCAATCTTCCCAACCAGAAATGGGATAATGATATTAAACCATTTCGTTCTCTGCTTTGTGCTCTTAACTCTTTTATTGAGTCACCTTCCTTTATATCAAGGGTATCGATAAGTTCTGTATCTTTATTCCACAGAGTTAGGCTGGTTTTCCCGCTTTTATCCTGCAGTTCCAGGGTAATGAATTTTCCTTCCTTACCGTTACGGTCGAAGGTTCTTACACTGGGGATCCTGACCACTCTTGCTATGATGTTTACCTCCATATCCTCTTTGATATCTTTAATATCAGTTATTTTTTCTTGATATAGTGGTAAATCAGGATAATCATCAGCGGATAGCATTTCGATGTTAGAATTAATGTTGAGGTGAGCTTCGTCATTTCTGAATCCCTGTTTTATTTCGGCGCCGTTTATCTTTAACACGTCACCTTCCTGGAATTTTTTAAGAAGTTTTATATTCTCAGTCCACAGGACTACTCGGATTTCCCCTGTTTCATCTGCAATTAATATATTGGCAAGCTTTCCTTCTCGACCCTTTCTATTAACGAATTTTTTAACGTTGGAAATAGCTTTAACCCTTCCAATAAAACTTACGTTGTGATTTCCAGTTTTTAAATCAGATATTTTGAACTCTTTGGATTCATTCAGTGGTTTGTTTTCTTCGTCCACAAATTCTCCTACTATTAATCGAGCCACATCCAGTTCACCCATGAAACTGACATCTTCATAATCCTTCATTCGGGTTTTAATTTCCTCTAAAAACTTGTCATATGAGATTTTATCCTTTATTTTTTCATATTCGTCCCTAATTTCTTGGCCAATTTCCGTCATGTATTTTCCCTCATCAAAATATTTTTTTTACTTCGATCTTATTATAAGATCGGTTTCTGTTGTGTTAGTAATTGATATAGTAATACATAATATAAATATTTGTATTACTATGCGGGTGGATTCCCCAATTTTTTATAGTGGATATCTCATTTTTTCATTCCTTAGTTGATGATTTTGGGAAATATATAATTCATTAGCACTGTAATACTATTATGATCTTGTAAAATTATTAAAAATTAGTTTCCCGAGCATTTGAGAAGTAATCAATAATCCATACACTACAATTATGAGTAAAAATTCAAAACTATCATTTTTCTCAATATTTATTATACTTAGTAATTTTTCTTATATATTTTTTCAAACTTTATCTCCACAGTAAGCAAACTATTTATAATAGTTAGTTTGATAAAACTATTTAATAGAATAATAACACGGTGAATAAATTGCAAAGAGAGCTTGAATTGGTAGAATCAATGGATAAGTTAACAAGATTCACACGAAAATTTCAGAAACAACTTTTAAGCGGAGATCTCAAAGACTACACCCTTAGGCAGCTTTATTACATCGAGCTTATCAACAAAAACAGGGGAATAAGTATCTCGGACCTGTCCCGTATCCTGGGCGTTAAAAAATCAACAGTTTCAGTAGCCATAAACCAACTGATAGAACTGGAAATTGTGAAAAAAACACAATCTGATACTGATAAACGATTCTATTATCTGGATATCACAACAAAAGGTGAAGATATCATAAAAAAGCACATGCAGGTTCATAAAAACACGATAAAAAAGATATTAGATATATTAAACCCAGAAGAAGTGGATTATTTCATCAAAATTATTGATAAAATATCGACAGTATGAAATACAGAATAAAATAGAAATTTGGAGGAAACAAAAATGTCCATGACCATGGCAGAGAAAATAATGGCTAAAGCTTCTGGAAAAAAAGAAACAAAAGCGGGAGAAATAGTGATTGCCAACATAGATGTGGCCATGACCCACGACCTAACTGGACCTTTATCTGTTAAATCATTTAACAAAATAGAGGTGGATAAAGTCTGGGACCCAGAGAAGATCGTTATATTATTCGACCATCAGGTACCCGCTGACTCCCTTGATGCAGCACAGAATCACATAATGATGCGTGAATTCGTAGAAAAACAAGACATAACTAATTTTTATGATGTCAAAGAGGGAGTATGCCATCAAGTACTTCCAGAAAAAGGCCATATAGTCCCTGGAGAAGTAGTAGTCGGAACTGACTCACATACTTGCACACACGGTGCACTTGGTGCCTTTTCAACAGGAATAGGCTCAACTGATATGGCCATGGTCTTTGCCACAGGCAAACTATGGTTTAAAATCCCAGAGACAATTAAATTCGATATCCAAGGGAACCTTAAGGATTATGTTTATGCTAAAGATGTGATACTACATATAATAGGAAAAATAGGAGCAGATGGTGCAACCTATAAGGCATGCGAATTCGCTGGTGAAACCACCAAAAAAATGTCAGTATCAGAAAGGATGGTACTCTGTAACATGGCAATAGAAATGGGTGGTAAAACAGGGCTGGTTGAACCAGATGAAAAAACAGTCAATTATCTGAAAGATCGCACCAACAGGGAATATGGGATATTGAAGACAGACCTGGATGCAGAGTCGCTTGATACTATGCAGATATATGTAGATGATTTAGAACCACAGATAGCATGCCCTCACAATGTGGACAATGTTAAATCAATTTCAGAGGTAGAAGGAACTAATATTGACCAGGTATTCCTGGGTTCCTGCACCAACGGAAGACTGGAAGATCTTAGAACTGCTGCAAAAATTGTGAAAGGTAACCAGATATCAGACAAAGTTAGAATGCTGGTAATACCTGCATCAAGGGAAATTTATCTCCAAGCCATGGATGAAGGGCTTCTGAGAACCTTTGCTGAAAGCGGAGCTTTAGTATGCAACCCATGCTGTGGCCCATGTTTAGGTGGGCATATAGGGCTGATAGGCCCTGGAGAAGTCAGCTTATCAACCTCTAATCGGAACTTTCAGGGAAGACAGGGAAGCCCTGATGCAGAGGTATATTTAAGTTCAGCAGCAGTTGCAGCGGCATCTGCATTAAAAGGAGTTATTACTCATCCAAGAATTTAAAAATTTAAGTAGACGGTGTTTATAATGAAAGACAAAATTGAAGGAAAGGTTTGGAAATTCGGTGATGATATAGACACGGATATAATCATCCCTGGGAGATATTTAGTCCTTACTGATGAAAATGAACTGGCTAAACACGCCATGGAAGGAGTGGATCCAGAATTTCACCGTAAAGCACAGGATGGAGACATCATTTTAGCCGGCAAAAATTTCGGGTGCGGGTCTTCACGGGAACATGCTCCCATAGCTCTCAAGGCCGTAGGGATATCTGCAGTGGTTGCTGAATCATTCGCCCGTATATTTTACCGTAATGCCATAAATGTAGGATTACCCCTGTTAGAATCTGAAAAAATTTTATCCCAGTTCAACCAGGGGGATAAAATTGAATTATATACGGATAAAGGCATATTAGAAAATGAAAGAACTGGAGAAGAATATGAAATTAAAAAATTACCAGAATTCATGCTTGAAATCCTGGATAAGGGTGGTTTAATCCTTTATCTTAAAGAAAAATTAAAGGAAGAAATGTAAAAAATAAACAATAGGGAGTTTTTTAAAATAATAGGGAGCTTTTTAAAACGATAGAAAGTTTTTTAAAATAATAGGGAGCTTTTTAAAATGATAGAGAGTTTTTTAAAATAATAGGGAGTTTTTTTATGTATAAAATAGCAGTTATACCTGGAGACGGGATTGGAAAAGAAGTGATGGAAGCTACGCTCCATGTGTTGGATGCATTGGATATTGAATTTGATTATATCTTCGCCGATGCTGGGGATGAATATGGGGAAAAAACAGGGATTGCACTTCCCAAAGAGACAGTTGATGTTGTTAAAGCATCTCAAGCTTGTTTGTTTGGTGCTGCCGGTGAAACAGCAGCCGACGTAATAGTTAAGTTGAGGCAGGAACTGGATCTCTACGTAAATTTGAGGCCTGTAAAATCATATCCAGGCACCAATTCAATCTTTGATAACTTAGACTTGGTTATAGTCCGGGAAAACACAGAAGGACTTTATATTGGCCTGGAGGAATATACGGAAGATGGAGCAACAGCCACCAGGGTTATTACCAGGAAAGCATCTGAGAGGATTTGTAAATTCGCATTTGACTACGCAAAAAAAACAGGAAGAGAAAAAGTCACTGCAATACATAAAGCTAACGTACTAAAAAAAACCGATGGAGTATTTAAAGACACCTTCTATGAAGTAGCCAGGGATTACCCTGATATGGAACTGGATGACCGGTACGTGGATGCTACTGCCATGTTCTTCATCACCAAACCAGAGATGTTCGATGTAATAGTGACAACCAACCTATTTGGGGATATACTATCTGATGAAGGTGCAGGACTCGTTGGAGGTTTAGGGTTGATACCATCTGCAAACATCGGGGATAATCAGGGATTGTTCGAACCAGTACATGGCTCAGCACCGGGTCTAGCTGGAAAAGGAAAAGCCAACCCTTCAGCCATGATTCTATCTGCAGTATTAATGCTTGAATATCTGAATGAAAATGATGCAGCACTTAAATTAGAGGATGCGCTGGTTGAAGTTTTAATGGAAGGAAAAACAGTAACCAAGGATTTAGGTGGAAGTTCATCCACCATGGAAATGGCCGATGCGGTACGGGAGAAATTGGAAAATTAAAACATTTTTTATAAAAATTATTTCCAATTCAAAAATTCCCTAATTAAAAAAAAATTATTCGATTTTTTAATATTATACCTTAATATAATATTCCTTTTTATTAATATTCCCTTTTAATTTATTTTTAATCAAGCTAAAAAAGTTAAAAATTTATAATGTAATATTCCTATAAACTCAATTATATTTTAATAATTCGATAAAATTAGCGTAGATTTTATTAGGCTGATGATTTTATTTTTCGAGGGTAAATAGATGAAAGTAGCAGAGGTCAGGGCTGATATGCCTTTTTTGGAAAATGTAGTATATATGGATGCTGCCAGCACAACTCCCACACCCAAACCTGTTGTTGATGCTATGTTCGAATATTATCATTCATATAATACTAACATTGGTAGAGGTGCGTATAGGGCTGCAATTAAAGCTACTTCAGAGGTTAGTAAAACCAGGTCAAGACTGGCCAAGTTCATCAACTGTGACCATGATGAGATAATCTTCACCAACAACACCACACAAGCCATAAATCTCGTATCCCATGGATTTAATTTTAAAAAAGGTGATTCAATAATCGTCCCTAATATAGAACACCACTCTAATCTGGTGCCCTGGTTGAATCTCAAGAAACTAGGTGTGAATATAAAAATGATTAAAGCTGACAAGAATCAAATGGTAAATCCTGCAGATATAGAAGATGCCATTGATGAGTCAACAAAACTAATCACCCTAACCCATGTTTCCAATTCCATCGGGTCAGTCTTGCCAGTCCACGAGATTGGTAAAATAGCCAAGGAAAATGATATATATTACATGGTGGATGCTGCCCAGTCCGCGGGGCATATGTCTATGGATATTAAAAGGATCCAGGCAGATTTCATGGCATTTCCAGGGCATAAAGGGTTTCTAGGTCCAGTTGGAACTGGATTATTATACTGCGATATGGAGATCATGGAAGATCTTGAACCCATACATCTAGGTGGGGGAACAGTAACAGATGTCACTGAAACAGATTTTAAACTCGCAAAACCGCCTGAACGTTTTGAGGGAGGTACACTGAATATTTCGGGAATAATAGGTTTAGGGTCGGCAATAGAGTATTTAAATAGAATAGGAATGGAGAATATAGAAAAGCACTCTAAGAAATACACTCAAATGATGTATAAAGGAATTCAGGATGTAGAAAACAGCATAGTATACGGCCGTCCAGAAGCTATTTATGATATAGTAGGCTTTAATATAAGTGGAGTGCATTGCCACGATGTGGCCAAGATATTGGATGAACAAGCAAGGATATGTGTCCGAAGCGGTATGCACTGCGCCATACCCGCCATTAGGCAAATTGGTGCCTATGATTTTGGAGGCACTGTCCGGGCATCAATTCACTATTACAACACAAAAGAAGAAATAAAAATTTTAATAGACACTTTAGAAGAAATTTCCCGGTTCCTGGGAGATTAAATGGGGGTAATGATTATGGATAGAGCACAGTGGATAGCAATATTTATCATACTTTTAATGGCAATCAGTTCAGTGGCGTACGTTATAGCATTCATATAAATTTCCAATCATAAACTGGATGAGAAGGATATACGACCAGATAACTAATAATGTTTTATTATAAATAAAAAAACCAGCTAATGGAGGAAAAATAGATGGTAAAATTAGGAGCAGTAGTAGCAGAATTTAATTTCGACATAACACAAATGATGCTTGACCTGGCACGTGAGCATGCTAAATTTCTAGATTCAGAGATAACTGAAGTAATCACCGTACCAGGAGTATTTGACATGCCATTGGCAATTAAAAAACTTCTGAAAGAGGATGACATAGACGCGGTTATAACTCTAGGAGCAGTAATTGAAGGATCCACATCACACGATGAGATCGTAGTGCAGCATGCATCCCGTAAAATTGCTGATCTAGCACTGGAATATGACAAACCAGTTGCACTTGGAATTACAGGACCTGGCATGACCCGTCTGGAAGCTCATCAGAGAGTGGACTATGCTAAGAGAGCTGTGGAAGCAGCTGTTAAAATGTGCAAACGGTTAGAATAGATTATTTTTATAAATTAATTTATTTATGATTCTCCAGGAGATTTTGTCAATGGAAATTCTAACACCCCAGGATTTGAAAGATCAATTCAAGGATCCATGGATTGCCCCATATAAGAAGGTCATAACCATGGTTGACCAGGGATTGGTAGAACTGGTGGAATACCACCCCTGTGTAAGTGGTTCCCAGTGGATGATATACCAGTATAAAAGGAGCAGTAACTTGGTAGTAGAAGCAAAAAAGGATGGGGATAAGCATACCTACCTTTTGAAAGTAGGAAAAAGTGACATGAGCTTAAAACCAAGTTTCAATGCAGCAGGAATTGAAGAGGTATCTGTAGATGGTGATGAAGTCCGTGTGGTACATGCTGGATTAGCAGGCGCAGGTGTTGGTGCGGCCATGTGTCGAGGCATGGCCCAGGGTGTTAAAAGAGTTGAACTCCACGATGTAGGTGGTGGTTCAAAGGTCGGGCGAGCTGCTGTGGTTACACCTGTAATGGAGAAAGTAATTTTAGGAATAGATGATACTGATACCAAGGATGAAGGAGCTACCTGGACATTAGCAAATAATCTGGGAATGGAACTAAGTACCATGGGCTTCGAATATTTAGACCACATCACTGTTCAATTATACCCTCATAACCCAAATAAAACCCAGAATTGTGTGGCTATAGCCTTGGTGTTTGCAGTTAAACCTGGGGAAATAGATGAATTGGTAAAAAAGGCGACTGAAATACTTAAAAAACATACACTATCAGATAAAACAGCAATAGCTGTAATTGAAGGCTTTAATATTCCTGAAAAACTCAGAGAATATGCTGAAGCTGCTAAAAAATCCATGATCTACCTGGAAGAAACCCAAAGACTAGCCAACGAGTTAGGGATCCAGCTGGTGGAAGTTACAGGAGCACAGGGAGAAATAGGTGCATTAGCCGCTTTAGGGCTCTATAATGATGTTGAAGAAGCTGCCAGGGTTCATGACCAGACATAATGGATCATTGATTAATTGTAGCATGAATTAATTCTATCAGAGATAAATAAATTCAACAATTTGTTATTCTAACCATAGAAGATTAAATTTAAAAACATCCCTTCATTTACTTTGGCGAAGTTCATGTCTGCTTTATCTTCACGTTCTATTTCTATTCTAATTACCCGGTTATTTAGATAAAGGTAATAACTATTTTCAGGGTTCTGATCATTGAAATTGATGTTTAAAGATCTTTGACCGTTAATATACACACCATATGTACCATTTTCAAAGACTCCCTTGGTGCTGGCCACCCTCTGATTATCGATGTATACATTTACAATTCTTCCAGTTTCAACCTCTGTTCTAATAAATACACCTTTTTCAACGGTTAAATTAGAATAATTTTCTACCGGAATATTTTTTGATGCATAAAGATTTTTGAAGATATTCCTGACATCACTATCTCTAATAACATCCCGGACATTTAATCCAAGGAAAGCCCTGGCATCTGACGGTATTCGCATCACATTGTCTTCTCCAGGAACAGTTTGATTAAGGGAATACCTTAAATCGTTAATATAGATACTATCTCCATAATCAAAACCCAACGAATCCATAGCTTCCTCGGGCATTCTTATAAGTGTTGCTTCGTTTTCCAGAGCACTATCAACTGTATATGGACCTCGAAGGTCGTAACTTCTATTATTTTCGTTGGGGCCCCAGATTATTAAATTACGGGAGGTTGGTTCTATACTTATCATGCCATCTCCCAGCTGAATAGCTCCTAAAAGAGTGCTTACCATGGCTATTAATATAATTCCAGATACGATTATTGGGGAATGCATGTAAAAAAAGGATTTAAGGGTTTGCCATCTTCCTTCTGGATTGAGCATCATATTATAAAATATTTTCACTATTTTTATCAGATAATATAAAGTAACCGCAGCTCCTACAATGGATATGACTAATCCTAGCTCCACAGGAACGGGTCTTATGAAGAATGTACCGAATACTCCTAGAAATATTAATGAAAGTCCTAAAATTTCCATTCGTATGGATCTGCCCAAGGAGTCGATCATGGTCACTCTTCCATATTCAGTTGCCCTCTGGACAATGGTTCTCACCACTTCAGTGGCTACCACGTTAAGTTCATGGAGTGAAGATAGCTCGTGGTGAATTTGGCCGATGTCTACTTCTTTTATTCTTAATCCCATTACATCTGCATCTAACACGATCCCCACGTCTACACCGTAGTCGTCTTCCAGGTTTATCCTGTTAAGAAAGGATCTTTTTGCAGCGAACTGTCCGCTGAGTGGTTGGTCAAATTTTAACTCTGGGAAGAAAAAATTAAGAAGGGGTTTAGCAGTTAATTCAGTAACTCGTCCAGCAACCCTTTTAAACTTAGTCTTGGTTATATCTGCTTCATTATTCAGAATAGGCTGGATTATACTGTCCACTTGTTTTGGGGTTAAATTTTTTATATCCGCATCTAAAAAGACTATTACGTCTCCTGTGGAATTTTTAAACCCGGTTTTTATGGCAGCACCCTTTCCTCTATTTTTATCATGTTGAATAACTTTGGCCCCTGCTTTTTCAGCTTCATTTGCCGTTTTATCGTAGGAACCATCATCAACTACAATGATTTCGTCGATGTATTCAACCTTTTTTATTGTTTTAACAACATGGCCAACGGTCTTTTCCTCATTAAATGCAGGGATAATCACAGAAATAGTCATATTGCTGGAGTTAACAGTTTTAATTGCACCTATTATCGACAGGAAAAATAAGATCATCCATAACACTTAGATTGCACCTTCAAAAAATTTCTTTAGTAAAATTCATCATAAAAGATATATAATCATTATGTATAGGGTTAACTTTATTTTTTTTTAATTTCTTCTAAAAAACTTTATTTACTTTTCTAGTGCATATAATTTTAGTATATGGGATATTAAATTAATCTAGAAAAACTAGATTGTAATATTCTTATTTAAATAATCATGGATACTGGTGGAAGTTATGGATCCAAAAATTATGATATTATTAGGGAGTGCATCTGATTTTAATATAGCAGAGAAAGCTATAAATATTTTGGAAACCATGGAAATCCCCTATAGCTTACATGTGGCTTCAGCTCATCGTACTCATCAGAAAGTCAAACATATTGTCACTGAATCTACCAATAACGGGGTTGAAGTATTCCTGGGAATTGCCGGACTTTCAGCTCATCTGCCAGGAATCATCGCAGCTAACACACACAAACCGGTGGTGGGTGTGCCTGTAAATGTCAAGCTCGAGGGACTAGATGCATTATTCGCTTCGGTTCAAATGCCTCATGGAGCACCTGTGGCCGCAGTAGGTATTGATAGGGGTGAAAACGGAGCAATACTGGCTTCCCAGATAATAGGAATCCGCGACCATGAAGTCAGGAGAAACCTCTCCAATATGCGCCGGGAATTTTTCTTCAAAGTTGATAAGGATGAAAAAAAACTGGAAGAAAAGCTCAGGGGTAAATATTACGTTAGAAACAAATTTGAAGAAAAAATCAACGATAATTTAATTAAAAAGAAAAATAATCAAGACATACCAGATATCGCCATTATTGCCGGGAGTTATACTGATATTAAAGTTGCTGAGAAAACCACGGGCTTACTGGATAAATTGAACATCACCTATGACCTGAAGATCATATCTCCCATTAGAGACCCTGAAGCATTTGAAGATTATATGGGTCAGATGGAGGATGTTAAACTATTTATTGCTATTTCTGGACTGTCGGCACATGTAACTGGTTCGGTAGTGGCCTACACAGAAAAACCAGTGATAGGCGTGCCCTGTTCCATTAGAATGGATGGCTTCGATGCCTTATTAGCCATGGTAGATATGCCTCCTGGTGTGCCAGTTGCTACCATTGGCATAGATGAGGGTGGAAATGCAGCATTACTTGCGGCTGAAATGTTAGCTATAGGAAATGAAGAATTACAGGTTAATTTGTTGAATTTAAAGAGAAATCATGAACATAGTTAATTTATAAAGAGGGGTTGAAAATGGAAAATTTAAGGGACTTTCTACAGATACTGGGGCAGGAATTTCAGGTAATTGAAGTGGATCAAGAGGTATCCCTGGAATATGAAGTAGCAAAAACACTAAAAGACAACCCAAAAGATGTAGTTATATTTAATAATATCGCAGGTTGTGATAAACGTATAATATCTGGTATATGCAACACTCGAGAGAAGATTGCCCGGGCATTGAATGTTAATGTACCTGATATCGGAAGTAGAATAATTAAGGCCATGGAAAACCCCCTGCAAGTAACAGATATTCAAAGTACATCCGAGAATTTCTCATTTTCCAGTAGGTCAACCATTAAAGAGATTATTAAAGAAATTCCAGTTCCCACCTACTATAGAAATGATGCTGGCCCATACATAACCGCCGGTGTGATCATTGCCAAAGACCCGGAAACAGGGATAAGGAATGCATCCATCCACAGAATGCTGGTAAAAGAGGATAACCGTATGGGAGTTCGAATTGTTCCCAGAAATCTTTACACTTACCACCAAAAGGCGGAAAAATTAGATGAACCATTGGAAATTGCAATTGCCATAGGCATGCACCCAGCTACCCTTCTTGCCTCTTGCACATCCATACCCATAACGGCAGATGAACTCGAGGTGGCTAACAACTTCCATCAGGGACAAATGAAACTAATAAAATGTGATACTGTGGATATTGAAGCACCAGATTGTGAGATACTCCTTGAAGGTCAGATATTACCCCACGAAAGAACTGAAGAGGGACCATTTGTTGATTTAACCGATACATATGATGCGATACGTAAGGAACCGGTAATTAAAGTTACAGAGTTGCACTTTAAAAAAGATCCACTATTCCATGCCATCATGCCTGCTGGGCGGGAGCATAAACTACTGCAGGGCCTGCCCCAGGAACCAAGGATATATAACATAGTCCGGAACACCGTCCCCACAGTGAAAAATGTCGTCTTAAGTGAAGGAGGCTGTTGTTGGCTTCATGCGGCCGTATCCATACAGAAGCAAACACAAGGTGATGGAAAAAATGTTTTAATGGCCGCTCTAACAGCTCACCCATCTCTTAAACACTGTGTTGTGGTTGATGAGGATATTGATGTTTTTAATAGTGATGATATAGAATATGCAATAGCTACCCGGGTTAAAGGAGATGATGATTTGATAATTATTCCTGGTGCACGCGGATCATCTCTTGACCCTACAGCAACTCCAGATGGAACCACCACCAAGATAGGTGTGGATGCTACTAAACCACTGGATAATCTGCAGAAGTTTGAAAGAGTCAGTTTATCAGAATAGGATCCGTAAAAATTTTAGAAACCCATTAAAATTTAAGATACCATAAAAATTAAGATATTATATCAAGTTTTGCTTTACATTTAGGGCATTTATGATTTTTTAAAACCTGATCATTTAACACAGAAAACCCGTCCCGTTTGATAACTGGTTCTCCGCATTCAGGACAATAAGTATGCTCACCTCCAACGGTTGGAACGTTCCCAATATACACATATTTCATACCAGCATCCTTTGCTATCCCATGAGCTTTTTCCAGGAACTTAATCTCAGTTGGGGGCAACTGTTGCATATGATATTGGGGGAAGAATCTGGTGAAATGTAGTGGTACTTCCACACCCACCTCATCAGCCATGAACTTAACCAGGGAACGTATATCTTCCTCAGAATCGTTGTAACCTGGGATCATGAGATTTGTAACTTCGATGTGGATATTTGCATCATGCATCCGCACTATGTTATCAAGGACAGGCTGCAGTCTAGCCTCACAGAGGTCATGATAGAACTTCTCACTCATGCCCTTAAGATCGATATTTGCAGCGTCAAGAAATGGTTCAATCTGTTGAAAAGATTCTTCAGTCATATACCCGTTGGTTACATAAACTGTTTTTATATCTTCTTTTTTTGCAATTTTTGCAGAGTCTAATGTATATTCAAACCACATGGTGGGTTCATTATATGTCCAGGCAATTGATTTACATCCATATTCCTTGGTGATGCGTATGGCATCCTCTGGTGGCATTTCTCTAGTGGGGATATTTTTAAGTTCAGCTTGGGATATACCCCAGTTTTGACAGTGTTGGCACCGGAAATTACATCCCACACTGCCCAGAGAAAATACCATGCTTCCGGGATAGAAATGATATAATGGCTTTTTTTCTATAGGGTCAACAGCCGCAGATGATACTGCTGCGTAGTTGAGGCTATAAATTTTACCATACGTATTTTCCCTCATCTGGCAGAAACCAGTTTTACCTGGGGACAGGATGCATCTTCTTTCACATATTTTACAGTTTAAAGCTTTACCCACTTTATCGTAGAGAATTGCTTCTTTTCTCATTAATTGCACCGGCTTAAAAAGTTATAATTTATAATTTTTAAATTTTTACATTTTTTTAAGGTGCTCGTAACCTCTTGGAATTAATATTTTTGTTTTTCCTTCCTTATTTACCATATGGATTTGCCCGGATGTGGTAATACTTCCAATCTTATAAAGCCCTATTTCCTCCTTTAACTCGTTGAATCTTACATCATCAATGGTTACCAGAAGTTCGAAATCTTCACCATAGGTTAAAACCATCTCCAAAGGATCTTCATTTAGTAACCCGGAGACAACATGGACTTCTGAGGGTATGGGTAGTAATTCTTCATGGAATATTATGCCAATACTGGACTTGTTTGAATCAATGAGTTCACCCATTTCACTCAAGAGTCCATCGGTTATGTCGGTCGCTGATGTTACAGCACGGGATTTTGCAAGTTTTAAACCTTGTTCTAACCGGGCTTCAGGTTCCAGAGAATTTTTAATTATTTTATCTTTGCTATTTGGATTTAAACCTTCAATTTCTCCATCATCAGCAAGGAGTAATTTAAACCCAGCAGCTGCCAATCCTAGAGGTCCGGTTACCGCCACAACATCACCTTCTTGGGCACCGCTTTTCATCATAACCTCATTTTTTGGAACTATCCCAATACCAGTCCCGCTTAAAGTTAATTCTTCTGATTCATTAGTATCGCCGCCAATGAGAGCCATGTTATATTGTTCACAAGCCTGGAGGATTCCATCCATAAGGTCATCAAAATCAGTGATGGATAAATTGGAGGGAAGTGCCATTGCAACTACGATTCCCAAGGCTGTTGCCCCCATAGCTGCCAAATCACTTACATTAACTGTTACGATCTTCTTGCCCATCTGCTGATAACTCATTTCCCTGGGAAAATGTGTTGTTTGAGTTAGTAAATCAGTCGTGGCCACCAGATAGTTTTCTCCAAAATCAAGGAGAGCAGCGTCGTCGCTTAGACTTTTAAATGTTAATTCATCAAAAAAAGGAGATTGAAAAGAGATATTTTGGCTTCTTTTAAGAAGTCGTTTTATAAGTTCTTTTTCACCAAAATCAGATATACTTTGTTTTTTAGAGGGCATCATTGACCCGATCTTTTATTATTTCAGCAATCCTTTCATCTGAACCTAAAGGTTCTGTGTAGATTATCTCGCCTTCAAATCGGATTTCCTCTGTTTCTTCATCCTGGTGGTCGTGTTCGTGTGAGTGACCGTGCCCATGGCTATGTTCATTGTCTCCATGGCTGTGCTTTTTCAGGCCGTTTTCATTCTTGATTTGGAGCATTTTAGGTATGTCCTCTTTGGTGTGCACCCCGTGGGCTAAAAAAACTGGGACGGCGATGATCTTTTCCACTCCTTCATCTGCCAGCTGGTTAATAGCAGCAGGTATGGATGGTTTTGACATGTTCATAAAACTTACAACCACAGGATAATCAGTTTTTTCCCTGTAAATTTCAGCAACCTGGTTTATAACTTCTTCACCGTAGTGTAATCTGCTTCCGTGACTTATAAGCATCACACCAATGTTATTTACTGAGCTTGAATTTGTAACCATATGATATCACTCCTTCCTCGCCTTCTGCTTTAATCTTCCTGAAAACCATTTCAACTTCATCACCTATTTCAACATCGTCTTCTCCACAGTCAACTATCTGACTGGTGATTTTAGCACCTTCTTCCAGTTCTATTATGGCCACGATGTAGGGTGAAAGTATCTTGAAATCATCTGATGGGGTGTGAATAACTGAATATGTATGTATTTTACCCTTTCCACTTAGTTTTATATCCTCTAATTTACCTTTTCTCCTGCATTCTGGACATATAACTCGTTTAGGGAAATTGACCTCTCCACAGTTACTGCACTTTGAACCTATGAGATTGTATCTCTGGGGGATGTGTCGCCATCCTCTTACGATATCTTTCAAAATTATGAACCTCCATTAAATTTGAATGAATTCTTTATTAAAACATCAATTACCGTCTGTTCTTAAAATAAATAAAAATAGAACTTTACTGCCAAATCCTATTAATAATTATATTCTAACTTTTATATTCTTAATTCTTAATTTAAATATTTCCTTTGAAATTTGTTTGCCCCACTAAATTGTTAATATTTAAATACTAAAAAGTAATACTTATACACATGGATAACAAGGGCTATGTTATGAGTGGAGTATCCCTTTTACTTATTTTACCAGCTATACTTCTACTTGCTGTATTTTTAGACATGACAAATGAGGGTATAGGAGAAAATACAAGAGTAATAAGTTCAGGAAGCGTTTTAAATACAGTCAAAGACCTTGAAGCTCATATTATGGTTGCAGGAAAGGAAATATTAAAAAGTGAAGCTGATGGTGTCATGAATTCAGGGAAACCACTATCCGATAGCAGGGCGACAATCAAGGATGATCTACAATTTGTAATGGACCAGAAAGTTCAGAATTACAAGGAAAACATGGGGATGGAGCTGGATTGCAACATCACCTCGGTGGGTAATTCTGAAGATCCGTTTGCAGTTCAGATAAATTCCACGATATACGTGGAAAAAGGTAATATTACTCATTTAGAACACATAAGTCAAGATATACCCATCACAGACCCACGGTATCCCATACCTAACCCATTACCATTTATTAAATGTAAAGAATATGGGGGCACGCAAGTGGTTGATGATAAAATTTGTTTTGGTCCTAGTTTAGCATATTATCTGGATAAGCGTGGAGTGGCAAATGCATTTGCCTATCAAAATTCCACTACAGCATTCATAATCAAGAAATGTCCCTATGATCCCTATAAAATGCATGGAAATAATAATAACACGTTAAAAAACTGCATCGACAATGGCTATTTTCATGAAAGTGCTGATGGCCCCTGTTTCCTCTGTCGGCTGGAAGGTAAAGGAACTTGCATTCATTATGGTATGGAAACCTTCATTGTCCCCAGTTCTTCAACAAACACCAGTGTAAATTGCAGCAATTCCAGTGAAAATTTCACTTACAACACAGCTCCCAGTTCAATTGACCACGTAATATTTGATGATATATATAATGGGACTTACCAGGGAGATATGGTTATATACCACATTAATGGATTCGAAATCTTGTTTATCTATTTAGAAAACGCCCATAGGAGTAAGTACGGCTTTCTAACCATATGAAAAGTGGTGATTAGATTAGATCTAAATTTATAATTTTTTTTAAAGAAGATAAAGGACAAGTGTTCTCTATGGATTTGTTATTTGCACTTATCATAATTACTATTGCAATTGGATTATCGGCTGATGCGTTGGATGTAGTAAGCTTTAAAATATCTGATTATGCGGCTGGAAAGTCACTAGATAGAATTGCCACAGACACAACAGCTATATTGATAAATACTCCAGGTACTCCATGTTGGGAGAAAAGTAACTCTACAAATTCTGTTATACCCGGATTAGCTATGGATAACAATGGAAGTAAAAATACCACAAAAATTCTCAGTTTTGCAAAGATATCGCAACTAACAATCAACTATCAAAAACTCATGGGAAACGTTATACCGCCTGGTACAAACTCCTCTTTAACGATTTACCCATCAAAACCTACATGGGAACCATTGAAAGTGGGTAATGAGACCCCTCCGCCAGATGCAACTGAGGTTGCAGTAGTAAATAGGACTGTCCTGGTTAATTTCGCTGATTTCAGGATTTTAGCCAGTGTTATCAGTAATTCCAATCCAGAGATCTGTCCACATAATAACTTTACCGTAGGTCATGCCAGTGTAAACCAAAACTCCACAACCTTCTGGAATTGCAGGAACTTCAAGGTGACTCAAGAAGACCTTAATTCAACTGACTTTTATATTATAACCGACCCCCTTATATTAAAGGATAATAAGGCGAGATGGTTATTGGATCGGCCAGATAATATGAATGAAGAACTGGGAACTTTCCAAGGACAGCCCTTACTGGTAAACGATAAAATACATGTTATGCTTGGTGATGATGAGGAAACTGTTTTATGGTTTCATATTCAAACGTCAGATGATCCTTTATCGTTCAATACTTATCTGGTAGGAGTTCCTAAGGGTTCATCATCTAATAATGTGAGTATTGAATATTTACATCCCCAACCCTGTTCATTTGTTTTTAAAATCTGGATGGAATAGCTTGATTATCTTTTAAAATCATGGTGTGAATCAATATGCGATTTAAACGCCTAATAATAGAGATATTTTATCAGCCATGAATGAATAGAAAGACTTTTATTTTAATTGAATAATCTTTATTTATATGATTATGAGGGGGTGATTAAAATGGTTACAGTAAAATGCAAAGAATGTGATAAAGAATACGATTTAAAGGAAGAAGATAATCTATCTGATTATATTTGTATTGAATGTGGGGGTAATTTAGAATATAAGCGATTTTTAGGAAAAAAATCTGATGATTTAAAAGAGCCTAAGAGATCGAAAAAATCGGTTAAATCTATCGTTGTTATTTCATTGATTGTTTTAATTGCAGCATTTGCAGTATTGGCTATATTTACCAATATTATTCCTTTGGAAAATCTAACTACCAATAATTCTAACTCAAACAACAATTCTACCAATTATATACCAAATGAAACCTATGCTAATAATGGGATAACCTTTAATTATCCGGCTGGCTGGACACAAATGTATAATCTTGATGCTCCCAGCCGTTGGGGTTTTGGTAGTCCGGTAGTAGCATTCTTTGAACCAGAGGGTAATAAAACTGAGTCTGATTCCATTACCACCTATTTCTACGTTAAGCAAAAAAACATGGCTTCATTAGACCAAATGATTGAGGCTTACAGAATTGATATTGCGGAGATAGGACAAACTTACGTTTCGCATCGAAACATAACAGTTAATGGTATGAGGGCGGTGGAGTTAGTAAAGGAATGGAATGTTGATGGTAGACCATATAGAGCTATTACGGCCCATATTGAGGTTATTCCTGGATCTTTGTATTACAGGATTGGATGCGTTACTCCTCAGGACAAATGGAATGAATCTTTACCTAAATTTGAAATGGTGATCTACAGCTTCAAACCATTATAGAAATCAGAAGTTTTTCTAATCAATTCTTTATACTCTTTATTTTATTTTTTCTTTTTTTAATTGACAATAAATTATTACTCAAATAAAACCCATTGATATGGGAAAGTTACTAATATTCATTAAAAATTTCGGTTAATTACCAAAACTTATATATTAATATGGAAATATACTAATACATTCTACTGAAGTTTTGTGGTGAACATGAAATGGATGAAATAGACTTGCGAATAATTAATTCACTGATTCAAAACTCGAGGATTACCCTCTCCCAGATGTCCAAAGACATAGACGTACCAGATGCCACCATATCAAACCGTTTGAAAAAACTCGAAAAGGATGTCATCAAACAATATACACTACTACTGGATTATGATAAGATTGACTTGAAAATTACTGCAATAATAATTATTCAAAGTGAATCAGAGAAACATAAAGACGTTGAAAAAGAATTATCAAATCTTAATAATGTTTCAGAAGTTTACAGTATTTCTGGTGAATATGACATCCTTATTAAGGTATGGGCGCATAGTTTAGACGAATTAAACAATATAATTAATTCAAAAATACGTTCTGTAGACGGAATTGAAGACTTAACCGAGATGATTGTAATGGAACGGGTCAAGGAAGGGGTGGTGCCACTAACCGAGATCAATGAATAAAAAATATAGGAGGTGAATTTATGTACCTCAGTGAAATTCTTAAAAAACCAGTTTTTGATGGAGCAGGCAAAAAAATTGGGAGATTAAAGGATGCAATAGTATCCTCAGAAGTTTCTTACCCTATAATAAAAGCGATAATTGTTGACAAAGATGATAAAAAGACAGTTAACATCCCTTATAATTATATTGATTTAATTGGTAATGAAACTAAACTCAAAACAAACCTTGATGAAATTAGAGAATATAAAATACAAAACCTGGACATTAGACTCTTGGAAGACGTTTTAGACAGACAAGTAGTTGATATTGAAGATAAAAAAGTAAGGAGAGTCAATGATATAAAGATCTCCCGTAGTCATGGTTATTATCATATCATCGGTGTTGATATTGGTTTTTATGGTATTTTAAAACGGCTTGGACTGGAAAAAATAGCAAAACCTTTGCATGTTAAGTCCAACGAGAATATAATAGCCTGGGAAGACATTGACACCCTGAACCAGGATTATTCCAAGCTAAAACTAAAGGTAGCAAAGCAGAGCATAAAAAAACTTCACCCGGCAGATATAGCAGAAATTGTAGACCAATTAGGAATAAATGAATCTATAAACATCTTAAATAGCCTGGATGATGAAGCAGCAGCAGATACCTTAGAGGAAGTCTCCCCAGAAAGACAGGCATATCTCTTGGAAGGTATGGATGTCCGGCGTGCTGTTAAAATCCTGGATGAGATGGATCCTGATGACGCTGCTGATGTCTTAGGGGCTTTGCCTGAAGAGACTACAGAAGAACTTCTGGGATTATTAGAGCCAAAAGAATCTGAAGACATAAGAACACTGCTGGAATACCCGGAAAACACGGCGGGAGGTATCATGACCACTGAATACGCCTACATAGAACAGGACCTTACTGTGGGTGAGGTCATGAAACAGCTCAGGGATATAGCTAAAGATGTTGAAACCATATACTATGTATATGTCTCAAGAGACGGTAAACTAACTGGCGTTTTGTCATTAAGGGATATTTTACTGGCCGAGCCTGATATGAAGATTTCTGAAGTCATGATATCGCCGGTGATAACCATAGATATCATGGAGGAGGAAGAGGAAGTAGCCCGGAAGATAGCAAAATACAACCTACTTGCACTGCCGGTTGTTGAAGATGAGAACAAGTTAAAGGGAATAGTAACTGTAGATGATGCTATAGATATTGTTTTACCTGTTGCCTGGAAAAAGCGAGTTCCAAGGATGTTCAGATAATATTAGGTGTTTTTAATGGATATCCGTATTTTCACCAGGGTATTTAGAAATCCTTTCATATTAAGCCTGATAACATTTATTTCTATAATGGGCCCTGGAATCATAACTGCCAACGTGGATAACGATGCTGGTGGCATAACCACCTATGCATTGGCTGGTTCTAACTTTGGATATGACCTTCTCTGGCTATTCATACCCATGATCATAACTCTGGCCATAATCCAGGAGATGGGTGTGCGAATGAGTGTAGTATCTGGTAAAGGACTGGCGGATTTGATAAGGGAAAAGGTCGGAATAAAATTAACTTTTTTAATGGCTATGGCCCTCCTTGCTGCCAACATGGGAACCATTCTCGCCGAATTTTCTGGTATATCAGTAAGCAGCGCAATTTTTGGCGTCCCTAACTTCATTGCACTGCCCATAGCAGCACTGGCTATCTGGCTTTTGGTAGTTAAAGGAACCTATAAAAGCGTGGAAAAAGTTTTTCTAGCTGCATCACTAGTATATTTATCCTATATTGTAGCTGGAATACTTTCACAGCCAGACTGGGGCCTGGCCATTCATAATACATTCGTACCACAAATATCATTCAATGATGAATACATCACCATGATGATAGGTATTGTTGGTACAACAATTTCACCCTGGATGATGTTCTATCTGCAATCGACTGTGGTGGAGAAGGGTATATCCATAAAAAACCTGAAATACTCCAAGGCAGACGCTGTTATAGGGGCGATAGTAGTAAATATTGTTGCATTCTTTATAGTTATAGCCTGCGCAACCACCATCCATGCCAACGGTATCCAGATAAACGATGTAGCAGACATATCCACAGCATTGGTGCCATTAGCTGGTCAGTATGCCAGTTTATTATTTGCATTTGGATTTTTAAATGCATCACTATTTGCTGCCAGTATCTTGCCTTTATCCACTGCATACTATGTATGTGAAAGTCTGGGATTTGAGGCTGGAGTTTCTAAGAGATTTAGGGAAGCACCCGTATTCCATGGACTATATCTGGGTCTAATAATACTAGCAGTTATGATTATAATGATACCTGACATCCCATTACTGTCCATCCTGTATTTATCTCAGGTTGCAAACGGTATTTTACTGCCATTTTTGCTGATCCTAATGCTATTCATCATCAATGACAAAAAAATAATGGGAGAACATGTAAATTCCCGGTTGTTCAACATAATTTCCTGGGCGACCGTTATAATAGTGATGAGTTTGAGCATAGCCCTGGTGGTAACCAGTTTGATATAAAAAAATAGTTTTAACCAAATACTAATTTTAAACTAAAACAGCGGTAATAACCACCATTTCCTCAAAAAAACCCTTCTCTTGGGCAGTTATTGAAGCCTTAAAACCGAGTTCTTCAAATTTTTTCAGGGTCTTCTCGTTGTCGGATAGGGATGATTGGACCATCTGCACTTTCCCCCCTGGATTTAGATGATTTTTCACTTGTGCAAGGAACCTATCTATCACTTTCCTTCCGCCTGGACCACCATTCCAGGCGGCGTCCAGTTCATCAGCAACAATTTCATCTTCTTCTGTGGGGAGATAAGGAGTATTAAATAATATTATATCAAATTTTTCATCTTCAACCGGTTCAAACAGGTCACCCTTCCTCAATTCCATGTTGTATGTCTTGTTAGCGATAATATTTTTAAGTGTACAGTCAAGTGCATGGGAGTTGATATCAGTAGCTATCACAATCCGGGCTTTTTTGGCAGCTAAGATAGCTATTAATCCTGTTCCGGTGCCTATTTCAAGTGCTCTGGACATCCTTTCAACTTCCAGATTGTCGGCTAATAGAAAGGTGTCTTCCGCTGGCTGGTACACCTGTGGGTGTGTTTGGTAGTAGATTTTCTTGTATTCCTGCATTGTTTCACCTAATCCTACTGAAATTCAAGGGCAGTGCTTAATTTAGACATTTCATTTTTTATCGTTCTGATCTGAAAAATACCAATATTGTGGGGGGTAATGATCTACAGATTTCTGAGTATTTACTAGAAGCCTTTAGTTTATAGTGGTCATATTTAATTTTCATTATATCTCTTGTAACCGATACTTACCTTCCTGGTCAGATTTGGTTATTTTAATCCTATCTCCTACTTTTAATCCTTCCCAGCTAATGAAATAATGTTCATGCGGTTTATCCTGACCCCGGCAGTTGCAGGGATAGGATTCCACCTTAACATCTCTTGGTGAATTATTCCGACTTAAAATAAACTCACTTCCTAATAATGGGAAGAAGGTTAATTTACTTTTTAAAATAAATATAAATCCTTCTTGAGCTTCTTTTGAGGATATTTTCCTATAGTAGACTGTATTTTTCATTATCTATCCATTTTATGGGTTGTCTAATTTTTAGATATGCAATATTAATATCTATTATTTTTGATCGAATCCATCGATAGCTGCAGGCAGACAATTTAAAACTGATGAAAGACCAGAATGATGCAGATTTAATACAACTGCACCGGTAATCTCTTCACGAGTTGCACCTTCATTTTTAGCCATGAAAGCATGTAATTTAACCCCGGTGGAATTTTTATGAGAGGTTTGAATGGCGATATTTATCAACTGTTTTGTCTTGGAGTCTAATCCTTCCTGGTTTTTTGGGCTTCGACTACTTCATTAAAACGGGCTGCAATTTCTGGAAATTCTTTTTGAAATAATTCATATGGATTTGTTTCCATAATATTCCATCTCCACTAATTTTACTATATAATTTTATTTAAAATCATTAATTTCGAGTAAATATTCAATATCTCTTGATAAAGTTAAAACTTCATCTGGATTTAATTTTAAAACCCTTTTATCCAGCATTTCCTGATCCAGCTTCCCAACCATTTCCTTTGATTCAGTTTGATCTAATTCAGCTATTTCGTGAAAAGAATCGAGTAATGCATTTCTTGTTTTTTTCTTTTTATGCTGAAAAAGGGCCCTGGAAACATTTATTAAATTATTATCCACTTCTACTTTTTTGTTGGGCTTTAATTTAATGACAGCCGAGGATATCCTGGGTTGGGGATGGAAATCTTCTCGGGGAACATGGAATAGCATTTCCACGTCTGCGCAGTAATTTGTCATTAGGGATAGCCGGGAATAGTTAGAATCGCCTGGTTTTGCAACCATTCTCTCTGCAAATTCCAGTTGATACATCAGGATTGCAAAATCAAAGTCGTGTTTGAGTATCTTGAATGTTATTGGGGATGAGATTTGATAGGGTAAATTAGATACAACCTTGTTAAATCCAGGGAAATCTATTTTTGTCGCATCTGCGACCAAAACTTCCACGTTAGATATTCCAGACTTATTCAGTCTCTTCGTTAAAACAGTGGCGATCCTCTGGTCCTGCTCAACAGCGATGATCTTTCGAGCTTCAGCTGCCATGGGTATGGTTAAAGTTCCAAGGCCAGGACCAATTTCAAGTACGGTGTCATCCCATGATAATTTGGCATTATCTAAGATTTTAAGGACAATATTCCTGTTCACGAGATAGTTCTGTCCCTTTTTCCTATTTAATCTGATATTGTACTTATTTAAAATTTGGAGGGTATCATTTAACATTAGAATAAAATAAATAGTATTAGAGTTAGTTAGACTTTCTTTTTAGGAGGTCTGGTGAAGATAGTGTATTTTCTTTTACCTTTCCTGTCGCTACTTCCTTCTAATTCTAATAATATACGTTTATAGATGAGTTTCACTGGATCGGTAAGCATGGGTACTCTATCATCAATATCCTGGAAGCTTTCAAATTCTTTTTCTTTACGGGCTTTCAGGATATCCCACATGTGCTTCTTACCAACACCAGGTAAGAGTTCTATCTGGTGGAGTCTCGTGGAGATGGGGCCTGCTTCGTTGAAGAAACGTACAAATCTGTCTTCATGGCTTTTGATAATTTCTTCAATAACGTAGTCTAACTCCAGTTTTGCAGTGGAGGTGAGTTTATCATATTTCAGTCTGCGATTTACCCTGGCGATTTTATCTCTTTTTCCTGCACCAATGTAAACTTTTTCATGAATATCAAGATTAACGTTTTCTTTAGGGATAAGTTCAAGAAGTGTAAACTCTTCAATACCTAGAGCTTGAGCTACGGGCTTCTTTTTAAAAGAAGCCACATCTCCTTTAACATAACCTATTGGTAGATAATCTAGAATAATTGCATAATCTTCCATAGTCAAAACCACCACATTTGATAATATAGTAATATTTAAGCTAGTAAATATTTAAGCCAGAATTCAGGCTAATTTATTATTCAGTTATTTCTTCTTCACGATATTTATCTATTATTTTAAGTAATGTTTCCATTTCTTCTTTCTTGTGTGATCCTCTTTCCTTTGCGAACAGCAACCTCATATCTGCCAGATCTTTAGGCATTGTATCAGCGAGTTTAACTGCCTGGCTTTTTTTAATGATTTCTTCCATTTCTTTAACCAGTTTATTAGCAGTCTTTGCATCGGTCTTTACAAATTTGATTACATGGTCCAAGGCGAGGTTTTGCTCATAGTTGAGTTCATGGGACTCTGCGCGTTCCACTAACATCTCTTTAACTTCAGCACTGGTGATGGGATCAGTTTCAATAATTTTTTTTCCAACCATTGAATCACGCTTGTATTTTAAGATGTTCTGGTCTTATAATCAATTTTTTATGTTTATTCCCATCATTAATATTTACAATATATGCTCGTCCACGTTTTTCGGATACATTACCCGTTTTTCCATGGAATCGTGGGTGGGGTTGACCTTTATGCACACTAGGATCTATTATGATATGTACTAAATCGTTTTCTTTGAATGTCTGCAATTTTTTAGTTATGGGGTTTGTACGTCCCACTCTAATAGTTTTTTTAAGTTTATAACGTGTTTTACTTCGAGAACCTTTTGATCTTCTCATTTGTAAACCTCCATTTGAACAATAAAATTTTTTGTTAAACTAACAGGCCTCTTTTCTTGAGGATTATTTAATATTCCCTTAAGAATCTTCTAATTTTTGAGCCCCTGAAATTTTCCTTGCAAATACTCTATCTAAACTAAAAATCCGCTTAATTTGTAAGTTATAATGATGAGAACTCGTTATAACTGCGTTTATAGGTATACAACGTTATTTATAGATAAATACGGCTTTTATCGGAAATTTTTTATAACAATATTTTTTCTGTTATTATAGGTTTATAATGTTATCTATAAAAAGATAACTTCCGAACAAATACGAATATCCTGAGCACCACTTAGATTTGAGTTTTCATTCAGGCTACATGAACATTTAAAACATCTAACTGTACACACTGGGCTTTGGTTTCAAGCAGTGAAGAAACACTGGGAAGTGTTCGATTATCATCACCGGATATTAGTTCTTTGATGTATAATCCGCCCTGACATTCAATTACCAGTTCTAAACATCCTCCATCCAATTTTTTAACTTCAATATTCCTTACTTTTCGTTTTCTTATAATATCAGCCCGTCTGTGAACTACCCTTTGGGGTGTTCTTTGATCTATTAACTTCAAAGATTTTATAAGTTCCATATCTTCCGTGGTAATCTCTTTTTCTACTTTCACCAGGGCATTGTAGACCTTGTAGGAATCTGTGGAGGAAGTTTTAATATGTTTACGCCTTTCTTTACCAACGAATTCAAGTCCCGATACTTCTACTTTACCATCGGCACTTTGATTTACTTCATCTTCCAGATTTTTAAGGTTTAATGCCCGCCTATGGGGTTCTTTAATTTCAAGGACAAATGGACGACCCGTTCCCAGCATTCTAACATCTATATCTTCCCTGCCTGCTCCATGGAATTTGGTCTCACTCCCTTGTGATTGCTTGAGAAATTCTGGGCTCACGAGTTCTTCAACAGATTCCTGGTACATCTTACCGGTGTAATTGCAGCGCTCACATCCTTTTCCTTTACATTCACGGCAGGGCCATTTTGTCTGGGGAATACCTCTTACTAGTTTCCTGTAACGCCCTTCAATGAATAATGGATTTATCTGAAATTCTAACCTTGGTTTATATTCTTCATTAAAACCCGGTTTATTGCCTTCCCTGGTGAAATCCACCAGTATAACCAGATGAGGAGTTTCAAAATCCACATCTTTATCCATTCTCACTGATAATGCCTTACCAATCTCCCGGTTGATCTCTTTTTTAATATTTTCCACATTGACTCCGATTTTTTTTTGGATTTCCTGTTCCTTCTCTATTATATCCTTATCTACACGGGATCCTATCAGCAATGTGTCAAATTCGATGTTTGAATCTTTTATCTCTTGAGATATATATTCTATAAGCTGGTTATTTATGTTCTGAAATATGTTACCGCAGATATAGCACATATGGATTCTGCAATCAGCACAGCTTTCATCGTAAAGGTTGTTCTGGATATACTCTCCTCTTTCCAGGTTATCGGGTGCATCTATATCCATGGAGAAATTTCTACCCAGACAGCGTGGACAGATGTTATAACTGGTTAGATCCATTATTTTTAAAGCTTTTTCCATGATTTGAGGGTCTAAATTATTTTTGTTCATATTGATCATCGAAATTTTCTATTATTACATAAATTTTAGTATTCATTCAATTAATAAAGACTAGCAACAGCAATTATGTTGGTATTTTTACATGTCCCTATTTTATTAACTTTAATCCCACCAAAGATGCAATTATGAGAAAAATTAAGAACAGGCCGTATTTTATTTTTTGACTCACCAAAGAAAACCACCCCGATTAATGCACTCCCAACAGTACTGATACTGTCCAGATTAAGGATAAGCCCTCCAAAACTAATAAAGATAGCTAACGCTGTTAACACCCATTCAATCCCTGTAACGGAGTGTTTTAATTCCAATACCCACATAACTTCAAATATTGCTGCAATAATAATTAATAACCAATATTTTTTCATTTAAACGCAGTCTCTTTCGGCTATGTAAATATAATTTTATATAAAAATAAATTTTTAAAAATAAGATAATAAGGTTTAAAAAAATAGATTTTTTTTATCTCATGAACTGTTTCATCATCTGACCTAATGGTCCGCCCATCTTCCTCTTACCGAAACCTTTGATGGCCTTTTTGGTCATGTTATAATACTTTAAAAGTTCTTTAACATCTTCGTTTCTAACACCAGCTCCCCGGGATATTCTTTTAACCCTGGACTGTTTGATGACATCGGGGTGGGTGAGTTCGTATTCAGTCATAGAGTCCATCATTATCTTGTACATGGCCAATTTTTCTTCGGTTATTTGAGAGGCGTTTTTTGGTAATTTACCTCCCATTCCCGGTATCATATTCATGACCTGCTGCATAGGGCCCATCTTATTCATCATTGAGATTTGGGAATACATGTCCTTCAAGGTGAACTTTCCACTCATCATATGGTCCATGACTTCCATGTCCATGTCTTCCTCGGAAGCAACTTCTTCGGCCTTCTCCAGGAGAGTTTTTATATCACCCATTCCCAGGAGTCGTGATATGAAACGTTCAGGATCGAAGGCTTCAAAATCATCAAGTTTTTCCCCGGTACCTATGAATTTGATAGGAGCTCCAATTTCGGCTACGGCGGATAGTGCTCCACCACCCTTGGCTGAACCATCAAGTTTGGTTATGATTATAGAACCAATATTGGTTGTTTTATTAAAGGCCTGTGCCTGCTCCCGTGCCTGTTGACCTATGGTTCCATCGATGACCAGTATAACTTCGTCAGGATTCACTACTTTGGATATCTGTTCCATTTCATCTAAGAGGTCTTTTTCTTCTTTATGGCGGCCAGCAGTGTCCACAATAATGATGTCCTGTTTTTTAAATTCATTCAAACCCTTCCGGGCCAGATCCAGTGCATCTGGATTTTCTGGGTTTCCATAAAGGGGTACGTTCATATCTTCTGTTAGCTGAAGTAGCTGTTCATATGCTGCAGGACGCCAGGTGTCTGAAACTACCACTGCGGGTTTGAAACCTTTTTTTTGAAGATACTTTGATAATTTGGCTATTGTGGTGGTCTTACCACTACCCTGCAGTCCCATAAAGAGTATTTTATATGGTCGGGTCGTGATTTCGATTTCTACTGCTCTTTCTCCCAACAGATTGACCAGCTCTTCGTAGACTATCCGTATAACATGTTCTTTAGCTGTAACTCCTTTAGCTGGTTCTTCATTTAATGATCGCTCTTCAATTGTTTTGGAAAGCTTTAAAACAAGTTTTATATTAACATCAGACTGTATAAGGGCTCTTTGAATGTCTTTTACAACCTCTTTAACCACATCTTCATCTATTATGGTCATTCCGGCCAGTTTTTTCATGGTCTTAGTTAGATTTTTACCCAGATTGCCCAACATATTATCCTTTCACCAAATATTGACTGATTACTAGTTTATCTTTGAATTAAAATTTGTTGATTGAAATTGTATAAATTTTTTTAAAAATAAATCCTAAGGGTATTTATTAATATTTTATATCATAAAATCTTAAGGATATTTTAATAGTTCATCTCATATAGATATCTATTAATATTTAATATTTTCTCAACTAAACAACTGTAGTAAGATGGAAATTATAAAATTTTTTTAAACGAATTTTAATAAGATTATTTTTATGGAGAAATTTTACATGCTTGAAAATATCAAAAAAAGCTTACTAGAGGCTCCTGTGATTAAGAAAGGAGATTATGATTACTTTATACATCCCATAACTGATGGTATACCATTAGTGAAGGCTGAAATCATGAGAGAAGTGGCGGAAGCCATTTCTCAACAAGCAAACACTGATGTGGATAAAATTGTGTGCGTGGAGGCCATGGGCATCCATATAGCCACTGCTCTTTCCCTCGAGACAGGACTGCCCTTTGTAGTGGTAAGGAAGCGCCAGTATGGCTTAGAGGGAGAGGTGGATGTCCATCAGGTCACAGGTTACAGCCATGGAAACCTCTACATCAACGGTTTAAAAAAGGGAGAAAGGGTGATACTGGTAGATGATGTAGTAAGCACGGGTGGAACCATGACAGCAGTTTTAAACGCCCTTAAAGCCATGGATGTGGAAGTGGTGGATGTTATTGCAGTCATGGAGAAAGGAAAGGGGAAGGATCTGGTGGAAAAAAATACCGGATTTATAGTCAAAACCTTACTCAAAGTCAACGTTAAGAATGGAAAAGTGGTAATAGAAGAATGTAAAGTTTAAATTATCCTATCCTAGTTTTTTATTATAAATTCAAAAAATTTGATATCATGTCGAGTTACCATCTGGATATCCAAGAAATTCTCAAAAAGATCAGGAAAATGGACGCGCATACCATTGGTTTACAGTTTCCCGAGGGTCTGAAGATGTACGCTACATCCGTAGCCAGGCAGATAGAAGAAAAAACTGGGGCGGATGTGATTATTTCTGGAGATCCCTGTTACGGTGCATGCGATGTGTCTGATACGGTAATGGATAATCTGGTGGATCTACTGGTTCATTTCGGCCACACACCACTGCCCCTTGAATATGATGTGCCTGTGCTATTTCTGGAAGCTGAATTCCAGCTGGACATAATGCCCGCAGTAAATGAAGCTTTAGATTACTTAAAAGATTATAAAAAAATAGGGCTGGTAACTACTACTCAGCATCTCCATCTTATAGATGAACTAACCGATATACTGAGAAAAAATGGTAAAGAAGTGGTTATGAGTGAAGGCAAAGGAACTCAAAAAGCCCAGGTACTGGGTTGTAACTTTTCAAGCATAGAAAACCTCCCTGTAGATGCATTCCTATTTTTGGGAAGTGGTAATTTTCATCCCTTGGGTATAAAACTTTCTACAGATAAACCAGTCATCGTCGCTGATCAATATCATAACGAAGCAAGAGATATAGACAAATTTGCCGACCGTATGATGAGAATAAGGTTCGCTAAAATAACCAAGGCTAGAGAAGCTGGAAAATTTGGAGTAATAGTCTCATCCAAGAAAGGACAGAATAGAATGGAACTCGCACAAAGTTTAAAAGACATAATCCAACGTGAAGGAAAACAAGCATTCATCATATTAATGAACCAGATCACACCAGAACTACTGGTGCCCTACAGAGATATAGATGCATATGTAATAACTGCCTGTCCCAGAATAGCTATTGACGATGCGAACATATATGATAAATCCATTTTAACACCGGATGAGCTTTTAATAGCCTTGGATAAGAGAAAATGGGACGAATACGTAATGGATGAGATAAGATATTAAATCATTAACTTAATTCAGATTAATAAACATAAATTTAAATAGATATAATAATAAAACAAATAAAGTTAATTTATATAAATAATATGAATCTATAAATTAAATTCTACTACCCATATAAACACATAATTAAAATAATACTATCTAATTAACAATTAAAAAACTTATTTTAGGTTGAGGTGAACAATGAAAACTAAAACTGGCGCTTTTGTCCTTCCGGGGGATGCACTGGGAGTGACAGAGGAATATGATCCAGCAGAATGGACATTTGATGATGATGGTAAGATAAGATCCCTGGTTGCAGGAACAGTCTCCTTAGACAGCAAGAATAAAAGAATATCCATAGTACCTAAGACTAGCTCACCTGCTGTACTCAAAAACGGAGATGTGGTCTACGGGCAGATATCTGAAGTAAGGGGACAGAGAGCCCTGATGAGGATTGGGGGTATTAAAGATAATAAGAGAGGACTGGTAACCAATTTCTCCGGTGGAATACATATTTCACAGGCAGATAAAGGATATGTAGCCAAGTTAACCGATGAATTCCGTATCGGTGATCTGGTGGATGCCAAGGTAACTAAAATTATTGGACTGGACAACGTGGATTTAACCACAGCAGAAAATGAACTTGGTGTAGTCAAAGCTATGTGCACCAACTGCAGGGCTTACATGAAACAGATAAATAAAAAAGAAGTGCTATGCCCTAGATGCGGAAGAAAAGAAGGGAGAAAAATCTCTTCAAAATACGAGGGATAAAATGAAGATCATAAAGGACACCAAGGATGAACTGGAGCTAGAAATAACTGGAGAGTCACATACACTCTGTAATGCCCTAAGAAAGACCCTTATGGAAGACAAGGATGTTGTGTCTGCAGCGTATGTAATGGAGCACCCCACCATCGGCGAACCCAAATTATACGTGAAGGCAAAAAATCCAAAGAAATCACTGAAAAAGGCAGCAGAAACTATTAAAAATAGATGTGACGAACTTAAAAAGGAAATAAAGCCTACAAAGAAGGCCAAAAAGAATTCCAAAGCCAGATCCAAGTCAAAAAAATAATGGTACATCTAATAAATATTCCCCATTTTCATGTAAATGAATGAAATTACTCTAAATAAAAAATTCAGAAACATCAAAAAGGAAATCAGAATTTTAGGTATAGATGATTCTCCATTTCCTGCACATACCAACCAACTGGTGATGGTAATTGGAACTGTTTTTCGAGCAGGAGAATGGCTGGATGGTGTGCTTAGGACCTTTATTCATGGCGATGGATCGGATGCCACCACCAAGATAATTGACATGGTAAACAGCACCCGACACAAAGATCAGCTAGGCGTGATAATGCTGGAAGGCGTGACTTTTGGTGGGTTCAATGTAATAAACATTCAGGAAATCTTCATTAAAACAGGAGTACCAGTTATCGTAATAATGAGAAAATTTCCTAACTTTGAAAAGATAAAAAATGCATTGAAACGTTTTGATGATTGTGATAAGCGCTGGCAGGATATTCTGGATGCTGGGAAAGTATATGAAATTGAAAACCATGAAAACATTTACATACAAATAAATGGTATTGATATTGAAGATGCAAAGGAGATAATAAGGCTTTCCACCACAAGAAGCGCCATACCCGAACCAGTAAGGGTTGCACATATAATTGCTGCTGGTGTAGTAACTGGTGAATCAAAGGGAAATGCTTGATTGTGGAAATGCATCGATTTCTTTAAGATTAATCTAAAATTAAATTACTATCAAATTAGGAAGTGTAACTATTAAACATCCTTTTTTAACTGTAGATGCAATAATATCCTGCAGTAACCAGTCAGTGGTACTGGTTAAGCGAAGAAATGATCCATACAAAGGTTCATGGGCTTTGCCAGGTGGTTTTGTTGAATATGGTGAAACAGTCGAAACAGCAGTTTTACGAGAAGTAAAGGAAGAAACAGGATTAGATATAGATCTAAAAGGAATATCTGGTATTTATTCCAAACCTGATAGGGATCCCCGTGGACACACTGTAACCATATGCTTCAAAGCCCAAAAAATAGGGGGAGAATTAAAGGCAGATTCAGATGCCGGGGATGTTGCATGTATAAAGATTGAAGAAGCGATAACATGGGAGCTGGCCTTTGATCATAAACAAATACTTGAAGATGCCTTCATTATTTAAGATGGAAAATTTAAAAGATAAAAATTATAAAATCAATTTTATAGGAGGACCACAATGGAGTTTTGCCCAAAATGCGGTACTGTAATGTTTCCTCAAGATGATAAGTTTCGTTGCAAATGTGGATACGAAAAAAAGATAACCAAAGATGTAATCAGTCAATACAAAGTTTCTGAGGAAGTAAAGACTAAAGAGAGTATAATATTTACAGATGATAAGGTGAAAACCCTACCCACCACCAAAGTAATATGTCTTAAATGTAAAAATAAAGAGGCATTCTGGTGGTTACAGCAAACTCGAAGGGCTGATGAGTCTGAAACAAGATTTTTAAGGTGTACAGCTTGCGGCTACACCTGGAGGGAATATGATTAATTTTTACAAGCTATTAATATAGGAAGTGTATAAATTTTTTTAAACATCAGATAATCAACACTATCAAATACCAATACAGGAGAACTTAGCTTGCCAAAGGTTGATGACCCCATAAAATCTACAGAAAAGAACACTGGAGAGGAGAAAAAAAATAAAAGTTCTATTATCCAGATTTTGAAAGATACTTTTATGGGAGAGCATATTGGAAAATCAGAGGATATGAAGGAATCTATTGATACTGATGTAAAACCAGAGAATAAGAAAGAATCTACTGATACCGATGGAAAATCTAATGAAAAAACTACGGTTAAAGGTAAATCTTCCACTTCTCACACCAAAAAGAAGGCTGAAAAGAAAGTTCACGAAGAACAGAAAGAAGACCCTGCTCTTAATATCATTGAAGAAATAAAATCACATAAAGTAGTCCAGTGGCTTAGAAAGAGAAAAGAAAAGGTAATAAAAGCTGTAGCAATAACTATCAGCGTTATACTATTCGTAATTGCCATTATTTACAGTTTAACCCCTACTGAACAGGTTGCATCCAACGTAATCTTTGGAGAGCGGGCAATGTTTTCTGTATTATTAATTATGGTGGCAGTCCTCATACTGGCGGCAGTATTCGCCAACAGATTACTGGAAGGTAAATATTTTAAAGACATACACAAGGATCTGGAGATTGTGGAAGGTAAAAGAGAGAAGGATAATCATAAAGGGAAGGATGATCAAAAATCCCACCATGATCCTATAATTGAACGTATGAATAAAAAAGAATAAATAAATATGTTACTGTAAATAATAAAATTAGGTGAGTAAAAATATTAGTATAAGGAGGATAAAATGTTTAAGGCAGTTTTAAGTGATTCAAACATTTTAAAAACTAGTTTTGATGCAATTTCTTCTATAGTGGATGAAGTGCAGATGCAAACGGACGATGATGGGTTAAAACTCGATGCACTTGACCGTTCTCATATCACATTCATACACTTAGAACTTAAATCTGATGTCTTCGATGAATATAAATGTGAGGAACCTCTTAAAATCAACGTAGACACCGAAGAATTGATGAAAGTCTTAAAAAGATCCAAAATGGATGATATGGTGGAAATTTCCGTTGATGAAGGTAACTTAATTATTACTTTTGAAGGAGAAGCCAGAAGAACCTTTAAAATAAGGCTGATTGATATTGAGTATGAAGCTCCCAGCCCACCAAAACTGGAATATCCCACTGAATTTGAAATACCCTTCAATCTCCTAAAAAATTCCATACAAGACATTGACATAGTATCGGATAAAATATCCCTAATTGTGGATCAGGATAAATTCACTGCCTCTGCAGAGGGAGAGTTTGGAGAGGCCACCATAGAATATGTTCACGGTGAGAAGATAGAGGATAAGGCTAAATCTGTGTTTTCCCTGGAGAAAATCAAAGAGATGCTGAAGGCTGATAAGTTCTCAGAAACAGCTGTGCTGAAACTGGGAAATGATATGCCTCTTAACCTTTCGCTGAAGATGCCTGCAGATGAAGGTGAATTAAGCTTTCTTTTAGCACCTAGAATAGAAAGTGAGGAATAGGGTTGGATGAATTTTTCCAGAAGTTAAGGGAAATTCAAAAAAAGGAACGTAACTTAAGTGGGTTAGCTCCAGTAGGGGAAAATTTCTACCAGAATATTTCCAGATACCTGAACATACTCAGGAAGAAAATAGATGATAACCCTTTCTCATTTGAGTCTTATCTACTTCGTGATGCCCAGAGAATCACTGCTGAGATATGTGAAAGAAGGGAACATAAAATCTCCAACAGTGCAGTGATGAGTGTACAGCGTACTTATCAGCTCTTTAAAGAATCAGAGTTGGATACGCCAAACACTCCCAAGATCCCCCGTAACTCCACACCAGAGGAAGAAAAACTATTCCATGCCCTGGTTGATTCCTTGAAAATTTACAGGGAAAAAATGAGGGGTCCCCTTAGGTTCCAGAACTTACAAGCAAAGGATAGAAATTTAAATATCCCTGATCATGAGAAGGAGAATTTAAGGAAGTCAAATGCCGCAGGGGATAAAGATGGAGTTGATATTTCTGGTATCGAGCCAAGTCCGCCTGATATTGGAGTAGATAAACCAAACAAAGATAACGATATAAGGTTCACACCAGAAGAAGAAGCAGCAATCGTGGATGATATTTATAAGCAGTTCGGTAATGAACCATTCCCAGGGGAAAAATTAGGAGGCAGTGATAGTTCTCCTAATGAAGGGAAAACCCATTCAAAGGATAAAAAACCTTCTTCCAAAAAAGGAAAGCTCCCATCTGAAGATGATAAACTTTCTTCCAAAGAAACTAAACCTTCTCCTGAAGATAAAAATCATTCAAATTCTGTAAACATAGAAACAGCCCAGACAAAAGAACAAGATAATCAGAGCATCAAAACTAATATTTTAATTGTTTTAGAAGAACTTCCTTCTATCATGGGTGTGGATAAGCAAGTATACGGCCCACTCCATCCCCAGGACATCGTTACCATTCCTGAACCTAATGCCAAGATTTTGATAAAAAACCAGAAGGGAAAATCCATACAAAAACTATAAATAAAGATCATTTTATAAATACGTCTTAAATACGATTAGACTTTTTAAGAAGTTTCATTGTTCATAAATTCAAGCAAATATAATGCTTATTTTTTAAATCGAGGTGAATTATATGAAGATTCCTAAAGAAAGGAGAACTTATTGTCCATTTTGTAAAAAACACACGCTTCACGAAGTATATGAATCAAAAAGAAGAAAAGCCAGCGAATTAAAATGGGGGCAACGCCAGTTTAGGCGGGTAACCAGCGGATACAGAGGATATCCCAGGCCACTGCCTTCCGGTAACAAACCAGTAAAAAAATTAGACCTGCGCTACAAATGTAAGGAATGTAACAAATCACATATCAAACGATCTTCATTTAGAGTAGGTAAAGTAGAATTCGTACAGAAGTAATTGAGGTAATTTAATTGGCAAGTTATAACAATCCAAAAAGCAATTTTTTAAAGGTCAAATGCATAGATTGCGGTAATGAACAGATTATCTTCGACCACGCTGCTTCTAACGTGCAATGCATAATCTGCGGTAAAACCCTGGTCAAGCCTAAAGGCGGAAAATCTGAAATAGTTGCACAGATAACAGAAGTTCTAGACTAAATCTGGAAACTTTATTATTTGCATGCTAAAGGTGTTTTAATGGTAAGAATGAGAAAAGAATGGCCAGATGAAGGAGATCTGGTAGTAGCAACTGTACATAAAGTTTTAAACTACGGTGCATTTGCTAATTTAGAGGAATACCCTCAAAAAGAGGCTTTTATACACATATCAGAGGTTTCCTCTGGTTGGGTTAAAAACATCAGAGATTATGTAAGGGAAAACCAGAAAATAGTAGCCAAAGTACTACGAGTTAACCCACGTAAAGGACACGTTGATGTTTCTCTTAAAAGGATAAGGGAAGACCAGAGAACCCGGAAAATTCAGCAATGGAAGATCGAACAGAAGGCAGAAAAACTCCTTGAATTTTCAGCAAAAAAATTAGATAAAAATCAGAACCAAGCCTATGAAGAAATTGGTTACCAACTGATGGATATATTCGGTGATTTATATGGTGCATTTGAAATCGCTGCAGAAGAGGGAGCTGAATCCCTTATAAAAAACGATATAAGTAAAGAGTGGGCAGAAGCCATAACCGAAGTAGCCAAGAAGAACATATCTCCACCTGAAGTACATATAACCGGATATGTTGATTTAAAATCCTATGCTGGCGATGGAGTTGAAGTGATAAAGGAAGCTTTACTCTCAGTTAAAGATGATAACATCACCATCCAGTGTGTAGGTGCTCCCCGCTACAGAATGACAGTCACATCATCAGACTATATAGAAGCAGAGACCATGCTTAAAAATGCAGCCCAGATGGCTATTGATGAGGTTGTAGAAGCTGGTGGTGAAGGCGAATTTTATCGTGAATTAGAATGAAGATGAAGATGAAAAAATGCCGGGAATGTTATGAATATACAATCCAAGAGAGTTGTCCCTACTGTGGAGGGGATGTGGGAGAAATATACCCAGCTAAATATTCCCCTGAGGATAAATACGGCAAATATCGACGTTTATTGAAAAAACAGATTAAGGATCAAGGAGCTGTTTAGATGAAAGAGACCGTTATAAATCTTTTAAATGAAGTTGAACTTACAGAACCCATCTTTATAGAAGCCCTTCCTGGTATTGGTCACGTGGGCAAGCTTGTTGCAGAGCACATCATCCATGAACTGGAAGCTACCAAATTTGCAGAACTTTACTCACCATCCTTCCCACCACAAGTATTTGTAGGGGAGAAGGGAATCATCGAACCCATGAAGAATGAATTTTACTACTTGAAATCAGCGGGTGAAGATAAAAAAGATTACATCATATTAATTGGAAACACCCAGGGACTAAGTGCCGAAGGTCAATATAATATATGCGGCGCGATACTAGATTTCGTTGAAAAGTACGGTGTTAAGAATATATACACTCTAGGCGGGCTGGGAACAGGTCAGCAAGTGGATAAAGTTCAGGTACTGGGAGCTGCCACATCTGAAGAATTAGCCGACATGCTGGAAGAAAATAATGTGAAAATGCGATCAGCAGACGGAGGAATTATAGGTGCATCAGGATTAATTCTCGGACTGGCAATCTCCAGGGGAATTGACGGAGTATGCCTCATGGGAGAAACTCCAGGATATTTCATAGATGCTGATGCATCCAAGGCTGTTCTAATTGCACTAACCAAAATACTTAATCTGGAAGTAGACGTTGCTAAACTTGAAGAAAGAGCAGAAGAAACCCGGAAGATGATCTCCAAGGCGCAACAGATGGAACAAGATATGGTTGATAGATCGCATATTGCCCCCGGTGAAGAAGATCTGCGGTACATTGGTTAATCATCAATTACTTAAATTATTATTCTCCAAACTATTTTTTTAACTTTTTTACATCTTTTTTAGGTAGTTTATCTTTTTATCAGTAAATTTTAATACCCTAAAAGTATAATTCATTTGATAGTACTTTTAAATTAAGGTAATAAGATGATAATCAACGCAGATCTACATATCCACAGCAAATATTCCATGGCCACATCCAAGAACATGGCTCCTGATGCTATCGTACCCCAGGCTAAACTCAAAGGTTTAGATTTGGTAGCAACCGGGGATGCACTGCACCAGAAATATCTTAATGAACTTGAAAAACTCTTTAAACAGTCAGAAAATGGAATTTTCACTGTTAAAAATGATGAAGATAACTGTAAATTCATCCTAACATCAGAAGTAGATGATTTAAAGAGAGTGCATCACCTCATACTTATACCCTCTTTTGAAGCTGCCTATAATATTCGAGATGAACTTAAGGGGAGTCTTGACTCAGACGGAAGGCCCCGTGTACGTATGAATGGTGCGGAGATAATGGACGTCACACATGCACACGGTTGTTTGATAGGCCCTTCACACGCATTTACTCCATGGACGAGTATTTATAAGGCGTATGATAGTGTAGTTGATTGTTATGGTAAAAAACCCGATTTTTTAGAGTTAGGACTCTCTGCCGACACAGAAATGGCAGACCATATTGAAGAACTACAAGACATTCCTTTTTTAACTAACTCAGATGCCCATTCCCCCTGGCCACATCGGATAGGAAGGGAATTCAATGAGATAGAAATAGATAACCTAACTTTCAAAGGTGTATCTCGGGCAATCCTGGATAAGAAGATAAAGGCAAACTACGGTTTCGATCCCAGGCTGGGAAAGTACCTTAAAACTGGATGCAGCAGGTGTTACCAGATCTATGATATTGAGGAAGCTTTAAATCTCAAGATGAGATGCCCATGTGGGGGGATGATCAAAAAAGGAGTGGATTACAGGATATATGAACTATCCACATGGGATGAACCACACCATCCAGAACACAGGCCACCATACATTCATATACTGCCTCTTGCAGAAATTTTAAGTCTTATATACGGTAAAGGGGTTACCACAGTTTTTGTACAAAAAATATGGAAAGAATTGGTGCAAAAATTAGGCACAGAAATAGATGTATTAATACATGCCTCATTAGAGGGGATAGAAAAAGTAGACCCCAAACTAACTTCAGCAATCCAGGCATTCCGTGATAATACCTTACAGATTAGGCCAGGTGGAGGAGGTAAGTACGGAAAAATCATATTTGATTATGATGAATAGGATTGAAGTTGATAAGGTTGCGGTGCTTCAATATGACTATAGATATAATATAAAAGTGGAAATTTTTATAAAAAAAGCGTAGCAGTTATATATGAACAACTTAGAAGTTAATATAGAAGTTTTCAGAAAATAAAAAAAAATAAAAAAATTCAGTAACGGAATGATAACATGGATTTTGGAAGTATAAACGCTTATGTAATATTAGGATTTTTTATTCTAGGATTTATCGCAGTTTGTGTACTTATACAAGTAATTGGGAAAAACTTTGCATGGCATCAGGAATTAGAATAGTACCTTTTTTTAAATAGTATCTTTTTTTTATTCATTATTCAATTTGCAACAAATTTCATTATTCAATTTTTAATTAAATAATTAATCTAAATTTTTATTTTAAAAAAATAAGAGCGGACCCGCCGGGATTTGAACCCGGGACCCTCAGATTAGGAGTCTGATGCCCTATCCTGGCTAGGCTACGGGCCCTTATATATTATTTTTTGTTTAAGCATATCCAAAATAAAGTATTTCTAAAAACGGACCCGCCGGGATTTGAACCCGGGACCTTCGGATTAGAAGTCCGACGCCCTATCCAACTAGGCTACGGGCCCGTATGATATATTACTTAATAAGTTATTTTAGTATAAAATAGTTTTTTCAACTTCATCCTATAAAAACAGTTTGGCTTAACCCTATAATTAATGGGATTTAATAAAAAAAGGGAAGGTAAGTATTAAATAAAAGAATTTAAAGAATAAAAAACTTTAAAGTCTGGTGATAACACTTAACTGTAGGCTGGTGATTCATGGCCATCCTGAACTGTGTTGGCCAGTTTTTTCAGTCGGGATTCAATTTCTTCTGCTTCTTTTATGAGTGGTTCTGGGTCGATGTTTATATCAAGTTTCTTATTCAAGGTATCCACCATGACTGCCGCTGCCCTTGGGTCGGGATACTGATTGAGTACTTCTGCAAATAGACAGGTGGCTGGGATGCCTTTGATCTTACTTCTGGTCATCAAAGGGCCGGAAAGTCCACCTATATTTCCGAAAGGCATTATAGGCATGCCCATATCAGACAGGTCCTGGAGTGCTTCTTTAGTATTTGCTGCTGCTGCAACTTGCCCAGTTTTTTCCCTTACTACTACGCTGTTGAAGGTGATTATTTCCTTGGCGTTGTTCTTTTCTGCCCAGTTCACTATACCGTTTGCCATATCATAGGCTACATTATTTGGTATTATAAAATCAGATAAAAATAGGACTATGTTGTCTGCGTTGTATATTCTAAAAGGGTGAAGTGTTAACCCATTATACAACACTGCGAGTGGAGGAAAATCTTTGGAATCCACATATCCGATCTGTTTCATCTTTAATTCTTCTACCAACAACCATCCTAATATGTTTCCAATTAATCCTAGTTCAGGTGATCCTTCCAGGATTATAGCGTCTTCAACATCTTTTGAAATAATCTGACAACATTCTGTATCAATTAATTCAACCATTCGGTGCACCCCCTGTGTGCCATTTAGTTTAAGATAATTAATTAATTCCTTCTATTAAGGATTAAATTCTTTTTCCAATTGTATATATTACCTAAAATGGTTAATAAATTTTTATTTAAATGAAATTAATTAAACGGATATTTTATTTAATTTCTTTATAGTATATAAAATTTTCACTTTATTTTCTAAAGAAAAGCTTATAATCATCTATAATATATCGAATTATTGATGTTCATTTAAAAACAAGAGGTGATACATTTGAGCGAAAAAATAGTTATATCGCCGACATCACGACAAGAAGGACACGCAGAGTTGGTCATGGAAGTCGATGATGAAGGAATTGTAACTAAGGGGCGATACTTTAGTATTACTCCAGTTAGAGGCTTAGAAAGAATTGTTACTGGCAAAGCTCCAGAAACAGCTCCAGTAATTACACAAAGAATTTGTGGTGTCTGTCCTATACCTCACACACTAGCTTCTGTTGAGGCAATGGATGACTCATTAGATATTGAAATACCAAAAGCAGGACGACAGCTAAGAGAACTGTTATTAGCTGCACATGACATAAACAGCCACTGTATACACCACTTCCTGATAGCTCAGGATGTTGTGCCAGCAGACCTTATGGTCACCGCTATAAACTCCGTATCTGAAATCAGGAAAAATGTTCAGTACGTTGTTGACATGGTAGGTGGAGAAGGTATACACCCATCCGATGTTAGAATTGGTGGTATGGCAAAAAATCTCAGTGAAGTAGCAAGAAAAAGGTTATATGCTAGGTTAAAAGCATTAAAACCAAAATTAGATGCGCATGTTGAATTAATAACAGGTTTAGTTGCAGATAAAGGTTTCCCAAAAGGTTTAGGAGTAACCTCTGCACCAGCAGTAGCCTCTCATCCAACATATGGTGACGGTACTAATTTTGATGTGGATAGATTCACTGAAATTTTACCTGAATCCTGGTATGATGACCCTGAAATTGGAAAAAGAGCCTGCAGTACCATACCTCTCTACGATGGTTTAAATGTAGAAGTGGGACCACGAGCAAGAGCAGAAGTATACCGCGGATTTAATGAAAGGGGAGTAGTTGCCCAGCATGTAGCCAGAGCAATTGAAATGAAAATTGCTTTATCAAAAATTATTGACATTCTTGCTGAACTTGATACCTCAGCACCTGTATTAGCTGATTTTGACGTTAGAGGTACTAATAAACTAGGAATTGGTGCTATTGAAGGTCCAAGAGGAATGGATGTTCACATGGCCCAAGTTGCTGACGGTAAAACACAGTTCTACAGTGCCTTAGTCCCAACCACATGGAACATACCCACCATGGGAATAGCAACTGAAGGATTCCACCACGAATTTGGACCCCACGTAATCAGAGCTTACGATCCTTGTTTATCCTGTGCAACCCACGTGATTGTAGTAGACGACGAAGACAGGAGTGTCATTAAAAACGAAATGGTTAGAATCTAGGTTAAAATATGGCATTTGACGCGGAGATTTTAGTAATTGGCTGTGGGAATATCTTATTTGAAGATGACGGATTTGGTCCCGCAGTAACAGTAGCATTGGAAGAACACTTTAAAGACAATGAGTTACCAGAGAACGTTTTAATCATTGATGCCGGAACCGGTGGACCCTACTATATTTTCAGCATACCCAATGAAATGTGGAAAAAGCTTATAATAGTGGACATAGTGGATTTCGGAGCCGAACCAGGAACATTAAGGATATTCAGTATAGATGAATTACCAGAAGGATCATACGAAAACGTTCATTCCTGGCCTGTAAATCAACCATTACATGAACTAAAAGACAGTGTTGAAATCATGGTAATTGGATGTCAGCCCGAATCTATCTCTGCACCTGACATAAAGTTAGGTCTAACCAAAAGTGTTGAAGATGCCATTCCAGAGACCATTCAAATCGTTTTAGATGAAATAGGGGTCTAAGCAATGTTAGCCCGTATAAAAGAATTTTTAGGAATGGAAACAAAACCAAAAGAAGAAGCTTCACAACAGGAGGTTGAAAAAGTGGCGGAAGAAGAAAAAGCTAAACCAAGAATAGGATATATCCACCTTTCTGGATGTACTGGGGATGCAATGTCATTAACCGAAAATTACGATATATTAGCACCTTTACTCACCGAAATGGTGGACATAGTCTACGGACAAACCCTGGCTGATGTCTGGTGGGGTGATGAAAATAACCCATACGCAATAGATGACATGCCCGAAATGGATCTAGCATTAATTGAAGGTTCAGTTTGTCTGCAAGATGAACACAGTATGAAAGAATTGCAAAAGGCCCGTGAAAAAGCCGGTCTCGTAGCAGCTTTCGGATCCTGTGCTGCAACTGGATGTTTCACCAGATATTCTCGAGGAGGACAGCAAGCCCAGCCAAATCATGAGTCGTTCGTACCTATAGCTGATGTAGTCAAAGTGGATCTGGCAATACCAGGCTGCCCACCATCACCAGAAATAATTGCAAAATCCGTAGTAGCATTAATAAACGGAGATATGGATTACCTGCAGCCAATGATGGATCTGGCAGGATACACCGAAGCATGTGGATGTGATTTACAACTTAAAGTAGTAAACCAGGCCCTTTGTATTGGATGCGGAACCTGCGCAATGGCCTGCCAGACACGAGCTCTGGACATGAACAGCGGAAGACCAGAACTCAACGAAGACAGATGTGTAAAATGCGGAATATGTTATATCCAATGTCCAAGAAGTTCGTGGCCAGCTGACAGGATAGAACAGGATTTAGGACTATAGGAGGTTGAAAAGATGGTATTAGGAAAATACAAACAAATTACTCTGGCAAGATCAACCGACAAACAGATCCAGAATATTTCCCAGGATGGCGGAATAGCAACCGGACTTTTAGCTTTCGCTCTTGATGAGAAAATCATCGATGGTGCAGTTGTGGCTGGACCTTCTGACGAAATGTGGAAACCAGAACCTACTGTAGCACTCACAGCAGATGAGATAATGGCTGCAGCTGGTACAAAATACACATTATGTCCCAATAATTGGATGATTAAAGAGGCAGTTCGACAATATGGTTTAGAAAAAGTAGGTGTAGTTACTATCCCTTGTCAAACCATGGGGCTAAGAAAAATGCAATCTTACCCATTCGGTACAAGGTTCATGGCTGATAAAATTGCTCTGATCGTTGGGATATGTTGTACTGAAAACTTCTCTTTTGAATCATTAAAAACATTCATTGAAGCAAAAGCAGGTGTAAACTTTGATTTAGTGGAAAAAATGGATATTGGAAAAGGAAAATTCTGGGTATACACTCAGGATGGAACAATCAACTTCCCAATCAAAGAAACACACGGATACGAACAGAATGGATGTAAAGTTTGTCTTGACTTAGTTTCTGAGCTGTCAGACATATCAACCGGTTCAATCGGAGCTCCAGATGATTGGTCAGCAGTTGAAGTTAGGACTGATGCTGGTGATACTGTATTTAGTAAAGCAGTGGATGCAGGTCTTATCGAGACTAAACCAATTGATGAAGGTAAATTCGGTCTGGAAATGCTAACAAGACTAGCAAGACAGAAAAAAGAGAAAGCAATGAAGGAAATAGACCGAAGAAAAGAGCTAGGACTGCCAGTTCCATATAAAGCAAGCAGCGAAAAAGAAGATCCATTAGCAAACATATAAAGGGACAAAATCCCTTTATTTTTTCTATTTTTTTTAATTCAGGTTAAAATAAAATCAGGTTAAAATAAAATATTATTTAAATTAATTCTAAATTAATTCTTAAATATTAATTTTAAACAACGTAACTTTTCATTTAGTTATAACCTGGCAACCACCGGGTTCCACAATAACAGTATGTTCTGCCTGGGCAACCCTGGCGTTACTCTTCTCTTTAAGCACGTGGTAAGGATACAGAGCTCGAGAACTTATTAAATTTCTCAAAATCAGGTTGAACTGCCTGGTTTTAATGCTTTCCTCTATCCATCTACCAGCGAAAGGTAGATTCCTGTAATTTTTGGCTATTTCATGCAACATCTTCCTGGCAGGCGCCATCCTTAATGGTCGGTCCCTTAAGAAACGGAAGATATATGCATCATTCATATCTGTGACTCGTCCGACTCCATTGGTTACGAAAGGTTCTATGGCCAGTACATCACCTTCCACTATTTTATGCTTGTTTTCCTCTTTAATGTTGGGTATGGATAGGCCTGAATGGAGAATGTATCTTTCCATGGTGTGGCCGGTGAGATTGGAGACAGGTGTAAGGCCCTGGTCGGTTATTGTTTTTTCAACCACTTCACCAATTTTACCAACTGTAACACCATCCTTTACAGTGCTGATAGCATTTTCTAATGCCTGGCCTACTGTATCAATCATCTTAAACTGGAGTTGTATCTCATCTTCAGTAAGTCCAGTGTCCCTGGAAGATAAGTCAAGGTTTTCTCCAACGATAACTGATATAGCAGAATCTGCGATGTATCCGTCAACATGAGCACCTAAATCTATTTTTACCAGGTCACCATTTTTTAAAACAGTTTTATCACCCGAAGGTGAAGTATAATGGGCAGTAATTTCATTTATTGAGACATTGCAGGGGAAGGCGATTTCTCCACCTAATTTTTTTATCTCTTGTTCGGTGAATTCAACAAGATCCAATACCTTTAAATCTTCTTCAACCATATCTGTAGCCAATTTTCTTACATTCGCCACGATGTTTCCTGCTTTTTCATACATTTCATTCATATAATCACAGATAATCCATTAATTTAAAAGCTAACATTAATTTAAAATGAATAATTAAATATTATATTAGTTAAGTTATATTATAAGTATTTTAAAATCCAAAAAAAAGACAGTTTAAAATTGGGGGTGGGCGTTGATTCAAAGACTACGTTTATACCGCGAAATCTATCAGACAGTAATAGGTTCTTCTGCAGTATTACCATTAGAAAGTCTATTATTTGCTCTCAGTGGTTTTTTATTTACACTATCCGCAATATAAATGATTTTAAGAGGTCGTAGAGAGAAGAAATCAGAGGAACAGTTAAAAATGAGAGTTTCAGGAATTAATGAACGATTTAACGATCTTAAAAAAGAATCAATTGTTGATGAGGAGGATGATTGGTTAAATGAGAGGTTAAACGAAGATCCAGATAAGCGTCAACTCCAGATAGGGATTACTAAAAAGTAGCATATTTAAAATTATTAAACAAGCCGTAAACCTGAATAAAAATTCTAATTATGAAAATAAAATATATATATTTTGAAAAGAATAATTAATATTAAGGGGGAAATTAAATGGTAGATGCAGTTACAATTCCAACAAATATTTTTTATATAATAATAGTTGTTATCGCTGTAATAGGAGTTATCGTAGTATTTATGCAGTGGAGAAAAGTCAGAGAAGCTCAAAGTAATGTAGAATTCCTGGAAAAACAGGCGCAACTTAGAAAGATTGAACTTGTAGAAAAGGATTTGGAATCTAAAAGAATGATGGAAAATGTGATTCCTTTACCTAAAGAACAACAGGATCGACTTTCAGACATCCGTAAAAGTACCTCTGATCTCATGCATCAGGCTGGTTTCCTTCACAGTGAGATCAATGAAAGGGTTACCCGTCTTGAAGCACGTACTGAATACCTGAAATTACAGAAACTGTTACAGGATATCGAGAAAAAGGAACAGGAACTGGATAAAAAAACCGGTAAAAAAATAAAAACAGAGGATGTACAAGCAGTTAAAGGAATTAAAGGTGTAAAGTAAATGACCGCCCTAGAAGTTATTGCCATACTGATCTTAATAGGCGCAATACTTGTTTTGCTCTATTATTATTTACAAAATACCCGGGGATTTTCCCTAAATATGAGACCTACAACTACGGAAAACAGGACTCGAACATTAAAAGTCGATGAAGATGACAAAAGTATATACCAAACCATGAAGGAAACAGGTGCTAAAGCATCAAGTGCCACTTCAAAAGTAACAGAAAGTAGTACCATGGCCGGTATGGGTGAAAGAATGGCCGGAGTAAGTGAAAAGATAAAAGGCACCATAAGCACAGACATTGTGTCCAACAAAATTGAGGACTTTCTAAATGAACAAAGTGATCAGCTCATAAAAGATTGGGAAATAGTCACCAAGAAAGATCTATCTCAATTGGAAGAAAGATTCGATACAGTTTCACTCAACGTTGATTCACTTGAAAAAAGATTCGAAGAATACCGGGGCTACACCAACAAAAAACTGGATAATATCGAAGAAAGAATTTCCAAACTGGAAGATCCTGCAGAGGGCACTGAAAAATCCGTTGATAAAGCCAAAAAATAATTCAACAAATATTATTATCTAATTACTAATTTTTTTAATCCATGCAAATGTTTATATACCCTGAAAGGGTAAGATTATAAAGAAGCGGGGTGGGGTAGTCTGGTGATCCCGCGGGGCTCATAACCCCGAGAGCCCTAGTTCAAATCTAGGCCCCGCTATTTAACTTGATTTTAGGGATTTTATGGGCAAGCCGAAGGGCAGTCACCGGTTTTTACATTTATATGTAATTTAAACTGAGGAAACTCCACCCATCATACAGAACCGTGATGCCATAAGGCATCTGCTGAGAAGCAGGACAATGGAGCAGAAACGAAATGTCATTCTGATGGATGAACATGAGGCATTGGTTGATGGACATCAGAAAAAAACAGTGAAACGGCCATTCCACGGGATGTAAGGACAAATACTGCTGATGAATCCTGTATGAAGCAGAGGTAGTCCGCATAGATGAATGCTGCCACGAACAGAAGGTGGGTTACTCTCGGCATGCCCCAACATCCTTATATTATTTTTTTAATAAATTAACCATATTATAAACCTATTTTAAAACACTAATTATAGAAAAACTAGTGTAAAACATGTTTGATATAAACTTATTTTTACTTCCTTTACTTGGATTTATTATTGGTTTGTTTGTATCCATCTTGGGAGGTGGAGTATGGATTGTACGCCCCACTTTAATACTCCTTTTTGGAATTGATACACATACTGCAGTGGCCACATCCTTGGCATCTGTATTACACACCGCAGCTCAGGTGCAATAAGTCATAGTGAGGGAAATGTTGAACTCCACCAGTGATTGCTGGACTTTACAGCATGGGAATGCCCCGGCTATTCTAGTTGTTGGTACCAAAGTTTTTATACTTATTTTTAATTCAAACGCTGGAATTATTGGCTATTTTTTTATTGGAGAGTCCCTTAATTATTCTATTGGGTATTGGTGCAGGAGCATCTTTAAGGCCAAATTAAAATAAATAAAACGAAATTAGAAATGATTTACGCGCCTCTTTTAATTGGAATAATGCTAATACTTGGGTTGTCTTCATTATTTGCTTAAAAATTATAATAAAAAAAAGTTCCATGAAATAAAAAATTAACTATAATAATAGATTAAATTTTTGTGGCTTTTTAATGCCCCATAGCATCTTTCACTTTATCAAAGAATCCTTTATCTTCAGTGTAGATCTCTTCACCACTAATATCGGCAAATTCCCTGAGTAATTCTTTTTGTTTGGTGTTCAACTTCTTAGGTGTTACAACTTTTACCTTAACATAAAGGTTGCCATTACCTGTCCAGCGCATATGGGGCATGCCCTGACCTTTTATCCGGAATGAAGTCCCGCTTTGAGTTCCTGAAGGTATTTTAAGGTCTACTGCACCATCAAGTGTAGGGGCCTCAACAGTGTCGCCTAAAGAAGCCTGGACAAAACTGATGGGCATTTCATGGATTAAATCAGACCCATCCCTCTTGAATAATGGGTGTTTTTTCACGCGTATCAGTATGTAAAGATCACCCGGTGGACCTCCCCTTTTGCCAACATCCCCTTCACCAGGGACTCTTAGACGGCTGCCATCATCTACACCTGGGGGTATCTTAACATGGATGGTATTCTTCTGTTTAACTATACCCTTTCCATTACATTCTGTACAAGGGGTGTCTATTATTTTTCCTTCTCCATGACAGGTGTTACATGGTCTTATGGAGGCCATCTGGCCCAGTGGTGTGTTACTTACATGGCGGACCTGTCCACTTCCACCACAAGTTGTACATACGCGGGGTTCCGTTCCTGGTTCTGCCTTGGATCCATGACATTTAGGACATGATTTTTTATGGGCAACATCTATGTCCTTCTCCAGTCCATTTGCAGCTTCTTCAAGGCTGATGTCCATATGGTATGCCAAATCATCTCCCTGTTGTGGTCCATTTCGTCTTCCACCACCAAAACCAAAGAGATCGAATATGCTTTCAAATCCAGCACCTCCACCAGAATTTCCTCCAAATCCAAAACCTTTGAAGATGTCTTCGAAGTTTATGTTGTTAAATATATCTTCTTGGGAGAATCCACCCATACCTGCATGTCCATACTGGTCATAAGTATTTCTCTTTTCTTCATCAGAAAGTACTGCATAGGCTTCGCTTACTTCTTTGAACTTTTCTGCACTCTCTGGGTCTTCACTTACATCGGGGTGGTACTGCATAGCCAATTTACGGTAGGCCTTTTTTATTTCCTTTTTATCAGCACCTTTTTCTACCCCGAGAACTTCGTAGTAATCACGCTTTTCTGCCATATAATCTTTACCTTAACCTTTTATTCGTTAATAGTTGTGAAGTTAGAAAAAATATTAAATTAAAAATTTGGATTATTAATTAAATTACAATTGGGTTTTAAAATATTTAAAGGTTGAATTTTGTTACCAAAAAATTTAGGTAGGGGTAAATGAAACCCCAAACTCTAATATGTTGATTATTTTTTAACCTCATAGTCAGCATCTACAGTTTCATCTCCATCTGCTGGGCCTTTATCACCAGTTTGCTGATCTTGAGATTCCTGTCCAGCTTGTTGCTGTGCTTGTTCCTGCTGTGCCTGCTGATAAATAGCTGCACCAATCTCCTGCACTTCTTTGGTTAACTCTTCAGTTTTAGCTTTAATTGCTCCCAGGTCATCGCCGCCTATGAGTTCCCTGAGCTCCTTTACCAGTTCCTCTACCTTAGTTTTCTGGTCGGCGTTGACTTTATCACCTAACTCCTCCAAAGTTTTTTCAGTGGTGTAAATCATGGAGTCTGCATTGTTCCTGATCTCTATTTCTTCTTGTTTCTTCTTATCCTCGTCAGCATGGGCCTCTGCTTCCTTGACTTTCTGGTCTATTTCATCCTTGGAAAGTTTGTTTGGAGCAGTTATTGTTACTTTTTGTTCTTTACCAGTTCCCATATCCTTGGCTGACACGTTCATGATACCGTTGGCATCTATATCGAAGGTAACCTCGATCTGGGGCATTCCCCTCGGGGCTGGGGGTATTCCCACTAACTGGAACCTACCTAATGTAGCATTACCAGATGCCATGGAACGTTCACCCTGTAATACGTGTATATCCACAGATGTCTGGTTGTCTGCCGCTGTCGTGAATACCTGACTTTTATTTGCTGGTATTGTGGTGTTTCTCTCTATAAGTTTGGTGAATACTCCGCCTAAGGTTTCAATACCTAGTGATAATGGGGTTACATCCAGCAAGACCAGATCTTTTATTTCTCCAGCAAGTACTCCTCCCTGGATGGCTGCTCCTACTGCAACACATTCCATAGGGTCTATTCCTCTTTCAACAGGTTTTCCAATATAGTCTTCCACGAATTTTTGTACAATTGGCATCCTGGTTGGTCCGCCTACTAATATGATCTTGTTAATATCTGCTTTGGTCATCTTTGCGTCGGATATGGCCTGTTCCATTGGTCCTGAACATTTCTTGATGACTGAGTCTACCAGTTCTTCTAGTTTGGCCCTGGTTAAAGTTTGGGTTAAATGTTTTGGTCCGTCCTGGGTTGCAGTTATAAATGGCAGATTAATATCTGTTGTTAAAGTGGTTGATAATTCTATTTTGGCTTTTTCAGCGGCTTCCCTGAGTCTCTGCACCGCCTGGTCGTCGTTCATCAGATCTACGCCTGTTTCTGTCTTGAACTGGTCTGCTATGTATTTCATGACTACGGCGTCCATATCAGTTCCGCCTAATTTAGTGTCTCCGCTGGTAGATTTAACTTCGAATACTCCTCCACCGAATTCCATGATGGTCACGTCCAGTGTTCCACCACCGAAATCGAATACCAGGATTTCCAGTTCTTCATCGACGTCTTTATCTATACCGTATGCCAGACTGGCAGCAGTAGGTTCGTTTACCAAACGTACAACTTCTAAACCTGCGATGGTACCTGCATCCTTGGTTGCTGTTCTCTGGTTGTCGTCGAAGTATGCTGGGACGGTTATAACTGCTTTTTTAACTTCTTCTCCTAGAAATGCCTCGGCGTCCTTCTTTATCTTCTGTAAGATGAATGCTGATATATCCTGTGGGGTGTACTGTTTACCTGCTACGTCTACCTTGTAGTTGGTACCCATATGCCTTTTAATTGCGGTTATTGTGTGTTCTGGGTTGGTTACTGCCTGTCTTCGAGCTGGTTCTCCTACTAATTTCTGTCCGTCGTCAGTAAATGCCACATAACTGGGGAATGATTTCCCGTATTGGGTGGCTCCTTCTGCACTGGGTATTATGGTGGGTTTTCCACCGATGAGTGCTGCTGCTGCAGAGTTACTTGTTCCTAAATCTATACCAATAATTTTTTCTTTTTTAGCCATATTTTATCACCTTTTTTTGCAAACTTTAACTTTTGAATATTTAATTACCTCAGAATCCAGGGTATAGCCCTTTCCAAGTTCTTCAATAACTGTTCCGTCATCAAAATCTTGATGGTCTTCCACCATCAGTGCTTCGTGTTTATAGGGGTCGAATTTCTCGCCTTCTGCACGTATCTCTTCGAGTCCTTCTCCTTCCAGGGTATCTTTTAACTTTTTATAGATTAGTTCCACTCCTTCCTGAAGTTTTTCTGGGTTTTCGGATTTTAGAGCTCTTCTGAGATCTTCGTATGTGTCAATAATTTTTAAAATCAAATTTTGGTTGGCGTATCTTATGTAGTTGCTTAGATCCTTTTCAGATCGTTTTTTATAATTTTCAAAATCCGCCTGCATGCGTTGTAGTTGAGAATAATAGTCGTCTATCTTTTCTTCCTGATCTGCGATAGTTTTTTCTTTTTCTTCCAACTCTTGATTCATCTCATTTATTGTTTCATCTTTCTCACTGATTTGGGACTCTAAATCCTTAATTTCCTTTTTTATTTTCTTTAGATCTGATGCGTCCTTCATTTATTCACCTTTTCTCTTGATGAATCCATTAACTTTGTATTTAATAACTTGAGGTTATATAATTATTGTGAAATTTATTGTGAAATTCTAGGATTATAGTTACCAAAAGTTATATAAACCTAGAGTATTATAATTACTAAAAGTTATATAAACCTTTCGAAACAAGATTAATATTAACAGTAAAGATAACCATACAAGATGAACTTAATATAATAAAAATTAACAGTGATGTGGAACATGGATTTAGAAGAGATACTTGATGTTATGGGATGTAAAACCCGTAGAGACATTCTTGATTTTTTAAGAGATGAGCCAAGATTTGTAAGTCAAATATCCCGTGAGTTAGAGGTAGGACAAAAGGCCATAATCGAACATTTACGTGCCATGGAAGAAGTGGGATTATTAAATTCATCATTCAAAAAGATAGAGAGGGGAAGGCCCAGAAAATACTACGGGATCTCTCATGAGATTGAATTCCAGATATTTATAAGCCAGGGAATCATAAGGGTTAAGGTCCCAGGTCATCAATTCCAGGAACTTCAGAGCTTAGAAGAAAGACACAGAATGGGTGAAGAAGTAGAGGACGAACTGGAAAGCCTCATAAATGAATATAATCATGCCACGGCCCATGCAGAGAACCTCTTAAAACAAATAAATGAGAAAAAAAAGGCATTAAAGAAGCGAACCTTAAATTTGCCGGTTATAACCCTTGATAGAAGTACTGAAGAATAATTTTTTATTCTAAACCGTGAATTAATGCTTTTTACCGAATTTCAGCGCAGCTACAGCAGCCTGACCCATGGACACCGATCCATCACCGGCACAACTATTTTTATGTTGGATAAACCGGTAACCAGCAGATTCCACTTTATTTTTGATGTTCAGACTGATGGCCTCGTTATATAAAACACCACCAGAACCGCCAATAACTTCAACACTATTATTTTCTGCGGTTTTAATGGCCAATTCTGCAAGTCCAGTGGAAACTGCCTTTTGGGCAGCAAGTGCAATATCATTCACCTTTTTTCCATTCTTTAACTTATCTAAGACAGAAAGAAGTATAGATGACGTGTCCAGAACATCCCTACCATGGAATTTACTGATTTTTATGGGTAATTCTAAGATATCCTTTCCATTATATGCCATTGATTCCAGTTTCATGGCACATTCCCCCTCATATGTCCGTTCACCACATATGTGGAGTAAAGTTGAGATTGCATCCAGCACACGCCCAGTACTAGTAGTTTCAGAGAGATTAAATCCCTTTTCAAGTTGCTGAGCTACCAGATTAACTTCCTGTTCACCGTGTTTGAAGTAGGATAGGTAATTCTTTTTCATTAAATCCACCAGATCATCCAAGTCAAAGTGTTCATAAAGCATGCTCATAACCATTCTTGCAGGATAACGGGTGGTTATATCTCCACTAACCATTTTCTGTGGCATTAAACTAGCGGTTCTTTCATATTCAGCCCCTTTGTAGTGCAAGATTTCCCCACCCCAGGCAGTTCCATCTTCTCCATAGCCCACACCATCTGCGGCTATACAGATTAGTTCATCCACATCATTTTCCACTCCCAGGGAAGCTGCATGGGCGTAGTGGTGCTGAACCGGTAAAATATCGCAATTAAACTTTTCACTTAGTTCTTGGGCCAGTTTGGTGGTAAAAAACATGGGATGTAAATCACAGGCCACCACATCAACTGTACTGGTCCTGGTTATTCCCATGAGATACTTTACTGCCTTTTGTAGGTATTTAAAAGTTTCATACTTAGTAGTGTTGCCTATATGTTGTGATACGTAACATTTACCCTCTTTTAGGATGGAAAATGTGACATCAATTTCCGGACCCAGAGCCAATACCTTTATGTCACTTTCAAGCCGGGCAAAATCATAAGGCTCAGGGGCATAACCCCTGGAACGCCTTATAAAGGTCATATCATCCCCCCGGAATCTCACCACAGAATCATCGCAACGATTTACTATATTCCGGTCGTGTAGAAGGAAGTAGTCTGCGACCCCTTTTAGCCTTTCCTTAATCTCTTGATTTTCGGTGAGCATGGGTTCACCAGGCATATTGGCCGAAGTCATGATGTAGGCTGGTTCATCAGAGTATTTGAAGAGCATATGGTGCAGAGCCGAATAAGGCAGCATTATACCCAGGTTATGTAGAACTGGGGACACGTAAGGGGATAAATAGTAATCTTTATTCTTATTTAAAATCACAATAGGTCTGTTTCTTGATTCTAATACCTTTTTCTCTTTAGATGAGACTTTAGCAAAGGTTTTTATGGTTTCCACATCAGGGGACATGCATGCGAAGGGCTGGTTAAATCTTCCCAATCTTTTTCTTAATTTTCTAACTGTATCATCTGCTGTGGTCCGGGCTACCAAGTGTGTTCCACCGATACCCTTAACTGCAAGAATACTGCCCTCATCTATGAGTTTAACTGCCTCTATAATCGGGTCCTTAACTTTTAAAATTTTATCCTTGAATAAAAAGACAGAAGGTCCGCATACAGGACAGCATGTTGCTTCTGCATGGTAACGACGATTTTCCGGGTCCTTGTACTCCTCCAGACAGTTGGGGCAGAGGGGGAATTCATCCATGGATGTTCTCTCTCGGTCATAGGGGACGCTATTTATCACAGTGAATCGGGGTCCGCAGTCCGTACATGCAGTGAATGGATATCCATACCTCCTGTCATGGAAGTTTTTAATTTCTTCCAGACAATTGTCACAGGTAGCCATATCAGGGGGTATCACTGATGAACCAGAGAAATTTGAGGAACTTTCCAGTATTTCAAAGTCACTAAATTCCTCATCATCATCGGCACCCAGCCATTCTATTTTTAATGATGTAATCTTGGATATAGGAGGGCTTTTTGCTTTTAAAATATCACTAAATTGTATTATTTCAGATTTACTTCCTTCAAGGACTATTTCCACGATATTACCCAGATTCCTAACGTACCCATTGAGTTCCAGTTCCTTAGCGGTTCGAAATACTGTGGGTCTAAAACCCACGCCCTGGACTATTCCCTGTACTAATAATCTGGCTTTTTCCAATATCGCACCTCACATTCAACTGATTAATATGATGTTTGAATAATTACTCTATGATATTTGAATAGTAGAGAAATATTTAAAAATACATTCAATTCTTTTTTAACAACTGTACTATATAAATTTAATAATTCGGTGATATCATAATATTATAGATTAAGCATATGAGATGTGATGATGAAAGAAATTCTTCAGAAATTAGAGGATGGAAAGATTTCCCTAGAAGAAGCGGAAAAAAAGCTTAAATCACTACATATCAGGGAAATTGAAGATTTTGCCAAGTTAGATACACATCGGGATGTGAGAACTGGAATTCCCGAAGTTATATTTGCAGAAGGTAAGGAAAATGGTGATCTGATAAAGATAATAACCGGGTTAATAGGTCAGAGAAGGGTGATGGTTACCAAACTTAGCCAGGATAAATACGATGCAATAAAAGACGAGCTAAATTTACCCTATGGTTTTAAGAAAGAATATCATCACCGAGCTAGGATACTGCTCATCAGCGATCATGAAATAGAAAAGAAAGTTAAAGTGGGAATAATAACTGCAGGAACATCCGATATCCCAGTTGCTGAGGAAGCAAAATTAACTGCAGAGGAGATGGGTTGCGAGGCTTTGACTGTATACGACGTGGGTGTAGCGGGCATACACCGCTTATTTTCACATATATATGAGATGATTGAAGAAAATGTGAAGGCACTTGTAGTTGTGGCAGGAATGGAAGGTGCCTTACCATCTGTAGTGGCTGGATTGGTAGACATACCAGTTATTGGAGTACCTACATCTGTTGGATATGGTGTGGGTAAAGGGGGGTTTACAGCCTTATATGCCATGCTTCAATCCTGTGCTCCAGGTATTGCAGTTGTAAATATTGATAATGGGTTCGGTGCAGGAGTATTCGCTGCTAAGATTGCAAAGCAGAATACCTCTTAATTTACTATTTTTAGACAATTTTTTTGTCTCTAAAGGCATTATTTCTTCTTATAGACAGTATTTTTCTCCCCAGTCACAGATAGCCTCCAGAACAGGTATTACTGAGTGGCCCTTTTCAGTTAAGGAGTATTCAACCTTGGGAGGTACCTCTGCGTAGACTTTTCTGTGAATTAAATTGTCTTTTTCCAATTCCCGAAGCTGTTTGGTAAGCATACGCTGGGTGATGGAGGGTAAAAGTTTATCTATCTTATTAAAACGGAGTTTACCGTCTATAAGCACATATAAAATTAACGGCTTCCATTTCCCGCCTAATTCATCAAGTGCAGCTTCCACAGCATAACAATAATCCTTTTTAGCATCCATTTAACCACAACTTGTTCGCTGTATTAAGTGGTAGTTGCTATACATTTGTATAGTATATAACCTTTTTGTCTATACGGGATTTAAATAGAATTAGTAACTTCTTTATGATATACTTTAAAGAGGTTCAAACTTCTTATAGCATACCACAATTCAGAGGTGAAAAGCATGATGATTCAGTTAGATTTACAGCACTTCTGCTGCGGTCCTAAAGGCTGTGAAATAGAAGTTGTTTACGGCGAAATGATTGACGCAGAGTAAGTTGTTCAGATTAATTTTTAAATTATTTTTTTTTATTTTTAATTTTTCTAATTTTGGAGCATATTAAACATTGGGGGTTTTTTAATGGATGTTTTTGAGGCAATCAGTAAGAGAAGAAGCATCAGAAGATATAAAGACACTCCAGTTGAAGAATATAAACTGGATAAAATATTAAATTCAGCTAGAATTGCACCATCAGCCGCCAACAGGCAGGAATGGAAATTCTTGGTGGTGAAGGATAACGAAACAAGAGAAAATTTAGTTGATGCTGCTAATGGCCAAAAATTCCTGGGTGAAGCACCAGTCACTATAGTGGCAATTTCAACAGAGTCAGAAAGAGTAATGCCATGTGGCCAGCCCGCATACACTATAGATTTATCCATCGCAGTTTCCTTCATGATCTTAGAGGCCACAGAACTCGGGTTGGGAACCTGCTGGCTAGGTGCCTACAAGGAAGATGAAGTTAAGGAAATATTAAATATTCCAGAAAAAATGAGAGTCCCCGCTATGTTTACACTGGGGTATGCCAATGAAAATCCTGGCCCCAGGCCAAGGAAGAATATTGACCAGGTTACAGTCTTTGAAAAATACTAACTAGTTTTTTTTATTCCATAAATTTGGCCCCATCTAATGCTTTCTAATCCTTACTCATGTTCATACCAATTATGGAACTTTGTTCTTCTATCAGTTCCAGGACCAATTTTAAGATCAGAATCAGCATAACTTCATTTTTTGCTTCATAAAGATTATATTTGACCCCTTTCCAGGCCTCATACCCCAACCTATGTGTTTTTGAATCCGATGTATTTGTTCATAACCAATTATCACTGTTCCATTTCCCCATTTCTTTCTCCCCATTCTGTCTTATTAGCATTTGTATGAAGTATGAAAGTGGAGCTTCTTGAGCCATTGATGTCATCATAATGATATTTGCTTTTACATGAAATCCATGATCACTATCAACCCACCGAGGATTAATAACAAAATCGGTTTGTATGCGTTTATGTATGGAATAAATATTTATCAAATCAACACAAATGAGGATTAATAATTTTCCATATTTTTTGGAATATAGGAATGTTGTCACTTTGGTTCCATTCCAATCCCTTATTTCTTCCATTATGGCAGGATTGCACTTAGCAGTAGGGTAATTTTCCATCAATAATTACTTTACATAAATTACGGTTATTGTCGTCATAAAAGCTTCCACATACTACTACGCCTTCTTTTATACTATTTTTTAATATCTTTTTATCAGGTGCCATACAGTTCCACCTAAATAATGAATGAATAAAATATTCAGATGCATTAAAAAATATTCTTTTCTATTCCCTTCCATACGGACAGATATAAACGCATAATCCGCAGACATTCCACTCATCACCATGTCCAAGGTACTCTTGACACTTCTGGGCATCATATCGGACTTCTCGGGGTTCATCTTCATGGAAATCCTTACCTGTAAAGGCGTCTACAGGGCATATATTAACACAATCAGTACAATCTCCACATTGCACTTCTAATGGTTCACCCGTTACTTCTACAGGTGCGTCTGTCAGGACAGTACCCCAACGTATTCTAGGTCCAGCTTCTGGGTTGATAAGTAAGCAGCTTTTCCCGATCCATCCTAAACCGGACTGGTGTGCTGCTAATTTGTGTGAAAAAATAGCTGCTATATTTACATCATCATGACGTTCAGATGCTGGTACTTTAAATGCTTCGTGACCTTTTTCCTGCAATAAACTCTGTAATTCACCAGTTAAAATGTTCAAACACTGGTTTGTTTCATCATAGAGACGCCGGTAACTAACAGACACGGATTCTTCATGTCTTCTAGGTAGCTCATCCACAATTGAATTTAGTAACCTGATTCCTATTGAGATAGATTTAGGATATTTAGATACTAATTCTCCTCCCATTGATTCTATAAAATCCTTTGTAGAAGATAAATCAGCAACCCCGAAGAAATCAATCCCATTTGATCCCATAAACTCTTCTAAAATCTTATTAAGTGACAAACTCCTCATCAATAGTTAAAGATATTTCTTCAAATAAATCAAATCCTCACCATCAAAACGGGCATGATAATCTATTTTAACGATTTTAAAATCCAATTTAAGAAGCAATATCAACATGGGCTTATTATCTGCGAAAACAGATATATCAATGGCTTTAAAACCTTTTTCTAGGGCAACTTCTATTCCCTTATTTATCAAAGCCCTTCCAATACCTTCATGCCTGTAATCGGTATCTACCACAATGCCTATTAACTGAAAACCTTTGACTAAATCACTTTCAAAGGAGGATATGCCAATTATCTTGTTATCGGATGAAATTGCTTTGTAATATTCCACTTCTTCTGCATATGAATTCTTTAAGAAGGAAGTAATGGTGTTGGAGTCAAAGGGGAGGTTACTTAAAGAGAGGAAACTTAAGTTGTCATTATCATTGAATAGTTTGGAATAAGCATCTTCCAACTCAGAAAATTGTGTCCTGTCATAAGGATTGCACTTGACGATTTTAATTCCTTTTTTCATGAGTATTCCCTATCTTCATCAGATGATCCTAAATATGTAGCGTAGAATCCATCAGTATCCGCATATATGGGTTTAAAACCTAATTCTTCCGATTCTTTCATGGTGTTTTTAATGAATTCCCTTCCCCATGCGGTGATTGAATCTGCACATTCTAGACAGTACCATCTGAACCTTATAAATCCATAAACCCCGTACATGGTGTTAGCTACCCTTTTAAGGGCTTCCTGCTGCACATCTAGTACGTGTTTTTCATGTGGATCACTGGTTTCTTTCATTCGGGTTTTTACCCTAACCCTTTCCTGTAATACATCCCCTATTACAGAGGGTACGAAGCCCACAGGTTCTTTTAAAAATTTATAGCCAACTTCTGGGGCGATGTAACAGTTCTCTTCATCACAGTCATCCACCCGTGTATCAGGTGACACATTTTTGGAGATGATTATGCTGGGATACAGGCTACGGAAATCGAAGTAAACGATATTTTTGTGCAGACCTTTAACTGGATCTTTAACGTATCCTCCTTCAATTTTCCTTCTATTTGCAATCTGTGAATTGGATGGTTTATTGGGTACTATGTCTCCATATTCAAAGGCTTTTCGAATAAGATACCATTCCACCTGCTGTCCAGTTGCCATACGGGCAATATCAAAGAGGGGCTGCCCCACGAGACGGGTAAGTGCCATACTTAGTGGTAGCATTTCCGAACCGATCTTGGTAACTGCCACTGCATCATCCAGTGAGTATTCAAACAGTTCTTCCAACCGTTCTCCACCATTTTCCCAGCAAGCATTGATTTCTTCGCCATCTATATCCTTCTTCTCTTTATCGAATATCTCCATATACACTCTTTCCAGTGTGTAACGGTCGAGCTGAAGGAATCGGCGCATACTAGGGTATAGATCAACATGAACACGGCCTTTTATTACTGCTGAATTAGCGAAGCCCCTTCTCATAAATTTAATTTCTGATCCATCAACACCGAGATCGAGGGTTACGCCCAGCAGGGCTGCCCTATCCCTTATGTAAGGGAAATCAAACACATCAGTGTTGTACCCGGTTATAAGGTCTGGATTTTCAGATTTAACCACTTCAACAAATTTCTCGAGCAATTCTTTCTCATCATTTAGCACTTCCACAAAATCAAAGGATGAAGTCTTGGTGGAATATACTTTACGCAGACCCTGATTACTGGAGACGCTGATCATGATGATGGGGTCTTCTTTTTCCTGGGGCATGCCCTTGGGATTACAGGCCTCGATATCGAAACTCAAAACCTTGAGTTCTGGAAGTCCGGACTCGAGTGGCTGGGGATCTCCAATTATTTCGAAAATATAAGGATCCTCCTCAGAGGTAAAATTAGAGTTTAGAGATTTTCCTTCCACCTGAATCTCTGACATGGGGAAAAGCCCTTTATCTATTAGATATCTGCGGTAAAAAGGTATATCATGTTCCCTTACAGCATCAACAGAATCTAAACTCCAGATCTTCTCCCTTAATTTTGGCACATCCTGGGGATGCTTCAAGGTGAGTTTAAGGAATTCTTTAAGCACACCTACATCCTGTTTTTTTACCTTTTCAACCTTTTGAATGTTTAAATCTTCTAATTCAGTTATACATGTTTCTATGTCATGAGGGAGAACGTAAATATATGGTTTGAAACTTTTATCCTTGGCTATAATTGATCTATTACCATTTTCTCCCACCAGTTTCCCAAATAATCTTACCACCGCAGCATTGTTTTCGGTGATATAATCGATATCCAGGAGCACGAATTTTTTTCTCTCCATAGAAGCAATTTTATATGACACTTGCTATATAATTTGTCAAATCCTTCAAAAAATGGACATAATGAAAATAATGGAATACAATGAAATTTGAACCACTAAATATTGAAAAACACGACCCTAAAAAAGTGTCAGAGCTCATCTACGAGACAGAACTGAGAACATTCCGATCATTGATAGGTAAAGATGAATCTGAAGCAATTAAAAACATAGAAAGTTTAATATGTATGGGAAATAATTTATTTGGCAATGAAAACATTCACGTGGTAAGTGATAATGATAATGAGGTCCTGGGAATTTTAGTTTCATTTAAGGTGGATGATATCACTTTATGGAAAGAATTAAAAGCATATTCTAAAATATTAAACTTTTTTGATTTATTAAAATACTTATTTAAGGAAACGTTAGTTGATGGGATGTTTACAGATAGTTTTGCCCCAGGTGATTACTATTTATGTAATGTGGCAGTTGACCATAGTTACAGGGGTCAGGGAATTGGAAAATATATCATGGAAAATGCCCTGGAATTGGCAGATGGCACCACTTGTGAGAGAGTAGTTCTGAGAGTTACCTTAAAAAATGAAAAGGCTTTGAAGTTATATAAAAGGTTTGGATTTAAAGTAACTAGTAAAAATATTGCTGGTGGATTCTTAAAAGATGAGAACACCTATGATATGGAGCTTTTGATTTAAAATTTATCCCTTATTCATTATTTTTAGACTTGTAATATCACATTCAGTAAATCCATTCAAAATGTGTTGGTTAATTTTTTTTAATATTGGAATTTTCCACACTATTTGATAAATCCAAGAATTAATCGCAGCATTATTTGATAAATTTAAGAATTAATAATTATTGAGCTTTAAAAGTTTATTTATTTCCTTAATCATCTTTTTATTGACTCTAGCCACTAAGTACTTACCTTTTCTTTGGGTGAAGATTAATTCAGCGTTGGTCAATTCTTTAAGGTGGTGTGAAATGGTGGGGGTGCCCCGATATTTAATAATTCAGTTATTTCGCAGAGTAGACAGCCAGAGGCTGTTTTATAACGGCTTCATGTTTTTTAACTATTTGCAGGTATAATTCTAACCGGATAGGGTTTGAAAGAGCTTTAAATACCTTGGCCATTTTTTCAGTGTCAATTTTTACCATCTAAACTTTTATAATTCGATAAGTATCTAAGTAAATAAGGCTGTTGAATTTTATGTAGTTTCGTTATTAATGAAAAGAAAAATATAGAAAAGAAAAATATACTATCTACATCTGAATATAACTATTGAGAGCCAAACCATGAACCTTTACACCAGGGAAACCCACCCAGAAAACAGAGAGTCAATCCTCTTCATTCATGGCTACAACATGGCTGGTTGGATGTGGGAAGGGCAGTTGAAAGCCTTTAGTGACTACCATTGTTTAGTCCCAGATCTGCCGGAGCATTCGAAAAGCAGCGAAGTGGGACCTTTCACAATAAAAGCAGCTGCAGAGATGATAACTGAAATCATCAAAAGCAAAGCTCGAAATGGAAAGGCTCATCTAGTAGGGATGTCCCTTGGTGCCCAAGTTGTCCTGCAAATTTTAAGCACATCCCCAGAAGTTGTAGATCACTCTCTTATTAGCGGAACGCTTGTAAACGCCACTACTCCTTCTGCTGGATTTCAAAAACTTTTAGATTACCTGTTGAAGGTTTACATTCCAGTTAAAAATGATAATCTCTCAATTGGGAGCTATATAAGGTCTTATGGTATACCAAGCAACCTCATTAGAAAGTTTAAAGAGTCAACCTACGTTATCTCAGAAGATTCATCTGAGAAGATCATTAGGGAAAATTTACTCTTTGAAATACCCGAAGGTATTGAAAAGGTAAAAACGCCTGTTTTGGTAATGAATGGTGAAAAAGATTACAGGATCATAAAGGAATCAGCAGACGAATTACTGAAGATAATCCCGAATGCTAAAGGGGCCATAGCTATGAAGGCAGGGCATATGTGGAATATTGAAAAACCAGAGTTTTTCAACTATGTTTTGAGGGCTTGGATAACTGATGCTCCTCTGCCTGAAGGTTTAAAGATGAAGTAAATTTAGAATGATAATTTAGATAAATTTTTATACTGAAACTTCAAATATTCCACATAGGATTTCATGTATTCAAATGGGGGGATGTTATGAATAAGAAGAACTATTTTTTAATAGGAATGTTATTTTTGGTAGTCATTGCAATATCGGGATGTACCATCCCTGGGGGAAGTACTGGGAATGGGAATCAACCACCAGAAGTTCAAGGAGTAATCAATGTTGCTTTAACTGGTCCTGGTACATTAATTATAGAACAGGGTGATAATGAATCTCTCACTGTAGAAGGTACAGATAATGAGAAGTCCAATGTTGACATCACGAAAACTGGAAATAGCGTTGCAATTACAAACCGTAATACTGGGGGTAATTTGAAGTTCCACCTCACTGTTAAGGATCTAGAAAGTATAACTACTACAGGGTCAGGGAAAATAGAGGCAAAAAACCTGAATGCCAGTTCTTTAGTCCTTACAGCCAACGATGGAAAGATGGAGCTATCAGGTAAGGTTGATACACTTACTGTCACTATCAATGGGTTAGGCAACATAGACGCCAAGGAGTTGATAGCCCAAACAGCAACAATAACCGTAAATGGAAACGGTGATGCCCATTTAAATGTTGTGGAAACACTAAAAGCAGTTATAAACGGAATAGGTTCTGTCACCTATCAGGGCAATCCTAAGGTTGAACAGCAGATAAATGGACAGGGATCAGTAAGTCAGGGATAGAATTTCTAGAAAAAGAAATTCTATTCATTTATTTTTTTTAAAAGTTAGTACATGGGGGTTATTTTTTGAAGATAGGAATAATTGTACATTCTCAGACAGATAATACCTATTCTGTTGCTTTAAAGTTGCAAGATGCACTCATCCAATCAGGAAATGAGGTAGAAGTTAAAAGAGTAACCATGTCTGGCGGGGATAGGCCTGAAAATAAGGAAAAAATCCGGCTGGAAGACTCTCCAGAAGTCGATGGATATGATGCACTGATTTTTGGGGCACCAGTACATGCATTTGCCCTGGCACCGGCAATGCAGATTTATATGGAGAATTTACCGTCCCTGGAAAACAAAAAAATAGCCCTGTTTGTAACCAAGAAGCTGCACTTTGAATGGACCGGGGGATCCCGGGCTATTGGAGAGATGAAAAAACAATGTCTGTCTAAAGGTGGAGAAATCGCTGGTACTGGGGTTATAGTTTGGAACAAGCATAAGGAAGAGAAAATAACTGAAGTGGTGCAAAATTTTGTTAATTTGTTTTAATTAATGAGTGCGTGCGTGTGATAAAATTAGCGTTGAAATATATTATTTTTCCGGAACAGGTAATTCACTCCATGTTGCTAGAGAGATAAGAAAACGAATTACAGAAACAGAATTAATACCCATTGTAAGTTTATTAAATAAAAATATCATAAAAACAAATGCAAAAATTGTTGGATTTGTATTTCCAATTCATCTTGCAATGGCTCCGGCTGCAGTAATTGAATTTCTCAAAAAACTGGATTTGAGATCAGCTGAATACATATTTACAGTTGCAACACGGGCGGGTAGCCAGCACAGAGCATTTATTGACCTTGAAAATATTTTGAAAAAGAAGGGTAAAAGTTTAGATTCATATTTTTCATTGAACATGCCCAGCAACGATCCTAAATTTGAGGGGTGGGAGCCGGCAACAGATGAAGAAATAAGAAAACTGGAATCCAATGTCCAAAATAAACTTGATTCAATCCAGGAAATAATTTTAAAGAAAGAAAAATATCATGAAGAGGATACTGAATTCATTACTCACATGCCTGCATTTCCAATTCTTTCCATATTCCTTCCATTCCTTAATCGGTTTTATAATGTTGAATTTTACGCTGATTCAAAATGTGCACGATGCGGAACATGTGAAAGAGTTTGTTTATCCGGGAAAGTAAAAATGATCGATGGAAAACCTGTCTGGCATAAAGATATACAATGTTTTTTCTGTCACGCATGTCTTAATTACTGTCCAGAACAAGCTGTTCAAATCAAATCTTCAAGACTTTTAAAATCATTTACTGAAGAAAATGAAAGGTATTCTCACCCATATGCAACAGCAGATGATATTGCGGGACAAAAATGATGGTTAAAGAAAAGATTTAAAGATAAAATTTTTAGTGCTATTTTTAAATACTAAGATAGCTGGCATAGATTTTTCAGGAGTTCTGTATGAAGAAAGTATTTTTGTGGTGGTTGATAACTGGGAGTAAAGGCGGGGAAAACCGTGCCAGAATAATACTTGAACTAAAAAATAGACCATATAATGCTAATAAACTTGCAGAAAAACTTTCTCTTGATTATAAGACTATTAGGCATCATATGGATGTTTTAATGGATAATGCCATCATTAAATCCACTGGGGAAAAGTATGGGGCATTGTATTTCCTTTCCGATGAAATGGAAGAAAACTATGATACTTTCATGGAAATTTGGGAAGAGTTTAAGCAGGATTGATGAATAAAAAATTTGAAGAGGGCGTAAAAAAAATGTTGTTAGAAATAAATTTGTTTAATCTGTCCAACGTACCATTTAATTTGTTTCTGTTGGTCTTATATTCTGCATTAATAACCAGCATAGCCAATATTTTCTTATTAGGAGGGATGCTCTATGTGTACCTGGAAAGATACAGGCAAGTGAAATCCAAGTTCACCACCACTTTAGTGTTGTTTACAGTTCTTTTCCTGGTTCAGAACATTTTATTTTCAATCTATTACCTATTCAACCTTCCCCAGAACATTGTGAATGCTGTAATGCCTTTAGTATTTTTGGGACTTGAATTTGTTGCCTTGGCATTGCTTTTGAAGATAACTAGAAGTTAAAAAGCTATTTTTAAGCCAAATATTATTTTTTTACCATTTTTAACCCTCCCTAATCAATATACTCTATTTTCGGATCAGATTTTGGAATGAATTTGGTGGGAAATACCCTGATAATCAGGGTAAATTTTGGAAAAACTATTTTTAAGGCTTATACAAGAATTAAGTAGTCAATAGAAGTTCAATTTATTAAAAAGAAGATTTTATATAAACAAATTTCAGGAGATTAAAAAGATGGTTGAGATAAAAGAAATTAAATCCATTGAACTGGCACCTTTTGCCAAGATGTCAGCGACTATATACGCGATACTGGCGTTTATTGTAGCTATTGTTGCCTTTGCCAGCTTAGCAATACTTCAAGTAGCAAATGTATTTCCAAGTATTAGTCAGGTTAACATAGTAACTGGAGTGGGATTACCCTTATTAGTAATTCTGCCGGTTATTGCGTTTTTCGGAACATTATTAGCAAGTTTTGTATCAGCATTCATCTATAACACCCTAGTACCAAGATTGGGTGGTATAGAATTAGAATTTGATGGAATTGAAGTAACTAAAATTCCAGTGGTCCCATTTGCCCTTATACAATCAGCAATAATTGCTATATGGGCTTTCATAGTAGGATTATTCCTGGCAGGGTTGATTAATATCATGGTTACCTTTTTCGCTGGTATAGTACCTGCCATAACCAACGAGATCCCAACATTCAACAACACTACATTTCCATTGGGACCTACTGGCATGCCAGCGGGTATGGATATGTTGATAATCTCGTTACTGTTAATCATCGGACTACCAATACTACTATTCGTATTTGGATTCATATACAGCGCATTATATGCCTTAGTTTACAACTACTTAGCCTCTAAAGTTGCAAAAATCAAATTAGAATTCGTTCAAATTACTGGTAACTTACATGAACTTAAGCACATTCCAGTAGTTCAAACTGCCCTGGCATTGTCCATTGTAGCTGGAATATTAGGGTTCATCGATCTTTTAATGGGGAACGGAGACCCTATAACCAGTTTAATAGGGGAGTTCATCATGGTGGCTTTAGTTGCAATCCTTTACAATTACCTGGCGCCGAAGATCGGTGCAGTCAAACTTGAATTAGAATAAATTAGGAATTCTTGCAAGGATAAATGAAAGTAGTTGTTTAGGGAGAATATGGGCCTCCAAACGATAATTATGGAATAATAGAAATCATTAATTCACGTTCACACAACTGCCTCCGTGTGATACCTGGTCCTTGAAAGTGTACCACTTAAGATGTGCTTCATGGACCAGGCAACTTTTAAAATAATTGATAATTTAAATGGAGTGTTAAAAAAATGGAATCATTAATTATTGTATATTCTTATCATCACCAAAATACAGAAAAGGTTGCTAAGTCAATTGCCAATGTTTTAGGTGCAGATATCAAATGCCCTGATGATATAAATCCAGAAAGGCTTCAAAATTACGATTTAATAGGGTTTGGATCAGGAATCTACGGGGGAGTACACCACAAATCTCTCCTTGAACTGGTAGATAAACTACCTGGAGTCACAGATAAGAAAGCATTTCTTTTCTCAACCAGTAGTGGTGGGGAAGCAAATACAAAAAGAGAAAAATATCACCTTCTTAGAGAAAAACTAGAATCAAAGGGCTACCTAATCCTTGATGACTTCCACTGTAAGGGATTTTTTGGATTTAGGGGATTAGGATTAAATCGTGGACGACCTAACGCTGAGGATCTTAAACGTGCCGAAGAATTTGCTCAAAACCTTAAGAAATCGGTAGAGTGAAATCATTAATTATTTTGTATTCTTATCATCACCATAATACAGAAAAGGTTGCTAAGTCAATTGCTGAAATTTTAGATGCGGAAATAAAATGGCCAGAACAAATAAATCCAAAAGATATTCAATATTATGATTTGGTAGGTTTTGGATCGGGAATATATGGTTCAAAACACCATGAATCAATCCTGGAATTTACAGATGAACTATTACAAACCACAGGAAAGAAAACATTTATTTTTTCAACCTGCGGAGCTCCAATAGCGATTGGTGGCCAAAAAATGCTCGATGATTATGTAATAGAGTGTCATTCTTTGCTTAGAGAGAAATTAAAAGTTAAAGGCTACCTGGTAATTGATGAATTTATTTGTGCAGGTTTCAACACCAATAGTTTTCTCAGGCTCTTTGGGGGTATAAATAAAGGCAGGCCTAATGCCGAAGATCTTAAAAATGCTGAAAATTTTGCTTTTAAAATAAAAAAGCGAATCTGATTAACAATTTTTTAAAAATCAATATAGCATCGATTAATCTATTCAGTAGTTAAAAGATAGTTAAACTTAATTTATTATATTAAATGGGTCTTTTAATTATTTGATTAATTATCCTTAATAGATAAATTTTTTATTAGCCTAAAAATAATAAATAATTTCTATTATTTTAGTTTATTATATACCTTTTACAATGTAGAAGGATTATATTCACCATATGAAATTAGTTAAATTTAACCCATTAGTGCATGATATTAATTTGGTTGCTGGATTGATTTATGAAACAGATAGTGAAACCTTTGAATTTTATTTTAATAACAGGCAAAATGCAGTTAAAATAATAGGAAAATTAGTGGAAGCAGGAAAAAATAATCTTGGTCATGAAAATATTTATGTTGTCACTAATACTGAGAATAAGATTTTTGGGGTTCTGGTTATATCCTTTGGTTCTGGTAAAAGTATATTTGGAAATTTTAGTCTATATAAGAAAGTTTTTAACCTTAGAATTGCATTTAAATTAGTTCTTTTTGATATGGTTGATTCCATATTTTGTGCTTCTATTGATAACTGTGATTTATATTTAGCTAGTGTTGCTGTAAATTATGATTGCAGAGGAAAAGGTGTGGGTAAATTTATTTTAAAAAAATCCCTTGATATAGCCAAAAAGAATAAATGTAAAAGAGCAGTTTTAGATGTTGATATATATAATGAGGCTGCTTTAGGACTTTACCAAAAATTCGGATTTAAAATATATGATAAAAAGATATTACCATGGATTGGTGGAAAAAAAGGGATCTATAATATGGAATTTTGTTTATATTGAAAGAAATTACCACTACCATGGGCTTATGATAAAATTTTATTATGACTGTTTTCAACCTGATAACTGTATGGTATACCGGCAATGGGTTTAAAATGATTAAATACTTACAAAAAAAATTTGATTAATCAATAATTTTTTTTAATTCCTCTAAGTTTAACTCAATTAAGGGCTTTGCATCAGGTTCTGCAAGAATTTTAAACTGTTCCATGTCAGTTTCTGTATATAACTCCTTCAATACATGTTGAAGTTTTTCAGATGGTGTATCTATTATTTTCCTTATTTTTAAAAGGTCATCATCAGATAATTTGTTCCTTTGATCCTTTATCTGGTCCTTGAATTCTTCTGCAGCGTTTATATTCATTTTTACGTATTTATTAACCACGAAGGGAGGTAACTGGTCCAGGGTGTTCAATACTTTCCAGATAACCTTTTCTTCAACAGAAATCCCTAATGAATTATTCAAGATCTTGGCAACGTTAGAAGCTCTTTCTTTGGTGCCACGCCCGTATACCATGGAAGCAACTAAAGCACCAGCCAGTATCGCTAAGAAAACATAGAGCTGATGTTCTGCTATGGATGAGAGGGGATAGCCGAATAAATAAAATATGGAGATGGTAAGGAGAATACTAACTGCTATAAAAGTAAAAATAGCCAGTATTATTGCAATTCCTCTATTTTTTATCATTTAATCCACACTTATTAATTAATAAAAAATCTTAATATAACTTATAGATATTCGAGATTGTATATTTCTTATGCACCGAAAATATTACCAGAAATATTAAGGCAAATCTATGAACAAAAGTCAAAAACTGAAAAAGCTCCTAAATTCAAATGAAACACTAATCATGCCTGACGCATACGATCCAGCCAGTGCGAAATTAATTGAAAGCTCGGGGTTTAAAGCTGTTCAGTGTTCTGGTTACAGTTTTGCATTATCATCCGGATATGAAAAGGAGACGGATGTTACCCTTGAAGAAAACATTTATTGGACCCGGAAAATAACTGAATCAGTAAATATCCCGGTTATGGCAGATGCGGAAGATGGGTACGGTGGTCCTGAGGAAGTGCTGGATACTGTGGAAAGATTTATAGAAGCAGGTGTTGCAGGACTTAATTTAGAGGATCAAATCCCCGATGGAAATGGGACTGTTGCCGATGAGGATTTGATGATGCAGAAGATCATGGTGGCCCGGGAGATAGCAGAAGTAAAGAGTTGCCAAGATTTCATAATCAACGGCAGAACCGATGCCTTAAGATCAACTGAAAGCAGGGATGAAGGTCTGGAGATGGCAATAGAACGTGCCAATCAATATTTACTTGCAGGGGCAGACCTGACATTCATCACTTACGTGGAAACCCTGGAGGAAGTCAAACAGATCACTAAAGGAGTTGATGGACCAGTCAGCATTGCTGCGGGTCTTCCCTATAATATTAAAAATTTTAAAATCCAGGATTTAAAAAATCTGGGAGTCGCTAGGGTCAGTTTACCCACTTTACTCATACAATCAAGCCTTGTGGCTGTTGAAAAGGCTTTGAATCTGGTAATGGCAGATGAAATGTTTAAGCTGGGATAAATAAATCGGAATTTAAATTTAACCATGGATAGGAAGGGTTATCATGTTTTCTAATTCAGATCTCGAAAAAATGAGGAAATTGAAGGATATTAGTGGTCTTATTAAGGCGATAGATATTAATGAAGATAAGAAAACACGTGAAAAAGCAGCATATATACTGGGCGATATCTGTGCTGGAGATGAGGCTGTTGAACCTTTAATTCAGCTTTTAGACGATGAATACTGGCCTGTCCGTAAAGCTGCCGTACTTTCACTAGGCAGGATCGGGAATAAAAAAGCAGTTGAACCGCTGATAAAGCTATTGAAAGATGAATACTGGCACGTCCGAGAGACTGCTGTACTGGCTCTGGGTGTTATAGGGGATAAAAGAGCGGTAAATCCCATAATCGCTGCATTAAAGGATGGGGATTTAAGTGTTAGATGTGAAGTTGTAGATGCACTGGGAAATCTAGGGGCTATTGAAGCCGTTAAACCATTAGCAGATATTTTAAACGAGGAAAATTACCTTATACGTGCCTGTACAGTCACATCACTGGGAAAGATAGGTGATAACTCCGCATTACAATCACTAATTAAATCGTTAAATGATGACCATTACCTGGTCCGGATTAACGCAGCAAATGCACTGGAAATTATAGGGGATGAAAGAGCACTCCCATACCTTGAAGAAGCTTTGAAAAATTCAAATGGTGAATCACAGGGATTTGAATCTGCTTTAGAAAGGGCGATTAAGGTTATAAACAATAAAGAGTAATTAATACCATTTATAATTCTTGTATTTTTTATTTTTTTTCCAAACTTACCTTTATTTTATATTTATCATGGTTTTGATCACCTATTTATTTTATTGATATTTGATCTATCTCATAATGGCAAATTATTCATGAAAAACTTATCATTTTAGCGAAAACTATTAAAGGATGAACAAAATAATTAATAAAACGATCACTAAAACAATTTCGCTGTTATCATGGAAGGGATAAAATGAGGGTTATAACCGTAATAGTACTGCTCCTTGTATTATTTTTAGGCGTTGTTTACGGCGCATTTACAGCTACTGGTAGTGAACGGATTGATATGAATGGAGTAATCATTGGTTTATGCAGCGATAATTCTCATGAAGATTCTAACACAATTACTTCTATTTTGGTGGAAGGATTTCAAACTGGTGCTTCACAATCCCAGAATGTATCCATTATAATTAATAAAAATACCACAGTATATCATAAATATGGTAAAAATCTGGTAAAGGCAAATGTAAATGACTTACATCCCGGCCAGAAGATAGAAATCAGATTCAATGGTTTCATGATGAATACATATCCTCCTCAGGTTAATGCCACGGATATAATAATTTTATACGATACTAAATAGGTTATTTCCTTTTATAGGACTTAACTGGGATGTTTGCTTTTTTTAGGATTATTATATTTGAGTAGTAAGGTTTAAATATCAACAAAAGTACATTTTACTACTATGCCAAGGTAGCTTAGAGGCGAAGCGGTGGACTGCAGATCCATTACACGTGAGTTCAAATCTCACCCTTGGCTTTTTAAAATAGATATAAACCGATATTTTTTAATATCAGGGGTCATAGTGTAACCAGGCTATCATCTGGGACTCCAGTTGTCTTTGAAGAAAGTGCGCACTCTGAGGAAAGTATGATGACCGATTGGAGTACTGAGACAAGAGAAATCCTAGGATCTGGGTTCAAATCCCGGTGACCCCATCTTTCTAATTTTTATGTCTTAATTTTTAGTTCTTCTTTTAAGGGAGTGTTACATGCGAAAAATCAATGGAATCGTAATGGTTGAAGGTAATGTTGATTGTAACGTCTATGTTTTCCAGGATGTTCTGATTGATACTGGTACGGGTAAGAACATGGATTACATCCTTAAATCAATTCAGGAGGCCGGTGTAAATCTTGACGACCTATCATTAATTGTAAATACCCATAACCATTATGACCACGTCGGAGGTAATCAATGCCTCGATTTAAAGGTTGCCATGCACCAGGAAGATGCACAAGCCATGGAAAATGGTGATGATATAGCCACAGCAGCCATAATGTTTGGAGAATCCATGGGGAAGATGAAAGTAGACTGGAAACTCCAGGAAGGAGATAAAATCCATGATTTCGAAGTTCTGCACACACCCGGACACACCCGGGGAGGGATATGCCTTTATGATGGTAAAACTCTTATCTCCGGGGATACGGTGTTTACAGATGGTGGTTTCGGCCGGATGGATCTGGGTGGTAATGTCCAAGATATGAGGGAATCATTAAAAAGGCTAAGTAAACTTGAGGTCAAATACCTCCTACCAGGTCACGGTCCATGCACTGATGAAGGATCCAAACATATCCAGTTAGCATATAAAATTCTTAAAACCATTTAAATTGAGTTTAACCTGGGTACTCATATGCATCTGGAAAGATAGTGGAATGCCTATTTAAAAATAATTGGGGACATAAAAAACATCTTCTAAATAGAAAATGTTCGCCCCGATTTATTGCATCCTCCAATTCTTACTTATTTTGATCCTTATCTATGGTACCCAGTTCAGAACCAAGGAAGTCTTTTATATCCCTTATACTATTAAGTAACTGGGCAGGGAAGACTATGGTAGAGTTTTTCTCTGCTGCGATGTTGCTTAAGACCTGCATGATACGCAGTTGCAAGGCCACGGGATGTTCGGTTATGATGTCTGCAGCATCTCCCAGTTTCCCGGCAGCGAGGAACTCACCCTCAGCAGAGATGATCTTAGCTCTTTTCTCTCTTTCTGCTTCAGCCTGCAAAGCTATGGCTCTTTGCATACTTTCAGGTAATTTAATATCCTTAATTTCCACAGTTGTTACTTTAATACCCCATGGTTCGCTATGTCCGTCAATTATTTTCTGGATGCTGGTGTTCAACTTTGCTGTTTCCGTTAGTATTTCGTCTAGGGAATACTGCCCAACCACGCTCCTCACGGTAGTCTGGGCGATCTGATTAACCGCACTGTTATAGTTTTCAATTTCCACAACTGCTTTATACGCATCAGTTACTTTGAAATATGCCACAGCAGCCACATCAATGGTCACGTTGTCCTGGGTGATAATTTTCTGGGCCGGGACTGGCATGGTAACTATCCTCAGTGATGGCTTGACCATCCTATCAACCAGGGGAATTATGAGCCGAAGACCCGGATCCCTTACACCGATAACTTTTCCAAGACGGAAAACGACTCCTCTTTCATACTGATTGACGATACGAACCGAAAGCCCTAAAATAATCAGGATCACTATCCCTACAATTAATAGTGTCAAAAAATCAACCATTTTTTACCCTCCTTTTAATAATAATTGCTATATTATTGTGTTATGTCGGAACTTGGTAAAATAATCAATTCTATAAAAATGAAAATTTTTTTATTATGGATCACTGCACCAAAAAAATTTATAGTATAATCTTTAAAATAAGGATCAGGGGGCCGTAAGATTATAGGTATAATGTCGGACAGTCATGATAATATAGAAGCCATAAAAAAGGCGGTTGAGTACTTTAACAGTGAAAATGTCCAGGCAGTTATTCATGCTGGAGATTTGATATCACCATTTACTGCCAGGGAATTTCTAAAACTGAAATCTCCTTTTTTAGCTATATTCGGAAACAACGATGGTGAAAGAGATGGTTTAAGGAAGGTTTACCAGAACATGTGTTACCTGGATGATTTTAATGAAATATCAATTGATAACCTTCAATTTGCAGTGATACACGGTACAAATCCCGCACTGGTGGAGTCTCTCATGGGATGCAGTAAATATGACGTGGTTGTAACTGGACACACCCATCAAATTGAAATTAGAGAAGGTGAAACCATGCTGATAAATCCGGGTGAGACATGCGGATATTTAACAGGTGATAAAACTGTGGTATTACTAGATGAGGATGATTTAAGTCATGAAGTTCATTACCTTTAATTCAAATTCACTCTAAGATTATTTTAAAGGCAAACTAGGATTCAAATAGCATTTCTAAAGTTGATCGGTTCCTATTTTTAACCAAAGGTTTAAATAGAATAAGTTTATCTAACTACATTTTCCACTAGAAAAAAAATCTAAATGAGACAGGAATCATACCAATACTAAAACTTATGTATGATACAATCCAATCTAATATAAAGGAGGAGAAACATGGTCAATAAACCAACATTAGCAATACTGGCATTAATAATAGTGGTAGTTGTAGCTGCAGGAATATATGCTGGTTTTAACCAGCTAACGCCAAACAACCAAAATAATAGTGATATTAACCAAATTAACAACACATCACAGACAAATACATCACAAAATGAAACAGGTCAAAATATGATATCTGCTCAAGAAGCTCAAAATATTGCTCAACAATACATAGAAGAACCGAATGCAACGGCTGGAACTCCGCGATTAGTAGAAGAAGATGGGAAGAAAATCTACATCGTACCAGTATTAATTAACGGCAGTTCTGTAGGGCAAATAGAAATTGATGCTTACACTGGAAAGAATTTAGGTGGCGCTGGAGGAGCTCCATAACTGATAACACCATTTACTTCTTTTTATTTTTATTACCAGTTAAATTTCAGTTTATTTTAAAATTCGATGATCATAACCCATTATCATAATAAATTCAAGTTCTATTTCTAGCATGAATTCTAAAAAAATTTAAGCTATTTCTTTGAATAATTCTAAACAAAATTTAAGTTCTATTTCATCCAATAGTAATAGGATGAGAATTTTTTCATGAACATTTTGAAGTATGAAGGTATTACATGAAATATCAAACTTTGATCCTTTTAGCCCTGGGAATAGGTGTACTGGCAGTGCTGGTACTATTGATTGGGCCTGAAGAGGTTTTGAATGCCATGGAGATGGCCAATCCCTGGTATGTTGTTCTGGCATTTTTAATTCAGTTCCTGCTCTTCGGTCTCTGGACAGAAAGATGGTCCATCAACATCCGTGTGGTGAATATAAAAATTAAAAAATTAACCCTGTTACCAATACTACTGGTGGGTATGGCGGTAAACAACATAACTCCCAGTGCACGGGGTGGAGGAGAACCAGTAAGGGGGTATATTTTAGGTAAATATGCTAAATGTCCAATGGAAAGTTCATTTGCCACAGTTATAGCTGATAAGGGTTTGGATACTTTTCCACTTTTTTTGCTGGCTATCGTTACCATAATCTATGCGGTCCTGTATCTCCATTTAGATCAATTTATGGTTAACACGCTGATCTTTTCCTTGATACTGCTCTTTGTACTGCTTATAACAGCCCTTTACATGTGTTTAAATCGGAAAATAGGGGAAAAGATCACTAGATGGGTTGTGAATGTTATAAAAAGGTTTTCAAAAAAAGACCATAGTAAACTGGAGGAGAAGGCTTTAAATGGACTTCTTGGATTTCAAAACAGCATCAGAACCCTGTTAAATAACAGGAGAATATTTTTCTATGCCCTTCCCCTGTCCTTTTTAATCTGGTTTGTGGAGATAATCAGGGTTTACATAGTTTTCCTGGCCTTTAACACTCCGATTTCCCTGGAATTAATAGCAGTTGTATTTGTAATAGCAACCCTTATTGGTTTGGTTCCCCTGATTCCCGGTGGGGTGGGTGCTGTAGATGGAATGATGATAATCCTCTTTTCAGCAGCTGGTATTCCACCATCAATAAGTGCAGCTGCCACCATAATAGAGAGGTTAATATCCTTTTGGATGCCTTCATTCCTGGGTATCTTAATGTTACCCTACTTTGGATCAGGGGTGATGGATAAGATAACAAAAATTTAGTAATAGATGGAAATCAACAGAATATCATTTGGTGATCTGACATTCTCAGTTCTGAGATTAATTTATAAAAATATAAAAAGGATTGCCAACTATGATCTTACAGCTATATAGATAGAATATTTCCGAATTTGTATCTAAGAGGTGTATTAGAAATGGTAATGACTAAAGAAATGATGAAAATTATAGAAGAAAACAGAGCATATTTTGCAACTGCCACTACAGATGGTGTACCGAATGTAGTGCCCATTGGAAACATTAAACCATTGGATAATAAAACAGTTCTAGTTGCAGACAATTACATGATTAAAACACATGCAAATCTGAAAGCCAATCCAAAAGTAGCCTTCGTAATGCATGATGCTGCAAAATATCCTTACCAATTTAAAGGAACTGTTAAAATCCATAAATCTGGAGATTATTATGATCAGGTAATTAAATGGATTAAAGAAACAGCTCCATTGGCACCCAAGCCAAAAGCTGCCATAGTTATTAATATTGAAGAAGTTTTTTCTGTTAAAGTAGGGGATGCAGGTAAAAAATTAGTGTAAAATAATATTTTGGTGATATTTATGCAGTTAAACAACGTTGAAATAGAGGATACATTCGCTGAAGCATTTGATATTTACGTTTCTAAGTTTTTAATCACAGCAGCTACTGAAAAGTTTGCAAAAATAGCCGCGGATGAAACTGTTGGATTTGGTTCATCAGTTATCATGTGCCCGGCAGAAGCAGGGATCGACCGATATGTTCCACCAAATGAAACACCGGATGGAAGGCCAGGTTATGTAGTAATGATTTGCCATCCTAAAAAGGAAGAACTGGAACACCAGCTCCTGGAGAGGATTGGACAGTGTGTACTCACCTCAGCTACCACCGCTGTATTCGATGCCATGGGAGATGAAGCTGATGACATATTAAAAGTCGGATTTAAATTAAAATTCTTTGGAGACGGATATGAAAGTAAAGATGAAATAGCCGGTAGAACAGTCTACAGAGTACCTATAATGTCTGGTGACTTTATTATTGAAGGCGAACTGGGAATTAAAAAAGGAGTTGCAGGAGGTAACTTCTTCATAATGGCAGAAAATCAAGCATCAGCCTTGGTAGCTGCAGAAGTAGCTGTAGATGCAATCAAAAATATTCCAGGAACTATTACGCCATTCCCTGGAGGAATTGTTGCTTCTGGTTCTAAGATAGGTTCCAAGTATAAATTCATGTCTGCCTCAACCAACGAAAAATTCTGCCCCACCTTGAGGGGTGTGGAAGGAGTGGTTTGTGAGATTCCTATTGACATAAACGGTATCTATGAAATAGTAATAGATGGACTGGGCGAAAAAGAAGTGGCAGCTGCCATGAAAGCAGGAATATCCGCAGCAGTAAAAATTCCAGGTGTAAAGAGGATTTATGCTGGTAACTATGACGGTACTCTAGGCGCCTATCAGATTTGGTTAGAAAAGTTATTCTAATTTTTTTTTAACCATACCCTTTTTTTATATAATTTTTTATTATCCTTCTTTTAACCCGTATTTAATTTTAAACCTCCCTTATCTAATTTTAAAAAAAATATAAATATTATCCAGCCTAATCTATAATCGTAAAAAAAATCTGGATAACAAGTATGACTCCTAAAGATATGATGGTGGCAGATGCCAATGCAGAGGCATTAGGAATCCCAAAACAATCCCTGATGGAAAGCGCGGGTAAATGTCTTGCCTATAAGATAATCCACCTATCAAAACCATGCAAAGTAGCCATATTTGCAGGTACAGGTGGAAATGGTGGAGATGGTTTTGTAGCTGCAAGATATCTCGTAAATAAAGGATTTGAAGTGGAAGTATTATTCTTAGGACATCCTTCATCCATTAAATCAGATGAAACCAGGAAGAACTGGGAGGTACTGCAGAAAATTGGCAACTCTGATCTCCTCCAGATTTCAAATATAAGGGATTCTTCAGATCTACAACCAACCCTGGCAGAGATGGTAATAGATGCACTGCTAGGTACTGGAACCCAGGGAAAATTAAGGGAACCAATCGCGTCTGCAATAGACATAATTAACCAATCTAAAGGAATAAAATTTGCAGCCGACTCCCCAACTGGTCTTGATCCACTTACAGGTAAAGTCTTTGACAAAGCCGTAGAGGCAGATTACACTGTAACCTTCCATAAAGAGAAATCAGGCTTCAAAGATGCTAAAAGGGAGTATATTGGGGAAATACATGTCTGTGATATAGGAATCCCCCAAGAAGCAGAAATATACACCGGACCAGGGGATCTTTTAAGGCTTAAAAATAGGGATGCAAACTCTCATAAAGGACAAAACGGGAAGGTGCTGGTTGTTGGTGGTGGTAAAGATTATTCTGGAGCGCCTGCCATTGCTGGGATATCTGCATTAAAATCAGGTGCAGATATGGCTGTTGTGGCCTGTCCACAGGCAGTAAGCACCCCCATCAGATCTTACTCTCCAGACTTAATTGTAAAAAGTCTTACAGATGATCACATCAATTTAAAAGATGTGGATAAACTAGCTGAATTAGCTAAGGATTCAGATGCCCTGGTTGTGGGGTGTGGTATGGGGAGAGATGATGAAACAGCAGAAGCATTGAACCAACTGGTACTGATGGTGGAAAAACCACTGGTGATTGATGCAGATGCGCTTAAATTACTTGATTTAAATTTAATTAAAGAATCAGAACAGGAAATTGTGGTAACTCCCCACAAAGCAGAATTTAAATCTCTCTTCGGATATAATGTCCCTGAACACTCGGATAATAAGCAAGAGACGGTGCAAAAGGCTTCTCAGATGAGTGGTGCAACTGTACTGCTTAAAGGTGCTGTGGATATAATCGCCTATAAGGATAAAATAAAACTCAATTCTACTGGGAACCCGGGGATGACTGTGGGCGGAACCGGAGACTGTTTAGCAGGCATAGTTGGTGGTCTAATTGCCCAGGGCCATCCTGCCTATGAAGCAGCATTTTTAGGTGCCTATCTCAATGGTAAAGCGGGAGACCTGGCGGTTATAGACTTGGGATATAATTTCACAACCACTGATTTAATGGGCTATGTACCGAAAGCATTTATAAAGTAGAAAATATTTTGAAATAAAAAATGTAAATTAAGATAGATTATTTTATTAAGAATTGGTGGTACATTACCATTCTTTAAACAAGATTACTATTTTTATCCAAATTTAATGAACTCTTTAGGTTCAAAATTGGTTTCCATAGTCCAGAAGTAGGCTTCTCCCTTGGAAATCCTGAAAATTATTAGTCCAGGATGATCAACAGTCAGTCCAAATTCTTTAAGAAATGGTCTATCCTCTAAAACCTTCCTTTTAAGTTCCGGGTCTTCGATGAATTCTGTTTCTCCAGCAACCCTCATCATGGTGCCGGTGGACTCTTCGTCTGGTTGCCAGAAACAGGCCTCTACTTTATTGTTTACCTGTAACTGTCCGTACATATCCTTAACTGCTCCGATCTGGAAATAAAATCCAGTCTCATCAGCGAACCAGAATCCTAACGCCCTTACTCTGGGCTGGTCACCATCCACTGTTGCCACGTAGCTTACCGGTGTTTCGTTTGCAAATTTTATACAGTCATTGATGTCCATATATCTCCCTCGGTTCAACATTTCATTAATTGATCATAAAATAATGGGAGTTTGATCAATTAATAGTTATCACTCGGATAACAACTATCTAAAATTAAATTCTTTTCAAAATAAAAAAATAATAATTCAGCCTTTTCTACACACGCTCTGGAAGCAGGCAGCTTGTACACCGTAATTTTTAATCATCCCTACGATTTCTTTCTGGTCAGTTTCCTTATCTTCGAAGGATACTGCCTGTTCCTGGTAGAGGCTGAATGGTGATTTTCTGCCTAGGATCCTTAAGTTGCCCTTGTGTAACCTTACCCGTACTGTACCAGTCACCCGTTTCTGCATGTTGTCGATGAGATGGTCCAAGTCATCTCGTAGTGGTTCATGCCACAGCCCGTTGTAAACCAGCTCAGAATAGGTTTCTGAAACATTTACACTGAATTTTAATTCCTCCCTGGTAAGCACCAGTTGTTCAAGGGATTTATGGGCGGTTATTATAAGCACGGCACCAGGTGTTTCATAGTTTTCCCTGGATTTTAGTCCTATTATTCGGTCTTCCATGATGTCAATTCTGCCGATTCCATGTAAACCAGCGATTTTGTTACATTCCTTTATGATATCAAGTGGACTGAATTTTTTCCCGTCCAATGCTACAGGAACTCCATTTTCAAATTCAATCTCCAGTACCCGGGGTTCATCTGGTGCATCGGCACTGGATTTGGTCCAGTTAAATGCATCTTCTGGCATCTCCACATTGGGATCTTCCAGCATGTCCCCCTCTATGGATCGCCCCCACAAGTTTTCATCGATACTGAAGTTAGAGAAGATGGGTATGGGAATACCATGTTTCTTTGCATATTCTATTTCCTCTGTTCTGGTAAGGTTCAAATCCCTTACCGGGCCTATGATATTATAATCTGAGGCTGAACGTATGGTACATTCGAATCTGAACTGATCGTTACCTTTACCAGTACATCCATGTGATATAGAGATGGCATTTTCTTTTTCAGCAATTTCCACTATTTTCATGGCAATTAATGGCCGAGCCAGTGCTGTGCTTAGAGGGTATCCCTCATAAACTGCGTTTGACTTCACCGCTTTAAAGATGTAATCTTTTGCAAATTCTTCCTTGGCATCTATGGTGTAATGCTTGGATACGCCAATTTCATGGGCTACTCGTTCAGATCGTTTTACTTCCTCTTCTGGTTGCCCTACATCTACACAGACTGTTATAACTTCCATGTCATACTTTTCTTGAAGTAATTTAACGCATACTGAGGTGTCCAGGCCGCTACTAAATGCCAGAATAACTTTTTCCATTCTTAATCACCTTGAATTAATTTTTTTATCCATATTTTAAAACTTAGATTTTAAATGGCTCTGTTTTTAAGCGTTGTAAATAAGATTATATGGTCTTCAATTATTATATAATAAAAATGGTCTGATAATAAGTATAGTATTATATAATAAAAATGGTTATTGTCTTAACTAATATAAAGTAAATCATTTTCTTGAAGTGCCCAGGATAAACTTATTATCGGGTATAAATTAATTTGAATCCTTAATATGTAATGGTGTGCCTATGGAACCTTATAAATTACAGATAATTTCTAAAAAAACAGCAGGAAACCTGCAAGAGAATCATATCTTTTTGGAAAATCTGCAAAAAAATAGGTTGACTTGTAAAATCCTGGATTCTGCCAAGGAAGGTACACCGCTTATAAGGATTGGTAAGGGCAGTCCTAAAATCATGCTGACAGCTGGTATACATGGTAATGAACTTTCACCACAAATCGCAGCCCTCCTATTGGCCCAGAAATTAACAGAAGGAGATGCAAAAGGCACTGTTTATCTGATACCATTTGCAATTCCATTTGCCACAATGAAAAGTTCCAGGAGATTTAAAGGGTTTGACATGAACAGGACAGCTTTTAAGGAGGGCTCATTATCCAATGAAATAATCAAGGTTGCTCGGGATTTAAAGTTGGATTCCCTGGCTGATTTCCATGCCACCAACCCATATAGTAATCCGGGGGTGGAGAGTATTTTTTGTTCAAAAAAACCCTGTATGGAGAGCTATAAGATCGCAGAGCATATAAATAAGACCACCAAATCCAAAATTATCTGCCATAAGAATGCAGGTACTCTCTACAAGGGTGCATTGGAGGATGAATGCAATTTATCAAATATTCCTGCTGTGACCTGTGAAGTGGTATCCCATAATGGTAAGGTGGATCCAGGGAGCTATGAAAGGTCCTATATGCAGATGAGGACTTATATGGGTTATTTTGGGATTGAAATAGAGTGATCTATGATAAATAGCCATTTGAAATAGAAAGTTCTCTAATAAAATAGTGATTGAAATGAAAAGTTCTCTAATAAATAGGTTTGATGGTCTATCTTTAAATAGAATAATTAATGCTTTAAATAGATTGATCACAGGCTAAAATAAGTCCATCAATTAAGATAACAGATATTTCCTCGAAAACGTTGATATAATGCCTTCTTATAAAATCCACATCCCTTTTGCACTGATTATGACGTTACCCTTCTTTCCCAATGTATTTCTCCTTTCATTAGCCCTTTTTGGAACGTCCATAATTGATTTTGACAACCATATAAAGGAGAACCAGATAATTATAATGTTTTTAATTGGGATTATTCTGGCATTAATTTTGTACATATTCAATCTACCCGCTATAATTGGAGTTATTCTAATTTTAATGGCAATAATATTCTTTATTTCGAAGCACCGCGGATTTATGCACTCAATTTTTGGGATAATTGCTATATCTGTATTTTTATCCGCCTTTTCAACTGGTTTTTATTTACTCCTGGTGGATATCCTTAGTCTGAAGGTTATTTTAATCTTGCTTTCGATTATTCTGGGTTTTATAGTCTTAAATAGGAAATTACTACTGATTTATCTAATTTTAATGATCACTGGGATTTATTTAACACCAGAAATGACTTTTAATGTGTATCATATCTTCGGGGCCTTCTTTTTAGGTTGCTTAAGCCATGTTACCCTGGATCTTTTCACCTCCCAAGGGGTGAGCCTCTTCAGTCCCCTTTCTTCAAGGAATTATCATAAGATCAGTGGCCTTGTTATTTTAATTGCCTGGGCATTGCTGGCAATAATTAATCTGTTTTACATGTAATTTCTTTAGTTTATTTTATTCAGGTTAATTTAACCCTTGGAGTAGCATATAAGCTTATTAATCTGCTTTTTAAATAAGGTGTTAATGGCTAATAATTTGAATAGTTATCTTTATATATCATGTTTTATAATGATGAATTATAATATCTATGGCCTAAAAATTCTTTTAACTGTATGTAAGATGGATAATAGGCTCTTTTAAAAAATTATTACCGTAAATTTGATTGCTAATTTCGTAAATAGAGGCTTTAACATGTTTATTAAACGAATATTCTATGCAGTAGCATATTTTGCTGTTTTAATATTTGAAATTACTAAGGCTACATTGGATGTAGCAGGCAGATCCATCAATGGAAAAGTCGAGCCATTTATCATGGAAATAGAAACTGAACTTAAAAGACCTGTTTCCCAGACTATACTGGCAAACAGCATAACTTTAACCCCAGGGACCCTTTCAATTGATCTTGATTCAGAAAATCAAGTCTTAAAAGTGGCAATTATTTATCCACGTACCAAAGAAGAAGTAATTCCCTTTGAACCCTACATAAAAGGAATGTTAGAATAAATACCTTTTATCCATTAAATAGTAAAAGCTAGAATATTATCACAATTAACCTTATCACACAATTAAATTAAAGAGATGTTAAAATGGACTTGTTGTTGATATCGGAATATATATTAATAGTGGCATTGGCCATCTTTTCCCTGGCGACCATTAGAATCACCACCAGGAAAACCACAGCCATGGGTCTGGTTGGTCTATCTGGGTTATCCATTGCAGTGGCCACCATCTTAATATTGTTTAAGAATATCTATGGACTGGCATTCAGTGGAGATATAGCCCTAGCACTTATAGTTTTAGGACCAGTAGGTACCATAGCATTTTCAAAAGTTTTAAGGGGTGGTGGTTGAAGTGGCATTTATTGAAGTAACCGATCCCATTTCCCTGGTAAAATCAATTATCCTCATCATATGTGCCATCCTGGTTATACTGGGTGGAATTGGAATATTAAGGTACAAGGATGACCTTGAAAGAGTGATGTACGCTCGAATCCACATCCTGGGAATAGCAGATATGGCCTGCATACTGGCCCTACTTGTACTGGGTGAATTTCTCCTGGCAGCCGCTTACTTTATCCTGGCACCATTCAACGCACATGCCATTTCCAATGCATACTACTATGGGGAGGAGAAAAATTGATTGAATACGTTTTAATGATCATCACCGTGTTAGGTGCAATAATTGCTTTGATGCAGAGAGACTTACTGAAGGCAGCGATACTTACTGGAATACCCGGCGTTTCCATTGCATTCTTATTCCAATATTTACTGGCCCCTGATGTAGCATTGACTCAGGCAATAGTTGGATCAGCAATAGTACCGGTATTCATTGCCATAACCGTTCTTAAAACAAGGAAAACAGAGGAAGAAATTAAATAATTATTATAATGGTGAAAAAATGGTAGTAGACAGTCAACTCATGTCCTTTTTCACGGCAGGATCACTAATTGTAATTGGAATATTCGCTGCATTATTCCTGGATAATCTTATAAAGAAGATAATAGGATTGGCCTTTCTGGGTGATGGTGTAAATCTATTCATTATAACCATGGGATATAAACCAGGGGGAATTGTTTATATATTCTTACCCGACATGACCATCAGCAACTTCGCTCAAACCTCAGCGTACCCGCTTCCATTTGCCCTGGTGCTTACCAACATAGTTATCGGTGCCAGTACACTGGCGGTGATATTGGGTTTGGTACTGATACTAAACAAGAGACATGGCTCACTCAGTGCATCTAAAATACTAAGGGACAAAGGAGAGTAGATCATATGATTTCACAGATAAAAACCCGGTTTTCTAATTGGAGGGAATACTAATGGATCTGAACGCTCTCATAGCTGTTATGATAATACTACCCATTGCCAGTGCACTTTTCCTGAATTTACTCCATAAAAAAGACAGGACAATAAAGATAATCGCTATCATCACTGCTGTGGTATTACCCATTATTCCACTTTTAACCCCCTACGGTTCCCATTTTTTCGGTGGCTATCTTCCCCTGGCCCAGAATTCAACCTTAGCACAGGGGCTACCAGCTATAATAACCGGGACCCAACTGTCCCAGTTTCACCTGGGTATCATGTATGTATTCAGCAGTGCCCAGCAACTCATGATATTTATACTGGGAATAATAACATTTTTCGCCATATTCACGTTCATTAATGAAACAAAAAAGCCATCAGGAGTTTATGCATTCCTGTTGTTCATGGGTACAGCTTCATTATCAGCCATACTGCTTTCAGATGATATATTCAATTTATTTGTATTCTTTGAGATAGCGGCACTGGCCCAGGTTGGAATAGTGGTTGCATCCGGTATAAAAGATAACTATGAGACAGCCCTTAAGTACATCCTCATAGGAAATATAGCAGGGCCACTCCTGCTTTTAGGTATCGTCATGTTATTAGGTGTTACTGGAAATGTTAACGTTACTGACATGATATTCTCAATTAAAAATGGGTTTGTGGACCCACAAAGTCCAGTTCTCCTTATGGCACTGTCCCTTATAACCTTTGGATGGTTATATGCTTCAGGACTCCCACCATTCCACACTATAAAATCAGAAGTGTACAGTAAAGCATTACCCCATGGGGCGGCGTTAATCCAGGCTTTCTCAGTCTTCACCCTGGTGGCTATAGGAATCATAATAATCAGATTGTTCTCCTACAACCCCTTCACACACATAGCCATAATTGGAATATCAGTTATAGCCATGATTCTAGGTATCACCATGGCCTTAATGCAGACCGATTATAAGCGCATCTTAGGATATTTAGCTGTAGGAGAGTTAGGATACATCGGAATAGGATTGGGACTGGGAACGGCATTGGGAATTACTGCAGGCCTCTTTCAGGCGATAAATGAGTCTGTAATAACCTCCTTCCTCTTCATTGGATTTGGAACTGTACTCTACAAAACCAGAACCAGTGATACCAAAAAACTGGGTGGAATGATGTATGTAAACCCTAAGGTTGCTTTACTGGTTCTCCTGGCAGGACTGGCCATGGCCGGTGTCCCACCACTCAACGCCTTCCAGAGCAAGTTGATGTTAATTCAAGCATCCATACAATCCGGACTACCCGAAATAGGTATAATAATGATACTATTAAGTATCGTAACATTTATGACATTTATGAAGGCATTTTACACCGTATACATGCGGCCAAAACCCAAAGAACTGGAAGTTTTAGATAACAAAATCCCCAAATCAACGATTATATCACTGGTAGCGTTTCTAATCATCTGTATAACACTGGGTTTATTCCCGCAAATAGCAACCAGCAGTCTACAAACACTTGCCGCGGGACTGGTATAACAGGGTGAAATAATGAATATCTATGATTTTATACTGAAAAAAATGCGTGAAGTACAGAAAAAAGCTGAAGAAGACCAGCCAATAACTAACATAACAGCTTCAGCTATGCTAGCTGCAGAATTAACTCTGATTGCATCTGTTTTAGTCGCTGTAATTATGGTAAGGCTTATCCACCCTGTTTTGATGATAATCATGATAGCAGCTGTACTGATCATAGCGGTCATGGCCAGGCCCATCATGCCCAGACTTAGAAAGGAACAGAACGATGACTTGAATAACATGATGTTCTACATCGTGGTTGCCCTGGGAATAGTTGTAGCCCTGTTTTACTGGGGGAATTTAAATGTTTAATGGAGTAAAAAACATAATAGGGATACTGGCACTTGCAATTTTTTCCGTAGCTTTATTTCAGGCAATATATGGGTTTGATCAGATCTTATATCCGGGAATAAGCTACATTTATCTATGGTTGGGTCCAGAAATAGCTCCTAACGCCGTAACCAACGTCGTATTCGATTGGAGAGGTTATGACACCCTTGGTGAAGCACTGATACTGGTCACTGCTGTAGTCGTGACATTACTGATATTTGGAAGAGGTAAAGTAAAGCTGGGAGGAAAATAGGATGAGCACCATACTGAAACTATTCATATACCCCGCGGCCCTGATAATAACCTGTTTGGGGATAAACACCATTTTAGGAGGACATATAACTCCGGGAGGAGGTTTCCAAGGTGGAGCTATAATAGCTGGAGCCATTATTTTCTGTATTGTAGTATACGGAATAAAAGACACTCCCCTAAAATTCTCGCATGATTTCATGTCATCCATGGAAAGTATAGGGGCACTGCTTTACGTATTTCTAGGTCTGGCTGGATTACTATTTGCTGGATCCTTCCTCTATAACCTGGGCGTAGACCTTTACAGCATAGTGCCTGGTTATATACAGAACATATTTAACTACCCGGACCCCACCCATGCTGGAATAATACCCTACTTAAACTTTGCAGTTGGCTTAAAGGTAATGGTAGGTTTAAGCGCCGTTGTAATAGCATTTTTAGGGTTTAAAAATGAATTAGATGAAGATGGAGAAGGAATAGAGGAGATTGAATGATATTTTACGCAGGCCCCTTAGTTCTGGGATTCATATTAGGATTTATAGTAGGGAGCAGAGTCAAAATAAACCCAGAAAGTAAATTGAACTTCACCTGGGGAAGCTATATCACCATATTTATCGCTGCCTTGGCAGCAGCATACTTCTTAGGACCATTCCCATACTACGAAGACCTACCCCTGGCTTCGGGATTTTTAGCAGGCATAGTAGGGATAATCGTGGGTATTGTTACACTGGGAAGATATGGTAGAGAACAAACAGAACAATGAAAAATCAAAAATTACGAAAAAATAAACAAGGGATTATCGGAGTAATGGGTAATGTTTATATCAACAAACAAATGTGAAGGCTTAGGAGAATGCATCAAAAAATGCCCCACCGAGGCTATAAGATTAATTGATGGAAAAGCATTTAGCTGTATAACCTGCGGAGCCTGTGCAGATGCCTGCCCCAACAAAGCCATAAAGAAGAATAAATACGGAGGCTACATGGTGGACCGGGCTAAGTGCAACGCCTGTGGTGTGTGCGAAATGACCTGCCCAGTAAACAGCATCAAAATAGAAGATGATATGGTAAAAGGAATTTGCGCCCGCTGTGGTATCTGTGCAGATACATGCCCTATCGATGCAAGGCTGGATGCATTTGATGTAATTGAAGAAAGACAGCTTCAATTTTTACAGTCACTTAATTTAACAATTCAACCAGAAATAAAAAGGCAAAAAGAAGGATCAAAAGTAGAAAGAACTAACGTAACCACTGATCATGAGAAATGTACACTGTGCAGACGGTGTGAATATAATTGCCCCACCGATGCTATAATGGTCGATGTAGATCTAGAGGGAAAATGCACTGAGTGTAGAGTCTGTGAAGACGTCTGTCCAGCTGACGCTATAACTGACACTACCATAGATGAAGATAAATGCACATTATGCCTTAAATGTGTTAAGGAATGCCCTAACAGAGCCATAAGCATTGAGGATTTTAAGGTAAAGATCCATAAACCAGAACCCGGAGAAGAATTAACCGGAAAAATAGTATCCTGCCTGAACTGTGGCCTGTGCACAGAAGCATGTAGCCACGGTGCGTTGAAGATGGTGGACGGAAAAATACGATACGACCCAACATTCTGTGAGGAATGCGAGGAAATGGAATGTCTGGATGTCTGCCCCGTAGGCACACTCCGGGAATCAGATGAAGTAGAAAGGAGGATTAAAGGATTCTGTGTATCATGTGGTAACTGTGTCCAGGCATGTGACGTAAATGAGGCACGGAGCTTCCAGAATGTTACCTGGGAAGGGGATGTTACTGAAGACTGCATATCCTGTGGTGTATGTGCTGAAATATGTCCAAAAGGAGCTATCACCCTTAAGAAGGGCTCTATTAATGTTGATTTAGATAAATGTATTCTCTGTGAAAAATGTGGTATACACTGTCCCGCAGATGCAATACCTAAAACAAGCATGCTTAAAAAATCCATAAAAGATGGATACACCTTCGTACAGGACAAACTATGCATGCAATGTAACTTATGTACTAAAATCTGTCCAGAAGAAGCTATAACTGAAACAAAAGAGGGTAATATTGTTGTAGACGATGAAAAGTGCACCTACTGTGGTGCGTGTTCCAATGTCTGTCCAGCAAGGGCCATACTGTTTGAACGAGAATTCGAGGTGGCACCATGAAAGACTTTATCCGGGTATTCCTGGAAGGAATCATAAATAACTCTAAACGAATACTTTTTGCATCAGACCGGGTTACCGATATGGAAATGAGGAACAAAATCATGGAAGGAAGGGTAACACCGACAGATAAAGTGGCTGAGATACCCTGCATAGGCTGCTCAGGATGCTGCAATGCCTGTCCAACAAATGCAATCACCATGCTGGATCTGGATGAACCAGTGGAGATAATTGAGGGAATGGTCAAAACACAGATCCCGGTTTTAAACAGTGAAAAATGTGTAAACTGTTACTACTGCCATGATTTCTGCCCATTATACGCACTGTTTGGTAAAGCAGGTACCATACACCCCAACGATGTTGGCGAAGTGGAGCTGGATGTTGGGGAACTCTTAAAAAAGCCAATAAAAATATCCGAAGACAAATTAGCATTTATTGCACAATTTTTATCAGATTCAACTGTATTAAAGAAGAGAAAGATTTAATGACAGCCTAAAAAAACTAAGAAGCGATTATCATGAGTTTAAAATCATATTCAAGAGCCAGAGCCGTTCACGTCATGCTGGTCTACACTGGAGGATGTAATGGCTGTGATATTGAAATAGTAAACTGTGTTCTATCACCAAAGTTCGATATAGAGCAGTATAAAATATTCCTAACTTGGAATCCCCGGGAAGCCGATGTACTGGTGGTAACTGGACCGGTAACCAAACACAATAAAGAGCCATTAAAGGCTATTTATGAAGCCATCCCTGAACCTAAGGCAGTAATAGCAGCTGGAGCTTGTGCACTCATGGGAGGGGTTTACAAGAATATACACGGGGATATTCCCTCTGAAGAAATATGTGGACCAGTGGATGAAATAATTCCAGTGGATGCCAAGGTGCCTGGCTGTGCTGTAAGGCCAGAAGATGTCCTAGCAGGGGCAGTGGCTGCACTGCCGTTGTTGTTAGAAGCTATGTAGTAGAATTTTTTAATAAAAAATTACAAAAAACTAAATTTACTCAAAATAAAAGCAAAATTTACTCAAAATATCAATCAGGTGTAATGTGATGGATAATGACAACAAAATAACCGATGAAACCCGGAATGAACAGGAAATCGAGACGGAAGTCCCCATGGGAACCGTGCACTCGGCTGCTCTAGAACCTTACCGGATTCGGTTGTTTGTGGAAGATGAAATAGTTAGAGATGCAGAGATGACCATCGGAGTGAACCACAGGGGAATTGAGCGTATAATGGAAGGCCTACCAGTAGAGAAGGCCAACAGCCTCACCGAGAAAATCTGCGGTATATGTTCAAACAGCCATATCTGGAACTCTGTTCTGGTGGCGGAAAAAGCTCTGGAAATAGAAGTACCCGAAAGGGCACTGTACATAAGGATTATAATGGAAGAACTGGAAAGATTACATAGCCACATGCTATACCTCGCCCATGGAAATGAGGTATTGGGTCATGAAACCTTTTCCATGAGATTATTCTATATCAGAGAAACAGTGATGGAACTACTCCGAATGATTGGAGGTAACCGTGTGCAATATGGTGTTCCTGTTATTGGGGGAATCAGACCCCGGGCCGATTTAAATGAGATGAGAATCCAGAGGTTAACCGAGGGAATGGATTTTGTAGAAGAGAAGATCACAGACTTCGCTGAAAGATTCGTAGCAGACCCCATGATCATGTCCCGTATAACCGGGGTGGGTGTCATTTCTAAGGAGGATGCATTAAGATTATCTGCAACCGGGCCTACTCTACGTGCAACTGGGGTTGCTGTAGATTTAAGAAGGGATATGAAGGAGTACGATCCCTTTGAATTCGATGTGATAACCCAGGATGATGGAGATGTTAAATCCAACTTACTGATGAGGGTCCTGGAGATCCCGGAATCCATTAAGATCATAAGACAGGCCATAAAAGCACTTCCTGAAGGCCCAATAACCAACCGTAGCTGGGAGATGCAGGATGTCACCATTACCAAGAGCTACATAGAAGTACCCCGGGGTAAATTATACCACTCATACTCCTTAGATGAGGGTAGGGTGAGAAACGTTATCGTAAGAACCCCATCAATTACCAACATAGGAGCAATGGAGCATGCATGTATTGGAAACCATATAACCGATGCACAATTAGCTATTGTGCAATGTGACCCATGCTTCACCTGTACTGATAGAGCTATACAAATAATCCAGTTATAGGAGAATAATTCACGATAATAAGGAGATTTAAATAATGACCATTGTTGACTCATTAATCGCGCTAATGGCAGTAATAGGAACTTTAATAGTGGCCTTTGCAGTAAGTGTTTGGTTGCCTGGTATCGAGAGGAAGTTTGTACACGCCCGGATACAGCAGAGGATTGGCCCACCACTTTCAAGCCCAGGGTTAATGTCCCCTATTAAATTCTTCTTCAAAGAGATAATCAATCCTAACTCTCCCATGCCTGGTTTATACAATGCCCTCCCATTTATAGGGATAATTATATCTGTACTGCTCTTGCTTATCATCATGCCTCAAATGTACTTCTTTGCTACCTTTGCAAGCGTCATAGCATTGGTAGGGCTACTTAAAGTGGAGGAGATATTGTACATGTTCATGGGATCCCTATCAAAATCAGTTTTATCCATTAATATGCCCTTCCCTGACGTGGTTAAAGGAGCCAAGCATCCAAACGTCCCCCGATCCTTTTTTGAAGAACTCAGTTCCATGAGGGCGTTTCGATTAATTGCCTTGGGATCATTCCCAATTTATATTGCCATCTTTGTCCCGGTGGCCATGGCTGGCAGTATATTCCTAAGCGACATCGTTGCATACCAACAACTTCATGGACCTGTTCTTTTCACAATTGGAGGAATTTTAGGTGCAATAGTCTTCTTTGTAGGATTTATGATACTCATGAACGAATACCCATTCGCCATACTCAAGACCAAAGCAGATGTTATAGAAGGACCTCTCCTGGAATACGCATCAAAATACAGGGCATACGTCTATATCAGTAGAGGTTTACTGATATTTGTATTATCCAGTATATTCGCTACCCTGTTCCTTGGATTACCGCCTAACTTGCTGAGCTGGACAATACTGATAAACATCATAGTGGCACTTGCATTCACCATAATCATGGCCATAGTAAGCGCATTCTCACCAGTATTCACCTATAAACAGTTCTTCCCTGTAGTGGCTGGTGTTTCTGTCTTGGGAGTACTGGCTATAATAGCATCATTCCTATAAACAAAAAGAGTGATCTGATACTTTAAAAATCATCCAGTGAGAAAAAATGAAATTTGTAGTAACACCATTCCATATCATAAGTGTAGGCGGCTACATTGTTGAAACTGATTTCCCCTACAGTAACCTAATCGTGGTCAACCCCACAGACCAGCCAATAAAGATCGACATACCTGTATTCACTGAAGACTGGATTGAAAGACACCGGAACTTAGGCCTTGATATAATCCCTATCAAGGAAGAAGAATCCTTTTTAAGCAATTTTAGAAGGGCCAAAGTTAAACTGGATCAGTTGAAAGCTGAATTGGGTGTTGAAGACTAGTTTTTAAAACAAAAACTACCTTCAATAATACTTGAAAATCCAACTCCCATCTGGTAAGCTTTTTCCAAGTCATGGGGAAATACTTCTTTTCTTCTTTTTGCTTTGTGTTTTTTGGAAACGGGTGGCCAGTACGTTAGAATAAACCTTAAATTGGTAGGTGTCGAAGCTGAAAAGGACAGAAAAAACAACTGATACATCCATTAAAATCGAGATCATCAAGATTGATTATTTCAGTCTTGGCAACCTGTGATTTTTGCTTATTATGAGTCTTTTTATGTAGTGCACGCCTTTTTATGCAGGTTACAGTTCTATTTTTTTCAGGGTTGCGGTTAAAAGTAATTATTTTATCATTTACCTATAAACATTCCTTTATCTTCTGCTTCTCTTTTTAAAGCCCTATTCATAGACTCAAACCCTGATTTAGTATTATTCAACATACTGGAGAGCAATGGAACAAGTAGACCAGTGAACTTTTCTTTCTGGATAAATAGAACACTATCCTCGTCTATTTTCTTAATAATTAAACTATGTTCGCCATCAAACAATTTGGGTATCCATAAACTTCCCAGCCATATTAGCTCTTCTTCTGGCTTGTAACTTAATATTTTGGGCTTGAATCTCATCCCATTTGAATTTGCTGGCTTAATAAAAACATCGAGGTGAGATCCTACCCTCTGATGGCCAGAAATCTCCTTTATAAACGGGTTCCACTGGGTGTAATTATCAAAAAAAGTAAGTATATCCCATACTACACTGGCCGAGGCATTGATTTCGATTTCAGTGTAAATTTCTTTCATCATTTAAAATTTTGTTTTCATTATTGAAAAATTTTTAGATTAGCATTATTTCATTTTCTTTTTAGTTTTTAGATTAGCATAGATTCAATCTATTTAGCTTTTTAGATTAGCATAATTTATTTATTTAGTTTTAGAATCATTAATTCAGTAATTATTTAGTTTTCAACTTCAGCAATCTTCCTTGCCACTCTTAATGCCAGTGCAGATGTAAGTAGAATGGTGGGTAAACCCTGTGAACGGGGTGCCAGGGATAAATCCGCAACCCATAATCCATCAGGAAGCCATGAAGGCTTCATATCATTTAAATCCTCCTTTCTTAATGGCACGGTACCACCAAGATGTCCGCCGTTATGTACGCCCTCAATGAACGGACCTGAAACACCAGCCCCCACCATAACCTGTTTGGCCTTTTTTATGGCTTCATCCAATCGGGATCTATCGTGGGATGTGATTTCCTTATCTACTTTACCATCAGCATACACGGTTCCCTGCTCTTCGTCGGCCAGTTTAACCATAAGCCCCACCCGATCCTGAATAGAGACGTTCTTCCAGGGTTTATGCAGGAAGTGGGAGAGAATATTGATGTAAGGGGATAGTATATAATCTTCTTCTTTAGTGTACCAGACCATGGGTGGTTCATTAAGCTGATTTGCACCTTTCGAAACACCACCAAGGGTAAGGACGATGTCTACCCATAAGCGATCCTCAGCCGGTAGTCCTGAGGCTTTTAATATTTGAGGTGTTCCTATACCACCGGCAGCCAGCACCACAACATCACTTTCAAAACGCCGGGATCGGGAACCGGATCCAACGATAACTCCTTTAGCATGCCCATTTTCAATGATAATCTTCTTTACTGGTGATTTTGTTTTAAGAACAGCCCCTTTATTTACAGCATCAGCAACAAACCTGCGGGAATCCCAACGTGCCCCAGAACCACATCCCACTTCGCATAGTCCGCAAGAAATACATTTAAGAGAATCAATAGCCTTAGGTGTTGAATTAGGTTTTAATCCAAGTTCATCAGCTGATTCGAACATATTGCTGGTCATGGGCCTCCATCTTTCCCTGGGGAAGATGCTGATCTTAATCAATCCTTCAACTTCATCAAATTCTTTTGTAAGGTCCAGACCAATTTCTTTCAAACCATGTTCGGCCCTTACCATGTTTCCACAGGCTAAGACTGTGGAACCTCCTACTGCCATTCCCCTAAATAAAATTAAATCCTTACTTGAACGAACAGAATCATAGGCAGGTATAAATCTAGAGAAATTTTTCTCATTCCGTGTTAGGCCCAATTTTCTGAGGGGCTCAACTAATGAAATTCGTCGGGTGAATGGCTTAAATTCTCCACCTGCTTCTAATATCAACACTTCAAAACCTTTATTTGCCAGTTCCCGAGCAGAAATTGCTCCTCCTGCACCAGTACCTACCACTATCGCCTTCATCATATCCTCCCACTATAACTGAGAATAATTAATTTTCATGACTTATACAGGCTACACATTTTGAATGCCCTTCAGTTATTCTCAGAGTAAACTTCATCTGTATATTTTCATTAAGACCCTGAACCACACCTTCATCAGCAGCGCTGAGTATATTACATGTTTCCGGGGTATAATAATTGGATAATGAACATTTACCAACCACCATGGTGATATTATCCTCAGATTCCTCAATCTTAAACTCTATACCCAGAACTTTGTAGAGTATCCGTGCTGCTCTTATAAGATCTTGAAGACTGTTTCCCACTCCTAGGCTCTTCTTTACTTCCCTGCCGAGTTTTAAACCAGTTTTAAAAAGAGCTTTTTTCCCCTCTTTCTGGGCATCTTTATAACCAATTGAATCTATCAGAGCTCTTAAACGTATGTTATGGGCAGTGGCCATTATTTTCCTGCGTTCCTCTAAATTTCCTTCCATTTTCAACTCTTCTTTGACCAGAGTATGGTATTTTTGAGGAGCGTATTCTTTAAGAAGCAGATCCAGGCATTCAATCGTAACCTCGGCCACCTGGTCTATCTGGGGTATTAAAAATATTTGAGGTGTCCAAGATGCAATTCGTAATTTTAGACCCATCATAAATCCGCTCACTTTAATTGCCTATCATAAATCCCATTAACTTAAAATCCCATGTTTTCCAGATGTAAAACAAAATCTGGACATTCAACATCTTCATATATACAGTTAATTACATCTTCGAAACGTTTGATAATATTTCTCCTTTTCAATTTCAAATTGGCAGTTAATTCACCATTTTCAATGGATAAATCATTTTCAAGCGCCACCCAGCTTTTTATTTCTTCAGGCCGGGAAACTCTGGAGTTAATATCCTTTATAAAAGTATTAACCGACTCGATGGCAATTGATGAATCATCGAACCATAACAGGGAACTGCAATATGGTTTCCCTTCACCAATCAACATCCCCTCTGCCACACCAGGTATATCTTTAAGCATGGATTCTACCTTTAGGGGGCTTATAGTTTTTCCATAAGAATTAACAAGCACGTCTTTCTTACGGCCAGTTATAACCAAACTCCCTTCAGGGGTTAAATAGCCAAAATCACCAGTTAAAAGCCATCCATCTTCAAAACCAGAATCATCATCATCATCGAAGTAACCATTCATAACCTGCGGTCCTTTAACCCTGACTTCACTGTCTGATGAGATACTTATTTCAGTTCGCGGGAGAGGTTCGCCTACAGTACTTATTCTGTTTGCTCCCAACTGGTTTATGGTAATTAAGGGGGCTTCTGTTAAGCCATAGGCATTGTAAATTTCTATTCCCAAGTTGTGATAAGCAAAAAGCAGATCATCACTGACTGGCGCAGAACCGACTATAAGCTGGGCACAGCGGTCAATACCAGATTTTCTAAGGATGATTTGTTTGATAAATCTCTTCATTAATTTCTTTATTAATCCCACCCGGGATTTAAGGTAAATTCCGCCCAGCCAGCTTTCAGCAAGACTGGACCATACTTTTTCATAAAAACGGGGAACAGAAAAGAATATGTTAGGCCGCACGGCAGGAAGTGCCCTGGGGAGATCCTGGAAATCCTCCAGAAAATAGATATTTATGGATGTTGGAGCATAATAAGGACTATATAGTCCCATAATTCCTTCAACTACATGGTTCATGGGTAAAAATGATAAATAAGAGAAATTTTCATTCCTATTTTTCCATGGTGGCATGGATGCAATATATTCAGCCATCCATCTTAAATTTCCATGGGTAAATACAGCTCCCCGTGGTTTACCAGTTGTCCCTGATGTATAACGTATGGTGGCTATATCGTCTAGATCAACTGGAGCTATAGGAACGTCATTATTTGAATTTAGTTTGAGATTCAGGAATTCATCCCATCCCATTATATTGGAGGGACTATCTGATTCGGCAATGGAAATTAGAGTAACATCAGTTTCCCAGTCTTTTAATTTATCTAATATTTCAGGTACACCAACAAACAATATGGAAGCTCTTGAATCCTTTAAAATTTCTTTTATTTCCTCTACAGAACTGGTATAATAGAGGGGAACACTTACTGCCCCAATTAATCCCATGGCAGCATCCAGGATAAGGTAGCGGGTGCTGTTATATCCCACCAGGGCAACTCTGTCACCTTTTTTAATGCCAAGATTACCAAGGGATTGGTCCGCCTTGAGTATATCCTGGTGGATATGGGATGTTAACTTTTTTTCAACCCGTCCATCAATAATATCATAGTAATTCACCGGTAGGCTGCTGCTTTTAAGACGGAAGAGTATTTGTTCATGTACTGTACGATTTGATCTATGAAAAAATCCCATATACACTGCAAACTGGAGGAGATTAGGTAGATAATCCTCCCAGTTCAACTTGAATTTACCAAATAGTTTTTCAGTATTTTCAAGAGAGAATTCCCTTTCCTGGTTAAAGTAAGGCGAAAGGGTATTGATTGTTTCCAGTGTTCTCCTGATTTGGGGGCTTTTAATTAACTGTGAGGAAGAAAATCTTTCAATAAATGCTGTAAGTGTAGGGACGAATATCGGCTGTGGTAAATTGTAGTTCAGATTTTCCCGGGCCCAAACCTTTACGAATTTTATTAATTCCTTAACGGTGGGCAGTAACTCTTGTGGAGCGGTTAGATGAAAGGTTAAACCTTCCGCTTCTGGATTGAATGTTAAACTTGCAATAGCATTAGCTACATAATCAACAGTTATTAAATTAACCTTTTCTGATGATTTAATGGGTATCAGTCTTTGTTTTCTGCTTAAATATAATCTTAAAGGCACGTATATGGTGTTAAAAGTTTTTATATATCCTGTTTTTGAATCACCCACCAGCATGCTGGGTCTGAAAATAGACACAGGCAGATGAGAATTCCGTACCTCTAATTCCCCTTCATACTTGCTTTTTTCATAGTTACTTAAAAATCCTGCTTCATCAGTTAAGGATGCTTCATCTATAATACCTTTTCTTGCACCGGCAACATATGCTGTGGATACATGGGAAAAACGTTCAAGTCCATGATTTTTATCTATTTCACTTCCTAGTTGGAGGAGGTTAATGGTACCTTCCCGGTTGGTTTTTCTTAATTTATTAATAGGTGCATTGAGACGTAAATCAGCTGCGGTGTGGATTATATTGGTTACAGAATGGATTAATTTATTATATTCTCCATTTTTGAGACCTAGTTGTTTTTGGGTGATATCTCCTTTAACCACATGTATCCTTTTATCTAAAAAATTAATAAGTTCAGGAAATTCCCACCAGGCCCTTTTAAGATGCTGAAAAGCAGTTTCTTTATCATTTCCCCTGACCAGCATCAGGATCTCGTGTGGTGTCTCCTGTAATATCCTTAAGGTTATATGGGTACCCAAAAATCCAGTGGCACCTGTAATTAACACACATTTACTTTCAGAGGTCATATTTACCTGCAAGTCCAGTTTCTTTTAGAAATGTTTTTAAAAGCTCTGGATTCATGGAGGTTCGGGATAGATGTTCCTTGAATCCTTTTTTTAAAATCTCATCCTGCTTATCAGGATTACTTATCAAATCATCCACTTTCTGCTCTAAGGATATCCATAAATCAGTGGAAAAACTGTCCACTAAATATTCCTGGATGACCAGTTCCTGGTACAATCCTTTAAGTCTGGTGTCATGACCCAGGGCAATCTGGGGAACCGCGGCTTCTAGCGATAGCACTCCGGCATGGTAACGGGAAGTGACAAGTAAATTGAGGCTGCGTAGTATATAGGTTATATGGGAGGCGTTATAATTGCTTGATGATAAGATACGAGCATCTTTTGAGTTTTCCATTTTATCCTGGATATCACGTGCCAGGGGTTCGTCTACTTCTTCCATACAAATTAAAGCTATTTTATGGCCATATTTTTCTATTATATTGTCCGCTTGTCTGGCCCATCCACGGGCTAGTTCATCACTCTTTTTATGCCTTGATTTGGATCGGGAGAAGTAATAAGGCCAACGGTACAGGTTTTCTTTCTTACCCCAGGGACGGATCACCACCGGCCACAGGCTGAAATCAACCGCGGCTAACCCTACTAACTTATTTCCAGCTTCTGGCCAGATTTTCTGAAGAATATCTTCATCCTCTTTATTGGGATTAAATTTAAAGGCGCAATCGGCAGTCACCTTCATAGGGGCCGTGACCCCAATTTTTGATAGTTCCTGGGCAGCTCTTTCTGTACGGGTGATTATAAGGTCTGTTTTACTGGCCTCCTTTTTTACCAGGTATCTGTTGAAGGAGGAAAGCTTTCCTGAATCAACAGCATAAGCTACGCAAGGTATCCCTTCATTATATGCGCATCTGGTAGCATATAAAAAGGCCCAGAGCAATGCAGAAGTCCAAGTATCCATGTAACAGCTTCCTTCCACCAGTAAAACCAGATCAGATTCTTTTACCAGTCTTTTAATCGCTGAAAAAAAGATTGGTGGGATTGGTTCTATTTTAACGTCTGATTCTTCTTTAAGGTATCGTCGTAAGTTTCTCTCGTTTAGTGTGGGTACGGTGATCTGGACTTTTCCCTTGAAAGTGTCCCTTAACTCCCCAATAATTACTTGTAAACGTGCTTCTGATCCGGTGTTGTTGGCTCCGTTGTAGCCCACGAGCAGAACATTAATTTGTTTTTTTGGATTAATCATGATCATCTAAAAATTTAATTTGTTGATGGTAATAATATTGGATGAAATAGTTATTCCCTTTTATGCGCCCCAGGCCCCAAATCACGCATCATGAAAAATATCACCGGGAGCACTATTCTGGTAGCTATTTTGTTAAAAATTCCTATTTTAGTGGGATAATAATATTCTTTATCCTTGTAGAACTCGTAATCAGCTGGCATGTAATCTTTAACATTTCCTGATATGGTTTGGAAAATCTTAAATCCCATGTAGTTTTTAAAACTGACCCCCTGTTTATCTGATTTCAGGGAGCTATCAAATTTTTGGGCAGATTTTTCCAGGATATTTGAGTTCTTATTTTTCACTGTCTCAGTAGGTGGCCATGGAGCATTTACCAAGCCACATTCACTGGCGACATCATAACCCCATGCACCAACTGCCAACTCCATGTATTTTAGGGTTTCATTAATCCCCATACCTCCAGTTGTGGTCAGTAGCATTGCTTTTTTATTGTGATATTCTGGGCGGTGGCAGAGATAGGCCATCCTGTCTATGAAATTCTTTAACAAGCCGGACACGGTCATAACATACACAGGTGAAACCAGAACCAGTCCATCTGATTCATTTATTTTCTTCTGGATCATCTCACGGTCATCCTTTATTGGACAGTACTCGATGCCTTTAGATATGCAGTTAAAACAGCCTTTACACTCTTCAAGGTTTAAATCTTTAAGAAATATGTATTCGAACTCGTAATCTCCCTTACTTCTCATCATCTCTTCCAGTTTTTTAGCTGCCTGGTAACTGTTGCCCTTCTTCCTGGGGCTTCCAACTATGGTTAAAATTTTATTTTCACTGTTCATAATATTCACTTTTAAACTTCAATTGATTTTTATGGAATTCAAGATGAATTCTGTGTGATCTGACATTTTATCCCAGGCCACTTCCATGAAGGTTTGATTTGATTCATTGTAATTCAGGATGAAATATTCGAAATAGAGATATAACGTAAACGAGAAATATTCATAGGCCAGTATTTTTGGATTCACCGGTTTAATAACTTTTTTTTCTATCATTTTAGTGAAGATTTCCTCCCAGCCCTTGATTGGCGCATCGAACAGTTTTTTTTTCGAAAATTCCCTTATCTTTTCGTTGTGGAAAAGTTCTATAGATATGAGCCTCCATATTTTCTGAGTGTTAGGTGTATTCATTCTTTCAATGAAATCCCGGGCACCCACTTCAAAGAATAACTCGGGTGTTTCCATTAATTTATCCATTTCTTCATCTGGAGGGCCGCCTTGTAGTTCGGATATAAAATATTCCATTATAGCATCTAAAATGGCTTCCTTGTTTTTGTAATGATTATAGATGGAACTTTCCCTTATTCCCACTTCTCTGGCAATTTCTCGTACTGAAACTCCATTAAAGCCTTTCTGTGAGAAAAGATCCAGGGATACATTAAATATCTTTTCCTTGGTGGTTTCTTCTGGTTTGTTTCCAATTTTTGAAGTTGTATTTTGATTTTTCATGTTTAGTTATCCTGATATTAACTAAATTTAGTTAGTATATCTAGGTATATAAAACTAACGTTCGTTCGTTAAAATTTATCTTTTCTAATAATTGATAGATGTATTCATATCCGTATGTTGCGGGTGCACTAGTTCTGATACTATATATAATAATCATAAATGAGCAATTAAAAACTGAAATCAAATTTCTATTCAATATATCTAATACTGTTTGGTTTATTATACGAGAAACTGGATTGAAACTAAATGGAAGTTAGATATATTAACTCATAACTTTAAAGAATTACTAACACAATTAAAGAAATTTTATGATCAAATGAAATTGGTGAATCCCATGGAATTAAGGCTACTCGAATTTGCTGGAAAACAGGTTGAACCAGACATCAGAAAGCTGTACGATATGAGGGAAGTTATTTACGACCAGAAATGGTTACACGCAACTGATAACAAAGATCTCTACTACATGTACCGGGATCTATCCTATTCAAAAAGGGATCATAACATAATTAAAGAAAACGACTTACGGTACGACATAACAATCATCCCACCATCTAATTTGGGAGATGAATATGTTAAAACTGCAGGACACTACCACCCGCTGGTTGAAGGGACTGAATACACCTACCCGGAAGTTTATGAAGTATTAAGTGGTGTGGCACATTACCTGCTCCAGAAAGCTGAAAATTCAACCATCACCGACGTGGTAGTTGTTGAAGCTAACGAAGGGGATAAGGTGATTGTACCTCCAAACTATGGGCATGTAACCATTAACCCTTCAAATAAGGAGCTTAAAATGGCAAATTGGGTTTCCAATCAATTTGAATCAATATATGAACCATATCGTGAATGTGGAGGGGCAATTTATTTTAATTTAACTGATGGTAATCTGATCAAGAATGAAAACTATGAAAATCCGCCAGAAATACGTAAACTTAAGCCAACCAACTTCTCCAAGCTGGGGCTTCATAAAAACAAAGAGATGTATAAGATCATTCGTGATCCGGATAAACTCAACTATCTGAACAGTCCCCAGGACTATGATTGGTTATGGGAAAAATTTAATATTTAAATTGGTATGTGAAAAAAATTTAATCTTAATATTTATTTTTAAACTATAAATAGACATAATTGGTGAATTAAATGAGAGAAATTGCTATAAGTATCAGAGCTCAAAATAAGCCAGGAGTTTTGCGTGATATCACAGATATGATGGCTAAGTGTGGCGTTAATATAACTTACACTTATCATTTCACTGAAATGACTGAATTTGCTTCCATCTACATGGAATTGGAATATGTGGAGAATGTTGATAAATTCATTGAGAATATAAGGAATTTTAAAGAGGTTAAAAGTGTTGATGTCCACCATTCCATGGGTGAAATATATGGTAAAAGGATCATAATCATTGGTGGAGGGGCACAAGTAGCAATGGTAGCTCAGGGTGCTATAACCGAAGCTGACCGCCACAACATCCGTGGTGAAAGGATAAGTATAGACACCATCCCCCTTGTTGGTGAAGAAGAGTTGGCAGAAGCTGCATCAGCAGTATCACGGTTACCCCGTGTTGAAGCACTTGTACTCGCCGGCTCCCTAATGGGTGGGAAAATATCAAATGCCATAGATGAAATAAAAAACGGACCCCATGACGTCCTGGTCATCAGCCTCAACATGCCGGGCAGCGTGACTGAGAAGGCGGATCTTGTTGTCACCGACCCTGTACAAGCCGGAGTGATGGCAGTTATGGCCGTGGCTGATACAGCCATATTCGACATAAAAAAGATTAAAAGTAAAAGGTTCTAGAAAACTTTTTTAAATAAAAAAGGGTTAAAAATATTAAAAAAATTTAACTCATTTCTATAGCTCTTATTAATTTACTTGCAGCGACTTTTAAGTCGGTGTCAGTTATATCCCCACTTTCCCTTATTTTAAGTGCCAGTGTCAAAACCTTAGGTACATCCTTGGGAGTTAGGGTTTGAGCCATTTCTAGGTAGGTTTCGCTTGGTCTATCCTCCACAGTTACGTTTTCTTTGGCTGCTAACTCTAATAGTGCTTTACAAGACCCCATTACACTACTATCATCGATGTTTTCACATTTTTCCAATAATTTTTCATCTTTTTCATCCATGGTATCACCACTAGTTATAATTTAATAATATGAAAATTTATAGTTTTGGGAAAGCCTTTTTCTCCAAATTTTATATCCCAAAATCTGGCCAAAAATCTAATATAAAACATAGACAAATTAATGATTGTTAATGAAGTAAAAATATGATAAATCCATATTTAATTGGAGGTTAAAATGTCACCATATATTGATAGTATGGACGGACCATTGGTAAAAGCTGCTGAAAATGCCTTAGATATGGAAAATATTAAATACATTCTTCCTTACGTTTCATTAAAGGATGAAAATGAACTTAAGGATGCCTTTGAAAAAACCCTTTCGGTAAGGGAATTAAGCGGAGTGGCAGCGGAACTGGCAGATTATTGGTTTTTTGAAACAGCAGTTCGTCTACATCATAAATTGGAAGATAAACCATATGACGGATTAAAATCTGCAGGCACTGATTGGGGTCCCATTGTACCCAAAATTGAACAAGCAATCAAAACAGAGAATTTAGATGAACTTCTCAATTTCCTTTTAAACTTCATAAAGGAAGACATGGAGGGCAGATTTGCGGATATGCTTTCAAAGAAGGATTATGATGAGGATGATATCGAAGATGCCAGGGATTATCTCCAAGCCAGAGAAGAATTCATAAGCTACACTCGTAAATTTTATGAAAATGTAGAAAAAGGATAAAAATTGAAAAATAGGTGGAATAAATGACAGATGAACTAATTGGAAAAAAATTAAATACAGTAGATTTGCTTGATTATCAGGATGGCGCAGTGGTAAGCAGGGAAATAATTAGAAAAGAAACAGGAACCGTAACCTTAATGGCATTTGAGAAGGGAGAAGGATTAAGTGAACATACGGCTCCATTTGATGCCATGGTTCAGGTGGTGGATGGAAAAGCGGATATTAATATCGATGGTAAAAGCAGCATACTGGAAGAAGGAGAGATGATCATAATGCCCGCCAATGTTCCCCATGCTTTAATGGCCATTGAAAGATTTAAAATGATATTGACTATGATCAGGTCGTAAATATCATTTTATTACTTTTTACGATATTTTTTAAATCCTTTTTTATAAAATAACTTTTTTTATATTTTTTTAATCTTTTTTCTACAAAACAATCTTTTTTTATGAATCTTATTTAACAATATCACCTATTTCTTAAAGTAATCTAATGAAAAGGACCTCATCTTTAATTGTTTCCAGTTTTTCTATGCGTTTAACTGCTTCCCGGATGTTTTTCTCAGTGGCTTGATGGGTTACTAGGAATATAGGGACGAATTTTCCTTCTTCATGTCCTTTCTGGTTGAATGAGTCCACACTTATATCCAGGTCACTCAATATCTCGGATATTGCGTGTAGAACACCGGGCTTATCCATAACTGCAAATCTCATGTAGTATTTGGATTCCATTTCATCAATATTCTTTATCCTGGTGACTCTGGTTTCTGGTGGTCCGTAGGTTATGGGTCTTCCCATCTCTTCTATGATATCCATACAATCACCTACCACTGCACTGGCCGTGGGCATCATACCTGCACCTGGGCCGTACATCATAACATGACCCACTACATCTCCGATGATGTAAACTCCATTAAATACGTCATTTACCGATGCAAGAAGGTGTTTATTATCCACCATTGTAGGGTGGACCCTTACATCCAGTTCTCCATCATTAATGGTGGATATTGCTAAGTGTTTGATGCAGCAACCCAGTTCCTTGGCGTATTCAATATCATCCAGTGTTATACGGGTGATCCCTTCCACATGGAACTTTTCCTGTTTTACGTAGACTCCGAATCCAAGTTTGGTGAGTATAATGAGTTTCTGTGCAGTGTCATGACCTTCGATATCGAAAGTTGGATCTGCTTCTGCATATCCTTTATCCTGTGCTTCTTTTAATACTTCATGGAAATCCTGTTGTTCGTCGGCCATTTTAGTTAAAATATAGTTAGCTGTTCCGTTTATTATACCATAGATTGCCTCTATTTTATTGGCGGCAAGGCTCTCATTTAAGGGTTTAAGCAGGGGTATTCCACCCCCTACACTGGCTTCAAAGCCGATTCTGACCTGATTTTCCCCGGCAGTCTCCATCACTTCTTCCCAGTGCTTCGCAAGCAGGGCTTTATTGGCGGTTACTACGTGTTTACCCTTTGAAATGGCGGTTAATATGAATTTTAACGCCGGTTGATACCCTCCAATTAATTCTATTACTATATCAATATCCGGGTCTTCTAGTATGTCATTAACATCAGTTGATAGTTTTTCAGGGTCAATTTTTACTCCCCTATCTGTTTCTATGTCCAGATCAACTACCTTCTTTAGATTGACCTTCCTTTTAACTTTGTCTTCAATGATTGACTGGTTTAAATTAAAAGTTTCAACTACCCCACTTCCAATTGTTCCAAAGCCAATTAAACCTATGTTTACCTCTTTATTTGCCATTTACATCCATTCCCTGTTTGTTATTAAAGTGATATTATAATTGATTTGACATTACAATGACTATACATGATATTACAATTGTTTTTAAATTTTCAGATCCTTTAATTTAATATATTCATCTATAGATTCTCTAGTTGTACCCACAACCAGGCGATTTCGGGATTTCCCAGTTTTAACATCGGTGATTTTCTCAAGTTTTCCCTGGGCAATTACTTTCTCCCCATCTTTTACTTGTCCGGCATAGGTGTGGGTGAAAGATGCTACTTCATCCACTGGGAATTCCAGGCCACTTAGAATCTCAACATCTTCTACTGTATATACAGCTGGGTTGTCATATGATGCCAGTGTATCGGTTATAGTACACTCAATCTTTAAAACACCCAGGGACTCGCTATCAGTTCCACCGTAGGATCCTGTAATTTCATCCCAGTTTCTGGTGGCTAAGATATCAAATAAAACACTGTCAACAACTCCCCGGTTGCTTTTTCGGTTTTCGTACCATTTGAATTCTTCAATACTTAAGGATGAATCTTTGATCCGTTTATTATATAACCAGTTCCAGAATTCATCTCCAATACCCTTTAGAGGATAGTCTACATCATTCTTTAATCGCGCAAAGGTTTCCACGGCATTTCTGTGGTTTTCCAATCCAAAGATAACAAAGTCTATATCTGACACGTTCAGGTCGTACAATCCAGGTAGGATAGACCCAGAAACACCCATATGGTTATAACCAATACCTGCCTCTTCATGGAAGAAATCAGCAATTTTCACTACTTTTTCTAGTAATTCATTATCTGGATGGGCTATGATTTCCTGCAGACGATTTTCGGGCCGTAGAATTTCAGAGACTTTATCATGGGGGACTCCCATCATCTTCTCGCCGGTTACATCAGCATCAAACAGATATTCAGGGTATTTATCCTTTATATATTGGTATGCCTGCTTGGTGTCTACTTTGGAATATCTGCTGCCATTTTTACTTCGATCTCCTTCAGAATCTGGGATATATCTTAAAAATGAGATGATCCTGTCCTCAGGGTGGAGATAGCTGTTGGTTGCAAAAAAAAGATCATCATTGGTGTATATGAAATCTCTGGTTCTTGCTCTCATGATTAATTAATGATGGACAATATATTAAAATATGATAGATTTCCTAATTTAATATTCCCTATGAAAATATGGGTAGAAACTTATTTGAAAATTTGAAACTTATTTGAAATTAAAATATCAAAGTGGGTTTATGAAGTATTTAAAACTTGAAGAAGAACTGCTTTACGATGGGAGCCAGATAGAGCCCCAATGGGTATTTAGGGAATTTGGCATAAAAGATTCCAGCATTGTAAGGTGGATTGGACCCATGGATATCCACCAGGATAATATAGTAGATTATGAGGATCAGGGTAAGGAAATAAAGGGAGACAAACTTTTACATTTCATCATAGAACATTTTGATGTTCAACCTGCTGATTTAAGGCTATGTTACCATAGACAGAGGTTATTCATTCTGATGGTCCAGGATAATCTGGAAAAATTAGGACTTAAAACCCAGAGAGAAGGTGATGATCTGTATCATGTAACAGGATCCGATAAAAAGGCCAAACTCAGTGTTTCCATTGCCACATGTTCCAACAACAGTATGAAGATTCACTTTGCCATGAATATTTCCAGTGAAGGAACACCTTCTGATGTGGAGATAACAAGTTTAATTGACTGTATAAGAGATTTGACTACAGAAAAAGTAGATCAAATGGCAGACAACATTGTTGATGATTATATAAAGGAATTATCCTCAATTGAAAAGGATATAACTAAAACAAAGGTATTTTGAAGATTATAAAAGTAATAAAGAATTATAGAAGGTTATTTAAAATGAAAATTGTTATAAACGGTATTCACGCTAATTTAAGGTTTTCAGCAGCACATATGATTCCATGCCACCAGTTTTGCGGCGGGATCCATGGACATTCCTACCACGTGGACGTGCATGTGGAAGGAGAACGCTCTGGTGAATTTGGATTCGTAGTGGACTTTAAGAAGGTTAAGGATTTAACACGAGATATATGCAAAAATCTGGACCACAAACTTTTAATTCCATTAAACAGTAATGAAATAGAATTTAAAAACATAGAAGATTCATTGGAATTCTCAATAGGTGAAAAAGAGTATAAAATACCCGCCGAGGATTGCAGTTTACTACCACTAAGGTCCACTTCCGCAGAAGATATGGCAGAATACTTCGCGGAAAAACTGTACAATTCGCTTAATGAAGAATCAGATGACAAAATCACAAGTGTCCAGGTATGTGTAAATGAAGGAATAGGCCAGGGTGCCTATTTTGAAAGATAAAACTAGGTTAGGCTATGAATACACGTATAAGTGAGATTTTCTCCAGTATCCAAGGTGAAGGCAAATTAGTGGGTAGGAGACAGGTATTTATAAGATTTTCTGGCTGTAACTTAACTTGTAACTACTGCGATACTCCGCAAAGCAGAGATCCAAAACAGGGAGAATGTTTATCTACAGATGAACTTCAAACTAGGGTCGAAAATCTAATCACCCCTGATTTCCATTCACTATCTTTAACTGGTGGTGAACCCCTTCTTCATGCTGATTTTATCCGTGAATTTCTAGAAAATTACCCTCGAGATGCACTCCTTGAAACCAATGGATCATTACCCCATGAATTGAAGAAGATATTGGATTTAATCCGCTATGCATCAGTGGATATCAAATTATCAGAGCATGAAGCCGTATCTAACTGGAATGGTCTTTTAAATAGCGAACTAAAATCCATAAATCTTTTATTAAAGGAGAACATAAATACATACTGTAAATTAGTGGTGTTTCCCTCTACCCAAGTGGACAGTGTAACTTTTATAGCCTCTAAGATAGTTAAGGAAGTAAAGGATACCTCTAAACTCTCATTAATTATTCAGCCAGAAAGTCCACTTACACACTGGGAAAATAAGCAGGATAAATTATTGGAAATATCAGAAATAACAGGTAAATATTTGAATGTTCTCGTCATACCACAAGTTCATAAACTTTTAAACATCAGATAAAAGGAGGTTCTTTAATGGAAATGAATGCCAAGGTAACAGTGCGTGATGCCATGACATCAAATGTGTTGACAATTGGTTTAAAGACCAGTGTTGCAGTTGCAGCACAATTAATGGCCAAATATAAGATAGGCAGCCTAATTGTAAAGAGCAACTCTAAACCAGAGGGACTAATAACTGAAAGTGATATCATCAGAAAAGTTGTATCCAAGGACCTTAAGGCAAGTAACATCTCAATCAATGAAGTCATGATTAAAGATCTCATAACAATAAGTCCTAAAAAAGATTTAAATGAAGCGGCCAGGGTCATGGTAAAAAACAACATCAGAAGATTGCCGGTGGTTAATGGGGGGATTCTGGTGGGAATATTAACTTCATCCGATGTTTTGATGGTTTCTCCTGAATTAACTGAGATTTTGGTTGAAGACGCGAGAATGCAGAATCAAAACAACAATTATGTAAGAGGTCCATATCCAGTGCCCGGAGTTTGTGAAGGTTGTGGTAATTTCATGGATGACCTCTTGGAAGTTGATGGCGAATTTCTCTGTGAGGATTGTATGGAGAGGTAGGTGATTGAATTGAATCATGTAGAAGAGATCATGACCTCCAACCCTTTAACAGTAACAGTGGACACTCATGCCACAAAGGTTAGGTCAATTTTAAGAGAAGATGATTTTAGAGCCTTGCCTGTAGTACACAACCAGCGTTTAGAAGGAATAATAACCCGGGGGAATATCATGAATATTTCCGCCACAAAATCCAACGTAGATGCACGGGGAATAATGGAACGCCCTAAGGTAATTACCACACCAGATGCAGATATCCGGGAGCTTGCCCAAAAACTGCTTAAAGCAGACACTGTACAGGCACCTGTGGTGGAATCAACTGATAGTATGCAGCTGGTGGGAATTGTCAGTGCAGTGGATATAATGAGGAAACTATTATACAACGGAGTAAAACCTGCACATGATGATATAAGCGATATCTTTACCAAAAACGTGGTTACATGTACTTATGACGAACCAATATCTAAGGTGTGGGATTTGATGGATGAAACTGGATTTTCAGGTCTTCCAGTCATGAAAAATAAAAAACTCATCGGTATAATAACCAGGAAGGACATAATAAATTCAGGGCACGTTAGAATCGGTAGGGAATCCGGAGAAATAAAACGTTCAATTAATGTGGAAAAGGTTATGAAAACCCCTCCCCTGGTAACATCACCGCAAAACAGCGTAACAGACGTGGCCCAGATGATGATCGAGTACGACATAGGAAGATTGCCCGTAGTTGAAAATCCTGTTTACGTTAAAAAAGAGCCAAATAGAGCAAATAAATCTGATCTAGTGGGTATAATTGCAAGAGAAGATATTATATGGTCCTATTTAGGATAAATACCTATATAAATTGCCTGTTGAATAGTAGGCCTATTTTTTTAGTTAATTTACACATTACAAGTTAGCTTCTTAATAGCTTAAGATTATAAAAATGAAGGTGAATGAATGAGAAAAAGACAACCAGTAAACTTGGTGAAATCAATGGACAGAGGTTCATTGGAATTTAAAACACGAAACTCTGAGCATGAAGGAGACGTGATGAGCATTGCTCGAAGAGAGGTGGTAACTGCACCTCAAAGTATAACCATACAGGAAGCCGCTGAAACCATGGTAAAAAATAAGTTCAGAAGGTTACCTATAACTGATCCAGGAACAGGTAAGCTCCTGGGAATAGTAACCTCCATGGATATCCTGGATTTTCTAGGCGGCGGAGATAAGTATAAAATCATAAAAGATAAGTATCAGGGCAACTTCCTGGCAGCAGTTAATGATTCTGTAAAGGAAATAATGACCAGAGAAGTCCATGTGTTAAGTGATAAAGATTCTGTGGATGATGCCATTGATAATATGATTAAATGGGGAGTAGGGGCACTTCCTGTAACTGATTCCATGGACAAAATAGTGGGCATAGTATCTGAAAGAGACTTCGTTGTGCTCATGGCTGGAAAACTCACCGATGAACTGGTTGAAGACTACATGACAGAAAAGGTCATCTCTACCACTCCTGGTACAAGAATTGAAGGTGCATCTAAGATAATGGTCCGGAATAAACTTCGAAGAATCCCAGTCATAGGTGAGGAACGAAAAACACCCCATCCAGAGAAGGATAAAATCGTGGGAATTGTAACTGCCACGGATGTGATGGAATTTTTAGGAGAAAACAAGGCGTTCAACAGCACAGGAAATGCAGAAGAGATCCTGAACACATTTATAAGTGATATAATGGAACCTAATGTTGTATCCGTCGCCGCCCGCAGTAGGCTGGGAGATATATGCCAGATAATGGAAACTAAGGGGATGGGTGGATTGCCAGTAGTTCATGGTGATGAACTCCAGGGAATAATAACTGAAAGTGATATTTTAAGAGCATTCCATGGATAAAAAACATAATTATCTAGAAAAACCTCTCTGGGATGATTGATATGAAAGTTGAAGACGTAATGAGTGATGAAGTAATAGTAATGCAAGAAAATCAGCAGGTAAGTTATGCAAGGAACTTAATGCTGAAACATGGTCTGAGCAGAGTAATTATAGTTGACACTCAGAGAAAACCAGTGGGAATAGTCACTGAAAAAGATTTAAGTCGAAAAATGAGGGGAAACGGGCCTGAATGGAAACGAAGACCCATAGATAAAATATTAATAAGCAGGGCAATGACAGAAGGCCTGGTTACAATCAAACCCTCGGAAGATATTCAAAATGCGGTGGAGTTAATGCTTAAAAACAACATAAGCTCCATCCCTGTTGCGGATGATGATGGCCTTGCGGGTATCATAACCAAAACTGACCTGTTAAACTTCTATAAAGATAAATACTCGGGTAAATGGAAGGTATCTGAACTTATGAGTAAAAATGTATTGTCTGTCAACGAAAATCACAGCATTGCTCATGTAATTGGGGTTATGGAGGAAAATGGGATCAGTAAAGTAGTGGTAATACGTGATAACCAGCCAGTGGGTATTATAACCCCTGAAAATATATCATTTGCCTCTGTTGAAGATCCAGAAATAGGAGTGGCCAGGGAGAAGATATATTTCATCAGAAACTCCGATGGAAAAGATAAGAAAAACTTCCGGTTGATATCCATGCTCACTGCCTCTGACATAATGAAAGGCGATGTCACCATGATCAATCAAGATGAAGATGCTGCAAAAGCCGCTGAAACTATGTTACGAGAAGAAATAGGTGGACTCCCAGTGGTGGAAGATGAAGAGATAGTGGGAATAATTACGAAAACAGATTTAATCAGGGGCATACAATAATTATCCCTTTTTTCATCTGATTATCCTAAATACGTTTAAAGGAGAGAGTAAAAGATGCAAGTGAAAGATATAATGAGCAGAGAAGTATTTTTAGTGGATAAAGATCAAAACATACAGGATGCACTAAAAATCATGAAAAAGCATAAAGTCTCCCGACTACCGGTTATAAACACCAACAACGATCATATAAAAGAGCTGGTGGGTATTATGACGGAAAAAGACATAGCCCGTCGTTTAGGATCATCCAGATATGGAAATCTGGCACCTTCCCATTTTTATGTCTCCACAGTCATGTCTCATGTCCCATTGACCATTGAAAGCAACAAAAGCATTGGGGTTGCTGCCCAGATAATGGTTGAAAACAACATTGGTGGAATACCCGTAGTTGACGGTGGGGAAATCAAGGGGATGTTAACCAAAACAGACTTTATTAACGCCACCAAAGGGAGATCCTTCCAAGAAATCCAGGTTAAAGATCGAATGACAACGGATCCAATTACCGTAGGCCCGCAGGATAGGCTGGTACATGCCAGGAGATTAATATTTGATGAGGACATAGGAAGACTACCAGTTGTAGATGGCGATGAACTTCAAGGCATTGTAACTGCAAAGGACGTAGCTCGTTCAATGATCTCCTTCCGTAAAGTGGTACCTGATAAATACAAACCAGCGCGGATAAGAAATCTGTTGGTGGAAGATGTAATGACACAGAATGTCAAAACAGTTTCTGGAAATGCTTCAATAGAAGAAGTTTCCAATATCATGGCAGAAAACAAATTCAATGGACTGCCTGTACTCGATGAAGGAGAACTAACTGGTATCATTACCAAGACTGATTTAATAAAACTGATAGTTGAACGTGAAGAGGTTCATTAAAACCAGGCCATAAATTTGATTAAAAAACAGTATATGGATATTAAACTACAGTTAAAATAAGGACAGAAGAAAGCAACCAGTTACTTTTTTTTATTTTTGCCTTCTTCTTAAAGGATAATTTTAAATGTCTCAGAAAGATTTTATGGTTGAAAAACTCCCTGATATACTCGACTTAGAACTTCAGAAGCTGGAAGAGTCCTACAGGAAAGGCAACCTTAAATTTTACCAGAACAAATTTGTTAAAGCCCTGCAATTTCGGAAAAGTCTGGGTAAGATAGAAGCAGGGACCATGGTCTGTTTTGGAGATGAAATTCATGTAATCAGGGGATTTCCCAAGATAAGAAGGACCTTAATGCTCAAGGAATCTTTAAAATCCCATTTTAAAGGGAAAGTTGCAGTTGAAGAGAAAATGAACGGATACAACGTTCGAGTTGCCTTGGTAAATACTAAAATCCTTGCTTTCACCCGTGGTGGTTTTGTATGTCCCTATACTACTAAGAAAGCACTGGAAATTATGGATTTAACCCCGTTTTTCCATGACCACCCTGATCTGGTTATATGTGGGGAAATGCTAGGGACTAACAACCCTTACGTATCTCATTATTACCCTGAGATAGGCGAAATTGGTTTTAAAATATTTGATCTAAGGGAGAAACTCACCGGGGAACCTTTACCAGTAAATAAGAAAAGGGAACTACTCAGTAAATATAGCCTGCCCCCAGTTAACTTGCTGGGAATTTATCCAGTATCTGAGGCTCCCTCTAAGATATTAAAACTGGTTAAGGAACTGGGGGAAAATGGTAGGGAAGGGGTGGTTATAAAGGACCCTCAGATGGTGTTACCTCCATTAAAGTATACATCTTCCCAGGCCCATGATGATGAACTGGAATATGCCTTTAAATTCCCATTTGATCTGGGTAAAGCATTTATGTTCAGTAGGGTAATTAGGGAAGGATTTCAGTCAGTTGAAATGCAGGATTCAGAAGAAGAATTGGAAAAAAGGGCACATAGAATAGGTGAATCAATATTGTATCCTCTGGTGGAGACAATAAAACACGTTGCTGCCCATGAAGTTGCTGGTGAGGATCTGGTAATGGATGCAGAGAGCCGTGAGGAAGTGGATGAATTTCTACAACACCTCAGGGATCTGGGAGTGGTGGCCGTACTGGTGGAATATGAGGATGGAAAAGCAGTTATAAGACGAGTACACCAATCAACCACTGATAAAATAATGAACTACCTTCAAGGTGGATTGTATTAATAGTTAAGGATTATTAAATTAATAGTAAGGATTATTAAATAATGGATTTGATCATTTTGAAAATAGCATTTTTTGGCCCATCAGGCACGTTTACCGAGGAAGCAGCCCTAACTTTAGAGGGGGAACATATATCTTTTAACACTATCTCAGAAGTTTTTAAGGCAGTTAGTGATGGTGAGGTAGAATGTGGAGTGGTTCCCATAGAAAACTCAATAGAGGGGTCAGTGGGTATAACACTGGATCTATTGACCCATGATTATGATTTGAAGATTAAAGGAGAGATCATACTACCAATAAGCCATAACTTATTGATCAATCCTGATGCAGAGATTCAGGATATTAAAACTATCTATTCCCATTCGCAAGCCCTGTCCCAATGCAGGAAATTCATTGAAAACATGGATGTAGAGGTGCGTTCTGTAACCAGTACTTCCCGTGCATCTGAATTAATTGTGGATAAAAAATCGTCCGCTGCAATCAGCACCAGGAGAGCGGCAGAGATAAATGGATTAAAAATAGTAGCAGAGGATATACAGGATTACAAGAAAAATTTAACCAGATTCATAATCATCAGTAGTGAAGACCATGTAAAAACTGGTAATGATAAAACATCCGTGGTATTTTCTCTTTCAGAGGACAGACCCGGGGGTTTATATGAGATACTGGGTGTTTTCGCTGATTATAACATAAACCTAACTAAGATTGAGTCCAGACCATCCAAGGAGAAATTAGGGAGATACATATTTTTCATTGATTTTGAGGGTCACAGGAAGGACCAGATGATCAGAAATATTATAAATGTGATAGAACCAAAAGTAGAATATGTAAAGATCTTTGGTTCATACCCTAAAGAAGGAGATGATTGATATAAAATCAGATAAAGAAAAAGTTATCCGGAGTCTGCAGGAACTGGAATTTGAGTTTGCGCAGGGTAACGTTTCAGAAAAAACTTATAACCTTCAAAAAAAGGAGTTAAAAAGTAATCTGGAGACTTTGGAAGTAGCCGATAGGGTGAAAAGATTACAGGGTAGAGGGGAGGTTGAAAAACCCCTGGAATATTGGACAGAAAAAAAAGAAGCCGAGGAAGAAAAACAGGCTAAAGAAGAGCTTATGAAGAAGTTCATCACCTCTTCCAGTCCAACCTATCCTAAACCAAAAAAAGGGATAAATGAAAAACAGCGTAAAGCAGTAATATATACCATACTAGCATTAATATTCGTTTCAGGTATTGGATTTGGAGTATTCTTCATGGTACCATCCGAATCCACAGCAGTAACCATGAATATAAACCAGAGTGCATTTCCTGAGATAAACAACACCAATACAACCAGCCCCAGTACGGGACAATCAACATCAACAAGAAGTACTGGCACAAGTACTGGTAGTACCAGTGGTGGATATACTGATGGTGGTACTGGTGGTACTGGGTCAACTGGTAGTGATACTGGTGGTACTGGTGGTACTGGGTCAACTGGTGGTATTAGCCCTGGTGATTAGTATAGATAAATTAGCCACCTTATCTTCCTTTTTTAAATGAATTTTTTAAAATATATAAGCATTTAACTACAATAAAAAAATAGTACGTTCTATCGCTTTTAAAATTCGTTATATTAAATCAAGGTGAATATATGAAAAAGTTCCCAATTTTTTTAGTGCTAGTTATATTGAGCCTGGTTATTCTAGCCTCCGGTTGTGTTACCAACGATGAAGGTGTTGAGACTAAAACCTACTCTGATAACGGTATTTCATTCAATTACAATGGAACTTGGGATATTGCAGAATCTACCGCACCAAATAAAGTTGTTGCTGTGGGGGATCCGAGAACTGTAGATGCTCAAAATAACCCATCTACTTTCGTTCTTATCCAGAAACCAAATGAAACTGAGGATAAGGATTTATGGACGGTTTACTCAGAAAATTATGCACAACTCTTTAACAATACAACTGGTGGCAATATAACTAATCAACGTATTTCGGAAGCTAACATAACCATAAACAATGAAAAAGCTTTAGAAAATATTTATAAAACAAATTCCAATGGTGTGGAAACCCAGATGAGAGCGGTGTGGATTTCCAGGAATGGGGAGATATATGTGATCCTCTGCGGAGCCGCCCCTAACAACTTTGAAAAGGAACAGAACAACTTCGATCTGGTTATAAACAGCTTCAAAGTACTCTAATAAGATTTTTATTTTTTTTATGAAATATTTCCCTATTTTTTATAGGGTAGACATATTATTTTATTTTTGTGGCATATCATTTTTTTATAAGGTAGTGCATAATATATATAAGAAGAAGTAATAGATTAATATTTGTTAGAGTATCATTTTATGTAGGACAGATTTACACCTTTAAAATTATCAATTTGCTTTTATTTTAGCGTTACCCCATAATTAATATCAGATAGTATAAAAAATATTGGCGCTAAATCTGTCTATTCAGGGATTAACTTGAAAAAATGGGCAATTTAAATAGGGTATTATTAATATTTATCGCGCAGGTCCGCCTGCGACTTTTTGGAAAAGGAGGAATGTAAATGGTATTACCAATATGCGATGTCTGTCTCATGAGCGAAATGCTCTGTCAAGGATGTGAGAATAAGTTGAAGAGTGGTGAGATAAGTCAGATGGACTTAGACATTGCAAAAATACTATACAGGGTCGGTGATGGAAAGATTGGGTTTAAAAAGACCATTGAGATAGGTGATATGGTCATAATCATAACTGAGAAGGATCAGGTAGGCAAACTCATTGGTAAAAGTGGAAAGATCGTCCGGGAAATATCCAGGGTTATAGGTAAGAAAGTAAGGGTTGTGGGAGAAAACTCAGACCTCCGATCAGTAGCCAGGGATATACTTGCTCCAGCCAGGATATCTGGTATCAACATAGTCTATGGTAAGGACGGCCAGGAAAGATATAAGATCCGGGTCATGAGGGAGGACTCGCGAAGAATACCCGGTAAATTAGACGTCTTAAATGAGATAATCCAGGAATTAACATCCCAAAAAACCCAGGTAGTGGTGGATAGGAGATAGTTTTTTCTACTTATATAACTTAATTTTTTTTTAAAATAAAGTGCTGATTTTATGGATGTTGTGCTCTGTGTAACCGGAAGTGTTGCTGCAGTTGAAGCAGTTAAACTTGCAAGGGAGCTTAAAAGACATGATATAAATGTCAAATGCTTCATGAGCGACGGTGCTACTGAGATTATACATCCCAACGCCATGGAATTCGCCACTGGACAAGGAGTTATTTTAAACTTATCTGGTAAAATCGAACATGTGAAGTATGCCCAGTCAGATCTGATACTGGTGGCACCGGCAACTGCCAACGTCATCAGTAAACTGACCTATAAGATTGCAGATAACCCCGTCAGTACACTGTTAGTCACTGCTTTTGGATATGAAACACCCATGGTTTTTGTCCCGTCCATGCACCATTCCATGTATCGTGCAGTTAGAGATAATATTTCCAAACTTAAAAAGGAAGGCGTAACGTTCATCAAGCCTAAAATAGAAGAAAAAAAGGCTAAATTTCCTGATATACAGGATATAGTATTAATTGTTTTAAGAGAAGCTTCAACAGGTGATTTAACTGGTAAGAAGGTGCTCATCAGCACCGGTGCGACCTTTGAGAAGGTAGATGAATTCAGGGTGATAACCAATCTAAGCTCTGGTAAAACTGGTGTGGAACTTGCCAGGGAAGCCTACATCAGGGGTGCTGATGTAACATTAATTTGTGGACAGATGAGTGTAGATGTTCCACATGTTTTTGATGTCATCCATGTGGAGTCTGTCATAGATATGCAGGAAGCTGTAAGAAATCGGGTTCCAAGTAGTGATGTATTCATTTCCGCAGCCGCAGTTTCAGATTTTAGGCCAGCAAAAGATGGGGCAATTAACAAAATTTCATCCTCAGAAGATCTGATTTTGAAACTGGAAAGTACTCCCAAGATAATCAACGAAGTAAAAAAAATAAATCCCAAAATATTTCTGGTGGGCTTTAAAGCTGAATACGGTATATCGGAAGATGAACTTATAAGTTCTGCAAGGGAGAGAATGAAACAAGCAGAAGCAGACCTCATGGTGGCTAATGATATTTCGACCAGGGGTGCGGGTTTTGGTTCAGATACTAATGAAGTTTTAATTATTGATGATGATGTTTTAAAAGTCCCACTAACTTCTAAAAAGGAAGTTGCAGGGAAGATCATGGATAAAGTTAGGGAATGCATGGGTAAATAATAATTAATTCTTATTAAAAAGAAATTTCGCATACAAAAGCCATATGGTCCTTTTCATAGGGTTCTAAATCTATTTTTTCAAGCACCCGGAAACCCGCAGCTTTTAACCTTGATTCTTCTTTCTTATAAATCTCATCCGGATCCCTGGTCACGTCGATGCTCCTGGCCTTTATCATCAGGAATCCCTGACCTCCCTCTTTTATAAATAGGCGCATGTTGTCCATGAATATATCTGTCTGGTTGGGCTGGGCCACATCTGCATAAATTATATCCACTTTCTCCACCAGATGAAGGTAGTTACGTGGTTTACTGGCATCGTCCAGGATAGGGATCAGGTTAGAGCGTATCTGGGATAGATCCACCAGTTTACGCATCATCCTGGGGGAGGACTCCACAGAGTAGATTAATCCATCTGATACTATATCCGATATATGGGATGGAGTGGTGCCGGTTGAAGCTCCAAGATACAGTATCTTTGAAGAATCATGAAATGGAAAGATTTCTAGTCCATTTAATATGGCAGCTGCTAATTTTGAACGGCGGGGATTCCACAGGCGATATTCTCTGCCCCTGTCTTCAACCAGTTTTTCCCCGTAGACATGCTCACCAGGATTGAGGTTACAGGTGGCTAGCTGGCCTTCAGATTGAAATACTCCGGGAAAACCGTTCCATTTGGTAATATTTTCTTCCATGATTGTTTTGCTCCGATTATAATTTACTGTTCTTTTTCTAATAAATTTTCTAATAAATTTTCCAATCAATTATAATATATATTTTCAGGTATTCCATCATAAACATCCTGGAAATAGGGAGGCCGCCAGTATCTCTGGGGCCAATTTTTAATAAGGAAATACATTATAATTATGCCCGAAATTGTCAAAAGCAGAACAGCCGTTTCTAAACTATGACTCGCTAACATATTCCATGGGCTGAAGGTTATCATAATCTCCAAACCATAGGCCAGTAAGTTATTGATAATATGGGCTACTACAGGCACCAGGATACTGGCGGTTTTAATGTACAGTATGCACATCACAACTCCGAAGATGAAGGCCCCGATGATATCTGTATGTAAAAATGCGAAGATTATTGAGGAAACCAGAATAGCCCATTTGACACCCCATTTAATGGTGAAACGGTGAAGAATAACTCCCCTAAATAAGATCTCTTCCACGATAGGGGCGATTATAACCGCAACAAAGAATTCTATATAATTGAGGAAGGGGGCAAGTGGAGTATCATTTGAGCTATAAAAAATTCCTGTATAAGGGAGTTCATTTAATATATTAGGGTCTATGATGAATAGAAAATATCGGCTGAGCTCACCAAGACCCAATGATAGTATTATCACCCCGAAAGTAATAATGATCAGATAAGTCCAGTTAAAATTGAGGGGTAAATGGCCAAAAAACTTACTATAATCCAGGGGCACGCGATTAAAATTCCAGATGATCCACAGAGATATAAATACATAAAATAGAATACCCGCTGCTACATCAACCTCTGCCACGGGAATTAGAGGGGTAATTACCATATATAAAGATACCATAATGATAAGAAACACCATCGACCATAAAAACAGGTAACGTATTTTTATATGTTCAAATGCACCTTCATTGACCATAAAATCTCCTTAAATAGGGTTAAAATCTATTTATTAAAAAATATTCTAATATACATATTTAAAAATTTCCTATTGGCCAAATTTAAAAATCTCCTTATGACGGATGATAAATTCAGTAGTAAACATCAAACTTCTTCCTATACTTCTCTCTTTTCTTCTTCTTTTTAACTTTCTTACCTGGTTTACTACTTTTACTTGATCTTTTAGGGAATGGGTGTGCCTTTTTAATATCTTCAACCTTTACTTCGAATTTGATTTTAATTGATGGCTCGAATTTGCCAGAAAATACATCCTTACGCACGGCCAGGGATATCTTGGATGCAAGGGCCCGGGCAATCTTCCCCCTTAACCAGTACTTGGCTCCTCTGACTTCAGGGTGTTGGTAAATTAATCCGTGTTTAGGTGGCCTTTCACCAGTCTTAAGGTGCCTGAAGAGGGCTTTTTCTGCCCCTAAAACCTGTATTGTTCCGGATGAAAGTAGGGCAAGTCTTTTGAGTCCTCCTACATGGGCGATTAACTTCGCTCCAAGGGAAGCCCCCACAAGATCCTTAAGGTTTGGTGCTAATTCCCCCATTTTCCCATCTATATATTCATTCAGTGATTTTTTAGTAGCTTGGAAAGATTTAATGGATGATGCTAATTCTTTAAGCATTAAAATGTCAGATTCTTCCAGATCAGCCCCTATGCTGGTTTCAATCTTCAGGTCTGACTCTTCTAAACCGGAACTTATGATGGAATCTTTATCCCCATATTTGGCTACGAGTTTAACGTAGTATTCGTGGCTTTTTATTTTATCAAGTTCAGGTAGATGGATGGAATACCATTCCCTCAGGCGTTCTGCTAACTTGCTGGTAGTCTCATCAAGTTCATCAAGGGCGTTGATGGCCTGTATTAAAACCAGATCTTCTGCTTTGCTTGCTTCGTGCAGGCGGGTCCTGGTGATGTTCAGAGAAATTTCATGTACTATTTCCTTCAATTCTTCCTCTGTCTGGATATAATCGGTTTCAATTAAAACCTTATCCATAAAGGTTCTGAGATATTCTCCTGCCTTATTTGGTGTTTCAAATTTAAATTTTGAAGAGTCCTTAAGGCTCCTGTATTTGGAAAGGGAGATTTCTGTCTCAACAACAACTTCATCCTGGTTTTTAACCATTCTCTTTAGTAGTGATTGTTCTTCGGATACTAAATTACCTTCAAGTACTTCATTAAGTCTTTCTGATAACCTGTTTCTTGGGAAAAGTTCATAATCTAAAAGGGTACAATTTTCATCAAGGGCAATAAAACCCACGAAACACCAGGTAATATAACACTTCATAGCAATAAATCTATACTGATACTAATTTAATATTTTCCAGGTCTGTTCAAATGCTTGAAATTGAGATATGTAAAATTAAAATGAAAAATCCCACTATGCTGGCAGCAGGGATCATGGGAAGTACTGCGGCATCCCTTAACTGGGCGGCTAGGAGTGGAGCAGGAGCAGTGGTAACAAAATCCTTCAGTATGGAATCTAACCCTGGATATGCCAATCCAACAACCGTGGAAGTTACGGGTGGATTTATAAATGCAATTGGACTCTCTAACCCAGGAGTAGAATTGTTTAAATCCGAACTGGAGAAACTGGAAGGACTGGTACCTGCAGTTGCATCTATCTATGGTGCGGATCCCGAGGGTTTTAAAAATGTAGCCATCCAAATTGAAGGAATGGTGGATATGATAGAGCTCAATGTTTCATGTCCCCATGCATCCGGCGGCTGTGGTGCATCCATTGGCCAGGATCCCCTGGCAACGGCAAAAATAGTTACTGCAGTTAAAAAAGCTGTTAAAACTCCAGTTGTTGTTAAATTAACCCCTAACGTAACGGATATTGTTGAAATTGCACAAGCAAGTGAAAAGGCTGGATGTGATGCTATTACCCTTATAAACTCCGTGGGACCTGGTATGCGCATTGACCTGGAAACAGCACAGCCCATACTACACAATAAATTCGGGGGGTTATCGGGACCTGCAATAAAACCAATTGCACTTAGATGTGTGTATGATGTATATGAAGCTGTTAATGTGCCTCTAATGGGTGTGGGTGGAATTAGAGATTACAAAGATGCTGTCGAGTTCTTATATGCTGGTGCAAGCTCTGTACAGATAGGAACTGCCCTATATTATGAAGGAATGGAAGTATTTGAAAAGATATGTACTGGACTTGAAAATTTCATGATCCGTAAAGACTATGATAATGTTTCGGATATGGTGGGTATGGCCCACGAAATTTAATTAATCATGATAGTAGGATAGTAACATGAACGTTCCGCAAGTTGTTAAAATAAAGGACATAATAGAGGAAACCCCAACGGTTAAAACCTTAATATTTGATTGGGAGGTTACTGATGAGGTACCGGGCCAGTTCATGATGTTATGGAATTTTCATGATGAAAAACCCATGTCTCTATCCCTTATTGATCCGGTGAAGGGTGAAATAGGATTCACCATCAGAAAAGTGGGCAAGTTCACCCAGGCACTCCATGATATGGAAGTTGGAAACCAGATTGGCCTTAGAGGACCCTATGGTAGGGGTTTTGAAATTTCAGGCTCACACATCCTGGCAGTTGGTGGGGGCGTAGGAATGGCACCACTGGCAGCGTTTGCTGAGGAAGCATCCCGGAAGGATGTAGCGGTTGATTTGATAAGTGCAGCTGCAACTGAAAAGGAACTACTCTTTATGAACAGGCTTAACAAAACTAAAATAAATATATGGGCCTGCACAGACGACGGAACCTGTGGTTTTTGTGGATTTGGAACAGAA